>Ga0210406_10000028_pt1 | contig 230724 bp, 220 predicted proteins | sample IncBWC30MmetaG_FD_155454 | JGI IMG/M metagenome (GOLD analysis project Ga0210406, IMG submission 155454) | Forest soil microbial communities from Barre Woods Harvard Forest LTER site, Petersham, Massachusetts, United States - Inc-BW-C-30-M | ecosystem: Environmental > Terrestrial > Soil >... | reverse complement strand
CATGAAACCGTGTGCCCTGTGAAACTCATCAGCCATACCATCATGGCAATGGCATCGCGGAGAGGAATCAGGGGAAGCCAACGCAACACGTAGCGGTCGTATAGCACTCGCCCGGCGAAAATAGCCACTGCGAAACGCATGGCTGCGGTCACTCCCAACAATTCCCAGGCCCAGCTAGCACCATCGGCGAGCGTGAGGGTGAGTAACGCCCACACCAGACCGAAACTGATTCCGAGGCCAAGGTAACCCCAAAAACGCGAGTCGCGGACGGCCCGCGCCCAGCGCAGCTGGTGGGCGAGAAATTCGCTCGCGGTGTAGCGAGGCAGGTAGGTCTCGACTACAACACCGGAAAGTTCAACTTTCAGGCCCAGTGCGGCGATATGGTGGCCGAGGTAATAGTCATCGGCCAGGTAATCGGCTAGTACTTCGAAGCCGCCGATGGCGGCCAGATCCCGGCGGCGAAACACCATCGTGGAACCGAGAGCAAACCTGATGTCTTCCAGTCGCCGCGCCACCAACACTCCCGGGCAAAAGTCGGTGCTGATTCCGAGCGACTCCAGGCGCGAACCCAGAGTTGAAGCGGCCTTTCCTCGATAGAGGCAGGTGACCAGGCCGGTGCCGGAATCGGCCAGGGGGGCGAGCAGGCGACGCAGATAGTCCGGCGGGACGCGAATATCACCGTCATTCACGATGAGGTGATCGTAGCGCGCCTCCGGCAACATCTGCGCAAGATTGCTGACTTTGGTATTGGCGCCGAGCCGCCGGGAACAGATGATCAGTCGTATCGATCTTTGCGGGAATTCGGATTTTAGTTGCTCCACCAGCTGGATGGCCGGATCGTCAGGCTCGCTGACGCCGAAAATGATTTCGTACTCGGGGTAGTCCTGCCAGCAGTGGCTGCGAAAGTTCTCGTACATCTCCGGGTCGGTGCCCTTGAGCGGTTTGAGGATGGAGACGGGCGGGCCGGATGGTGTAGGGCGGTCACTCTTGTCCGCCAATTTCACAGTGCGCGAAAAACTCGCCGCGCCCCACAGGCAGAGAACATAGTATGCGAGGCTGCCCACAGTGGCTAGCGCCGCTAAGAACTCCAGAGTTCGTAGAATTTCATGAATCATCAGGGGCGGATTTGCGGCGCGGCTCGAAGCCGCGCCCCTTCGAAACCCATGGCCTCTATTCGTAGCGCAGCGACTCAATGGGATCCAGGTTCGCCGCTTTCCATGCCGGATAAATGCCGAAGACGAGACCCTCCACCGCAGCGGAGGCGATGCCAAAGATCGTCCAGAAAACTGACATCTGTGCAGGCAGCGAACTCCAGATCGCCGGGATTGTCCAGGTAATGATCGCGCCCAGCAGAACGCCGAGAATTCCACCCATCGCGGTCAATGTAATGGCTTCAAGCGTGAACTGTAAGAGGATATCCCGCTTGCGCGCGCCAATGGCTTTCCGCACTCCGATTTCGCGGGTGCGTTCAGTAACGGAAACCAGCATGATGTTCATCACGCCCACACCGCCGACTATGAGCCCGACACTGGAGACCGCGAACATGAAAATAAATACTGCTCCCGTGATCTGGTTCCACACGTCGGAAAGCGAGTCCTGTGTAAATATGTTGAAGTTATCCGGGGCGTCGGGAGCCACTTTGCGGCGACGGCGCAGGAGTTCCCGCATCTCATCAATGGCCTTCGGCATATCGTCGTGCGTGGTGGCCTTGATGGTGATCCAGTACTGCTTCAGTTCCGGATGTAGCTTGCGGAAAGTCGTCAACGGGAAGTACACAATGTTGTCGTTGGGATTCTTGCCGTTGTTGAACACGTTCTTCTGCGGCTCGACCACGCCGATGACGGTAAACATCTGGCCTTCGATGTTGATTTCCTTGTCCAGCGCCTCGCCCGCGGGAAACAGTTCGGCCGCGGTGTCCGATCCGAGAAGAATGACGGGAGAGTGGTGCTCGTCGTCGGTTTCGTTGAACCAGCGGCCTGAGGTCAGCGCGAGATCGTAGACGTCCTTCAGCGAGCCGGAATCGCCTTCGAGAATCGTGTTCTTGGCGCGATGGTCACCGTACTTCACCACGTAGGTGCCCTGGCCAAACTCCAGTTGAATGTATTGCAAGGTGGCGTCCACGGCCTTGACGTGGGGCAGGTCTTTCATGGCCATGGCATCGTCGAAGGTCAGTTCCCTGCGCTTGCGGATCTCTTCGGTGGGCCTTCCGAAGGCGAGCGGCTGATGAAAGGCAAAAATAATGTTCGAGCCGAAGCTGGTAATGGCTTGCTGAAACTGATTGTTCATGCCGCGCACGATGGAGGAAATTCCGATGACGACGGCCACACCGATGACGATGCCCAGCACAGTGAGCGCAGAGCGCAGCTTGTTGCTGCGAATGGTGTCGAGCGCCATTCGAACGATCTCGCCGTAATCGCCTCTACGCATCATAAGAATTCAGTAATTTGGTAATTGAGTAATTTAGTAATTTAGTAATTTTCAAAATCGGAAACATTCACCTCTTGAAATTTCTCAATTACCAAATTATCCAATTGCTCAATCTTCTATAGTTCGAACCTAAGGGCTGCGATGGGATCAAGCCTGGCTGCCCGCTTGGCCGGATAGACGCCAAAGAAAACCCCGACACTGGTCGAAACCAGCAGCCCGGCGGCTACCGCCCACAATTCGATGGAGGAAGGCATGCCGATGAGCGCGGTAATGCCTTTGGCAAATGCAATCCCAAAAATCACGCCTAACAGTCCGCCGACCAGGGCCATGGTTCCCGATTCGATCAGAAATTGCAACAAGACGTCCTGGCTACGGGCTCCCATAGCTTTGCGAATGCCGATCTCGCGGGTGCGCTCGGTCACCGAAACCAGCATGATGTTCATGATGACAATGCCGCCCACCACCAGCGAAATGGCGGCAATCGCGACCATGGCGATGAAAAAGGTGCTGCTCAGGCTCGACCAGATACTCAAAAATCCCTGGTTGGTTTCAGCCGCGAAGCTATCCGGCTTGCCAGGAAGGTCGTGACGGCGGGCGCGCACGATCACGCGAGCCTCGTCCAGGGCCGACTCCAGCTGGGAGCCGACTCCGTTGGCTTTTCCGAAAATGCGGATGTTGCTGTGGGTGCCGAATTGCTTGAGATAGGTGGTGAGCGGAATGGCGACGTAGTTGTCGCGGCTCTGGCCCAGAGTCTTTCCCTGTTTCTTGCCGACGCCAACGACCGTATAAACTTCACCCTCGACGCGGATTTCCTGGTTGATGGGGTCGGCGCCGGGGAAAAGATTGTCGACAACGTCGGTGCCGATGACGGCAACGTTGGAGCGGTTGTTGTCGTCGTTGTCAGTCACCATGCGGCCAGCGGTGAGGTCGACATCGAGAATCGCCGCCATGGACGGCGTAAAGCCGCGAATCCAGCAGTCGCTGACCGACTGCTCCCCGCGCTTTACGTGACCGTCTGACTTGATGGTGGAAGCGCCAACCAGGGCACACTGCCGGCAAGAATCGCGCACCGCCTCGAAGTCCTCCACCGTGAGGTCTTTGCGTTTCTGGCCTTCGAGCAATTGGTCGACGTTGGTGATCACCGCACTCGACTTGCTGATAATAAAGACGTCTGCTCCGAGGTTGAAAATCTTCTCGGCCACGTAACCGTTGATCCCGTTGACGAACGTGACGACTGCAATCACCGCCGCCACTCCGATGACAACACCCAGAAGAGTGAGCACCGAGCGCAGCTTATTGGCCCAGAGCGACTGCAACGCGATGCGAATGGCTTCGAGAGTGGTCATAAAACTGTCGTTGGCCGGCGGTCGTTAGTCGTTGGCTTTGCGACCCCTAGAGTCTAACAAAGAAGATACGCAGCAGCCGGCCGGCGGGTTTCAACGGCCAACGACCAAAGACGAACGACCGGCGCCGGTAGCCTCGCTTATAATGGGAAGCGTTGGCAGCTGGACCGGACGGTCGCTCGCAGCGTCTTTCGGGACGACGCGGGAGGAAAGTCCGAACTCCGCAGAGCAGTGTGCCGGATAACGTCCGGGAGGGTGATTTCAAGATCACTCGACGGCTAGTGCCACAGAAAACATACCGCCTGGTGCATCTTCGGATGCGCGGGGTAAGGGTGAAAAGGTGCGGTAAGAGCGCACCGCCGCCGCAGTAATGCAGCGGGCAGGGCAAACCCCACACGGAGCAAGACCAAATAGGGAGGGAATCTCGGGTTCGCCTGGGATACGTGCCGACTCGGCGCGTCCGAACCTCCGGGTAGGTCGCTAGAGCCGCGCAGTAATGCGCGGCCCAGAGGAATGACCGTCCTGTGGGAGCAATCCCACAGACAAAATTCGGCTTACAGGTCCGGCTGCCACAAAACAACTTACAGCGCTTTTGCTGGCGAGTGTGACGTTTTTGTGCCACTTGCCCTAGGTCGGTACGCTGTCGGCAGACACTCTGTAGAAAACCTGCTCTCTGAAGAGGAAAGTCGGTTCTAGCATTCTTTGGAACGGAATGTCTTGGTACGCCAATGGCTCCTTTGCGAAGTTGCCCCACCAAAGGCCATAAAGCTCTATTGTTTTTTCGCCCGCATTCCGCAATAGGGTAGCTAGTGCGTTGCGGTTTTGACCAAACACCGCGACCCGCTCGGCATCGTCGAAATCGAACGTCGGCCACTCTCCATTTTGCAGGAGTACATGGGGAAAATCGCACCCACAGCCTGATGTGGAACCTATGAGCTGAACCTCGGGGTTCTTGAAATGCGCTTTGATGGCCGCGTCGTGCTCGGTCAATGATGTAACAGAAATATCCGGGGCGTTTTTGAGCCACTCCTTTCGCGGAATCGCCTTGTTCGTCCCGGCGTAGAGCATGAAACACATGATGTTTGTTCTTTCAACCGAAAATGCGAATGGTGATAGAACTCAAGGATTCTCAACTGTATATACCACACGCGCGGTCAATGTTAATCACATGCTCCGATTGCTTTAGGATGCTGGGTAAGTTACACTACTTACAGAAGTTACAATGTGAAAGGAGAATCCCGTGAGCACACCCAATTCCATGGTCATCAGCATGCGTCTACCAGTCGCCAGCGGAAAGCGTCTCAAACGCATGGCGAACCGGCATGGGTGGACACCGAGCGACGCCAGTGCACGCCTGGTGGAGGAAGGGCTACGGCGGTCGGAATTTGCCTTCATCGACTTCCGCGATTCAGCGGCGGGGAGGCAAGCCTGCATGCAAGGAAGCACGCTCGGGGTATGGGAAGTGATGCTGCTCTTCCGCAGCTACAAGGGGGACGCGCCAGCGGTAGCCCGGCACCTCCGATGGCCGGAAGCCAAGGTCCAGGCCGCGGTCAACTATGCAGAGGCGTTTCCAGATGAGATCCAAGAGGCGATCGCTGAGAATGACGCGGTCGATCTTAAGGCGCTGAAGCCTATGTTGCCCCAGGCCACCGCCTCCGCAGCTAGAAAAGCAGTCAAGCGCTAAGGTGCTGAAGCTTCTACTGGACGAACACATTTCTCCCGATGTTGCCGAAGGCTTGCGCCGCCGCAATCGCAGGCTCGTGGTTCGTTACATCGCCGAATGGGAAGGCGGCGACTTTCTCGGGCGCGACGATTCTGCTTGTCTGGAACAGGCCGCCACGCAAGGCCTAACGCTGGTCACCTACGACCGGCGAACGATTCCCCCGCTGCTGAAAACCTGGGCCGAGGAAGAGCGAAACCACGCAGGCGTAGTGTTCGTTGACGAGAAGACCATTTCTCCCGCGGACATTGGCGGTCTAGTCAGGGCGCTGAAGCGGTTGCTGAAAGAAACCGGGCGCTGGGACTGGAGCAATCGAATCTATTTCCTGCGGAGCTGATCGGCGTCCAGCAATGTTCTGCGCCAGGCCGCCTTCGCCCAGGCGCAAGTCATTCGGTGATGATCCGATCGGCCCATTCCACGAGCGAGACAAAGACCGCCGGACTGCCGAATTTCGCTCCCCACTGGTTCAAATCTGCTTCCGTGACCCCACGGGCCCGGGAACAGGCGCCTCAAGAAAAGATCGGAATGTGTTTGGCGACAACTTTTTCGAGCGTTTCGCTCAGCGGGGGCCAACCGACCGGCATGATCGCATTTACGGTTGCCTTGCGCATCGTGTAGGTGGCCTCCCCGGTCAGGAAAATCTGCACATCATGACCGGCCTCCGCGAGCACAAGTCCGTGAACAAAAGGAAATGATGCTCGGGTGGGATCATCAGAGCCCCAGGCACTCTTCATCATAATCTTCAGTTTGTTGGCTTTCGGCACATCTTGCCCGCTAAGTGAACTCAACGCAAAAAGCGGCAGTCCTGCGAGCCACGCGAACAGTTTTCTACGCCCCACGATCGCACCCTCCTTCAAAGTTCGATCAGCCTTGGTTGGAAGTTACCACGGAGTCTACACCCCGACTCTGCGAGCGGCAATTCTGCTGGTTCCGTGCTCAGACACACTGCCCTTACTTCAACCCCTCGACCAGGTAGAGATCGGAAAGGGTGCGGATATAGCCGTAAACGTAAGCTCTGGCATCGGGAGTCATTTCCACTCCGCGAATGGTGTCGATTCCCGCAGAGTCAGCCGGCACCAGTTCCTTCCAAAGCTTCCTCTTCCCGGTGGCCAATTCCAGCTCAAACACTTTGGCAGGAATCTGTCCAAAATGGAAAACGTAAAGCGACCGGCCATCTCCGGACCAGCCTGTAGGGGCTTCATCCACCTCTGCGCCGGAAACCGGCACAGGCTCGCCGCCCGCGACGGGATAAAGGTAAAGTTTGTGGTCTGGACCGACAGCGGCTGCAAAGTCGCCCTTGGGAGAGATCACTACTGCGGGGTTCACACCTTCCGGGCTGATCGGACGCAGTTTCCCTTCCGCTGGAGATTCCGTATAGAGACGGAATCCGTGGCCGGCTTCGTTCCCTGAGAACACCACTTGCTTCCCGTCGGGAAGCCATCTGCCCGCAAGATGGTTCATCGAGTCATGCGAAAGCGGCTTGGCCTCGCCCACACCCGTCGGAAGCAGGAACAACGGCGCCGGCGAGGTGCTGGATCGCGCCAGCGCCCATTTTCCGTCGGGAGATAACGCCATCCCGGCCCCTTCGCTGAGGCGAATGGCCGGAGAGCCATCGGTCTTGCGCAGGTAGACCGCATATTTGGGGCCGCCACCTTCGCCCGACTCGGTGAACAGCACGGTTCTGCCGTCGGCGGAGACATCGTTGGGCACCGACCAATCCAGCCAGGACAAGTCGTGCTCCTTGGCCTCGCCCGGAGTAAGCCCGATCATTCCGGCGCGGTCATTGCCGCGAGTCAAGAGCACGTTCCCATCCCGTCCAATATCAAGCAGCGTCAATTCTCCGGGAACGCGTGCCAGCAACCGCACAGTTCCCGAAAGGTTGACCGCATACAGAGAACGGTCACCACCGGTGCGGGTGGCGGTAAACCAGATCTCATCGCCGGTGGGCGTCCATGCCAACCCTTGAACACTGTCCCAGCCCGTGGAAAGTGTCGTTTTCTTACCCGCCATATCAACCACGGCGATAGCGCCGCCATCATCCCCTAATTGAGGATGGTCAATGAACACAATGACGTCGGCTTTCGGGGCAATGCGAATGTGACCGATCCACCCGTCAGCCTCATAAAGCACCTTGCCGGGAGGGAATTCCAAGCGATGCCGGCCTTGCTCCTGGCGCACAATCGCCAAACTGCTTCCGTCCGGAGACCAATCGGCCCATTCGACACCATCCTGAATCTCCCGCGGCGCGCCACCGACCAAAGGCACACGCGCGAGCGTGCCGGAATAGAGAAATCCGGCCTTAGGATGGCTTGCCAGCGAGAGGGCCATCTCGCCCGAGGATGACACCGCCAGCACATCGGCTCCCGCCGGTTCGAGTTCGTGCGATTCAGGACTCTCCGGCCGGGTGGTGAACAGCTGCAAAGGCTTTCCTTCCCACGCTGCGCTATAGATGATGGTCTTTCCGTCGGGAGCAAAACGTGCCGCGTGAACCATCCCGCGACGAAACGTAAGCGGATGGTAAACCGGCAAAGAGGACTGCGCTGGAGTTTGCAATAAAAACTTGCCGGCTGCGGTGCCGACGATCAGCGCGATGGCAGCTGCCGTCAAAACAGTAAGCACCGCACGGCGTGGCGGTGCCGCTGTTGTGGCGACCGGAGTCACCGCTGCTCGTGACGACGATGAAGCAATTCCGCTTGAACGTGAAGTATCAAGAGTGCGCTTGATACGTTTCAAATCTCCACGCAGCTCCGCCGCCGTCTGATAGCGGAATTCACGCTCTTTCTCGAGCGCCTTGTAGATCACTTCTTCGAGTTTCGGCGGCAGCGCCGGGTTGGCGCCTGACGGCGCCGGTGGTGTGCGGTTCAAAATGGCCTCGGAAATTACACCGGTACTGCTGCCAGAAAACGCCAGACCTCCGGTAGCCATTTCGTAAAGCACCGAGCCGAACGCGAACAAATCGGTGCGCGGGTCAAGCTCTTCGGCGCGCACCTGCTCCGGCGACATGTAGGCGACCGTGCCTACCGTGGCTCCGGGAGTAGTCATCAGCGCCCCCTCGGTGGCGGTTCGCATGCCGGAATCGGAATTGCTCCGGCCATCGGGAGCCAGTTTGGCAAGACCAAAGTCGAGAATCTTGGCCTGACCACGCTTTGTCACAAAAATGTTGGCGGGCTTAACATCGCGATGGGTGATTCCTTTGGAATGCGCGGCATCCAGGCCGTCGGCAATTTCAATCGCGAGATTGAGCAGGGTTTCAGTATCCAGCGGACGGCCAGCGATCCGGTGCTTCAAGGTCACGCCTTCGAGAAACTCCATGACGATGAAAGCCTGGCCGTTTTCCTCGTCGATCTCATGGATAGTACAGATGTTGGGATGGTTCAACGCCGACGCTGCCCGCGCTTCGCGCTGGAAGCGGTCCAAAGCTTGACGATCTTTCGCGAGTTCCTCGGGAAGAAACTTGAGAGCGACGAAGCGGCCCAGCTTGGTGTCTTCCGCCCGATACACGACGCCCATGCCGCCGCCACCAAGTTTCTCGACGATGCGGTAGTGCGAGATGGTCTGGCCGATCACTGGAGCAGAATCTTACGTGCGTGAATCAGGGCAAGTCAATGAAGGCCGTGGATTTGGCGGCGTTTCTGTCGAACGATGGCGGCTGAACTGAATTTCTGGGGCAGCCATTGCGAAGGATGGAGCGCGCAAGGCAACTCACCGTCTTGACAATAGTCGTTATAACGAGTATAGTTAGGTTTATATGGCGAAAACACTCGAGTCAGGCAAGAACGGCCGGCGCATTGGCAGTCCCGAGGAGGCGGCATTCCTCGACCTCATGCGCACGACCGATATGTTATCGCGGCGTCTGGCTGGCATTCTCAAGGCCGAGGACCTCTCGGCGACGCAGTACAACGTGCTCCGAATTCTGCGTGGTGCGCCCGACGGCCTTCCCTGCGGCGAGATCGCATACCGAATGATTACCCGCGACCCGGATGTGACCCGCCTGCTCGACCGCCTGGAAAAGCGAGCCTTGATCTCCCGTAGCCGTGACGCTAAGGACCGGCGAACGGTGATGGCGCGCATCACACCGGAAGGGCTAAAGGTTCTGTCTCGCCTTGATGAACCGGTGCAGGCGGGCCATCGCACACAATTGGGCCATCTGGGACGGGAGCAGTTGCGCGCCCTGACCGACCTGCTCCAAGTGGCACGCAGCCAAGTGTCTTGATTTATTGGCTTTAACAGTTGTTGCAACGATTATCGGTATAACGCATCAAATCGGCTGCTACTAAATCAGTACTCGAAAGGAGCTTCCATGAGCGCACTCGCAACTCCGCAAACCGCAATCAGCACCTGGAACATCGACCCAATGCATACCGTGGCCGAGTTCAAAGTAAAACATATGATGATCTCCAACGTGAAGGGCCAATTCGCCAAAATCACTGGAGTCTTGACCCGGAATGAATCGGACCACACGAAGTCTCATATCGAGGCCTCGATCGACGCGGCCTCCATCAACACGCACGAACCCCAGCGCGACGCACATCTCAAAAGCGCTGACTTCCTCGACGTGGATAAATTTCCCACGCTGTCCTTCAAGTCAACGCGAATCAGCCGCGTCAGCGACGGGGAGCTTGCGGTCGAGGGCGACCTGACCATTCACGGTGTGACCCGCAGTGTGGTGTTGACGGTGGAAGGGCCGACTCCACCCGCCAAAGATCCCTGGGGAAACACACGTATGGGATTGTCGGCGACCACAAAAATCAATCGTAAAGACTTCGGCCTTACATGGAACACGGCGCTTGAGACGGGCGGCCTTCTGGTTGGAGAAGAAGTCGCCATCACTCTGGAAGCCGAGTTCGTGAAAGCCTGAATGATTCGCCACCCACCCGGAAAAGGCTGCGTGGCAGAGAAGAGCAAATTATGTCCCTACGACCAGTGAAACAGATTATTCAACCGAAGCCGACGATCGAAGGCGCCGGGGTCAAGTTACAGCGCGCCTTCGGTTTCGGCAAGACGAAGGATTTCGATCCCTTCTTGTTGCTGGACGATTTCCGCAATGACAAGCCGGAGGACTATCTGGCGGGATTTCCCTGGCATCCGCATCGCGGAATCGAAACCATCACGTACGTGCTCGCGGGCTCGGTCGAGCATGGCGACAGCCTGGGCAACAAGGGCAAGATGACCGCGGGCGACGTGCAATGGATGACCGCCGGGAGCGGCATCATGCACCAGGAAATGCCAAAGGGTGATAAGAGCGGCCATATGCACGGCTTCCAGCTGTGGGCGAACCTGCCCGCGTCGCTGAAGATGACCGACCCGCGCTACCAGGACATACCGTCAAGCGCAATTCCCGAGGTCACAGACGATGACGGTACGCGCGTGCGGGTAGTCTGCGGGGAATTCTGGGGCAAGAAGGGTCCGGTAGAAGGAGTTGCCGCCGATCCCAACTACCTCGACGTCTCGGTTCGACCGGGACAGCGAAAACGGCTCAAGGTCGAGACCACGCGGAACGCCTTTGCCTACGTGTTTGCCGGCTCCGGAACGTTCCGCGACTCGTCGAGTCCCCGCCCAGTACTGACTGAACAAGCTGCCGACCCGAATGCTCCGGCCAAGTACGACGTCGGTAATCACTCGCTGGTGCTCTTTGACCGTGGTGATGAAATCGTGGTTCACGCCGGCGACGAGGGCATCCGGTTCTTGTTAGTGTCAGGCAAGCCGATCGAGGAACCGGTAGCGTGGTACGGCCCGATCGTAATGAACACGCAGGAGCAGCTACGGCAGGCAGTCGCCGAGTTGCAGAGCGGCAGCTTCATAAAGCACGGCTGAACCGGCGGCAGCGACAGCAACGCGTAACAACTCACGGAATGGCGCGGACAAGAGCCGCGCCATTTCTTTGTCTTCCAGCGGTTACATGGGTAAACCGCTGACAAAACTAAAGATTCCAGGGCTGGCCCTATTCGCTTGACAGGGCAGGTTGCAGAACGCAAAAATCACTATAACTCTTTGCAAATGAAGGGTGCCTGTGAGCGGACAGACGCCGCAGCAGGTACGCCCAAATTGCGTCAGACATGCCGAACACAACTACAACCGCGCAGCCAGCGCCCATAGCAACTGCGCTGGTTATTTCCGACGATGAGGCTACCGTCCAGCAACTGACGGCGAGCATGCAGCAGTTCGCGATCTCAGCGGAAGTCTGCCGGGACGCCGGGATTGCCTTGCAGTCATTGAACCGGCGGCACTATGAGGCAGTGGTGGTTGATTTGAAGATGTATCAAGCGAAAGAGATCATGGAGCGGGTGCGCCACGCTCCTTCCAACCAGACGGCGACGACCTTCGCCATCACAGAAGGGCCGGGGGCGGAATCGGCGTCGGTGTTCAGCGCCAGGGCTAATTTTGTGCTGGAGAGGCCGGTTTCAGATGAATCGCTCAGCCGCAGTTTGAGAGCGGCATACGGGATCATCATGCGGGAACGCCGCCGCTACTTCCGTTGCCCATTGACGATTCCAGTGGCGGTGCGCAATCAGGAAGGCCAGGAAGCTCAATACGTAACCATCAACATCAGCGAGAGCGGGATCGCGATTCATATTCCCACCCCGGTGGCGGCGGGAACCGAAGTGGCGGTGCAGTTCAGGCTGCCGGAGAACCAAACCCGATTCGCTGTCCAATCGAAGATTTGCTGGAGCGACCCAACCGGGCGCACAGGCCTGCAGTTTCTGAATCTGCCGTTGCCACAGAAAACCGAACTACAAGGGTGGCTCTCACACCGTTTGGAAGAAGTACTGCCGGAAGCGGTAGCCAGCAAGTTCCAGAAGCCCACCGAGTCGTAGTCTTGCGGCTCAGGCATTCCGCGGCCAGGTCCGTTCATTCGCATGCCCGATGCCTGGGCGTCTTAACTTCCAAGAGTAGAGGCGGGCACTCTCGTGCCCGCCTCGTCAAATTCGTCCAGCAGTCTGCCTTACGGCGTGTAGAGCCGATAAGTGATGTTGTAATACGCTCGCGTTGCGCCGTCAGTCGTATCGACAAAACCCTGAATCGTGTGCGTGCCCGCAGTGACGCCACTCTGGGCAAATGCGAAGGATCCGCCCACAAAGGTTTCATCGGTAGGGATGGTTGCGATGTTCGGGCAGCCAGGTGGCATAATGCTGCCGTCCAATTCCGCACATACCCCCAATAGGTTGCCAGCTTTAGTGTTCTCACCCATTTGGACGTGTACATCTGCTGTAAGCGTGCACCCGCCCTTCGGGCAATTGAAGGTAAGCGGAGAATCGATTGCCACCAAGCCACTACTGATGGGCAGAACGTCGCTGCTTAGGCTAATGCTTGTACTTGCCAGCTTACGGTTGAATATCAGATCCGTTGATGGAGGTTTAGCCTTATTGGGAATGGCGTCCGCCGACCTGACTGGATCCGGTTGCGGCGCTGCGAATGCGCCCGCACAAACTGTTAACGTCACTAGAATAACCCCAAGCTTTGCACCCATTTTCATACGCTCTCCTCTTTTTGCGATTTGTGGCAAGGAGCCGAGCTCCCCAGAATTGCACGAAGTCTACGGAATACTCAGGGGAAGATCAAGCTACGAGCCTTCGGCCGACGCAGCAAAAGAGGCGGCACATCATGATCTTCACTGGGGACGTGACGCCGAGGGAAGTAGACAATTTAGCTGCGCCTGCAGCCGATTCCTTCGTAAAACCGTCTGCACCACGGACTTTTGCCACAAATCGCATTGAAGAAAAGCAGCCATGAACTGATGCTAGCGGTCAGTGAACTCGGCGGCGGACGGGGATTCATTTGCCGCTTAGCGGGCCTGGAAACCTAAGCGTCCTTTGCGCGATCAGCAGCCAGCGGCTATGATGGCAGAGTGGCGACAAGCCACGGTTTTCAAGCCATTCATCAGGAGTCATCAGCTTATGTCAGCACCCAGCCGAAGGCCGGAGATTCGCCGGCGCCGTACTCGCAAGGAAAAAATCCTCCAGCTGCGTAAGCGCCTCGCGGCTGCCAGCACTGAAGCCGACCGCAAGCGCATTGAGCAAAAGCTGCACCGTCAAGGTTTGGTGTCGCCTGGAACTCCCCTGATCAAGAGCGCCTGATACTTCACTTCCCTGTTTATTAGCTCAACTGGCGATGGTTTCGGCGGACCGGTGCGTTGCGGGAACGCCACGCGGCAGACTTGCCACTTCGCCATAGATCTCGAGAATGCGACGGGCTGATGCCTCCCAGGAAAACTTCTTCGCCTGTTCGTAGCAGCGTTTCTTCATCTCATCGCGGGCTGGTTGGTCGAGCAGCAGGTGCAGGAGGGCCCGCATAATCTCAAAGACATTCTCCGGATTCACCAGCACCGCGGCGTTCCCCACCACCTCGGGCAGAGACGAAGTATTGGAGGTAACGACAGGAGTGCCGTGGGCCATGGCTTCCAAAGGCGGCAGGCCGAAACCTTCGTAGAGGGAGGGGAAAACGAAGATTTTTGCGGCGTCGTAAAAGACTCGCAGCATTTCGATGGGAATGAAGCCGAGGAAGCGGACGTCGTTCTGCACTCCGCTGCGGATCACCGTGCGGCGCAGATCGGGATGCTTGGAGAGCTCATCGCCGATGATGATGAGCTTCAGGTCAGGGAATCTTTCCTCCTTTTCCAATTCCGCTTTCAGGGCGGAGAACGCTTCGATGATCCGCACCAGGTTCTTGTGCGGGCTGATGCGGCCGGCGTAGAGCAGGAACGGATACTTGATCAGGTAGCGTTCGGCCAGGATCTGACGGTCGGCGTCGCTGGCATGACCATGTAAGAAGCGCTCGTCGATGGCGTTGTAGACCACTTCAATGCGAGAAGACGGGATCCCGAAAACATTCTCGACCTCGCTTTTGGTGAAATTGGAGACAGCAAGAATTCTGCCCGCACCCTTCAACACCCTCCGAGTAAAGTGCAGATGCAATGACCGCCGCAGGCTGGAGTGTGCGCGGGCGCTATACATGTGCTCCAAGAGGTCGTGCACAGTCATCACGTAGGGGCAGGGCAAGGTACGCGGCATCCAGTAAAGATGCGGGATGTGGACCAAGTCACATTGTAGGCGCTTGAGAATGGCGCGGAACTCGAGATAGCCTTTTGCACTGGAGCCGTCGTCCATGAGAGCAACGGTTTGAAAGCTTGCAGGAAGCGGACCGATTTCTGCGACTTTTTGTGGGGAACCGATCAGGAAATACTGATTTGCATGGTCGAGCCGGCTAAGTGCCCGGACGACATTGCGAGTATAGGTACCGACCCCAAACTCGGTGATGCGCCGGATGTCGATGGCGACCTTCAAGGAGTGATTTAACCACAGCAGGGGGCAGAGGGACACAGAGAAATTCTGGCCAAGCTAAGGTCCCGGCCATGGGCGATCCAAGCGGTTGGCAAAGCAACATCTTAAGACGCAGAGATCGCAAAAAAACGCGGCGGTCGCGAAGAACCCCTCAGGCCCGAAGCTCGGCTTGCGCTTTGGCGCGACGCTCCGGATAGAGCGGGAAAGTGTCAGCCAGCCCCAAAACCTGGTCGCGAATCTTCCCCAGGAGGGGAGCATCAGTGCGATGTTGCAGCGCCTCGGAGATCCAACGGCCAACTTGGCGCATTTCTCCTTCTTTCATGCCGCGCGTGGTCAGCGCAGGCGTGCCAATGCGAATACCGCTGGGCTTCATCGGAGGGTTAGTGTCGAACGGAATCGCATTCTTATTGACGGTGATGCCGGCCTCTCCCAGAGCTTTTTCTGCTTCGCTGCCCAACATGCCTTTGGCAAAGACATCCACCAACATGAGGTGCGTGTCGGTGCCGCCCGAAATGACGCGGAAACCTTCGGCAGAGAGAGTCTCGGCCAGGACTTTGGCATTGGCGACGACTTGCCGGGCATAGTCGCGGAAGGAAGGCTGCATCGCTTCAAGAAAACAAACAGCTTTAGCTGCCACTATATGCACCAGCGGCCCACCTTGCATGCCGGGGAAGACGACTTTGTCGATGGCAGCGCCGTACTCTTGCTTTGCGAGAATCATGCCTGCGCGCGGACCACGCAATGTTTTATGCGTCGTGGAAGTAACGATGTGCGCGTGCGGAACCGGGGATGGATGCGCCCCACCGGCAACCAGGCCAGCAAAGTGGGCCATATCCACCAGGAAGAGGGCGCCAACTTTGTCGGCAATCTTTCGCATGCGCGCGAAATCAATGATGCGGGGATAGGCGCTGCCCCCGCCGATGATGAGCTTCGGGTGTTCTTTCTCGGCCAGCTTTTCAAGGTCATCGTAGTCGATGGTCTCGGTCTCTTTCGTGACACCGTAAGGAACAATGCGATAGGTCTTGCCGGAGAAATTTAGAGGATGCCCGTGGGTGAGGTGTCCGCCGTGAGCCAGGTTGAGCCCGAGAATCGTGTCGCCAGGCTGGATCACAGCGCTGTAGGCCTCCATGTTGGCCTGCGATCCGGCATGGGGTTGCACGTTGGCATACTCGGCACCGAATAGTTTCTTTGCACGGTCGCGAGCCAGGTTCTCCACAATGTCGGCATACTCGCAGCCGCCGTAGTAACGCTTGCCAGGATAGCCCTCCGCATATTTATTCGTGAACACCGAACCCATGGCTTCAAGTACGGCTTCGCTGACGAAGTTTTCCGAGGCGATCAGTTCCAGGCCTTCATGCTGGCGGCGAACTTCATTGTCAATCGCGGCGGCGATTTCGGGATCGACATCTAGCAGCGGGAGCGACATTGGATTCGGTTTATTCATTTCACTTCTCCAGAAAAGCTGGTTTGTTCGTATACGTTCGGGTTGTGCAATTCCATGAAGTTTCCAGGTTTTTTCAGTGGCGTAAAGCCGAATTGCGCGTACAGCGAGTGCGCATCACGAGTGGCCAGAGTCCAGCGACGCAGGTCCTGCAACTGCGGATGCCGCATGATGGCTTCCATCATCCACTTCCCGAAACCGTGTCCGCGAAACGCCTCAAGCACGAATACGTCCGCGATGTAGGCAAAAGTCGCGAAATCGGAGATTACCCGGGCAAATCCCAGCTGCTGCTGCGCCTTGTAAACCCCGAAACACAACGAGTTTCCGATGGAACAGCCCACCACTTCACGCGGAATCCCCTGCGCCCAGTAACTCGCGGTCAGAAAACCGTGGATTACATCCAAATCCAGCCGGTTGCAATCGGTACTCAGCAGAAATTCGCCGCGGCGCTCTTCGATCGTGCTTCCAGCTCCCTCAAACATAAGTCGCGGCTTTATTGTAAACCCATGGGATGGCTTCAGCAGGGTCGGTCAGATGCTGTCAAATGACCGACGCAGGAACGAGGCGATCTGCCAGCCATCCATAAACTTGAACGGCGTTTCGCCCGTAGTGTAGTGCCCGCAGGGCAAAACTACGACCTTATGATCAAGTCCTCGCTTTTGGAATTCAAGGACAGCCCCACGGGAAAATTCGGGTAAAAAAGTCAGATCGTAATCGGCATAAATGATGAGCGACTTTTTGGGCCAGCGCGCGAACTGATCGAAATATGACATGGGGCTGACCGCACTCCAGAGCTGGCGCAGACGGTCGAGATCGATTTGCGACTCGATCCCCTCGCGGATGTGGCGCGTAGATTGGCCGTGCCAAACCACGTCCGCCACATACGTGGATGCATGATTGAAAGCGGCAACGCGGATGCGAGGTTCGTGAGCGGCCGCCAGAAAGGCGTAGCAGGAGCCGAGGCTCGTGCCCACAATGCCAAGACGGTTGTAACCCCGCGATTCGAGCCAGTCGAAACAGCAGCGTGCGTCAATGACGCCCTGGCGGCAGGCGTCGAGGGTGCGGCCAATGTTGGCGGAGACAGCGTAGTCGGCGCGTTTGGTCTCGGCGGGCATGCGAATGTCGTGGTAAGGCATGGTCAGCCGCAACACGGAAATTCCAATCAGATTCAGCGCCTGGCATAGGCTGGTGTAGGCGAGTGCGTCGGCATTCCAGTGCGGCATGAGCACGACGGCGCGTTTCCCCCGCGCTGGAAACCAGCGTGCGTTCACCAGATTGTTCTCTGGAAACGGTGAGCGCACCGGCGAAGTGAAACGAAGGAAATCGGCGTAGGTACCACGGACTTTCTCTTCCAGCTTTTGATCGGGGACTTCTCGGGTGCTGAAAACCTGGACTTCGCGCCGCTCCAGGCGAAAATCGGTTGGCTGGGAGTAAGTATAGAAGTCGTCGCTGGAGGCGACGATCCTCCGGTTGAAGTCACGGAGAAACCGCTCGCCGTTCTCGGGCACGTGGCCGGGTGCGAATCCATTGCGGCAGGGCCAGTCACGTGCCCACTCCACACCCCACTCCAGCGGACGCACCACCCGGTTATTGTCCACCGAAGTGAGCCGGTGCTCCCAGTCGTACATCCATTGGGCGTAGCGCGTGGGCATGTGGCTTTAAGAATAGCAAACGACTATGCGGCCAATCAGCCTTGGGACAGCGAAGCGCAACCGCAAGCATTGGACGGTCGCGTTGTGGATGTGGAAATGATCCGCTCCGAGATCTGCCCCGGGCCGGTGTCGGAGTCTTCGGCCGCCAACTCTGCCGCCCATTTTGAAACCGTTGGACTTTTTTCTTAGAGAAACGACTACGTCGGCACCCCAACTTCCGCTGAGTCGTGACAACCTCTTATCGCGCTCAAGCATGGGTTGACTTGCGTGTAGCTACAATTGGAGTTACAATGACTTTTGAATGGGACGAGAGCAAGAACCGGGCGAACGTGAGAAAACATGGACTTGACTTTGCAGACGCGGAAGAAATGTTTCGCGGCCTGCTTCTTATTCGGCCCGACACAGACGAGGACTACGGCGAAGAACGATGGCTGGGCATCGGGATGATTCGGGGACGCGTCGCCTTCGTAGCGTTTGTGGAACGTCCACCAGATACGATCCGGATCATCTCACTGAGAAAGGCAGATCATGAAGAACGGGAACAATACGACAAGGCGATCCAGGACGGACTGGAAACGAATTGATGCGATGCGAGATGAGGATATTGACTTCTCCGACATTCCCAAGCAGGGAGCAGACTTCTTCGCGCACGCCATCCTCTGGCCGGGGCCAAAGAAGCAGATCACTCTGCGGATCGACCCCGACGTGCTAGCCTTCTTTCGTAAGCACGGCAGAGGCTATCAGACCACGATTAACGCCGTACTGCGCAAATATGTGGAGGCCCAGAAAGGCCGGGCAGGTTAGATGGAGGCGAATCCCGATTTCTTTTTGTCGGCAGCCGGCGAAATGCGAGGAGATCTTGCCACCATCCGCGCATGTTGGTCAAAGGCCCGCCTAAGAGACGAGGTTCGCGACGATTACATGCTCATCGAAGTTGAGCCACCGGTGATTGGACAACGGTATGGACTAGGCGAGCGGGACATCGCGGAGCTGATAATCTCGACGCAATTTAGCGGTTTTGCTCTCTTCCCTGTCACGGAGTGGCCATCGCACGTCTATGTGGGTCGAATGCTGGATCCAGCAGTCGCCCAGACTTTGGCCTTCACCGCTAGCCAGGTCGAACTCATCGGCCGGGGCATGATATTTCCTACACGAGCTGAGGCTGAAGCGGAAGTCGCAAAGTTTGATGACTCACGTGGCGCCTAACTGATGTGCCGCCGCGGCACGCGCTTCGATATCCCGCACAGAATCTCGTAAAGCACAGTATTCGCCAATGCCGCATGTTCGCGCGCATCCACGGTGAGGCCTTCCGATGATCCCAGCAGAATCGCTTCGTCTCCAACCTCAATTCCCGGTAGCCCAGTGACATCCACCAGCGTGAGATCCATGGAAATGCGTCCCACAATGGGGGCGTAGTGTTCGCGCACGATAACGCGTCCGCGAGAAGAGAGAGCGCGATTGAAGCCGTCGGCGTATCCCACCGGAAGCACAGCGATACGTGCCGGGGCCTTGGTGACGTAGATGCCACCGTATCCCAGTGCCTGGTTGGCACGGACATCACGCAGAGAAAGAATGCGGGTCTTCCAGGTGAGCACCGGCTTGACCCCAATGCGCAGGTCGCGGCCGCTGACTTCTCTGCCCGCCCGCTCAAAGGGCAGAAAGTAACCGTAGAGCGCGATGCCGGGCCGCACCATTGTGTTCCATGACTCGCGGCGAGAAATCACCGCGCCAGTATTCGCCGCGTGAATCAGCGGGGGATCGATGCCTTCATTGCGCAAGAATTGGCGCACCTGCTCGAACGACTGCAACTGCTCCGCGACGGAAGGCGCATCGAGAATTTCTGAAGAGGCCAAATGAGTAGAGAGGCCTTCAACAATCAAATGCGGAGCCGACTTCAGCGCGGCGACGATATGCCGCAAGTCCTGCGGCGAGGCTCCCAGCCGCCCCATGCCGGTGTCAACTTTTAGATGGACCGAGTGCTTTGCCAAAAGACGGCCTGCAGCTTTTTCCAAAAGCTCGATCTGGCCCGGCTCCCAGACGGTCGGCGTCAGGTTGAGCCGTACGATCTCTTCTTCTTCGCCACGCCAGAAGCCGGTCAGCAACAAGATGCGGCCGCGAATCCCGGATTCGCGAAGCGGGATCGCTTCATCAAGCGAAGTGACTCCAAACCAGCGCACGCCTTCTTCTTCCAGGGCGCGGGAACATTCCACGGCGCCATGACCATAGGCGTCGGCTTTCACGATCGCGCACACCGTCACGCCGGGGCCGATGTGCTTTTGCACGACGCGGAAATTTTGACGCAACGCAATCAGAGATACTTCGGCCCAGGTGGGACGGGTTGCGACTCGCTTGGCAAGTTCAATAGTGGCCACTGGATCGATTATAGCGGTCACAAGCGCACGGGTTGAGGTTACGGGTGGGCTACGTCTGAGTGAATTTGCTACGCCTACCCACCCGAGAGACTGAAGTTCACGATCACCTGCGTTTCGACTTCGACAGGCTGGTCGTTCAAAAAATAGGGCCGGTAACGCCACTGGCGGACAGCGTTGACCGCGGCTTGCACCAGCAGGGGATGTCCGCTGATCACCTGCAGGTCCTGGATTGTCCCTTCGCGATCAATCACCGCCCGCAACACTACCGCGCCCTGGATGCGAGCCTGCTTTGCCAGGGCGGGGTATTCGGGCTGGACATGGTGAACAAGATTGCCTTCCATCATATGGGAGACCCGTGGCGGGCGCACCGAGGGAGCCAGTGGCATAAGCGAATCAGGAGCCGGGCCAATTGCGTCGAGTATGGAGCCTCCCCTGCGGTCACCGTTGCCGCCGGGCACTCCCGGCCCAGCGGGTAACTCTGAGATCGAGGCATCCCCTTCATGGGCGTTGGAATTGGAAAATGCTCTCGGGAACGGTGTCGGAAGGTGCAAAGCAGCTTCATCAAAATTCCTTATGACCTCGCTCCGGACAGTTCTCCCAACCCCAGGCGCTGGCGGCGGGGCAGGAGCGATCACGGCCCCCAGCAGCGTCAGGCGCGGCATTGCCTGTGTGTAAAACAACGGCAGAACCAGCAATCCCGCGATGGCCAGCATCTGTGCTGCGAACGAAGCCAGAGCCGTCCAGCCGCGGTGCGAGCGGTTGGCCCAAGAGTTACTGGAGATGTAGTCAGCGAACATGGTGGCCTCCTCAGACCAGTGTCTTTCTATAAAGACACCGGCAGAGCAGGATACGCAGGGAAACTTTAGTAAAGAAAAAGGCCGCGATTTGCGCGGCCTTATGGAACTTTTTTGAATACCTGGTGTCGGCGGTTACTTCGGCGGCTGGGCGGTGGTTTGCGGTTTCGGCTGCGCCGGCGCCGCCGGTTTGATGCCAGTTCCTGACTTCTGCACCGGGGCCGTACCCTTGGCCGGGGCGGGCACGCCCGACTTTACGTTGTAAGCCTCCACCACCGCGCGGGTAATATCCATCGAAGGCAAGGCCCAGAGTATGGGACCCTGCGGCCAGGGATTCGAAGTATCCACGATCATGCCAAACCCCGTGGATTGCGCGTAGCTCACAATCACCGGAGCCATTTTCTGGAGGATGCGCTGCGCAATTTCATTTTGCTGGGCCTGGGCATCGTCGCGTGCATCTTGCACGGAACGTTCCAGCGACTTTTGTTTCTGCTCGATCTGCTTTACCAGGTTGCCACGAGCGTCTTCGCTGAGCTTGTCGCCGGAACCGCTGAGCTGCTTCTTTAGGCTCTCGACTTCGTCGTTCAGGTTCTTGAGTTCAGTCTGCTTCGGTTCCAGTTTCTTGCTCAAGGTGTCGAAGTCGCGCTGGCCTTCATTACTGGCATAAATTGCCTGCTCAATGTTGATTGTGCCAACCCGGCTGCCGCCACCGGTTGCCACGACGCCAGCTGGGTCGGCTGCGGTTGAGGCGGGGGGAGTGGAAGCGCTTGGCGCTGCGGGCAACGGCGCGTCCGACTTGCCGGCCTGGGCCAGGCTGAAGGCGGATAGGACAAAAACTGCGGCCAGAAGAAAACACGTAAACTTGCTTTTCATGGGGTTAGTTTTGAACTCCTTGGAAACTTTCCGGTAATTTTGCTCAGATTTTTTCTCGTCACCGGCCACGCCGGGCCGGCCGTCGATATCGTGCCTCGCCGATCAGGCAGGTTTGCTGCCCGCCTGTCACGTTCGACGCGGAAACGCGACCGCCAGCCAACACATTTCTTTTTCAGGGCGCTAAGCTGACATTATAGGTAGACAGCGGCCCCAGCGTCAAACCTGCCGTCGAAAAACCAGTTCCCAAAGCTCCGTACGGGCTCGGCACCAGGCGTTAGAACGTGGTAGCTACAGTGAAGCGGAACGTCTTACGGGGCTCGCGCAATAGATACTGAGGAGCAAATGCATTCTTGGAGATCTGGAAGGTATAGTCACCGGCGGCTCCGGCCGGGAACATGCTGCGGGTGATGGGAACCGGGGAATTCGTGGTGGTATCGAGGCGCAATGGGTTGTAAGCCCAGTACACGCGGAAGGGCGCGTTGATGACGGGCAGGAAGACCTGGAACTCGATTCCAGTGGACATTCTGGGGACCCAATTGGTGCTGCCTAGCGGAGTAAGGAACTGAGAGAAGGAAAGTTTGCTGCCACCCGTGCAATTCAGCGCGACGTCAACCGTGGGGCAACCAAACAGTGTGCTGTTGAGAGTTTGCTGCTCGTTGCTGGAGATTTTCAGTTGAGAATCGCGCAAGATGGGCTCGACCCCAGCGTCCATGAAAGGGGCAAAGCTCACTGGTCCGGCGATGGTGATGCGGTATTCGAGGTTGCCGATCAAGCTCAAGTCGCCGCCGGGAAACACGATCTGCGACACGGGAACGGGAATGGTGTAAGCCCCTTGTAGTGGATTGGCGGGATTCTTCGGCACAATCGAACCGTCCGGGTTGCGCAGTTGCACCGTGGTAGTACTGGGCAAGAAGGCGACCGGCGATATCGAGCGGATATCGAAACCGCGCAAGTCATTCTCGCCACCGTCATAAAAGCGCTGGAAAGGTGGTGGCACCAGACCGCCGTAGCCGGTAAGGAAGGAACCGGTAACCTGGAAGCCCACGGTGTTGCGCCCGTTCTGGACCGGAGTGAAACGCTTGTACTGCACGATCGGCCGAATGGTCCTCACGTTCCCGCCGATGCCGGCAAATTCCGTCGCCAGGTAGTAGCTTGTACCCTTGTGCGGAAAGAGCGCACGATCCAAGGAGTTCTTGGAAAGACTGGGAATGATCTTGCTGGTCACAATGCCGTTGAGAGAGTTGGGGCCGCTGATTCCCCGGAAGGACAGGAAATCGAACAGGGTTTTGGAAGCGTTGGTCAGGGCAACGATGGAGGAGTCATCCAGTTGATAGCTCACGCCGATCCGCTTGAACGAGTGATGGCGCAAGGGATAGGACAAATTGAGGGTGAAGCCCTTGCTGGATTGAGTGTAGTTTTGAAGATTCTGCTCCAATGCCGAGGGCAAATTGATCGCTTGGCCGGTTAGGATGGCGGCCTGCCGCGCCTGGTCGTAAATGAATCGGCGTCCGTAAACCGTAAACCCGAACTGCAACGGGCGATCGAACAGGTAAGGCTCCGTAAAACCAAACATCAGGTCGCGTTCCAGGTTGCCGATATTGGCTTGAACCGTCAGGGTTTCACCTTTGCCCAGGAAATTGTTGGTACTGTAGCTGAGACCGATAAACGAGCCAGCCAGGCCGCTTACGCCTCCCGTCAGTCCGATACTGTTCTTCCCTTTCTCGTGAACTTTGAGGAGGAGGTCGACCGTGCCGGCTTTTTCGTCAAGATGGCGTTCGGTAGTGCTGGGATCGTCGGGCTTCAACACATCAAAGAAGCCCAGCTGATTCAGACGCTGCAAACTGACTTCCCAGAGTTGCGAACTATAGATCTGGCCTTCCTCCAACAGGATTTCACGGCGAATGACTTTGTCGCGGGTGGTGGTGTTGCCCTGGAACTCGATGCGGCGAACCACGAAGGGTTTCCCTTCGTCCACGTCGATGTCGATGAAAATCTGTTTCTTATCCTCGTCGAAAGTGGTGCCGGGAACCGAAGTAAAGTTGATATATCCCTGTTGGCCATAGGCCTTCCCAAGATTGTCCAGACCCTTGGCGATTTTGCTGCGGTCAAACACATCGCCGTCTTTGATCGGGAACAGCGCCCGCAGAGCCTTGGTGTTAGTGACCGCCTTGTTTCCCTTGAAGGTTATTTCACCCAATGTGTATCTTTCACCTTCATCGATGGGCATGGTGATGTCGACGGTCTTGCCCTGACCGGGTTGAAGGAAGGGAATGTGAAAGCCTTTGTGTCCGCTGTCGTGGACGTTGGTTTTGGGTTCATTGACGGTGGCTTTGAAGTAGCCCCGATTTTGGAATTCAGAGCGCACCCGCTCGGTGTCTTCATCGAGCTTGGTGGCATCGTAGGTGCGGGCGAACAGATTCTCGAGGAAGATGGAGTGGGGGATGCCGATGGGCCTCAGGTTCTTCATGGCGCCCCGCAGCAGCCGAGTCTTCACATGCTGATTGCCGGTGAAAATAATCTTGCCCACTTTGACCTTCGGACCTTCCTTGATCACGAACGTGAGGCTCAAGGCCGCGGGGGGAATGGGCCGAATCTCGGTGCGAATGGTGGAGAATTGCCGGCCATGCTCGGAGAGCAGTTCCTTGATGACCACCTCGGCACGCTTGACCTTCGTGGGATCGTACTGGCTTTCGACCGAAAGCCCGACTTTACGTTCCTTGAAACGGTCGAGCACATCACTCTTTGTGACAGAGTTCAGGCCTTCATAGTTGATTTCGCGAATCGTAGGCCGTTCTTTGACATAGATGTGAAGGATTGCGCCTTTTGCAGTGTTTTCGCGTTCGAAGCGGAGATCCTCGAAGTATCCCGTGTTCCACAGTGAGTTAAAGTCGCGCTCGAGCGCGGCCTCGTCATAGACGTCGCCAGGGCGGGTGAAGATGCGGGCGCGGATGGTTTCCGCGGGAATGCGGCGGTTGCCGTGAACTTCGATCCCTGCCACCAGTTCCTGCTGCCCTAGAGCCAGAGAACTCAGCAGAAAAATCCCCAGCAAAATCCCCAGAAACGAACCACGGCATCGACCCCAACACTCTAAAAATGAAGGAGATGGGCCGAGGCGGGATCCACGTCCTCGGGGTGCGCGGCTATGCTTGCCCTGGATGATCGCAGGGTTATCCTGATGAGAACGCAGAATCTCCTCTACCTCAGCGACTGGGAGTATGGAAAACCGCAATTATACGGTAGTGCGATGGAGAGCGTCCAAGAACCAGGCCTCAGTTGGTCGCAGCCTCCGGCTTGAAAAGCTCCACCTCAACCAAGACGGAATAAAACGTAGCCGAGTTGCCCAAGTCCGTAAGTTTTTGTGATGTTAGCACGTTGATGTTTTGTCCGCCCCGGGAGAGCTTGGCCCAGCCGAGTCTTGCACACACCACGCCGGTTTGCACCGTGCCATTGATCTTAGCAGTCAGATGGATGTCTCCGCGACGGTTGAACACCCGCACCGTGTCGCCTTCAGCGATTCCCCGCCTGCGAGCGTCGGCTTCGCTTATCTCGAGTAAGCCGGGTTCTTCCATCTCCTGCAGCACAGGAAGATTTGAAAACGTGGTATTGAGGAAATTGTCGGCTTTTCGCGCCAGCAGCTCCAGGGGGAAAATCTTGGCTTGCTCGCCATGCCGTGATTCCTCTGGGGGGATGAATTGCACCACTGGATCGAGGCCCTGGGACTTCAACGTTTCGCTGTAGAGCTCGGCTTTGCCGGTCGCGGTCCCGAAGTTTCCCTGAGCAAAAGGAAGAAAAGGCTCCGTCTGTCCGGAATCAAAATTCAGACGAATATGCCCTTCTTTTTCGAGCTGTTCACGGTCGATGCCCTTCAGCCAGGGGTTCCCGGTGCCGAGTGCAACGTCGATCATTTGATCGACCGACTCGCGGAAGCAATCTTCATCAAATCCCATGCGCTCGGCCAAAGCCCGGAACATATCGACGTTCGAGCGGCACTCGCCCAGGGGTTCGATCGCCTGGTCTGACATCTGTAGAAAGTAGTGCCCGTAAGCGCCTTGCAAGTCCTTGTGCTCAAAGAATGTGGTGGCGGGGAGAACAATGTCGGCATAATCCGTGGTATCGGTGAAGAATTGTTCGTGGACCACCGTGAACAGGTCGGAACGCCGCAGGCCGCGTGTCACTTCATTGAGATCGGGGCAAACCGCCGCCGGATTGGAATTGTAGACCAACAGCGCTTTGACCGGCGGGTCGGCAAGAGTGTTCAGAGCCTTGCCCAATTCAACCATATTGACAACCCGCGCTGGGCGGCCCAGGGCCGTGACCATCAGGTCGGAGCGTTTCAAATTATCTTTATCGAGTGCGAGCGCGAATGCCCCGCTGGTGGCGTACTGAAGGCCGCCGCCAATCTCCTTCCACGATCCGGTGATGCAGGGCAGCATGGTGACCGCCCGCATGGCCATGCCGCCGCCTTCCGAGCGCTGTATCCCATCGTTCACCCGTATGACGGCGGGCCGGACCGTAGCATATTCGTGCGCGAGTTTCCTGATGTCCGCCGCCGAGATGCCTGTCCACCCGGCTACACGCTCGGGCGAATACTCCTGCGCCTTGTCGCGGAGCGGTTCGAATCCAACGGTGTAGCGCTCGACGTAATCCGCGTCATGCAGATTTTCATTGATGATGACGTGCATCAGACTGAGCGCGAGGGCGGCATCCGTTCCCGGATTGATCGGCAAGTACCAGTCGGCGCAAGCCGCGGTGCGTGTGCGATAGGGGTCAATGACTACCAGCTTTGCGCCACGGCGGCGGGCTTCAACGATAAATGGCCACAGATGCACGTTGTTGCCGTGAATGTTCGACGCCCACGCAATGATGTAACGGGAATGCACGAACTGCTCCGGCTCTGTGGCCAGCTTGACTCCCAGAACCGACTTTAGTCCCGCTTCGCCCGCCATGGAACAGATCGTGCGATCAAGTTGCGAGGCGCCCAGGCGGTGAAAGAAGCGGCGATCCATCGAGGCGCCGTTCAAAACTCCAAGAGTACCCCCGTAGGAATACGGGAGAATGGCTTCGCTGCCAAACTCGGCGCTGATTTGCTTAAAGCGCGACGCGATTTCGTTGAGAGCTTCGTCCCAGGAGATACGTTGAAACTCGCTGCCGAGCTTCGCTCCGCCTGAAGGGCCGAGGGCGGCCGTTTCGACGCGAGCCGTGATCGGCCCCTTAGGTGCAACTCTTCGCATGGGATACAGCACCCGGTCGGGCGAGTACACGCGGTCAAGATACTTGGCGACCTTCGCGCACAGAAATCCGCGAGTCACCGGATGAGCGGGATCGCCCTGGATCCGCGTGGCACGGCCGTTGTCCACGGTAATCAGGACCCCGCAAGCGTCGGGGCAGTCATGGGGACAAGCGGCGTGGACGGTGTGCTTCACTGCTCCGATTATAGGTCAATCCCGAGATCAGACTGCGCGGCCAGCGGCAACTCCCGACGCCCACGCCCATTGGAAGTTGAAGCCGCCGAGGTGGCCAGTCACATCGACGACCTCTCCAATGAAATACAGGCCGGGGACTTTGCGGCATTCCATTGTCTTGGCGGAAAGTTCGTCGGTGTCCACGCCTCCCGCCGTGACTTCAGCTTTGTCGTATCCCTCAGTACCCGTGGGATGAATTTCCCAGCGATGGGTGCGATGCTCCAAGTCTGCGAGCGCTTGGTTCGTCAATGAAGCCGGCGCGTTGAGTTCCAGCCAGCGATCCACGAAACGATTGGGCAGGAAGTCACGGAACGCTGCCTTCAGGGTTTTCAGGTTCCGCGGACTTTCGGGATTCTCGAAGCCGGCGGTAATCTTCTTCCCCGGCGCCAGGTCAACGACGACAGGCGCAGGAGACTTCCAATACGAAGAGACTTGCAAGATTGCCGGGCCGCTCAGCCCGCGATGCGTGAAGAGCATTTTTTCTTTGAACTGAGCGCCGTCGCACGACGCTGCCACTTCGGCGGATACACCCGCGAGATCGCAGTAGCGGCTGCGATCTTCCGGATTTAGCAACAGTGGAACCAAGGCGGGCCGGGGCGGATGAATCTTGAGTCCGAATTGGCGCGCCAGGTCGTAGCCGAAACTGGTGGCACCCATTTTCGGGATGGAAAGCCCACCGGTCGCAATCACCAGTTTCGGTGAACGAAAGTCAGCGCGTTCCGTTCGAGTGATGAATTCCGTGGCCTTGCTGACTTCCAGGTCTTTCATACTCACGACAATCTCTACGTTTGCAGCTATACATTCGGTTTCCAGCATTTGCAGAATTTCGCGAGACGACCCATCGCAGAAAAGCTGGCCAAGCGTCTTCTCGTGATAGCGAATGCCATGCTTCTCGACTAAAGCAATGAAATCCGCAGGAGTGTAGCGGGCCAGCGCCGACTTGGCAAAATGTGGATTCGCCGAGATGAAGTTCTCAGGACGGCAGTGAAGGTTCGTGAAGTTACAGCGGCCTCCGCCAGAGATAAGAATTTTCTTGCCGCAGCGGTCGGCATGTTCGAGCACGGCGACGCGGCGTCCGCGCTTGCCGGCTTCGATGGCGCACATCAGGCCGGCAGCGCCGCCCCCGAGGATGATGAGGTCGAAGTTCTGCGGCGATTTCATAAACAACAAAGGCATCCGGCGGAGGCGGATGCCAGCTCAGAAACCATATCGGAGAGCGCTCAGTTCAAAATCTTGTGCCTCCACAACAGCCATGCGCCTAACGCAATCGGTGCAATCCATCCAAACAGTATTGCAGGAAGAGCGGAAGACACGATTCGGCCGACCCTCTCAGTATTCATGCCCACCCAATAAAGACCAAGGCCACACGGTACACCAGGATCGCGACGCCAAGCCACAAGGCTCCGATCGCCAAAGAGACGTACGCCGTCATTTGATTTCCATCACTTCCTTTTCTTTACCTTTGCTCATCTCTTCCATCTTCTTGATTTCGTCATCGGTGAGCTTCTGGATCTCCTCAATGGCCCGCTTCTCATCGTCTTCGGAGATTTTCTTGTCTTTCATCGCTTTCTTGATGCCGTCATTGCCGTCGCGGCGAATATTACGAACTGCGGTGCGATGGTCTTCAAGCACTTTGTGCAAGTGCTTGACCATGTCTTTGCGGCGCTCCTCGGTGAGCGCAGGCACCGGCACCCGCACAATCTTGCCGTCGTTCATGGGATTCAATCCCAGATCAGCGCTTCGAATCGCCTTTTCAATTGCCGGCAGCGCCGTGGGGTCAAAGGGCTGAATGGTAATGAGCTGCGGCTCCGGGGCATGCACCTGCGCAAGTTGATTGAGCGGCATCTGCGAGCCGTAGTAGTCCACGTGGACCGCATCCAGCATATGCACATTGGCGCGCCCGGTACGCGTAGCCGCCATGGCCTTGCGGAAGTCCTCGACCGCCTTGTCCATGCGGGTTTTGAGTTGGATATATGTATCTTTGAGGCCAGGAATCGCGGCCATACCAGCTTGAGCCATTGGTCAGCTCCCTAGGAAATAATGATCAAGACGTTGAATTATAAACCTTGAAAACAAAAGCAGGCCACGGATTTACAACGATACTCGCAGATTCTGGTTTAGCAAAAGATTGATCTGCGTTGTTCTGCGTTGATCTGCGGCAGAAAAGTTTACGCGCAAACCAACGAGCCCACCTTCTCGCCAGTAACCACTTTCTTGATATTTCCGTGCTGATTGAGGTTGAAGATAATAATGGGCAGATTGTTGTCCTGGCAGAGCGAGATGGCGGTCGAGTCCATCACTTTGAGGCCTTTTTTCAGCACGTCGAGATAGGTGATCTGGGTAAATTTCTTGGCGTTTTTCACCACCATGGGATCGGCGTCGTAGATGCCATCGACCTTTGTCGCTTTCAGAATGGCGTCCGCCTTGATCTCCATGGCGCGCAATGAGGCGGCAGTATCAGTCGAAAAATAGGGATTGCCAGTGCCACCGGCAAAAATCACCACCCGGCCTTTTTCCAGGTGGCGCATGGCACGGCGGCGGATGAAAGGCTCGGCAACCTGGTTCATTTCAATGGCCGACTGCACCCGGGTATAGACTCCCTGCTTCTCGAGCGCGTCCTGCAAGGCCAGGGCGTTGATGACTGTGGCCAGCATTCCCATGTGGTCGGCGGACACCCGGTCCATCTCTTTGGCTTGTTCGGCCACGCCGCGGAAGAAATTGCCTCCACCCACGACAATCGCGATCTGGATTTTTAAGGCGAACACGTCGGCAATTTCAGCGGCGATTTCGTGAACCCGGTCGGTGTCCACGCCAAAGCCCTGGTTGGCAGCCAGAGCCTCGCCGGAAAGCTTAAGCAGAACGCGTTTGAAGATGGGAGTTGCCATGTTCTTAGATACTATCGCTAGTCAGGGGGTAAATAAATGCAAAGTCAGCGAAATCTACCAATTGCCCAAACACCCGCGCCGATTATTCCCGTGAGAACCAGAAATTCTACGAGGTTCGTCCAAGCCGAACGGCGAAGCCACATGGGAGGGCGCTCGTCGCGATACCAGAACGAATGCCTAATCCATATGATCGTGAACAGAGCGGCCATCGCCAAAGTAGCCCTAAAGAAGACCCTCCAGGTCACCTGACCCATCGAGAATCGCACTAATCCCATTCCGCCAAGAGCGTACAACGAGACGGGAACAATTAGGGCCAGACCAACGACCGCAACCACAAAAAGCCTTATGCTTTCTCGTATTGATCGAGATATACGGAGAGCCATACCGTCCTCGATTGGTGCCACAACTAAAAAAGGGCGCCATCGGCGCCCTTGAGTTACTCAGCTTTTCTGTTCCGGCCGGCTGATGGCGATGGTCTCGCCTGCCTCGCCGACCTTGAAGCGCGCGAAGCGGCGAACCGAGATGTTCTCGCCCAGCTTGCCGATCTTAGTGGCTACAAGCTGCGAGATGCTGACCGTCTGGTCCTTGATGAAGGGCTGCTCGTAGAGGCAGACTTCCTCATAGAACTTTTCCATTTTGCCGGCAACCATCTTTTCCGCGATATTTGCAGGCTTGCCGCTGGCGATGGCACGGGCAAGCGCAATGTCCTTTTCGCGGGCGAAATCTTCCGCGGTAACGTCTTCCTTGCGGATGTACTTGGGGTCGCTGGCGGCGATGTGCATGGCGATATCGTGCACCAGTTCCTTGAAGTCTTCCGTACGAGCGACGAAATCGCTCTCACAATTGACTTCAACGAGCACGCCGATTTTCCCGCCGGCATGGATGTAGCTGGTGACCGATCCTTCGCTGGTCACACGGGCCGCCTTCTTGGCTGCTACTGAGACGCCCTTCTTACGCAGAACGACGACCGCCGCTTCCATGTCTCCCTTGGCTTCAGTCAGGGCCTGTTTGCAGTCCATCATGGGCGCGCCAGTCTTCTCGCGCAGCTCTTTCACCTGATTAGCAGAAATATTCAAAGTAGATGTGCTCATAAAAAACGTCCTTGGTCTTTCGTCTTTCGTCGTTGGCAACCCCTCTGAACAGAGCCAACGGCGAACGACCAAAGGCCAACGACTGCTGTCTACAAATTTCGACCCGCGCCGGGAATTTCTAAGCATGACCCGCGCGGGTCTGGATCCTCAGGGGCTCGTGTTGGCCGTTGGTCTTAGCCGTTCGTCTCGGTCTTTGGCCAACCACTAACCGCCAACGACCAACGACGGCTCCTAGAAAGTCTGGTGCTCGATCTCGGCCGGCTCGGCAGAAGCTTCCTTGGTCCCAGTCGGCTGTTTGCGGGCCGGGGTGCCGAGAACATCCTCCATACTGATGTCCTCTCCTTCGCCATCTGCCACAGCCGAAATATCCACTGTGCCTTCCACCGGAATCTCCGCAGCAGCTGCGGCTTGCTGAGCCGCGTCCGCGGCGGCTGACAGATCGGCAACCTGCTTGTCGGTCATGAACTGCGCGCCTTCAGCAACCGAATCGGCGATCTTGGATGCGAACAAGCGAATCGCCCGCAGAGCATCGTCATTCCCGGGAATCACATAGTCCACTTCGCTGGGGTCGCAGTTGGTGTCAACCACCGCGACCACGGGAATACCCAGCTTGCGCGATTCGCGTACGGCAATCTGCTCTTTGTTGGAGTCGATGACGAAGACCGCATCCGGAAGCCGCGTCATGTTCTTGATGCCGGCCAGGTTGGCCTGCAAGTGCTTGCGCTCGCGCTCCAGCTTGATGACTTCTTTCTTCGGCAGCAACTCGTAACGGCCATCCGTGGCCATTTCGTCGAGTTCCTTCAGGCGCTTCACCGACTTCTGCACCGTCACCCAATTGGTGAGCAGGCCACCCAGCCAGCGCTGGTTCACGTAGAAGCCGCCGCAGCGAGTCGCTTCCTCGGCGATGGCATCTTGCGCCTGGCGCTTGGTACCCACGAAAAGAATGATCTTCCCTTCGGCGGCCAGGTCCTGCACGAATTTCGACGCCTCCTTGAACATCTTCAGCGTCTTCTGCAAGTCAATGATGTAGATCCCGTTGCGCTCGCCGAAGATGAATTCCTTCATCTTGGGATTCCAGCGCTTCGTCTGATGCCCGAAGTGAACTCCTGCTTCGAGCAACTCCTTCATGGTGATGTTAGCCAATCAACCTCCTCATTTGGTCTGCATCGGCAACTTCAAGTCTGCCGATTGCCATTCCCGTCCCCGCGCTAAGCGGCACGGGAAGAATTGAACACATAAAAAACGTCGTTCGTCCTTGGTCGTTAGTCCTCAGCCAACCGCCATCGAGAACAACCAACGACAGATCCCTAGCGCTTGCTGTACTGGAAGCGCTTTCTGGCGCCCTTCTGGCCGTACTTCTTCCGCTCCTTCGAACGCGAGTCGCGGCTGACCATGCCTTCCGCTTTGAGCTTCTTGCGCAACTCAATGTTAAAAAGCATTAGGGCACGGGCAATGCCGAGTTTCACCGCATCGGCCTGTCCGTTGACGCCGCCGCCGGTAACTCGAGCGACCACGTTAAACGCGGCGGAAGATTCGGTCGAAACCAAAGGCTGCTTGGCGCTCACGCGCTGCGATTCGGTGACGAAGTACTGCTCAAAAGGTCGCCCGTTGACTTTGAAATCGCCGCTGCCTGGACGCAGATAGACGCGCGCGATCGCCCGCTTGCGGCGTCCCGTACCGTAGTATTGAACCAATTCTGCCATTTCTTGAGCTCTCAGCGCTCAGTCGTCAGCTCTCAGCCAACCTGGTGCGCACCTTTCCAAAATTTGATACTTACGCTCTCACTTCCAGCGCCCGGGCTTCCGGCTTCTGCGCCTGATGCGGGTGCTTATCGCCGCGGTACACGTTCAATTTGGTGATCATCTGCCTGCCCAGTTTCGACTTGGGCAACATGCGCAACACCGCTTGCTCCACAATCAGCTCCGGTTTGCGCGCCATCCGCTTGTTGAATTCCTCCGTACGCAGGCCGCCAGGATAGCCGGTGTAATGCTGATACACCTTCTGCTCCGATTTCACCCCTGTCGTCTTCACCTTTTCGGCGTTGATAACGACAACGTGATCGCCGGTGTCGAGGAAAGTCGTATACCTCGGGTTTTCTTTGCCCATCAAAATACGGGCGACTTGCGATGCCAGCCGACCGAGCGTCTGCCCGGAAGCATCGACGACATACCACTTGCGTACAATTTCCCCCGCTTTGGGGAAATAGGTAGACATGACAAATCTCCCAGAAAATTTAAAAAAACAAAATGAAAACCGCTCAGTAACCAAGCAAGCGCTGAACGCGCACGGTCATCAGGCGGGCAACCGCAGGACTGCTAAAGACTTAAAGATAACGTAGGGCGGCGGTTATTGTCAACGGAACCATTATTGCGGCGGGCCGTAGCCAGCTGCAAATCGGTCTGCGCCGGTCTTACTCATACGCCAGCGCGTCAATCGGGTCTTTTTGTGCCGCTTTGTAGGCGGGGTACAGCGCTCCGAGGATGGCCCCCACAATCGCGATGGCGGTAGCCTTCAGTATCCAACCCCCGGTCACGATGACCCGCAGCGTGGACCGGTGATCGATGCCGCTCCGTACGGCCAGGCTGAAAACAATCCCTACCACAATGCCGCCCAGGGCCAGCAACACCGTCTCTCGCAGAATCACGTTCACAATGTAGAACTTCGAAGCACCCAGCGACTTCAGGATCCCAATCTCGCGCGTCCGCTCCATCACCGCCGTGTACATGGCCTGGAAAATCACGATGAATCCGATGATCACCGCAATGCCGATCACGAAGTCGATAAACTTGGAGAGCCCGGGGAAATTGCTGGTGGTCATCATGGAAAGGTAGTAGGCCATCGATGTGACCACATAGCGGTCCAGGCCAGCCTTCTTGATGTTTTCCACCACCTGGTCGGCATTCGCGGGATCATCGAGTTTCAAATAGAAGAGCGTGGCCTTGCCCTGGGCGCCGATCAGATCCTGCATGACGCCGATCTCCAGAAACTTGCGCGCCCCTTTGCCCGCCTCAACGATGCCCGCCACTCGGAATTTATTGTTGAGTATTTCGAGGGGATCGCCGACCTTCACGTGCCGGGAGCGGGCATAGATCTCATCCACAAGAGCGTCATTTGGACTCTGGAACGGCCCGCCCGCCAGGTAGCGGAACGGTCCAGAAAGCTTTTGGTAGCTCTCAGGATCGATGCCCGCGATCACCTCAATCGCGCCCTGCGTCGAGACGCTCTGGACCACGGGCGCGACCGTAACCACGTGGGGAATCTGGGCCAGCAGGTTGCCCACCTTAATGGACATCGGCGAGCCCGTGAGCCCGACAATGAACGACGAACCCGGCGGCATCACCACCACGTCGGCGCCAATGCCAGCCTGCCTCTGCCGCGAGTCATTCAGCAGCCCCAGACATAAGCCAACGATCAGGAGAATCAGCGTGACTTCAAGGGCGATGGCCACAATGCTGATCAGCGACCGCACCGGCCGGTGCGCCAGGTTGGCGACAATCATCTTGTTCATCATGAATCCAGTCTTCGGTCGTTGGTCATCTGGCCTTGGGCCAGTTGCCTATCGGCTGTTTTGTGGGCCGGTTGCTGAACCGGCGTTCGGTTTGTCCAAGTGAACCACTTCGGCGCCGGGCGGTTGCGCCAGCACAAACCTGTCATCGCCGAGGGGACCATTGAGTTCCAGTTTCACCGTCGTCAGCGTGATATCGTACTCTTCCTTGGGGCGCGAGATTTCGATCTGCCAGGGAAAGCTTACGCCATTCTGCTCCTTGTATTCCTCATAGCTCGCGTCAGTTGCAATCTCCCCTTGGTCGTCGTACAGAATTTGGCGATGGGGAAGCAGGTCACTGCGGTTGAACACGATCTTGCGCGAAAGCACCCAACCCCGCTCCGACTGCCTGATCACATCGAGAATGTATTCGGGCTGCTCCACCCTCCGTTTCTTGGAGACAACCACAGTTTCGGTCTCGGTTTCCAGCACGGCAATTTCGCCGAGTGCGATCTCGCGAATGAGCAGGGCATCATAAATGTGCCTGGGGCGCAGATTCTCGAGGGGCTGGGTGATGCTGTGACTCTCAATGTCATTGCGGCCGACCACAAAGCGGCTCTTGGGAGGAATTGAGAGCTTGAAGTCGCGGCCGTCGCTCACCATGTCAAATGCGGTGGTACGAACGATGGGCGTCAACCCGATCATGCGCAGCATGGAAGGCTTACGCACCAGAACGTAGCCACGGATTTGCTGGTAGTCGGTGACTTTGCCTTTCTGCGCTCCGCCCACCGAAGTGTCAATATCAACCGTGGCCTGGATGGTCTGAATTCTGGCCGCCTGGGCATTGACGTAGGCAATCAACTCCTGCTGGGTTGCAGCCTTGAGCGGCCCGGCCGCCACCGGAGGCTGGACCTTGCGCGAGCGGAACAGACAGCCCGTGAGCGGGAGCACCGCCAGCAGAATAAGGAGTACACGATTCCGACAGAAACTCATGCGATGCGAGACGGTGATTCCCTCGCATCCAGTATAAGCGACTGGTGGAAGACTGGCATCCTCGCAAAATTGACGGGCGTGCCTAGCGGCGCGCAACCGCCTTTCGATACGCGGCCACATTGCGGTTATGTTCTTCCAGGCTGCGCGCAAAGCGGTGATGACTGTTTCCGTCGCTCACAAAGTAAAGGTACGAGGTGTCAGCAGGATGCATCGCGGCTTCCAGCGATATCTTCCCCGGATTGGCGATGGGGCCCGGCGGCAGTCCGGCATGAGCGTAGGTATTGTAGGCGGAGGAAAACTGCATGTCCTGATGGTGCAATGCGCCGGTATAAGCCCCTTGCAGCAATTCCGCGTAGATGACGCTGGGGTCGGCCTGGAGCGGGATCTTCCTGGCCAGACGGTTCTTATAAACGCTAGCCACCAGCGGGCGCTCTTCGGGCGCAGCCGTTTCCTTTTCGACGATGGAAGCCAGAGTCACCGTTTTCTGTACGTCGGCGCTGAGCCCGATTTCCCGTGCCACCTGGCGAAACTGTTTGACCATCGCCGCCGCCATCTCTTCCAGAGTCTGGGTGCGGGTGAACTCGTAAGTGTTGGGGAAGAGGTAGCCTTCCAGGCTTTGGGCTTCGGGCGCGAGGTCAGCGATCAACCCGGTTTGTGATTCCACCACGCGCAGGAAATCCTGGCTTGATCCCAGACCCGCATCCTGAATGGCTTGTGCGATCTCAAAACGGTTGAAGCCTTCCGGGATGACGACAGTGTGAACGAAAACATCGCCACGCACCAGGCGTTCGTGAACGTCGATCGACGTGGCGGTCTTGTCGAAGAAATACTCTCCCGCCTTGAGCGAGTGCTTCTGGTGAAGCCTGTGCCACAGAATAAATGCCGTGGTGCTGCGGATCACGCCAGCGGACTTGAGCTCGGCTGCAATGCGGCGGGTGGAGTAGCCGGGACGTAAAAGCACGAATGTCAGACGGTACGGCGTTACCGGCACGTACCAAGCCCAGGCCAGCCATCCGCCGACGACGAGGGCGGCGATCAGCACCAATGTGAAAAAAACACGCATGCTGAAGATAGTTTAGATGAGTGGGCGGGCACGGGACGTACTCGGAGGTAGGTGAACCTTAGTCGCAGGTCACCGTCCCGGTGTGGTCCACCACCTCCGCGTCATTTTCAACAACGTGGTTGCCGCACCCATCGCGGTTGTCGAAGGATGAGCACGGTCACCCGTCACTGCTCCGTCAGAGAAGAAGGCACAGCATGGCTCATATGCCCTCGCATCCCGCGACGACAATGCTGCATCCAGCCGCGATCAATTCAACTGGCCCAACACCTGGAATCCCAGCTGGACATATTCATACGGCACCCACTGGCCGCTGTGCTGGCCGCAGTACGTCGTCGAACCCAGGCACCATGAAGCCGAAAGTTGCGGAGTCATATCCGTGCTGTTGAAAGCCCAGGCATAGATATCGGTGTCCTGCGCCGTTGTGCTCACCACCACCCAGTACTGCGTTCCGGCAGTCACCGGCACTCCGGCCGGGTCATTCAACGTAGCCACGGCGCAGCAATCGCCGTAGTTGGGCAGATTGCTCACATGGCCACCTTTGATCAGCGTTCCGGGCACGCCGTTGTCGTCGCTGTAAAGTCCGAGTTCATATCCCGCGGTTCCGCCGCCCTGCCGTCCGGCAGAAACCTCCAACTTTTTGACTGTGGCATTGGATGTAGGAATGAACGCCACCGCAACCCAGGTCTGGAAGGGAAAATTCGCGCCGCCCTGCGCAATGGTGTTGCCCCAAATGCTGAAGTACGTCGCGTTCGTATACAAACTGAAATTGCCCGCAATCTTCGTGAGCGTCTTGTCCTCTTTCATCGCAGTAATGTGGGTCGAGGGATGCTTCGCCTGCACCTGCCGCAGGTCTGGACTGAAGACGAATTGATCGTCGACGGGCGCTGCGTATGCCACATTGGCCAAGACGGCGAGACTGATCACGGAAAGCAAGATATATTTCATTGCAGTTCTTCTCCCTGGGAAATTTGGTTGCCGCCCGAGCCGTCACCTCTCAAGATGCTGAAAGGCGCACTGCGCAGGCAACTTGGCCGTCCATTGTTTTTGAAAGCCAGAGTTCTGTCAACAAAAAGCGAGAGGAAAATGACTGCCAGCCGTCAACATAACAATTTGACCTGCCGGGGGGTCGGTGGCTGAACCTTTGTTACACGCGCTACCACGCAGCGCGATCGCCGGGACCCCAGGTGTTCAGGGGAGGTATAACTTGCCCGAAGAATTCTCTTTCCTTCTTGGGCCCTGTGTTTGCCTGATCTTGGCAAACAGCCTGCCCTGAGCGACGTCGAAGGGCCGCTCGAAGCCACCGACTCATCCCAGGTTAGCGCCCCAAAATCAAGCATCGTGGGCAAGGAACGGAAGGCGAACCTGGGGCGCGATCAACAAAAATCGGCTACCCCTGGGCCACCCGCGGGCAACGCTTGCGTGCTAGAATTCATCCCTTCTGCGGACCGGGTATGGATGAGGATAATTCACGTTGGATGCAACTGGCTGAGCGTGCCGCCAGTGAGCAGGATCCAAGGAAGATGATTGAACTTGTGCGGGAGATCAACGAACTGCTGCAAGAGAAGCAGACGCGGTTAGACCGTGAGCAAGCGGAGAAACAGCAGGTACCTAGGTCCGCTTGAGTTTGGCAGCGGCTTCCTTCCGGAGGTCTTCGCTATGCTGGTGCAAAGCTGCTTTAAGTTCCGCAAGGATAGCGTGCAGATCGTCTCCAGTTGCAGCAATGGCCCTGGTGTGCAATTCGCGGATGCGGTCTTTGAGTTGGCTGGACGGCACGTTGCGGATATTGTCCACCCGAATGAAATCCCAGCGCAATACCTCAAAAGTGCTACAGCCTAGGACTATCGAGTGGTATAGGAGGGAAAATGGCCGACCCCGCCATGAAGGATTCCATCCTCTTGCTGCGCTGCCCTTACTGCACAGTCGGGCCTGATTTCACACCGTTAAAGGCCTACACGGATGGGCGGTTCGTCTGTGACAAGTGCGGGCACACTGTACGCCCGGGTGAGCCGAACTACCGCTGTACCTGCCGTGACTGTCGCCGCTGGAAGAGAGAAGCTAGCTAGGTCGAGTGCCTCCGAACCAACTACCGGTCCGGCCCTCATGGGTACCCCATGTTTGCCTGGTTTTGGCAAACAGCCTGCCCTGAGCGAAGCCGAAGGGTGGGATCTCGCTCGATCAAGAAAATCGGTTACCCTGGGTCACCCGCCCGTGTGTGCTAGAACTCATCCCTTCCGTGGGCCAGATATGCGTGAAGACAAGCCACGTTGGATGCAACTCGCCTGGTGCCTCAGGCTCGAGCCCCTATTCTCGCTCAGCACGCACGCAAGCTAAGGAGTAATCAGGAACACGACGCCGCAGCCGTTGGGCTGGCCGCATCTGATATCTCCGCCCTGTTCAGCCGTTCCGTACAAGTTCCCCGCAGAATCGAGGATGACGCCAGCTCCTGGATCGGCCCCATGTTTGCCATCAAAAGAAGCGATGATGCGGAAAGTGGCGCCGCCCGGAGACGGGGTCAACTCAAAAACCGTTCCGCAACCACCATCGAGGCATGTCAAATCGCCACCAAGCATTGTCGTCCCGTACAGGCTACCGGAACCGTCGAGAGCTAAGCCACCGGTCGGGAACTCTCCTCTTGCGCCGTTCAGACCGTTAAAGGTGTGAACGACCGAGAATTGCCAACCACCGTTCGAATCCGGCGTGAGCTCGAAGACGGTTCCACAACCGTAGACGGGACATGCAAGGGAACCGCCCCAAGACGCCTCGCCGTACAGATTTCCTTTGCCATCGAAGATTATTCCGCCGGTTGGACTTCCACCGTCGAGACCATCGGCAAAGTTGTAGAGGATGTTCTCCGTCCAAGTGCCATCCTGACTGGGCACCAACTGAAATACGGTGCCGTAGTTCGCAGAGCCGCCCCATCTTGTCGTTCCGTACAGATTACCTGCCGCGTCCAATATGAGAGGACCCGGCTCAGATGGCTGTCCCAGGAAGGGGAATGTGTAAACGGTCGTTTTTGTCCAATTGCCGCCCTGAGTAGGTGTCAGCTGGAACGCTGTGCCCCCGCAAACATTAAGTGAGCAAAACGACGTGGTGCCGTACAAATCGCCTGCAGTGTCAAACGCAACCCCTGACATCGGGCCTGCTCCATCTGCGCCACCCTGGAAGCCGTAGAGGGTGGTATTGGTCCAGGTTCCGTCCTGATTGGGTGACAGGCGAAACACTGTTCCGCAGTAGCAATTAAAATTCGGGTTGCCACCCTCAGCCGCCGTGCCGTACACATTGCCTTCGTTGTCTAGAGCTAGCGGACCCATGGGCACTGCGCCATCCGTCCCACCCATAAACGTATGAAGGGTGCGGTATGACCAAGTTCCATTTTCTTCTCGTGTCATACTAAAGACTGTGCCGCAAGAGGATGCGTTGTTGCCGCATGCATTGCTGGGGACGCCCTGTGTCGTTCCGTAGAAATTTCCGTTTCCGTCGGAAACCAGGCCACCGTACGGAAACGCCCCGTCGGGCGTTCCCTTGAACTCGTATTCTTTCCCCCCAGGGCGCGCCCACGAAGCGGGTGCGAGGAAAACGGCGAACAGCATCGCCGCCATCAAACACCGACTCGTCATCTCTCACCTCTCCCGCGTCACTAGGATGCAGCGACAGCCCGCGATTGTACTCCGCACAACAGCCGGATCCCAGAGAAAAAATCCCCGCTTAAACTCGCCTCTTCCTCCATGTCCTTCGCCGACAAATATTGCAGATGGCCCAGCTTTCTGACCCGTGCTCCAGGTTCGCGCCGTCCGTCTCGGTCAGCACCCATTTGCGCCTTCGGTTACAGGACGCTAACCTGGGCGACGCCGGTGGCTTCGAGACGTGTCCCACGACCAACGACCAACGACTAACGACCGCCCTTCGCCTCCATCCAACTCTGCAGAATCAGCACCGCCGCCATCTGATCCACCACTTCTCCTCTGCGCTTGATCGACATCTCAGTCTCGCGGAGCAAGCGGTTGGCCTGCGCCGAAGTCAGCCGTTCATCCCAAAGATGGACCTGCAACTTGAAGCGCTTTCGCAACTCATCGACAAAGACCCTCATCTTCTCCGCCTGGATTCCCTCCGCTCCGCTCATCCGCAGCGGCAGCCCGACCACGATTTCAGATACGTCGTTTTCTCGGATGACTTTTTCCAGCGCAGCCAGATCCGTCCGCTTATTCCGGCGTTGGATCGTCTCCAGTCCCTGCGCCGTAATCCCCAACAGGTCCGATATGGCGACCCCAATCCGTCTGGCGCCGACGTCCAGGCCCAGTACCCGAGATAGCGTCCGCCCGGCGCCGTCAGTTGGTAGGGATGGCACCTCGCGATTATATGTCGGGCAGAAAGCCGCGATTTGGTCTACGATATCCCGGTCTTCGCTCTGGCCTTCACAGCGCGCACTTCATGGACGACGAAATACAATTCGAACCCGAGGAACTCATCCCGCTGACAGCCCCGGAACCGCGTGTGAAAGCGCGCCGCCTGCACTGGTCGCTGAACATCATTGGGATCGCCGGCATCCTGGCTCTTTGCTATTACGGCGAAGCTATTCTCGCGGTCATGCTGATTTCGGTGCTGCTGGCATTTGTGCTGGCCCCGGTAGTGGATTTTCTTTCCTGGCTGCATCTGCCCCGCGGGTTGGGAGCGTTTGTCGCGATCATGCTTCTGTTGACCGCGATCATGACCGTTGTTTACTACTCCTATAACAAGGCAGTAGTGCTCGTACAGGACCTACCCAAGTACACCACCCGGCTGCGCGAGGACGTCATGCGCTTCAGCAAGCAGGCCGAGAGTCTCGAAACTCTGGGGGAGGGCACGGAAGAGAAGGACGTGATCAAAGTCCGCACTGCGACCGGATGGAGCGACTTGCTGACCCGCGGTTTCGGGTCCGCCGGCACGCTGCTGTTGGCTTGCTCATTCGTTCCCTTCCTGACCTTCTTCATGCTGACCTGGCAGCAGCACGTCCGCTCCACTACGGTCATGCTGTTTCCTTTGGAGAGCCGCAATACCGTTTATGTCACGCTGGGATTGATCTCAGCCATGATTCGCAGTTTCATGGTCGGCAATGTTTTGATTGGATTGGCTCTGGGCGCGGTCAGCACCCTGGTGTTCGGACTTCTGCATCTGCCCTTTTTCTATTTCGTCGGCTTTATCAGCGGATTTCTGAGTCTGGTTCCGTACATGGGTCTGCTGCTTGCGATCGTCCCACCGGTTTTTGTGGGCCTCGGACACGTCGAGGTCGCCGACCTCTTAACCATCGTGATCACGGTTTTGGGATTGCACATGATCGCGCTGAACGTCCTCTATCCCAAGTTCCTGGGAAACCGGCTGCAACTGAATCCGCTGGCCGTGACCATGAGCCTGCTGGTGTGGGGCAGCTTGTGGGGAGCCATGGGCTTGTTGCTGGCCATCCCCATTACCGGCGCGATGAAGATCGTTTTTGACCACGTTGAGTCTTTGAAACCGTACGGAGCCTGGTTGGGAGAGTAGGCGGCAAGCTATTCTTCCCTATGGAGTTACGTCCTTGCCGCGGAAAAAGCCCGTCGCGCGGCCTTTCCAGAGGGCTGGAGCCGTTCGGCTCGATTGCCTTTCCCCCCTATTTTCGATAGCATAAGAAGGTGCTGTTCTTCAGTTTTTCCGCTTCCCAGGGTGGTTCTGCATGTTAAGCAGCGACGGTAGCTTCCACATAGGCGACAAGGTTGTTTATCCTAATCATGGGGTTGGGGTTATTGAGCAGATTAGTTCCCGGACTATCGGGGAGACCGTAGAGAAATTCTATCTGCTGAAGATCAAGGCCAGCAGCCTCAAGGTCATGGTGCCCTTCCACAATGTAAACATGGTGGGACTGCGGCGGGTGATCAAGAACGGCGACATCCAGAAGATCGTTGATTTTCTGCAAGATGGCTCGGCTGACAGCAATGCCGACTGGAAGTATCGTTACAAAGAGAACTCCGAGCGCATGCGCACCGGGTCTCTGCTGGAAGTCGCAGTGGTACTGAAAGGCCTGATCGCGCTCAACCAAGCCAAGGCACTTTCATTCCGGGAAAAGAAGATGCTGGAACGCGCCCGCTACCTGCTGGTCAGCGAACTCGCCATGGCCAAGAATTGCGAAGAGCCCATGGTCGAAGAACTGCTGGGCAAGGCCCTCAGCAAGAATGGCCTGCGCTTCCCGGAAGCTTCCGAATTTCAAGCCTAAGCCGTTTCGATTGTCATCCTGAGCACCGCGAAGGATCTGAACGAGCCGCGCGATGTGTCGCGGGATTTGCGACACAATAATCGCGCGTTTGGCTCGCTTCCTTCTATAATTCTCCTCGCATGACCGAGTTGATCAAAAAGAAGCTGCAGGACGAGATGAACGCTCTGGAACACGAGCTCGTCCACGATCTTCCCAAAGAGATCAAGCGCGCCGTCGCGCTCGGCGACCTCAGCGAAAACGCCGAATACCACATGGCCAAGCAGCGCCAGGAGTTTGTCAAGGCCCGGCTACGACAACTCGGCCAACGCATGGCCGATTTGTCTTTGATTAACATGGATAATATTCCCAAGGACAAGGTCGGCCTGGGCTCGACGGTCAAGGTTTACGACAACACCAAGAACGAAGAAATGGAATACAAGCTGGTGACTACCGAGGAATCGGACGTCGCCACGGGAAAGATTTCAACCAGCTCGCCCATCGGCCGCGCGCTGCTCAATAAGAAGGTGGGAGATACGGCCACGGTCGTGACTCCCAACGGCAAGCGCGATCTCGATATTCTGACTCTGAGCACCATCCACGACGAGGCCAACGCCTGATGGCAACCACCTGGACGTCAGCCTTCGGCCGGGCGTGCGGGAAGTTGCTGAATATCATCGTGCGCTGGCTGGCGCTGTCGCGCATCAATCCCAATGTGCTGACGTTTATGGGCCTGGTGGTCAACACCATCGCCGCCATTCTTTTCGGATACGCCAACGCCGACAATCAAGCCCGCCTGTTCCGCTACGCCGGCCTGGTCATCATCGGCTCGGGCTTTTTCGATCTTGTCGACGGCGAGGTGGCCCGCGCCACCAACCGCGTCACCCGCTTTGGCGGCTTCTTCGATTCCGTCATCGACCGCTACAGTGACGCATCCCAGTTCCTCGGACTACTCGTCTTCTACGCCCGCGGCGAGCGCTTTGTGTACGTGGTGCTGGCGGCGTTCGTGATGGTCAGCGCCATCATGGTCAGCTATACTCGCGCCCGCGCCGAGTCGCTGATCGGCTCCTGCCGCGTAGGATTTCTGGAGCGTCCGGAACGGCTGGTGCTGGTGATCATCGGAGCATTATTCAACCGCATGGCGCCAGTGCTGTGGCTGATCGCCGTGCTGTCGACGATTACGGTCATTCACCGCATGCGCTACACCTGGACGCGGACACAGGATTCGCCGGCAACGGCGAAGGAGCAGGCGGCGTAGTTTCCCTCCGTCGGAGAAGGACCGGAACGGGAATGTTCGCACTGTCGAGGCCCACGAATTTTGTTGTCAAGCCCGCTGGTAGGGTTATTCTGTAGATGTTTGGCGAACAGTGTCCAGTACCCACGTCAAAGCCCCGGATAGTTTATCGGGGCTTTGGTGTTTCTGGAGGCCGTAAGCTTGCACGAGCCGTGTGGGGCGGACACTCTTGTCCGCCAAAGATGACGGGAGCGTGTCATTCTCCCACGGCGTGCCCAACTGGGCCGATAAGTCCGGGCGTACATATGATTTCCGCGAGCGCACTTGGGACTGAGGGAGCGTACTTGTCAAGAGCAACAAGAAGAAGTCTAATACCGCAGCCGGTCATAGCGAGCGCCCAGAAGACTCCGGGACAAACCAACATGAAACAGTACGAAGCGGTCATCGAGGTCATGAAACGAAATGGTGGCTATGCCACGCTGAGTTACCTGTACAATCACGTTTTCGCGCTCACTGACTGCATCTGGAACACGAAAACTCCTTTCGCGAGCATTCGTCGAATCGTCCAAGATGGTCGCTTCTTCTATAAGATCAAGCCTGGCCTTTGGGCGCTGAAGAGTCATCGGGATGCCGTCACCCATAAGTTATTCGAGAGCGAGAGCCCTAGCACCAAGAAAGTCGAGGAATTCGATCATTCGTACTACCAGGGCTTGTTGATCGAACTGGGCAACGCGAAGTCCTTCACGACCTTTGTCCCCAATCAGGATAAGAACAAGAGGTTCCTTTCACAAAAGCTCGGGGACGTTGCCACGGCGAAAGAGTTTCCAGCATTTACATACGACAGCCTACTTAGAAGGGGCGCAACGATCGACGTGACGTGGCTTAACAGGCGGGGCTTTCCCCAGAGTTTTTTTGAAGTAGAACATTCTACGGATATACAGAATTCCCTTCTCAAGTTCGTCGAATTCCAAGACTTCGTGGTTAAGTTCAACATCGTAGCCGACGCTAGGAGAACGAGGGAGGCGCATGCCAAGCTCGCATACTCGGCGTTTCACGAAATACGCGACCGAGTAACAGCTTCTTACGTATGACCAGCTTTCGGAGCTCCACACAAAATCGGCGGAAGCGGCAATAGCAATGGCGCGAGTCGGGTTGTGATAATCCCTGACGACAAACGCCGATCAAGAAGGAAGTCGCGCCGATCGTCGGTCATGCTGTACCCGCAAAAGCTCCGGGTTACCAAATCCTCCGACGAAGGGAGCATTGCTCCTGAATGGCATGAGCTTACATGTGAGACTTGCAAAGAGGAATATTCCGCCTTCGTCAGGAAGCGGGAGCTTGTAAACCCCTTCGTTCGCCTCTGCGTATGTTGCGAGGCCATCGCCTTGAAAGTTCTGAAGAAAGAGAGCATCGATTCTTACGACGCATGACCCCCCTTGTGATGACGCCTAGGTCCCTTGACGCCTCCGCTTCGTATAGGGTGTGGTGAGAATGCCTTGCAGTGCCGGTGCTGCCGCATGCGGGCATGGGCTCCTTCGACTCCGTAACTGCTTCGCTTCGCTCGGCAGTTACTCCGCTCAGGATGACAGGTTTTGTGAATCGACCGCTAGACGAAATGCGACGCTGGTGAGCGGCGACGCTTTGCCACAGCGCAAAGGCGACTGTGGTGGTCCGCGTTGGCGCAATAGACGCCGTGACCCGAAGCGCATTTTGGGAAATGCCACAAGAAAAAACATTGATCGTAGACGTCAAACGAACCCAACATCTGTCATCCTGAGCGAAGCGGGCTTCGCGCTTGCGCGAGGCTTGCGAGTCGAAGGACCCCATGCCTGTCGCAGGCGCCGCGAACACCGCAAGGCGTTCTCACAGTGCTTCGTACAGAGTTGGGTTGGAACGCCTTGCAGCGCTCGTGCTGCCGCAAGCGGGCATGGGATCCTCCGACTGCGTAACTGCTTCGCTTCGCGACGCAGTTACTCCGCTCAGGATGACAGAGGTTATGAGCGAGCATCGCTACAGCGTTTACATCGTCGCCAGCCGAACCGGAACGCTATATATCGGCATGACAGGCAGTCTCGACCGGCGCGTCTTGCAGCACAAGGCTGGCGAGATCAAAGGATTCGCCAGCAAGTATCACTGTGATCGGCTGGTTTACTACAGAGTTTTGATGATGTTCACAGGGCTATCGGGCGCGAGAAGCAATTGAAGGGATGGGCTAGAGCTAAGAAGATTGCTTTGATTGAGTCGAAGAACCCCAGGTGGGAAGATCTGGCGGAGAAGTTCGGAGCGCGGATGGCGTTTGCAGGGGAAGCGATCAAAGGCCGATAGGAGAATTCGTTGAACATAGCACCGAAATGGGAATTAAGTCGCCTATTCCCGTTTCGGGAAGTGGCTGTGGAAAGTTTTGTCAATATGGAGGAATTACACGAACGGGTCTATCTTGATAGAAGCGCGGTAAATATAAAGTTTGAAATCGCGTCTCACTTACCTTCGCGAATCGCTATAATTTAACTATAGGGACTTAATCGAAGGCGCGGCCTGACGGCTGCGCCTTTTCTTTTGGGGTCACAGATGATGGATGCGGCGCATTTCAGTAAGAATCGGAAGCGGCAGGGGGAGTGGGCGGAGTTGCGGTTTATGGCTGCGGCGGCGGAACATGGGCTTAGCGTTTCTAAACCTTGGGGTGATTCGGAGCGTTATGACGTGGGGGTTGAGAGTAACGGCCAGTATCGGCGGGTGCAGGTGAAGTCGGTTTCTTATCACACAGGCCCGTCTTACCGCTGCGGAATAGGTTGCTCGCGGGCTTATAAGAGCAGCGAGATTGACTTCTTCGCGATCTTCGTCGTTCCGGAGGAATTGTGGTACATCGTGCCGGTGCAGGCGGCGCTGGCTACCGGTAATCGAACTGTCTGTCTGACTCCGTCGAGGAAAAGGAATCGTTACGAGGTTTACAGGGATGCGTGGTACTTGTTGGGCCATCGGCCTTGGGGGACGGGTGGGAGTGAGGTGGTGATCGATGGCGAAGTTTTTCAGGTGGGGTGAGGGGGCGACGTCAAGGTCAAGGTCAACTTCAACGTCAAAAACGACGGACAAGAGTGTCCGTCCCACACGAGCAACGTCAAAAGCTGCGGGCGAGGGCGCCCGCACCACACATGCCAACCTGCTAGACTGTTCGGTCATTTTCCTTAGGAGAAAGATTTGTGGGGATTGATCCGGTACTTCTTGTCCATGGCGGGGCTTGGGCGATTCCTGATGACATGGTTGACGCGCACTTGAATGGCGTGCGCGCAGCCATGGCGGCGGGATGGCGGGTGCTGGCGGCGGGCGGCGATGCGCTCGATGCCGTTGAGGAAGCTGTGGTGGTGATGGAAGACGACGAGACTTTCGACGCCGGGCGCGGCAGCTTTTTGAATCGCGATGGCAAGGTGCAACTGGACGCGCTGATCATGGATGGAGCGACGTTGCGGGCGGGCGGCGTGGGATGCGTGGAGCGGTTGCGGAATCCGGTGCGGGCGGCGAGAAAGATTTTGAGCGAGAGTCCGCATGTGTATTTTGTGGCCGAGGGTGCGGAGAGGTTTGCGGCGGAGCATGGCATTGCGCTTTGCAAGAATGAAGACCTGGTGATTGCTCGCGAAGTGAAGCGGTTGCAAGAAGCTCAAGCGAAGGGAGCGGAGGGGCAGCCGGATTTGTTTGCTCCGACGGATTCGCATGACACGGTGGGAGCGGTGGCGCTGGATGGATCGGGCAACATTGCGGCGGCTACGTCGACAGGCGGGACTTTGAACAAAGCGCCGGGGCGGTTGGGAGATTCGTCGCTCATAGGATGTGGGTGTTACGCGGACAACAAGACGGCGGCGGCTTCGACTACGGGCTGGGGCGAGCCGATCATGAAACTGGTTTTGGCGAAGTGGGCAGCGGACCGGGTGGCGTCGGGAAATTTGCCGGAGTGGGTGGCGGCGGAGGCGATTCATTATTTGGAATCGCGGCTCCAAGGTCATGGGGGAATGATTTTGCTGGATGGACGCGGGCGATTTGGGATCGCACATAACACGCCGCGGATGGCATGGGCGGTGAAGACGGGGACGCAGGAGAGTTCGGGAATTTCCCGGCAAGAACTTTAGCCGCGGATTTACACGGATACGCCGGCAAGTCAAAAGCTTTTGATCGCAGAGATCGCTGAGAACGGCCGCGGAGTTCGCGGAGAAAACAAACCACAGAGAGCAGGTCGCGGTCGCACGGCTGAGGACGCCCGCACGTACATAACACAGCTAACCAAGACAATCCCTCGCGGTGATTTAGCTTGCTTTCGACATCCCCGCTGATGTAAAACCCTGCCGTTCGCACCTTCTGGAAAATATGTCTGCACTAAGGGCTGCCGAAGAAGTTCGGAGACGGTCTTTAATCTCAAAATCCCACGCAGGAGAAAACTTATGACAATCCAGAGACTGATCTCGCTTGCCGTTTTCATTGCGCTGCTGAGTGGGGTTGGATTCGGCCAGGGCGTGGCCACCGGCGATCTACACGTCACGGTACGAGATCCGAAGGGTAGTTTGGTGGCCAATGCCGCGGTCACAGTGCAAGACCAAGCCAAGGGATTAGAACGGTCCGGGTCGGGCAACGGGCAGGGCGAATATCGGGTACTGGCGCTGCCGCCGGCGGTTTATGCGGTCACCGTGGACGCTCCCGGGTTTGCGAAAATGACGGCCGACAATGTGGTGATCACGGTGGGGCAAGTGGCGGATTTGCCGGTGGTGTTGAGCGTTGCCGGGGCAAGCACGGTAGTAACGGTGAGCTCGACGGCGGAGTTGATCGAGACGACGCGCACCTCGACGACAAACACGGTGGAACAGCGAAGCATCGATAACCTGCCGACCAACGGGCGTAACTACATCAACTTCGCGCTGACGGATTCGCAGGTGCTGCGGGACAATGCCCCGGCCACGGGCGCGGCGCCTACGTCAGGGCTGAACATCAGCGGGCAACGGGCTCGTTCGAACCTGGTGAATGTGGACGGGGCGGACGCGATCGACAACTCCACGAACGGAGTGCGCTCCACGGTTTCGCAGGAGGCGGTGCAGGAATTCCAGATTATTTCGAATAGCTACGCAGCGGAATATGGACGGGCGGCCGGCGGCGTGGTGAATATTGTCACGCGTTCGGGCGCGAATGATTTTCACGGCGACGTGTACGGCTATCTGCGCAACCGTAACTTTCAGGCGGTGAATCCGTTCAGCACGACCTCCAACCCGGCATATACGCGGGTGCAGGCGGGGGCGGCGTTCGGGGGGCCGATCAAGAAGGACAAGACCTATTATTACTTCGCGTACGAAATCACCCGACGGCACGAGACCGGATTTTCCAGCATTGGACAGGACAACTTCGGATTGGTTCCGTTCAATACCGCCGCGACGGCGGGAGGGGCGGTACCGCTGCCGTTTGGAACGATTCAAGCCACGCAGGAACAGGCGGCATTCCTGGCGAACCTGCCTCCAGGGGAAGTCGGGGTGATTGGGCTCACGAACCTTGAGCAATACGTTGCCTTGATTGGATCTTCATCAGGAATGGCGGTGAACGGCAAGTGGCCGACGGGGCTGGTACAAGGTTTGACCGGCGGACTGCTTTCGACTTTCTCCGGATTCCCCAACTGCCCTCCGCCGGGGCCGTGCTTTGTCCCCAGTTCGTTCCAGACACTGGCGTCGCAGGTGGGAAATTTTCCGGTCTTTGAGGGAACGAGCCTGTATTCGTTGCGGCTTGATCACAATATCAGCCAGAGCAATCGCATCATGCTGCGGGCGAATGTAAGCCCCAGTACTGTGACTGGAATTGAGGTCAACGGCCAGAACCAGGTGTTTGGACAGAACTCATTTTCGCGCACGTCAGAGCAGACGTATCGCGATGTGACGGGCGTAGCGCAGGACACCTGGACCCTTGGCAACAACAAAGTCAACGAGTTCCGTTTCCAGTACGCGCGGCGCGGACTGCTTTACAACTTCTCAAGCGCTCCAGGCGGATCGGACGTTGCGATCAACATTCCGGGGTTCGCTTTTTTCGGACGCGAGCCTTATTCGTTCATCCAGCGGGTGGAAGAGCGGTACCAGTTTACCGACAACTTCTCATGGGCGATTGGCCGACACGACACGAAATTTGGTGCGGACTTCAACTACATTCCAATCACAGCGACTTTCACGGTGAACTACGGCGGGGAATATTACTTTGGCAGCGTCAGCCCGGTAAGCGGTTTGCCGGCAATCTCCCCGGTGCAGGCCTATGGCGCGGGGATTCCGCAATATTTTGTGCAGGGCGTGGGCAATCCCAAGGATTCGTTCTCCAACAAGCCTCTGGGAGTCTATTGGCAGGATTCGTGGAGGGCGCGGCCGAATTTGACGCTGAATTACGGGCTGCGCTATGACGTGGAATTTCCGCCGCAATTCGCTGCACCGGATGCGTTTGCCCAGGCCGCATACAACCAATTGGGGCTGTCGAAGAACATTCAGACCGATACTCACATGTTTCAGCCCAGGATTGGCGTGGCGTGGGACCCCAAGGGCGACGGCAAGACGGTGATCCGCTCGAGCTTTGGAATTTTCTTTGACCATCCGCTGCTCGGTCTTTACTTCCTGGGCGATGCGTCCGATGGCTCGAAGACCGGGCAATTGCTATTCCTGGAGAGTGCGCCCGGATGCAGTCCGGTGGCCCCGCTGAGTCTGACTGCAACGAACCTTTTCCAGGGAACCGCGGGAACCTGTTTCCCGGCGGCGGTTTCAGCATTCGGCTACGAAGCGAACCAGCAGCGTTTCAACTCGTTCCTGCCAGGTTCGCTATTTCTGAATCAGGGATACATAGCGAACGGTGTGCCGCTGGTATCGCAACCGTTCGGATATCCGCAAAGCAAGAACTTCCTTTATGCCTACTCGCAACAAGCGAATTTCACGGTTGAGAGAGACCTGGGCGGCGGGTTCGCAATGAGTCTGGCGTACAACTGGAATGGTGGACGCCGTATAAACCGTCCCATCAACGCCAATACGGCGCGCGGGGACCTGCTGACGGCAAATTGGCAGGCAGCGGTGGCGGCAGGGGCGAACCTGCCGAGCGACAGCCCATTGTCGGTTGGCAGCGGAGCCGTTCCTTGCGGCGCGAATCCGATCCCCGGAGCTAATCTGCCATTCTTCGTACCGGCAGCCATGGTCAGCTTCTTCCGTCCCTCGGGACTTAATCCTTCGTTGGCGGGCGGGCCGCTTGCACCCTGCGTTCCGCTGGCTTTGGCGGACCTGGCAGCGGCTGGACTGAACACAAAGTGCAACCCCGGCGCATCGGGGTTGTCGGGTTGCGTACCCTTCAGCGACATGGACGCTAACTTCTCGAACGGCAGTTCCATCTACAACGGATTTACGGCGAACTTGCGCAAGAAATTTTCCCGGCACTATCAATTCCTGGCGTCTTACACGTTTTCGCATGCGATTGATGACTCCACGGATCTGGAATCACCTCTGGCTCCGCAAGACAGCTATTTCCCTGCCCTGGACCGATCGAACTCGACTTTCGACCAGCGCCACCGTTTCGTGTTCAGTGGCGTGTACCAGAGCGGCCACCTCGGCGGAGACAGTTTCGTCAACAAGTTCTTCAGCAACTGGACGGTGGCTCCGATCATTGAAGTGGCTTCCGGACGTCCATTCAACATCCTGACTGGAACCAGCGACAATTTCCAATTCGATTCGAGTGGTCCTCGGCCAAATGTTGTGGCGGGCGGTACACCGACGAATGCCTGCGGCTATCCGACGGTCGCTTCCAAGTATTCTCCTACGGGCTTTTTGCAAGAAGTCTGTTTCGCTGATTTGACCCCCGCGCAGCTCGCGGCCCCGAACGCGCTGCTTCTGCTGGATGGGACGTTGGGCCGGAATGCTGGATTTGCGCCGTGGACTGTATTCAACGACTTACGGATCGCGCGACGGATTTATTTCACTGAGCGAATCAGTGTGGACGGGATCGTGGACATGTTCAACCTCGCGAACAAGAACAATACTGCGGCAGTGAATCCGCTGTTCACCAATGCAGGCCAGCCGACAGCGGCGTATGATCCGCGGCAGTTCCAGTTTGCGCTGAAGGTGAACTGGTAGGCGCAGGAAATTGTGGTCGGTCGCCGGAAAGATCGATAACAACACGGAGACACGGAGAAAACCTAACGACTTTAACGACAAAGGACACGAAGGTACACAAGGGAAATTCTTCGAATCGTCCTGCTACACTCTCTGCGTCGTTATTCTTGGCGCTTGCCGGAGCTTCACCCTAACATGCCTGAAAATTACACACCTACTGCGCGCACCCGTTTGGTGCGCGAGGCTGACCGTGCGGTTTATGACCGCGCCGCTGTTTACCGGATTCTTGACGAGGGGTTCATCTGCCATGTGGGATTTGTGGTGGATGGCCAGCCGTTCGTGATTCCCACCGGATATGGACGGGTGGGAGATAACCTTTATGTTCACGGTTCGGCGGCGAGCCGCATGTTGCGGAATCTGGATCAGGGAGTGGCGGTCTGTGTCACGGTTACGCTGCTGGATGGTTTGGTGCTGGCGCGGTCGATCTTCAATCACTCGATGAATTACCGGTCGGTGGTGGTATTGGGGACGGCGGTGGCGGTGCAGGATCCGGTCGAAAAGCTGGAAGCGTTGCGGTTGCTGTCAGAGCATATTTTGCCCGGGCGGTGGGCGGAGTCGCGACAACCGAATGAAAAAGAGATCAAGGCAACGCTGGTGCTGCGGCTGCCGATCACGGAGTTTTCGGCGAAGGTGCGGCAAGGGCCTCCGATTGATGACGAGGAAGATTACGGGTTTCCCACGTGGGCGGGAGTGATTCCATTGCGCATGGTTCCGGGTAAACCGGTGGATGATCCGAGGCTGATGGCGGGACAGATATCGCCGGAGTATGCGAAGAGGTATTCGCGGCCTCGCCAGTAGTCCACCCAACGGCTTTAAGTACAAAGTTCAACAGAGGTGCACGGAGTCAAGCATAGCGGCGTGTGGCCCGAGATACGATCCGATGGTTTCGGCGAAGCGTGAAACATGCGGTTTCTGATCATTGGCGGGACCAAGTTCATTGGGCCTCATGTGGTGCGCCAACTAGTGGAGCGGGGAGATGAAGTGTGGGTTTATCACCGCGGCAAGAGCGAAGCTGACTTGCCGGCCGGGGTGCGGCACATCCGCAGCCCACAGGCGGGTATACCGGTACTCACGTTTGCTGACGAAGTGCTTGCCGAGGGCTTCGATGTGGTCGTACACATGATCGCCATGGGCGAGGCGGACTCTCGCGCGGCAGCTGAGGCTTTTCGAGGGCGCGCAGGGCGCTTGGTGGTCCTCAGCAGCGGCGATGTTTATCGGGCTTACGGACGCTTCACCGGCATCGAACCGGGGACGGCGGAGCCCGGGCCGCTGCGGGAAGATTCTGCGCTGCGAGGGGTGCTGTATCCGTACCGGAAGCAGACGGCCTCGCCCGCGGATTGGGCATATTCCTACGAAAAAATTCTGGTGGAGCGAGAAGTTCTGGGTGATGCTGCCCTGCCGGGCACAGTATTGCGGCTGCCTAAAGTGTACGGTCCAGGCAGCAATGCCGATCTGGCGACGGTGTATTCCATGCGGAAGCATCCGCAATGGCGCTGGACTCACGGTTACGTGGAGAATGTGGCGGCGGCGATTGTGCTGGCGGCGGTCCGTGCGGCGGCAGCAGGACGGGTTTATAACGTCGGTGAAGAACACACACCCACAGTAGGAGAGAGGATGGCTGGATTGCCGCCTTCGAACGTGCCGAGCGACGAAAGCAACCAGTACGATTTCTCGCAGGACATTGTGTATGACACGAGCCGCATCCGGGCGGAGTTGGGGTACCAGGAGGTGGTTAGTTACGAGGAAGGACTGCGGCGGACGTTGGGGAGGCCAGAGCCTCCCCTCGCGGGGGTTGACGATGAGGTAAAGAACTCTATCTTTACTGTATGGGTCATAAGTAAAGAATGAAATATTCCAGCACCATGAGCAGCAAGGGGCAAGTCACGGTGCCGCAGGAAATCCGCAACCGGCTGGGCCTGTCTGCGGGAGACCGAGCGGAGTTTGTGGTCGAGGGCGAGCAAACCGTCATTCGTCCGTCACGGTCGACGGTCAGCCCGTTCGATAAGTATCGATCCGTGCTGGGCACCTTTCCGGGCGGTAAGCAGGAGATCAACACCTGGGTGCAAGGGATGCGGAGCGATGAGCGGCGGCAAGTGAGGACAGCCGTAGACACGAATATTCTTTCTGCACTGTGGTCGAGTGAGCCCTTGGCCTCGCAGGTTGCGGCGCAACTGGCGGAAGCACACGCCCGAGGGGGAGTGGTGATTTGCGCGCCGGTGTATGTGGAATTATTGGCGCATCCCTCGGCCAGCCAGTCGTTCGTGGATGAGTTTCTGGCAGAGACCGGCATCTCCGTGGAATTTGAAATCGAAGAGAGTGTGTGGCGCCATGCGGGCAAGAGCTTTGCCGCCTATGCCCATAGACGACGGCGCTCGGCGGGAGGGTCATCCAAGGGACTTTGGTGGATTTTCTGGTGGCGGCGCATGCTCAGCTCCGGGCCGACAGGCTAATGACATTGGACGCAGCGCGATACCGGCACGATTTTCCTCAGTTGCGAATCACCTAGTGGGGGATGAAAAGCTGCACCCCGCGAGACAGCTGAGGGCGGCGGTCCGCACGTGTGCGGTAGTAAATTCACGGCAGGAGCAGTAATTTCCCTGTGGTCTTGCGGGCTTCGAGGTCGCGGTGGGCATGTTGGGCGTCGGCTAGTTTGTAGACGTGGGCAATGCGAAGCTCCAGTTTGCTGTCTTCCATCATTTGAAAGACGGCGCTGGAACGGGTGCGCAGTTCCTCGGTGGTCGCGATGTAATGCCAGAGCGTGGGCCGGGTTACATAGAGAGAGCCCTTGGTCGAGAGCTGGATGAGGTCGAAGGGAGGAACCGCGCCGCTAGCGCCTCCGAAGAGGACCATGTAGCCGCGGGGGCGGAGGACGTTCAGACCCTTTTCGAAAGTGGTCTTACCGACTCCGTCGTAAACCACATCAACGCCTTTGTTGTCGGTGAGGCGCTTAGTTTCGGTTTCGAAATCAGCGTGAGAATAGAGGATGACTTCGTCGGCGCCGGCATGACGGGCGAGTTTGGCTTTTTCCTCGGTGGAAACGGTGGCGATGACGCGAGCGCCGATGTCGTGAGCCATCTGCACCAGCAAGGCACCGACTCCTCCTGCGGCGGCGTGGATGAGTGCGGTTTGTCCCCGGCGGAGCGGGAAAGTATCGTGGATCAAATAGTGGGCGGTCATGCCCTGCAGGATGGCGGCGGCGGCTTGCTGATCGGTTACGCCGCGAGGAATCGGCACCAGGCGGTCCGCGGGAGCGGCGGCGTATTCGGCATAGGTGCCTTGCACACCTGTCCAGGCAACGTGATCGCCGGGCTTGACGGAGGTGACTTCTGAGCCGACGGCGGAAACCACGCCGGCAGCTTCCTGCCCGAGGATGAAAGGCAACGGAACTTTGTAGCGGCCCTCACGCTGATAAGTGTCAATAAAATTGACCCCGCAGGCGGTGATCTTGACGACCGCCTCGTTGGCTTTCGGTTGAGGGACGGGCAGATCGACAAGTTGCAGGACTTCAGGACCGCCGGTTTGAGAGACTTGGATGGCTTTCATGAGGCCTTTAGATTATCGAAATCGAGTAGGCGGGTCTGTGTTTTTGGAGTGTCAAGGGCTTATGGTAACCTTCCCAACCGATTCCCAAGGTAACTTGGGCCACCCCGATTGCGGATTGACCCGTCTAACTCATGATAGTAGCATTGGCTGAACCTGTGGAAACTGTGGGCAGCGGCTGTAAGTAGCAGATAAATATGAGCATAAGGAAGCGCTACCTGGAGATGGCGGGAGGCATGGCCTGTATTTTGGGCTGTTTGGCGTGCCAAGCCGGACCTCATCCCGAGGGGCTGCTGCCTGCTAAACAGGCGAGCGCACCAGCCATCAGTGTTGCTTCGCCTCCCGCAACTCCAGCCCCGGCGAAAATACAACCGACTCCGCCAGCGCCACCCAAAGCCGAAGTCAAAACTGATCCCGCGGCAGACCTGATCACGCAAGTGGAAAAGGAATATCAAGCAGGACAAGGGAACTACCAGGCCGGACACCTGGAAGCGGCGAAGGAGAATTTTGATCGCGCGTTTAACCTGCTATTGGAGAGTCCTCTGGATGTAGGTTCCGACGAGCGGCTGCAAAAGGAGTTTGACCGCCTATTGGACGGAGTGAACGGTCTGGAGATGCAGGCCTTGCAGCAAGGGGATGGATTCACCGAGCAAAAATCGGAGCCGGCACCGATCGATGAAGCCAACGAAGTTACATACCCGGTGGATCCCAATATCAAAGCGAAGGCGGAGGCGGAAATCAGGGAGACGCATTCCGATCTGCCGCTGATGATGACCGATCCGGTGGCCGGCTATATCAACTACTTCTCAACCCGGGGACGGGGAACTCTGGAACGGGCTCTGGCGCGAAGTGGACGCTACCAAGACATGATTCGCAGGGTCTTGAAGGAAGAAGGAGTGCCCCAGGACTTGATCTACCTGGCGCAGGCGGAATCAGGATTCCATCCCCTGGCGGTTTCCCGGGCGGGAGCGCGAGGGATGTGGCAGTTCATGGGAAGCCGGGCGAAGGGATACGGCTTGGAGCGCAGTTGGTGGGTGGACGACCGGCAGGATCCGGAAAAGGCCACGCGGGCAGCGGCGCATCACCTGAAAGATTTGTACAACCAGTTCGGCGACTGGTACCTGGCGATGGCGGCGTATAACTCGGGTCCGGGAACGGTGCAAAGTGCGGTCAAGCGGACCGGCTACGCGGATTTCTGGCAACTGTACAAACGGAACGTGCTGCCCAAAGAGACGCGAAACTACGTGCCAATCATTATTGCTGTGACCATCATGGCCAAGAACCCGCAGCAATACGGGCTGGAGGACGTGGTGGCAGAGAAGCCAGAGCCTTATGACACGGTAGAAATCGACTACCCGGTGGATCTGAGGCTGGTGGCGGAGTGTGTGGACGCTTCGGCGGGCACGTTGCAGGAGCTGAATCCGAGCCTGCTGCGCCTGACGACCCCAAGGAACCAGGAGTTCGAATTGCACCTGCCGGAAGGCAGCAAGGACCATTATTTGACGGCGATCCGGGCAATTCCGCCGGACATGCGTGTGTGGTGGCGCTACCACAGCGTGGCGCCGGGTGACACGCTGGCTTCCGTGGCCAAGGCTTACCACAGCAACCGCAAGACGATCGCGGAGGCAAATGGGTTGGCGGAAGATGACAAGCTGACCCCGGAGAGCAAGCTGATTATTCCGGTGACACCGGGCAAGCATCCTTCCAGCGAGGGTGAGGCGGCATACGCACGGTACGCGACCCGCTATAAAGTGAGAAAGGGAGACACGGTAGAGAGCGTGGCCGAGAATTTCGGTGTCCCGCCAGCCATGGTGCGGCGCTGGAACCACTTGAAGGGCGACAGTTTGGGAGGGCGGCGAGTATTGTACGTGCGCCTGCCGGTGACCCCGAACTTCGACGAGAAACACTCTGCGGAGACCGCTAAGTCGAAACCCAAGAGGATCTTACATGCCACCGGCGGCAAGAGTCCGGTGCGACATACAGTGGAACCCGGAGAGACGCTCTATTCGATTGCCAAATCCCATAACACCACGGTAGCGGCACTCAAGCAGCAGAATGGCAACCTGGCCACTCTGAAGCCGGGAATGATCTTGTTGATCCAAAGCGGACGATAGCTGCGGTTTTCTACCTGCCTGTTTCCCATTCATGCAATTTCAATCTGAGAACCGGTTAGCAATTGGAAAGTTTGCGATTTCTCACAACACCGGACAGAAGGGAAACCAAAGAATCTGGGTTCGGTGTAATATGCAGGGGAGTTGGCAGGCATCGACATTTTTGTGGCAGCGGGGCGAAAAACTGCTGTGCTATAATCGCGCCCCATCGTCAAATGAAGTGAATGCAGTTTCTTTCTTTTTGAGTGCGGGCAATATGTAGCATCCGGTCATCGGGCAGCCGGACAAATTCAGGAGGATGAAGATGACTTTTTACGAGACCCTCTACTTACGGGATGACGAGATGGACGAGTTTGGCGACAGCGGCGCGTACGGCGAGTCGCTGGAGGAGGACTACGAAGAGGAAGAGGAGGAGGAAGAGGCCGAAATGCCGGCGATGAGGGAACCGGAACCGATGGCTGAAGCTCCCGCTCCTGCAATGCCGATTTCGGGCGGAGGCGGTGGAGGGGGGCCGAAGGCCGCGCCTAAGAAAGCGGCACCCAAGAAAACGGCGAAGAAGAAGGCTGCCCCCAAGAAAAAGAAGCCCGCCAAGAAGGCGGCGAAGAAAAAACCGGCGAAGAAGAAAGCGGCCAAAAAGAAGCCAGTGAAAAAGACAGCAAAGAAGAAAGGCAAGAAGAAAGCCGCTCGCCGGCGGCGTTAAGGAAGGATTTCAATCGCGACAGAAAAGGCCGCAGCTTGATGCTGCGGCCTTCGCTATTGGAAGCTGAATCGCGGGACGGCTTACTTCTTCGCCTGCACGGCGTTCAAGCACCTTGCGTAAAGTTCCAGCAAGTGGGTGGCGTACTCGTCGGGTTTGGTGGCGGCTCCGGTACCCTGAAAACCCACGCCGGACGAAGTAGTGCGGCCGTAGCCAGTGGTCATAGCGACAAATTTCATCAAGTCGAGGGCGATGTCTTCGTTGCGGCGAGCGCCTGCGGTGCTGGAAGTTGGTTCGTCCATGAAAGCCTCCGTGGGAATGCGAATGCTGGGAATTTCGTCGTCCATCGGGAGAAATCCGGCGGAAGATTGATGATAGCAGAAGGGAGGAGTCAGTGTTCGGACATACTGTAGCGATGTATCTGGCCTTTCACTGACATTCATTTTGCATCAATTTTAGTGGCTCCCAAGACTCAACTGGCAGCCGTGCAAAACATGAATACTAGTAACGTTGTGTGTTCAATTTGAGATTCAGGGCGCGAGTGAATACACAACTCCGGAATTTTCATAGATACCTCCGTTACCCGCCACGCCGTAAAGCTTTCCATCGTGGAAGCTTAGCAACCCAGTACCTGGAGATGAGCCATCCGCGCAATTGGATAGGGAACAGAACGTATAGAGAACAGTCTCCTTCGTTCCTCGGATTGCATAGACATCATCCCCGCTTTGGGTTGTGCCAAACACGGTGCCCGTTTGATCGTCCAAGAGCACACCAGAATAGGGGTTGCCGCCGTCCTGCCCGTCGAAGAAGAACGAAGACTCGCTTACACCGCCACCGGTCTTTGGCACTAATTTAAAGACGCCGCCACAAGCTCCGAATTCGCATGAACCCCTTCCGCCGGTTGAAAACGTTCCATAGAGATTGCCGGATGCATCAATGCTGATCGGAGAAACAGGCGAGGCGCCGTTTTGCCCTTTGAAGGTGTAGATCACAGTCTCCTTCCATTTCCCGGTTGGACTGGGCGAAAGCCTGTAGACCAAACCGAGACCTGCGGAACCACCAGCTTCCGTAGTTCCGTAAAGATTTCCCGCATTATCGATCGCAACACCAGATGCGGGGGAGGCTCCGTTCGGTCCGTCGAAGCTATGTATTATCGTTTCGGTCCAACCCCCGGTCGAATTAGGACTCAGCTCATAAACTGTACCTTGGCCATTTAGGCCATTTACTCCACCATGCTCGGTAGTGCCGTACAAATTCCCAGCGGCATCCCAATTCAGCGCCCCAAGACGGGGGTATGCTCCGTCGGTCTTGGTGCTGCCGAAACTCCAAAGAACGGTTTCCGTCCATTGCCCGCCTTGCGAAGGTGGGGAAAGCTCAAAGACTGTGCCCACGCCTTGGGAACCACCCTGAAAAGTTGTTCCGTACAGATTGCCCTGCTTGTCGAAGACAAGCCCTGCAAAGGGTATGGAACCATCGGTGCAGAAAGTAGCTGAGCAAAAATCGTACAGCACCGTTTCAGTCCAGCCACCCGCGGAAGGGCTAAGCTCAAATACTGTACCGCACCCACCGTTAGAAAGACAATTGGTCCCTCCCACTTCGGTTGTACCAAAAATATTCCCTGAAGCGTCGAAGATAAGCCGGCCAGAAGGAGAAGCACCGTCGCCGTCATTCCCGAAGTTCCAAAGAACCGTTTCCTTGGCCTGTGCGAAAGATAGATGAGAAAAACCGCAAATCAACAATACAATCATTGTCACCACACCATGCTTCGCGGACAGTAACATAAAAACTCCTTTGCCCCCAGCGCATCAAAGCACTAAAACTGTTCAAGGGCTACCCCGAAATGTCATGTCGTCATCGGTCGAGTATAGTACCCCGGATTGCATGCGGGTGATGAAGATAGGCGAGACCTTCTTGTTTTGTTTATCAGGTCTGGATGCCAACGTAACAGACCCGCCCGATGAGCTTCCCAAAACTCAACTGGCAGCCGTGCAAAACATGAATACGAGTAACGTTGTGTGTTCGATTCGAGATTCATGGCGCGAGTGAATACACTACTCCGGAATTCTCATAGATGCCTCCTGCGCTCGTCACCCCGTAAAGTTTGCCTGAACGAGAGCTTAGCAGCCCGCCGTACGGATGTAAGCCATCCGCACAATTGGGTAGGGAACAGAAGGTATAAAGAACTGTCTCCTTCGTTCCTCGGATAGCATAGACGTCATTCCCAGCCAAGGTTGTGCCAAACACGGTGCCCGTTTGATCATCCAAGAGCACCCCCGTGTAGGGGTTCCCGCCGGCCTGCCCGTTGAAGAAGAATGAAGATTCGCTTACCCCCCCGCCCGTCCTTGGCGTTAACTTAAAGACGCCGCCGCAAGCTCCAAATTCGCATGAACCCCTTCCGCCGGTTGAAAACGTTCCAAAGAGATTGCCGGATGCATCAACGCTGATCGGAGAAACAGGCGAGGCGCCGTTTTGCCCTTTGAAGGTGTAGATCACAATCTCCTTCCATTTCCCGGTTGGACTGGGCGAAAGCCTGTAGACCAAACCGAGACCTGCGGAACCACCTTCTACCGTGGTTCCGTAAAGATTTCCCGCACTGTCTATCGCAACACCAGATGCTGGTGAGGCTCCGTTCTGACCGTCGAAATTGTGGATAATCGTTTCGGTCCAGGCACCACTCGAACTCGGGCTCAACTCGTAAACCGTACCTTGGCCATTTCCTCCACCAAGCTCGGTAGTGCCGTACAAATTCCCAGCGGTATCCCAATTCAGCGCGCCAAGATACGGGTATTCTCCGTCGGTCTTGGTGGTGCCGAAACTCCAGAGAACAGTTTCCGTCCATTGTCCACCCTGACTCATAGGTGGTGAAAGCTCAAAGACGGTTCCTGCCCCGATAGAACCGCCCTCATAAGTTGTTCCGTAGAGATTGCCCTGCTTGTCGAAGACAAGCCCTGCAAAAGGTTGGGAGCCATCGGAGCAGAAAGTAGCCGAGCAGAAATCGTAGAGTACCGTTTCGGTCCAGCCGCTCGAAGAAGGGCTGAGTTCGAAGACCGTGCCGCAGCCGCCGTTAGAAAGACAATTCGTCCCTCCCACGGCCGTTGTACCAAAAATATTTCCTGAAGCATCGAATATCAGCCGACCGTAGGGATCGGCGCCGTCGCCATTCTGCCCGAAATTCCAAAGCACGGTTTCTGTGGCCTGCCTGTCCGTGGCCTGCCCGAAAGATAGATGAGAAAAACAACAACCCAACAATACAATCGCTATCACCACACCATGCTTCGCGGACAGTAACATAAAAACTTTTCCTTGTCCCCGGCCCTTCAAGCTGGGAAATGTCGCGCCGCCAACGGCCCCATATTATGCACCAGATTGCGCGCTAGTGACGAAAATGCGGACAAACACCTAATTTTGAAACGAACGGACTCTTTGCTCGTCAGGTTTCGATGCCAACGTAACAGACGCGGCCGATGAGATAGTCCGCGGGTTTAACTCCTTTTTCCACACCCAGCACGTCTACCGGGTAAGCCTGATTGTGGGGACGCAGAACCAGTTGGTCGCCAGCGACCTCTACATACTTGACCGTGGAAACGCCGTTCTTGTTAACGGCATACATGTTGGACTCGCCTTTCCGGTAAGGCTTGAGCGAGTTGTAGTGACGGTCGATGAGGACCGTGGCTCCGGGGAGCAAGCGAGGGTACATGCTCATGCCTTCGCGAGCGTCGATCTTGATGAGGACAAAGCGTTCCCAGCGCTCGCGGGCAGTCTCCATTTCAGGGCGCAGGCCGCGCAGGAAAGCCTTCTTGAACTTCAGGATGTCCTTTACGTTCATGCTCATGATGAGGGACTCGGTGGCGGCGACGTCGCCGTCGACCAGGAGAACGTCCTGAAATTCATCTTTGGCGGGAGGCAGGATGCTGGCGCGCTTGTTGATTTCCGCAGAGTCGAGGAGATCGAGGACGGAGACATGCTGGACCTTAAGAACTCTGTCCATGCCTTCGAGGCTGAGGCCACGTTTGCGATTGAGGAAATTGGAGATATGAGCTTGCCTAAAACCGGTCTGAGCGGCCAGACCCAAACCGGTTAGCGCGCCTTCTTCGATGCGCTGCCACAGGAGCTTACGGAGATTGTCCTGGAGCGCCTTGACTTTCATGTCCCCGAGTTTACCAGTTGCCTATAGCCCACGGCTATTGCCAACATTCAAATAACATCTTAGCCTTTACCGGAAACACACAGCTTTCCACAGACACTTACACTGAGGGTTCAGGCAAAACGACCTTGACGGCAAAAATTAGTGAGCTATACGATGCGTAGTGAAATATAACTTCGCAACCTAAAGAGCAGGGCGAGAACATGGCATGGAATGGGCAAGGAGAAAACGACGAGAAGGCTTTTGTAGAGTTTCGCCGCAAGATTCGGTCAGCTGAAGTACTCTCGGCTGCACTGGAGCAACTGCTGCGGACGCTGCAATTTAGCGGGAAAGTCAGCGTGGTGGTACAGAACGGACGGGTATTGAAATCCGGGTATGAGGAAGGCTATTTTCGGCAGCCGGTGACTTAGCCGAGCCACAACTAAATAGCAGGAACAGGTTCTCCGTAAGACAAACGGGCCTTGTGACCGAGTTATCGGTCCAGGGCCTTTTTATTTGGACCGCACGTTTCGCGCCGGCGTCAGGCTGGAGGCAAGACAAAAAGAACAACTTAGCCAAAGGGAGGCAGTCATGGAAATCGAGGATTTAGAGATTACTCATTTAGAACTCAAGTACTGCGAGCGCTGCGGCAAACTGTGGCTGAGGCCGCGAGGCACGGCAGGATCGTACTGCGAGGCGTGCTCAACAGAGATCCCGTACTTCCCGCTTTGCGGCCGGAGAATCAGCCGGCCGCGGTTGCCGGTGAATGAGAACGCTGAAATTGAGAGCCGGGACGAAGCCCGGCTCATGGTTTCTGGCGAAAAGTGGCACGCATGAGAGACAGCGAGATGGAAGGCGCAGGAGCGATGGGACTGCCTCCTGGTGAGGACACGTGGGAAACGGAGTCAGACGGGGAAACGTGGTGCGATGACGAATTGGCGCTGGACGAACCGGGAGCTGACGGCGAAGACGAGACGGTCATCGTTGAGAAGAGGTGCGAGATCACTCCTCCGGCCGATCCGGATCTGTGGCTATACCGGGACCGAACATCAGCCATTCTCCGGCGTTACTTGCGGCTGGCGGTAGAGGTCGGCCGTTTGCCGGCATTGCTTGGGCGGGAGTTTTTCCGCACGCGGGTAACGTCTTACCATACACAGACGTTTGAAGACACGGTGATTTTTGTGCACGACGTCGAGCGCTGTCTGGGCCTGCTGAACCATGCCGAGATTGAGCTAATCGGAACGGTCCTAATGCAACAGCACCCTCACTACGAAGCTGCACGAACGAGGCGATGCACGCGTCGTACCATAGTGCGAAGTTATGGCGATGCATTGGATCGATTGAGCGAGATTTTCCTGGATCGGGAGATATTGTCACGCATTCCCAAAAAAACACCGACGCCCACGGAAGCTTGTCAAGGGGGTGAAACTAGCGAAGTCCGTATAAGTACTTGATGGCAATCCAAATATATTCGGAATTATCACCTTCACAAAGCAGGCTGAATTGACTCGCTTATGAACAAGTGACTGTAATCGTGTGCAATAGTGCTCAGCTTGGCCAGTTCCCTTTTGAGGATAATCATCTCAATAGGGAAAGCAGGCCTATGTGCAACAAAATGAGAAATGGCTGGAACTGTGCGAGAAGGCGGCAGTCGAATCAGACCCCAAGAAAATGCTGGTTCTGGTGAGGGAAATCAACGATCTATTGGAAGCCAAAGATAGACGCGGCCCGGAAGTCACAATGCGCCCCGCCTAGAAGTAGTGCTACTTTGAACTTTTCCAACCGTTGCTTCTAGGGTGCGAATCTCTCGGCGCATCTTCTCTATCTGCGCCTTGACCGAAATTGCCACCTGCCCTAAACCCGGTCTCGTCTCCAGTTCCGGCAAGAGTCCCTCCAGAAACGCCAATTCGTCTTTCAGTATTGGTAGCCGAATCATGGCCCGAAATTATACGCTCGATAGCCGAATATTTTGGGCGTATTGCACAAGGTACGCAACCTATTGTTACTTCTGGCAACCATTTCTACAGATTGTGGTGGAAGCACACACATTGCAAGGGTAGAATAAAAGTACTTGACATGCTTTCGGGGCTTGGCTATACACGGTTCTCCCCCTGAAAGGGGTTGCTATGCCTCATGTAAGCCGCTGGCTTAGTACCAGCATTCTTCTTTTGTTGTCGCCCATCCGTGTGGCCGCACAGGAGCCTAGCGCCGTAGTACCTCAGATAAGACCACAGACAGCGGTGCTGCGGTTCTTTTCGCAAGTCGATCAGAACACCGTAGCTCAATTGCTGATGCAGGTTGACGCTCAGCTCAAGATGGGTACCAAAAGTTTTGTCATTTTGATTTCATCCGGCGGTGGGGATGTACTAAGTGGGTTCACGGCATACAACTATCTAAAGGGTATTCCTGCCGATGTGACGACATTCAATGTCGGCAACGTGGATTCTGCTGCTACTGTAATTTACTGCGCCGGGAAGAAACGCTTCTCCGTTCCTGATGCTCGATTTCTCTTCCATGGCGTGAGTTTGACACTAGCAGGCACCGTAACGCTAGATTCTTCCTCGCTGGAAGCACAACTGGGACAACTAAAAAATCAGAATCAGATGATCGAGCGCGTGGTTGCATCTACTGTCCACAAGAGCGATCACGATACCGAGCAGTTGATTTCGACGCAGACAATCCTCACACCAGTACAGGCAAAGGAATTGGGACTTGTCCATGAGATAAAGAGCAACCTTTTTGAAACTGGACAACAGTTGGTTGACTTGCCGATACCAGCAACGATCCTTCCAGCGTCACTAACAAAGGCACCACAAGTAACGGGGCCTGTTGGTACACCTATCGTTAAGTTTGAACCTGTGCCGGGAATCATTTCCAATCTCCCGCCAGATGCTTGGAAGCTATCGAGTTCGGTCAGTATTCAGTAGGGTTACCACCTAGGATCAAACAGCCTTCCCTGCACGGTGTAGCGCCCTGACTCTACGCCGAAGCGCTTTTTGGTTCCCGGAGTGTCAGCCGCTTTCCTTCAGTCGCTTTCAGCATGAGCACAGTGCGCTCCGAATCATTCACCTTGCGATTGTTGTAACGGAAGTCAAACTCGTTTAGGTACTGCTGCAAGTAGCCGCGTCCCCAATGGTGGTACGTTCCGAATACGCCACGTTTGACCAAACCGAAAAACCCTTCGACTGTGTTGGTCGTAATGTGCCGCCCATTTTCCCGGCGCGAGTATTCCTTCTTTTTGTGCGTCACTACATCGTGTTCGGGGAAGTCTTCGTGAAGCCAGTGATACACCGTCGCTTCGTCTGTCTGAATCCTAGTGCCGACTTCTACGTGCTCCCGCATTATCGGCTTGATATTCTCCAGCGTCACACGCTCCATCGGGAACGACCGCACCTTGCTGTGGCCGTTGTGGCGCTCCATGAGCGAAACCACGGGGCGTTTCTTACTGCGTGCGGGAGACGGTCTGCCGGGATTGCCGAATCCTTTTTCTTTCGGCCCAATATAGACCTCATCAATTTCGACCACGCCGCGCAGCTTCTCAATCATGCCATGCTGCGTCATAGCGAAGCGCAGTCGATGACACATGAACCAAACGGTCTTGTAGCTGATTCCGAGCATCCTGTGAATCTGGTGAGCACTCATTCCCTTTTTGCTGCTGCACATGAGGTACGCGACTAGCAGCCAACGATGGAGAGGGATGTGTGAATCCTCGAACACGGTGCCAACTGTGACCGTGAATTGTGAACGGCAACCACGGCATTGCCAGAGTCCGTTACGACCGGGGTGTTTGGAATCGGTGCGCGGTTTAATTCTGGCGGCGTTTGCGATTTCCCCACACTTCATACATACGGGGCCGTCCGGCCAGCGGACGGATTCCAGCAATTGGCGTGCGGTACTCTCGGTTAGATCGGAAACTTTTGAGAGATGAAGAGGCTGCTTTTCGTTGTATAATCCGGCTGAAGTCGGCATCGCGGGTCGGTCCGTGGTGCTGATTAGCCCCGCCTACGGTTACAGCCGCAGACGGGGCGCTCTAAGGTTAACGGTTAAGGTTTACTCAGCGACTTGTTTCTCATGGAGGTCTGGTCACGGTGGGCCTCCTTTCTGTGCGACCGCCCAGACCGGAGGGGACTGGGCGGTTCGTATTTGACTCCTAAACTTTTTCATCATCGCTCTCTTGACTCTTTTCAAACTTCTTGAGCATGTCGATGATGCCAAGAACTAAGGTTCGTTCCTCGCCTTCCAGTTCGAAATAATTGAATGTACCGCTGACAGTGAGATTGCCCCCAACGCCGGGGAGTGAGACGGTCTTGATGTTGGTGGTCACGGGAGGAGTGAATTCTATTTTGAGTCGCCGCTTACCGCGTTCAGTCTTCCCCTGTAGCCCTTGATCGTCGCCGCTCGTATTGTTGGCGCTACGAGGTTTCCGAGCAGTGAGTCGGGGCGACAATTTAATCCCGCAGTTTTCGCACGCCTTAACAAAGAATCTGACGGCGCGTCCCAATGTCGCCCCGCCCGCCCCATATTCGGCAATCGCCTTGTTTAGCTGTGCCGGGGTTGCGGCCTCAAGATTCAATGCTATTGCGTTCCCATATCGCGCCGTCAGAATAGAAGAGAGGATAGCCTTTTCTTCCGGCGTGTTTTCCTTCGCCTTTACTAGGGCACGCAGAGATTCCTGAGTCCGATTGGACTCGTTGAGCAGCCCTAGAAAACGGAAGGCGCTGAGTATCTGTGTTTGTTCGGCCCCGGAGCGCGAACCGAACGCAGTGCGATCAAGCGAGTCGGGCAACCCGTGAGTCCGCAGGCTTTGAATAGCAGACTGGAAGGTCTTGAATGACAGGTAAACCGGAACGGTTTCCTGTTTCCCGTTTTGCTTTTCTTGTTCCATGTCCAATTACCTCGCTGTAACCATATTGCTACTCGACATGGAACGGTGTCAAGGAAATAACGACATGGGTAAGAGAATTTTTGACTATGCTTTGCGACATGGCCTACGATTTAAAATATGAACAAGCAACTATCACGCGGTCAGCTAGTTACAGCGATACAGTATGGCGGTGAGAGGATAACACGTAGAGTCGTAAACGACCTAGGGAGGAGAGTGGTCGTCTGCACGGAGGAAGAATTCCACAGGGCCGCACGAGAAAATAGGGAGCCGGAAGGGGTTGGATTTCCCCGAAAAGATGTTCACCCTGCCAAAATGGCACATGCTTTGTGAAGGTGATAATTCCGAATATATTTTTCGAAATCGTGTCTCACTTACCCTTTGAATTTGCTATTCTGAATCTAGATAGAGAAACTTATTGAGAGGCGCGCCCGACAAAAGCGCGCCTTTCGCTTTTGCGGCACTTTCTTGGGAATGAGGATCAATCGAGCGTGAAGAAAACTACGAAGCAGGCGCGCGCGCAGGAGCCTCAACCGTTGGCGACAGAGCTGGTGATACCACTGGCGATGGACAAGGAAGCTTTGCGAGACCACATCAGCAATTTGGTTTGCGCCGACGCCGTTGAAATGGTTAAGACGACCGTTGAGCGCGTAAAGCAAGGGCAGTATCCAGCGATGAAGTACCTGTTCGAGATGATCGGGCTGTTTCCAGCTACGGCGACTCCGGACAAGCCACAAGAGGATTCATTGGCCGGAATGCTGTTAAAGCAGTTGGGCATCGAGTATGAGACGCCGGACAAAGAAGCACCGGTGAATCACGTAAAATGAAACGGCGAAGGCTGGCAGCCAGGTTCGCTGCAAGCCGCAGATGGACATCGAGCCGAAGGATGGACATGACTTGGATTACCGACCGAATCGCGGTCGGGGGCGGCATCTGGACAGCGGAGCACATGGCGGCGGTGGCGCGTGCCGGCGTAACGCACATTCTCGACATGCAGATTGAGTTTGACGATACGGCACTGGCGGCTCCGCTTGGGATACGGGTACTGTGGAATCCGGTGGATGACGACTTTCAACCGAAGCCACCAGAAGTGTTTGAGCGGGGCGTGGAGTTTGCTCAGGAAGCACTGGACGAAGATGGAAGCAGGCTTTTCATTCACTGTGCGGCGGGAATTCACCGAGCTCCGATGATGGCGTTGGCGGTCTTGTGCTCGACCGGCTGGCAGCTGGAAACGGCGCTGGAAGTTATGGAGGATCGCCGTCCTGTGGTAGATTTCGCTCCGGTGTATGTGGACAGTGTGAGACGGTATTTGAAGAGTAGCCTTTAGCTTTTGGCGATTGGCTTTTGGTGGGAAGATTCAGACGATATAGCCGTATTTTTCGGTCTTAAGTTCTTAGTTGGTGAGGAGTAAGTTTATGCGTGACGTGTGCCGCCCTATGAGGCGGCTTTTTTTATTGGTGCTGCTGGCGGTGTCGGTGACGAACGGGCAAACGCCGCCCCTGACAACGATTTCAGACACCGTTTATCGCGCTGACGGATTGCGGGCTCAGGGAACTTTGCTGATCTCCTGGCCGGAGTTCACCACGAGCGGCGGGCAAGCAGTTGTCGCGGGGACAGACAGTGTAACGCTGGGAACCGGAGGAGCATTGTCGGTGGCTCTGGTTCCGAATGTCAATGCGACTCCTACGAATACGGTTTACGTAGCGGTTTACCAACTTGATGATGGAACCGTCAAAACGGAATTCTGGATTGTGCCCACGGCATCGCCTGCGACGCTGGCAGAGGTACGGACGACGCTGGGAGCTTCCGAGAATACGGCGCTTTTCGCCACGCAGCAGTTTGTAACCTCCGCAGTGGCGACGAAGGCGAATGATACAGCGGTCGTACACCTGACTGGTGGCGAGACGATCACAGGCACTAAGCAGTTTTCCGTAGCGCCCAACTTGCCCAATCCAGTTCATCCCGGAGACGCAGCGAACAAACAGTATGTCGACAACGCCGTGCAGAATGCAGGATCCGGAAACTACCTGAGTCTGGCAGGCGGTACCATGACCGGAGCGCTGACGCTTAGTGGAGACCCCACGGCGCCTAACCAGGCTGCTACGAAGCATTATTCCGACTTATGGGGAGCGGTAAAGGCTGACCTGATCGCAGGACTGGTGCCGCCGACAGAGCTGGGGTCGGGAACGCCGAACTCGGCAACGTGCCTGCTGGGAAATCAGAGCTGGGGACCGTGTTCCACCGGAGGAAGCGGGTCGGTATACGTCAACAGTGCGCTGGTTGCCAATCCAAACTTTAATACTGCAACGCCAGGGCCGCAAAGCAACTTCCTCAATTGCACGTTTCAGGGCGGCACGGGCACAGTGAGCCTGGAGTGCCCGTACGGTAGCGGATCATCTTCCTTCGCGTTGGGGAGTCAGGCAGCGCTGAATAACCAGGGGAACGCGTTCTCTACCGGGTTGCAGGACTTTAGCACGGCGAGGTTGAAGCTTCCGAGCGGTGCAGGATTCACGCCCGCGACCAACGGTGAGATCGGCCTCGACACGACCGCCAACCTACCTGTAATCGCCATCAGTGGTACGACGCAGCAGATCGCGCTCACCACTTCAAACATTTCGGGGCAGGCGAGCACGGCACTGGCGCTAGCGGGAACGCCGGCGCAGTGCAGTGGGTCGTTTGCGACCGGTATTCAGGCGAATGGAAATGCGAATTGCAGCGTTGCGGATGTGGTTGAACTGGCCGAGACGACGCCGCCCAGCGGCATTCCGAACTATGGAGTTTTCTGGTTTGATTCTGCGACCCATACGCCCCGAGTCATTGACAACAATGGACAGGCGGTGCAACTCGGACTAACGAACGTGTTCAACAGCAACGCGAACACGCTGGAAGAGTACAACGGTACGAGCGCGCAAACGTTCAACCTCTATGGCACGCGAACGGATGCATCGAATTACGAACGCTTAAGGCTGGGCTACGACAGCACTGACGCTTACTTCTTTGTAGGCGCGGACGCGGCAGGGACGGGCACGCAGCGCGGGTTGGGTTTCTTGATGCAGGGGTCGTTGCGCTGGGCGATCGATTCGTCGTTCAACCTGAAACCATGGAGCGATAACCTAAAGGACGTTGGTTCACCGACGCTGCGCGTTCACAACCTGTACGTGGGCACCGGGGTGGTTTTTGGGAGCGGACCGCTAACCGGCGTGAATGGCACGACGGGTACGGCGCTGGAGGCAGCGACGGTAGGCACGACTGCGGGGGCGGCATTCTGCAACGACGGAAACGGAAATGCGACGGACTCGGGATGCCCAACCGGCGGGACAGTAAATGGTCAAGCAATCAGCCCAGCCTGGGTCAGCGGCAGATATTTTATCGATGGCACGACAAATACCAGTCCGCAGTCGATCTTTGCAAACACCGGATACAGAGGCGGAACCATTGACTGGTTTCCAGCCTCGGGAAGTACAGTCAATCTTCCGCAGACTGCTGCTGGAGTTTTCACCAACCCTTTCGCCAACACCGCTTCGATCGGCACACCAACAGTCACGATATACGCCAGCGGCAACAGTCATTGCAGCGGCGTCACTTACTACCTCACCGCAAGTCAAAGTCTCACCGTGGTCCAGGCAGAATGGGATGCAGCCGACAACTTAGTGTGGTCGGGGACTACTACGGTCGCGGTTGGCACGGGGACGAATTGCTATGCGGTATCCGATGTGCCATTGATTGCCGGCGGTGCGAAATTCAGCACCGGAGCGCAGGAGTGCGCGAGTGCGTGCAATCCGTTTGTGCCCACCATTCAGATGACCACGAGCGGGCAGACAGCGCTAAACCCGATCAGCGGCAGCACGACCCACACCTACAATTACACCACCGCTGCCAACGGAACAGCGGGAATCTGTCCAAATCCCCCTGACACGCAGCCAAACAGCCAAGGCGGCTGTATTGAGTTTGGGCAACTGCTGCCACCTCCCAACGTTGGACTACTGGCGCCGAACACGGAGTTGAATCTCGGTGCGGCAACCTTCTCCGGGTGTTTCATTAACATTCCAGGGTCTTCTCATGTCCACATGATGAACCGCAAAGCCAGCGTCCTGCAAAGGAACCCCGGATGTCCGAATGGGATTCCTTACTTCAACCTTTGGGGACGACTGATTGCCGGGGGTGGCGGCACTGCGGGCAACGTGGTGTCGGTGGTGGCGGCGATGCTGGAGAATGGAGGGCCGAACGCAGGCGACGTCATATCGTTAAGTCCGGCAATCACGAGTGGCGCATTCACGGCCTCCTACAGCCAGTTTCAGGTTGCGACTCCGGGGCCGCCGCACCTTCACTCGCCGTGGGTGGGCGGCGTGTACTGGTATCCCGGACAGCGCATCGTTGTGTCCACCACAAATAGCAACGGGGCGGTGATCTATCACGTATCCACGCCGGGCAAGTCGCAAGGAACCCTGGATGCAACCGCTATCCCCAGCGGTTTACAGACCTCGTTCAATGGATGCCTTTCCAGTTGCACCGTGACAGATGGCGGGGTGACCTGGACGGCGGATTTTAATGCGCCGCCGTGGCAGGCCAGTCATGCGTATACGGCACCGGCCGAAATCTGGGACGGAACGAATCTCGAACTTCTATACACCGCCGGAACGAGTGGCAGCAGTGCACCCGCCTGGTCGACGAAGTTTGCGCAGCGCACAACCGACAGTGGCGCGGTCTGGATCAACATTGGCCCATATAACTCAATCATTGAGCCTTCGCTGCAGTGGTACGCGGCCGGCTGTGCATCCAGCAACCCGCAATGCAATCCGTCGGTGGCTCTAGCAGCGAACGGTTCGGCGACTTATCAGTTCTCATCTTGCTCTTTACCGGCAACGGATCCCGCTGGTGGAAGCTGCGCACACGCCAATGCAGCGAGCTTCAGCGGCACCGGGTCTGGGTCAGCTCTGCCATCCTCCGTGACGGCCGTCTTGACAGACGCGGGTTCGTGTCCGAATGGCTTCTCTTGTAACACGAGCAATGCGGTGTATTACGGCAAGTACGTCTTCGCCACTCCGACCGGTCCCAGCACACCCTTCAATGAAGGGCAGACTTCGGGAGCGGTGACGGCAGGCGATGCCATCACGTTCAGCCACCCAACGAACTATCCGCCGGACGCCAGCGGATGGTTGCCGGAAATCAACACAGTTTCGCAGAGCGAGATCCTCCAGCCGATTGATGGCCTGCAAGTCTACTGCGGCGACGGCACGCCCGGTGAGTATGTCTGGAACCTGCCAAACGGGGCGATGTGTGGGTTGGGAGCGGATGCGCACATCATCAGCGTGCAAACGTTGCAGCCGCAGCCGCTGCGTTTTGGAGCCAGTAACGTGCTGGTCACTGTGGGTGGACAGACGGCACTACAGAACGAAGCAGCCAACGGACAGTACGACGCGGGGATTGAGGGGGGAACGGTGGAGTGCGGTCCGAATGGGTTGAGCTCGATTGAACCTTACAGTGTGGGCATCCTGAACCTAGTGGCCGAAGAACAGAGCGGTCCATTCTTCATGACGGTGGACGACTGCGCGGGCGTAGGGATCTACGAAGCTACGCCGGGAGCGCAGAACGGTTCGTTCTACGACAATCATATTGCCGGCGCGAACGCCGACTACTCCATTGGCGTGGTGGTTGAGGATGTTCCCGCATTCCGCGAAGTGAACAACCTTTCCGTGGGGTCGATACAAGGAACGCAATGGTTTGACGTTGCCGGCGTTTACTTCCTAGCCAATCCGCTGACTGATCTGGGACAGGACACCACGTCGATCCGCAATATTGAATCGGAAGCGGTGATGGACGTGGTAAAGGTGGACAGCGCGCAAGCGCATCTCGACCATATCGAGATGACCTCGACCGTGAACCGGGTCGCAGTCAACGTCGCGCACTTTGGCTTCAACCGCAACAACCCGGTGGCCGAAGCCAGCCGGGCGAAATCGGGCGCGTGTGCGATCCAGGATGACGCGATGGGACCTACCTGCACCTCGGGCTCCAATAAGACACCAGGGATCTACTCGCCGCAGCAGACTACGCAAGCGCTAAACGGATCTAGCTACAACACGCAGGTGGTCGGGTTATCGGATGTTTCGGGCGGGGTTGATTATGTGAACGTGACGGGGGCAGCGACTGGAAATCCGGCGACAGTCGCGGTTGGCGCGTCGGGGACCGATGCCAACGTGAATCTGAGCCTGACGGCGCAAGGAACGGGAAAGGTCGAAGCGCCAACGCCATCGACGGCGGACAGTTCGAGTGCGGTGGCAACGACGGCGTACGTGCAGGCGCAGGGGTATGTTCCGAACACCACGACGGTCAACGGACATGCTCTATCGGGCAACGTGACAGTCAACGCGTCTGATCTGACGGCGGGCAGCTTGCCGCATGCGCAGTTGCCTAGCTTACTGAGTGGCGATATACCAAACAACGCAGCCAATACCACCGGCACGGCCGCGAACCTGAGCGGAACACCAGCATTACCGAACGGAACGACAGGGACAACGCAAAGCCCCGGAGACAGCACCGCTAAATTAGCGACGGATGCGTTTGTGAACCAGTATGTCTCTGCATTTATCGAAATGGGGAACAGCGTCTCAAACAATGTAACGGTAGGCGACAACGCCACTCACGGCAATTTGTTCGGGTTCACGCTTCCGGCTGCGGTCACCACCGGGCACATCACCGTCTACATCGGGACGGCGGACAACAGCTCGAACACATACGACATTGGCATTTATCAAGGCACGGCCGGTGGCACAGACAACCTCCTGCTGCATATCGGGTCCACGGCCGGCAACGCGATTAACGGAGGTGCAACCGGATATGTGACTCTCGCCTGGACTACGTCAACTACTCTGCCGCCTGGCCGTTACTACCTGGCGCTCTTCGGCAACGAGGCTAGCCCAGCGCTGCAACTGGGCGGATACTCGGCGCCAACGTTTGTCCATAACTCGGCTTTCGCGATCACCCCGGCGAGTGGAAGTTTGCCGTCCACTATCGTCGCGCCCAGCGACACCTGGAGCGCACCCAATCAGCCTTGGGTGGTACTCAACTAAAGCTGCGCCGAAGAGGAATCATGATGAAGCGAACGATGCTAACGTCGCTGCTGGTTGCATTGGTAACGGTCGCGAGCGCCACCGCCACGACTTACTACGTGGACCCGGCGGGCAGCAACGGCAATAACGGAACGTCTCCGCAGACGCCGTGGCGAACCTTGCTCAAAGTGGGAATCTCCACATTTCAGCCGGGAGATGTTGTGCTCTTCAAGCGCGACGCGGTATGGAATGAGTGGCTGACACCGCCTTCGAGCGGAGCGCCGGGGAATCTGATCAAGTTCGATGCTTACGGGAACGGGCGGCCTCCGGAATTTACCGGCTTCTACGCCACCACGCCGGGACAGTGGGCGAACACGGCGGGTAATGTCTGGCAGATTGCGCTGAGCACAACCCAAGCAATCTCGCAGTTGAAGTTTGTGCAGTTCGGGACGCTTTGGGGAAATTCGCAAAGTGCGCAAACTTTGTTGGTCCACGACCGGGATTGGTATTACAACCCTGGGACGCAGTTGCTTTATGTGTGGTCGGCGAGCGGCAATCCAGTTACGCATTATGGATCGGTGACGCCGATGGTGCTCAGCGGACAAAGCCTGATCAATATTAACGGCGTCAGTTACCTCGAGATTCAGCACATTCAGCTGGATTGGTTTGACGGCTACGGCGTGCAGGTGCAGGGAGCCGCGGACCACATTTGGCTGGCGAACATGCTAGCCGACAGCCAGGTGCCGAACGGGACGGTACCGATTGGATTTTACGTGCATGCAAGTGGGGCGGCGGGCGACATCCACATTTACAACACCGACGCTCACCGCAACTACGTTGGATATCGATTCGATAACACGCCGGCGGCAATTGAACTGAAGAATTGCCGGGGCTATGCGAATCGCACGTACGGGTTGGTGGATAACACCGGAGCGGTGACCTATTCCTACTGTCATTTTTACGCCAACAATCTGGCGACCGGAGCTTCAACGGATGTTGGAGGCGCGCCGGGGCCGGTAAACGGCGGAAATAACGTGGCTAAGGACACGCCTCCGAATGTGCGGGGATTTATGCGGTATCCGGCGCGGATCACGGTGACGTATGACGACCCGGGGCTGGTGGATGGATCGCACCAGTACATTGAGGCGCTGCTGCCGATGATTCAGGCACGGGGGATTCCGCTGAGCATAGCGGTGGTGACAGGCTATGACCTGTCGCAGCAATTGATATCGACATTTCAATCGTGGATCAATGCGGGCTGGGATGTGAATTGCCACTCGGTGTCGCATCAGTATTTTGTTTTCCCGAACGCTTTCACCATTCGCTACACGGGCACGACGGCATCGAGCGTCACGCTTTCGATCACGAATAAGCAGTTCACGATTACGGCGCCGGGCGATCCGAGTGCGCAGGTGAGTTGGGATTTCAGTTCGTCGGGCACGGACATGGCCCCGAGTGGGCTGGATACGTTGGGCGGAGTGATTTCTACGCTGAACCAGCGCGGAGTTTTTTCGGTGACGGCGGATCCGAATATGAAAGGGGCGGTAAAAAGCGAGGACCTGGCCGATGTGGCTTCGCAGGACATCAAGGGTGCGCCGTACTTGCTGCTGATGGACAAGACGAGGTTGATGGCGGATGAGATGGGCTGGGCAAAGGCATGGATGAACGCCAACCTGACGGGATTGCCGGCGAATCGAGTGTATGTCTATCCCGGCAGCTATGAAGACACTTCGACTGAGGCGATTGCGGTAGGAGCGGGTTTTGGGGGTGGGCGAGGGTCAGGAGTGATGCAGCCATCGCCGAACGCAGCCACGGTCATGGCGAGTGGAATCGACGTGCAGAACATTTTGAGTGAGGGAGTCGCGCCGGGATTTCAAGGGCTGAGCGACGCGCAGCTGGCGAACAAATTCCGGGCGATTGTTTTTAAATCGGCAGTGTGGGGAGTTCCTTTCGGGATTTTCTGGCATGTGGACGAATTGTCGCCGGAGCAGGTGGCGGTGATGCTGGACACGCTAAAGCTCTCAGGCGCGACCTTGATGACGAACACACAGCTGGTGAATTACTTGCTGGGCACACAGCAAACTTTCGGGACGACGAACTATGCCGACGCGGCTACGGGGCCCCCGTTAGACGTACGGCCGACCTCAGTGTCGCCGGTGGCAAATACTGGAGCAACCTTGACCGATGAGTTCAAGTACGACCTATTGGGCATCGATCAAAGTCAGTTCGGATCAGGATGGGAAATTGGTGCACTGACACTCGTACCCGAATCTACCGGACGGGCCATGGGGGCGCCATGACGCAAGAGCCGGCAAGGATCCGACGTGACTGACGATTTGTTGGTGCTGCAACGGCTGGGCTCTGCGCTGGATGCGCGGACTACCGCAGGAAGCGGCCCGGGGCCGAGCGTACGCGACCTGCTCATTGAGACACTGTTGAAAATTAGAACTAAAGACCGGGGGTTAGTTTCTTTGATGCCGAATCGGGCGCAGCGGGAGTACTCGGCACAATGCGACCGGCGAAACATAGTGTTGAAAGCGCGGCAAGTGGGCATTACGACTTACATCGCTGCGCGATTCTTTGTGCGGACGATCACACAGCCGGGGACACTCACGGTACAACTGGCCCATGATCAGGAGTCGGCCGAGGATATTTTCCGGATCGTGCATCGCTTTTGGGAAAACTTGCCGGAAAGACTGAAAAAGGGCGCGCTGTACACTTCGCGGTCGAATGTGCGCCAGTTGGTGTTTCCGCGATTGGACAGCGAGTATCGCGTGGCGACGGCAGCCGATTCCAGTGCCGGGCGCGGAACGACAATTCATAACCTGCATTGTTCGGAGGTAGCACGCTGGCCGGGTGACGTGGAAGAAACGATGACTTCACTGCGAGCGGCGGTCCCGAGGTCGGGCGAAGTGGTGATCGAATCGACTCCCAATGGCGCAGGCGGCACATTCTATGAAGAGTGGCGGAGAGCTGACGAAACCGGCTACAGGCGGCATTTCTTTCCCTGGTGGTATGAAGACGAATATCAGGTCCAGCCGAAGCTTGAGGGGCAACTCACGCCAGAAGAAGAACAGTTGATAGCGCAACACGGTTTGACGTCAGCGCAAATCGCTTGGCGGCGAATCAAGCGGGCCCAACTAAGAGGATTGGCAGTGCAGGAATATGCCGAGGATGCGGTCTCCTGCTTCCGGACTTCGGGAGAGTGCGTTTTCGATCTGGAAGCGATTGATCAGGCTTTGCAGGGGTGCGGTGAGCCCTTGGAATCGCGCGACAACGGGCGAGTGAGTGTGTGGTTTCCTCCGCAACCGGGGAAGGAATACATCCTGGGCGTTGATCCCGCTGGCGGAGGGTCGGAGGGAGACTATTCGTGCGCTGAAGTGATCGAGCGCGGGACTGGTTTGCAGTGCGCCGAGCTGCACGGACATTTTCCGCCCGGCGAGTTGGCACGAAAGCTGATTGACCTGGGCAATCTTTATGAACATGGGCTTCTGGTTGTGGAGCGGAATAACCATGGCTACGGAGTGCTGGCGCATCTGGAGATCGCCGGCTACAGCAATGTTTATTTTGTAGGCAAACAAGCGGGGTGGTTGACGTCAGCAGTGAGCCGGCCACCGATGATTGAAAACCTGACAGCTGCGCTGGTTGCAGATCCGGCGTTGTTCCGGAGTCCGCGGCTGCTGGGCGAGTGCCGGACATTCGTGAGGCAAGCGGACGGCAGTACTGGGGCCACGGCTGGAACTCACGATGACTGCGTGATGGCGATGGCAATCGCACTTGCGGCACGCTCCGCAGTAGCGGGGAAACCGCCGGTCGCGCCAAGGCTCCAATTGGCCAGTCTGCCGGTAACACGTTGATCCGACTGGGTGAGCGTGATGTTCATTCGTCACAGCCAAGAGTTGGAGGTATGGGTAGCATGGTGCGTCCGTGAAGCTGGTTTTCAGGTTTCAGAAGATGGAGCCCAGTTGGCGCTGGTTGCGGTGCAACACGTCCGACGAATGCGAGGGGGAGCGCAGGGGCACCTGATGCGCTGCTCCGACGGCAATTTCTACGTGGTGAAATTTCGTAACAACCCACAGCACCTGCGCGTACTGGCTAACGAACTGTTGGCAACCAGACTGGCCGAGGCGGTTGCCCTTCCAGTGCCGCACACGGAGGTGGTGGAAGTGAGCGAATGGATGATCGGGCACACTTCGGAGCTAAATATTCAACTCGCGGGCGGAACGATTCCCTGCCAGCCAGGGCTGCAGTTTGGGTCCCGCTACGTGGTGAGTCCGCTGGAAGGGCAGGTGTTTGATTATCTGCCGATGGAATCGCTGGAGCGGGTGCGAAATCTGGAGGCCTTTGCCGGAATTCTAGCGATGGATAAGTGGACGGGCAACGCCAACGGCAGGCAGGCAACATTTTGGCGGAGAATGCGCGAACGAAAGTATACGGCGGCTTTCATCGATCAGGGATATTGCTTTAATGCGGGGGAATGGACGTTCCCGGATTCTCCGCTGCGCGGAGTCTATGCGCGCAATGAGGTGTACACCGGAGTGCGGGGATGGGAGTCGTTTGAGCCTTGGCTTTCCCGGATTGAAGGTATGCAGGACGATGTGGTGTGGAGAGCGGCGAATGAGATTCCCCCGGAATGGTATGCGAGCGAGTGGGGAGCGCTGGAGAGCCTGATGAGGCTGCTGCTGGATCGCCGGGCGATGGTCAGAGACTTGATTACGGCGTTTCGCACCTCGACGCGAAACCCGTTTCCTAGCTGGAGGGACAACTAGCGATTGCGATGGCTGAGAAGAGGCAATGCGAATTCTTCCTGCTGCGATATGTACCGAACGCAGTGCAGGATGAGTTTGTCAATGTGGGCCTGGTGATGGTGGAACCAGGCACGGACTTTGCGGATGTCAGGTTCACTCGCGACTGGCGACCGGTGCGGTGTCTGGATCCCCAGGTGGACATTGAGATGTTGCAGGCGTTGGAGAATGAAATGCGAGGCGATTTGCGGGGGGAGCGAACGCGAGAAGCGTTGATGCGCAGACTGAACGATTCATCTTCCAATCTGATTCAGCTTTCCATGACAAAGGCATGTTTGACAGAAGACCCAGCAAAGGAGATCGAGAGTTTGGCGAAATTGTACTTTGAGGCGCCCAAGCCAGGAGGACGAAGCGAGCGCTCGGGACGCAGACGCCTCTATGAAAACATTGATGGAGCTTTCGAACACGCGGGGATTGGGAAGTGGATTATGCGTGGAATACCGGTATCTCCTTACACCAGGCCAGGTGATCCATTCAAGTTTGACTTTGGGTATCGGATGGGGAACGCGATCAAAATCTTTCAGGCAGTGTCGATGAAATCGAGCGTTGATCAGGCAGTGCTGCTGGCATCGCGGTATCCGGCGATTGCGAAAGCGATCGGTGAGAAGACTCAGGCATTGCCGGTTCTGACCGCCGTCACCGAAGATGAACTGGACAGGACGGAAGATCAAACACAGTTCGCCTTGGGGATGCTGGAGGATGCACAGGTCATAGTGGCTGTCTCGGCGGGAATGCCACTACTGGCGGAACAGGCGAGGAGAGAATTGATGGGTGCGGGGAGCATGCCGAATTGAGGTCCTGTCGCAGTTTTCGAATGCGACGCCGCAGGAGCTAAACCCCGGACTCTTGGAAGGCGGTAATTGCAGGACTCAAGTCCTGCTCCAACTGGAAAACTAGATTTCTGCATCGCGGGCGAGGGCGCCCGCGCCACACACACAAAGAAGAAAAATCATGAACATCACAAAAACGTTACGCGGCGCCATGCGCCGGATCGCAGAAGTGTCTTCGGGGAGGGCCGAGAGCAAACGCAAGACGGTGGCTCTGCCATCCATTCTCTCAACCTACGGGCCTCGGGCTGATCTTATGCCGAAAGCCACGCCCATCAATCTGCGTCGGTTTTCGGAGACGCCGGTAGCACGCCGGGCGATCAACGCCATCAAAGATCAGATCGCAGGCATGCGCTGGCGCGTCCAGTCGCGGCCGGGGCTGACGGCGAAAGCCGACAGCGAATTGCGGATTCGGGTCTTGACCAACAACTTCGCATCCCCGAATCCCGATGATTCTTTTCGTTCGTTGAGCGAACAGGTGCTGGAGGATGTCATCGTTGGCGGGTTCGGGGCAATTGAAGTCGACGATACCGGCGATGCGCAGCAGCCGCTCATGCTGTGGCCGGTGGATGGCGCGACCATCCGCATGAAGACGAATTGGGAAGGACTGCCGGGGTCGCCGCGCTATGAGCAGGTAACGGGGAAAACAGGGCCGCAAGGAAACATTGTTCTGAATGATGACGAATTGATTTACATACGGCTCAATCCGCGGACGTTTACACCGTTCGGGCTGGGACGGCTGGAAGTTGCTTTTGAGGCGGTGAATGCTTTCCTGGGGGCACATCGTTATGCCACCAAACTGGCCTCGAACTCGGTGGTCGAATATGCGTTGTGGGTGCAAAACCTTTCTCCCGATCATCACGAGCGGTTGATTCGCTGGTGGCAGGATGAAATCGAAGGCACAGGGCGGGTCCCGATTCTTTCCGTGGAAAACAAGCCGGAAGTTTTGCGCTTCGGCGGCGGGACGGACGCTGATTTGCGTTTGCAGTGGCAGGAGTTTCTGCTGCGTGTAATCGCCGATGCCTTTGATCTTCCTCCGCAGAGCCTGGGCCTGGAGCGGGACGTGAACCGCTCAACGTCAGCGGAAATGAGTGATCAGGCGTTCCGGCAAGCGATTGTACCTACGGCTCGGCTCCTGGCAGAACACCTGACGCGGGGTGCGATCAGCAAGAGGCTGGGATGGAACGACCTGGAGTTTGTGTTCACTGACGTGGACGCCAGCGGCGATGGGTTGGAAGACGCACAGATTCAGACGCTCCTGCTGCAAAACGGCGTGTTGACCGTAAACGAAGTCCGAAGGATGCGCGGGTTGCCGCCGTTGTGAGTGCGAGGTTTCCAGTTTCACAAACCAGTTCTTGGTTCTCAGTTTCTCCAATTCTAGAGAGCGGGCGATGATGACGATTGATATCGAGTCGATGGCGATCGAGATGCCGGTGGTCGCGGGGCATCCGAATCGCGAGGCTTTTCGGGGTGTATTGACATTGGTGGATGTCGCTTCTGAGCGGGCGCCATCGGGATCCCACGGACACCGGGTAGTTCTGATGCGCACAGCGGCGGAGGAGGCGCTGGCGTCGTTGTTAGGCATGGCGTTGGATTACTCTCCCGCGCTTGACCGGCATGACGCGCGGCGAAAAGTTGGCATCATTACTCGCGCTGACATCACCGGCAGAAAAGTGGAGTTGGGCGGCTACCTGTTCGCAAAAGACTTTCCGGAGATCGTGCGGGAAATCGAAAGAAGCGGCCGGGTTCCGGGCAGGAGTCTGGGAATGTCGTACGAGGTGGCGGACGCACGGGTGGCGGACATTCGCGCGAGGGTATGGACGCTGACGCACGTGACCTTCACGGGTGCGGCGATTTTGCGGCGCGACCGAGCTGCCTACCAGGACACATGGATCGAGCTTGAGTAAGAAGAGGCAAATGACAAGGAGACAGCATGAATGAAGAGATGACTCAGCAGGTGGTAGCAACGGCAGCGCGGCTGGCTAGCGCAGCTGAAACTCTGGATCGAGTGCTGGACAAACTCGATGCACAACAGGAAGCGCTGAACGCGAAGGTAGACCGGATTGTGGCCGCGGTCGAGGAGCGATCGGCACACGCGGACGATCACAGGGGGTGGGATGGTGATCGGCCTGATCCGCTTGAAAAACGGGTCGCGGAACTGGAAAAAGCGAACACCGACCTCAAAGCGCAAGCGGCGCGGATGGCGCGCAAAACCCTTTCACCGCTGGTTACCGCGCTGCTCAGCAAGGGAGGCAACGAACCGGGCGAGAGACTGGATGCGGCGGCATTGGACAAGACCATGCAATCTCTCAGCGTGGAGCAGCGAATTGCCGTGAAAGCGGAGATGGCGCGGGCGGGAATGATCGACTAGTTCCCGGCACTGTAATCGGGTGATGGAAGGGCGCGATGCGAATCGCGCCCTTCTTCATTTATTAGGATCGCGCAGCTTGATATGGAAGCGACCAGACGCGCGATGATTGTGTCGCAAAGAACGCGACACGTCGCGCGGCTCGCCCAGATCCTTCACTGCGCAAAGAACGCTTGTTCAGGATGACAAATCAAACTTAGTTTCAACCAATTTACCTCGAGGAGAAGACATGAATGCACAATTTATCGATCTGAACGCGTCGGCAGACTTTCTGGGGCCAGGCGCGATTGAGGTCAACCGATACCAAACAGAGATTTTCGACATCGTCCGGCGGCGCGGAGTGTTTGGACAAAGAATCAAGCAGGTCCCCGCAACCGGGCATCCCTCGCGCTTTTTCGAAGAGACGGCGATCAATTCACCGACCGCCGCACAGGCTTTCGTAGATCCACGAAACATCCAGGCGGTGGTGGGATCGCCAACCCGCGTGGAGCGCAGCGTGCCTCTGAAGGCTCTCGTCTCCCAGATCAACTACAACTTGTTTGACCTGGAGGTCGGAGTTCAACAGAGCCAGTTTGCATACTTGCAGGCCAAGGACCTGGCGGACTCGGTGGACGGGCTGTTACGCACGCACGATGTAGCGCTGTGGAACGGCAACGACACCTCTCTCAGCAATCCGACCACGCTCCAGTATTTTGGAGCGATTGGCCAGATTGAGGCTGGTGGAAACAGCGCGACCATCGCTACAACCGCCAGCATCGTGGATGGAATCAAGGGAACCATCGCGCAAATGATGGCGAACGCCTCCTTTGAAGTCCGGCCCACGGCAATTTACTCCAACCCGGTTCTGCTGGATTTGATCGACCGGGAAATGAAGGCGGAGTTCAACGTGGTGCTCTCGACCTCCGAGATTACCGGCGGGTTGCGGGTGAAAAACCTTTCCACCCAAGCGGGTGACCTGCCGTTGATTCCGGATTGGACGATCCCCTACACCGGTACCCCGGGCAGCGGGAATGCGGTGCTTCCCTGCTACATCGTGACCGAGGACCTGATTGAGTACCACTGGCTGAGCGAACCGAATCCCCGGGTTTTCCAACTGGGACTGCTGGGTTCGCTGGCCTCGCAAATGGTCGTAGTGAAATTCGGCGCGGTGGTAGTGAAGGGCGCCGCGTACGCGCACTACGAAATCAAAGTCGATCGCTAACCCCCGCGCCAATTGTCAGTGGCCGGTTGCCGAGTCGCGAGACCCGCGGCGGCCACTGATGACTGGTGTTTGGAGAGTGGAAATCTACGATGAATTATCTGGCGCCTTCTGAATACGTAAATTACGGGCTTGACGCTACTACCCCGGCGGCCCTGGTGGCTGCGGCCTCGACGCTCATCGACACGCACTGCCGGCGGTCGACACTGGGGACAACACAGTATGAGGAGCGGATCAGGCTTGCACCTGACCGCAATACGGTGCGGTTGACCTATCTTCCGCTGGTGACGGTCGCGCCGGCGACCATTCCCATTGTCTCAGCGCAAGGGCGTTACTGCATTCCCCGGCGCGGGGAGTGGCCGTTTGATGACCTGCGCCTGGATGTCGCGCTGATGTTCGGATTGCCAGGGGTATGGACGGCGATTGACCCCGTGGCGATCGACTACTTCGCCAATACCGGGGAACTGACACTGCCGCTGAACATCGTCGGGCTGTGGTTCAGCGAGATCGACATTGTGTACACCGCGGGCTTTGCGACGATCCCCGACCCGGTGAAGTTTGCCTGTGCGCAGATCGTCCGCAATGCACAAGCGACACCCGCGGTGAACGCGAAATCAGAGCGGCTGGACCGCATGTACCTACAGTACTTCGCGGATACGCTGATCGATCAGACAGTGAGCGCAATGCTGGCGCGCTACGTTGCGCAGAAAGTTGGCTGAGAATGCCTAACCCGGGAATTAGCGGTGCCGCTGTGATACGAGCGGCAGATGCGATGTTGAACACATTGGGCGGAGACCAGGTCATCCTGTTGTTTCCGCTGCTGTTGATGCCCAATGATCCCAGCGTGCAGCTTGGGCTGGTGGATCCGGGCGTAGAGCAAGTCCCTTTTTCTCCAGTCGTGGTGAGGCCCCTGGTCACGCCAAGCAGTGGCCCGCGCCGGCGGCTGGAGTTCCTGATTTCAAGCACGGCGGTAAGCATCGCTCTGACTTCGCAAAACATCGCAACGGCCGAGGCGTTGTTTGAGAGTTCTCTGGGAGTCATGTTTGACAACGATTTGTTCCACATTGAGGACGTGGCAACGGAATATTTCGCGGGGACGGCCTATCTGTACAAAGTGACAGCGGTGGAGTGAAAACAAGCTCTTCGCCATTGGCTCTTGGCTTTTGGCTGAACCACTGAGATTCTCCATCATTGTTCCACACGAAGCTAAGAGCAAAGAGCTAGAAGCTAAGAGCTGATCTTATGCAATTCACAAAAGATAGTTTTTACATGACGCTGTTGGAACGGTTGGTGGCGCAGTATCCATCACAAACCATCACCTTGAACGGGACCACGCGGCCACCACTTGTTGTGGCAGAGAACGAAATCGTGGTGCCGGTGGTGCCCTTGCCGAACGCCTTTTACATCGAATGGGGCGCGGCGCAACTGTTGCAGGCGGGGAGCAGGGCGTTGCTGGCCATGGATTGCGTCATCTCTTATCACACCTTTGGCACGGTGGAGAGTGGTGTGGACCGTGGCCGGTGTCTGGCAGGCCTGGACATGGAACTGCTCGCCATTTGCCAGCCGCCTTGGACTTCAAAACGCGACTACACGCAAGCGCCCAGCGTGGATCTGGGAACGAACATTTCATGGACGCAGCCTAGCTTTGGCAAAGTTGCCGGAAGCGAGGCCCCAAGAAATGAAGGGCTGCCGCAGGGTAATGAGGGAGTACGGCTCGAACGCAGCGCAGTCTTGAAAGTTGTTTTCTTTTCCGAGGTGAACTTCCTATGAGTACATCGCCGCTGCGCGCCGCCATGGTCCCAGTCACGCGGCGCTTTCGAGCTTTCTTTGCTCCGCTCAACCGCGCAACGGGAACGCCCACTCTTTTCGATCCCGGGAAATATGGCGTCTTCTCACTGGATCAGCCGCCCTCGCCCTGGAGCGACCTGGGGTGGATCGACAATTTTCAGCGCTTTTGCGGCGTCCCTACACAGCCGGTCCGTGCAGGATCACGAGGGGGCCCGGTTTCACAATACCGCGGCATGCTGGACGCCCGGGTCGAATTCGACTTCCGCGAGTGGGGCAAGTTGCAGATGGCCCTGGCAGGGGGATCGGAACACATGAACGTGCTGGCTTCGGATCCGAATGCCAACCCTCAGCCTTCCGGCGGGACGCCGATTCCGGCAGCCGCGGTTCTGACGGGATCGACGGCCAACGAAATTATCGTAGGGGTTGGAGTCATTGATGGATTTGCGATCGGAGACATGATCGCCGTCGATAACGACTACGCGCAGCAAACCGGGTATGTGGGGACGGGAATTTCGGCTGCATACGTGGAAAACCCGGTCGATGTGAACCGGGACATCAACTACATACGACGCGTGACATTCAACATCGGACGCGTGGCGCAAAAGACGACGACCTCACTGGTGCTCGCGCAGGGCCTGCTGGGCGGAGCACCCCCATCGGGTGCAAATGTGCAAAAGGTAGTGGCCTTCGTCGATCGCGAGGGAGGGGCTTTTTTTCAGGAATGGTCGGCATTGTTCGTGGCGGAGGATGAGTCGGGCGGACGGGTGTGTTTGCACTATCCTCGGCTAAGCCCCACGACAGCGATTGAAACCCAGATCGGGATGACGAACCCGCCACCTGCGGGCCGCGCCAAGGTATTGCTGCGGGAAAAAGAAGTGGAAATCGCGAAACCCATAGTCTCCCTGGCGCTGCACGCGGCGTTCCAAGCCATGCCACACGTGGACGAGAACGACGGCCAGACTGTGGTTTGTTATCGAAGTTATTTCCCTGCGGTTATGGCGGCCGTCTACTGACGGAAGCATTCTGCTCCGTACGAACCGAACTCCAAGAACAACTTTACAGTTACCGGATGGACCTGGAGCCATCGTCAAACGAGATGAAATTGCAAATCGATAACAACGACGGCCTCGGCCTTGTCGACTACACGCCGGCAATCGATGGCGCCACACCACCGCAAGTGACCCGGAAACTGAATCAGCCTGCCGAGCTGCGATTGAGTCTGGTGGCGGACGGCCCTGCATTCGTGGTTTCAGGAGCCGGAGCGCGAATCATCCTGGCATTGACCGATGGCCAATGTGTCTTCAGCGGGTATCTGACTGCTCCGCCGGTTTTTGAGTATTTAGGTTGGGGCGAGCAGGGGCCAGTCTATCGTTACCACCTGATTGCGCAAAGTGACGACACGCTGCTCAACGAGAAGCGGCTCCCCGAACGCTGCCCCTTCGTTGAACGCAGCGCCGGTAATGCGCTGCGCCAACTGACTCAGGATCTGCTGCCCGGCGTGTTCGATACCAGTCAGGTTCAGGATCTCGACAGGCTGGCGTGGTGGGCTTCTGATCCCCAAAAGACATGGGCACAAGAAGCTGCCGAGATTGCGGTCCAGGCCAGAGCAAGCTATTACCTTCTGAATGGTGCGCTGATCTTCTCGCCCGTCGGCACCCACGCCTACGCGTTGAATGAGAGCGACCCAAACTTCAACCCCGAAGGGCTGAAGCTGGAAGCGGTGAACACACTGGCGAACGACGTCACGGTAATTGGAGAGATTGAGCCGCAGGCTTATGTGAAGGATTACTTCGTTGGCGACGGCCTCACTCGGAAGTTCTATCTCTCGCACACGCCCTTTACCAAGAAGAACTCGACTCTGTTCGACGAAGAGTACGCAACGTCCGTTCTCGATCCGACGCTATGGAGCCTGGCTGATCCGGCCCATGTGGTTTCTGTGGGTGGCCGCAAACTGCAAATCGCAGGGGGAACAGGAGTGGATGGCGCGACGGTTGTGCAGTTCGTGGAGAAAGTGGAGCTGGGCGGGTCATGGGTAATACAGCATGGGGATGTCCAGTTCAGCGCCGCGTCCACAGGCGTGCTGGGTGGACTCTATGCTGGAAGCATTTCGGCTGCGGGATGCCTGGCGGGTTTTCGAGTTACACCGTCAGCAACGCAATCAAGCATCCAGGCTCTGGTCAACGGTTCGTTGACCGGCATCGCCATCACCACCGTCGCGGGCCACCACTACGTGCTTACCACCCGTTTGTATTCCGACCAGATTTACCGCCGACAACAGATATTTCATTCTTCATTGCGTCCGGCGGGAAACGGTTGGGGCGGAGCGGAAATCGCGGCCGAGGTGCGCATCGTCCTGGAAGTGCATGACATCGATCCCTCGAACCCAGGCAGCCAAGTCGCCCCTTCCACCGTCCTCTACGACGGAGTAATTGCCAGCGCGCCCGATTTCTGCACCTACGCACCGGTCAACGCCACCAATTTGCAATGCGCAATTACTTTTACGAGGATAATTCAGGCCATAGACGCCCAAGTACGAACCGCGCTCCCCGGGTTCGGCTACAGCACAAGTTTAGTGGGTCCGTTATCCGATGGAGCGAATTGCAACATCACCTCTACCGCGGAGCTTGAGTTTTTTACGGCTTACGTTCCCGCCGCCAACGAAGCCATCAGCGTGCATTACCGCAGCGCAGGGCGGGCGCTGGCCTGGGTCATCAATCCGGCGAGCATTGCCGCGCAGCAGCGTGGATTTGACAACGGCGACCATGCGGCGGTGCGCCACATCAAGGAACCGCCGCCCCGCACCTCTGCCGATTGTGAGATTGCAGCGTTGGCGATACTCGACGACTCCTGCAATCCGGCGTGGTCGGGCGAGTACGACACCTGGAGCGACTTCTTGCCGGCAAACGCGGACGACATTTTCCCTGGGGACGCATTGAACCTCAAGATTCCCTCGCGAGGAGCGGTGTTTTCGGCAATCGTGCGCGAAGTGTATCTGGAAATCAAGGACGCGCAAGACGACCGAAGCTACTACAAGATCAAGTTTGCCAATGATGCTGCCAGTCCACTTGCCTATGAGGTTGAGAAGTCGCGGGTCACGAGTTCTCTGGTGGTGACGCAGATCACGAACTCGCAAGTCGGCACGAACTATCTCGCTGACTTGACCGAAGCGGAGGTCGCACTGGTCGGTTCGACAACCATCAATGTGGACGCGGGCGTGGCTCCACCAAGCGGCGGCGGATTTGAAATTCGATGGAGTGATGCCGGGTGGGGGCCGGACAACGACCGCAACCTGGTGGGCCGGTTTGCCAATCAGACGTTCACTCTCGCCCGGCTCTCGCAGATTCAGGATTACTATCTGCGGCAATACAATGCGTCTTCACCACCACTCTACAGCAGAGCCACTACCGCGCTCCACGTGGATTATCCACTATGAGCCAAATGGAGGAGAGCGAAGGCAGGCGTTCCCAAGGCCTTGGGAAACAGCCTCTGGTGGTACGTGTCACCGACAACGATTTCCAGTGCGAAGTATTGGAGAAACTGGCGCGCCTGGAAGCCCGCATGGAGATGCTAATGGGATCGGCGCAGCCTGGGCGGATGACGCTCGTCGAAAATCGAGTCACGGCGTTAGAACGCAGTGACATAAAGCACAACTTGTACGAACGCATCTTGAACGCAGTAATTGCCACGGGAATCAGCGCGGCGATTGCCTGGCATGACCATCTGCGCATCAAGTAGGGTTGCCAAGCCTTGCCGCTTCACACTTCGGAACACAATTCACTACGAAAGGAAAATATCATGAATTTCTTGTCTAAGCTGATGCAGACGATCGCCTTTGTACCGACCATTGTCAGTGGGATCGAAGGTTTATTCAAAGACCGGACGAGCGCCGACAAAAAGAGCGCTGCCATGTCGTTTTTGCAAGCGGCGCTATCCATGGCGGAAGAGGTAACGAGCAAGCAAATCGCGGATGAGGCCGGCTTCAAAGCCGGGTTGGAGCAGATCATTGCCGGGACGGTGGCTTGTCTCAATGCTTCTGTTTGGGCAAAGGCCAAGTAGTCGGGCTTGCACCGTTTACCTTGTAACCAGCAGCTACCATACTCATTGATTTGTGACGACGCTACCCCACTTCCTCGCCCCAACCCTCTAGCGTCTTTTTCACGAACGCCATGAACTGATCGGCGACGGCGCCGTCGATCAGGCGATGGTCATACCCCAAGGTCAGGTGAACGACCGAGCGAATTGCGATGGAGTCGTTGCCATCGGCGTCGGTGACCACGAGCGGCGCTTTGGTGATGCCGCCGACGCCCATAATCGCTGAGTTCGGCTGATTGATGATAGGCAGGCCGAACACGGCGCCGAACTGGCCTGGGTTAGTGACAGTGAAAGTCGAGCCTTCGACTTCGTCCGGTTTCAGTTTCTTGTTGCGTGCGCGTTCGCCAAGGTCGCTGATGCCCCGCTGCAATCCCAGAAAGTTCAACTCGTCGGCGTTCTTAAGAACGGGGACAATTAATCCCCAATCGAGAGCGACGGCAATGCCGACGTTAACATGGCGATGGTAGCGGATCGTATCCCCTTCGATCGAGGCATTCACGATGGGGAATTGCTGAAGAGCTATGATCGCTGCCCGCACGAAGAACGGCATAAACGTAAGCCGTGCGCCGTGCCGTTGTTCGAAGCCTGATTTCGTCTTGTTGCGAAGCTGGACGATCTTCGTGATGTCCACTTCGAACATGGCGTGCACATGAGCGCTGGTGCGGCGCGACTCGATCATGCGCTGGGCAATGATCTGCCGCATCTTGCTCATGGGCACAGACTCAGCCGGAATTGCGGCGGGAGCGGGCGGCGTCGCAGTGCGTGCCGAACCTGGCGCACTGGCTGCCGGAGCAGCTGAGGCTGCTTCCGGGCGCTCGAGGAACGCCGTGATGTCTTGCTTGGTGATGCGTCCTCCCAGGCCGGTACCGGTCACCTGCGCCAGGTTAACGTTGTTCTCGCGCGCGATTTTGCGGACGAGCGGTGACGAGCGGGCATGGTCATCCTCCCCCTCTTCCTCCTGTGGAGGTGCGGCGGGTGCCGGAACGGGCGCTTGTGCCTTAGCCGGGGCCGGGGCCGCGGGGGGCTTAGCTGGAGCGGGTGCGGCTTGGGCCGCGGGCTTGGCGGGGGCCGGGGTCGGCGCAGCCGAACCTTCGCCGTCACCCGCGATCGTCCCTACCACGGTATTTACCTGGACGGTATTCCCTTCCCCGACTTTAATGTCGCGCAGCACGCCGGAGGCGGGAGCGGGAATCTCGGCATCCACTTTGTCGGTGGAGATCTCAAACAGCGGCTCGTCGCGCTGCACCTTGTCGCCGGGCTTCTTCAGCCACTTGGTAATGGTCCCTTCAAAGATGGATTCGCCCATCTGCGGCATGACAATATCGGTCGGCATAGTTTCCTTTTGCGGTGTTCTGGAATTTGGGCCGGGCTAACCTTTAATTATATCGAAGGCTGAGGCAGGTTAGTCTTTGTGTTGGCTTGGGTTGTGCTCTGGCCCTTCTGCAGGCGGCCCCACGCCATAGGCATTCTTCCAGTAATCTTGCACTTTGGGTGGCAGCTTCTGGATGCGGGAAAGAAACGCCGTCACCTTCCAGATGTCCTGGTCGCTGAGCGCTTTACTCCAGGCCGGCATCCCCGTGTAGCGAACCCCGGTGCGAACGGCGTAGTAGATGTGCCATTCGGGATCATCCAATGGATCCAAGATGACCTGCGGCACTGGCGGGTACAGGGATTTTTCCAGCGCGCTGGGTTTGTTGTCGAGTGTGCCATGGCAGACGGCACAATTCATGGTATAGACCTTCATGCCGTCGATCAGGTTCTCATCGGTGGGCGGAATGGGGTTGTTCACGCGCGGAGCATGACGCTCCATGGAGGCATCCAGCGCGCTGCTGGCGATGCGCGTCTCAATAGCGGGCGGGACCGCATCAGCGTTGGTTGGCATCAGGCCAAAAGTGGCCACCGCCAGCCCAACCAAAGCAATCACTGCCAAAGTGGCGATGATTCCTAAAATGAAACCGCGCATCACGCCTCCTGATCAATAAAAGTTCCGACATCAAGTTTACTCTAGCTAAGCGAGGCTCTGACATGGCACATAGGCTTGCGGCTAGTAGGCTTTCAGACGGCGCGCTTCCCTGACCACGTCGCTGACCTTAGGCAGAAAATACTCTTCCTGCGGCGGGGAAAACGGCACCGGCGAATCTCGCGCAGTAATGCGCACGATGGGGCCGTCGAGCTCGTCGAACGCTTCTTCATTGATGATGGCAGATATTTCTCCGGCGATGCCGCCGGTGCGCACGTCTTCATGCAGCAGGATGACTTTGTTGGTCTTCCGCACGGTCTCAGCGATGGCCCCGCGATCGAGTGGCGAAAGCGTTCGGAGATCGATGATTTCCAGGTCGATCCCCTCCTTGCCCAGAATCTCGGCCGCCTCAAGCGCCACATGCACCATGGCGGCATACGTAATGACGCTGAGGTCACGGCCTTCCCGCGCGACTCGCGCCTTGCCCAGCGGAACGATGTAGTCTTCCTCGGGAACTTCTTCTTTGATGCGACGATAAAGATACTTGTGCTCGAAAAAGATGACCGGGTTGTTGTCGCGAATCGAAGCCTTGATCAGACCTTTGGCGTCATAGGCGCTTGATGGACAGACGACTTTTAGTCCAGGCGCGTGAACAAACCACATCTCAGGATTCTGCGAATGAAATGGGCCGCCGTGAACGTTTCCGCCGCTTGGCCCCCGGATGACCAGCGGTGCGGGCGCTCCCCAACGGTAGTGTGCTTTGGCAACCATGTTGACGATCTGGTTAAAGGCGCAGCCGATGAAGTCCATGAATTGAAACTCGGCGACGGGGCGCATTCCAGTTAACGATGCGCCGAAAGCTGCACCTACTATGGCTGACTCGGCGATCGGTGTATCAATCACACGCTCGGGACCGAAGCGGTCGATGAACCCGTCAGTGACTTTAAACGCGCCGCCATAGATGCCGATGTCTTCGCCAATGCAGAAGACGGTGGGATCGCGTTCCATTTCCTCCCAGATTCCCTGGCGGATGGCTTCGAGATAGGTAAGTGGTGGCATAAACCCTTTTCGGCCGGCGATTTACGCAGAAAAATGTCGATTTACAATTTGTACAATATACACTATTATACCTAATGTACGTTTCGTACTAGGAGTCTTATTTATGCCTGCCAAACTCACTGCCAGCGCAGCACGCCAAAACTTCTCTGACATTCTAAACCGGGCAGCGTATGGCGGCGAACGAGTGATCGTACATCGCGGGAAAAAACCTGTCGCAGCGGTGGTTTCGATCGAAGACTTGGGTCTCATTGAGCGCCTTGAGGACGAACTCGACGTCAAGGCAGCCCTCAAGGCGCTGAAAGAGCCCGGTACCGTTCCCTGGGAGACCGTGAAAAAAAAGCTGCGCCGGTGATGCCGGTCCATGGCCTACTCGATCCAGTTCAAGCCAGCAGCGGTCCGGCTGCTGGAAGAACTTCCTCGGGCGATTCAGAATCGAATCGCGCTTAAGATCGAAGCCCTCCGCAACGATCCCTTTCCGACGGGGTGCAAAAAGCTCGCCGGGTTAACAGACGCTTGGCGGGTACGAGTCGGCGACTACCGGGTCATCTATCAAGTGCAGCGCGGGATTCTGGTAGTCTTGGTCCTGATCGTGGGCCATCGGCGGGAAGTATACCGGTAGACGCAGATCACTTGAAATGCACTGCTGCTTCCGTCTGCTTGAAAGCTGCTCCGGTTCCCTTCTTAACTTTCGGAACGTCATACTTCGGCTTAATTTCGTGGCAGCCGCCTTCGCAATACACACCTTCTGCCGCCGACTCCGGCACGGGCATGGGTGAATTCACGGCAAATTCTCGATCTTCATCCAAAACTTGCTCGACGTCCGAGATCAACGCCGCATTCTCCTGGCTGGTCAGCCACTTCTTTTGCATCACTAAATAATTCTCAAAGCGGGTGATGCAATCGCGCTTGCGCCAGTACTCAAACAGCGGTTTGGGGACGTAGTCAGCGGCGTCATGAATGGCATGGCCTTTCATGCGCATCATCTTCGCTTCGATCAACGTCGGGCCTTCGCCGCGGCGGGCGCGCTCGCAGGCCTCGTGTGCCGCGTCATAAATCTGGCAGGCGTCGGTGCCGTCCACGATCACACCGGGAATTCCGTACGCAATCGCGCGCTCAGCCAGGTCCTTCACTCGAAACTGCATGTCGGCTGGCGTGGAGTATGCCCAGACATTGTTTTCAACGAACAATACCAGACCAAGGTTCTGCACCGCAGCGAAGTTCACGCCTTCGTAGGTCACTCCGGTTGACTGACCGCCGTCCCCGATGTAAGTCATGACGGCGATGTCCCGTCCCTGAAGGCGCGCTCCGAGCGCAACGCCGGCCAGTACAGGGATAAGATCCCCTAGAGTTGAGATTGGAGCGACCACATTGCGATCCTGGACGTCGCCGAAGTGCGAGGACGCATCGCGGCCTTTGGTCGGCGAGCCTGCCTTGGCCATGTATTGCATCATGATGTCGCGCGCGGAAAATCCACGCACCAGCAGCGATCCCTGATTGCGGATCATCGGGCCAAGCCAGTCCTCTTTCTGAAGAGCATAGGCGGAAGCGCAGGAGCAAGCCTCCTGGCCGAGTCCGAAATAGACTCCGCCGACCACTTTCCCCTGCTTGTAAAGATTTTCGAGCGCGGTCTCCATCTTGCGATTCAGCAGCATCCAGCGATAAATCTCGATGCATTGATTCTTGGAGAGATATTTCGAATCGCGAATGGGAGGAACGGGCGCGCTCAGGTCACCTTCGACTTCGTAGCGCACTGAGTCGCCGGCGCGGACTTGGCGAATGTTGAATTCAGGCTTTTCCAGACGATGGTCAGCGATGGTATATGTACGCTGATCGCGACTTGCAGACGGAGCTGTCTTTGTCTTTGCGCTCGGTGGGTCCGGGTTTTGTCGCTTCTTCTTCGCCATGCGGTTCAGAGAAGAATGTAACCTGCCCGAGGGGATTTAAACAAACCCTGGCGACGCTCCCGATTTGTCAGGCCCAGGTTGTGTCTTCCTCTCCGTGGAACTCGCGCAGTTCACCGGGGACTTGTAGGGGGACACCGACCGCAGGCCCTGAGAGATCGTTCAGGCTTTCCAGCCACAGCACTTGCGACTGAAATCCTGCACCGAAATTGCGGGACAGCGAATGGGCAACCTCCTGCATCGGCAGCTGCCTGCCCAATTCCTTCGCCATGGAGGTAACCGGTTTCGCTGCAATTCCGCAGGGGATGATGAGATTGAAGTAATCGAGATCAGTATTCACGTTCAGGGCGATGCCGTGCGAGGTTACGGCTCTGGAAATATGGACGCCAAGGGCGGCGATTTTAGCTTCCGGGCCCTCGCTGGTCCACACGCCGGTGAGACCCGGCACGCGCTTGGTCGGGATCTTGAAGTCTGCGCAGGTGCGGATCAGCACTTCCTCCAAGCGCCGAACATATTCAATCGCGCCCAAGGTCTTGCGTTTGCCGTCAGCTGAAGTCATGCCTCGCAGATCGAAGATGGGATACGCGACCAATTGTCCGGGGCCGTGGAAGGTGACGTCACCGCCGCGGTCGCATTCGAATACTTCGACACCCCGTCGCGAAAGTTCATCACGCGAAGCAATGACGTTGGCTGCCTTAGCATTCCGGCCCAGGGTGATTACTGGGGTGTGTTCGAGGAACAGGAGGGTGTCGCCGATTTTGGTGTCTTTGCGAAGATCGACCAGACGCTGTTGCAGGCGCAGGCCGGTTGGGTAATCGACGGTGCCGAGTTGGAGGACGGAGATCAAGCTCTTCTCACAACTTGGCCCCCGGCAATGTTAGCGCGCCTGAGCGGGGACTTCCACATAGGCAGAATAGGAGTGCGGCTCTGGGATGGTTTCACCGTTCCGGGCCATGCCGTCGAGATGGAAGGCAATGGCTTGCCGCATCTGGGTCTCCACTTCCTCACGTGTCTTGCCTGTAGCCACACAGCCGTCCAAATCAGGAGAGTAGGCAGAAAAACCAGTTTTGGTTTCTTCGATGACGATCAAGTATTTCTTCATTTCTTCAAGCCCGCCTGTTTCAGCACACTGCTGAGAGTTCCTGGCGCCCAGATCGTCACCCGGCTTCCCCGGAAGTGTAACCACACCCGGCTTCGTAGGGTGATCGTATTGGCGATGACTTCCACGAGTGCGATCTAGGTACCAGCCATCTCGCTCCAACATCTTGATGACATCTCGCACTTTCATTTTACGCCAAACCGCCCTCGATACTTTCAGGCGTGGTTCATCATGTCACGCGTTGATTGCTATCCCATACACACTATTGAAAGCATCCAGCATGGCTTCCGCTAGCGTCGGATGGGCATGAATGGTCCACATCAGATCTTCAACGGTGGCCTCGGCTTCCATGGCCGCGACGGCTTCGGCAATCAACTCAGTCGCCTGCGGGCCGATGATGTGGACGCCGAGAATCTCGCCGTAGTCGGCGTCGGAAACAATTTTGATGAAACCCTCGTGCTGGCCGACAATCGACGCGCGCGAGTTGGCGGTAAAGGGAAATTTGCCGATTTTGAGGTTGTAGCCAGCTTCGCGCGCTCTGGTCTCGGTGAGGCCGACACTGCCAATTTCAGGGTGGCAATAAGTCGCGTTGGGAATGTGCTCGGGATTGATTGGCTTTCCCTTCTTCCCGGCGATTCTTGTCACAGCGACAATACCTTCCATCCCGCCCACATGCGCCAATTGCGGCGTTCCCAGCACAATGTCGCCGATCGCATAAATGCCAGGTTCTGCCGTCTGCATCCAGCTATCGGTCTTGATGAATTCGCGGTCGGGCTTGATTTTGGTCTTTTCCAGACCAATATTATCGGTACGCGGTCTGCGACCCACTGCGATCAGAATCTTCTCGGCTTCAATCTTCTGCTGCTTGCCTTCCGCACTGAATGTGACCGTAATTCCGGATTTGGTCTGCTCGACTTTATCCATCTTAGCGCCGGTGTGAAAGTTGATGCCTCGCTTGCGGTAGACCCGGGCAAGTTCTTTCGAGACCTCTTCGTCTTCAACCGGCACCAGGCGGGGCAGCATTTCAATAATCGTCACCTCCGCGTCAAACGAGCGGAAAATCGAAGCGAACTCGACACCGACGGCGCCCGCGCCAACAATCACTAAAGACTTAGGAATTTCCTTCAGCGCAAGAATTTCAATATTGGAGAGCACCTTGTCGCCAGGTTCGAGGCCCGGAATCATGCGCGCTTCGGAGCCAGTGGCCAGAATGACATTCTTGGCCTTCAGCGGTGTGGCCTTGCCGTCGTTGGTGACTTCGACGGTGAAAGTGCCGTTCTGCGCCGGGCCGGTGAGCTTGCCATAGCCCTTGATGGTCTCAACCTTGTTCTTGCGCATCAGGAACTCGAGGCCCTTGGTGTGTTTGGTGACGATCTTCGATTTGCGGTCCTGGATGGCCGTCCAGTTCAGCTTGCGCGCGTCCACGCCTTCGATGCCAAATTCTTTAGCTTCTTTCAAGTGGTCCCACAACTCCGCGTTGAATAGCAGTGCCTTGGTGGGAATGCAGCCGACGTGAAGGCAGGTGCCGCCGAGAAATCCGTCTTTCTCGATAAGGGCGGTCTTGAGGCCATATTGGCCGGCGCGAATGGCCGCGGTGTATCCCGCCGGGCCGCTGCCGATGATGGCAATGTCATAGATGGTGTCTGGCAAAGGAGTGCTCCCTAGTAAGAATTAAGAAGAAAGATGAGGCTACAAATAGCTGATTCTACGCTAGGACAGAAGGATTCAGGAACCGTGGGTATTCTGCTACCGGCACGTGTCGCAAGCGGGCTTTTTGCAGTGCTAGACTATTCCTAGCTGGAGGCCACTATGCATTTCCTGGCGCTGTTCTTCTTCCCCATCTTCGGCTTCGGGTTTGTGGTGTACTTCATCCCCGCAATCGTCGCCTTCGCTCGCAGTAAACGCGACGCAGGTTCCATCCTGGCTCTGAACTTCTTCCTGGGTTGGACCGCGATCGGCTGGGTGATTGCGCTGGTTTGGGCGCTCAAACAGGATATGCCGATTGCGGCGCGCTGATAACGTCAGCGGGCACGCTCCAAAATCGGCATGGACATTTCACATTCGATCACGGCTGGATCGTTTGGGTAGGGTTCGGTGCGTCCGGTTCGCGTGAATCCCAGGCGCTGGTAGAACCGCATCGCGGATTCGTTGTTGGACGTCACCATCAATTGCACAGAGCAGACTCCGCGGTCACGGGCCCAAACCAGGATCTGACCCACAAGTAGCCGACCTACGCCCCGCTGGCGGTGCGTAGGGGCGGTCCACATGGAAATCAGTTGTGCTCGTGTTGGGTCGCTCTCATCAATCGCCGCGCCCACAATGCCGCACGGCGCGCCCCCATCCATCGCCAGGTACAGGATCGATCTCTCCCCGTTCCATCGGGTTGCGCGCTCCACCCATTCGGCATCGGGAAGTTGAGACTCCTTTGCATAAGTGGAGCCGAAGGCATACGGGGAATCTTGCAGTGCGCGCAGGCGTACCTCCTTGAAGACTAATGCGTTCTGTGGGGTGACCGACTCAAGGGCAATCATTGGCTGGTGTGCACTCGGTAGGCAGGCTGAGTCAGGCTCAGGCCAGCAACTTCGCCGCTTCTTTGGCGTAATAAGTAAGGATAATGCCCGCTCCGGCGCGCCGGATCGAGGTCAACGATTCCATCATTACGCGATCCCGGTCGATCCAGTTATTGCGGGCGGCGGCCTCGATCATCGCGTACTCACCAGAAACCTGGTAAGCCGCAAGAGGAAGGTCAAAGCGCTCACGTGCGGCGGCGATCACATCCAGATATGGCATGGCCGGCTTCACCATGATCATGTCGGCGCCTTCTTCGATATCAAGTTCAATTTCGCGCATGGCCTCTCGCAGGTTGGCTCCATCCATTTGATAAGACCGGCGGTCGCCGAATTGCGGCGTGGAGTCGGCAGCTTCGCGGAACGGTCCGTAAAAGCCTGAAGCAAACTTCGCCGCATAAGAGAGGATCGGTGTATTGATCAAGCCAGATTGGTCGAGTGCTTTGCGGATTGCCCCCACTCGTCCATCCATCATGTCGGAAGGCGCGATGACATCCACGCCTGCGCGAGCCAGCGAAACCGACGTCCGGGCCAGGAGTTCGAGCGTGGCATCGTTGACGATCTCGTAGTCCGCAGAGATCGCCGGTGGAGTCGCAACCGCCGCACCCAAAGACTGCGGATGAGCGGCACGCACCACTCCGCAATGTCCATGGGACATGTATTCGCACAGGCAGACATCGCCCATGATGACCAGATCGCGCAACTCGCCCTTGATGGCGCGCACCGCCCGTTGCACGATTCCATCTTCCGCCCAGGCGCCCGTGGCAACCTCGTCTTTCTCTTCTGGCAAACCAAAAAGAATGACCGCGGGCACTCCCAGCGCATGCGCCTGTCGTGCTTCCTTGACGGCCTCGTCCACTGAGAGATTGAAAATCCCCGGCATGGAGCGGATTTCCTTTCGCACGCCTTCCCCCGGACAAACGAACATAGGATAAACAAAAGAAGCGGGCGAAAGCCGTGTCTCACACACCATCGCGCGCAACGGCTCGTTCTGGCGGAGACGGCGGAGACGGGTTGCAGGAAAAGCCATGGCAGAAGCCGCCGAGTCGACACTCGACTCGCTGGCCCGATTCTAGCAGAGGCAGTTAATCCAGACCTCTCTGCAGTTTCTCACAGGCTTCAGCACCGAAAGACAAGATGCCGCTAGTACCAACGTAACAATAGGGCTTGGTGAGACCTTCTGCATCCGGCTGCATCCCCATAGAATTGCAACAGTCATGACTTGGAAGAGGCACGTGTGGGTAGTGTTGACGGCTGGTCTGATCCTGACCTGCGCCGCTGCGGCGTTTAACTCCCCTCACGGCCAGTTCCTGACTGCCTTTGGAGATATCATCCAGCTGCTCCTGGTTGCGGTTGCCACCGGGTTAATGGTCTCGAACGCAATCTCGAGCCGCGGCCAGGCCCGGGGTTTCTGGCTGTTGATGGCTGTGGGCGGTTGCTTGTGGGCTGCAAGTCTGGGGGCTTGGACTTTCTTTGAGGTAGTCCGAGGACGGGAAGTCCCCGAACCGTTCTTCGGAGACGTCATCCTCTTCATTCACATCGTTCCGTTCATGGCCGCGGTGGCTCTTCGTCCGCATCGTCCGCAGGAGGAAAACAAGCTCTACTTCAGCACCCTTAATTTTCTAATGCTTCTGATCTGGTGGGTCTTCTTATATGCCTTCACAGTTTTCCCCAACCAGTACGTCATTTTGAATTCGCCGGCCTACAACCAGAACTATGACTTGCTCTACCTGTGCGAAAACCTGGTTCTGCTGGGGACACTGGGATTGCTGACCACAAATGTTCAAGGTCCCTGGAAGAAAATTTATTGGAATCTGTTCATCGCCGATGGCTTATACACCTGGAGTTCAGAAGCCATCAACGCAGCCATCACGCGCGGTCAGTACTACACCGGCAGTTGGTATGACATTCCCCTGGTCACTTCGATGTGCTGGTTGATCCTCGCCGCACTGATGGCCCGCGACTTGAAACCTGTGCAGGAATCGGGTGCGCGGCCGAGCAGCAAATGGCTGGCGCTATCGCCACGGCTGGCGATGCTGGCTATCCTGTCATTGCCGGTGATGGGATTCTGGTCGCAGTTTCTCGATCCCTCGCCACCGCCCATTCGCCATTTCCGCCTTCTGGTCACCCTGGCTGCGATGCTGGTTCTCGGTGGGTTCGTGTTTCTCCGGCAATACGTGTTGGATCGCGAATTGATGCGCCTGCTCGAGGAATCACGCCAGAGCCTGGAGAGTCTCAAGCGGCTGCAAACCCAACTGGTGCAGAAAGAAAAGCTGGCGTCTCTGGGCCAACTGGTCTCTGGGGCAGCGCACGAGATCAACAACCCGGTGGCGGCGATCCTGGGGTACTCGGAATTACTCGCCGCAAACCAGGAACTGGACCCGACGCAAGTGACCATGGCGCAGAAGATCGGACAACAGGCCCGCCGCACCCGGGACCTGCTTTCCGGCCTGTTGAGTTTTGCCCAACAAGCGCCGTCGGAAAAGACCCTCGTCGAGGTTGGCCCGCTCTTGCAACGGTCGGTGCAGATGAAAATGCTGCAAATGCAAACCAAAGGCATTCGTGTGCACAGTACGATTGCGCCCACCCTGCCCCGCGTCTTGGGCAATTCCAACCAGCTTCTGCAATGTTGCCTGGAAATCATCGGCAATTCGATGGATGCGCTACAGGAGACCAACGGCGGCGCTTTGTGGGTGAGCGCTCGCTGTGAAGACGATGAAGTGGTTCTGAGGTTCTCCGACTCGGGACCTGGAATTCTGGAACCGGACCGCGTGTTTGACCCCTTCTACACCACCAAGTCCGTCGGCAAGGGCACCGGACTCGGCTTGAGCGCCACCTACGGCGTTATGCAAGACCATGGCGGCCAGATCGCTTGTCACAATCGGCCTGAGGGCGGAGCGGTTTTCGTTCTCCGCCTCCCCATCGCCGGGCCGGAGGTAGTCAGCAAGTGAAGAACATTTCGCACTCAACCATCCCCGCCATCTCCGCGAATTAACCTGGCTCACTGTCTGCTGCACTCGCCGCTTCCTGTAACATTAATTTCTTATGCCGCCGCAGTCACTCCCCCATACCAGCGCCCGCGTACTGGAATTTGACTCTCTGCTGGAAATGTTGCGCGGCTATGTTTCTTCCCCATTGGGACAGAGGGCCATTGCGGCGTTGGCGCCAACCAGCGACCGCGTTTGGATACAGAATCAACAACAGCTCACTACCGAGGTTCGCGAGTTCCGCCGGGTAGGAGGTGGATTCGATTTCACCGGGCTGCTTGAAACCGGCACAAATCTACAGAAATCCCGGATCGCCGGTGCAGCGCTTGAGACTGATGACATTCGCGACGTTATCCTGGTTGTAGAACGCGCTTCGGAATGGCGGGAAATTTCGCTCAGCCCGCCGGCAGCGATGAGAGGGGAATGGCGCGCAGTCGCCAGCCTTTCCTCTGGAATTACGAATTTCACCGACTTTCTGCGCGGTTTCCGCAACAAGATCCTCCCCGACGGCACGCTGGATGACAAGGCTTCTCCTGAGCTTGCCCGCATCCGCCGCGAGATGGAAAAACAACGTCGCACCATTCAGGAATCGCTGCGTGGTTATCTGCGACGTCTGGCCGAAGGCGGATCGATTCAGGACGAACTGATCACTATCCGCGGCGAGCGCTTCGTGATCCCGGTGAAGGTCGAGCAGAAGCGGCGCGTACAGGGCGTGGTTCACGGTGCCAGCTCCAGCGGGCAAACGGTCTTTGTCGAACCGCTGGAAACCATTGAACAAAACAATGAACTGGTCCGGCTGCTGGATGAAGAACAAGCTGAGATCCATCGCATTCTGCTGGAGATGACGCGCCGCATCGGGGAACACGCGGACTCCATCCAGGCAGCTTCGGACGCACTCGCCGAGCTGGAATTACAGTTTGCCAAAGCCCGTTTTGCCGAAGACTACAACTGCGTTGCAGTGGTGCTGAGCGAGCGCGGGGACTTTCTCCTCCACAGAGCCCGGCATCCGTTGCTTGAACGGAACCTCCGGGCAAAGGGCGGCCGGCTTGTCCCCATCAGCCTCGAACTCGGCGGTCTCGAACTGGAAAACTCCAAGCGGGAACTGGTCATCACCGGCCCCAACACGGGTGGCAAGACCGTTGCCCTGAAGACCGTGGGACTGCTGGCACTGATGGCGCAATCCGGGATTCCGATTCCCGCCGACCGCGCCCAGTTGCCGCTGTTCGACGCCGTGTTGGCCGACATCGGCGATTACCAATCCATCGAACAGAATCTTTCCACCTTTTCCGCGCATGTCACCCATATCGATTTCATCTCGCACGCCGCGACTGCGAATTCGCTGGTGCTGCTGGACGAACTCGGCTCCGCCACCGATCCGGAGGAAGGCGCGGCCCTGGCCGTGGCCATTGCGGAACATTTCCGCACCATCCGATGTATCGCCATCATTTCCACGCACCATACTTCGCTCAAAGTCTTCGGAGCGAACGCCACGGGTGTGCTCAACGCCTCAGTCGGATTCAACGAAGCCACGTTGCAGCCGACCTACGAATTGAAGATCGGGGTACCGGGCGCTTCGGCGGGGATCAACATCGCCCAGCGGCTGGGATTGAATTCCACCATCATAGAAGCTGCGCGAGCAAAGCTCGGATCCCAGGCGCGGGACGTTGGTCAATTCCTCGACAAATTACACGCGGAATTGCGTGATGCGGAGGCTGAGCGATTACACCTGCGGACTCGAGAAGCAGAACTCGAACGCGAGAAAACGCTTCTTCTCGCCGAGGGCAAGAAAGAGCAGCACGCCAAAATAAAAGAGATGGAACAGAAACTGGCGAGCCTGCTGCGCGACTTTGAGTATCACGCACGGGAGTCGGTGGGAGCAATTCAGGATCGCGCCGCCGCACAAAAGGTGTCGAAAGAAGCGGAACGCCGTATTTCGAAGCTGCGCCGTGAATTCCGCGAGCAATTCGATTCCACCATCGTTGCCCACACCAGCGGCGCTGACCGGGACGATCCCAATGCCACTCCGCAACTGGTGAAGCACGTCTCGGAAGGCGACACAGTCAAGCTGAAATCCATGGGACGACCCGCAGTGGTGGCGCGCCGTATCGACGACAATCACTTCGAAGTCGAAGTCGGGTCGATGAAAATGAAGATCGCCCGCGATGATATTGCCGAAGTGCTGGCGCGGGCTGCTGATTCCCCGGTGAAGGCAGCGCGGGCGCGCGGAGTCTCGGTTTCCCTTGGAAACGAGAGTGAGAGTGTGCCAACGGAGATTAACGTGATTGGGCACAACGTCGACGACGCCACCCGCGAAGTCGAGAAGTTTGTCGACCGCGCATTCCTGGCAGGATTGCCACGGGTGCGCGTAGTCCACGGCAGCGGCATGGGGATTCTGAGAAAAGCCCTGCGGCAGCATTTGCAGAAACATCCGCACGTGGAGTCGGTGACCGAGCCGCCGCAGAATGAAGGTGGCGGCGGGGCGACTGTCGTGGAGTTGAGGGTGTAGTAGTTCCATTTTTGGTTGTGCGCTCTAGCTTGTGATAGCCGTCACATCATTTCTTAACGTCTCCTGTCATTCTGAGCGGAGCATGTCCTGCGCACAGCGCAGGGCATGCGGAGTCGAAGAATCCCTATAGCAACCCGAAAAGTCGCATCGATGGGATTCTGTTAGAGAGTTCCAAGTTCCAACAAAACGAAAGAGCGGCAGAGGGGCAGAGATGCTTCGACTCCGCTCGCATGACAATGACACACTGTCGCGAACGCCGCAGTTACTGCGTCTACATCATGGGCAGTCTGTCGGGAACTCTGTGCATCGGCGTCACCAGCCGCCTGGATACCCGGGTGTTCCAACACAAACAACACACCTTCGCAGGATTCACCAGCAAGTACGGCGCAGACCGCCTGCTCTACTGGGAGTCCTATGACCACGTACACAAAGCTATAGGCCGCGAGAAGCAACTCAAGGGCTGGCGCCGCGAAAAGAAAGTTGCGTTGATCGAGCTAGTCAACCCGCACTGGGTGGACTTGAGCAAAGACTCGCGTCCTTGGACAAAAGCCAGCCCCCTGTCGTCCTGAGCGGAGCAAGTCTTGCGCGAAGCGCAGGACACGCGGAGTCGAAGGATCCCTACAGCACCGCAGACCTCGCATCGAGCGTCCATCAGAAGTGATGGAGTGTGAGCGGGCAGCGATGCTTCGACTACGGCTGCCCGGTCGCGAGCGACCGGACAGCCTCCGCTCAGCATGACAGGGTGCGGATTTCCTCTCTTCCCAACTGATACTTCGGGTCTTCCACAGCTTCTCCACAGCAATCCGCCCCTGCTATATTCCCTTTAGCTCTTCTCTGGCCCACAATTCCTGCGAAGCGTTTTTCACTCATGACCGAAGCCTCCGATTTCAAGGAAACCGTCAAGCAGCAAGCGGACATCGTCCGCATAGTCGGCGACTACGTCAAACTGAAAAAAGCCGGGGCACAGAACTACTCTGGGCTTTGTCCCTTTCATAACGAGAAGACGCCTTCGTTTTCTGTTCATGCCACGCGGCAGTTTTTTCATTGCTTCGGCTGCGGGGTTTCAGGCGACGTTTTCAGCTTCGTGCAGAAAATCGAAAATGTGACTTTCCCTGAGGCTGTCCGCTCAGTCGCGCAAAAGCTGGGAATCGCGCTACCAAAGATGGAATACAGCAGTCCGGCGGAGGCACGTGACGCCAAGCTGCGCACCGTGCTGCTCGAGATTCATGAACGCGCTTGCGGGTTTTTCCAGGAGTGCCTGCGTCGCCCAGAGGGCGCGAGAGCGCGCGAGTACTTGGCGGGCCGCGGACTGAATGAAGAAATGATCCGCGAATTCCGCATCGGCTACGCCCCCGACTCGGGATTTCTGCTCAAAGATCGATTGAAGGGAGAGTTTGAGGAAGTGGTGTTGCGGGAAAGCGGCTTGTTTTCGTGGAAAGAAAGCAGCCAGGCGCCAGCACTCAGCATTCAGCAACTATCGGTTCAGGAGGAGCTGGCGGTCGGGGCGAACGGGCCGACGACCGACGACCAACGACCAACGACCAGTTCAACGACCGCCTCCATGTATTCCAAATTCCGCAACCGGGTGCTGTTTCCCATCGCGAACGAGAGCGGGCGGGTGATCGCGTTCACTGGACGCACGCTGGCCACCGACGAAAAAGCCGGCCCCAAGTATCTGAATTCTCCCGAGACCCCGATTTACTCGAAATCGAAAGTGCTGTTTAACCTCGACCATGCCAAGGAAGCCATGCGGAAACTGGATTACGCCATCCTGGTCGAAGGGCAGATGGATTGCATTTCGGTTTACGCGGCAGGGTTTCACAACGTGATTGCCAGCTCGGGCACTGCCTTCACCGATCTACAGGCCCGGTTGTTGGGGCGCTTCAGCAAGAACGTTGTCGTCAATTTCGATCCTGATACGGCCGGGGCGAAGGCGACCGAACGCACGCTTGGCCTGCTGGTGCAGGAGGAATTTCAGATCAAGGTGCTGACGCTTGAAACCGGTTTCGACCCTGACCTGTTCATCCGGCGCAAGGGCAAAGATGCTTACGCCGAGGCGCTGCGGAATTCCCAGCCCTACTTTACCTATCTGATCGACCGCGCCCGGGCTCAGTTTCCTGTCCGTAGCGGCGAAGGCAAAGTCAAAGCCCTGAACTATCTGCTGCCGCACATCCAGCAGGTTCCCAGCCGGATTGTCCGCGATGAGCTGACCCACGAAATCGCGCAGAAGTTAAATATCGATTCCGCAGTGCTGCGGCAGGAGTTGAAACATGCCGCCACCAACCGCTCGGCTGCCACGTTGAAATCGCCAGTTGAATCCCAGGTAACGGACGCGGAAAAGATCTTGATCCGTGCCCTGACCTCCGGGCGGGAGATGCAAACATCCGAGCAGCACGTTTCCTCGCGGCATGGCGTGGATGAGGAATTTGACCCGGCGCGCCAGGCTCGATTCGTGTTGCGTAATGAACCCCTCCATCACGGATTGGCGACAGAGTCGCTGGCCGAAGCTCTGTTATCGGCGCCCGATTCCGCCGATGTAATGTCGTTGCCCTTCTCGGACAGTGAGCGCAATTTGCTGGCGTCCATCCTGATGAAGGAAGCTGAAGAAATGACCGCCGATCGCCTCGAAGGCGCCGCCAAAGCCCTACGGAGGATACACCTCCGGCGGAGGCTCGAACGAGTACAGCAGGAACTGGCCGCAAAACGCAGCCAGGAACCGGGCCGCCTACAGTCTTTGCTGGAGGAAAAGATGCGCCTGAAGCGGGCGCTGATGGATGCTGGGCTGATGGAAGAAGGCGCCGCTCCCCCCGCGGCGTAGATTCCAGGGTGAAACTTAAATGCGATTTCTACCATCTAAGTTATTAGCGGCGCGGGAGATAGGGCAGCGGCACTACACGGGCACTGGGGTTTTCCCCAGTCTCATGCTATACTCTGAAAGTTTGTGTCGGCGCTAGGTTCCGCCAACCCACGTTCCCACCGCTAAAAACGACTATTTGCGTCCTTCCTTTGGGGACGCCTTGAGGAAAATCCGTCTTGGCTCTTGATGACAAGTACGACGATATTAAAAAGCTGATCGACACCGGCAAGGAGAAGGGATATTTGACTTACGACCAGGTCAACGATCTCATCCCGCACGATGTGCACTCTCCTGAGGACCTGGACGATTTGCTGACCACCATTGGCACGCAGGGCATCGACGTGCTGGAGGGGCCGAAACTTCCGTCGGCGGCGCTCGACAAGAAGTTCGACGAAGACGAAGCCGGCGAAGACGTCGAACTCGACCTCACCCCCGGCGCTCTGGAAAAAACCAACGACCCCGTCCGCATGTATTTGCGCGAGATGGGAACTGTGCCCCTGCTTACGCGCGAAGGCGAAGTGGAAATCGCCAAGCGGATCGAGCGCGGACAGATCCGCGTTCTGAAGGCGCTCTCGCGGTCGCCCATCGTAATCAACGAATTGCTGGGACTGGGCGAAGATCTCAAGAAGAGTGTCCGCTCCATCAAGGAAGTTGTCACCTTCGATGAAGAAGAAATCACCGATGAGATCCTGCAAAACCGGCTGAAAGAATTTACCGGAAAGATTGATGCACTTGCCAAGGCCTACAAGAAAGCCAGCCAGCTTATCGAGAAGTTCGCGACCGTTTCGCAGAAAAAGCGGCCCAAGGATTATCGGCGCTACCGCATCGCGCTGGCGCGGGCCGTGGTGGCCGTGTCGTTGTGTGTCCGCAAGCTAGGCTTCACCAACAACGAGCGCAAGCGGCTGATCGACCGTGTCAACAAGACGGTCGACACCATGCGCTCTCTCGACCGCCAGTCGCAGAACCTTGAGAAAAAGGCAGACGCCACTCGCAGCGAAGATCAGCGCAAGGAATACCGGCGGCAGTCGCGTGCTATTCGTGCCGAGCTTGAAAAGCTGGAGGTCGAAGCCGGTGTTTCCTTTCAGGAACTCAAGCGCACCCAGCGCGAAATCATCCAGGGGGACATGGATGCAGAGCAGGCCAAGCGGGAACTGATCGAGGCCAACCTCCGCCTGGTGGTTTCGATTGCCAAGAAGTACACCAACCGCGGCCTGCAATTCCTGGATTTGATTCAGGAAGGCAACATCGGCTTGATGAAGGCGGTGGACAAATTCGAATACCGGCGCGGTTACAAGTTCTCGACCTACGCCACGTGGTGGATTCGGCAGGCGATTACTCGTGCAATTGCTGATCAGGCGCGTACGATTCGTATCCCGGTCCACATGATTGAGACCATCAACAAGCTGATCCGCACTTCACGGCAGCTGGTGCAAGAACTCGGTCGCGAACCTACGTCGGAAGAAATCGCCAAGCGGATGGATATTCCTGTGGCGAAAGTCCGCAAAGTGCTGAAGATTGCGCAGGAACCAATCTCGCTGGAAACGCCGATCGGCGAAGAAGAAGATTCGCATCTGGGCGACTTCATCGAGGATCGGGCAGTAGTCTCGCCGGCGGAAGCGGTCATCAACGTCAATCTAAAAGACCAGACTGGCCAGGTGCTGCGTACGCTGACTCCGCGCGAAGAGAAAGTCATCAAGATGCGCTTTGGCCTCGAAGATGGCAGCGAACATACGCTGGAAGAAGTCGGCCAGTCGTTCGCCGTCACTCGCGAGCGCATTCGTCAGATCGAAGCCAAGGCTCTGCGCAAGCTACGGCATCCGTCGCGGTCGCGGAAGCTGCGGGCGTTTATGGATGGGGTTAGAGACTAACGTTTGTCATTCCGAGCGCAGCGAGGAATCTGCTTTCCCTTGCCGCCTTCGGTTACTTGACGGCCCGCCACAGAGGACTAAGGTCGGATTTGACGGGCATCGTTCGGCATCAGTGCAAGCCCCGAGTCAACCTCGGGGCTTTTGCTTTTACGCTGCGGAACTTGCAGGTGTTCATGGATGGGGTTAGGGACTTCGTGCTAACCGAGGCGGCGGCGTAGAATGACAGGCAGGAGGAAGTCGTCGGCGTGTCTTCGGCTCGTATCCAGTTCCTCGCTTTCAAGGGCAAGCAGATTCTTCTGGTCGACTTCTCAAGACTCTCAGCTGATGAGGTGGAAAGGACCGCCCGCGCTATTCCCGAAGTTGTCACCACCCGGGCGCGAGCTTCAGTCCTGCTGCTTGTCGACTTCACCGGCGCAGCCTTTGACCAGGAGGCCCTGCGTGCCATGAAGGAAGCCGCTGTCTTCAACAAACCTTATATCAAGAAATCTGCTTGGATTGGTGCCGAGAGTTTTCCTGAAGACTCCCGTCACAGTCTGAAGACCTTTTCCGGGCGCGAATTTCCTATTTTCAAAAGCCGGGCCGAAGCCTTGGAGTGGCTGGCAGCCGAGTGACATTGTGATGGCCGGGCCGGATTTGCCATGGGAATAAACCGGGGACAGACAGATTTCCGCAGGAAGCGGGGGAACTGACCGCCTGTCCCCCAGTTTTCCGCGAAGAACCCGAATATAGTAGGACGACTGCGAAAGTGCAATTGTGGCCGGTATAAGGCCTTGCATGGTAGAATCATGCATAGTGATGGTAGAACTATACCATGAGCATGAACATCAAGAATGAGGCCGCCCACAAGCTGGCCCGCCAGATCTCCCGCCTGACCGGAGAGAGCATCACCGAAGCCGTAACCAAGTCTCTCCGCGAAAGGCTGGGCCGCGTCCAAACCGGACAATCTCCTGCGCTCTCGGCCCGCCTGCTGGAAATCGGGCGCGACTGTGCCCCGCGCCTGAAAGAACCGTTCCGCTCCGCCGACCACGGCGATTTGCTCTACGACGAGAAAGGTCTGCCCAAGTGATCCTCGACACTTCGGCGCTGATCGCCATCCTGCGTCTCGAGCCGGAAGCGCCGGAGTTCGCCGCCATCATCGAACGCGCGCCACATCTCCGCATGTCGGCGGTGAGCTATGTGGAAGCCGGAGCAGTCATCGATGGCAGCAAAGACCCCGTCGCCAGCCGCCGCCTGGATGAACTCATCGAGGAAGCACAGATTGCCATCGAGCCGGTCACGGAAGCGCAGGCCCGCATCGCGCGTCAGGCCTATCGCGACTTCGGCAAAACTAGCGGCCACGCCGCCAAGCTGAATTTTGGAGACTGCTTTGCCTACGCGCTGGCAAAGAGCAAAGCCGAACCGCTGTTGTTCAAAGGTCAGGATTTCTCAAGGACGGATGTAAAGGTGGAGCAGGGGTAATCCGGAAGAGAACTTCCCCAAAACTGTGCTTGGACGGGCCAGCCGCCTCTAAAGGACAGCTTCAGGACGGTATCAAACAAGACCTCTCTAGCTACTTCGGGTCGGCGGATTTCTCTGAGTGACTTCTTGTGCCGCCCGTCGTTCACGTTCAACTGGAAGTGCCCAATGGCTTTGCTGAGTCCGATTAAACGCTTCGTCAAAGGCTTTCAGGTTTCGTGGCAAGAGTGCCCGATGTTCCCTTAAGACCTCCTCTCGAACCTCTTCTACATAGCTCATTGCGACTTCCCAATTCTTTTCGTCACGGTGCCCCTCTGCCCAACGGTACTCACGGAAAGTTCGTTCTGCCTCATCGACTTTCGTCCTATACGGTCGGTCCCATGAACTGACCGAGAGCCCCATCAGGAACATTTCAATTCGCTCAAGGCTATCCTCCAGGGGCATGTGCCAGCGTTGAGGAAGATGATCCCCATTGCGGGTCAAAAGTATCCAAATCGAATTGACACAGCAGAGACGCACCCCTACACCATCTGCATAAGATGCTTCCTCTGCACGCAGGTTGTCGTTTCGCAGGGGGTTATTTCGTGCTGTCAATGTCCAGCTAACAACAGCATTGGTTAGGCTGGTGATTAACGCTGCCAGTGAGATGTACAGCGCAGTCAAAGCTACGTGCTCTCGGTCGATCAACATTTAGCGTATTCCAGTTTCCGCCTGCTCATTCTTCAACAGGAGAATTCATTCGCTCGATCCGTTTGGCTTCGAGCTCGGCAAAAAGTTTCTTGGCCCGCTTCAGATCCTTCTCAGTAAGAGGCAACGCCTTCACCCGTTCACAAATATCTACCACATCTCTGACCATCGTCTTCCGGTCAAAAAGTGATACGCCTGAATGGGTGATAACATGACCAGCTAGTAGACCTGCATCGCCGTGTATCCGCCCTTTCGAGTCAATAAATCTCTTTATGAGCCACAAGACTGTATCGATCAACTGCAAGCCGAGGCGGTCGCTGGACTTTGCCACCTCCAATTCACAACCGAACGTTAAGGCCGCCTTGACCACTGGAAGCGGAGCACAGATATTCGAAGTGTCCAACGTGAATTGCTTTGAATGAGTGTGAAAATACTTCAAGTGCTGAGCAAATTGGTTTTGCTCGTCATGAATAAACGCTCGTATCCGCACCCCAAAATCTTCATTGAGTTGATGGAGCATGCTGACAATGAGGGTGAGCGCCACAACATTTGGCGAATCCCCTTCATGAGCACCACCTTCAAGCAGCGGCTCCGGATGCGCAATTCCCCACCTAAGCGCATCTCCGAGCAGTTGAAGCGTACGGTCATCATAGAGGCCTTCCCTATTTGCTTCTTGCAAGCGGGGAAGTAGGCCCTTCATGACTCCTGTAAAGGCGACACCGTCGTTCTTCTGGAAGGCCTGCCACCATTCGCTCAAATCCTTGTCATCTAGGAGTTGGATCAGCTGCAAGGTCAGGGGAAGGCGGGCCGCACGAGGCCCGTACTGCTGGAGGCCCATAGCTTGGTTAGTCCCACTATCGAGTAGGGCGTCGGCGAACTTTGTTCCCGCCAAGTGCTTCTTCTCTATTTTGGTGAAGAGGAATCTAGAATGTGTCTCGACAAACAGATCCAGCAACGGTCTCGCGATCTTATCGATTCCGCCCAGGCCGAGCGCGTTCCCGTGGAGTTCTGACTGTTTCACAATTTGGAGGCATTTCGCAACAACCGGCGCCGCAAGTTTCTCCAAGTTAACCGGAGTAATTAGCGTCCCTGTCCAAAAGTCCGGCTGATTCTTGTCAAAAAGATTATTTCCAGAGTTGCCGCTCTCATCCGTGTACGCGATGAGTTCCACAGCACCCAGCTCAGGAGCTCTGAGAAGCGGGGTTCTCTCCTGAAGCGTGGGACTGCCGTGGCATCTTTTATATTTCTTTCCACTGCCACACGGGCATGGATCATTGACGGGATATTTGGTCACGGGAAAACACTATTGTCGCATGCTCTAACGCGCGGAAAGTCGCGGACAGAGCGCCTTCCTTTTCGGCAGATGGAGGTTGGGAGCCGGTCTGTCCCCAGTTTTTCCTGAACGCTTGCATTCTCCGGGCCAGACGGCTAGGTTCTTCCCTATGAACTACGAATGGGAAATTCTCTACATCAACCTTGACGCCGATCAGCTTGTAATGAAGTTGACGCACGGAGGTCGTCGCTGCATTGCAATGCACATTTTCGACCGCGCCCAACTGCACAATTGGAAAGCCGGCGATTTAGTTGCGATTGACCCCGGAGATCTGAGCAGAACCCGCGAAATAGAGAAGGAAGTGGGAATGCGAATGAGCGAGGACGATTACACGATGTACAACCGGCGGACGAGCGGAAAAGCCCTAAGCAGGAAAAACGATTGGGAAGTAGAGAAAACGTCCGACTGGCTGAAAGAATTGATCGCTAAGGGACTTGTCGACTGTAGTTAGACATCTTCTTCTGGCAGATCCGGGGGCAACCGAAGCGCTCCCCGGTTTTTCCGCAATCATTTCAGCCAGTGGATTTTGATTTCCTGATCAAGTGGCTTAAACTCAGGGTCGCCGGTCACGAGTTCGGCCTTCCTTTCTCTGGCCAGCGCGGCGGCGAAGGCATCGGCCAAACTTAACTTGAAACGCGCCTTGAAATCGGCGGCACTGTCGGCCGAGGCGCGGGTGGTGGAATGAAAATCGATGGGCAGACCCTCCAGGACCTTCGCGGCCGCCGCCCAGGCTGCCGCCCCGTCCTTTTTCACAATCGAGTACTTCACTTCGGCGTAGTTGACATCGCTCATGTGGAGCGGACTGTCTTTCTTGCTGGCGGAGACGAGCAAGTGCTCGATGGCTTCCGCGCCCGGTTCATCGCGGAAATAGGCGATGAGCGCGAAGCTGTCGAGCACCCTAGCCGGCATTGCGATCCTCGAGTGCCAGTTCCCGCCGTTTGTGCTCGGCCCAGTCGTCTTTCAGGGATCTGTCTCCCGGCGCCCGCTTGAGAATGCCGCGTCCCTGCCGGATGAGCGCCGCAGTTACCGGTTTGAGGAGAATCCCCTCTGGTGTCGCTTGCACCACGGCTTTGGTTCCGTCCTCGATTTCGAATTGTTTGCGCAGGCGAAGTGGGATGACGACTTGCCCTTTCGTGGTGAACCGCACGGTCTCGAGTTTTTCGGTCATACTCATGCTATGTAGTATTACATATTCTTAATAGTCCGTCAACATTATATGAGTAGGAATTGTGGCTATCAGGAGGAGACAAGGGGATTGATCGCAGTCGCTAGGGATAGAAGTGCATAGATCCCTTCGGCTTCGTTCAGGTCAGGCTCTTCGTTGGGATCCTTCGCGTTGCGAAGGATCCACTGCCTCAGGATGACAAGGTGGGGCGGGCGCGATGCAGGTACCGCAGGGGCTAAAGCCCGGAGCTTTTTTGGGGCGTAGCGGCACGGCTGAAGCCGTGCCCTGATACGGAGCGCAGGTCAAGAACGGCGCGGAGCTTCGCTTCTGCACGGGTGGGGACGCCCGCGCCTACGCTATGAGTAAATCAACGGCGGCGGACAAGAGTGTCCGCCCCACACTGGCTTTCGTGGTTCCCACTTCGGGAATCGTTCCCGTTTTTCTGACGAATATTCTTGCCTTCGGCTGCGCACGGCAGTTCCAATAGAAGGATAAGGCGGCATTCGCGAAATTCTACGAATGGCCGCGTTTTCTTTTCTGAAGCAGGCGGTGGAAATAAGAAAGCGGATTCCTCGCTCGTCTTCGCCTTCGGCTCCAGACGGCTCGGAATGACAAACTTGAATAAGCATTCTCCACGCCCGAGTGTGAAATCACCAAGCCCGACATGATCGAGCACAAGAAACAGCGTGGCGAGTGGGCAGAGTCGGTTTTCATGGCCAAGGCCCACCAGCATGGGTTGCCGGTCAGCAAGCCCTGGGGAGACAGTTGGCCGTATGACTTCGTCGTGGGCACGACCGGGCGCTTCGTCAGCGTGCAGGTAAAGTCGACCTTGAACCGCCCGATTTCAGGATACGTTTGCACGGTGCAGGCACATCGACCGTACCCGGCAGGATCGTTTGACTTCGTGGCGGCCTACATCATTCCGGCGGATACGTGGTACATCCTTCCAGCCGCATGCATTCAGGGGATGAAAGTGGTCACGGTTCAACCTGATTCGCCCAACTCGAAATACGAGCCCTACCGCGAGGCGTGGCACTTGCTGCGGGAGGCGGTTGCGGCGAAGGAAGAGGCGAACGATGATGCGAGCGATGCCGAGGAGCCAGCGGAGCCGGAAAGAATGCCGCGCAATGCGCTGGAGAGGATGGAAGCGTCGTTCAGATTCATGAAGGGGCGGTTGGAGGTTGATCGGTGACGATCCGTGGCTGATTTTTCTTGGTTTTCCGTTGCTTTCCACAAAGAACTTGGGTCCTCCACAGGTTCTGCACAACTCCTGACGATTTTTCTGTTGCGGCGGATTCGATGCTCAAGCAGAGTATGCGCCAGTGCTTACGTGAGACGTTTTCACGCTGCGGATTGCTTGAAAAGTTGACGATATCCGGCAGTTCTCGAGGGTGAACTGCTGGAGGGTCCTGAAAGCGTGTCATGGCGCGTTTGCGGACCCTGGGCGTTGCGGCCCCCTCAGAAGCCTCCTCACCGGAAGGACTGAGTCGTCGACTTGGGCGATCGATGCGAGTGCTGGTTCCGGGGTCAACCCCAGGGATTCACGCTTCGCAGAGTACGGAGAGGAACGAGCACTCCTTGTGGGCGCGGTTCCGATGCGTGCGACTGGCCGCCTTGCGCGGCGAGAAAGCGGTGACGTCTTACAAGCAATGCGGTCTGGGCTGGCTGGGCCTGGACCGCATCTATTTTCGTGGAACCTCTTTCTTTCCTGGAACCTGTTTCGCCGCGGATTTCGCGGAGCAACGCGGATCGATCAACACCACATGGAGACACAGAGAAAATCTGAACCGCAAATTCTCTGTTGATTCTTCGCTTTTTATTCCCCTACACTGAGTTTAGCAAGTGAGCGGCCAGGAAAAATTGGCTTCGGTCCGGGTTTTCCGAAGCAGATGCGGGCCATCCACAAGCGATTTGTGAGTAGTATCGCGTTCGCACTCCTGACGCGTTCTCACAGAGAAGAAAAACTTTGGCGACTACTGATTACGGTCTCGCGCACACACTGCCGGCGAACGTTGAAGCCGAGCGCTCGATACTGGGCGCGATCCTGCTCGACAATCTCTCCTATAACCAAGCCGCCGAGCATCTGAAGCCGGAAGATTTCTCGCTCGATTCGCATCGCCGCATTTACACGCGCATGGTGGATCTGGCGGAGTCATCTCGTCCGATTGACATGATCACGCTGGTCGAGGAACTGGACCGGCGCAAAGAACTGGAGGCAATTGGCGACGTTGGCTATGTTTCCGGGCTGCTGGATGGAGTTCCGGACCGGCCGAGCATCGAGCACTATATCAAGATTGTCCGCGACAAGGCGCTTTTGCGCGGGCTGATTCACGTGGCCAACGCAGCGATTGCTCGAGCATCGGACCAGAGCGATCTCGCGGAAGAAGTTCTGAACGATGCCGAAGCCGCCATCATGCAGCTCTCGGAAAAGCGTATTGGGCGCGGCTTCCTGGGCGTACAGGAGATTGTCAAAGAATCGTTCGGTTCGGTGGATGCGCTATTGCAGCGTGGCCAGCGCATTACGGGACTGGCGACGCACTATACCGATTTGGATGAAATGACCAGCGGGTTGCAGCGAGCGGACTTGGTCATCATCGCCGGCCGGCCGTCGATGGGCAAGACGGCGTTCGCCATGAACATTGCAGAGAACGCGTCCATTGAAGATCAGAAAGTTGTAGGCATGTTTTCGCTGGAAATGTCGCGCGAAGCACTGCTGCTGCGTCTGCTGTGTTCGCGGGCGCGGGTGGACTCGCACAAGATGCGTACGGGGTCGCTGTGGCGCGATGACATGACGAAAGTCGTGCGGGCGATGGACGAACTGGCGCATGCTCCCATCTTCATCGACGACACTCCTGGCATTGTACTGAGCGAGATGCGCGCCAAGGCGCGGCGACTAAAACAGTCGCAAGGCAAACTCGATTTGCTCATCGTCGATTACCTGCAACTGATGTCGGGCGGCGGCCGTCGCTATGAGAATCGCACGCAAGAAGTCTCGGCGATTTCGCGCGGGTTGAAGGGGCTGGCCAAAGAACTAAACGTCCCGGTGATTGCGCTTTCTCAGCTAAGCCGTGCGCCGGAGAGCCGGGGCGGGGATCATCGTCCGCAACTTGCCGATCTGCGCGAGTCGGGGTCGATTGAGCAGGACGCCGATGTTGTGGCTTTCATTTTCCGCGAAGAGGTCTACAAGCAGGATGATCCTGACTTGCAGGGCAAGGCCGAACTCATTATCGCGAAACAGCGCAATGGGCCGACTGGCAGGGTGAAGCTAGCATTCATCAAGAATTCGACACGATTTGAGTCGTTGATGGAGGGCGGAATCGAGCAGGAAGGGTGACGATCAGCCGTCATTTCCCTGTGGAAAACCTTGTGGAAGCGCGAGGCGGCCGGTAAAACGGGGCAATTTAGCCGACCGTTCGGTCGTTTAAGCAGTGGCGATAACCGTCGTCTAACCCATACCAATGACAGCCGTTACCAATTTGTAAAGTTGTGTGGCGGCAAATTGTAACACTGGCTTAATCTTTCTGTGTAGAGGGGAGATTTGCACATTGCAGAGGGCATGTCCGGTTAGCAGACCAGCTACGATTCGGAGCCGAAAATCGCTATTGTTTTAGCTGGTTGTGCGGGGGCTGGCACTACCTGCCGCTGCGCGCGCCTGGAATTAGTTGGGTCAATTCGGTAAGGCGCATGAGTTGGCGGACAAGAGTGTCCGCCCCACACAAAACTCAAGACGCACTGGCTAAGTGCCTGACCAGGGGGCATCGGGATCAACAGCGCGGCGGATCATTTCGACAATTTGCTTCATTCGATTAGATGACAGAACCCGGCGCTGACGCTCGATCAGCGCAGACTTTTCCATGACGCTGATGAAGTGCGCCTTTAGATAGGAGATGCCGGGCAATCCGGTTTCTCCCGGTGGGAACTCGGCGACGGTTGGGCCGGGGCGGCCGTAACTTCCAAAGGGAACGATCAGGACAGAAGATGCGCGGTCGCTGAGGTTGCGGCTGTCAAGCGAAACGATGACCACCCAGTGGCGTTGAGGAGCGTCTCCGAGTTGGGCGGTCCAAATCTCGCCGCGGCGTGGGTTAGGGTTCACGGTCGGGGTGGAGAGATCGCGCGCTGGCGCTGAGCGCCGACGCGAGACGATTTTCTTCCGCAAGTTCCGGCTCGGCCATTTCGTTGAAATACGCGGCTGTGTCGCGCTCGAGGCGAAGCCGACTGTCCAGGGCGCGAAGGCGGTTGACGGTGAGGTCGATTGCCTCCGCCAGGGTGGCGACCTCGCCCGAGTCGAGTAGTTGCTGCAAGTAGGCGAGCGTTTCAGGCGCGATAGTGGTTGAAATTTTCTGGCGATGGAAGCGAGAGGCAGTCGCCATAGTATCTCCTAGCTGTCGGATAGTATATCATCCAAATAGAAGATATTCTAAGACATCTTGGCAAGTCCGCTATCTGATTCAATTGCAATGAGATAAGGATGGCAGACAAGGGTGCCCGTACGTGCGCTGTGGTCATTTACGAATTGGCGGGCGAGGGCGTCCCCTTACACGAGCCTAGTTGCTGTCCTCGCCGACTTTCAGAACCGCCAGAAACGCTTCCTGGGGAATGTCGACGCGGCCGATGCGCTTCATGCGGCGCTTGCCTTCTTTTTGCTTCTCGAGCAGTTTGCGTTTGCGGGTGATGTCGCCACCGTAGCACTTGGCCAGGACGTTCTTGCGGATTGCGTGAACGGTTTCGCGGGCGATGATCTTGGCCCCGATCGACGCCTGAATCGCCACCTCAAACATCTGCCGGGGAATCAGCTCCCGCATTTTTGAGACCAGGGCCTTGCCGCGTTCGTAGGCGAAGTCGCGATGCACGATGATGGAGAGTGCGTCGACCGGCTCGCCGGCGACCAGAATGTCCAGCTTCACCATGGGCGATTCCCAGTAGTCGGCGAGATGGTAGTCGAGCGAGGCATAGCCGCGAGAGACGGACTTGAGACGATCGTAAAAGTCGAGAACGATTTCATTCAGCGGCAGCTCGTAGTGCAGCATGACCCGATTCGACGTCACGTACTCGAAAGTCTTCTGACGGCCGCGTTTTTCTTCGACCAGCGCCAGAATTCCGCCGACGTATTCCGGCTGAGTGAGGATGGTGGCCAGAATCACCGGCTCTTCGATCTTGGCAATCTCGCTCGGATTCAGCCAGCGGGAGGGATTGTCGACTTCGACCATTTCGCCATCGGTCTTGTAGATCTTGTAGCGGACGCCGGGAGCGGTGGTGATCAGCGAGAGATTGAACTCGCGCTCCAGGCGCTCCTGAATAATTTCCATGTGCAGCAGGCCGAGGAAGCCGCAGCGGAAGCCGAAGCCGAGGGCGACGGAACTTTCGGGTTCGAAGAAGAATGATGAATCGTTGAGCCGCAACTTCTCAAGTGCTTCGCGAAGCTGGGTGTGCTCGTGGGCGTCGACGGTGTAGAGGCCGGCGAAGACCATGGGCTTGATTTCTTCGAAGCCGGGAAGAGGTTCGATGGCGGGGTTGGTGTCGTCGGTGATGGTGTCGCCGATTTTTGCGTCGGACACAGTCTTAATATTCGCAACGAGGAAGCCGACTTCGCCGGCCTTCAGTTCATCAATCTCAACCGGCTTGGGACACTGGACGCCGAGCGCTTCCACATCCAGGACTTTTCCGTTCCACATAAGGCGGATCTTTTGTCCCTTGCGCAGCGTTCCCTGGAAGACACGGACGAGCACGATGACACCGCGATAGGAATCGAACCAGGAGTCGAAGATCAGCGCCTGGAGCCGCTTTTCGGGATCTCCTTTGGGCGGCGGGATGCGTTTGACGATGGCTTCGAGCACATCGGGTACGCCCTCGCCGGTTTTGGCGCTGATCAGGACTGCGTTTGAAGCGTCGAGGCCGACAGCGCCTTCGATCATTTCCTTGGTGCGCGGAATGTCGGCGCTGGGCAGGTCGATCTTGTTGATGACCGGGATGATTTCGAGGCCGTTATTAATGGCAAGATAGGAATTCGCGAGGGTTTGGGCCTCGACACCCTGAGAGGCGTCCACGATAAGTAGAGCGCCTTCGCACGATGCCAGTGAGCGCGAGACTTCATAGGAGAAATCAACGTGGCCGGGAGTGTCGATCAGGTTGAGCTGGTAGATTTGACCGTCCTGCGCCGTGTACATCATGCGTACGGCGTGGGCCTTGATGGTGATGCCGCGCTCGCGTTCCAGGTCCATGGAATCGAGCACCTGGGCCTGCATCTCGCGCGCTGTCAGCGAGCCGGTGAGCTCGAGCAGGCGGTCGGCCAGGGTGGATTTTCCGTGGTCGATGTGCGCGATGATGGCAAAATTGCGGAGAAATGCGGCATCCATGAGATGAATAGTTAAGCTTTGATTCTAGCAGGGTGGAAGACAGTTCCGGTTCCCGGCTGGCAGTTCCCCGCAGGACTTTCCGGTACAATTTTTTGGTCATGCGTCTGATCTCGCTAATGTTGGAGAGCCGGTAAAATGCTGGTTCTGGCGTCGGCCTCGCCGCGGCGGCAGGAACTACTACGCAATGCGGGCATTGAGTTTTTGGTGCATCCGGCGAATGTGGTTGAAATTCCACGCGATGGAGAAGCTCCGCGCGCGTTTGCCGAACGCATGGCGCGCGAGAAGGCTCTGGCAGTATTGGCGTTGCGTCCGAATGACTTGGTTCTGGGAGCCGACACAGTGGTGGTGGTGGACGGCGAGATCCTCGGTAAACCTCGCGATGCCGCTGACGCCACACGAATGTTGCGCTTGCTGTCAGGACGCAAGCATGAAGTGATCACGGCAGTTTGCGTCGCGGGGCCGAAGCTGAAGACTGAGATCACAGGATCCGAAGCCACCGTGGTCGTCATGAACGCGCTTAGCGACGACGACATTCGCGATTATGTCGCGAGCGGTGAGCCGATGGATAAGGCTGGCGCCTATGCGATCCAAGGAAGGGCTTCGCGGTGGATTTCCCGCGTTGAGGGAGATTATTTCAATGTGGTGGGACTACCGGTGGCGCGGGTGCAGAGGATTCTGGAGGAAGTACGAGGTAAAACGTAACAAACCATGTCTCTACGGCTTCTTCTCTTCCTCGCCGTCTTTCATGGCCGACTTGAAATTCTTGATGCCTTCACCCAGGCCTTTGCCTAGATCGGCAAGTTTGCTGGGACCAAAGAGCAGGAGAGCGATGGCCAGGATAACCAGAATTTCAGGCAAGCCCAGTTTTCCGCCCATAGAGTCCTCCTCAGGAAAGTCTAGGCTCCGCGGCGCACAGAGTCAAAGTGATCGCAGGGAGATTCCCTTTGCAGAGCGCGGTTGTTCAAAAGACGATTTCTTACGGCAGCGTACCTTGCACGCTGTAGATCACGCCGTTGAATGAGTTGTTGACCAGATTGAAGCCGCCGCACCATACCTGCACATGATCTCCGTGGCGCCTGCTATCACAAGACTTCATTTCGGCCCCGGTAGTGGCATCGAGAGACCAGGTCTGGCCGCCATCCTTACTGAAATACATCCCACCGACGCCGGAGGAATAATTTCCACCCACCGCCCAGCCGATGTTTGGGGTAAGAAAGTAAATCTCACGAATCGGCCACCCGATGTCCAGGGTACGGCCACTCCAGGTGGCGCCGCCATCGGTGGTGCGATGAACCCAGCCTTCGACATTGGGAGAAATTTCACCGCCACCGACCCAGCCGAATGTGTCATTTGCGAAGAAGGTTGGACCATCGAAAACCGAGTCGATAGAGGGACCGCAACTCCAGGTCGCGCCGAGATTGAGGCTGGTGCAATAGTTGATGCCGGAAGCGCGTGCGTGCTGATTGAGCAGCAGGCTGAACTGGTCACCGAACCAGCCGCCGTTGGGATCGGGAACCACGGCCGTCCAGTCGGTTGCGGTCGCGCCCCCATCGGTGGTGTAGTGGGCGGCGTTCGCCGCGGAGAGATTCAACTGGTCCATCTCCAGGCCATCCTGAAGATTGACGAAGCGAATGCGATCGCCCCAGCCGTTGGTGGTGAGAACGATGTCCGAGGTCCAGGTTTGGCCGCCATCGTGACTGAAGCGAATCATGCCTTCAAAATTGGAGTCGTTGAAACCGGAGATGACAACGTCGTTCGCGCCAGACGCCTGCACGCCATACCAATAGTAGGGAAATCCGAGATTCATGATCTCGGTCCAGGAGGCGCCGCCGTTGGTGGTTTTCCAGACTTGTCCTAGTTCGGCGGCGGCATAGCCGATTTGCGGTGTAGCAAAGGAAATGTCGTGGATGACCGCGCCCGGCAGTGTGGCCAGAAGCTGCCAGGGGTTGGCGGCAGGATCGACCGAATCAGGCCGGCGAGCGGAAGACAAGACGGCTGGCCGTTCGGCCGCCATTTCCTGGGAATCGCCAATTACCGGCACACGGCTGGAAACATGGTGGACATCGTCGGCAGCCGAAGCAGATAACGCCAGACCGAAAACAACTGCGGGGAGAATTGCTTGGAACCAAGTAATTTTCACGGGGACGGCCTCCAAAAAGCGCGCGCTCGCGCGGGGAGGATTCTAACATGGGACGCAAGCGGATTTAGTGAGCCGTTCGGCCCTAGAGTGCCTCGATAAGGCCCGCCAGCAGCGCGGTTCGGCGGGGTAGCTGAGAAATCGAGATGGACTCGTGACTGGCATGTGCGCCGTCACCTACGCCGCCGAGTCCGTCGAGTGTGGGGATTCCGAGGGCGGCGGTGAAATTGCCGTCGGAGCCGCCTCCGACAGCGGCTTCTTCGAGTTTCCAGCCGAGATGTTGGGCAATTTCGCGGGCCTGTTGATAAAGGGCGGCGCCTTTAGGAGTACGCTCCATGGGCGGACGATTCACGCCGCCCGTAATGTGCAGCTTGCACTTGCGATTGAAGGGCTTGAGCGAGCGCAGCCTGCGATCGACGACGGCGGCATCTTTGGCGCGGGCGACGCGCACGTCGAGCACAGCACTTGCCTCGGCGGGAATGACATTTGACCGCGTGCCACCCTGGACCACGCCGGCGTTTAGCGTGATGCCGCGTTTGAGGTCGACCAGTTTGGAAACCTCGATGATTTGCCGGGCAAGTTCGACGATCGCACTCTCGCCTTTTTCAAAGTCCAGTCCCGAATGCGCGGCTTTGCCGGTGACCTTGAGAATGTATTCACCGACTCCTTTTCTGGCCGTCTTGACGGCTCCTTTCGGCCCGTAGGATGGCTCGAGCACCAACACAGCTTGAGATCTGTTGGCGAGATTTTCAGTGATGCGCCGGGAAGTGTCGCTGCCGACCTCTTCGTCCGACACCAGCAAGACGGTCACCGGACGCGGGAGTTGGTCTTCATGCCAGTTGCGGAGGCCCTCGATAGCGTGCAGCATGATTGCGATCCCCGATTTCATGTCAAAACTGCCAGGGCCGGACAGCTTTTCGCCGGAGATGCGGCAGGGCATGGAGGCCAGGGTGCCCAGGGGATAAACGGTGTCCAAATGGCCGAGCAGCAGCACGGGCTTCGCGGAAGTTTTGCCGGGGAAATCTACCTGCAAATGATCGCCGAAGTTCTGGGTGCGGTGGAACTTCGCGTGGCCGCCCAGCGCTTCGAACCGCCCGGCCAGCAGCTCCCCTAGACGATCCACCGCTTGCTTGTTGTCGCTGGGCGATTCGACCTCAACCAATTGCCGAACGGTTTCGGTGATGTGCAGCTTGCGCTCTTCAAAGTAGAGTAGCCGCCGTGTGAATTCCGCGCTCGTGGAGGGAGGGACTTCCTGTTTAGCGTTCCTGGTCATGAATGGTATTTTCAGCGAGAGGTTTTGCGGGTTCCGATCAAGTATAATCTTCGCTCTTGATGGACATCAATGAAATCACGCAGCTCTTGCCGCACCGATTTCCATTTCTATTGATTGACCGGGTATTGGAGCTGACGCGGAAGGAGCGCATCGTAGCCATTAAGAATGTCACGATCAACGAGCCCTTTTTTGCCGGCCACTTTCCCGGTACACCGGTCATGCCGGGGGTGCTGATTGTGGAAGCCATGGCCCAAGCCGGCGGAGTGTTGTTGCTAACAGAACTTGAAGACCGGGCAAACAAGCTGGTTTTGTTCACCGGAATTGAACGCGCCAAGTTCCGGCGGCCGGTGGTTCCCGGCGATCAGTTGCGCCTCGAAGTGACAGTTACAGCCTGGCGGGGCAATGCCGGACGCATGGAAGGGATGGCCTACGTTGGAGACAAGCGCACCGCGGAGGCGACCATCAGTTGCCGGGTGGTGGACCTTGCCCGCGCACGTGGCGGCAATGCTGACCCCACTGCAGAATCTCAATAGCCCGGCGCCGGGACCATCATGTTGACCGCCTCCACCATGACGACCATTCACGCCACCGCCATCGTCGATTCCCGGGCCAAGATTCATCCCAGTTGCAAGATCGGGCCTTATTGCGTGGTCGGGCCAGAGGTGGAGTTGGGCGAGGGTTGCCATCTGTTCTCGCAAGTGGCGATCGAGGGACCCACGAAGATCGGGGCGCACAACAGTTTCTTTCCTTTTTGCTCGATCGGGATGGCGCCCCAGGACCTGACCTATGCGGGCGAGCCGACGCGGCTGGAGATCGGCGACCACAATACCATCCGGGAATTTGTGACTATCAACCGCGGCACGGTTAAAGGCGGCGGATTGACGCGGGTGGGCAGTCACACGCTGGTCATGGCATATACCCATATTGCGCATGACTGCCAAGTTGGAGACCACGTCATTCTGGCCAATGCGGCGACGCTTGGCGGACACGTCATTGTCGGCGACTGGGCGCAGGTTGGCGCACTGTGTCCGGTGCATCACTTCGTGCGTATCGGGGAGTACGCGTTCATCGGCGGTGGCACGACGATCACTCGCGACGTGCTTCCATTCTCCAAGACGGCGGCTGCGCGGGATACGCACGCGTACGGGCTCAACGCCACGGGGCTGGAGCGACGCGGTTTCAGCAAAGAGAGGATCGCCAAGATCCATCATGCTTACAAAGTTTTGCTCGCTTCGAAGCTCAATACTTCGCAGGCGCTGGAGAAATTGAAGTCAGAAACAGAGCGCGGTGAAGATGTGGAACGGCTGATCAAGTTCATCGAAGAGTCGGAGCGGGGAGTGATTAAGTAGCTTTCAGCAGTCAGCACTCAGCATTCAGCATTCAGCCAGGCCAGGTCCGTGTGACCCGCTGCGAGAGTTAGGCTACGAGGCGGTTTCCAGTCTTGTTCTATGTGCACGAGAACTTCACGTCTGCTGCTTTGGCTGAATGCTGAGTGCTGATTGCTGACAGCTCAGTGCTAGACTTTCAAGCGTGTCCCCTGCCAAACAGAAACTCGGCCTTATTGCCGGCAATGGGCGCTTCCCTTTTCTAGTGCTGGACGCTGCGCGGGCGCAGGGATTCGAGGTAGTGGTCGCAGCCATCAAAGAAGAAACCTTTCCTGAAATTGACTCGCACGGTGCGGCCGCAGTTCACTGGCTTTCGTTGGGAGAGCTGACGAAGCTGATCGAGATGTTCAAGCGCGAGGGTGTAACGAAAGCGGTCATGGCCGGCCAGGTGAAACACAAACAGATTTTCTCCAGCATCCGCCCGGATTGGCGGCTGGCAAAGATGCTGTTGAACCTGCGTACCCGGAATACAGATGCATTGCTGGGAGCGGTGGCCAAGGTGTTGGGTGATGAAGGCATCGCGCTCGAGAATTCGACCAGCTTACTGGAACCACTTCTGGCAAAACCGGGAGTGCTTACCCGACGCCCGCCGACGGAAGCGGAGGAGAAGAACATTGAGTATGGCCGCGCCGTCGCCCGGCAACTGGCTCAGTTCGATATAGGGCAGACGATAGTGGTCGCCGAAACTGCCTGCGTGGCGGTTGAAGCGATGGAAGGCACGGATGCGACCATCGAACGCGCTGGACAGATTATGGGATCTCTGGAATCCGGCGCTTCGACGTTGAGCCGCGCATTGACGGTGATAAAGGCAGCAAAGCCCAATCAGGACATGCGTTTTGACGTGCCGGTGATCGGCGTGAAGACGATCGAGGTAATGCAAAAAGCGGGAGCGACGTGTCTGGCTCTGGACGCCGGGAAATGCCTGGTGCTGGATGGAAGTGAAATTGTGATGACGGCGGATGCAGCCGGAATCACGGTGGTCGCGACGGCGTTCCAAGACTTAGACTGATGACAGAAGTGTTCGTCTGTAGTTCCAAGAATGAAGGAGGGTAATAGCATGTCGGAAACTGCGCGTCTCGCTGACCAGATCCGCCGGGCTTTTGATGGGCAAGCCTGGCACGGCGACTCTGTGCTCGAATTACTGGCCAACGTCGATGCCACAACGGCAGCCGCCCACCCTATCAAAGGAGCTCACAGCATCTGGGAATTGCTGCTCCACATCGCCGCCTGGGACGACGCGGTATTACGCCGGGCTGAGGGGACGGCGGTCAAGCTCAGCGACGAAGAGAACTTTCCGGCGGTTCACGATACCAGCGAAACGGCCTGGCGAACGGCGGTCGAACAGGTCAAGCAAAAGCATGAGGCTCTCATCAAAGTGGTAGTGGCTTTTCCCGATTCGCGTTTGTTCGATCCGGTGCCTGGCAAGCCGGAGAAATATTATGACCATTTCTATATGTTCAGCGGGATCGTGCAACACGAGCTTTATCACGCGGGACAGATCGCGCTTCTGAAGAAGGCACAGGCCAAGTAGTCCGTGGACCCTGATCATCTCATTCACGTTGCGGTGGTCGGCGTCGGCGCTTTCGGACGCAATCACGCCCGGGTCTACCAGCAACTGGCGAAAGAAGGGGCGCCGGTGCGGTTGGTTGGGGTGGTCGATGCGGACACCAGCCGGGCGGATGCCGTGGCGCGGGAATTTGGCTGCCGGGGATTTGGCTCGGTCGATCAGCTACTTACCACACACAGTGAAGTCGAGGCGGCTTCAGTTGCCGTGCCCACGGTCCATCATCTCGGCATCGGCCGGCAATTGATGGAGGCCGGGGTCGACGTTCTGATCGAAAAACCGCTGGCGGGTTCTCTGGCCGAGGCCGATGAGCTGGTCCGAATTGCGCGCGAGCGCAGGCGCATCGCCCAGGTCGGCCATTTGGAGCGCTTCAATCCGGCGGTGCGAGCGACGCTTCCGGTGATTACCCAGCCAATGTTTTTCGAAGTACATCGGCTGAGCGTGTTCACGCCCCGGTCACTGGACATCGACGTAGTGTTAGATCTGATGATTCACGATCTCGACATTGTGCTGTCGTTTGTGAATTCGCCGGTAAAGGAAATCCGCGCGGTCGGGCTGCCCATTCTTTCGAGCAAAGTGGATATTGCCAACGTGCGAATTGAGTTCGAGTCCGGCTGCGTGGCCAACTTCACGGCCAGCCGGGTTTCGACCGAACTGGTACGGAAGTTGCGCTTCTTCCAGCCTAAGCAGTACATCTCACTGGACTACGGACGCCAGGATGCGCTGGTTTTCTCTGTGGGCGGGGAGGGTGGGGGGGCGCCATCGGTGAATCCGCAAATCCAGGTTGCCAAGCTTCCCACCCTACAGGAAGAGCCATTGCATGCAGAATTGAGCAGTTTTCTGGATTCGGTGCGACGGCGTTCGCGGCCGCTGGTCGATCTGGAGGACGGTCGCCGAGCTTTGGCTGTGGCGCTCGACATCGTTGCGGCCATCGTTGATCACGGCAGTAAGATCAAGCTGGAGCAACTCCATCGCTGACCAGGTCTTCGTTTGTCGAGATCCGTCAACCCTCAAAAACGCAGAGATCGCTCAGAACAGCGGCAAAGTGCGCGGAGAGACCCAAGGGACGGAGCAGACCGAGGCTCCGCCGCTAACCGCCGTGCTTTCTGTAAAGTATTGTCAAGCTACCTGCCAAGTGATGTCTGAAGTACCTACCCTTCCAGGCCGTCGCAGATTCCGCAAAAAGGTGCGAAAATAAAGCATTGGGCCGCAGACGCTTGCAAGCGTAAAGCGTAAAAGGGTGAGACCGACAGAAACGGTAACCCGGCAGGATAGTTGTCGCTACAACTTATATTCTGCGGCTCGTGTCTAACCAACGGGTAAGCCGTTCGATGCCAACCACGCAAATCCCGCCGACACCGCCGACTTCTGCGACGCCTACGCCAAAGAGACCTGACGGTGGCGATTTGTACGACGCGCGGTACTGGGAGTCGGCCTACCGGGACATTGACGAAGCTCCAACCTTAATAATCCAACTTCAGGATGATCTCACTCACTCGCGACGGCGAGAGTCATTTTGGATTTCAGTCGTCGTGCATTTGCTGGTGGTGTTGCTGATCGTGAACTCGACGAGAATCTCCGGGCTGTTTCCGCGACAGACGTCAGTCCTGAGCACCAATGCGCTGCCGAAGGACAAGGATCTTACGTTTCTGGAGTTGCCTCCGGACCAACAAAAGCCGCCTGCCAAGCCGCCGGAGACGAACATCATTTCGGACAAGAATCGTGTAGCGACATCGAAAGCACCGCAGATAGACCGCAAAGAACTGAAGAGAATTCTGGACAGTAGCCGTCCCGGTCCTCCAGGACCTAGCAGCGCACCACAGCAGCCTGCGGCCCCGACCGAGGCTCAGGCTGCGCCTGCTCCTCAACCACAGCAGCAGGCGCCCCCGCCTCCGCCAGATCAGAATCTCAGTGCCAAGCTTCAGACTCCGGCGCTGTCGGCGAAGGACGCATTCGCCAGCGGCCCAAGGTATGTAGGATCAGCGACTGACCAGGCGGCAAGAGCCGTGGCATCCGCCCGGGGCGGCGCTGGGGGCGGCCAGAACGGTGATTTCGGCTTGGGTCTGGGTAAGCAAGGTGCAGCGTACGGAGCGCTGGATGTCCTCAGCGACACCATGGGGGTTGATTTTGGGCCCTACCTGGCGAGGGTGCTCCACGATGTGAAGATGAATTGGTACAACTTGATTCCAGAGTCCGCGAAGGCTCCGCTGCTGAAGAAGGGGAATGTTTCCATCGAATTCGCCATCCTCAAGGATGGAAGCGTTGCGGGGATGAAACTGGTATACACCTCGGGGGATACTGCCCTCGACCGCGGGGCCTGGGGTGGGATCACTGCTTCGAATCCGTTTCCACCGTTGCCCGCTGAGTTCGGTGGCCAGTATCTGGCGCTGCGGTTCAAGTTCCTCTACAACCCGAGCAAGGACGAGATGCAGTAGCTTAAGACTTTTCCAGGCGAATTGAGCCGTCGCCGGTGTGGATGGTCAGCAGGTTCCCGCCGCCGTTGATTTTGCCGTGTATGTTCTTGTCACCGATTCTCCCGTCAACCGTGACCGGCATTTCCACATTGATGTGGCCATCGTTGGTATGAAGGTCAACGTCTGCGGCAAAGCTCTCGGGCAGCTCCACGGTGACGCCGCCATCGCCAGTGTGAACGTTCCAGCTCGAGGTCATGGTTGAGCCGGCGGAAATACGGGCTTCGATGCGGCCATCGCCGGTGTTGAGGTCGAGGGTGTCAAAGCGGCCGGCAACGCGAATGTGTCCATCGCCGGTGCGGGCGCGCAGGTTGCCATCCACAGATTCGATGCGCTCGTGGCCGTCGCCGCTTTCCAGGTCCATGTCGCCCTTGAAATTCGCCAGGTCGATGGAGCCGTCGCCGGTGCGCAAATTGACCCGGCCCTGCCGCGGCATGTGGATCTCAATATCCACCTTGTAGGTGCCAAACTGGACGGTGAAGCCATGGTGCGGGAAGCGCAGTTCGATTTCCACCGCGTCGCCGTTCTGGTGCTCGATGACACGCAGGCCGTTGTCGCCGAACTTGAACCGGTTACTGGCGATATGCACGTCGATGGTTTTCTGATCCCAGGTATCAACGCGGATGTTGGCGTCGGAGGTTTCGACCCGCAAGTCGGGTTTGCCCGAGATGGTGTAAGTCTTCGACCAGTCGTCGGCCAGCGCCTGAGGCGCGAGGGCCAACACGAAGGCGAATAGCGCAAATGCAAGACGTTGCATAGGTTGCTCCTGTGCGGGGACACGGCCACCCCAGTATCAGACGATGATACGCGCCCTCCGTCAACCTGGTTCCACCGAACTTTGAGCCGCGGCCGGTGGTCCAGGGGCTACAATAGTGCCGTGCCCGCCGCTGGAACAAAACGGCAGCCGGAACTACCCCCGGCCGAACACCATCGCACGCCGCAAGTCTATACCCTCGAAGCCACTGGCCTGCTGGTTATCGCTGTGCTAGTCCTGGTCCTCACCCTGGCTCGTTATTGGAACTACATCCCCTGGAGCGCACGCTAGCTGTGCAACTGGAACCATTGCTGGCAGTAGTGGTGGGGCCCACCGCCAGCGGAAAAACCGCGCTGTCTTTGGCGCTCGCGGAGCGCTTTCAGGGCGAGATTGTGAATTGCGATTCGGTCGCGCTGTATCTCGAATTCGAGATTGGAACGGCGAAGCCGAATGCTGAGGAACGGGCGCGCGCGCCGCACCATCTATTGGATCTTGTGGAGCCGACCGGCTACATCACTGCGGGAGAATATTCGCGGAGGGCACGGCGGATTCTTCAAGAGATACAGCAGCGCAACCGCTTGCCGGTCGTAGTGGGCGGCACCGGGTTGTATCTCAGGGCGTTGCTCGATGGCCTTTCGCCGGGGCCGCAGCGGTCAGAGCAATTGCGGGAAAGATTGCGGGCGATGGCCGAAAGTGAAGGGACGAGCTACTTGCACCGGATTTTGAGCCGAATGGACCGCGATGCGGCGGCAAAGATCCACGCCAATGATGTGCCCAAGCTAATTCGCGCGATTGAAGTTTGCCTGGGTTCGCGGCAGAAGCTGACTGAGATCTGGAAGCAGGGACGGGATCCGCTGCAAGGATTTCGCATCCTGCGGATCGGGCTGAATCCTGATCGAGATGCTTTGTACGCTCGTATCAACGAACGTGCGCGGCACATGTTTGCGGAGGGCTTAGTAGCAGAGACTCGCCGGCTGCTCAAGAAGTACGGAGCGGCGGCATGGCCGCTGGGTTCGCTGGGATACAAGCAAGCGGTGCAGTTATTACGTGGCGAGATGGATGAGGCGGCGGCGCTGCAAGCGGCACAACAGGCCCATCGCAATTACGCCAAACGGCAGATGACGTGGTTCCGGCGGGAGCCTGAGGTCAAGTGGCTGGCGGGATTTGGGGATGAGAGGGCGATCCAGCAATCGGCGATCGATCTGGTACAGAATTCACTCAGCATTGGAGAGGGCTAGTCCTACTCCCTTGTATGTCAGGCACAAAACAAAACGCCCCAGACTCATACGAGTCGTGGGACGTTAGGTCGAACAGCCCTCCCCCGAAAACTGCTCACATACAAAGTACCTATTCCAGGTGCGCCTGTGAATGGCCCAATCGGGCCAGAGGTTCCCGGAAGGATGCGAAGACCACACTCCCGGCGTGCTATCTTCTGACTTATATATGCCCCGGAAACTTGCGCTCGTTTTGTTGGCTTCTGTCTTGGTCTGCCCAGCTCTGGCTAAGGACGAATACCAGCCTGCTGGCCCGGTACATTTGGACCGTGAGGGCGAAAAGTGGGCGGAAAAGACTTTGCGGAGACTTTCACTCGAAGAGAAAGTTGGCCAGCTATTCATGGTCTGGGTGCGGGCCAAGTTCCTAAACGTTGCCAGCCCGGAATATTTGCAACTGCGCGACACGATGCGCAAGTATCACTTGGGTTCGTTCGCCATGACGGTGCCCTGGGACCCGCCTTTTCTGTCTCGCAGCGAACCTTATGAAGCGGCAGTGCTGCTGAATCGATTGCAGCAGGATTCCAAGCTGCCTTTGATTGTGGCTGCGGACTTCGAGCGGGGCCTCACCATGCGGTTGCTCGGCGCCAGCGGATTTCCTCATGCCATGGCATTCGGGGCCGCGGGCAACCCGGAATATGCCGAGGCGTTTGGACGGATCACCGCGCAAGAAGCCCGGGCCATCGGGGTGCATTGGAATTTCTTCCCGGTAGCCGACGTCAATTCGAACCCCGCGAACCCAGTCATCAATACGCGTTCGTTCGGCGAAGATCCGCAGCAGGTTGGAGATATGGTCACGGCATATATTCGAGGGGCGCGGGCGAATGGAATGCTGACCACGGCCAAACATTTCCCCGGACACGGCGATACCGCCACAGACTCTCACCTCGGGATGGCGCAAGTAACGGGAGACCTGGCGCGACTGAACGCAGTCGAACTACCTCCATTCCGGCGGGCCATTGACGCCGGCGTCGATTCCGTGATGGTGGGGGATGTCACCGTGCCGGCGCTTGACCCGCGGACGGATCACGTAGCCACCACCTCCTCACCCATCGTGACCAGCTTGCTGCAAGGCCAGCTTGGATTTAAGGGAATTGTGGTGACCGATGGCTTGGATATGGCGGGCCTGACCTCGTTATATGCGACCAATATTGGCCGCACGGCGGTTGACGCGTTCAAGGCCGGCAACGACCTGCTACTGCTGCCGGTCGATCTGGATGCGTCTTATCGGGAGATGGTAGCGGCGGTCAAGAGCGGTGAAATCTCGTCCGCGCGTCTGGATGCCTCAGTTCTCAAAATATTGAAAGCAAAGGCTTCACTGGGGCTTCATAAGAACCGAATGGTGAAGTTGGAAGCGGTCTCTGAGCTGGTCGGTCGGCCCGCCAATATGGCTGTAGGTGAACGGGTTGCCGAGAATGCCATCACCCTGGTCCGGGATAATGGCAAGATTTTGCCCCTGAAGCCTGTTGGAACTACTCCCTTTCATTTGCCGTATCAAAAGGTGGAAGAGTTGCACAACCGGCTGGTGGTCGTGATTTTGTCCGAAGATGTGCGCACTGATGCTGGCAGGGGGCTTGAGCGGGAGATTCACCAGCGAGTGCCGGATGCGAATGTGATCTACGTTGACTCGAAGATTGCGGAAGGTATGTCCGCGAGGGTTTTGAAAGCCACGGGCGAAGCGCAGGCTGTGATCGCGGCGACCTATGTGGTGCCAATCGCGGGACGGGCCATACTGGGACCGAATGGAGCGGTGACCAATTCAGTCAGCCTAGACGATGCCAATGCCGTACTCCTGAAGCAAATTCTCGAGAGTGGAGAGGATAAAACCGTGGTGTTGGCAATGGGAAATCCCTACGTGGCGGAGAGCTTTCCCGAAATTCAGAACTACCTCTGCGCGTTCTCGAATGTGCAGATATCGGAAGCCGCCGTGGTAAAAGCGTTATTCGGAGAAATTCCCATTCGCGGCCATCTTCCGGTTACGATCCCCGGGATTGCTGCGCGGGGAGCGGGAATTGACCGTGCAGCGCAGACCGCGGAAGGAGACTCTCAACATGCTCATACCCAAAGCTCTGGACAATAAGAGCAAGGCCCTGATTGCGGTGGCATTCGCGGGCTGGCTGGCTGTGCTGGCGTGCACGGTCGACGTGAAAGACCGTGACGGCAATAACAGCAAGGTCGACATCCAGACCCCAGTCGGGGATATGCACATCAACGAGGATGCCGATGTAAAAGACACAGGCCTGGCTGTCTATCCCGGTGCGCGAAAGAAAGAGAAGACGGATAAAGACAGCAAGAGCGCCAACGTCAATATCTCAAGCAGCCTTTTTGGGGTGAAGGTCGTGGCCATTGAATACGAGTCCGACGATCCGCCCAACAAAGTGCAGGCGTTTTACCAGGACCAACTAAAGAAGTTCGGGCAAGTGATCCAGTGCCGTACCGACAAGCATGGCGGCGATCTGACGGTGAAACCTGGACACGAAAACGGCAGGCGGGAGGTTCGCTGCGAGGGCGACAATCGCGGTAACGTGGTCGAACTGAAGGTGGGAACGGAAGATAATCAGCACCTGGTATCGGTGGAAGCGCAAGGTAACGGTTCGGATTTTGCTTTGGTCTTCATCCAAACCCGAGGCAAAGAAGGCTCGATTTAGTCTGTGGGCGTACCAATTTTTGGAGGGCGTATGAGCTCGAGCAACTTGACGAAGGCAAGAAACAATTCACTCCCGGCTGTGCTTGGTTTGGCGACCGCCGTCGTACTTTTAATCTCGGCTTCCATGGTTAGCGCCCAGAACGCAGGCAGCAGCGGGCAGGATAAGAGTTTCGACGTCAGAAGTTCTGTGGGCGACATGCATGTTGGATCGGAGGTAAACCAACGGGACCTCGGATTGCCGGCCTATCCCGGTGCACGCCTGCGGCAGCATGACGCCGACAAGAGTAACGCCAACCTCGCCCTGTTCACTTCGGCGTTCGGAGTGAAATTGCTCGTAGCACATTACGACTCGGATGACGATTCCGCCAAGATCGTCGACTTCTATCGCGGGAAGATGAAAAAGTACGGCAAGGTGCTGGAGTGCCATAGCAAACAACACGGCGGAGACGTCCACAGCGACGTCAACATTGATGACAGTGACGACAGTTCAAGCAAATCGAAAGAATTGAAATGCGAGGGCGACAATACCGGCAATGTGATTGAACTCAAGGTCGGCACCGAGGACAATCAACACGTGGTGGCCATCGAACCCGCGGAAACAGGAAAGGGTTCAACCATCGCGATGGTCTATGTCCACACCCATGGCAAGCAAGGCGAGATTTAGGCGATCCTCATAATGCGTTTCTCCGTGCTGCCAGTTGGGGCTTCCTTGCGTATGACTCTCGCGTACGGTACCTTGAAGTCCGGTGGAACATCCCTGCTATAAGTGTAGCTCGAGTGTGGAAGACGGCATTCCTTTTTGCCCGCAGTGCAATGCGCCGCAGATTCGCGTTGGGGGAGCAAGCGCGGAGGCGGTGTCTCCTCTTGAGCTAGACCGCGTTTCCCTCCATCAGAGTGGAAGCTCAATTCAATGGTCGGAAGCGCTGCCGTCCACGGCGCTGGCTGGTCTGATTGCGGCGTTTCTGATGTTCATTCCTCTGAGTGCATTTGGGTTGGGAATGATTGCCGCTGGAATTCTTTCGGTCGTGTTTTATCGCCGGCGTATACCTGCCAGCAACCTCAGTCCAGCCATGGGAGCCCGCCTGGGAGCAGTCAGTGGAGCGATGGGGTTTGGGATTTTTGCGGTCTTCAGCGCGGTGGGGACACTGGTTTTTCATAGCGGCGGTGAGTTGCGGACCGCATTGCTCGAGGCCATCCAACAGTCAGCTGCGCGCAGCGCCGACCCCCAGGTCCAAAAAGCCTTCGACTACCTGAAGACTCCGCCTGGCTTGGCTTTGATGATGGGCCTGGGACTGGGATTCGTGCTGGTGACGTTTCTGATTCTATCCAGCCTGGGAGGCGCGGTGGGAGCGGCCATGATGCGAAAGAAGGACCGTTAGTAAGATCTGGGCAGTCCCCACCTTGCTCCGCAGTGCTTTTCCCGCGTATGATTCAGCGTTCATGACGCCGCGACCCTCGACTCGTCCCCCCAACCTGAAAGAGAAGGCGCAATTGATGTCGGCGTCAGAGATCGAGCGGACGCTGGTCCGGTTAGTGCACGAGATCATCGAGAAAAACAACGGCGCGATGGATCTGGGGATCGTCGGCATACGGCGTCGCGGCGTCTTTCTGGCGCAGCGATTGGGTGAAATGATCCAACGCATCGAAAAGACTCCGGTGCCGGTGGGCACGCTTGACATCAGCCTGTATCGCGACGACCTTTCCACCGTGGGCCCGCAGCCGGTGGTACAAAAGAGCGACATCGGATTTTCCATAACCGGGAAGAGCATCATCCTGGCGGATGATGTGCTTTATACCGGCCGTACTGCTCGGGCTGCCCTGGACGCGTTATTTCGCCAGGGGCGTCCGCGGCAGGTACAACTATGCGTACTGATCGATCGCGGCCATCGTGAATTGCCGATTGAAGCGACCTTCGTGGGACGCAAAGTGCAGACAACCTCGCAGGAAATTATTGAGGTAAAGTTGCGGGAGCTCGACGGTGAAGAAAAAGTTCTGCTGGTAGAAAAGCAGGGTTGAGACACGGTTGAGTAAAGCGGGTTAACAAAGATTACAGGCAGGGCTTCTCGGCCATGCCGCCGTCTTGGGCAGGTGATGACGAAAACAGCGCGCGGTTCTCTGCTGGACATCGAACATCTCGACGCGAAAGAGATTACGGGGCTGCTGCAGTCGGCGCGCCGGATGAACCCGCTCAAGCCCCGCCCTCTGCTGCGCGGAAAGAGGGTTCTGCTGCTTTTCTACGAGGCTTCCACCCGGACGCGGAGTTCATTCGAAATCGCGGCCAAAGAGATGGGGGCGATGACCACGCTCATTCTTTCCAGTGGTTCGAGCATTGAGAAAGGGGAGTCGCTGCTCGACACGGCCTACACGCTGCAAGCTGTGGGAGCGGATGTCATGGTGGTGCGGCATCCCGCAGCGGGAGCGCCGTTGCTGATGGCACGGCACCTGAAGATTCCGGTCATCAATGCCGGCGATGGCATGCATGAACACCCTTCGCAGGCGATGCTTGATGCTTACACCATTCTGCGGCACAAGAAAAAGCTGAACGGCCTTCAGGTCACGATCATTGGTGACATTTACCACAGCCGGGTGGCGCGTTCAGCCATCCATCTGCTGAGCAAGTTTGGTGTCCGCATTACGCTCTGCGGCCCGCCGGAACTGCTACCGGAGTTGGCCACCTGCCTGGCTCCAGACTTGCACATTTCGCGCACTGCGGAGGAAGCCGTGCGGGGCGCGGACGTGGTCATGGTATTGCGTGTGCAAAAGGAGCGTCTGGCAGGACTTCAGATCCGCTTGCAGGACTACATTGCCCGCTATCAGATGACCATGGCGCGGCTGAAATTGGCGAAGCGCGATGCCATGGTGATGCATCCCGGCCCCATCATTCGCGGACTCGAAATTACCTGGGAAGTCGCCGATTGCCACCAGTCGGTCATCGTAGAAGAGGTGGCGAATGGCGTGCCGGTTCGCATGGCGATTCTGGCGCGAGCAGTGGGGAAGGCTTGAGCAGAAGTTTGGCCCTGGACTTGAAAGCAGACTGAACTGATGGCACATGACAAGGTCAAATCGGGTGGGTTGCTGATCAAGGGCGGTTACGTAATTGACCCGGCGGCGAAGATTGACGGCCTAATGGACGTCTTGCTGCACGATGGCCGCGTGGCCGACGTTGCTCCGCCCAATAAAATTCGTGGGAGCGCCGAGCAGACGTTCAATGCTCGCGGCCTGGTGGTCGCGCCCGGCTTCATCGATCTGCATGTGCACCTTCGCGAACCGGGGCAGAGCTACAAGGAAACCATTGCAACTGGAACGGCGGCGGCGGCAGCGGGAGGATTCACTTCGGTTTGCTGCATGCCCAATACCTCGCCGGTAGTGGACTCGGTGGAATGGGTGACCTGGCTCCAGCAGCCGCAGCGTGGAGCGGTGGTCAATGTATTTCCCATTGCCGCCGCCACTCAGGCCAGCAAAGGCGCGGTGTTGACCGACTTCCGCGGCTTGCAACGCGCTGGAGCGGTGGGCGTCAGCGACGACGGCCGACCCATCCTGAATGAAACTACCATGCGGGACACGCTGCGCCTGGCGGCGGAAATCAATCTGCCGGTAATCCAGCACGCGGAGGACACTCGCCTCACCGATAACTGCTCCATGAACGAAAGCTCCACTTCGTTCCGCCTGGGATTGCGCGGCATGAAAGTTGCAGCCGAGGCCTCCATTGTGGATCGTGACGTACAACTGGCGCAACAATTCGCGGGAGCACGCTTGCACGTGGCGCATCTTTCGACCGCAGACGCGCTCAAAGCGGTGCGGCGCGGCAAGCGTAGCAAGGCGCATGTGACTTGCGAGGTTACGCCTCACCATTTCACGCTGACCGATGCGGACGTGGGAGAGTACAACACTTATTGCAAGATGAATCCGCCGCTACGCTCGGCAGCCGACCGCGAGGCACTGAGGGTGGCTCTGGCTGATGGCACTGTGGACGCGATCGCCACCGACCACGCACCCCATGCCACACACGAGAAGATCATAGAGTTCGAGAAGGCGATGTTCGGGATCACGGGTCTGGAAACGGCGCTGGGGCTGGCCATTGCCCGCTTGCATCGCGAACACCGAATCCCGCTGGCGAGAATTGTGGAACTCTTCACCGCGGGTCCGGCCCGGGTGGTGGATTTGCGCGGGCGCGGCACCCTGGCCCGGGGCAGTCACGCCGACGTCACCATCTTTGACGCCAAGAAGCGGTGGACGTTCGAGGCCGCAAGATCCCGCTCAAAGGCGAACAATTCACCCTTCGACGGCTGGCAGCTTACCGGCAAAGTCGTAGCCACGATTGTAGGTGGCAAGATTGTCTATCGATCAAGCTAAGAAGTCGAAGCAATGGAGCCGCAGGCGTACCACCCGCTATCAGCGGACGAGAACGTGAGTGACGAGTTTGGCCTGACCCACTAAGTTTTGGACTTCCACGGGTATCTCGCCCAACTTGTCTGCCTGGAACTGGAAATCGTAGGTTTCACCCGACAGGATGTCCAGCGAGGCATCTGTTGCCTTCGCCAGCCGGGCAGGGACGTACGCACCGTCCTTGGCCAACGCGCGCCAGGTCTCGGGATGCTCTTGAGTTCCCAGGCGAAATTTGCCGATAAGGTTCGGGGCGATATTGATGAGACGCAGGCGATATGTAGTGCCTCGGGCTAGCGTCATCGGTTGCGGCGTCTCGGAACCGTTGATGGTGATGCGCTTGGCGTTAAAGAGCCGGTCACGCGTACCGATGACCAGCAGTTTGTCGTAATCCGGGTCGAAGGTCTCGCCGGGTTCCAAAACGACCAGCGCGCCGTAGATACCGCCGGTAAGCTGACTCGGATCCCCCGCATGGGTGTGATAGATGAAAGTGCCGGCCCGTGAGGGAGTGAAGCGCGCGACAAACTTGTCCCCTGGCGCAATCGCTGAGGTCACCTGATCGCCCAAACCGCCGCCCACTACGCCGTCGTAATAACTCTCGAGTTCCAGCCCGTGCCAGTGAATCGTGGTTGGCGACTTCAGGTGGTTGAGGACGGTGATCTCCGTGAGCTCGCCACGGGTGATGACAATGGGAGGACCCACCCCCCGGTCCTGGGACGCGATCAGCTTGTTCTTCTCGCGTATGGCGCAACTGAATTTCGGCTCGTTGGCAGCGGCTTGTGCGTCTGGGTCGATGATCAGATCGAGGGTTCTCGTGGCTGCCTTCGTCGAGGCCGGAGCGGCCGTTGCGGTGGACGGTCTCACATTGATGACCAATACGAGACCCGCCATATCACTCATACCTTCCATCTTGTTGCCACCACCGTGGACCATCGAGGACGAGTTCGCTTCGTTTTGATGGTCAACCGCACTGGTGAAAACTGGAACCCGTTCCTCGTTTGACATGTGGAACTGGAAGTGGCAATGGAACAGCCAGCGGCCTGCATGTACTGGTGACCACTCCATCGTCATGGTGCCGCCAGGCTGAATGCCCTCGGTGACCACGGACTGGCGATCATCGCCCTCGAACCGCGTTTCAGCTTCCGTATCCCCAAGGCTCAAAACCTTATAAAACGCGCCGTGCAGGTGCATGGGATGTGGCGCAAAACCTGGATTGATAACGCGCCAGCGAATACTATCGCCCACCGTGTAATCAAGTGGCTCTGTAAAGGGGTATGACTTGCCATTGATACTCACAACCTCGAAGCGCGAATGCGCAATATCACGTTCTACGATCATCAGGTTGACCACGAATACGCGGTCAGGAGGAACGGCACCGGGAGGGTCAATGATGAACGCGCCATTCAATTGGGCGTCCTGGAACACCGTCTCCGGCGACGAACCTAAGCCACTTTTGCGCGGTTCCGTGCTGCGTGCCCAGTAGTAATAAGTGCCGGGGGCGCCGGCGGGGAAAGTTCGCTCACGAGTTTCGCCGGCGGGAATCTCGATGGTGTCCTTGAAGTCGCCCGGACGGGTGTTAAAACCGTGAACCGTTACTGCGGTCTCGAGCTTGTTGGCCACCGTGACGTGAACCGTCGTGCCTTGCGTTACGCGAAGCAGCGGCCCCGGAATCTGCGCGGGCTGGCCCGCTTCCCCGAATGCCTGCACGAAGAGGGTGGGTCCGGAATCATCCTCGGGATGCCAAACCCCCTCACGGACCTCTAATTGAATATTCAGTACGCCCGACTCAAGCTTGCCTGCAGGCGTGCGGTTCTGGTTGGCGACGATGGGTTCGGGACTCTGAGCAAATGCCGAAAGTGTCAAGAACAGAAGGAACGCGATACCGGACTGAAAACAGGGCGTTTTCGGCACGTCGGCATTATTCGCGGCAGGGGAGGATATGTCAACGCCATATATTGCTCTTTCGGGATCGAACCGTGTCCCGGCAAGTTCGCTGGCTGTAGCGCCTCCTGCTATGCTGACCCTGATCTCCCATGAAGTTGATCTACGAAGATCTTCCCGGTGAGGAAGTCGAGGTAGCACCACGCAAACTGGTGGGGCGGGTTTTATTTGGCCTATTGGTGCTGCTGTCAGCGCTGGTGGGCGCCGCAGCCGGACTCTTGCTGGTATACACCACCGACCTGCCGCAGGTAGAGCAACTGGAGCACTTCCGCCCTGGTTCAATCACGGAACTTTATGACGATCAAGGGCGGATTATCGGGTCGTTTGCGCTGCAACGGCGGGTTGTGGCGAACTACGGAGACTTTTCTCCGCTGCTGCGCGAGGCGCTGATTTCAATTGAGGACAAGGATTTCTATGACCACTGGGGTGTAAACGTGTGGCGCATTGCCGGGGCGGCATACCGCGACATCGAGTCAGGAGGAAAGGTGCAAGGGGCGTCCACGCTCACCATGCAACTCGCTCGCAATCTGTTTCTTTCTCCTGACCGGTCGTTTCATCGCAAGATCGAAGAGGCACTGCTGGCCATCCAGATCGAGCGTCGATTTACCAAAGAACAGATTTTCACTCTGTACGCCAACCAGATATTTCTGGGGCATGGAGCCTACGGCTTCGAGGCTGCCTCGGAGTATTACTTCAGCAAACCTGCCAAACAACTGACGCTGGAGGAAGCGGCGCTGCTGGCCGGCTTGCCGAAAGCGCCCGGCCTGTATTCGCCCATCAATCATCCAGACCGGGCGATCAAGCGGCGGAGCCTGGTGATCAACGCCATGCTGGAAGATGGCAAGATTACCCACCAGCAGGCGAATGACGCCCGGGGCCAGCCCATTGCGTTGAAATTGCAACATGACCCGAACTCGCTGGCGCCGTACTTCGTGGAGGAAGTTCGCCGCTATCTGGAAAACAAGTATGGGACCGACCAAGTCCATGAGGGTGGATTGCGCGTTTACACTTCGCTGGACATGGACTTGCAGCGTGCAGCCAACCGCGCCGTACTCGACGGTCTGGCCGCGTATGAACGCCGACACGGGTGGAAGAATCACCTGGAAAACGTATTGGCGGCGAAAGTGACGCTGGCCAGTTATCAGCATCCCGATTGGGACGATGAACCAGAAATCAACGGATATCTTCATGCCCTGGTGTTGGGGGCGGGGCCGGGCGGGGCAACGGTGAGGTTCGGCCGCTACCTTGCCACTCTTTCGCAGGCCGACGCAGCCTGGGTGCAGCGCAAGCTTCCCGACATTCTGAAGGCGGGCGACATTGTGTATGTGAAGCTGCTTGCGCTCGGCGCCGATGGAAAGGCACGGGTCAGCCTGGAGCAGGACTCCGGAACGCAAGGAGCATTGTTGGCAATCGACAATGCCACGGGAGCGATCAGAGCGATGGTGGGCGGCCGCGACTTTGAGGAATCGAAGTTCAACCGCGCCACACAGGCTTTGCGGCAGGTGGGATCGTCTTTCAAACCCTACGTTTACACGGCGGCCATTGACCAGGGCGCGAAACCAGATGATACGGTGGTGGACGCACCGGTAACGTTTGAAACCGCATCAGGATCCTATGTTCCACACAACTACGACGAGAAGTTCGAAGGCACCATCACGCTAAGGCGGGCGTTAGCTCAGTCGCGCAATATTCCGGCGTTGAAAATCGCAGATCGGCTTGGAATCAAGACGGTCATCGACTATGCCCACCGTTTCGGGATCAGCTCCAACATGCCTCCTTACCTGCCGGTGGCGCTGGGAGCGGCCGAGGTGACTTTGTTCGAGCAGACATCGGCATTCAGCGTCTTTCCGAATGACGGAGTTCGCGTCATCCCGCGCGAGATCACCAAGGTGACGGACTACGAAGGCCGCGTGCTGGAGGAAGATTTTCCCGAGGTCAAGGACGTAATCAGCGTGCGCACCGCACGCATCATGACCTCGATGTTGCAGGAGGTGGTGCAACACGGGACCGGGATCGCGGCGGCCAGCATGAAATATCCGCTGGGAGGAAAAACCGGGACCACCAATGACTTCACGGACGCCTGGTTCATCGGATTTTCTCCGGCAATGACTACTGGCGTGTGGATTGGCTATGACGAGAAGAAGACTCTAGGGGCAAAAGAGAGCGGGGCGCGGGCCGCGCTGCCTATCTGGATGGACTTCATGAAGGTTGCGCTGGCGGGGAAAGACCAAGGAGAGTTCGCACCTGCTCCCGCGCTCGCACCTGGTGTCGCAAAGGTGGACACGCCGGATGCGGCACCGGCCGCCGAGGAGTCTCACTGAGAGTGGGTTCTTCGAATCAACTGACTTGCTTGACGTCCCCGCTCAACGCGGGGACGCGTGCCTGGTTCCGGCGCAAGCGGGCAACCACCAGCCGTATCTCCTCGAAGGTAATCTCTGGCGGCAACACATCTTTGAGGGGCTTGAGGCGTTCGACGCCGACTCGGGCGCAAGCCGCTTCGATAATCGCCTGCCGGTCCTTGTCTACCCACGCGGTCTGAAATTCCAACTCTCCCTTTTCGACCAGATCGCATACCAGGCTAACCACGCTGCCAAGCTGGCGGCCGCGAATGGCGGCGATTTCAGTGAGGGTGTGCCCTTCGGTCAGCAAGCTCAAAGTCTCGTCCGCAGGCTTTGATTTCTTTACCAGAACAGCGTGAGCGCGCTCTCCGTTACGAAAGCTTTCCAGGGCGGCGAAAATCTGCTGGCCATACATGGCAGCCTTGCGCTCGCCGAAGCCGGGGACCTGCAACAGTTCCGCGGTGGAGGTTGGACGCATGCGGCAGAGTTCGTCGAGCGAAGTGTCATGCATGACGACAAATGCTGCGACGCCCTGCTGTTTGGCTGCAGATCGCCGCCACTCACGAAGGTACTCGCGCAGCTCGGGATCCACGTCGCCGGCAGGTTTCCCCCCAGCCCCTGGCCGAGGCGTGCTGGTCGTCGCGCCAGCCATCTTTGGTTCCGCACCGAGTGACTTCGCCAGCCATGCCGATTCGCAACCGCACACGTCGCAGGACTCGCAGGATGTCCATTTCGGAGTTTCTCCGAAATGCATACAAATCTGGCGATGACGGCAGCTCCCAGAGTCTGCAAAGCGGCGGATCGCGTGATAGCGCTGCCAGGCGCGTTCTTTCTCAGCAGAATCGGTGATTTGATCGATGAAGTACGTCAGCAGAGCGGTGTCCCGCTTGCGCCAGAGCAGTATGCAATCAGCCGGCTTTCCATCACGCCCGGCGCGTCCAGCTTCCTGGTAATACTGCTCGATCGATTTGGGCAGCGAAAGATGAATGACCGCCCGCACCGAGGCCTTGTTAATGCCCAATCCGAAAGCGATAGTTCCGACCAGGATCCGCACTTCGTCTGTTGTCCAGTATTCCTGGTTTCGTCGGCGAACCTCCGCATCCATCTTGCCGTGGTAGGCGACCGCGGAAATTCCTTGCTCACCCAGATAGTCGACCGTCTCTTCGACCCTGGCGATGGTCGGCGCATAAACAATCACGTTACTGCCAGAGTAGTTTCGTAGCGCTCTTAGAAGCAGGCCCGGCTGCTCGCGGCCCTCACACTCCTTGATGAGATACCGCAGATTGGACCGGTAAAAACTGGCGATGTACTTGTGGGGATCGCGCAGTTGTAGCTGACGCAGAATATCGTGGCGAACCCGCCGGGTGGCGCTGGCGGTAAACGCCGCAATGGGCCGGTCGGGAAAGTGGGCACGCAGAGAACTCAACTGCCGATATTCAGGTCGGAACTCATGTCCCCATTCAGAGATGCAATGTGCTTCGTCAATGGCAAAGAATGCGATGGGGACGCGCTGGAGCCAGGCAATGGTGTCCGCACGTGCCAGACGCTCCGGGGAGAGATACAAGAGGCGATACTGGCCCTCGCTGGCATTGCACATGACAGCGGATTGTTGGCTGGCGGCTTGCGAGCTATTTAGCACACCCGCGGGAATGCCCATCTGCGCCAGTTGTGCCGCCTGGTCCTGCATAAGGGAGATCAAGGGAGAGATGACAACCGCGGTCCGCGCTGAAACCAGCGCCGGCAACTGATAGCATAGCGATTTCCCGCCACCAGTCGGCATGACTACGCAGGTGTCGTGCCCATCGAGCAGGCTTCCGACAATCTCTTGTTGCAAAGGGCGAAATGAACTGTAGCCCCAGTAGCGTCGCAAGGAATCCAGAAGATCAGTCTCAGGGGGCATGACAACAGTATAGGGGGCGACGCTGCTGAGACTCAGTAAGAACATGCGATCCCCAGGGTCTGTTCTCTCCAAAAAGGGAAAGCTATAATCACAGTCGCCAGTGAAATCTTTTTTTCGCCACGGGCTGCAAGCGCTGATCTTGTTGATGGTGGCGCTCGTCTCGGCGCTGACCGCGATGCGGTCTGCCATTCACGGGCGCGAAGTTGCCGTCCCCGATCTGTTGGGCAAAACTCCGGTGGAGGCAAGGCGTGTGGCTGAGGCCAGTGGCTTTCAGTTTGAAGTCGAACGCCAGTACTACAGTCCGCAAGTGCCGGAAGGACGAATCTTGTCGCAATTGCCACCGGCTGGGACACAAATTCGCCGAGGCTGGCAGATTCGTGTGGCGCAGAGTCTGGGGCCGCAGCGAATGGAGATTCCCAACGTTTTGGGACAAAGCCAGCGGGCGGCAGAACTCAACATCCGGCGCCGCGGATTAGATGTAGGTGCGGTCGCTGAGATTCAGCTGTCCGGTGCGATGGCGGATCAGGTGATCGCTCAAGATCCGGCGCCTAGCGCGGGTAGCATTTCGGTTCCGAAGATCAGCCTGTTGGCGTCTCAGCCTCCTCCGCCGGCAACGTTCGTGATGCCCAGCTTCGTGGGCCAGACCTTGGGGAATGTAAATGGCATCTTGAAGGACGCAGGTCTGACGGTTGGGACAGTCGCAGAAGTTGCTCCGCCTGCTGACTCGGCGGGCGAGCCTCCTCAGGTTCCTGCACCGCAGCCGTCGCCGGACAGCGTCATCGTCTCGCAGAGTCCCGCGTCCGGCGGGAAGGTGGTTGCAGGCTCTGCCGTGAACTTTGAAGTCCGATGAAAGGGTGATCAGTTCTTTTGAAGGATCGCTGCGAAAAAACCGTCGAAAGGGTGCACACCCGGAATGGTTCGCAAATAGCGCCCCAGGGTGATTGAGTCAATGTCGCGCCAGGCCAATTCTCCTTGAGCATGCAGTTCCCGCAGGAGTCCGCGGCAATCTTCCAGGCGGAACGAGGAATCGGACGAAAGCACGGATTCCGCCACTGCCTGATTCTCCTCCGGTTCGAGAGAGCAGGTCGAGTAGACGAGTCTTCCTCCCGGCCCTACTAGCTGCATGGCTGCCTTCAGAATCGTCCGTTGACGAGCCTGGAGATCGAGCAGGTCTTCGGGCCGCAGCCGCCATTTGATTTCTGGATTGCGGGCGAGAGTACCGGTACCGGAGCAAGGCACGTCGACGAGGACGCGGTCGAAGGATTCGGTTGTGGGCAGGCTGCGGATGTCAGCGGTGATGACCTGCACATTCTTTGCGGGAACCAGCTTGCGGAGCAGCCGAGCACGGTGCGGGTGAAGTTCCACAGCTACGATGGCGGCCTCGGGGTTGCGCTCGGCCAGCGATCGCGTCTTGCCTCCTGGCGCGGCGCAGCAGTCGAGAATGCGGGAGCCTTGCCCTACCAGCAGTGCTACTAGTTGCGATGCCTCATCCTGAATCGCGACCTTGCCCTCGCAAAAAGTTTGGGTTCTGGTAAGGTCGCCGGCAATGACTCGGCGTGCCGAAGACAGTAGATTACCGGGCGCGAGCTTGACGCCATGACTTTCAAGTTCGAATGCGACCGTGGGATCAGGGAGGCTGACGTAGGTCGTGGGAATCTGCTGATCGTAGTTGGAGATTTGCTGGGCCGCGGGCAATCCGAATGTCTGCTGCCACCGCTCCAGCAGCCATTGCGGATGCGCCGAAGAGCGGGCCAAAGCGGCTGCGGTTTTCCCCATGATGACCGGTGTTTGGGTTGGGTTCGCGGCGAACTTTCGCAACACCGCGTTGACGAAAGGAACTGCGGACCGCTTTCGTGCACGCTTCACCAGTTCCACACTTTCATGAACCGCCGCATGTTGCGGCACACGATCGAGGTATAACAATTGATAGGCAGCCAGACGCAAACAGACGAGCACTTCGGCATCAAGCTTGGACACTTGCAGGGAAGATCGCCGGGCAATCTGTTCATCGAGCAGTGACCGCCAACGCAGAACACCCATGACTAACTCGGTTGCCAGGCCGTGATCCGCGGCGGAAAGCGTGGCGTAATCTGACGAGTGCAGAAGTTCGGACGCGTAGGCGTCTTGCCGGTCAACCTTAAGCAGGATGTCAAAGGCTGCGCTGCGGGCCGGAGAAATCGCCATACGCTTTGTCAGCCCAACTTCTCGCCGGTTGTGGGGTGATAGCCATGAATGAAATCGCGTACTGGCATACGCTTTTTGCCCTCAGGCTGTAGTTCGAGCAGTTCCACCGCTGTGCTCTCGCCACTTCCAGCAAGTAAACAGTTGCCGTGCACTGCGAGTTCGCCCGGTGCAATTGCATTCTGCATCGGCTTGGCCGCGCAGATCTGCAAGTTCCTGCCGCGGAAGGTTGTGAAAGCTCCCGGCCAAGGCTGGAAGCCGCGAAGTCGATTGCAAATCTCATACGCACTGCGATGGAAGTCGATGCGGCCATCTTCTCTTGTAAGTATGGGAGCCAGAGTTGCCGTGGCATTGTGCTGCGGACTGGGGTGAACGTCTCCAGTTTGCAGGCCGTGCAGAGTTTCGACCATCAGGGCAGCGCCGAGAGCAGCCAAACGCGGTGACAGAGTCTCAGCATTGTCTTCGGGGGCGATTGTGACCTCTTTTTGCAGCAAGATGTCTCCAGTGTCCAGACCGGAATCGATATGCATGGTGGTCACTCCCGTAACCGACTCGCCGCGGGCAATCGCCCACTGGATCGGCGCGGCTCCTCGATACTTCGGCAGCAGGGACGCGTGCAAATTGATGTTGCCAAGTTGCGGGAGATCAAGCATCCACTGCGGGATCATGCGTCCGTAACCAACGACGATGATGGCCTCGGGACTCAAGGAAGAAAGCAGCGATTGAAACTCCGGGTTGTTCTTGATCTTATCCGGCTGGGTAATGGACAAGCCCAATTCGACTGCGCGGGCCTTGACCGGAGAGGGAGCAAGTGCCAGGCCACGCCCGCGAGGCCTGTCGGGCTGCGTGACCACCAACGAAACAGCAAATCCGGACGTGATCAGCTTCTCCAGCGTCGGGACGGCGAAGCGGGGGGTGCCGCAGAAGATCAAATTTAGAGATTGAGCCATTGAGTCATTGAGTCACTGAGTCAATCACTCAACGGTTCAATCTTCTCTCCTACCATTCCCCGGCTTTAATGAGCTTGCGTATCTTGCGTTTCATCAAATCCCGTTTCAGGGCGCTGATGTGACTGATGTAGAGCTTGCCACTCAAGTGATCGGTTTCGTGAAGAAAAGCGCGGGCCAGCAGGTCTTCGCCGGTCTTTTCGTACCACTTGCCATGGGCGTCCTGGGCACGAATGGTAACTTTCTGGGCGCGCTTCACAGGTTCACGGAACTCCGGGATGCTGAGACAGCCTTCTGGCTGGGTGTGCTTCCCTTCAGTATGGAGAATTTCCGGATTGGCCAGCACGAGTTTGGCGTCGGGATCTTCTTTAAAGGTGATGTCAATTACGGCGAGCCGCTTGGAGATCCCAATCTGCGGGGCAGCCAGGCCGACGCCACGGGCCTCGTACATGGACTCGAACATGTCGTCGATCAGCTTTCGCAGATCGTCGTCGAAGACCGTCACCGGCTCTGCGGGTCTTTCGAGGACCGGGTCGCCAAACTTTACGATGGGATAGATCATTCAGTAGTTCTTCAGTTGTTGGCAGTAACCCTGAAAATTGCGCAACATTTCTGTCATGGAGTCCCCGCCGAACTTCTCGATAGCGCAGCCGGCCAGAGTAAGGGCCACCATGGCCTCGGCTGCCACGCCTGCGGCCGGGACAACGCATACATCTGAGCGTTCGTAGGCCGCTTTCACCGGCTCACGGGTGGTAAAATCCACCGACTGCAACGGACGGCGCAGCGTGGAAATCGGTTTCAGATAGCCGCGCACGCGAATATCTTCTCCATTAGACACGCCGCCTTCAATTCCACCCGCGTTGTTCCGGTTGCGAGTAAAGCCCGAAAGTGTGTTCGATGCGGCGTAGCCTATTTCATCATGCACGGCGGAGCCAGGGGAAGCTGCGGCGGTGACACCTGTGCCAATCTCGACTGCCTTGACAGCTTGCAGGGACATGACAGCCGCGGCCAGGCGGGCGTCGAGACGCTCGTCCCATTGCGCGTACGTTCCCAGGCCTGGCGGTACATTGTGCACGACAACCTCGAAAACACCGCCGACAGAATCGCCGGTCTTTAGCACCTGATCGACTTCTTCTTTCATATGTTGCTCGGTTTCTTGCTCGGCACAATTCAACAAAACCTGATCTCGCTTAAAGAGCGTAGTAATCTGCTCCCACGAGACTTCGGCTTTGATCGTGGCAGAGCCTACCGAGGTTACATGACTGAGCACATCCATCCCCAACTCTCGAAGGAACAGTTTAGCGATGCCTCCGATCGCGACACGGGCCGCCGACTCGCGGGCCGACGCCCGCTCCAGAACGTAGCGAGCTTCGGGAAAGTTGTACTTCAAGGCTCCGGCCAGATCGGCGTGCCCAGGACGCGGCGACTTGACTGCCTTGTGCTTATCCGAATCGCCTTCTTCCACCGGGAGCGATTCCTGCCAGTTTTTCCAATCTTTATTCTCCAGAAGAATCGCAATTGGGGAACCGATGGTTTTCCCTTGGCGCACTCCTGAAAGGATATGCGCGGTATCGCGCTCAATCTTCATACGGCCACCGCGGCCGTAGCCCTGCTGACGCCGCCATAACTCGCGGTCGAGAAATGCCTGGTCTACTTTCAGTCCGGCCGGCATGCCGGAAAGAAGTCCAACCAGCGCTTCGCCATGGGATTCTCCGGCGGTGAAGTAGCGCAACATTGAATCAGGATTGTATCCGATCAGGCAGCCAGCAGCAGACCTTACATGTTGCCATTGGGGAAAACCAGAATCTTGCTGGACTCGCCGGTCTTCAGCCGCTCCATTCCTTTGGAGAAATCTTTCATGGCGATGCGGTCGGTGATTACAGGATGAAGGTCGAGCTTGCCATGCTTGAGCAACGCGGTCATCTGATACCAGGTCTGATACATGCGGCGACCACTGATGCCTTGCACGGTGATCCCCTTGAAAATGATGTCTTCTGAGAAGTTAAGGGAGATCGGCTTGGAGGTGAGCCCAAGTAGGGAGATGCGTCCGCCGCGACGCACAATGTCGAAAGCTGTTCGAATGGCGTTGGGATGGCCAGCCATTTCCAGCACCACATCGACGCCCAGACCTCCTGTGCGCTCCATGACCATGGCGTTTACATCCTGGGTCGACGGGTCGAGCACGACGTCGGCTTTCATTTCTTTGGCTATGCGCCGCCGGTGTTCGTTGACTTCGATGGCATAGATTTCGGCTGCTCCCACCGCGCGGGCCACGGCGATGGAAAAAAGTCCAATGGGGCCGCAGCCTGTGATGGCCACAGTCTTGGCCGCAATTTCACCGGCCAATACGCTGTGGACCGCATTGCCCAGCGGGTCGAGGATCGACGCGTATTCCTGCGGGATGGCGGGGTCGAGCTTCCAGATATTCGATTCTGGAATGACCACGTATTCGGCAAACGCCCCGTCAGAATCCACGCCTATGATCTTCACGTTCTGGCAGATATGGGCATCGCCGGTGCGGCATTGATAACACTTGCCACAGGCCACATGCATCTCGGCGGACACAAAATCGCCTTCTTTGACGCTGGTGACTTCATCCCCGAAGGCCACGACTTCGCCACAGAACTCGTGTCCGGGGATCAGCGGGGGATGAATGCGGTTCTGCGCCCATTTGTCCCACTCATAAATATGGAGATCGGTGCCGCAGATGGAAGCCACTTTGACCTTGACCAAGACGTCGTTCGGTCCGAAGGCGGGGACTTTGACTTCACGGATTTCCGCACCGGAAGCAGCTTGCGGCTTTACAACAGCGAGCATGGTCTTGGGCATGAGGGCCATTCGACGGACTTCAAATTCTTAATCGCAAAACGGACTATTCTAGCACCCCGGAAGCGCGGCTAGGGTTGATTCGCCCCGGCAGGAGGCGTTCCCAGTTTCCGCTCCGCCAGCTTGTGGTTGACCACTTCCGACTGACCGCGCGGAATACTGAGCGACTTCCAGTCCGTCGAGCGGAGGTGCTTGGCAAGAAATACAATCTGGCCGACGTGATAGGCGTGGTGAGCAAGCTGCCTGTTGATGGCTTGCAGCACGGTGTGCGGTTCGCCGCGGATAGTGACCGTACGTTGTACATCTTCCGGACGGAGCGCTTCGATGGCCGAGAATAGGCAAGACCAGCCCGCCTCCCACCACTGCATGACGTCTGCGCGGGCGGTTTCGGACGACAGCTCGAATTCCTGGTCACGATGGCGGTCGGGCTTCTCGCCGTCGCTGGTCAGAAAATCGGTGAAGCGAGAACGCATGTTGCCAGCCATGTGCTTCACAATAATCGCCGCAGAATTAGACTCGGGGTCCAGGGTTACAACAAATTCCTGATCTTTCAATTGGGCAAGCGCGCCTTCGCCCAGACGCTTGTAGCCGCGAAACTGACGGCCGGCCTCGTCGAGATAGTGCTGAGCAAGTTCGGTCATACTCAAATAGATGCCGCGGGCAGCTGAGGAGTAGCAGAATGAACTCGCACTTCGATCCCGGCGGCACGGCCAAGGCCGTCTACGCGACTACAGCGTTTCCGCGAGATGTTCTAGCCGGATCTCCCCCAACCGCCGCCGCCCGGTGTCTCAATGCGAATTCTTTCACCCTTGCGTAGCCGGGTGTTGAACTTTCCGGGCAGCGCTTCCGATGAGCCATCGGCGCGGATGACAGCAGCATTCCCAGGGGTCCCATCAACTCCGCCGCTCAGCCCGTAAGGCCCTCGAGTGCGCCTCTCCGCCAATAGTGTGACTTCAGCATCGGCAAGCACCTCAATTTCGCGGACGATGCCGTCTCCGCCATGGTACTTCCCAGCCCCGCCGCTACTTGGCCGCAGCGAATAGGTGCGAACCCGCAACGGATAAGCATATTCCAGCGCCTCGGCCGGCGTGTTGAGAGAATTCGTCATGTGGGTGTGCACGCCGGAGACACCGTCCTTGTTCGGACGTGCACCCATGCCTCCGGCGATGGTCTCGTAGTACGCGAACGGCTCGTGTGTGCGGGGATCAACTCCGCCGATGGTCAAGTTGTTCATCGTTCCCGACGCGGCTGCAGGAATCCGGGCGGGAAGAGCCTGGGCCAAAGCTTTCAACAGCACATCGACGATGCGTTGCGAGGTTTCCACATTGCCTCCCGCGACCGCCGCCGGCGGACGCGCATTCACCACGGTTCCCTCCGGAGCAATAACCTGGATGGGTCGCATCAGGCCGGCTGTCGCTGGGACATCGTCCATGAGCAGGCAACGGAATACGTAAAAGCAAGCAGAGTAGGCAATGGCCTGCACCGCGTTCACACTGCCTTCCACCTGCGGATCGCTTCCAGTGAAATCCACCGAGACAATATTGCCGGGACGCCTTGGCTCGCGCGCCACGCGGACTTTGACCGCGATTCTCACCGGATTGCCGCTGACGCCATCGTTGTCGAGATAGTCCTCGGCACAATAGGTTCCGCGAGGCACATTTTGCAGGAACATCCGCATCATCTTTTCTGAGTAGTCGAGTAATTCTCCAGCAGCGTGCCTAGTGCGGGAAAAACCATAACGCCTGGCAATTTCGCGCAAGCGTTCGGCGCCGGTGTGACATGCGGCGAGTTGCGCTTGCAGGTCTCCCTGGCGTTCGACCGGCGTGCGGACATTGCTCAAAAGAAGCGCAAGCACGTCAGCCTGCGTTTTTCCAGCGCGTATCAGTTTCACGGGAGGAATGCGAAAGCCTTCCTGATAGATCTCGCGGCAAAGGCCCATCGAACCGGGATAGGCCCCGCCAACATCGGCGTGGTGAGCGCGTGAAGCCACATAAAAGGCGGGTAGAGCCTTGCTGCGTGAATGCTCCACGTAGACCGGCGCTACCAGGGTGATATCGGGAAGGTGAGTTCCGCCGCGGAAGGGATCGTTGAGCATCGCGACGTCTCCGGGAGCGAGATTGAGATTCTCCAGGACAGTGCGCACCGACATCGGCATCGAGCCAAGATGCACCGGCATGTGATCACCCATCGCCAAGACTTCTCCGCAAGAATCAAATACGGCGCAAGAGTAGTCACGGCGTTCCTTGATATTCGGTGAAAACGCGGTGCGGCGCAGCGCAGCGCCCATTTCCTCCGCGACGGAATGGAAAATGTTCTTGAAGATCTCGAGTTCGATGGGATCGCGCGCCATGGATGAAAGAAAGTCTACGACAACGGAGGCGATGGGTCGCCTGAAAGTGAAACCTTACCGCGAGAATTGTGTTGACATTCAAAACAATACTCCTCAATATCTTGGGGTGAGGGTTTCGTTCACACTAGAAGTGTAGGGCGACCTCGCGTAGCAAGCTTTTGCTTTGAAATTTCACAAGGGAAAATAGCTCACGGAGGATAACTTCATGGCAACCAAGAAAAAGGCTGCGAAGAAAAAAAAGAAACACTAACAGCCGGCGAGAATTTCTCGTACGGATCAGAAGTTCAGAAAGGCCTCGCGAGAGAAGCACCTCTCGCGAGGCTTTTCTCATGAGCGGCAGCCGCTGCATTGTCCCGCCTGGATAGACTCTTGACGATCATCGCCGCGATACCCACTCCGCCTTTCGCCGCCAGACCCGAAGCCAATGCCTGTATGCCCAGGGACTGGTAGTTGTCGGACGTGGCGTCTGTTTCTTTTCCGGGAAGTGAAGCGAAGGTTTTTTCCAAAGGACCAAGCAGGGTGTTGAGCAAGACGGCTTCGAAATCGTGGGCTGCCTTTGCGATCTTGGGGGAGTGCTGGTCTTCGACGGGAACGGCAGGAGTGAAGGCTTCAGGGACGGTGGCTACAACTGGCGCAATATTCATCAAATCACATCCAGATCCGCTTCAAGGGCTCCTGCGGCTTTGATGGCCTGGAGGATTGCGATCACATCGGTTGCGGTGGCCCCGATTCTTTGCAGCCCATTGACCAACTGTTCTACGCTGGCGCCTTCCGTCAGTTCGATGCGCCGCGCCGGAGCTTCTTCGGCCTTAACGGTCTGCTCCGGAACGACTTCTGTTTTACCGCGGGACAGCGGGTTGGGCTGCGAGACCGTCAACTCGGTGGCCACGACAATTGAGAGACTGCCATGCAGGATGGAAACGGCGCCCAGCCGGACATCCTTGCCCATGACGACTGTGCCGGTACGCTCGTTGACGACCACTCGTGCGCGATGATGCACTGCCACGGTGAGACTCTGCACCCGCGCGAGCAGAGCAGGAACGTCGCCGGAGCCCAGAGCCGTGTTATCGATATCAATTCGCCGGCTATCCACTACCGAAGCGATGGATTTTCCGAATTCCTTGTTGATGATGCCTGCGACCTCGCCCGCCGTGTTGAAATCCGGCTCGTTCACCTGCGACGAAAGATTGATGATGGCTTTGCGCTGCGGCTGATTCATACCATCCGCGGGGTCGGGTACGAATTGAGCGGAGCCCGAAGGTGAGCAAGAACTTGAGCTCCACGGGAACCTGCTCTGCCACTCACTTGTTGCTCCCGCGGTTGCGGATAATCGACTAGGGATTTCGCGGCGTGGAGCTTACCAACAGGAAAGCCTTGCGACAATTGTGCCTGCCCGGGGGCGTGCTCTTGCTCCTAGCCACAGTGTTGCTGTACGGCGGACTGCTTTTCATCCCGGCCTCGGCCATCGATTTCTATTACTACACGGTTTTTGCAGCCTCCCTCCTGCTGGCCTGGCGCTTTCACTCAAGCCGCGTGATGTTTGTGCTGCTTACGCTACTACTGGCACACCGGTCTCTGGAGTTCTTTTCCAACGGTCAAGTTCTCTCAGCCGGGCCAGGCCGCATTGCATTTGAAGCCATCGCGCTCTTGCTGCCGGTCAACGTGGTTCTGTTTTCTTTGGCTCGCGAGCGGGGATGGACTGTGCCCGCGATCACACCCCGGCTGGCGCTGCTGTTTTTCGAATCAGTTTTCATAGCCCTCATTTGCCGGCCAGGGACCACCACCGGCCCATGGTTGCTTCACGCCGCATTTCTGAAGCGCGACTTTTTTTCATGGACGCCGATTCCGCAATTTGCTTTGCTGGTGTGCGCCGTCAGCTTCGCAGTCCTGCTGCTCCAGTTTGTGGTGCGCCCCAAGCCGCTGGAGAGCGGGCTGTTGTGGTCATTGGCTGCGGCCTTTGCCGGCATGCAGGCTGGCGGAGTGGGACGAACCGGGAGCGCCTATTTCGCCACCTCCGGGCTGATTCTACTGAGCTCGATCATTGAGACTTCGTATCTTCTCGCCTATCACGACGAATTGACCGCGCTGCCTTCGCGCCGCGCCTTCAACGATGCGTTGCTCCGCCTGGATGCACCCTATGCCATTGCCATGGTCGACATCGACCATTTCAAGAAATTCAATGACACCTATGGACACGACACCGGTGACCAGGTCCTGCGCATGGTGGGTACACGTCTAGCCGAAGTGACGGGAGGCGGCCAGGCCTATCGAGTGGGAGGAGAAGAGTTCTGCATCCTCTTCCGCGACAAGTCCATGAAAGAAGTCTTGCCACATCTTGAGGCAGTGCGGGTGGCGATTCAGGCATCGGTGTTCCACCTGCGCGGTCTGCCCGAACGTCGCAGCGCCGATCGAGGTGTGGATCGAAGAAGCCGGCGCAGCCGCCGAGTGGCAAGCTCCCAACTCCTTCGCCGTACTCTCGCTGAGCCTTCTACTCAGGAACTCTCAGTTACGGTTAGCGTAGGAGTTGCTGAGCCAAGCCCCGCCGCCAAGGAAGTCGACCAAGTGGTGCAAAGCGCGGACAAGGCGCTTTATCGCGCCAAGCGGGCAGGCCGCAACCGAATCGAGATGGCTGCCCCGACCCGCAGCCGTGGGTCACGCTTCAAGCGCAGCATTGCTTGATGCCGCTACGAACTGCCGATCATTACTCCAGTTACGAATACCAATGCTCCGCCGAGGGCGACCTGCATGGCAGCAGACACCATGGGCGTGTCCATGTAACGATGCCGTATCCAGGTGATAACGCTGAGCTCGGCAATTACCACGATCGAAGCCACGATCAGAGCAACGTGAAAATTGGGAATCAGAAATGGCAGGGTGTGGCCAACACCGCCCAGAGCCGTCATGGCGCCGCAGATCGCGCCACGGACCCAGGGATGTCCGCGGCCGGTCAGACTGCCGTCATCCGAGAGTGCCTCGGCAAAACCCATGCTGATGCCGGCCCCAATGGAAGCGGCCATGCCGACCAGAAACGCGTCCCAGCTATTGCGAGTGGCCAAAGCGGCTGCAAACACCGGCGCCAGAGTTGACACTGATCCATCCATCAACCCGGCCAGGGCGGGCTGTACGATCTGAAGCACGAACAGCCGCCGCCGCGCCCGGTCTTCATCTTGCTTGACATTCAGGGGCAGTTCTTCCGCTTTCAATTCCTGGGCCCGGTCTTCATGCGTCCGTTCTTCCTGCGCCAGATCGTCGAGTAGTTGGCGGATACTGGCGTCTTGCGTGTGTGCAGCCGCCTTTTCGTAAAAGCGTCGAGTTTCCACCTCCATGGCACTAGCGGTCTTGTGGACGGTATCCAGCCCTAGAGGCCGCACCAGCCAGACTGGTTTCCGCTCAACAAAACCTCGCACATCCTGACGCCGGACCAGCGGGATATGTTCCCCGAACTTCTGCCGGTGCAATTCGATCAGCCGCCGCCGATGGCCGGACTCTTCGACCCGCATTCCATCGAATACCGTCGCCGATGCGGGGAAGTCCTGCCGCAAACCCTCTGCGAAATCGGCATAGACCCGCTCGTCTTCCTCTTCGAGCGAAATCGCCAACGCCAGAATCTCCTGTTCGGAAAGAGCGTCAAAGTTCTTCATGGGAATAGTGTAGCTAGAGAGGCAACGCTACTCTATACAAGAAAAAAGCCCACGGTGTTGAGCCGTGGGCGAGTGGAAGAAATGATCAAGCAGGGAGTCTAGTAAGCCCACCAGGGAGCCGCCGGGGCAACCGATGGAACCGCCGCTCCATCGATGGCAGTGATCACACTCTTGCCGTAGAAGAAAGGCAAACCATAGTCGAACCCGCCTCCTGCATTCGGCCCGCCTAAAGTGCTGAACGCGGCATCGGCGCCGCCACCAGCGGCGAACAGGTTGTCGGCATTGTCAATGCTGAAATTAACGGTGCCAGTTCCACTTGTCGCCCCTTGGTTGGTGGCAGAAAAATTCTGAATGCTGGTTGGGCAATAGAACGACGTCACGTCTGTACAAACCGGCAGTTGATTCACGACGGTAGTGTTGGGAAAGAAGAGAGCGTTGGATCCGAGGTCGATGAAACTCGGAGTGTTGTTGGCGCTGTTGTAGGTTGTGCCGTTGAATGTGACCGAAAAGGTATCCAGCGAGTCGAGGGTAAAGATGGTTGCGGTGCTGGGTATTTGATTGTTGGTTTGCGTCCCGATACCAAAAATCAGCGAACCGCTCTCGGTGGCCGCTGCTCCGGAAAGGGCCGGGAGTTGGACAATCACTCCGTTATTATCGTTCGCGAACAATGCCACAGGATTGGTCACTTGCTGATTGGCGTTGGGATCTCCGCAAATCGCCCCGCAACTCACAAAGGTAGGTGTGCACGCTGTGCCCGTGGAACATAGGTAATAGAAAGGCTCCGGCGGAGTCGTGTTCCCGCCTCCTGGATCGCAGGCTAACCCGCAATCCACCGGTTCGGGCCCGACTCCGAGGATGCCATTGGTCCCCAAAGTTGCCTGCGTGTCTTCGTCAATCCCGCCGTTCGAACAATTGGTGGGGATGGTAAAGGTCCCTGTGGCCGGGTCCGCGATCACTTGAATCGTCTCAGAACTGGCTAGCTCACCCGCCATTTGGACATCGGCCACTTCAGCCGTACCCCAGAGGAAGGAACCATCGGCGAAATTGATGCAGTTGTAGAGCGTGCTATTACCCGAGGTGAGTGTTTGCAAGCCGGTAAGCGTTATCGCCGACGACAGGATCCTCAGGCCAAACGAACCGGTGTCCACGAGAATTCCGCCAATCGTCTGGCAGGTCGTGGTGCCGGGATTGCAGATGGTCACGCTGGTGAACGCGCCATTGGGATAAATCGTGCCCGCCACCGGCCCGCCATCAACCGCGATGGCCTGAACGTTCCCTGTGCTACCGCCACCGGGAGGAACGCCCACCGGAGTTCCACCACTACTTCCGCCTCCGCATCCGACGAGAAATCCCAGGGTCGCAACAATCACCAATGATAAGAACGTGCGCACGGCTGCCTCCTTAGTAGTTATGTCTGAAAACTATCGAATTTGGTCCGGGGTGACGCCTTGCGGCAACATCTGGGGAACATAAGCCCTTCCGAAATATCCCCGCGGATGCCCGCTGCTCTGCACCACCAACCCTGGCTGTTGAATATTTAAAGGACTGCGGCCCACGTGGGCTGCGTGATGGGCTTGAACTCCGTCAGAAAACTGTTGGAAGTAGGTGCCCAGAATCTGCTGCATCGGGGGCATGGACGGGCCGCGCCAGGCAACAGCGAACACTTTCCCGTCAGAGGAGACATATTCGTGCACGATGCTCCCCATGGGAGTCTTGATCTCGTGCAGAGTAAAGGCCTGGCCTGTGGTCGTTTTGATGCTGGCCTTCATGTGCGCCTGGTCGGCCTGCACCGAACTCAGATCACCGCCCAGGGCCGCGAACGCAGGCAGACAAAGTCCCAATGCTATGAGAGCGGCGCTCGCCACCTTCGCCCACGCTGACCCGCGAGTTACCTCGTGCTGCTTAAGAATTGTCATAAGACTCACCTTGGAGTTCATTGCTGACGGGGGTTGCCCCCTCTTGTGTACCTAACCTTGTTTGTCTAGCTAACCCAGCGCATCGCCTTTTGTTGCGCATTTGCACTAGGATTTTCCCTCGGCTGCCGTGGGTTGCATGTTGATTGCGGTTTTCACGGAATTTAACGCTGCCAAGCAAGGTTGCTGATCCCATTCTAAGCATCCCCAGGGCGCTTCAGGCAACCGCAAACAACTCAAAGCGAAGCTCTTGTTCCGAGTTGGTAACCATTACTTCCATCATCTGATACAAGGTGCCGGCCCCCACTCTGCCCCCGGCTGCAGCCCCTGAAACGGTGATCTATACTGGTGCAAACCACACGTATGGTTGTAGAACGTCAATCCTTTGACTAAAGGAGCATATGGCGATGCGACTCCATTCCGGATTCTTGCTGCTTGTTTTGGCGAGTCTGTCCCTGCCAGTGTTCGCGCAGGAAAGGGAGATTTCCCCAAAAGCGGTGGAACGCATTCAAAAAGAAGTGCGCCACGAACTGGTGATGCTGCCGTACCTGGACGTGTTCGACAATCTCGCCTACAAGGTCGACGGCTACACGGTTGCCTTGTTCGGGCAAGTCACCAATCCCACGGTGAAGTCCGACGCGGAAAACGCGGTGAAGAAAATTGAAGGGGTGGAGAAGGTTGAGAACCAGATCGAAGTACTGCCGGTTTCCCCAATGGATGACAACTTGCGCCGGCGGCTTTTTCGCGCGATATATGGCTACGCGCCGATGCAGAAGTATGCGCTGCCGACCATCAAACCCATCCGCATAATCGTGAAAAACGGCCACGTCACGCTCGAAGGGGTGGTGGACAGCCAAGGGGACAAGAACATCGCAAACGTCCGCGCCAACGGCGTGTCCGGGGTGTTTTCGGTGACCAACAATCTGGTAGTTGCGAAGTAGCGGTTATTTGTCGCGCACGTTAGACTCCGCGGGCTGCTGATAAACTATCTCTGCCGCGGAGGGATGCGTGAGCGGTTGAAACGGGTGGTCTTGAAAACCACTGTACCTGAAAGGGTACCGGGGGTTCGAATCCCTCTCCCTCCGCCATTACTTTTGTTATCTAGCATTTGCGAGGTGGTGATACCAAACTGATACCTAAATCAGCGAGGTTTCACCGATGGCGAACCGCGAGTGCAACGTCACCAAGAGAGTCCAAACCGCACGGGGTCCACGCTACTGCCGTGTTGTTCTCGCGGCGAACGGACGGATCAAACCGGATCACGTTCTCGTCGGCGAGAAGGTCGAGGTCCATCGCGACGGCGCGTATTACCTGGAGTGGCGCGAAGGAACTCAGCGCGTCCGGCTCTCGGTCGGCAACGACGCGGCTGAGGCGAGCGCGCGCCGACAGCGGAAAGAGGCGGAACTGAACGCAATCGCGAACGGCGTGCCTCTCGCGACCGGCGCGGAAGGTGACGGATCGGACAAGCGTGGCGCGACGTTGAAGGACGCGCTCCGCGAGTTCCTCGACGAGAAGAAATCCACCCGGAAGGCGAAGACCCACGCCGACTACGAAACCACTCTGGAGTATTTCCAGCAGAGTTGCGCGAAGCGATGCCTCAGCGAGGTCACGCGCAAGGACCTGCTCGCCTTCACCGTGTACTGTCGCGAAGAGCTGGAGCTGTCGCCGCGAACAGTCTTCAACAAGTTCGCGCGCGTGGTCGCATTCCTCCGCGCTCAGAAGATCAAGCTCCATGAGAAAGGCGACGCGCCGAAGTTCGTGGAAGAAGAGCCGGAAGTGTACGAGCGTGAGGACCTGGACAAACTCTTCGCGGCGTGCGACGCCGACGAGCGGCTGTGGTTCGAGTTTTTTCTGATGACCGGGATGCGCGAGCAGGAAGTGATGCACACCCACTGGCGTGATGTGAACCTCAAGGCGTCCACAGTGAGGATCAGCTACAAATCGGAGCACGACTGGTCACCGAAGGCTTACAAAGGCCGCGAGATTCCTATCCCGGCTAAGCTGGTCGCGAGCCTGAAGGCATGGAAAACGCGTTCTAATGGCTCCTGTGAGCTTCTCTTTCACACGGCGGGCTGCAACCCCAAACTCGACTTCCTGGACTGCCTGAAGGCCGTGGCGACGCGCGCCGGGTTGGATAAAGACGACTTCTGGTTACACAAGTTCAGAGCTACGTTCGCGACGTGGCATCTGTGGGCGGGTGTCGATCTCAGGACCGTGCAACTGTGGATGGGTCACTCGGACTTGGAATCGACGATGCGCTATCTGAAACCATCACGGAGTCAGCAGACGCATGACAGGGTGAACGCGACGTTCGCATAAAGGCTCCCGGATGTGCTACTCTCCCGCCGTTATGAGGCGCGCGAAGAGACTGTTCCTGCCGGTCGTCTTTTCAGCCTTCCTCGTTCATTTGCCGTCCTCGGCGCAAGACACCAAGGCAATCTTCCACGTGACCAGCGTCAGGACCGAGGACGCGAAGGATTGGTGCACTACCGGCAAGTGTTCAGCGACGCGGATCACCGTTGAAGGCTATTCCGACGCTGTGGAGTATGTCCTCGACTGTGTTGAAACCATCGCGAGTGAACCGTCTCCGCACGTGACTGTTGTTTGCGATCACGTTCATGCGAGCAATGACTATGACGTAGAGATCGGCTCGAACTACATCTTCTTCGGTGAATCGCGGAAGCCGTCGTCCACACAAGAACCCCTGCGTTCAGGGTATTCAATCGTTTCGGAAAAGGAACGAGCCAACCGCAAGCGGTGAGTCGGGTCTTTTGTGGAGCTACATCTGCCACGTGACCGTCACTGATGTCTTCCGGTTCCGCATCGAGTCGCCACTACTTCGGGAGTCCCCACCAGATGACCGCCATCACGACGAGGGACACGATACAGATGGCTGTCACCGAAAGCCAGAGACCTAGTGGGAAAGGGGATAGTCGCTCTGGCGACACATTCAGTTTCCTATGGACCGTGACGCCATATACCGCGACTGCGGAAGACGAACAAACACCGAGAAGGTTGAAGATCATAAACAGCATGACGAAGTAGTGAGGCGGCTTCTCGCCTGCTTTCGTAATGACACCCACGTAGCCGAGACCCCCTGCGTTGAACGCGAAGAATCCCGTGTACCAGGTGATGTAAGTCTGAGCGACCAGGCGTGCCCAGGAGTTGAGTTCGGTTGTGTCTTCGGATCGCGGATGGACGATGTCGGCGGCGCTCATGCTGTTGACGCTCCTTTGAAGGTGAGGCGACGTTCGGCTAACCAGTGGTCATCCTTGGGTTCTGCGTCATGACTTCCAACGACGTGTCTAACAACCCCATGCCGATCCTCCGCCGCGCCTTGACTCGACTCGCTACAATGGGTCGTGCGATGCACGCCCTTCAACGGTTCGTTGTGGCACGCCCTATATATCATCGTTCCAGTCGCCCTCACAGTGTACCTGTTGAACCTCTGGAGCCTCGGAAAAGGCGGTCACTACTTCTTCGATCCGAAGCACAACAACGATCCGAGGTTGAAGGCAGAGGGAGGCACCTTCGAGCCACACGCGAAGAGTTATCAGGACCTAGCAAAGCTCGCGATCACTCTCTCGGCGGCGGCGCTCGCCTTCCTCGTTAGTGTGACCTTCAGCGAGAGGCCGATGAACCTAGCGTTCACGGCGCGCATCCAGGCGGTCGCTCCCATCGTTGCGGGGTTCTTTGGCTCGGCTATCGCGCTGCTCGTGGCGTTCATGCTCTTCCAGGCGCTCAACTACGAAGCCTACTGTCATTCAGGCGATCACAGCACCTACAAGCCGTGGAGATACGCGCTGAGCCTTGCCCTAGGCTTCACCGGCCTGATCGCGTTCGTCCTCGGCTTCCTGTGGCTCGCGCAGAGCGTCTTCCGACCCTGAAACGGTATCACTTCGGTATCAGTTGCCTTGTAAGTCTTTTACCATCAACAACTAGCGGAGAATCACGAGTTCGCCGCCACAAGCTAAGTTATTGATTCCATTAGGTGTCGATGTGATACCGTCCCTTCCCTCCGCCATGCTCCCACGTACTGTTCTAGCCGGGGCGGCGCGGCGGGGTTAAAACGTTGACACTTTTGTCGTTCACCACCTCGAACCATCTGAACGGACCTAACTAACACCAGGAATTGTACTTAAGTCGAATCGTTCACCGTTCACCACCCCTAGGTCAGGACTTATTGAACGAACGATCACCACAGAAGACGTAGGACTTCGTCCTGTACTACGTCCTCCTATCTGTGGCCGTTCCGTTCACCGTTCAGAACACTTATTGAACGATTTGTTCACCTGAGTATTCCCCTCTCTGTGAAAGCTCTTTCACCTTCTCCTCGTCGTCGCCGATCTTCCGCCTTTGTTTTCAATCGCGGAGTTTTGGCAAGCTGGTTGCACTTAGAGACAGCGACAACTCGAATCGCCTGATAAGGCGTGCGGCCTTCAAAGGTCGCGTGTAGATCACCAGGGTGAGACGTAGTGACACTCAGTCACTCAAGACGCACGTAGCCCTGACCGGGAACCACCGCGAGTCCGGCGCGATCTACACACCAGATGGCCTAACAAGCTCATCTCCAAAAGCAGCCTCGTTGCTGCTGGACGGGACAGATGAGCGAATCAGAACAACTCGAAAAGCGAGACCACAGTTTCTTCAGCCCGAGCACCGGCAAGGGTCGCCTTCGTCAGAGCGTTCTTGAACTCTACGAACAGCACAAGGCTGAGGGTCTGTTGCCAACCAACGGACGCTTTCTCTACTACGAACTCGTCGCCGCTGGTGTCGTGTCGAAAGAGAAGACCGGCGCTCGCAACCCCAGCCAAGGCGTCACCGACGCTCTGATCGAATTGCGCGAGCGTGGATACATTCCGTGGGAAGACATCACCGACGAGACCAGGGATGTGATCGAGAACTATCACCGTCCGACGTTGAAGGAGAGCGTTGAGTCGAACATCAAGTACGCAACCATCTCTCTGTGGCATCCCGAGCCGCCGCCGTTGGTCCTTTGTGAGTCCCGGTCGATCCGCAGTGCCATCGAAGCGGTCACCACTGAATATCAGGTCCCGCTCGCCGCGACCAACGGCCAGTGTGCCGGATTCCTTCGCACCAAGGTGAAGAACGTTCTTGAACCTGGTCAGGTCGTCCTCTACATGGGTGACCTCGACTTCAGTGGTGGTCACATCGAAGCAAACAACCGTCGCGTGTTGGAAGAAGTCACCGAGAGCGTCCTCGCCTGGGAGCGTGTCGCCATCACTGATGAACAGGTTGACCTCTACGATCTGGTCCGCATTCCGAAAGAGGACAAACGCACAGGTGAGAGTTACGAGTCTGTGGAGACCGAGGCTCTCGGTCAGGCTCGCATCGTCAGCCTACTTCGTGGCCGATTGCAAGAGCTGATGCCCGATGCTCGGCGTGAGCGAGTTCTTGAACGTGAACGCAAGGAACGGAAGAGCCTCACCCGGTTGCTCGCCGGTCTGAAAGGAAAGCAACGATGAACACTCCCCACGCTAAGATTTTCGATGTTGTGTCCTTTCCTGGAGGTGACGGCTATCAGAAAATGATCGACCGGATCGCCGACATCTGTGGCGACCGCGAAGACCCGCGTCTCGCACTGGTGCTCGGCCTCAAGGAATACCAGGATGAAATTCTCGTCGCGCTGCGCGATGCCGGTGTCAAAGATGCACGCATCATTTCTCTCGACCCTGAAGAACTGACCACCACTCGCACCATCCCCGAACAGACCGTCGATGTCATGGACGGAAACGGCAAGGTGGAGAAGTTCACCTCTCCCGAAAAAGAGATCACAACCACCATCGAACTGCCTCACTCGCTCGCTTCTGTGGTGAACGCGAATGCGATTGTTGATCTCTATTACCGTGGCCGGAGGGACGTGACCGGAAAATGGATCGCGCGTCCAAAGGAACTCGCAGTCGTCATCTCGGTTTATCAGAACCCGGACAACCGCGAGCGATACCTCGATGTGGTCGCAAAGCTCCCGGTTGAGATTTTCTTCGTCGAAGGGAGCTATGACGACGAGCAGTTGCGGCGGGTGGATCAGATGGTCGAACGCGGCGGTTCTGTGGCGCTGTTCGATTCTTGGGAAGCGTTCGAGGCCACAGAGGGACTCACGCCGATCATCGAACAGATCGTCAACGAGGGAGAGACCATCGCGCTCGGCGCTCTTCCGAAAGAGAACAAGACTTGGCTGATGCTGTCGGCGGTCAAGGCGCTCCTCACCGGCGAGAAGTTTCTCGGTCACTTCCACGTCGCGCGTCAGGCTGAGAAGGTCGTGTACTTCGCGGTCGAGACTTCGCGCGGCCTCATCAAGCATCGACTGAAAATCCTCGGTATCTACGACTTCATCCGGGAAGGAAGGCTGTTCGTTCGCACATTATCAGCCGGGAGCGTTCCCGATCTCACCGATCCCACCGTTCTCGAAGCGGTCAAGGGAGCCGACGTGTTCCTCGACACCGCGATCCGATTTTCAGAAGGCGACGAGAACTCAGCCGGTGACGCGAAGATTCTCTCCGCGAAGGTCCAGGGGTTGATCGCCGCTGGTGCTCGCGTCGTGTGGATCGCGCATCACGCGCCGAAGTCTTTCCGCGAGGCGACGACGATGTCGCTCGAAAACATGCTTCGCGGCTCGGGTGACTTCGCCGCTTCCATCTCCAGCGCCATTGGTCTCCGGCAACTCGACGAGAAGACGAACACGATCTTCGTGCAAGGTGTCGCGAGCCGCGACATGGAGCCGGTCGAACCGTTCGTGATCTGTGGCCGACCGCACCTAAACGACACCGGCAATTTTCTGATGGTGAAGAAACCTGGTGAGGCGGGAAGTCTCAGCGATCACGTCAACAATAAGAACGGAAGGCCGGAGAATCCCAACAAGACACAGAAGCTCCAGATGGTCCTTGATCTTCACAAGGAGAGCAAAAGCTATCAGGAGATTGCCGAGACTGTCGGCATCTCGAAAACCACCGTTCATAACTGGATTGCAGACGCGGATCGTGATGAGGGAAGACCGAATTTCTAAGCGAGGGTTATATGGGTCTCGAAAATCTGTTTGTGAAACTGAAAATTCGCCGGTTCATGCTTCAACAGCCGGAACACGCGAGTAGCCGGAACGATCTCTACGCTCACTTAGTGGCAGCCGTCCCCGCTAAACATGCGGGAGAGGCTATTAACGAGTGCGTGCTTGAGGGGTTGATCTGGCTCTCACAGGGTGGCTCGCAAGTCCACTGGCATGAGGAAGTGATCGGCCTGATGGAGGTGTTGCATGGATGAAATCTGGACTGTCGAAGAACTCGCGCAATTTCTGAAGATGAACCGCCGTCAGATTTACACGATGACGGAGGCGCGAACTCGCGCGAAACAGAAGCATCCACTCCCGGTCCTCCGCATTAACGGCAACTTGAGATTCAGCAAGACAGCGGTGATGGAGTGGCTCGCGAAGCTCCAGGAAGGAAGTGTGTGATGAGCCGACAACGCGGAAACAAAACACCGAAGGTTGTCCGCGAGACGCGGAAGCGACAGATCGCCGCGAGCCTCGCCGCGAACAAGGGCGTCGAACAGACTCGCAAGGAGATGGGTCTGGCGAACGGGACCTTCTATCGGATGCTGAAAGAGCTAAACCTCGACTACGCGAACGCGACGATGGAGACGCTCGGCGAGGTCAAGGGAAAGCTGATGATCGAACTCGCGCATCGCGCCGAAGAAGTCCTCGCCGGAAAGCTCGACCCGAAGGCCGCGACCGCGTGGGTGAAGATCATCAACCTGATCTCGGAACTCGGCGGGATGAGGATCACCCGGAGCATGAACGTTCACGTCTCGGCGGGTAAGGACACACTGTGGCTGAAGTTCAAAAAGGCCGTGATCGGCCTGGACGAGCCACAGGTCGAGGCCGCGTTCGCGTACCTAGCGGCGCTCCCGCGTGCGCCGAAGCCGGTCGTGAGAGACGCGACGTGGTTCCCCAAGCCCGACCCGAAGTTGCTGGAAGGAAATTGAGTGAGCATCGCTGAACAAATCGAGAAGATTGGACGAGCCTTGACCGCCGACGATCTTGCGCGGCTTCTCTCCATCTCGAAGGTCGCGGTCTACAAGCACGCCGCCGAAGGGAAGATTCCCTCGTTCAGGATCGGCGTGTCTATTCGGTTTGATCCCCACAGCGTGGCGACGTGGCTCCGAAAGAAAGGTGTGTAAGCGGAACCCGGCTTCGCGATCAGTTCGGACCTCGACAATATCGACGGTCATTATTCACACAGCCTCACATTCTGATCCGGTGGCAACTTGCCACAGCATACGGAGAACTTATGAACATCCTCTCGTGGTTCAAATCTAAGGCCGATCAGCGCGCCGTTATCAGTGAGGCCGCGACCCTTCGCACCTCCGCGCGCGGTGGGGAGTTCATTCGATGAATCTTATTCAATACTACGAGGCCAAACGACCGCGCTCTTACGAAACGAACTGGCACCATCGCTGGGTTTGCGACATCCTGGAGCGCGCGTACACGCAACGTCAAAACGCGATCATCGAAGTCCCGCCTCGGCACGGAAAAAGCGAGATCGTGAACGTCTACGGTCCGGCGTGGTGGGTTGAGGATCACTTCGACGCGATGTTCGGCCTGGTGTGCAACAGCGATTCGCTCGCGAAGAAGTTCTCGACCGCGACGCGGAACTTCTGTCCTCACGAGCTGGAGATCGACCGCGACGCCGAGTGGAAGGTGAAGGGACTGGAGTCGATGAACTTCACTTATCGCGGCGTCGGTGTACGTGGTCAGCTCACCGGCCACGGCTTCGACACCGTCATCTTCGATGACTTGCTGAAGAGTGGCGCGGAGGCGAAGTCCGATGTCGTCCGCGAGGGTGTGTGGGACGGCGTCGTTTCGGCGGCGATCAATCGTTTGACGCCGGATGGAATTATTGTGGCGCTCCAGGCTCGGCTCCATCAACAGGACACCATCGGCAAGCTCTTGGAGCTGGATCACCTGAAATTCCTCCACCTCCACCTACCGGCGACAAACGACTCGGGAGCCGAGGCGTTCTTTCGCGACGGCTACACAGGTGAAGAAGTAGTCTTCCCGACCTACCGAGCACTGTGGCCGACTCGCTATTCGCGCGAGAAGCTCGAAGAAATCTTCGCGACGATCCATCCGTACTATCGCGCCGCTCAGTATCAACAGGTCCCGTCGATGGGTGATCTGTCGTACTTCGATGTGAACATCATGCCGTCGTACCAGTTCCCCACCTGCTCGCGTTGCTGGATCGCGGTTGACGCGGCCAACACGGAAAACGTCAGTGGAAGCTACACGGCATTTGTCGCGCTCGGATTCGAGCGCGGGATGCTAAAGGTCCTCAGCGTCGCCCGTGGCCGGTGGAGACAGGATGTCATGCGGACACAGCTCGTTGAATTTTACGGCGCGGTCGCTCGTCAGACAGGTATCGTACCGGAGCGCGTCGTCGTCGAGCGCGCGGCTGGTGGTTACGGCATCATTGACAGCCTCAGCGGTCAGCTTCCGATTGAACCGATCCTTCCACTCGGCTCGAAGGAAGAGCGCGCCGGTTCTGTCTGCTACATCGTGAATCGCGGACAGGTGCAACTGCCACAGCTCGCGCCGTGGCTCGATGCCTTCAAGAGCGAACTCGCGAACTTCCCGCTGGGATCGACGAAGGATCAGGTGGACGCCTTCGTCCACGCGCTTTCATACGCTGCGAGGCCGAGTGAGTTCAGACCACAACAGATCGAACAGATCGTCATGCTGGACACGATTGGCGACGACGCGGGGTGTCGCTTGTTGAGTGACTTCGATGCCGGTCTCGACGGCATCAACCGGGGAGGCTTGTGATGGATCAGCTCGATCAATTCCTAAAACGCTGTGCGGACGCCTTGCACGAGACCGCGCGTCAAAGCACGATTCAACGCCGAAACGCAAAAGGTCGTGAGGCCGACGCACGGGTCAAGATCGCGGAGATCGAGGACCGTATTCTCTTCCACTTCCCGCCGACGAAGCGCGCATCGCGTCCCGATCTGAACGATGAGCAGTTCAAGCAACTCCGAATAGCTGAGGCGCGCCACAGAGTTCAGCTCCTTCTCACTGTGGTGAGCATGGCCGGTGTTGGTAACGACGAACTGCCGGAGTCACCGCTGAATTTCTGATGATGAACTCACGCAAACTCGCGAGGCGTCAGCGCGCGATGCTCGCCAAGCGCGGTCGCCGCCCTTGGGACGGGGTGAAGGAAGATCAGTGTCGCTCGTCACAGTTGCGTCTGAGGCAGTTGTTCCGTATGGGACTGAGCGATTCCAGGATCGCCGATGTACTCGGTATTCCAGCGCAAGCCGTTTGGTTTCTACGAAATGCACATAGTCTCAAGACCTTGCCCGAACCCGTGCGAGGATGATTTTAGCGGCGACGAAGCCGGGACAGACAACTTGAATAAACCACTCTCCGGGCGTAAATCAAAACGCGGAGCAAACCAAGAAAAGAGGATTTTATGAAGAGCATCCAACACCAGATTTCAGAGTTGAGCACGGCGGCGATTGTCAGCGGAAAATTCAACGCCGATCAGATCGCCGAGGTCACCGGGCAAGGGTCGCCGGAACAACAGTTGAGCAAACTCCAGCAGATGACGGAAGGGCACAACCTTTCCATGACGACCGCCGCTGACCACTACGCGGTGCAAATCGCCAAGCTGACCGAGCAACTCGCAAAGAGTGGTAAGGTTCAAGGCTTTCAGATCGTCGAAGCGTTGGAGAGTGGCTCGAATCAACGCGAACGATTCGAGGCGCTTCAATCGCTCGCCATTGCCAAGAGAATTGGGTTGACTAAGGTCGAGCGCAAGAATGGCGGGGCGGTCATCGCCGAGTCTGCTCGCCCGACCAAGGATGAGCGCGTCCAGAAATACATGCGCGCTCACAAGTGCTCCTTCCGTGAAGCCTCAATCCTCGCCGGTTTCCCCGACCCAGGTCCGACTGCGAATGAATCCGGTGATGCGGTCAGCGAACGAGCGAAACGATGGAAGCGATATTCGCCGATTTTGAAAGAGTCGGAGATTGAGGTTCTCGCGAAGCGCGGAGTGGAGCCTAATTAACCCATGCCTAGAATCGAAAAACAATTACTGGAAGCAGAGCTGGAAGAAGGAAACGAGTTCGTTCACCTGTTTCCAGGACTGAGTTTGGCGAGAGACTCCTTCGGCGGATCGCCGGTTCCGCTTCCAACCAAACCAGCACGTTTTGACTTTCGCCGACCAAGCGACGGCTCGCCGGGAGCCGCAATCCCGGCAAAAAGTTTCCTCGCTTTGCGAGAAACCGCGCCGGACGGCATCCGGTGTTCATCGACCTAAGTCGAGACCGCAGTGGAACTGAGCTTCAAAGTGATGGCCTGTTCGCCCCTGCCAGAAGGGAAAAGTCCTCTGGACGGAGAATCTGCCGACCCGTTTCTAAGCAGGTGATGAGAGGCCACGGCTCAGTCACATGAATCCGTGGACGCGACCGGCAACGTTCCGGTCAGATCGTTTCTTTTCAAACGAGGTGACACCAGTGATTGACCTTATCGAAATAGTTAAGGACCCGTTGGGTTTTCTCCATTACTGCTATCTGTCCGTGAAGCTCCGCATCTGCTCGGCTCTGTGGTCACAGTGTTCGAGCGGTGGGTGTCGCCGCGAGGCAGCGGACTGGTCTCGCCGACGCGCTTTGTGTAAGTGGCACTTCGACGCCGAGGTACACGGGTGAGCATCCCCGAATTTCAAATCGAGCCGAACTGGAAGGAACTCGCGGCCCGGTACAAGAGCGAGCGAGATGAGGCGCGGAAAGAGTCGCGCGAGTGGAAGCGTCAGGTCGCCGAGCTGACGAAGAAGCTGGGCACGGCTACGGTCGATGAAATCCCCTGTTTCACCGTGGTCAATCTGTAGGGCGAAGAGGCGACACCATGACGTTGAATCCGTGGAAACAAGTCCGGCAGTTGAAGGGAATCATCGGGACCCTTCAGACCTTGATCGGCTCGCTGCAAAAGGTCATCGAGACGCAAGGCAAGCTGATCGCGACACTGCGATCACAGATCGAACTCCAGACGATCCGCAAGATCACCCCGCACGATCCAGACGCGGGGAAGTATCTCAATTAGGGTGACCCCGTAGTACGAGGAAGTCCCTAAACGCCCCACCAGCGCCAACAGAACGCAAGATTTTCAGGAGAATTTCATGTCAGACACCACGGGTCAAGGAATTTCAGTCGGCGACGCGATTCTAAACTTTGTCGCGGACACGCAACGGCTTGACGCCGGGATCGACTCAGTCGGCGCGAAGGTAGAAGCCGGAATGGCTCGCTCCGGCGCGGCTGTTCAGCAATTCGAGAACACGCTCGACTCCACAGGTCAGACCGCGAACGAAGCTGGTGACCAGATCGAAACCGCGATGGCTGAAAAAGCTACGCCTTCGATCCGAGAAGCACGCGGGGAAGCGATGCTCCTTGGTGAAGCTATCGGGGTCAGACTCCCTCGCCATGTGACTTCCTTCATCGCGACGATTCCCGGTGTCCAGGAAGCTCTGTCCGCTGCCTTCTCAGCTACCGCCGTTCTCTTCATCCTTGAAGCTGTGGTCAAGCTCACCGAGAAGGTGTCGGACTTCATCTCGACGACTTACATTTACACCCAAGCCATGAAGGACAACGAGGCCGCAACCGCCGCGATGAACACCGAGATTCTCCGTCACCTCGCGTCGATGAAGGACCTCCAGAAGGCATACGACGAAGTCGGCATGACCGCCGAACAGAAACTTAAGAGGGACTTCGCCGACCTCACTGAGGAGATTACAAAACAACAGTCGGCGCTCGACAAGCTAAAGGCTTCGTCTCTTAACGCCGCTCAAGCTGAGGCCGGGATGTGGGACACGGTGAAGAACGTCGCACTCCAGGCCGTTGACTTCGTCGCTCACACTCATCTCGCGGAAGAGAAGGCAATTCAAGACGCGCTCGACGCCACAGTCAAAGCGGAGAACGCGAAGGCGCTCGCGGTGAAGCAAGCTCAAGACAAGATCGACGAGGACCGGCTCAAAGCAGCGGCTCTCGCAAAGCAGCTCGCAAAAGACGCAGCGAAGGCGGCGGGTGACGAAGCCTTCAAGGTCTGGACGGATTGGCACAATATCAACCAGATGATCGAAGACGATACCGCCGCAACGGTGAAGAAGATTGATGCTCAGCTCGCGGAAATGGGAAAGAGCATGACCGCGCAAGGTTCTGACCCACAGAACAACCCGTTCGTGAAGACGTTGCTCGCCGGGAAGGACGCGGCCTCTCAGCTCGGAATCGTGCTGAAGTCCGATCTCATCCGGCAACTGAACGACACTGTGACCGCGTACAACGCGCTCGAAAAGTCCGGCCTCGCGACCGACAATCAACTGAAGGAGATTCAGAAGACGATTGAGTCGATGAGTAAAGCCATCGACCAGTTCGATCATAAGACGCCACAGGTCAATGAGTTCTTCAAGGCGTTCTCGCAGGGCGGGAAACAATCCGAGGCCGCGATGTGGGGTTTCGCCGACGCATACGGACAGGGGATGCAGAAAGTTATCTCCGGCGAGGAAGGTCTCGGTCAAGCGATGGAAGCCGCAACGAAGGCGTTCATCGGACAGATCGGCGCTCGCGCTTTGGTCCAGGGAATGTTTTACCTCGCGCAAGGAATCGCCGACACGTTCTGGAATCCTCCACGCGCGGCGGCGGATTTCGCCGCGTCTGCTGAGTTCCTCGCTATCGGCGGCGCTGCTACGGCGGCGGCTGGTGCGATGGGCGGCGGCGCTTCAAGTGGTGGGGTTGGCAGTTCTCCGAACGCTCCGGGACAACAAGGTATACAGACGACCGGCTCAACGTCACAAGGGCAGGTCACGACAACGAACGTACAGCGATTTGCCTCTGGTGCGCTCATCACTCAGCCGACTCTCGCGATGGTTGGCGACTCGCCGAGTGGTGGAAGCGCACGGGAAGCTGTGTTGCCTCTCGATAACCCGGACGCTCTGAGGCAAATCGCCGGAGCACTCGCCGAGCATCTCGGTGGGTCAGCGGACCCGAGTCACACGTTCAACGTGCGGGGTCACTTCTCCCGAAGCGAGCTGAAGGAAATTGCGAAACAAATTTCGAGAGGGGTTCAACACGGAACGATGCTGTTACACTCCTCATCGACGGGAAGGACCATCAAGCGGTCCGCGTAGTTTCTCGTCGGGAGTTTCCTTCGGTTGGCGCGGATGCTGAGTACAGATGTGCGAAGCGAACTCATCATCGCGACGCCGCTCATAATTCTGCACCATCGCGTCGAATGTCTCCCCGGTAGGCGGACCCGAAGGGTTGAACACCCATGCACACTGGGAACATCCCCAACCAAGAAAGCGCGGTTGGGTCATCCACACCAGCTCGCGCGGCATAGTCGAGAATTTTACGACTTGCGGGAGTAAAATAAAAGCCTGGATCGGTGTTCTGACCCAGGCGGTCATCGTCACTACGGCTTCACAATTAACGCCCATCTGTGGCATGCTCTGGAAATGATAAAAGTACCAGAGTACATCCCGGTTAGTCCGATGACGCTCGTATGTCCTCGATGCAAAGCGAAGCCGCAAGAAGCCTGCGAATTGTTGGACGGCGAGGTTGAGCTTGTTCACGTCCAGAGAATCGCTGCAGCGGTGAAGATGGATGAAGCCGCTAAGAAAGCACGAAAGTAAAAAAGACCCGATCCGAAGGCCGGGCCTCTTCCCCTCGTGCGAATCCGCGTCACAGTTTAATCAGCAAGTGCGGGTGGAGTTCGTATCGAACGAACTCGACATTGACGAGCTTAAGTTCCTGTTCGAGCCGCTCCTTGACCTCTTGCTTGAAGACCTCGGCTGTGGAAGCCTTGTGGTCTCCGGCTGGCAACAGCATGTCGAACTGATCCGGCTGACGACCGCCTTCGGCCTCGTGGGTGACATGAACTGTGATTCTGGCTTTCATCTATTTGATCCTCCCTGCGTCCTTGCACGCTTGAATGTTCGCCGCCGCTTGCGACTTACTGCCGAACTTTCCGGCGAGAACCTTCTCGCTCCAGCTTCCCGGACCCGCCCACTTGTCACACCACTTCTGACCATCCTTGCCTTGCGCCTTGCCGAGCGCGAACTGATAGTCAGACGAGCGCGTCGTCTCCAGGCAACCGCCGTAGGTGCATGTTATCAGTGTTTTCGATCCATCGGCATTCTGAACAGAGCCGGAAGCCGTCTGTGAGAACCCTCGACCACAGAAGAGCAAGAGCGAGCCGAGGACCATCACGACGACGTGACGGTCCACCACGGCGAGGCAGTATTCGATGAAGGAGTCCATCTTAGCGATCATGCGCGCTTCCTCCATGCTCCGGCGAAGCCGGTGTTCCTCAGCCTGAACGCTGATCGGTCGTTGGAGCAAGTTACGTTTGTAATCCGCGTCGTGAGTTGCTGGAAGAGTTGTCCTAGCCACGTTTCACCCCCTGGACGCTGGTGACCGGGCGCTCGACGTACCGCGCGGTTAGGTTGCTGAGGTTTTCAGGAAGGACCACGGGGTTCGGCGAAAGGATGTCGATGACCTCACCGTTCGGCAGATCGAAGACGTAGTAACCGAGTGTTCCGGGACCGACATTCCGGGTTCCATCATGGTTATACTTTTGAGTAGCTGACATGGGCACCTCCAGTGCTCATTGTTCGGTTAGGACTCGATCAGCGTTGACGCGCGGGTCGAGTCCGGTTATTTGGTTATTGATTCCATCTTCTCGACGAGGTCGTTCACCGCCGACACGAACGCCGGTGACGCCTTCTTCTTGTTCGACAAGCTGTCTCTCAGAATCCGGTTCACGAGCCTGACGACCGGGATCGACGATGCCTCGCTGAACCCCTTCAATCCCTTCACGACATCCGGGTCCAGCAGCACCGAGTATCCCCGAGCCTTGCTGACTTTCTTCTTCGCCATCCTGGAAACCTCCATGAACGTGATTCTATAGACATCTATAGAGTCGTCAAGACCTCTTTGGTAACCGAGTGGGTGGTAACGTCGGGAACCTCAAATCCAGGTGGGGTTGCCATCGCTCCCGCGTCGCGGATGCAATCGGATGAGTGTTAAAGATGGTCACCTTAAATTTTCGAGGCTGTTGCGTTGGTGCTCTTGCGTGGCTTGCGTGACACTCGGCTCCCCGGATCGAAGTCACCCTTCAGCCATCGCACGAAGTTGTCAGCGCCGTTGATGTAGTCAGATTGTGAATGTTCGCTCAGATCACTCTTCAGTACAGTCTCGCAATACGACCTCAGTGCGGTCTCGATCTCGAAGAGCGTGGGCGTTGCGATATGAGCCGTTGGTAGGGCAGGCCGTCCTTCTCGCAAAACGGACGCCGCCACTTCGTTCCGCAAGAGTTCTGCCTTCGTCTCGGCGGCCAGCTCGCGCGCCGGGAAGCTGTGTTCGAGTTCGGTTCGGAGAGTGTTGAACTTGTGGATCGCGTAAGGTTCGGACTTTGTTGACAGGATTTTCTTACCCGCCATCGTCAGAATGAAAAGCCCGTCGTCGCTCTGGGTCAGATGCAAATCGCCGGGAATGAATGACAGATTCACGCTCGTGTCTTCTGCGCAAAATTTTAGCAGCTTTTTGCTCGAACCACACTGGCGATCATCATCCAGGTTCAGGGTGGAAGTTGTATGATTCAAGCAGATGAACGCGCCGTCACTCGCTGCCACCCTTCAAACGTTGGATGACGAACTCTTTTGTGGTCTGCTCGATGTCGCACTGGACATCGACCAGGAGTTGATAGCACAAGTGGATGCCGGTCCGATCTATATTCCTGGGATTCGAGTCGCTGTCCGCTTCCATCAGGTGCTCTATCCCGTTCATTCGGTCGAGGCTTCCTATCGGTATGCCGACCTTCGCCGCAAAGGACTCAACGTTCTCTTAAAACAGGGTGCCATTGGTTCCATGGACTTTCGCAAGCTTGGTTTCTCTGGTTTTGACGGAAAATGGGAGATCACCGTGTCCGATGTGCAACGGTTTGATGAATTGCTGGTGGGACTCAAGGGCGAAGCAAATCGTCGCAACCCTGAACAGAAGGTCGAATCTGACATCCACAGCGCAACCGCTCGGCTTGTGCAGTTAGCCGACTCTTTCCACCGTGTCGTCGTCAAACTGCGTGACCGTCGCACGGGACGGGAGCCTCTTCTGATTAAGGATGAATATGACGTACAGTATGTCGTCGCTGCTCTGCTCGAAACTCGATTCGACGACGTTCGTCCTGAAGACTGGATACCGACTTACGCTGGTGGGGCAAAACGGGTGGACTTCTTTCTGAAGAACGAATCAGTGTTCTTTGAGACTAAAATGACGCGGGACGGTCTGACAGACGCCAAAGTGGGAGATGAACTCATCATCGACATCGCGCACTACCAGCATAGCGCGGACTGCAAGGCGCTCGTGTGCTTCGTCTACGATCCCGACCACAGATTGAAGAACCCGCGAGGGTTGGAGACCGATCTCTCCAAGCAGCACGACAACCTATCAGTCAGCGTAATTGTACGTCCGTCAAGAACATGACAGTCTGAAACCGCCAAGCACCTCGACCGGATCGCGATGCAGCGATTACAAGACTCGGTGTTGTAACATCGAGAGGTGCTACTTGTCGTCCTCGGTGCCGGAGCGTCTTACGATTCCGTTCCTCACTTTGCTCCTCTCCTCGCAAGCGGTCTTGGCCTTGAGCAAATTCGACCGCCACTCGCAAACCAACTCTTCGACGACAGACCGATCTTCCTCGAAGTCATGCAGCAGTTTCGTGAGTGCATGGAGATAGTTCCTTGGTTGCGAAAACGAGGCGTCTCTGTCGAAGGCGAACTGGGGCGGCTTCAGGCTCAAAAGGAGAGCTTTCCGCGAGTGCATCAGGAATTGGCCGCGATCCGCTACTACCTGCATGTAGCTCTGTGGTCATGCCAACTGGCTTGGGGAGAACGCCATCGAGGAATTACGAACCACGCAGTATTGCTGCGTGAAATCGAGAGATGGCGTTATGCATCCTCGGAGTCGGTGTGCTTCGTCACCTTCAATTACGACACCATGCTGGAGGATGCAATGCGTCAAGTCCTCGGCATCGAAATTCGCGGTTTGAACAGCTATCTACAGGAACAATACTCGCTCGTGAAACTGCACGGCTCGATCAATTGGGGCCGCGAGGTCAGCAACGGGTCCGTTATCTCCGCACCGCACACTTACAATCAGCAACGCCTCATCCAGGAAGCGGCGACCCTCCAGATCAGCGACCGATACGTGCTCGCAGCTCGTCGTCCCATGCTCCGAGAAGGCGACGCACAGCGCGTCGTATTTCCAGCACTATCAATTCCGGTCGAGCGCAAGGATGAGTTCAACTGCCCCAGCGATCATGTGCAACGATTGAAGGAGCTGCTTCCGAAGGTGACGAGGATCATAACCATCGGTTGGCGTGCGACCGAGAAGGACTTCATTGATTTGTTGCAGAAGCAGCTCACGGAGAAACCGAGCCTGATGGTCGTGTCGGGCGATGCCAACGGAGCTAAAGAGACTGTAAGCAACCTTGGAATTGAACTGCCGGGGAAACTTCGGACGAACAGCAATCCTCAACCGATGACGGCGACGCTTCTCGTCCAGAGCGGGTTTACCGGACTCGTCACTGAAGAGATTGACCGGTTGGAAGAATTCTTGCGTAGCGGCCTCGCTCTAGTACGGCAAGCCTAGCGGTCACAGTTTTGCGCGTCGTTCCTTCCCTACCGGCGCGACGCTTTCGGGCTGAGGAATTTTCCCCTTCGGTGAGTTCATTGCTCTGAGTCGTTTGTTTCGGGATTCCACTAGGTGGTTCAGTTCCTCGGCGAGCGCCATGATCTCGTGGCTGCCATTCGCGAGGGCCATCAACTCGACCAATTCCCGGATGCGTTCTTCCTCGCCGGTCACTTTCGGCAACCCTTTCGATGCCCAAAACTAAAGAGGCGCTGGGAAGCCGGGTGCCACGTCCTGGCAGATGTGCAGACCCAAAAATGCTCGGGGAAGAGCTGCCCAGCGCGCGTTCAAACTACTACAGTAGCTAGTAGGAGGTCAATTAGAATCGCGTCGAGATGTCCATCTGATTCGGAACCGCGCCGACAAGAGCCTCGGCGGCTAGTTGCCGGAGGTGGTCCGTGTGCTCACTCAGCGCAATCCTGAGTTCCGCCAGGATTGGCTCCACGTCGCATTGGGGCGCGTTGACGGCCTTGGCACAGAGTTCGCGGATGAGGTCTTCGAGGGGCAAGCTAGTGTGATGCTCTACTCTCGGGACAACCGCCGTCCATACCACGGATGCTGTAGCACCTCGGTGCCATCACCTGTGTCAAAACCGAGACCGGCTCCCTCCGCCACGCCAGGGGTGATACCAGTGATACCGAACTGGAGCGAACAGGGTATACGTAATAGATTCCAGCCGGAGAAACAAGGCGCTTGCAAACCCGCATAAACACTGTGTATTATCGCTATCTGTTTGGATCGCCATAGGTTGAGGAAAACGGTGGTAACCGAATCCCTCTCCCTCCGCCATTCAGTCTGGGTCGCAGAGAATGCACTGCGTTCCTTCGTAAAATCGCTTGAAAATTGACCATGTGCGCATTTCCCCGACCCGGTTTCCTCTCTCTAAAAGTATGCTGGCAGCCGAACCGCAAAATGACCGCAGTAGGAATGCCGCCTACCAAGCCCAAAGACGAAGATATGAAAACCTGGTCGCGCGTATGTACAGAGTCTCAAGCGATGGTGTGGAGTGGGTGTGGAAGGAAATTCAGGCTTTGAAAGCAATCACCACGGCTACCAGAACTACAGGGAGATAGATCACCGAGGCATGAACTAGCCGGCTGGCGAGGACAATTGACGCCGAGCGGGTAAGCTTGGCCACGTAATACAGCAGGAAGCCTCCGGCCACCAGCATTACCACGCCATACAACGGCTCAACCCGCGTTGACGGCAACAGCGTAATCACCACCAGAACCAGGGTTAGACTCAGAATCTCCGCACGGGTGAAGCGGGCTTCGCGGTCGAAGTCCGGTAGCATTTTGTATCCAGCCCGCGCGTAATCTTCGCGGTACATCAGAGCAATCGCAAGAAAGTGCGGGAACTGCCAGAGAAACAGAATCGCAAACAGAAACCACGCCTGCGGATCGATTCTTCCCGAGGCCCCGGCCCAGCCGATCAAGGTCGGCGTCGCACCCGGAAAAGCTCCCAGAAACGTGCAAAGGGGCGTCTTGCGCTTCAATGGGGTGTAGATCAGCAGATAGGAGAGTAGGGTTGCGATGGCCAGACCAGCGGCAACCACATTGACAGTGAGCGCCAGGTACAGTCCGCCAGCGAAGTTCAATAGCAGTCCGAAGCCGAGAGCTTCCCGGGCCGCCATACGGCCCGAAGGCAGCGGCCGCGAAGCGGTGCGCCGCATTCGGCCGTCCCACACTCGTTCCATCCACTGGTTCAGAGTCGCGGTCCCGCTGGCCACCAGCAGCGTACCGAGGAGAGTGTTGACTAAACCGAGGACGCGGAACGGCGAGGGCGAGGCCAGCACGTAGCCCGCCGATGTAGTCATCAGAATCAGCAGGTTCACTTCGGGCTTGGTAAGAGTGTAGTAGTCCGAGAGCTTAGACCTGAGCGTTTGCGTAGAAGTCGAATTGGGCATCACGTTTGTGGTCGCCATTCTACCAGTCTTGGCCCGACTCGCCGCCATCTTCGGGTCCCTTGAATTGATTGCTCCGTCGACGAACGATGAAGATCATGCCTATGGATCCAAGGGTGGGCGGGATGACAAGAACCAGGATTCCGCTGCGTAATGCCTGGATCACGCGCGCGCCGGCGGAAGCTCTCTGGGTATAGCAGAGGGCACAGTTCTGGGCGAGAGCGGGAAGCGGCAATGCCAAGAACAGTGCCACCGCCGTTATCATCCCCACCACTCGAAGCCAGGATTTGAACCTCATTCTCCTCCTCGAAGCACTATTCGCAATCGTCACTTGGCCCAGGGCGCGCCGTCAAGTAAGCGGAAGCTGTCGGTCCAACCATATTGCATGCCCAGCAGCACCGATACGGTAAAGACGACAACAAACCACTTGAGCCCACGATTGTCGGCCAGGTGCATGAAGAACAGTAGCGCCAGTGCCGCCTCGATGATCGCAAGGAACAGCATGCGCCCGAACATCTGTTCTCCGGTGATGTTCGAGTATGCGATCACGAACTGCAGTGCGGCGATGGCAAGTATACAAACGTAAACAACGATGTACTTCCTGGAGTTGCTCTTCTGTGCTTCGGCCATAGCCATGTTTGTTTGCTCCTAATCTCTCAGTGCGAAAGGTTGAGCAAGTAGACTAGCGGGACTACAAACATCCACACCAGGTCCACAAAATGCCAATACAAGCCGGTGATCTCAAGATCGTCGGCATTGTAGCGGCCGCCTTGATAGCGGAGCCCCACGGCCACCAGCGCAATTACGCCGCAGGTCACGTGCAGCAGGTGCAAGCCGGTGATGCTGAAGAACGCAGAACCGAACAGGCCCGTTCCCCATGGATTCTTGAACAGAGTCATTCCTTCGCCAATTAATCCCATCCATTCCTTGATGTGCAGCAAGGCGAAGAGAGCCCCCGCGGCGGCTGTAATCAGCGTCCAGCGTAGAGCTTTAGCTTTATCGCCGGCCTTGGCGGCGTCCATCGCGAAAAGCATAGTCAGGCTGCTGGTCACCAGAATGAACGTCATGATGGCGACGTTGGTGATGCTATGGAACGGCCTGGGCCAGTTGGGGGTGGCATTGCGCAGGAACCCATAAGCGACCAGGCAGGCGGCAAAAGTCGCAGAGTCGGCGATGATAAACAGCCACATCGCCATTTTCTTTGCCGGAACCGAAAACGCCGGCTTTTCCATCAGGCTCGAGTGCCCTGTCATCGTATCGGCGTGGCTCACGTCACCTCCTCGTACCGCGTTTGACTAGAGTTTCATCCACAGCAGCAACAGCAGATAGACCCAAAGCGCACCCATGAAATGCCAGTACCGCAAAGTTGCGTCAAGAGTGCTCTTCCGCAATACCGAAGCGTTCAATCTGCGGATAACCCGTACCAGCCCGCCCAGCCCGCCCGAAACGTGCAGGGCATGGACTCCTGTCAGCACATAGAAAAACGAAGCGTTGGGATTTGTCGCGAGGAACAGTCCTTGCGCCCGCAATTGTAGCCACGCGACATATTGACCCACCACAAAGAGCAGCCCCAAGCCCAAGGTAACGTACAGCCAGCGGGACGGCGGGGAGGTCCGACCTCTCGGTCCCGTCATATAAGCGCCGATTTGGCGGCGGGCCATCTCTAGCGTAATGCTACTGACGATGAGCACCAGCGTGTTGAGGTAAAGAATCGGGGGGAGGGTAAGGTGTTTCCAGTCGTTGGCTCCGCCTTGGCGCACAATCAAGGCGCTGGTGAAAGCCGCAAAGGTCATTGTGATGGACGCCAGGACGACCCAAATACCCGTTGAGGCGGGAGGAGGAGCGTGATCCCTAACCCGGCGGAGATCGCCCTCAGCCGGGACTACGTTCCGTATTCCGCCGCCACCAGAAGTGCCGGGAGGAACAGCAGGCTCTCGTGATTTTTCTATCGTCGCCGGTTGCTGGATTGTGGTTGCCATACGTTCTTCAGCTCATTCTTCGCACGCTTGCCTACGCCTCGTCGTTGGCGGTCTTAACTTTCTCGGGGGAAGTTTGCATCACATAGTCACCCAGCGAGCCTTCAACTCCATACTGGTAAGGATCGTGATAAACCGTCGGTAAAGTGTCGCCGAAATTGTTATGCGGCGGCGGAGTCGTAGGCGTGCTCCACTCGAGCGAGGTTGCCTGCCATGGATTGTCCGTTGCGGGCTCGCCCCAAAAACGGCTGTGGATCAGGTTGTACAAGAAAATCAACTGGGCGGCGCCGGTGAACAACGCAGCCATCGTAATGAATTGATGCACTGGGATCAGCGGCTTCATCCCGTCCGTAACAAAGGCCTGATAGCGGCGCACGTTCCCAGCCAGGCCAAGATAATGAAATGGCATGAAGATGGCATAAGTGCCGACGAAGCTGAGCCAGAAGTGAATCTTGCCCAGCGTCTCGTTCATCATGCGGCCGAACATTTTTGGAAACCAGAAGTACGTTCCAGCGAAGATTCCGAACATCGCGGCCACACCCATCACCATGTGGAAGTGTCCGACCACAAAGTAGGTGGCGTGCAGCATGATGTCGACCGATGGCTGGGCCAGGAAAAAACCACTGACGCCGCCGCTGATGAACATGGAAATGAAACCCAGCCCAAACAATGACGCGGAGTTAATACGCAGTTTCGCTCCGTATAGGCTGCCCAGCCAGATCAACACGATTACGGTGGAGGGGATTGTAATGACCAGCGTGGGGAAAGAGAACGCCAGGGAAGAGACAGGATTCATGCCGCTCAGGAACATATGGTGTCCGTACACCATGTAGCTGAGCACCGCCAAGGCGCCCATGGAGTAGATCAACGCGCGATGACTGAGCATGGGCTTGCGCATGTTGGCGATGAGGACATGCGAAACAATGCCCATTCCAGGGACGATGGCGATATAAACCTCGGGGTGTCCGAAAAACCAGAAGAGATGCTGCCAAAGCAACGTCGATCCCCCGGAGTGCGGCTGCAACTGGTCATTGATGACGAGATTGCTCGGCACAAAGAAGCTGGTACCGGCCACGTGATCCAGAATCAGCAGAATGCAGGCAGGCATTAGAACCGCGAAGGCGGTCAGGCCCATCACAGAAGTGATGAACCAAGCCCAGGCGCTGAGCGGCAGCCTCCACATGCTCATGCCGCGGGTCCGCATGTCAAGCGTAGTGGTGATGAAATTCAACGACCCGAGCAACTGGCCGATGCAGAAAATACCAATTGAAGTCGCCCAGAGAACTACACCCAGGCCCTCGCCCGGGCCGCCCACTGCCCCAACGGCGCTCAACGGCGCGTACTGGGTCCAACCGCCCAACGTCGGTCCGTCACCCACAAAGAAAGACGCCATCAAAACCAAGAACCCCACGAAGGTGACCCAAAACGACATCATGTTGAAGTGCGGGAAAGGCATATCTTCGGCGCCCACCTGGATGGGCAAGAAGTAATTGCCGAAGGCGGCAAAGGGCGCGGTGGTTAGCACGAAGAAGACCATGATAGTCGCGTGCATGGTCATCAACTGAAGGTAGAACTCCGGAGTCATCACATTGCCGGGAGCGCCGGTCTGCGAAAGCAAGTGCAACCCGGGAATGGCATAGCTGCCCCAGCCGAGATGGATGCGCATGATCCAGGACAAAACCATGCCGATCAAGACCGCCGCCAAGGCCAGCCCGTAGTACTGCTTGCCGATCACCTTGTGGTCGAGGCTGAAGATGTGCTTCCGGATGAAGCTGGTCGGGGGCGCGTGATGTGCTGCTGAGACATCGTGCATAGTCTTGCCTCGTGTTGTGTCGTGCTGTGCGAACGGTCTTGCAACTATTGCAGGGCTGCTTGCTTCTTCAGCCAGCTGTCAAAATCTTCCTGGGACATGACAGACAAATATGCCTTCATGTTGTAATGACCCAGCCCGCAGAGTTGAGTGCAGACAATCTCGTAGCGACCGATCTTCGTGGCAGTGAAGTGCAGCGAAAGATCCAGTCCCGGAACGAAATCCTGTTGCACGCGCAGCTCGGGCACGAAGAATGAATGACCGACGTCCTTGGAGTGCATCAGCAGATGGATTTCCCGGTTCACTGGAATAGCCATTTCGGCGGTGACGATGTCGTCCTTCGCGTCGGCATCGTGGTCGGCGTCAATACCGTAAAAATTCTGATTGGCTTCACTGAGCATTTCGGGGTGAATTGCCCCAAAGTGCCCGTCCGGCCCCGGGTAGCGGAAGTAGAAGGCGAACTGTCCTGCCTGGACCTGCACGGGCACGGCGTTGGCGGCGGGCGGTGTGAAATAAACATTGGCCCAAGCCTTGACTCCGAAAACGCCGAGCGCCAACACTTCGGTTCCCACCAGGAGAAACGCAGCCCAGACCATAGCCTTAGCGCCGCCGGGAAAATTCTTGACCTTATCGCCAGGCTTTGGGTTGGAGAATTTCCAAATGAACAGAGCCAGAATGATCTGCGAGGCCAGGAACGAGATACCGGCCTCAGCCATGGTCTCCGACATCTGCTCGTCAATCGGCTGGCCGTGGGTTGAAATGTCCGGAGCCATCCACCAGGTGTGGCGGAGGATGGGAATCGCAGAAATAATCGCGATCACGATGATGGTAACGGCAACGAATCTTCCCATGTTGCCCTCGCAAGGACTAGTTTCTGTACGGCTTCTGAATCTGCTGTTCTACTTTCCCTTGAAGGTGAAATCAGCCTTGGCCGCGCTTCCCGCAGCCACCGTCACCTTTGCGGTCTGTGTGCCCAAGTCCTCCTGCCACGCAGTCACCGTGTAGCTTCCGGCCGGCACATTCTGGATGGTGTATGAGCCCTTGTCATCGGTGGTAGCATGAGGACCCTTCACTACCACGAACCAACCGTGCATCCAGGGATGGATGTTGCACTTCACCGGGATGGCAACTTCTTCATTCTTCCAACTGGTCTCAATGGCGGGCGCCCCCGGCGGTTGCGACTTATTCCATCCGATGTTGCCCGCGGTCGGACTGGGCAGCGGGTGGATATTGTGGGTGGTCTGGTCGCTCGTGGTCACGTTGAACTTCTGATCTACGTTCAAGGCGAGCACATGGGGGGTGTACATGCAGCCCTTCTGAGCAAAGGTCGGTTCCGGAGAGGACGCGGGCTCATTGCCGGTCAGGCCTTGCGAAATGTACAGGACAACGTTCTCCAAACCGTCGCCCGAGCCGACTATCACATTCTCCATTTTGGCCGGGTCGCTTTCGTGGGCCTTGCTGCAAACTGGGTCCTTGGACATGTCAATGCCCTTCATATGCGGGGCGGCACCGGTTAACTTCACGCTTCCGGTGATTGAACCGGCGCCGGCGGCGCTCACTTTGTGGCTCAAGACCACTGCTGCCACGCAAACCAATACTACTGCGGGTAGTATTGCGGCAAATTTGATTGCGTACTGGTTTTTCATAACGATCTCCTGTTTGTTCGAGGTGTCCAGACTTACTGGGTTGGCGCATTGGGATTTACTGGCCTCAACCCTAGCTGCCTGGCAATCTCCCTCTCCCTGACATTAAATGGGTTGTGTGGCTGCAGCGTCCGAAGATAGAAAACCAAATCCCAGGCTTCGTCAGGCTTGATGTTGTCGGCAAGTGACGGCATCGGCGTGCCGTCCAGGCCAGTCATGAAGATTCGATAGAGATCCTGATCAGTGGAGCCGCACTTAGGACGCGATCCATCGCTAAAGTTATAAGGCAAAATGGGCCGACCCAAGTCGTCGGTGAGGGTTGGTGCGGAAGGACCGTTAGCCATACCTTGTACGCCGTGGCACTTCCAGCATTGCACCCGTGCGAAGACATCCTGGCCAGCCTTGACGCGTTCAGCCGTAACTTCGGGCTCCGGAGGAATCTGAATCGGGTCTCCCGCCTTCTCTTTCTGCCAGCGGGGAGAAAAGTGCTTGATCCAGGCCACCAGGTCGGCGCGCTCCTGTTTGGTAAACGTATTCCAGATGGGCATGTTGGAGCGATCCAAGCCGCGACCGATGGTGTCGTACAAATCCTGGTCGGTGGGCAAAGTTCCGGTCGGAGTCGAGCGGCATTTAAAAACGCCCAACGTGAAATCGCGCGGCTTAGGATCAAGCCAGACTGCGTTTTCGCCATTGCCGTCGCCGAGTTCGCCGTGGCAGCCGACGCAGTACCGGCGATAATCTGGAGCGGCATTCTTGGCGTTTCCGGCCACATTGCCTACGTGGCTGCTTGCCGCGGGGGAGTTCAGCCACTCTTGTTCTTGATAGGCTGTGATCTGCGCTTGCGACGTGCCCGCCAGCAGCAGGGCAGCAACCGCTCCCGCTAACCGCGAGCACTTGAGTAGTTTCGTAGGCATCGCCAATCCCCTCTCTTAGAAGTCGAAGTCAAAGCCGATCAACAATTCGCTGCTGTTGATATTCTCGCCGGGCTGCGGGCCTGTGCCGTCTTGATGTATCCAGTTGTATTCGTTGTGCCAGGCGAAGCCCGCCCGGCTGGTCATAAATGGGTAGTAGCGGTAGCCGATTGTGTAGTCAGTGATATTTCCCAGATTGCCCACGTTCGTGGTATTCGCCTGTTGCGACATACGTTCCAACTCAAACCTGCCGATAAAGACCAGTTGCGGACTGTAGATGTAGTGAGCCTCGAACGTTGCGCCATTCCAACTGGGGGCCCGCGCCGTGGCCGGTAGCACTGTTCCTGGCGTATTGTTCGGGAGGTCGTTTGCCGGGGTTCCGTTGCTTGCGTCGGTTGCGTTGCCAAACCCTTGGCCGAACCATACGTTGTCCGACCCGTGCTGGGTCACCACTTGAAGATCGAAATGGGGACCGAGGTAAAATTGTCCAACAAAACCCACTCGACTGAATCCCTTGTTGTTGATGCCAGAACCAGGAATAGGCACTCCCCCGGCGGTCCGATAGGTGGTTGCCGCTTGGCCGGCCATAGCGTAGAACCCGATGCGCTGCACTCCCAGCTTGCCCGTATCAAAAGCCTGGCTTGCGGTAAAAAATCCGCTATAGGAGTTGGCGCCGGTCACTAAGCCTACGTTGCCGTCACTTGAGCTGATTAGAGCAGCAGAAACACGAGTCCGGTCGTCCACCGAATGTCCTAGCCATTCGAGGCCGAGTTGGTTGTCGCCCATCTGTCCGAAAACATTGGCGTCGCCCACCGGGATGAAGTGATACGTCTGATAAATGCCGCCATTAGCAGTCAGCGTCAGAATGCGTTTTTCGGAAAGCAGATTGTCCAACTCAAACTTGCCTAATTTCACATTCAGCCAGGAGCTGCCGAATAGATTGTCCAAACGGCCCATGACCGTCTCAAAATGGAAACTCGCGGTGTTGTCAGAGGAAGGCAGCACGTAGAACGAAATGTTCTTTTCCAGGGTGCCGCCGGTATGGAAGTCAAGGCCGCTCAAGTCGAAGCCCGAGCTTTCGACCCTAGCTTCGCCATTGTTCATGCCACCGCCTTGGTCGACCAACACTCGGCCCGTGCTTACGCGGTGCCAGATGGGCGTGATGCGGAACGTAACTGGCCAATAGGAGGGATTTTGCCAGATGGGAGCATCCCGATCATTCATCAATTGGTAGCCGTTGTCTTTGAACTTCTGGCCGAAGTAGTTCAGCATCGGCCAAGCTTCGTGACAGGCCGAGCAGCGCAATCCATACTTGCGGGCGAAGGCTGGGAGTGCATTAGCCTGTGGCAGCGCTCCCACTACCAAAACTCCAAACAGCAACCATCCGGCAAAACGCCTCCGGGGAGAGGTCATTGAGTCCTCCTGGCACTGCATCGAGGGCTAAGATCGCCCGCTGAAAATAGTCTTGGAGCCGCGCTCAGAGTCCGGGAGCGTTTCTCCATCCCGTGACCATTGGTCACTTTAGCCGATTGCAATTCGCTGCAAGCTAACAGCTTTCACAACCACCCAAGCAGGCCAGAAGCACAATGACCCAAAAACAAGAAGCCGACACCCTGGCTAGGCATGCGGCATCCGAAAAAAGTGCGCGTGGACGCACTTACTATCATGCTTAAAAGATGTGTGTCAAGAAAAATAAGTTCAGCCGCTTGGAGGAATCGGGAAATTCAATCAGCTTTCGAGACAAAATCCGCTTCACGACCGGTCGACGGAAGAAGTCCCGCCAACAACTTGCGGGACCCGCAAATCTAACCAGCTTTGGGTAGGTGTAAGCCTCGAACGAGAATGGAGGCCAGGGACGCAGCTACTTTCCGAACCCGCGTCCGATCCTGTCCGAGCACCATGGGGCGCATAAAGCCAAACACCAGGCCGAACATTCCGACCGATTGGGCTAAAGCTTCAAGATCTTCCGGAGGCAGGGCACTGCACTGCTGGTGGCGCTTGAGGCGTTCGATCACTGCCTGGGTTCGGGAGGAGAGGACGGCCCGGCTAATCGCCCTGCCGAGCGAAGGATCCACCAGCGCACGCGAAATGAACACCCGGAGAAAATCCCGGTTTTTCCACAGATACTCTATTTCCCAAGCGACCAATTGGAGAAATTCTTCCTCCAGATCAGCCGCTGAGTGCGAGATATGACGCAGTTCAGTGAGCTCTTGAGAGGTTTGGTATTCGATCAGGGCGGAGAGCAGGCCGGCCTTTCCGTTGAAATAGCGGTGGATCAAACCCTCGGCACAACCCGCCGCAGCGGCGATCTCGCGGGTGGTCGTGACTTCATATCCCCTGGTGGCGAACAACCGTAGCGCGGCCTGCATCAGCGCCTTTTGCTTGCCGGCGCGGTCTCGCTTCCTCTTAGGCCGAGATAGAAGTGACACTCTGGCAGAGGCGGGACGGTGACTTGTTGATACGAGATTGCCCGAATCTAGGCCGTTTACCATGGTATTTATGACACGCAAGCCACGGTGCCGCTTTCCTGCGAGCATGTCAAGAGTCTGGTGACTCCCTTTTTGTAAAAGGATTGTCAAATCTCGTTCTTGATCGGAGCGAGACGAATCACCCTGATCGGTTCGAATGATTCAGACGGGCCGGCAAAGCAGGCCGCTAACGAACCCGCCCCCTGAACGGATTCTTTCGGAATTGACATGCGCGCCGGGCGGAGAGTATGAGAGCCTAGAAGAGCAGTCATCCGAGACATGAAATACTCTCATCGCCCCGCAGATATCGACTCTCCATTCGTGGTCAAGGGATCCTCGCCGGCGACCTGGCACTGGCGTTTTCCCTTCGCCGCACTCTTACTGTTGCTCTTGGTCCCTTCAGTTCCTCTGCAAGGCCGTGAGCACAAGAAAAAAGCGGATTACGGCATGGGTTACGTCACTGAGCTCAGTTCACCGCAAGACATAGTGATGGAGGCTGTTGAGGCGGTGGTGAACGACGGAATCATCCAGGGCAGCAAGGAATACAACAAAGACAAGTTCGTCGATAAAGCATCGCCCGCAACTTCCTCCTCATTGTTTCCTCAATACGGCGGGCCGGGTAAGGTTTTCTACAAGGTGCGGGAGCAAGTGCTGGCGCCGGTAAATTTCAAAGAAAGCAACGACCAAGGCACGCTGGCTGTGCGGTACATCGTCGAGAGCAAGGGCCCTCTGCAAACCGTATTACGAATTGACGCGGTTTTTGGGGAGGACTTTCGACACGTTGTGCACCCCTCGGATGGGAGTGTAGAGAGTGCCGAGTATCGGGACATTCAGGATCGTGTGGACACTCTCGAAACAGAGAAGAAGCAGGCGGTGGAAGGTGAGAGGCATCGTCAGGAGGAACTAGCACGGAAAGCCATGGAACAAAAGGCCGAGCAAGAACAGGCGCTGGCAGTTGCCCGAGCCGAGGCCTCAGCGGACACCCCGGAACAGCAGGTTGAGAACCTGCGCCGGCAGGTGGAACGAATCATCAGAGCGCCGGGCGCGCAACTGAAGTCCGCTCCTTTCCGCTCGGCTACGAATCTCAAGACCCTGCCGGCAGGATCTGAGGTAGTGATTCTAGTCGCTACTCCGTACTGGTACGGCGTGGAGACTGAGGACGGCCAGCACGGTTGGGTCAATCACACCCAGTTGGAGCTGTTGCCATGAAGTCGAGGATTTATCTAATCGCGGTCGCGGCTTTGTGGGCGCTGACGATACCGTCAGTTCAAGCTCAGGGAGCCCCCGCTGAACGCTCCTTCCCACAGTCAAAAGCGGTGGTGGACGGGGCAGTTCGCCAGTTGCAATCCTCGACCAGCGGCCGTCTGCCCGTGCTTGATGGTTTCGCGGTTCCGGGCGAGCAACCCTTCGATCGCCTCCAGAGGGGATATTACCAATGCGCAATTCAAGTGAGCTCGGCTCCAACCGGCGGGTCACTGGTACGCATTAGTGCCAAAATCACGGCGTGGTACAACGCTCCCGGGGCCGCGAAGTCTGGCTATGAGGTTCTTTTGTCCAATGGCCGGCTGGAGTCGGACTTCCTGGACCGGCTGGCGGACGCACTGGCTGCCGAGGCACCCTCCACCACAATCTCGTCGCGCAAAAGCGAGCCTGCAACTCTGAAAGCGAGGGACTCTGCTAAGTCCATCAGCGCCGCACCGGCGCCGGATCTTCCCACCGCTCCGTCCTTCAAAGGGACTACTTTCCCGCGGACAGACCACAGCTCTACGACAGCCCCGAGGAGTGGCGCGACCGACCGGCGCACCGAGGATCTGGACAAGCAGGCAAAGGGCTTGGAGGAAATCCTACGCAATCAATCCCACCCCAACAACCTGGCTGCGGTCAGGAAGTCGGGAACTCCAGTCCTGGTGAGCCCGAACGAGGGAGCGAAGGTTTTGTTTCTCGCTGATGCGGAGGATGAGTTCGAGATTCTTGACAGCAATGAAAGCTGGGTGCATGTGCGTATCTCCGGGCTTTCGCGCGCTTGGATCAGGCGTTCCAACCTCGAGATGCCGGGCGCTTCGTCGGCGGAGAGCGGGCAGTCTGACGCATCGCCGCCCACAACTTCTAATGGCAAGGCGCCGTTTCAGATTGAAAACGAACAAACCGCGTCGTTCCCCGGAAATTGGGAGCCGCTTCGCGGGAAAGTTGTGAGGATTATTTCCATCCAAAAGGCTGCCGACAGCACCGCTGACAGCGGTTCTCAAGCGAAGCTGACATTCGTTAAGGGATTGTTCGACAAGGAATACACCGACCTAAGCAGGGCCTCCTCAACCGCGGCAGGGATCGTGCTTATTTTTGATTCCTCTGACGGAGGCATGGTGGCTGCGACCGTCCCGATGCTACGGGAGTGGAAAGCCGGCACCCTGTCAGACGAAGGACTGTGGCGGCGCTGCTACTTAGACCCACCCGAGATCTTCAGGGGCGCCGGCGGGCAATAGTCGATCGCAGTGTCGTGGCGGATTCGTTCTTGAGAATCGACCGCAGAAACTTCTGGATAACGGGCTGCCCGGAAGTTGTGCGCCGTATCAAGCACTCAACTACACGGTCCCGAAGTCGGGTTTGGGTCGCAGATCCACTAGAACCCCGGCTCGGAATTATCCTTCCTGTTTATCAGGAAGCCGGATCTGAACAAACTGCCAGCCAAAACGCCCCTTAATACAAAGATTGCCGTGAGTCACGCTGTGATCGAGCGGCGAAGTTACACGCACGATTTGCCCGTCCTGCTGGTGCACGGTGAGGTCGCAGCCTACGCCGCAATAAGGGCAGATGGTGTCAGTCCGAGTCTGACGGCTCTCGTCCCATGTGCCCGCTTGCCGCATATCATATTCGCTCTTGAACATCAACGCGCCTGTGGGGCAGACACCGATGCAGTTGCCGCAATAGACACAAGCCGAGTCAGGCAGCGGAACCTCATACTCGGCGGCAATGTGGGCGGAGAAACCGCGGCCGGCGACGGCGATGGCGAAAGTATTTTGCGCGTCCACGCCACAGGCTTCCACACACTTGTAGCAAAGAACGCATCTGGAGTAGTCGCGGACGTAGAGATCGTTGTCAATTTTCACGGGCTGGGAAACCGTGGCGGAGGCCGTGCCGAAGCGCTCTGGATGCGCACCGTAACGCTCGATGTACGCCAACATCACGGGTGCTGCGGAAAGGTCCACGGACGATGCCAGAAATTCCAGAACCAGCCGCCGGCTCAGCCGGACGCGCTCGGAATCGGTCTTGATGGACATGTCGGGTTCCACTTGCCGCGAGCAAGCAGGAACGAGCGCCCGCGAACCTTCGACCTCCACCACGCAGACGCGGCAGACGTTGACGGGAGTCAGGCTCTCAAGAAAGCATAGCGTTGGAGTGTCAATACCGAGTTTTCTTGCGGCGTCGAGGATCGTGGAACCCTCGGCGACTGAAACAGGCTCTCCGTCGATTTTGACTTCGATGGTACGGCGCTCAAGCTGAGGAGGTGTCTCCGGAATTGGACCTTGCGGCACCGGCACGGTAGGCTGCGGAGCGTCGGGCACTGGAGTGAATTCCGTTGAGTCGTTGCTCATGAAAATAGACTCCAACGCTTCAGGGCGGATTCCAGTGCACTGGAGGCGGTCTGGCCCAGTCCGCAAATCGAGGCGTCGCGCATGGCTTGAGCCATCTCTCGCAGCATTGTGATTTCCTGCGCGGCCGAGCCAAGCGGTTTGCCGTTCACCAGCCGTTGCAACACTTCTTGCTGACGCACCACACCGACACGGCAGGGAACGCATTGTCCGCAAGTCTCATGGCGGAAAAAACTGGCTATCCGCAGCAGGATGCGGCGCAAGTCAACCGTGTCATCGAATAACATGACCACACCGGACCCAAGTGTGGCTCCGATGGCGCGCGTACCTTCAAACGAGAGCGGAGTATCTAATTCACGAGGAGAAACGAAGTATCCGGCCGCACCACCCAGAAGAACCGCTTGGAGATTGCCGCTGCCAGCCACGCCTCCGGCCAGATCGATAAGTTGGCGCAGTGTGACACCCATGGGGATCTCGTAGACACCAGGTCGTGTGATGTGCCCGCAAAGACAGAAGAGCCGGGTTCCGGCCGAGTTTTCTGTGCCGAGCCTGGCATAAGCAGCGCCGCCTTCGCGGATGATGTAAGGCACGTTAACGAGAGTTTCCACGTTATTGACTGCCGTGGGCTGGCGGAAGAGCCCGGACTGTGTGGGGAACGGAGGCTTGTTGCGCGGTTCTCCGCGATAGCCTTCAATCGAGTTGAAGAGTGCGGTCTCTTCCCCGCAAATATACGCGCCAGCGCCACGGCGAACCTCGATGTTGAATTGCAGGCTGCTGCCCACAATGTTGTCGCCGAGGAACCCGCTTTCATTAGCCGACGCGACGGCGAACTGCATCCGCTCCGCGGCCAGCGGATATTCGCCACGCAGGTAGATATACCCTTGCCGCGCGCCGGTAACAAAAGCGGCAATCGTCATGCCCTCGAGAACGGCGAATGGATCCCCTTCCATGAGGATGCGGTCTTTGAAAGTGCCGGGCTCGGACTCGTCGGCGTTGCAAACTACGTAATGCGCCCGATCAGAGTCCTGTTGCAGCAGGTGACGCTGCAGGAAGAGCGCTTCCCATTTCTTGGCGGTGGGAAATGCAGCGCCGCCGCGGCCCAGCAATTTCGAAGCAGACAGCTCGCGCAAGGTACGTTCAGGGCCAAGCTCCAGGGCTTTGCGCAGACCTCCATAGCCTCCGAGGCTTTGATAGGCTTCCAGGGTTGACGCTCCGCCTTGACCAATACGATGGAGAAGCCGCAAAGGCGAGGGCTCAGTTTTCCGGTCTGCCTGGGGCACGCTGGTTTGAACGTTCAGCGTGTCTGACTCGGCGGGAAGGCGACGCTTGACAGCATCGTTTACCAGAGACTGCACACCTGCGGCAGATGCAGGTGCCAACACTCGTTCATGAGATCTTTGTCCCGCCGCGCTAACCAGCGCTGCAGGGGCACGCTCACACAGACCCAGACACTGGCTGCGAAGCCAGATAGCGCGTCCGCCGGAGCAAGCGGAACCTTCGGGGCCAAGCCTATCCTCCAGTTCGGCACAGAGCTTGTCCGAGCCACGTGTCACACACGCAATGTCATCGCAGACGTGAGCGACGACCTGCGGGCGGGGCGTGAGCGAAAACATTCCATAGAAAGAGGCAACACCGTAAACCTCAGCCGGAGCAACGTCCAAGCGCAACGCGACATAGTTGAGAGCGCCGGGGCTAATCCAGCCGATGCGGTTCTGGATGGCATGGAGCACCGGCAGTAGACGGTGCCGTTTTCCAACGGCGTTACCGTTCGAAACGGCGCGCGTCTCGCCGGATTGCCGGTGGCCACCTTGCCATCCAGATTCGGGCAGGCCCAGTTCAGAGTCAACGGCGGCGCATTCTTCCGCGGTCGCTTGCGCGTCGGTTAGATGGAGGTCCAATCAAGTCCTTTTACACTTTTTCAATACGGACGGCCGTTGCCTTGAACTCAGAGGTTCCTGATTTGGGATCCACAGCGTCAATCGTCAGTTCGTTGGTCGCAACCTGATCGTGAGCGTGTACTGACAAGAACGCGAGGCCCGGACGCAATCCAGAATCAAAGCGCACCGGCGCCACGAGCGAGCCACGCCGCGACGTGACGCGGACTTGTTCACCTTCTCGCAACTTGAACTGCTGACCGTCCTCCGGCGAGAGATCCACCGTTTCCTTGCGCCGCAGCGGCGACGAGTACCTGCTGGTCTGAACTCCTGTATTGTAATCATCGAGCCGGCGGCCGGTGGTCAGGCGAATGGGATATTGCTCGTCCAGCTGGTCCACCGGCGGCTCGAATTCCACTACGCTGAAAGGCGCGCGTGGGCCAATCAGCGGATCGCTCCACAGGCGGCCGTGGAGAAACATTTCTCCGGGATGCGCCTCGTCATAGCACGGCCACTGAATGCCACCCATTTCTTCCAAGCGACGGTAACTTATGCCACCGTGCATAGGGCTCAGTGAGCGCAACTCATTCCAGATAGCCTCTGGGTCGGGCGCGCCCCAGTCATGCCCGAGGCGCCGAGCCAGATCAAAAACGATCTCAAGATCGTCACGAACACCAGCGGGAGGGGCCACGGTTCGGCGGACGCGCTGCACGCGCCGTTCGCTTGAAGTCACGGTACCTTCGCTTTCAAAGGCGCCAGCTGCTGCGGGCAGAACGACGTCGGCGAGTTCGGCGGTTTTCGTATAAAAAAGGTCCTGAACCAGGAGGAATTTCAACCCGCTCAACCGCTTCAGGGCACGATGGCGATCGGCTTCGGAGTCGGCGGGATTTTCGCCCAGGACGTACAACGTAGTGAGGTAACCGTGCTCCATGGCCTCAAACATATCGCTCAGGTGCCACCCGCGACTGGGTTGGATCTTCGCATGCCAAGCCATCTCAAACTTGGCGCGCAAGCTGTGGTTCTCAACGTGCTGAAAGCCGGGAAGGCGGTCAGGAATCGCGCCCATATCGCCGCCACCCTGGACGTTGTTCTGTCCGCGCAGGGGATTCACTCCACTGCCGTAGCGGCCCACGTGGCCGGTGAGCAGCGCAAGGTTGATGAGAGCCACCACATTGTCCACTGCGTTGTGATGTTCAGTGATACCCAGGGTCCAACATATCTGGGCGCGCGGAGCGCTGGCATACGCGCGGGCCATCCTGCGGATCGCTTCAGCGGGCACGCCCGTTTCACGCTCAGCCCGCGCAAGCGTGTATTTCTCAACGTGGTTCCTGTAGGCTTCAAACCCGCTGGTGGCGTGGCGGATGAACGCTTCGTTCGCCAGCCCGGCGGCGATGATTTCGCGGCCCACGGCATTGGCGAGCGAAATGTCAGAACCTACATCGAGGCCCAGCCAGAGATTGGCCCAGCGCGCGGAACTGGTGCGCCGCGGATCCACCACGTAAAGTTCCGCGCCGTTGCGCATACCTTTCAGCAGGTGATGGAAAAAAATCGGATGCGTTTCCCTGGCGTTTGATCCCCACAGCAGGACGACGTTGGTGTTTTCAATTTCGCGGTACGAGCTTGTCCCCCCGCCTGCCCCGAATACCGCCGCCAGACCGGCGACGCTCGGAGCATGTCAAGTACGGTTGCAGCTGTCGATGTTGTTGGTACGCATCACGCTGCGGACGAATTTTTGCGCTGCGTAGTTCAGTTCGTTGGTGGTCTTCGAGCAGCTGAACATGCCGAAGTCACGCGGATCGTTCCGCGCAATGGACTCGCGGAACGCCGCGGCGACCCGGTCCATGGCCTCATCCCAGGTGGCGGGACGATGCGAACCATTCTCGCGGACGAGCGGTTGGGTCAGGCGGGTTTTGATCGCTGCAGGCATATCGTCTCCCAGATAGATGTCAGGAGAATCGTAGCATTTTTTGATCCGGAGCCCGGCTTGCGCGGAACGCCCATGCGCGAGTCAGTGAAAATACGGCTTCACGAACCTACTCTCTCGTTTGTAGTCTCCGGCGACGATTTCACCATCCGAGGTGATGACAAGCGGCGGAGTTAGTTTTTCATAGTGGAGCTGGGCATCATGGGGCATTTGCCTCCACCGCACTCATCGGCGCGAGACACGGATTTGCGCGTCTGCGAAGCTGCGTTAACTCTTTCTCCCATAGATAACTACGGCCGAGCTGGGAAAGCCGATGCCGGCCGCCCCGATTGCTCCTTCGGAATTTGAAGAGCAGATCGAGAGGCTCGGATTGACCTATCAGACCCGCGCGGATCAGAGAGACTCCGAGAGTGATGTGAGTACGACAAGAAATCGTTGCTATGTGCCCGAGGGCTCTTGAAGCAGTGGGAAATCGTCGTGGACGTTTCGGTCGAGACGCTTGGGTATTGAGCCGCATTCGTGCTTCTTAGAAACTCTTGCGATACTTGCCATCTACGGACACTCCGCCCAGTTGATCCCGGGCCATACTGACCGACCAACGTTTGTTCAGCTGATACTCGCCCTGCACGGTTTCACTTCCTGGTTGAGAGACATCGGTCGAGAACGTAAAGAGCAAATTCTTGGTGACACGTTGTTGGATCGCAACACGAGCTGATGTGTTCTGATTGTTTCCGCCAATCGTCGGGTCGATCTGCAGACTGGAGATGCCCGCGAGCTTTTGCACACCGCTGCTGAGCTGACTTGCCGCTTGCGAGGCAATCATCGAATCTGTGCTCTGACTGTTCGCTGCGGATTCCTGGGTGGTCTTTCCGCGAGCAATCAGATTGATGATGTCCGCCGTTGCCAGCGGCGGATCGGAAACGTACGAGGTCGTAAGCTTGTCCAGAGGCCCACGCATACTGAGTGTGAGATTGTATTGCTCGACCGTCGTCGTCACCGATAGGTTCATCACGGGGTGGGTTTCGTTCGGGTCGTCGAAGGTAATGACGCCTTTTTGCAGCTCGTACCGAAGATTCCTGTAAAAAACCTCGCCGGAGGTCAGATTTGTCCGGCCGGTTATTACAGGATTGGCGGCCGTACCACCAACTTGCGCGGCGACTGTCCCGGCGATGCTGACCTGCGAACTCGTGGCGCTCAAACTCTCTTGAGATTGCACGCCAATCGCCAGGTTCACGGTATCGGCGAATCCCGGCTGAGAGGTGGTTGTAGTTCCTGTGCTGAACTGAGCACCAAATTTTGCCAAATCGAAATCGGGTGTGAACGATAAGCTGTCGATCAGGACGCGTCCGTTGAGCATCGATGCCTCTGTGCTGCCGCTGTAGGCAAGGTTTGCATCGAGCAACGATCGTAAACCCTCCGGATACCGCAAGCGAATGGATTTTCCTTGCAACGCAAGGTTGAATTGCAAGCTGGGTTTGTAGGCGATCGACCCGCTCAACGAGACCTCCCCTCCTCCCACCTGCCCCGCCATCTTTGAAACCTCGAGATGATCATTGGTGATGTCGAGCGTGCCATTGAGGTTCTCAACTCCGATAGGTGCATCCGCCGTCGTCATGGCTACGTCTTTGAGCTGAACCCTGCCTTGAACTGCCGGTTTTTCCGCCGAACCCGAGGAGCGGACATCGAGCGCCGCCATCCCCGAGCTTTGCACGTCAGGTGCGACAATCTTCAGGATTCGCAAATCAATCAATCCCTGCGCAGAAAGAGTTGGTTCGGCTGTGCCGCCGATAGGTACTCGCCCTTGAATCTTGAGCGAAGTGCCTGTGCCACGGATTTCTGCAGGCTGTAAGGTAACAACGGACTTCGAATAGTCCGCGCGAATCGGGTCTGCAAGTCCAATCTCCAGGGATTGATAGCTGGCCTTGAGGACCGGAATGGTAAGATGCGCTTCGATCTGCGATGTCTCCTTTAGCGGGCCCTTAAGAGTGGCATGAAATTCTGTCTGGCCGGTAAAGCCCTGCGGTGCGCCCTTTGCATAAGTTGCCAGCAAGACATCGAGGGGAACCGTGCCACTATCGATAGCTGCTTCCATGTAATAGTCGCCGGTCAAGGCTAGGTGGCCATGCGCGCGAATGGAGGCCTCCGAGATCCGCGAATCGAGGTTAAGGTCAGCTGCGTGATTGGCTACTTGAACCTCCGCCTTCAGGCCAGCAACCGTGTTTTCTCGAACCCGTAGCTGCGGCAGCTGCACGACCGCAGTCAGCTGAGGATCGTCCAGCGTCCCTTCCCCATTCACGGATGCACTGACGGTGCCTGTAATAGCAAGATTCTTCGTTTGCACGGTCTGCAGTTTGTCCAAAATCAGCGATGGAGCATCGAGCCGCACTTTGTAGGCTTTTGTTTTCGGCGTGTAGAAAAGATTCGCATTCAGGGTACCCGCCGGGGCAGACACGTTCAGAGTTGAGGAGATCGATCCGTTCGCAGCCTGGAATTGCAGAGCAAGATTCTGAATCGGCTCGTCATACGCGCGGGCGCCAGCGATGTGCGCCGTTCCGGAGCCGATAGGATTGAGTTGCGAACCTTCCAGCGAGATCTTCGCCGACAAGTTTCCAGAGACCGGATAGTGCTGGCCCGCCAACTGCTGCAAATCTGACACTCGCAATTGCTGCACATTGAGACTGGCCTTGATTGCATTGGCCGGCTCATAGGACCAGTCGCGTAGTGCGACAGCGCCGCTGAACGCGGCCTGCCCCTGATGTGCGTTGATCAGAGATCCGTTCCGTATGGAGAAATCCGACGGGCTAGCCTGGATTTGAAACTTGACGCTTCTCCATTCGCTGCCTCGGACCTGCAGAGCCTGAGCGCTGAGTTCTCCGGTGAGGGTAGGCTTCTTCATCGTGCCATGCACAACGGCATTCAGCGTGGCAGAACCCGAGATGGCGGGCGGCATGGTGGGGTTGGAACCAAAGGAAGCAGCCAAGACCGCAAGTTGATGCAAGTCACTGGCGGTTAACTGAATCTGCAAATTTGAACGGTCACTAATTTCTCCCTGTGCGTTAAGCGTTGCCGAAGGAATCCGCAGGGATGTTTGTTGGAACGCGATGGCTTGCCGCGGGCCGTCGTAATTGACGTGGATAGCACCGTCAACGGGAACCTCGCTTCCTGATGGATTTGAATGGCTGCTGGCGTAAGCGTGAACGGTCAGGTCGGACTGCGCTCTCAGATTGGCAATGTTGCCTTTCCACACCGCCTCGGTATTGCCATTCAGGCGCCCAGAGACGGAAGTGGCATTGAGTTCCCTTCGTCGCAGAGTCTGCTGCAAAGCGCGGAGGGAGACATTCCGCAGTCCTAGGTGAACTCGAGAGTCAGGCGTCGCGTCCAAGTTCTTTACATCAGCAGCGGCAGTTATGAGTCCGCCCAGGGCTTCCGCGCTAGCATTTTTCACTTGCAATCTGCCGTCTGCTAACTGGTACTGCCCTCGGACCTTGTGCAGTTCCAGCTTGCTTCCCGAAGCGACTGCGATCAGTACATCGCTCGCAAGCTCTCCGTGCACCGAAACAGTTCGCAGCATGGGTTCGCTTCCCATTCCCTGATAGTGCAACTTCCCGCGAAGAAGAACGTCGCCTCTAGGCGAAGTGCCTGGAGATAGCTGGGCGAAATCCTGAGAGTGAACCGCGATCACATAGTCTCCGTCCACAACTGGATTTGCATAGTTTGAAATGGCGGCGTGCAGGGATACTGTGGAGGATCCGATGCTGAAGACGGCAGATTCCAAGCCAAAGCGTTCCGGGGAGGCACTGAAATTTATGTTCAGGTTGTGCGGAAGAGGGCTGTATTCGCCATAACGCAACTGCCCGCTGTGGTAGGAAAGCGTGCCGTCGTACCGCCTGACGATTGGCGTGAAATGAATGTCGGTCCCAAAATCGTACAGGTCAGCCTCAAGCGGAATCTTCTTATCCTTGTAGTCGATTTCGCCCCCAGTGATCGCGGCGTGCCCAATGCCTAGATCAAATACGCTGGTGGGGTTGGTATTTTGACTGGGCGGTGCCGTTGGCATATTGTTCTTGCCCGACTTATCTACCTGCATGTGAACAATAGGGCGCTCGATCAGCAGATCGCTGAGCGAGACACGGCGTCTGAGCGCTGACCGTATCTTTACACCCACCGTCAACTTATCGGCGTGCAAGAGCGGCGCCTGATTCGGGGCTTCGGTCCCACGTAATGTGATGTCATAGAGGTGCGCGGTGAGAGTCGACAAGTTGACATCGAGACTGCCGATCTTTGTTCTTGCTCCCGTTGCCGCAGCCGCTTCCTGTTCGACTTTGCTTATCGCCAAGCGCTGAAAACTTGCGCTCTTGAGATAGAGATATCCCCCAAAGGCAGCCACGACAATCACCCCTACGATTCCCGCCAGCGTCCATCTGATAATCCGTTTCCAGTTCATAGATCCTCTAAAAGGCCTGCCCGACCGTGATGAAGTATTGATTCGCGCCGATCCCGGGCACCGGGTTCAGATTGCGCCCGAAATCAATCCGTATGGGTCCAATCGGAGTCGCATAACGCAATCCGATGCCAATGGTGTTCGAATAGTTATCGACGAAGTTGTGCAAGTTGATCGCGTTGTACACGTTGCCACCGTCATAAAACACAACGCCGCCAAGGTTTTTCATGATGCCCAAGGGAAAACGCACCTCTGAATTCAAAATGAAAAGCTGCTTCCCCCCCACGGGCACGGTCACGTTCACGCATCCCGACAGCCCTTGCAGCACATTGCAGAAAGGAACCAGCCGCTGCGGACCGGCCTCATCGATGGGAAAGCCGCGCAACGAGGTTCCGCCACCGGAAAAGAACAATTGGCTGGTCGGCACGAAGCTGCCGGCAAAAGGGGACGCAAGCCCTAGCCGGATGCTATTGGCGAATACCACTGAGTGGATGGGCTTGTAATAGGCATATTGCGCAAACAGTTTGGCGAAGTTGGCGCTTGAACCGAAGGCGGTTGGTGTAATTCCCACGGTTACCGTAGCGAACATCCCGCGGTGTGCATCAAGGGGCTTGTCACGTGTGTCGCGGATGAGTGTCCCCGATACGGTCGACAGGAGCACATGCCGATCCTTGTTGAGCACAAGCTCAGGGACGATCAGATGAGATAAATCAGTCTTATTGAAATCGTAACGTAACTGCAGTCGCGTATTCGTCTTTCGGCTGATCAGCCTCTCGACCTGGAAAGAAAGATCTCCGAGCCCAGCCGTAAACAGAGGATTTTCGCTAGTGCGTTCGATGGAAAAGCTGGTAAGCGAACTCCAGGCGGAACCGATAAAGTGAGGCTGGCCGTATGTCGTTAGCAACTTCTGGTCGAGACGCGACAGAAGGATGGAACCGCCCGCCGTCTCTCCCAGTCCACGGAGATTGCGTCGTGTGTATTCGATCAGCCCGCGTGGGCTCGCAAAAGTCGATTGACTGGGAGCGATCTGTTGGCCTCCCAGACCGATAATTCCGCCTCCGCCTGGCAGTGCAACCGTCCCTGTCGGTGTGTTTCCGCCCCGGTGCGAGACCTCGAATCCGACTCCGTACGTGATTTGATTGCGATTCGCTTCGTGCACTTTAACGAGCGCATCCTCGTCCGTCTGATCGGTGATCGGCTTGGTCGGACCAACGCTGGACCAGTCGAAAATGTTTAAGTCGTACAGTCCGCTCTCCGCTTCGAGCAATTGCACCCGTCGCATCGGTGTCTCGGGCCGAATCTTGGCTGTCCTGGCGATCAGACTCAATCGTGTGTGTTGCTGGCCCAAATACACCACCCCGCTGATCTGTACTAACTGATGCTCGGTGATGGCGTAAGTGACATTCACACGGTGCGGATCGCCTGCGTTCTGCTGCAACGTTGCTTTCACTTCCGCATTCAGATATCCGCGATTCAGGTAGGTTGCTGAGATGCGGTTTCGGTCCTCGGCTAATTTTCGCGGAGAATATGGCACGCCGGACCGTAGTTCGAACCCTTTGGGAGCGGTAAGCTCCGCGGGGGGGACATTCTCGTTTCCGGAGACCGTGACATCCTGAACAATCGTTTGAGGGCCTTCCTCGATTTCGAAAGTGATGTCGACCTGCGGTTCACGATCCACTGCTTGGGCCGTGACTTTGACATCTTCGTACCCCCGATCCTGGTAGAGGGCCTGTATGTTGTCCCTACTCTGCTTCAGAAGTTTCTGACTAAAACTCCCGTGCGTCCAGATATGAGATTTCTTCACAACGACCTGAGCCATCAACTCTTTCTGCGACACCGCATAGTTGCCGTTGAAAAGAATGCGCTCGACCTTGTGCTTCCGGCCGCGTTCGATTTGATAGACAACAGCGATCTGGTCGGGCTGATTCTGCACGCTCGATGTCACCTTGACATCGGTGAATCCCTTTTTCTGAAAATAGTCAGTAAGATTCCGCTGCCCTTCGTCGACCAGATCCTGATCAATGGCTCGCTCAGAATAGATGGGGACCAGCTTCTTCATCTCTCTTCCTCCCAGGAAAGGGATACTCGAGAGTCGAGCCCCCACGGCTCGAACCGTCACCACCGGACCCACTTCGATCTTGAATGAAACATCCACGCGATTAATTTCTGGGTGGTATTCGGGAGGATTCTCGTGGACCTTGGCCGCCAGCCGATGCTGTTTCGCCAACGCCTTCTTCAGGAGGGTTGTCGCTGCGCTAATTCGTTCCTGGTCATAGACCTTTCCCGGTTTTAGAAGCCCGCCCGACAGTCGCGCGCGGAGCGATTGCACAGAATGGTGAAGCTTGGCACGTTCCGCCGCGGCGGGCCCAACCATCTCAAGGGATCCGATTCGCGCTTGTTTCCCCATTTCCGCTGCGAAGCTAACGCTCACCAATTGATGCACATCGTCAATCTTCGTGTCTGTGTGCACCTTCGCCTGGAAAAAGCCGTTCTTGTGGAAGAAAGTTGTGAGCGCTTCTTCTGCAACTGGAAGGCGAGAGGAATCGAAAGGATCTTCATCTGGGAGGTTGACTGCCTGGAGAAGGCGCGTGTACGAGAAGGACTTCGCGACACCGGGAAAATCCACGACTCCGAGATAATAGGCTGGCTCCAGGAGAAAGTTGATACGCAGGCCCGTGGCATCAGGCACCACGCTGACTTGGACCTTCGGAAATCCACCCGCCTTTTCTAGCGCCTCTGCACTCGCTTGGATCTTCTCCTCGGAGTATGGATCACCCGGCCTTAACGTAATGCAGGCGCGCAACGGCTCGAGGTCGCGATGCGGATTGGCAATCAGGGATACGGCACTGACGTTTTGACCTTCATAGGCAGCCTTCGCAGCCTGAGGCGCAAGTTGCCCGAAGCCCGTCGCCGCGAAGAGAACGGCGCAGAGAAGTAAAAAAAGTGATGAGCGCATGAGCCGACGAGTTCCCTTCAGAAAGCGCCGAGCGCGCAACTACGAAGCGGCTCCTGCCACACTCCCGCCCCCTAACGTACCGATGTGGGATGCGATCAAATCCATGGGAGTTGTCGTCAGAACCGACGCCAAGACGGCTGACCTAGCACTGACGAATTGGCAACGCTTGCGAAAGGTTCTACCATGAAACGATGCCCGGAAGCGGATGATAGGGCTTCTCAGCACCTCAAGCACGCGACTGAGCCCAGGACCTACGGGGCAAGTCCGCGGACCGAAAACCTTACCGCAAGCGCCATCCTGAATCGTCTAGCGGATCACTACAGTCGTCAGCCTACTCGAAGCGTTTTTTCTCCATACGCCATTCACCGGATAGTGCAGGTCCAGCCTGCACAGGTACCCTAGCTTGAGCATTAGATCGCGCCACGCCGCCAATCCGTCCCTCCCGCGAACAAGAACGAAAACGGGCCGGGCACCAGAGGTGAACTCAAAATGCGAATCATCCGTTTGCTACTGTTAACCCTGTTGGTCGTCGTGGTTCCGGCCACTATTTTCGCGCAGGTTGGCGTGTCCATCGCTATCGCGCCACCAGCGCTTCCTGTTTACACGCAGCCACCAGTCCCCGCGCCTGGATATCTTTGGACCCCCGGCTATTGGGCTTATGGCCCTGACGGCTATTACTGGGTGCCCGGTACATGGGTGCAGCCGCCCACTGTCGGCCTGCTCTGGACCCCCGGCTACTGGGGCTGGAGCGGCGGCGCTTTCGCCTGGAATGAGGGCTATTGGGGGCCTCAAGTCGGCTTCTATGGAGGCGTCAACTATGGCTTCGGCTACGGCGGATCTGGATTCGAAGGTGGACGCTGGAACAATGGAGCGTTCAGCTACAACCGCTCGGTGACCAATGTCAGCAATGTGCAAACTACCAATGTGTACAACAAGACGGTCATCAACAACACGACGATCAACCGCGTCAGCTATAACGGGGGCAATGGAGGCTTGAGCGCCCGTCCCACAGCAACCGAGGAAGCGGCCGCGCGCGAACGTCATACTCCACCGACCGCAGCGCAAACTGAGCATGTTCATGCCGCTAGCGCCAACCGTGCATTGCTGGCGTCAGTAAATCGCGGCAAGCCCGCCGTCGCCGCCACCGCCAAGCCCGGAGAATTCAGCGGCAAGGGGGTCGTAGCCGCGAAACAGGCCGGGGCACCCTATAAGGCTCCCGCGAAAAACGCCGCTGAAAATAGAGCTGCGGAGAACAAGACTGCCGAAAACAAGGCTGCGGAAAACAAATCTACGGCTGAGCGGGAAAATGCCAAGAAGGCCGCGCCGAAACCCGAATCGAAACCTGCAACCACAGCTCGTACCCAACCTACTCCCAAGCCAAAAGCGGAACCGCCGAAGCCGGAAGCTAACTCGGAGAACAGGAAGACACCAGCAACTTCAGCGAAGACCCAACCCAAGACGGAGCCAAGAACTGAGCCGAAGTCCGAATCGCGGCCTGCAACTACGGCTCATACTCAGCCGCCCGCCAAGCCAAAGGCGGAAAGTCCAAAGCCCGAAACTCGTTCCGAGAACACACCGCGTCCTGAAACTTCAGCCCATAATCAGCCGAAACCAAAAACCGAATCCAAGCCGGCAACCACGGCGCATGCGCAGCCGACTCCCAAGCCCAAGCCTGAAAGCGCGAAGCCTGAGGCCCGCCAAGAGAAGTCCTCGCCCTCGACCGTGGCTCACAATCAGCCTGCTCAGCATCCTCGCCCCGCACCTCGAACGGCGGCGCCGGCGGCAAAGAAGCCTGAAGCTCCGCCCGAGAAGAAAGAACCGCCGGAGAAAAAACCTGAGAAACAGTGAAGTGAAATTGACGCGAAATCCTGCCCGGTTCTTCGGAACCGGGTTTTTTGTTGTCTCGTAAAATGCGGCTCGGCCGATTGAGAAAACCCAAGCACGCCTTGGATACCGGATCTCACCATTTGCCGTACAGTGAGTTCCCGATGGCATTGGTCGAGCCGGAGGTTTATCAATCAACACGTGTAATCCAACCCGGGCATGAACTCGCAGGATTCAAAACCGCAGGCGTAGCTTTCGAATCATAAGCACGTCTCCCGCTCTGATGCCGTAAATTGGTAGCAATAGGGGAACGACGGAGAGAAGAGAAAGGGCAATCTGCAATGAAAGCGGTAACCGGAGTTTTTCGTTCACGATCGGACGCGGAACACGCATTGGCAGAGCTGCAGTCGGCAGGTCTGCCCGACGAGAGAATTACGCTCTTGACCCCGGCGAGCACACCAGCAGAGTTGCAGTCGGTTCCCACGGTTGCCGCGGAGCAACCTGGCATAAGTAAAGCACTCGGTGCGGTGGTCGGGGCCTCGGTGGCACTGTCCGGAGGGCCACTCATTGTGGCTGCAATCCTACCTGGGGTTGGAGCCATCACCGCCATTGGACTCCTGGGTGGAGCGATCCTGGCGGCAGCTGGAGCAGGCGTCGGTGCCGTTGCCGCAGGAAAACTCGAGGGTGCAATGACAGACGGACTGCCGGAAGACGAGTTGTTTGTCTATGAAGATGCTCTGCGCAGGGGCAGGAGTGTCGTTATCGCCCTCGCGCAGGATGAGGCAGGGGCCAAACGCTTTCGAGAGCTGTTGCAAACGGAGGGAGCGGAGGAGATCGATGCTGCCCGCGAACAATGGTGGATCGGATTGCGCAGTGCCGAGCGTGAACATTATTCGAAGCTCGGACGCAACTTCACCGAGGACGAGCAGTTTTATCGACTTGGGTTTGAATCCGCCCTGCATGCGCGAACACGCTGCAAAGAGTACGATCAAGTGCTAGGTGAGATGGACGCTGATATCGACGAACTCGAGCGTCGATATCCTGGCAAAGCATTGGCCGAACCCTTCAGGCGCGGTTACGAACGTGGCCGCGCCTACTATCAACACCTCTGCGATGAGTCCAAAGCAGCCTGAGACCAGTACTCGCGGAGTTGAAGATCCTCAGTGAGCCGGCTCTTTTTCGCCGGTCATGCGTTTCACCTTCTCCGGCGGGAGTTCTGTGTCTAGCCGAACGCCCATTGTTGACCAATTGATTATACGGCGAAGACTGTATTCCCTCCCGGGCGTCGAGTGCTCGAACATAAGAAAATCCTAAGGCATTATTCCTGTCTTGGAGGCTGTATATGAAAATGCGCTCCGCTTCGAAAGACCCACGTTGGAAGGCTTTGTACACTGCTGCCCTGTTCGAAAATGACAGAAGCAAGATCCTGAGTTGATCTCTGACGCCGAAGCTGAAATTGTGAAGCGCGCTCACATCTTATTTGGCGCTCCCGGCGACAACATCGACGAAGCCGAGGCTTTGGACGACGCTCTCTATATGTTGCGCGCGTTCAAGAATTGCCTGAAGGTTCAATCCATCGACCAGATGGCCGCCTAAGCTCGCGGTTGGGTTTCACACTCGCTTTCGAACCCGCCAACAACAACGGAGACCCCCAGCCACGCAACCGTGGCTCCGGCGAGAACCACGTAGGCACTGCTTCTGGCTATCGAATGCCACACTACCAGCGCAAAAAAGAGCAAGCCAATGCTTCCCATCGAAGCGCCCGCCGCATCAACGCTCGCCGCGTCCCGTGCGCGTTTTGTTCCTTCCAGTCCCATGGTGTTTGCCCGAGAACAGCGAGATCGACCTGAATTTTTCATTGTCAGCGAAAACCCCAGTGTCTATGGAAATCCACACTTTGTTTTGCATGCCGAGAACATTTGGATTGAATACAGCGCTTAGACGCGCTGTTGCGATCTTAAGTCGGTCGAACACGGCGATGAAGGCGCACAAGCGGTGCCCCTCGATCGCAATGCTATCTTGGCGCAGCTGTAACGCCGGCAACTTTTTGAGCACTTTTTACCAAGGGGAATTACAGATTGCCCCTTTGGTTCACCTCAGGCAACGGCAGCGGTCTGCGTCATCATCCAAAGCGCCGTCTTGAATAACAAAAAATAACGAAGGCCGCCGCCCATGAAACATTACTATCCAGCGTGCTTGGCCGGGTTTCTGATCTTTCCGCTGCTGCTTCTGAGTTCGTGCGGCGGTGGTACGCTTGTCCCGGCTTCGTCGCTACAGCAACCATCTCCGCCTAGCTCGTATCTGCTCATCGTTAAGAATTCCGGCAATGGCACGGTGAGCAGCTCTCCGGGCGGTATTAATTGTGGATCAACCTGCACAGCCAATTTCCCTCAAGGAACTGCCGCGACGTTGACCGCGACCCCAGTTGCGAATTCGAAATTTGTAGCATGGTCTGGAGCCTGTAGCGGCACCGGCCCATGCGTCTTGAATGGGAATACCAATGCCGCAGTGACGGCGACGTTCAGTGCGACTGCTTACACCCTTAACGTAACTCTTCCCGGAAACGGAACCGGCAGTGTAAGCAGCAGTCCAACGGGAATCGCGTGTCCACCCACTTGCAGCGCCAGCTACAGTCCAGGGAGCCAAGTCAGCTTGACGGCCACTCCCGGCGCAAACGCCTACTTTGTGGGGTGGGGCGGCGATTGTAACGGGATGGGAACGTGTAGCGTCACACTGAATGCCAATGAATCAGTTTCGAGCACCATCAATGTCTGGCCGTTTAATCACGTGATCTTCATGGCGCAGGAAAACCGTTCGCTGGATCATTACTTTGGCGCGATGCGGGCGTATTGGGCTGCCAATGGATATCCTGATCAGTCTTTCGATGGTTTGCCGCAATTCAATCCTCAGCAGGGCATTCCACCGCTTTACGGCCCGCCACCGTCTAATCCGACCTGCGATACGAACAACCCCGGTGGCCCTCCGTTCCCGAACTGCACCATTGACGCTAACAGCCCATTAATCACTTCCTTCCACTTGATTACACAGTGCATTGAGAATCCGTATCCTTGGTGGGATCCGTCCCATTACAATCTGGACTGGGCGAATGCGTATATCGACCCCGTCACCGCGCCACGCCCTCCCATGAATGGTTTTGTGGCCGAAGATGCCCATTTTTCCTTGGAGAGTATAGGTGAGGATAACGGTCACTACTACGACACGATAGGAATGCGGGCCATGGGGTACTACGACTGGACCGACCTTAACTTCTACTATTTCATGGCCACAAACTTTGCCACCTCTGACCGATGGTTCAGCCCTACAATGACTCTGACTGACCCCAATCGTCATTACTTAATTGCAGGCACATCTCAAGGATATGTTTTTCCTGTTGGTCACAGCTCACTGGACCCAGAACTCACGGCTCAGACCATCTACCAGGAGTTGCAGGCGGCCGGCATCAGTTGGAAGATTTACGTAAACCCACAGTACACCCCATGCACTCCGCCGTACACGACTTCTTGTCTAGTGACCTACGACGATGTTTATCTTAAAGACTTCGTGTGGGGATACGCCAACCTCAGCTATCCGCAGAATTTAGGAACCATGGGTCCCGCGGGTACCTGTGGAAGCTCACCATGTGATTTCGAAAATGACTTGGCGAACGGCACGCTGCCACAAGTCGTTCAGCTTGAACCTGCCTCTCCAGCATCACTCGATGAACATGGCTCCGACAAAGACCAATATCCGGTGGACATTCAGGAAGGCGCGAACTATGTGTCGGGTGTCATGAATTCGGTAATGCAAAGCTCGTCATGGAAAGACTCAGTGTTCATCTTCACTTACGATGAAATGGGGGGTCTGTACGATCACATACCGCCGCAGCCAGCGGTGAGTCCGGATGGAATTGCTCCCCAGGATCTGAGTCCTGGCGATATTTGCTATAACCAGCCGGGCCCAACCTGCGATTTCACCTGGACCGGATATCGTCTCCCGCTGATTGTAGTGTCCCCCTTCACGAAGAAGAATTACGTTTCACATACGGTAATGGACACCACGGCGATTCTGAAGCTCATCGAAACTCGCTTCAACGTGCCTGCGCTGACGGCGCGTGACGCGGCCCAACCCGTAATGACCGAGTTCTTTGACTTCAATAATCCGCCGTGGATTATACCGCCGACTCCGCCTGTGCAGAGTGTGAGCGGGCCATGCTACGTCAACCAGTTGCCTTGAGACAACCGAGATTGCTTCCGCGGGGCAGATGGACGACGTTCGCGTGGGAGCCAGCTTCCCCAATCGAATTGGTTCCGCGAGAACTGAACCTATAGCATCTCCTGAGATTATGGGTTCATGACACGATTTCCTGGTTGGCTGGCTTCGCCCAGAACTGCGAACACGTTGACTAGCGCCGACCCCGTCCTTAAGATGAATGCTCCGGCGACAACATTCTCCCATGATCGGCCAAACCATCTTGCATTATCGCGTCATCGAGAAGCTGGGCGCCGGCGGGATGGGCGTACTATTCAAGGCCGAGGACACCAAACTCGATCGCTTTGTTGCGTTGAAGTTTCTGCCCGACGACGTGGCCAAAGATGCCCAAGTCTTGAGCCGCTTTCGCCGTGAAGCAAAGGCCGCTTCTGCTCTGAACCATCCCAACATTTGCACAATTCATGAAATAAACGAGCAGGATGGGCAGACGTTCATCGTGATGGAGTTTCTGGATGGCGTCACACTCAGAGACCGCATTGCGGGACGACCATTAGAGACTGAGACGCTGCTGGAGGTAGCCATCGAGGTGGCGGATGCGCTGGACGCCGCGCACACCGGAGGTATTGTTCATCGCGATATTAAGCCCGCTAATATCTTTATCACCAAACGAGGGCACGCCAAGATCCTGGACTTTGGGCTGGCCAAAGTTGCCCTTTGGCCGAGAGCGCAGTCGGTGGGGCCCACAGCGGCAACCATCGCCGACAGCCATGAGCTTCTCACAAGCCCCGGCGCGGCACTTGGCACCGTCGCTTACATGTCCCCGGAGCAGGCCAAGGGCAAGGATCTCGATGCCCGCACCGATTTGTTTTCCTTCGGGACGGTGCTGTATGAGATGGCCACAGGAGCCTTGCCTTTCCCGGGAGAGACTTCAGCAACCATCTTCGACGGTATCCTCAATCGAACTCCGCTGCCGCCGGTACGGTTGAATCCGACAGTACCACCCAAGCTGGAAGACATCATCAGCAAGCTGCTGGAGAAGGATCGCGAACTGCGTTACCAGGCTGCGGCCGAACTTAGAAGCGATCTCAAGCGGCTCAAGCGCGACACCGAATCCAGGGGGCTCCAGGTTCAGGATTCCGCGGCGGTTCGCGTTTCGAGTGCAACCCTGCCCGTCGCAGGAGCCGAGCGCTCCAGTGGTTCGGCCCTGGTCGCGGCCGCGCGCCAGCATAAAGCCGGCGTTGGGGTCATGGTCGCCGTCGTACTGCTGCTGATCGCCTCCGCTGCATTCGGCGTATACAGCTTGTTTTTCGTCGCCCGTAGCCAGCCTTTCCAGAGCATCAAGATCACCAAAATCAGCGGTACTCACAATGCGCGGATCGGGGCCATGTCTCCCGACGGAAACTACCTGGCCTACGTGTTGAATAGCGAGGGTAATGAATCATTGTGGCTGCGTCATCTGGCCAGCGAAAGCAACGTGCAGATCATCCCGCCAGAGCATGTGCAATACTCCGCTCTGCGCTTCTCTCCCGATGGCAGCCACATTTACTGTTCGCATACTCAGTTGGTCAGCGGTCCTGGGTCTCAAGAGTACGATCTATACCGCATCCCCGTGCTGGGTGGAACTCCACAACTTCTGGTCAAGGATATAGACACGAATCCAAGTTTTTCCTCCGATGGGCGGCGCTTCGTTTTCACGCGCGCCAACGATCCCGACCCTGGCAAGTACCACCTCCTCATCGCAAATGCCGACGGCAGCAATGAAAAGAGCATTTTCGCCGGTCCGATGGCCAACGTGATGTCGGATTCAGCCTGGTCGCCGGATGGAAAAGCGATCGTCGGTACAATCTTCGAGCAGGCCGAAAACAGCCTAAGCGCAGTGATTTCGATTGATCCGGACACCGGCGCCCAGAGGACAATCTCTAGGCCGCGATACACAACGCTAGCCAACGTGTCCTGGCTACCGGACGGAAGAGCGTTGGCAGTAATTTTCTCTAGCGTGGAAACACACTTCAGCCGGCAGCAGGTTGGGCTGATCAGTTATCCGGATGGCAAGTTTCGGCCAATTACCGCCGACACGAATGACTATGCCACCTTGAGCGTCTCCGCCGACGGCGCGACCATTGCCACTGTCATGCGCCAGTCGGTGCACGACGTTTATGTGAGTTCAGGCCTAAAAGCCGATTACTCCGACATCAGGCAGCTTAGGTCGGAAGACCCCGTGCAGTCGGTCGCGTGGGCGAGAGACGGCAATCTGCTGACGGAGCAGGAGTCATCCATCCGAGTGATCAGCCCGAACGGCAAACTCAAGGCGGAGATCGCTTCCGAAAAGGAGTCTGCGGCGATGCAGCCTAATGGCTGCAGCGACGGCCACCTTGTTTTCGCACGCGGGATGTTGAAAACCCTCTCGGTGAACATCTGGCGCAGTGAAGCGGATGGCACCGGATTGCACCGTCTCACCGCGGGCAAGAGAGACATGTTTCCGATGTGCTCCCCGGATAGCAAAACCGTCTTTTATATGGATATGACCGTTCCTGCCTACATGAAAGTATCCATCGACGGGGGTCAGCCGGAACGAGTTACAAAGGATTTTGCGGAATTCAACGCTGGTTTTGACGTTAGCCGCGACGGAAAGACGGTTGTGCTGGGCACCTACGATTTCAAAGCTCAGAGGCCAACCATCTCCCTGGTTTCTGTTGATTCCGGCCAGGTTCTGCGAATGTTCGAGTACGACCTGCGGCATCAGGAGCAACCCCGCTTCAGCCCCGACGGCAAAGGTATCGTCTACCCTGTCCGTGAAAAGGGAGTGGACAATTTGTGGCTGCAACCGCTGGACGGCGGTCCCGGCCGACAGCTGACGAACTTCGGTTCCCTCAAAATCTACTCTTATCAATGGTCGCCCGATGGCAAGAGCCTGGCCCTGGTGCGCGGAGATTCTCCTTCGGATCTGGTATTGATTCAGAATTCGCCAGGAAAGTAGTCAGAACCCGCGCGGAGACGGCTCTCCTCACCCCATCTGGTTACATCAATCGCGGATTTGTCGTTGCTTCAGTGGAGCTTGGCAAATTGGGGGCGGCCGACACGCGTCACAAGGCGGCCCGCCCGAAAAGCCCGGAGAGCGAAAGGGAAGTACCACTTCCCTCCCATATCCAGAATATGCGCACTCGGGGACTTGCGGCAAGACCCGCCTCGTGTCTTAGAGTCGCTGGCATTGGCCGGACTTTTGGCCGATGCAGCTTTCTGGAATAGGAGGAGCGACATGAGTCCCTTGTGGACCGAACGTGCGGTGTTGATTGCCGGGGGTGGCTGAGCAGTCTTGACCATCATGAAATCCGCAGGACGCCGCGTAGATACCCTGTGTCATGTAGCACCTTAAGGCCGTCGCCTACGTTCCGGTTCCGGTTAGGTTCAGCACAACCGGACGCGGACATTTATGACGTAGGCGCGGGTCCGGCGGGCATTCCGGATAGGTTTCGATCGTAACTGAACCCTTGATTACGCCAGTCCTCCCAGGAGTAAAGCTGACGCTCATATTGCATCTCGCACCCTTCTGCCGCAAGCAAGACGAGAGGTCGTCCGTTTCGGAGAAATCGCCTGTCGTCGCAATGCTCAGGAAAAGGCCACCTTCAACATCGTTGCCCGTTAAACTGACTGTCTTCGTGACTGTAGTGTTCACGGGTTGCGGAGGAAAGACGAGCGAGGCTGGCTTGAAGGTGAAGGTTACTTGTCCGACCTGCTTAGCGGAGATACCGATCACTTGCGGGCTGGTCGGGTCGCTGTCGCTGATGGTGACCGCGGCTGGGTAGCCTTCCGGAAATACTTCAGAATCCAGGGTGCTAAATGCGACTTCGACTGTGCATTGTGCTCCAGGAGGCAGCACCTCGCATGTGTTGGAATTGATCTTGTACATGGGGAAGGCGCCGACTGCGTTGGGAGAGCCCGACAAAGACACATTCTGGATGTTCAGAGAGGTATCGACACTTGTATTGGTAACGGTCAAGTTTCTGACGCTGTCCGGGCGATCAGGTCCCTTATTGCCGAAATTGAGAATGGCAGGTTGCACAGACACGTTTGAGACAACATTGCCGGAACCGGTTCCGGTGAGAGCCACGGAGAATGCCAGGGCGGTGGTCTCGACGTCGGTGCTCACCGCCAACGCACCCTGCACCGCGGCATTTACGCTGGGCCGAAAAACAACATTAATCGTGCAACTTTTCCCGGCCTGAAGGCTCGATGGACAATTGTTCGTCTGCAAGAAATTTCCACTCACGGCGATCTGATTGATGGATAAAGTTGAGGTCGGCGCGGCGGTCAGGATCAACGCCTGCGGCTGACTGGTCGTGCCCACCGCAACTGTTCCAAAGCTCAAAATGTCAGGGGACAGTTGAGCGGGAGCTAATCCTTTGCCGGAAAGGCTCACCACCTCGGGGCTTGAAAGCGTGTTGTCGGCGATCGTAATCGCTCCATTAAGATTGCCAATGGTACCAGGGTTGAAAGTAACTTCGATGGTGCAACTCTGTGCGGGAGGTACCACTGAGCAGTTGTCGGTCTGCTGGTAGCCACCGCTGGCTGACACAGAACTTATAACAAGATCCGCTTTCCCAGTGTTGGTCACAGTGATGGCCTGGGGTTGACTGCCAGAATCCAATAGGTTGATCACCTCGGGTGCAAAATCTAATGCCAATGGCGATACGCTGGCTTGCTGCGAAAACAACATGCAGGGTGCCAGCATCCCGAGAACAGAAAGCACGACGAAAGTCTTACTGGAGTTCAAGGAATAGTCTCCATTCGGTTCCGACTGAAGCCCGGCATAATAATGGCGGGTGTTTTCGGGATGGTTGTCATCAGCACGTCAAATTCTTGTAAAACCACAAGCTCGCAGCGGTTAGAACGCAAATGTTCACCGTCAATGCTAGTTTTGAAGACTCTGCGCCCAAGTGCTCTGCACTATCGTGCCTCAGTTCTGCTTTGTGGCAAGCGCCGCAGACGATTCCATGCGCCATGGTGAGCGCTCGGGCCAGCGCCGAAGAGATTCTGCGGCCCAAGCGGTCGTCTTATCCGTATGGCACATGGTGCAGGGATTCGGGACCTTATATTTATCGGTCATCGTGGGTGTAATGAAAGCAAACGTATGCGCTCGCACTTTCACGTCGGAAATCGTCGTTTCAATTCTCGGCATGTGACAGGCAATGCAGCTACTTCCCGCCGACCCTTTTTCGTGATGGGTGTGTTCCTCCACACTTCCTGTCCTCGGCCCGTTCAACGAAAGCGGCCCGTGGCAATCGAGGCATAGCTGGTCCGCAGGTTTTCGCAGTTGTGCGTAATTATCTGTGCCATGAACATCGTGACAGGCAAAACAGGTGACACCGCGCCGGTACATCACGCTCTGCACAAAATCATTCCCCTGCATTCGGTTCTTGTGGGCCGTGCCATCTGGATAGTGCGTGAAGGTCGTCTCGCCCAACTTGTAATCTTCCATCTGCCAGGAATCCCGCAGATTTGAGCCGACATGGTACCCAACCGGCCAGTCGTAATACTTGCCCTCGATTGGAAACGTCAACGGGCGTCCTTGCGAATGACACTGGATGCAAGTGTCGCTTGCCGCAACATAGTCCATTCGAGCCGGATTTAGGATGTTTCCGCGAGATGGATGCTCCAGATGTTCACTGCCCGGACCGTGGCACTTTTCGCAGCCGACGTTCCACTCTGCCACCTGCCTGGTGCGAATGTTGTAGTCCACAGAGTGACATCCATCGCAGGTTGGACCCGTGGGCCGTTGCATGTTGTCCGGCGGATAAAACGGCTCCCACCAGTCAGTCCCTTTGGCAACGAAATACGGCCGCCAGACTCGGTGAGTGACATCCCACTGTGCAGGTTCCGGAAAGTAATCATCTCCCTTCTTGATGAAATAACGCTGCTTCCACAGGCTGCCGTAAACCAGGGCAATCTCGTCCTTCGTGAACTTGCCAAAGGGATTGGTCGCGAGATCAGGGATGATTGCGTCAGGATGTTCATGAGGATCGCGCACTACATTGGCCATGGGTGTCTTTCGCCAATGCTCATAGATTTGCGCGTGACACTTCTGACAGGACTTCGAGCCAACGTAGTGCGCAGAACCTGTCGTGGCCTGCTGTTGCGTTTTCTCCTCCTTCGTTAGTTGACGCGTGTCGCGGATATAGAGAACCAGCTTCCAGCTGTCGTCGTCCTCCTCATCGTGTGGTTTCGCCCACCCCGGCATGCCGGTCAGCCGCACGCCATTCCGAATGATGTAGCGAATCTCTCCGTCCGTGAGGTTCTGCGTTTCAGGCAAACGCAGGTCCGGAACTTTGGGGTAAAGGTTGTGGCCCACGCCGGTCTGTCCGGAGCCGTCCAGGCCGTGGCACACCGCGCAACGGTCCAAGAAACTCTCTCGGGCTTCTTTCAGGATTTCTGGCGTAGCCTTCCACGGGTTTGCTTCGAGGCGGGCCCTTCGCGGAATTGCCAGGTTCCGCGCACCTCGCGCCACCGCTATTTCCAAATAGGAGGGTTGGTCCGCGGTGCTAAAGCCGTGCCAGATCATCCGAGTGTAGAGGCCAAGCCCGACCATCACCGCGATCCCGAGTAAAACGAAAACCTTCCAGGCTTTCATGCCGGGAATCATTACACCGTAGCTTTTGCGAGAAGGCAAACCTTCTTCGATGAACCGCTACTGAGACTGGACAAATCCGCATGTGCGGTGCCCGACAATTTCCGGGCTGCCGCCAGTCGTCCACTGCGACTTCCGCTGGAGCCTCGGAGTAGTGGCCGGAAGGTCCACCTCATGACGTGGGCGATTCGGTCCCAAAAAACGACGGGGTGGGCTTTCACGGAGTCAGCTTGAACACGATGCCGTTGTTGGAATTCCCTCCGTAGTATGTTGTGCCGTAGAGGTTGCCAGCTTTATCGAGAACCAAGCCGGCCTCGGGAGCCACGCCCTGTTGTCCCCCGGCGAAGCTGTGGAGTATGGTTTCGGTGCCGCCCGAACTCAGTTCGAAGACAGTTCCAAGGTTCAGGGGACCGCCCTGGGTGGTAATGCCATACAGATTACCGGTCTTGTCGCGAATTACACCGGCAGAAGGGAAAGCGCCGTCCGAACTCCCGCTGAAACTGTGCAAGGCAGTGACGGCGCCGGTTTTGTCCATCTTAAAAATGGTTCCGACGTGTGATGTTCCGCCCTCATAGGCTGTTCCGTAAAGGTTGTGGGACGTGTCGGCGATTAGGCCAGCATACGGATAAGCCCCTTCCGGCCCTGCGAAATTGTGGATGAGGGTTTCGTTTCCCGCGCTGTCTAGTTTAAACACCGTTCCGAATCCGGAAGCCCCGCCCAGCGACGTCGTGCCGTAGAGATTCCCGGATGCGTCACGCAACAACGTCGACCAAGGATTTGCGCCATCGATGCCGCCATTCTGGGTGTCTCCGGTGAAACTGTAGAGCATGGTCTGTTTGCCACTGGCATCAAGCTTGAAGACGATTCCACAGCCGTAGTTCGCGCAGCCAAGGAATGAGCCGCCGCCAGCTGTCGTGCCATATAGATTCCCGCTAGAATCCTCGATGACGCCACCTTCGGGGTTGGCGCCGTCGGCGGTCCCGCCCTGGAAGCTGTAAAGGACACTCTCCTGTCCGGTGGCATCCACCTTGAATACGGTACCGCTGTTCGAAACGCCACCCCAAACAGTTGCGCCAAAAATATTCCCAGCCGAATCGCGCACCAAATTGCCGGCGGGGTTTCCGCCATCGGGCGGACCGGCAAAGCTGTACACGATGGATTCGTGGCCGGTGTGATCCAGTCTGAACAAGGCACCATAGCCATGTGCGCCTCCGTAGAAAGTGGTGCCATAGGCGCCGCCCTGGCCGTCAGGGATCAGTGCCGCCTGCGGGTTGATGCCATCCGGTGAGTTTCCAAATGAATAGAGCACGCTGAAAGTCTGCGATTGCGCTGCGCTGGCGACAAATAAGATCAGGGCCATAGATGCTATGTGGACAAAGTTGCGTGTCACGTTCTTCCTCCTGAGTTCTTACTCTTAAATCAATTCGTTGGCCGAGATCGCCCTCAAGGAGCGAAGCGGAAAACTTGATCTCCATAGACGCCATAGAGGTTGCCCTCGGAGTCGCGGATCATGGTTGACGTCGATGCGGGAAGTTGGTAGTCCATGGAAAATTTGCCGGAGCTATCAATCTTGAAAATACCGCCGCCTTGAAAGATTCCTTCCGACGATCCGTAGAGAACCCCCTGGTCGAAAGTCAGAGCAGCGGTGGGGGTTTGGCCATCCTGCTGAGCTTCGAATGTGTGCAGAACACTCTCGTTGCCGGACGAATCCAGTTTGTAGACGACGCCGCAACCAAACCCCGAGTTGCAAGCTAGGTCGCCGCCCCCAGCCGCTGTGCCGTACAAGTTGCCGCTTGAATCGCGGATTACGCCGGCTACCGGACCGAGGCCATCTGTGCCAATAAAACTGTGAAGTACGGTTTCGCCAGTCTTATCCAATTTGAAAACGGTTCCGCAGCCGGGAACAAAGCCCTGACCCTGACAGATCCCGTTGCTGTTGCCGCCTACCAGGGTGGTGCCGTAAAACGCGCCGCCTGAGAGCAGCAGACTAGCCCCCCAAGGCACCGCTCCATCTGTGCCCCCATTGAAACGGTATAAAACAGCCTCCTTGCCTGCGGGAGTCACCCTGAACACGGTTCCACAACCGAAGGAACAGTTGGTTCGGAGGCCGCCTTCCGAGGTAGTTCCGAAGAGGTTGCCCTGCGAGTCGGCGATCAACCCTGCGAGTGGAGCTTCACCATCATTGGGGGGGCCTGCAAAACTATGCAGGATAGTCTCATTGCCCGCGGTATCCAGCTTGAATACCGTTCCGAAGTTGTAAGTTCCGCCGAACTCCGTGGTTCCGAAGAGGTTGCCGGAGTTGTCGCGAACCAAGCCTGGCATCGCCATCGCTCCATCCGGTTGACCTCGAAAGTTGTACAGCACGGTCAATTTGCCGGTGGGATCGACCTTATAAATGTCGCCGCAGTATGTTGATTGGTTGCAGGATTGATTGTTGGTGTAACTGGAGGCCCCATAGATATTGCCCTCCAGGTCTCGAGTCAGAGGCCCGCTGACCGCAATCTCACCCACCGTAGCGATGACCGTGAAAATCTGGGCGTGTCCCTGGGCTGCCGCAAGCATGATGCAAACTGCGATTACGAAATGGGCTGTGGCTTTCATGCTTCCTCCACTAGCTGGCTGCGCTTCTCAACTCAGGGCGTGAAGCGAAAAAAAACGTCGCCATTGGTTCCATACAGGTTGCCCTCGCCATCAGGGATCATTGTGGACACTCCCACTCCAGACGAATTCAGCGGATAAACGACTGAAAACTTTCCCTGCATATCGATTTGGAAGATGCCACCACCGATCAGGGTTGACCCGTACAGACTGCCTTGATCAAACACCAGGGTGGCATGAAGGAGTTCCCCGTCTTGTTGCCCGGTGAAGGTGTGCAGGACGGTTTCAATTCCAGATGGATCCAACTTATAGACGACACCGCAACCAACTCCGGCGTTGCAAGGGAGATCGCCACCGTCTTCGGTTGCGCCGTAGAGATTGCCAGCTGAATCACGTTGGACCCCGGCGACCGGGAAGCCGCCATCAGCACCATCGTTGAAGCTATAAAGGACGGTCTCGCCGGTTTTGTCCAATTTGAATACCGCCCCGCACCCGGCGACTGTGTTCCCCGGGGCTTGACAGTTGAGGTTGCCGCCGTCCACCGTTGTGCCATAAAGAGCATTTCCCGCAAGCAACAAACTGGCCCAGGGTGCGGCTCCGTCCGTGCCACCTGTGAAGCGGTAGAGCACTGTCTCCTTGCCGGCTGGAGTAATCCTATAAACGGTCCCACAGCCGGCACCGAAACAGGTCCCAAGTCCGCCTTGGGCGGTAGTTCCGTAAAGATTGCCGCGAGAGTCGGCGATCAATCCGCTGAGGGGTTCGTCCCCGTCGTTCGGCGATCCCGCAAAACTGTGGAGGACCGTCTCATTGCCTTGGGAATCCAGCTTGAACACGGTACCGAGGTTGAGACTTCCGCCACTCTCAGTGGTTCCATAAATGTTGCCTGAGCTATCCAGCACGAGCCCCGGCAAGGGAGTCGCTCCGTCGGGTTGACCTTGAAACCGGTACAAGACCGTAGGCTTGCCTGTTGGATCCACCTTCAGGATGAAGCCGCAGCCGGCTCCCTGCATGCAAGTTTGCAAGCCTCCAAAGCCGGATGCGCTATAGACATTGCCGACAACATCTCTGACAGGTGGTCCGTTGGTAGCCGGCGCGAACGCCGGCACCGTGGCCATTTCTGTGAAAATCTGCGCGTGACTCGACGACGCCGCAACAATCCAAACAGTTGCGACCATGAAATAGCTAGCGAGTGTTCTCATGCTTCCTCCAACACGGCGAGAGAGAGCAACTTTGAGCGTTACTCCCCGGTTCCCGGGGGCGGGGTATAAGTTCCAGGTTCCGGGAGCGTATCCCATTCTTTCCCGCGGCTTAGACGAATGCAGCCGTACTGCGGGTTGTCCGGCCATTTTCTGGTTTGTAAGTCGTGTGAGTTGGGCGCACAACGCCGCATATGGAGACTTGGCATCACAATCGGAAGGAAGAGTGTGCGCGCCCTGGATTGCCATTGCCGCCACAAATGCTAAATCTTGGGTAACACTATTATGTTCTGAGGGTTCGTTATGCCGTATGGTGAGCCTGGGGCTTGGCTGACCTTCGTGGGTGTTATCGTGAATACAAACAGCTTGCCGGCGGATCGGCTGATAGCGTACAGGTGATTGTCGTTGTCCCAGAAGAGTTGGTCCACCTCGTCCCGTGTGAGCAGAGCCGTATAGTGCGTAATCGGGTTACTTCCATTGAAATGGAAGACTTGTAATCCGCCAGTTCCCGCAACCGCAAGAAGCCCGCCCCAGGGGGACATCCAAATGTCGGTCACGGCCTGGACCGCGGTTGTGGGCATGGTCGAATAGGTACTTGTCGTAGTCAGGTTTCCTGACGCATCAGCGGTATAAGTGGCAAGCTGAGCCGGTCCGTCTAAGTCCCAGTTTCCCGTGAATTGCTGGACGGAGATTGCCAAATGATTGGTTGGATCTTCCGCCGTCAAGTAGGGACAATAGAAGTCGCCATTCTTCGCGACCGGCATTGATGGATTGATGTCTAACCAGCTCAGGGTACCGTCACTACTGCGCTGAAATCCGAAAATCGATGGGCTGAAGTGATAACAACTCGATCCATAGGCGTAGACATTGTTCCCAATGAAGCTCAGACCTACGTTGAATTCCGGGCTTGCTTCGCTGGTCATCCCAAGATAATTCAGTTCGCCTGTGGAACCATCAATCTTGAACGACTGATATGAGTTGTTAGCGCAACTGTTGCCGTAGATATCTTCGTCATACAATGAGGCGCCTGTGTGGTCGAGGAAGAGAGCGAAGGGGCCGCCGCAATTTCCTCCGTTGAATTGCTGCGCGTTCACTGAACCGACCTCTTGGAGAGCGCCATCGGAAGCGATGGAGAATGAATAAATGTCGACCCCGTTGGAGCCAAAGAGATATTTTCCATTCAGCGCCATGTTCTGAACATCAGCCAGGAAGGGCGATCCGGCAACCTGGGTCAAGTGCCCATCGGTGTTTGCCGCAAAAGCATTAATCTGATAGCCGTTGCCGCTAGGATTGCTAGACACATAGACAAACGCGACGGGAGAGCTGGAGACGGCCGGTTCAGCCTGAGAAAACGCGGCCACAGCGCTTAGAGTGACAATTATCCGACTGGCTAGCTTGATGCTGCACGTCATGGTTCACCATCACTCTCTTTTTGCTAGCTGTTCGATAAGGATTCGGGCCACCCGCGATCACACTAGCAACGGCAGACTTCCATGGCCATCGGGCGAATTCTGTAGCACAGAGGTTTTTGTTTCCCGAGGACGGCTCAACAATTGGGGGAGCTGCCTGGCGTGGCAACAACCCAATCGGTCTTCCGGAGGTATCCGCAGGCACAACGACACGGCTCGTGGATTCGAACCGGACTTACGGGTCGCACAAATGTGGCAAGGCAGCGACGACGGATCAGTCTATTGGTTAACTCTTAGCAGCATCATTGTACCGCCATCCAACTTGACATTGCTTTTGCCCGAACTAACGATGGAACCCTGGGTCGCATCTGGCGCTGCCGACAAGTTCAGGTTTGAGATTCCGATGACACCTTGGGTCTCCCCGGTAATGGGTGGGCGGGCGTTTCCCGGGACCGAACCACCGGTTGGACTGTCAGCGTTCCCCGGTGGGTTGGTTGGCGCTGACACCGCACCCCCGCCCATCCCGCTGGAGCGACCGCTCGGCGGGGCTGACGACGGTTGACCTGGGCTCCCGGCCCCGTTATCTGCGTTTTGGCCCGGCGGGGCGATGATCGCCTGGATCGACATCGACAGAGGCAGATTGTCGCCACTCTTCGTGACCGCATGGTCGAAAGCAATTCCCACTTGTGATTCCTTCTGCTCTTTATTACGCGCCTCGGCTTGAGTCACATGCCCGACCACCTTCGTATCCTTGGGAATGATGATTTGTCCGTCTGCCTTAAGGTCCTGTGTAACCTTGGCCTCGACCTGGTCGCCAATCTTGACTTTCTTGGCGTCGATGCTTCTGCTGAGAACGACCGGAATAACGCTGCCAGGCGCGATACGTGGATTTTCGCCCGGCTGCTTCGCAGCAGGTTGTGCCGCCGCCGGATTCTGCCAGGCCGATGATGCGGAAACTCCAAACACGATCACTCCGGTGAGAATTGCGGTCAAAAGTGTCTTCATATCCATGGTCCTCGTCATCGATTCGAATCTCCCAACAACCAGCTACCTAGTCTTAGATGAGCCCATTGGCGGATTGGTGGCGACAAGAATAACGATGCCACCTCTCTCGAGGCACCCCCCTCCTCAACCGTAGCGAACGCGTTCGCTGTTTGGTTGGGAGCCAGCCAGGGCATAGTAAAGAATGTAAACATAACAGACTACCGGCAGCAAAAATGCATGATGAATTCCGATGTGATCGGCGATGAAGCCCTGAGCGAGGGGAACCACCGCTCCACCCACAATCGCAATATTGAGGATTCCGGAAGCGTCTCCCGTTAAGGGGCCAAGCTCAGCCAAGCCCAAGGTGAAGATGCTGGGAAACATGATGGAGTTGAACAGGCCCATGGCGAGAATACTCCACATGGCGAGCTGACCATTGGTAAAAACGGATGTCAGCAGCAGCGTAACATTGCAGACTGCACATGCGCCCAAGAGGTGTCCGGTTTTGACCTTTCGCAAGAGGGCGGATCCAATGAATCGCCCGACCATCGCTCCACCCCAGTAGAAGGAAACGTATCCGGCCGCAACCTTCGATGTGAGGCCCGCAATTCCGGGCTGACTCAGGTAGTTGACCAGAAAGCTGCCGATCGCGACTTCGGCACCTACGTAAGTAAAGATGCCGACGGCTCCAAGAATCAGATTCCGGTGCCGCCAGAGCGAATCGTCCAGCTGCTTGCCCAAAGGGTGTTGAGCAGACTCAATGCTTGGAAGTCGAGCGCGGTGGATCACCAGGGCGAGTAGAACCAGAAGGACGCCGATCACGATATACGGCATCTTGACCGAAGCTGCCTGCTGGGTTCGGTAAGCCTGGAGAGCGGCGGGCGAGAGGCTTCGCATTTCTTGCAAAGCCATGGGCGCGGCACTAAGGATCAACAACCCGCCGATCTTGGGAGCGATGGTGGTACCCAGCGAGTTGAATGCCTGAGTCAAGTTCAGGCGACTGGAGGCGGTTTCTGGAGAACCTAGCACGATTACGTAAGGATTTGCGGCGACCTGCAAAGCGGTGATGCCCGCCGCCAGAATAATGAGGGCCGTCAGGAAAAGACGGTATGAAGCCGCGGTGGCGGCGGGTACGAACAAGAACGCGCCGACACTCATCGTCAGAAGGCCGGCGACCATGGCGCGCTGATAACCGATCCGATCCACGAGTTTGGCTGCCGGAAGCGAAAACAGGAAGTAGGCCGAAAAGAAGCTGAATTGAATCAGAATGGCTCTTGTGTAAGTCAAATCGAAAATCGATTTCAAATGGGGAACCAGGATGTCGTTTAAGCACGTCAGGAAACCCCACATGAAAAACAGAATTGTGACCACGGCGAGGGGGCGGCGGTAAATGCCGGATTGATTGCCCCCGTCGGGAGTTGTATGAGCCGGGTCCCGATCATCAGATTTTTTTCCATCCATATTGCCGACACTCCGAGTGCCGCAGATTAACGGAACTGATACCCAGGCTTAAGCTCGCAACGATAGGTCTTGGACTGGTCTTTCTCGAGGCCCATGTGACAATCTGCCCAGCGCAGAAAAAGATCTGGTCCCAGCGGAAACACAATAGCCTCTCCGTCGAGTTCCGCTTCAATGCTCGGGCCCTCGGCCGTTGCCGGCAGACTGAAATTCAGAGCGCGCCCGAAAATTACCGGATAAGACTCCCGCACCAGATCGCTGACCATGGGATGAACCACTTCGGCCTCCGCCAGAAATGTGGCGGTGTCGGACCAATTGCGAATCGAAATGTTCAAGTGGCGGCGGTCGCCCGAAAGCTGCTCCTGTTCAATCTTGGCGAAGGGACATGGTCCCGCGATGCAGGAGACTCTGGCATTTCTGAACTCGTTTCCCAGGCCAGCGTCGAGCGAGATGGAACTGGTCGTCGCCTTCCACTTGCTGTCGGGTGAGCAAACATCATTATCTCTGCACGGAGTGTTGCCGGTGTTGGCAGCCTGGAACGTCTTGACAGTGCTTCCTACGTTTGCCTCGGTGGTGGCCTTCACGGAATACCTCACGCGGGCATTCGAAAGCGCCACATCGGGATGACCGGTTTCCGCACTTGCCTGTTGAGAAACCGACACCATGCGGGCAATGTAGATTTTGTCTCCCACGAAATCATGGAGGGTGAGGGTTTCGTAATCCTTGTGCCGGAACTCCAGAGTTACCGGCTGTCGCCGCCGTAGCCCCTTGGGCAAGGTAATGCGAAAAAAGCCCGAGGGATCGGATTTGAAATTGCCAATCCCAACGCCGTTGCTCGCGGTGATTTCGACGTCCCCGATAGGCAGCTGCTTGTTGGGATCGCTATCCTGCCTCAAGACCGTGCCCCTCAGGATAATGGGGTGGCGGCGGCGCACCAGCACAATGGCGAATATTGCCCCCACGATTCCGAGAGCGAGCAGCATCCAAATGATGGCCTTCTTGTCGTTGCCCATGTTTGGCTAGTCTCCTATGACGCGCTTTTTAGATGGCAGGTTTGCCGGAGCTGGTCACACTTTATACAATTTTGTGGTCAGCTGACGGCCTAGCGCCCTCGAAAATCATCTAAGGATCGACAGATGCGCACGCGCGACAACACCCCTTGGTCTCGTCGCATTTCTCGGCGAGACTTGCTGTTACAACTCGGCGGTTTTGGCATAGGGGCAGCGGGCGTCGCTGGCTTTCTGAAGCTCTCTCCCTTGGTGGCGAGGGCGGAGCAACATCCGCCTGTCCCACAGCCCGTCTCTTCACCCACCTCGCTTTCCCCGGCGGATGATCAGTTTCTGGAAGAACTGGAAAAGTTAAATTTCAAGTATTTCTGGGAACAGACCAGTACACAAACTGGATTGACCAAGGACCGGTGCACCGTGATGTCCAATGACACGAGTGTAGTCGCGAGTATCGCTGCGACTGGGTTTGGGCTAACCGCTCTTTGCATCGGGCACAAACGCGGGTTCGTTTCTCTTCGCGATGCCCGTGAGCGGGCTCTGACGACTCTGCGTTTTCTAGGGAAAAAGATGCCCACGCACCGAGGATTTTTCTACCACTTCGCCGATCTCAATACGGGTGAGAGAGTGTGGGATTCCGAGGTGTCATCCGTCGATACGGCAATTCTGCTATGTGGCATTCTCACCTGTCGACATTACTTCGAGGAGCATTCCGAGATCAGTCTTCTGGCTTATGAGATCTTTGAGCGGGTAGATTGGACGTGGCTCTCCGAGGACACTTCCCTGTTGCCGCATGGATGGACTCCGGAAGGCGGCTTTCTGCCCTATCGGTGGGATTACTACAGCGAAATGATGATGATGTATCTGCTCGGCCTGGGGTCACTTTCGCATCCCTTGTCAGTGGAAGCTTGGAACGCCTGGAAACGAACCCGGTTTGAATATGATGGAATTCGTTACATCGGATCGTTCGCCCCGTTATTCGTTCACCAATACTCGCAAGCCTGGTTCGATTTCCGTGGAAAGCGCGACAAATATGCGGACTATTTCCAGAATTCTGTCTCGGCCACGGACGCGCACCGGCGTTTCTGTATCGAGCTCGGGAAACAGTTCCCTGATTACAGCGATGACTTGTGGGGCATCACGGCGTCAGACTCCCAGAAAGGCTATGTTATTTGGGGTGGTCCGCCCGCCATTGGACCGATTGATGGAACTGTCGTCCCCAGCGCGTCGGCGGGATCTCTGCCATTTCTCCCGCAGCCGGTGATGCGTGTTCTTAAGAACATTAGGGATCATCACGGACGGGGATGGAGCAAGTATGGATTTGTGAATGCTTTCAATCCGCTGACTAATTGGTATGACAACGATGTGGTGGGGATTGACGTTGGCATTACCATGCTTATGGCTGAAAATGTCCGCACCGGCTTCGTGTGGGAGACGTTCATGAAAAACCCCGAGGCGAAACGCGGCATGGAACGCGCCGGCTTCAAGAAGTACGAGACAGGAAATGAATGATGCGGCCGTCCGCTACTTCAGCTCAATGACCACCAAGCCCTGGCCCGGCAGAGCTAAAGTCAGTTCGCCGTGATCCAGTTGGCGAACCTCAGGAGGCGGAAGTTCCGTGGCAGTTCGCAGCTCGCGAATCTGCGCTGGGGTCGGGTAGCGTGGCGCTCCCATTTTTGCGTAAGTTTGGTGAAAGTCTCCGTGGTTCCGATCCACCCGGAAGATGGCGGCGGCTTTTGCCTTTGAATTGTTCAAGCGCAAGGTGACTGTCTTTAGAGCACTTGATTCGCCCGGCGGAGCATAGTTCCACAACGCGAGCACCAAGGTGCCGTCTTTCCTGCGGGTGAGCAACGCGAACTCAGAATCGAGCCCAATCCGGTAGTCTCCGAGCTTGTGCAGAAGTTCGAAAGCATGAAAGGCCGGCTTCGGAATGCCTCCCGCAGCAATGAGCCCGTACCCGCCATAAAAGGGAGTTTTCACAACGCCCTGTTCTTCGAATACATCGGAAAAGGTCCAATACGACATCATGTCAACCAGACCATCGCATTGGCGAATGGTGTTGGCTAGCCAAGGTCCCATATAACTGGAATCCGTAACGTCGGGCTCGGTCATGTAGCTGGCGTTATACTCGCTCCAGATTAAGGGCAACCGGGGCAGGCCCGAGGCTTCAATCTGATCGTGAACTTTTCTGACTGCACGGTACACTAACTGGTCGCGAGGTATCTCCACTTGCGAGCCGAAGACCCCTTGGGGAGGGTCGTTACCGTAGACATGGGTTGAAACGAAATCTACTGGGACGTTGTTTTCGACGCAATGGCGAATGAAGGCGTCAACCCACGCGGCTTGCGCCGTAGCCGGTCCACCGATTCGCAATCGTACGTTTACTTTCTTTATCGCAAGGGCGGTATGGTCATAGAGGTCCCAGTAGGTAGCTTGTTTTGGCTCTCCCGCCCAAAAATCGAGGTTCGGCTCATTCCAAACCTCAAAGTACCATTGTGCGACTTCATCGATGCCGTAACGGTCGATCAGATGCTGGGTGAAGGCAGAGATCAGAGCATCCCAGTGACGGAAGTCCTTCGGTGGCGAAATATTGGGTCTATACCAGAACGTATGCAGAATGTTTCCGGCCGCCATTTTGTTAGGCATGAAGCTGATTTCAACGAACGGACGCACACCACTTGCCAACAAACCATCGTAGATTTGGTCCACGTAGGAAAAGTTGTAGACTGGGCGGCCCTGGCTATCTTCGTCGTAGACGCCAACCTCATCGTGAAAAATGGCGTGAAATCTGACGTATTCGAAGTCCGTGATCTTTTTGACCGCACGTAAGTCGTTGCGATAACTGTCCCGCAAGCTGAGAATCGCCCGACCGGAGCCGAACATACGCTCCCAGAAATGCGGGAAGGGATGGGCGGGGGCGCGTGCATCGATGACAATCGCGTCCGGTTTTGGTTCGGCCTGCGCCTTGATTTCGCCTCCGTTCAACTGGCACCCGAGAAGCGCCGCTAGACCGATGATGCGCCAGCTCCGCATTCACGCCGCCCTGGTGCGGCGCACTGGACGAACGTGGGTTGCGGGTTTCTCCTGTAGCACCAGTTCCGTGGCCTGTACTCGCGGATGGCTGTGAAACCAGCGCTGTACGATGTCATTGTCCAAGAAATTGGCAATCGAGAGCAGGCTCATGCCTTGGTGGTGGGCCATCCAGCAGCGCACCAATTCGGAGCCTCGTAGCCATGAGCGCCGGCGCTTGGGATCGAAGTCAATGGCCTCATAGAATCCGTAGGGTCCCAGCCATCGCCTGTCTTGCATATTGCGGAGGTTTCGCAGGGCGGAGGTGGCATCAACCTGGAGGGCAAGGAACGACGAATATGGTGATATGACGCGGGCATCCTGATCGAGCTTGCGCGCGGCCAACTCCGGAACCCCAAAGGCGTAGTACTGATAATTGCCCGATTCGTCCGTTCTGAAATAAGCCGACTCGGAGATACCCCAGGGAATGCGTCTCTGCCTCGCATAATCTCGCTGTGCCTTCACGGCGGCTATGCTGGCGCGCTCAAGGAGCGTGTTTGGGTACACCCGCATCCAGAGGGAGGGCATCAGAAATTCGAACATCGTTCCGGTCCACGAGAGCAGCACAGCTCTACCACGGGTCATTGCGTGCGGCCGGCCAAGCAGAAACCAGGTCTCCTGAGGAATGTCGTCTTTGGCGATGGCAGCGAACACCGCAATGCGCGACTCTGTCGCCAGCAGGTCATAACATGCGGGATGGAGTTTCTCAGGTTCGACATCAAAACCGACTGATAGTAACCGCCTTTGCGGATCGAGGAGAAACCCAAAGTCCATTTCGTCAGCGAGCATGCCTGAATGGTCAGCAATCAGTCTGAGATCTTCCATCAGGCGCAGCACACGCGAACGCGCTTCTGGCAGCAGAGAGAGGAGACGGCCGCGCAACTCGTTCGACTCTCCGCTGCTGCCCGCGTACCCCGCGCGTAAGTGGATGGTCAGCGTATCGATGAAGTCCGGCAGGCGTTCGAGGGCCACGTCGTAACTCTGCACATGAATTGCCGAATCGTCCTTCAGTGAAGCGAATTCCGGAAGCGCCCAAGGAGCGTAGAGTCGCAGAGTTTTGTTCAGCTGCTCAATCCGCTGTTTGGCTTCGACCGCAAACCACCGGACGGCCGCCTGCTTAGGTTTGGAAACTCGTTCATGCATGTCTTCGAAAACCGCATCTGGGATTCCCAAGAGGAAGGACAGCCAGTCCTGTGTCTTGCGGACTTTCATTAGACCGGCTACGCGGCGGCGCGGTAGAGCATGGAGCTGCGCGAGGAGATACAAATAGTCCAGAAATCCATCGGCCAATGCGGCTTGTAAAAGGGGCCGCTTCAGCAATTCCATACAACCTCGACGAAGTGTCCACAGCGATGCAACCAGATTGCCGCTATCAACGGTTGACACCATCGATGGAGGAAGCGGAGCCAGCGTTCTAGTGTCATACCAGTTGAACAAATGGCCCTTATACTTTTGCAGCTGCGACACTGTCTCCAGGGTTCGGAGGGTCTGTTGGGCAAATTCCGGCAAAGTGAGATAGCCGAACTCACAAGCGATCTGGCGAGCGTTAAGAAGGAATCCGAGATTTGTCGGTGAAATGCGGGCGGCGATACTGGCAGGTTCCTCCTGCACGTTGTCGGGAATCAGCCAATGATGTTCCTGGGTGCTGAATTCAGCGAAATATCGCCAGATGCGGAGCGCCGCGAGACGCAGGAATCGCCGGTCTTGCTCGGAAGCCGGCTTACGCGGGGCACGAGGCGGACGGTTTAGCCACAGCGAAACCGGTTTGCTGCCAGCCCATAGAACAAGGATAGGGAGGGCCGCAGGAAGAGCGCTGCGATGCGCAAACCAGATTAAGAAGAATAAGACCATAGCGAGCGCGGGGGTGTAGTCGAGATAGATATCGAGTACGGTGCGTTTGTAGCCTACAAGTTCGGCTTGGGCTGCGGTTTCCCACTGCAAGAGTCTTTGTCGCGTAAGCAGGCGACGGACCAGGGTTCGCACTACGGCATCCATCGACAATAGGGTCTGATGTGCCAGGAAGGTCAGCGTCAGCCCGTCGGTAATATTGGCCTCAAGAAACGCGTTCCAGGCGTCCAGGACGATGGCCCCTGGCCTTCTGGCTGCAACGCGTCCCAGATCAACTACAAACTGAACCCATGCGGGCAAAAACACGATGGCGACGGCAGCTAGAGTCCAAAGCACAGGCCGTCGGAGCGGCAGAAGCCAACCCAGCACCAGCAGAAGGAACATGGCCGGTTCGACCAGGCTGCGCCGCAGATTATCGAGAATCTTCCATTGTGAGACAACCGAGAGGGGATTCGGCACCTGCCGCCCCGACTCATCATGAACCTGGGGGCGCAACCATCCCGCAATCTGCCAGTCACCCCGCAGCCAGCGATGTTTGCGGCGATTATGAGCGCTGTAGTGGGACGGGTAATCCTCAATGATCTCTATGTCGCTTACAAGGCCAGCGCGCGCGTATGCGCCTTCGATCAAATCGTGGCTTAGCAGCGCGTTGCGTGGGAAGCGGCGATCGAGAATTCGGTGCACCGTCTCCACTTCATAGATTCCCTTGCCGACAAAAGTACCTTCCCCGTAAAGGTCTTGATACACGTCCGACACGGCACGAGTGTAGATGTCGAATCCAGTTTCTCCGGAATAGATGCTCGCCAGCCTGGAGCGCGCCGAGCTTTGCACGCTCACCCCAACCCTGGGTTGCAAGATGCCATAGCCCGCTACGACCGTGTCGGTTGTGGGGTCAAGCACAGCCTGATTCAAGGGATGCGCCAAGGCGCCAACCATCCGATGGGCCGATCCACGGGGCAGTTCCGTGTCCGTATCCAGCGTAATTGCAAACCGAACGCTTGGCAGGATGGAAAGGTTCCCAACTTTAACCGGGAAGCTGTCGCGCTGACCGCGTAACAAGTTGTTGAGGTCCATTAGCTTACCGCGCTTGCGTTCCCAGCCCATCCAAAGTTCTTCACGTGGGTTATAAATCCGCTGCCGATGTAGCAGTAGAAACGACCCCATCCCCGCTGCCGAGTACTTCTCGTTAAGTTTGCGGATCAGATCCCCACAAAGATCCACCAGAGAGTTGTCCTCCCGCGGTTCTACCGGAGAATCGGGGAGGTCGGTGAGCAATGCAAAGTGGAGATTTGGATCCTGGTTTCCCAGGAACCGTACCTCCAAGTCTTCGACTAGCTTGTGCACTTGTCGTTCGCTAAAGAGCACGGTTGGTATGCACACCAGAGTGACGCAATCGGCAGGAAGTCCGCCGGAACAATCCAGCTTGGGCAGAATGTCGGCGGGGACGAACAGAGTCGCCAAATAGTTCGTGATCTGGACAGCACTCTGTGAGGTGGGCAACAGCAGGGCCAAGGTAGCAAGCAGGATGAGTCCTAGCGAACTATGTGGATCTGTCACCAGCAGAACGATGCCCGACAAGATTGCGAAAGTGAAAACAGCGATGCCGGTGAGATACAACTCATCCGGGTGAATACGCAGGAAAGCATGCACTCGTTGGGCCAAGGGATGATGAAACCCAACTCTTCGTTCGAGCAACGGGGTCCCTTCGGCGAGTAGATAGTAACCCACATGGGATCGGCGCTGAGTCAGGCGCGGGTGCTCATTCGGATGCTTTTCGGGCTGGCGCGCAAGCGCGAGTGCCTCGCGGGCAACTTCCATCTCTGTGCAATCGGAGTGTTCGGCAATGTTTACCAGCTTCTTCCGGTACAACTCGCGGCTCTCGTAATCCATGCGAGGATAAGCTCCCGCAGGGTCTTCGCGCAGAACACGGTCGAACAGAATCAACGGCTCAATGACACCCTTCCAGCCAATTTGACCGATATCCCGAAGACTGCGGACCAGCACTTCAACACCGTACGATCCAGCAGGATCTTTCAGCAGACGACTGCCTCGCGCCGCAATGAGTTCGAGCAGGTATAGCTTGAGCACGGAGACCAGCATCCAAAGCTCCACCATCTTGAGCGCCGTGACCTGCTGAAATGCCTGGACGAACGCAGTGAAGCTTGGTTCCTCAAACCGGTACTCTGTGGCGGCAAGAAAAGTACCTACTACTGCCGCTACTCTGGGGATGACTGTGCCGTTTTGAGCACGAACGTGAGGGAGCTCGCGTCGTTTCTTGAAAGTTTCCTGAGCATCTTCGAGTTCGGCCTCGAGCAGGCGAATGGCGTCATACAACCAGCGAAAATCATCGGACACGGTTTTCGGAGCGGGAGATTCCAGCTTTGTCAGCAGCCGTTTGAGGGTACGAGAGAGGTTGCGGCATTGACTGAGGAACGGGCGCGATGCGTGTTCACCCGGCGTCCACGCCAGGGCACGGGCCAGTTGTTCGGCGCGGACAGTCAAGCCAGGCAGGTCCGACGCCATTTCACTTGCATGCTGGCCCACTCCTTCGGCCTCCGCATTGTCCGGTTCCAGATGAGTACTCTGTGACATCTCGTATGCGTCCTAACGGTAA
>Ga0210406_10000027_pt1 | contig 230953 bp, 194 predicted proteins | sample IncBWC30MmetaG_FD_155454 | JGI IMG/M metagenome (GOLD analysis project Ga0210406, IMG submission 155454) | Forest soil microbial communities from Barre Woods Harvard Forest LTER site, Petersham, Massachusetts, United States - Inc-BW-C-30-M | ecosystem: Environmental > Terrestrial > Soil >... | reverse complement strand
TGTTTGCCGCCAGCCTGACCTGCCCCACCTGTGATCGGCACCGCGGGTGGCTGTCGGAGACGGCGATCAAGTTCATTCAAGAGACTCGCGCGCGCTTCGGCGCACCCGAGATCATCACACTACGAACCCCGAGCTCTCGTGCGCTGCCAGGCGCCGGCGACGAGGAGCACATCCGCAGCGCCATTGGAGATAATGCGCAAATGAAAAGAGATGAAGTGTTTCCGTCCAAGTACCTGAAAGCGAGCGATTTAAACAAGCCGATCGTGGTCACAATCGAGAGCGCGCCGCTTGAGATGCTGAAAAACCCGGAAGGACAGGAGCAGCGCAAAACCGTCCTTTACTTCAGGGGCGCAAAAAAGGCGCTGCCGCTCAATGTCACGAATTGGGACACCACCGCCGAGATCTGCGGGGAGGACACGGACGATTGGCCCGGCGGCAAGATCGAGCTCTGCGCTGACAAGACCAGGATGGGTGGCAAAACCGTCGACTGCATCCGCGTTCGCGCGCCCGAACAGCGCGAGCAGGTGCCGCCGAAGCCCGACAAGCCGGAGGCAGACGATATGAACGACGACATACCGTTTTGATCATCCATCCCACCACCAGCGCCGCCGCTGTGACTGCGGCGACGCTGCAGCTTTTGAAGGAATTGGCAGATGCTTCAAACCGCCAGAGCACTCGCTGAAAAAGGGTTGGCTATCTTCCCCTGCCTGCCGCGCGACAAGCGGCCCGCCACGAAGCACGGGCTGAAGGATGCAACTACTGATCCGATCGAGATCGAGAACTGGTGGCATCAGAACCCAGATTGCAACATCGGGATCGCCACGGGCGCCGCATCCGGCATCTTCGTGATCGATCTTGATGGCGCCGAGGCCGAGGTCGAGCTGCGGAAGCTCGAGGCGCAGCACGGCGACTTGCCCGCGACTGTGGAATCAATCACCGCGCGCGGCAGGCACCTGTTTTTCAAGTGTCCAGAAAAGCCCGTGCGCAACTCGGCCGGCAAGATCGCCACCGGCATCGATGTGCGCGCTACCGGGGGCTATGTCATCGCGCCCCCATCCATTCATCCCAGCGGCAAGCGGTATGCCTGGAGCGTCGATAGTGCGGCCACTTTCGCGGCCGCCCCGGAATGGCTCCTCTCCATCATCGCCGACCCGGAAAATGGCACCGCAGCTCCTGCCTCGCAATGGCGCGCTCTGGTTTGCGACGGCGTCGTGGAAGGTCAGCGCAACAGCTCGGCCGCGCGCCTGACCGGCTACTTGTTGCGCCGATTCATTGATCCGATCGTCACGCTTGAGCTCGTCCAAAGCTGGAACGCGCTGCACTGTACTCCGCCACTGCAGCCGGACGAGATCATCGCCATCGTCAATTCCATCTGCGGGCGGGAGCTGAAGCGCCGGCTTGGAGCTTCATGAGTGACAACGGCGAGAGCAACATCGTCAAGCTCGCCATCTCTCAGGGGCTCGTGTCGAACACCGAGCTGCTGACCGAGGATTCGGCCGCGCTCGCTTTCACCGACCGCTATCGCGACCGGCTGCTCTTCGACCATGACAACGGAAAATGGTTCATGTGGACGGGGACGCGGTGGCAACTCGAGAAGACCTGCCTCGCCTCCTCGTTGGCGCGGGATCTCGCCCGCGAACTGGCGGAAAAAGCCTCGCCCAAGGTGCAGCTGATCGCGAGTAAAGCCGCCTTCGCCGGCAATGTCGAGAAGTTTGCGCGCGCCGACCGCGCTTTCGCGGTCACGTCCGATACCTGGGACATCGCTGGCTACCTGCTCGGCACGCCAGCCGGCACCGTCGACCTGCGCACCGGCGTGCTCCGAGAGGCTCAGCCCGAGGACTTCATTACCAAGCTCACCGCCGTCGCGCCTGCGAAGACCGCCGACTGCCCGCGATGGATGCAGTTTTTGCATGAGGCCACCGACGGGGACCTGGGGCTGATCGAGTTTCTGCAGCAATTTGCCGGCTATGCACTGACCGGCGACATCAAGGACCACGCGCTGCTCTTCGTCTATGGCGACGGTGGCAACGGTAAGGGTGTCTTTTTGAACACGATCGCGAGTGTGATGGCCGACTACGCTGTCGCCGCGGCAATGGAGACCTTTGTCTCGTCGAGCACTGACAAGCATCCGACCGACCTCGCAATGTTGCGCGGCGCGAGGCTTGTTTACGCAAGCGAAACCGAAGAGGGCCGCAACTGGGCCGAGAGCCGGATCAAGCAAATGACTGGTGGTGACAGGATCAGAGCGCGGTTCATGCGACAGGATTTTTTCGAGTACCTACCGCAATTCAAGCTCCTGCTGATCGGCAATCATCAACCGAACCTGCGCAATATCGATGACGCCGCAAAAAGAAGATTCAACATCGTCCCGTTCACGCACAAGCCGCCGTCGCCCGATCCCGATCTCATGACGAAGCTGCGCGCCGAGTGGCCGGGCATCCTGCGGTGGCTCATCGACGGCTGCCTGGCCTGGCAGCGCGTCGGCCTGGTGCGGCCGCCCGTCGTTACCGAGGCGACCGCAGAGTATTTCGAGGAGCAGGACACGATCAGGCATTGGATCGAGGAGCGCTGCAACACCGGGAAGGGCGGACTCTGGTGCTCGTCGACGGATCTGTTCACGAGCTGGAGCAACTGGGCCAATGTACATGGCGAGAAGCCAGGCTCTGTGAAGCGCTTCGTCGGTTCCCTGCGGAAGCTCGGCTTCAAATATCAACGTACAAACACGGGCCGCGGCTTTTTCGGCATCGAAGCGAAACCGGAGCCTGCACGCCCGTGGACCGACTAGAACTAATGACGACCCTGAGCCCTGCAGATCGAGAGAACTTTTTGCATCCGACGCAGCGAATCAACGGTAAGCCCTCGCCGATAACCATGCGGGCGCGCAATGGCTCTCGCCAATGCGTGAAATCGGCTGCCCGCGGCGGACAGAGATGGCGACCTGTCAGATGAGCCGCCGCCCGGCAATTATTCCGCCGGGCTCTTGGCCACGCCGCATGTCAGCGGCGTTGGCGGCCGGATATTGTGGGGAGTCATTTGTGGAGGACTTTCTTTCGCGGGTCGGCAAGGACTATCCTGTGCCCCGCGTGGCTGAGGGACGGAGGCGCCTGTGGCTGAAGGACGATCTGGACGCGGCGATAGTGCCCGGTACAATAAACGATATCGCCGAGGATTTGTGACTGTGGAATTGCCGCGCCATGTGATCGCAAAAAAGCTGTCGAACGGCACAACCGCCTTTTACTACAACCTCCCCTCTAAATATCGCGCGTTGAAGTGTCCGATCGGTAATGAGCCGCTTGGCAACGATTTCGCTTTGATGAAACAGCGGGCCGACACCCTCAACGGCCTCTTCGATGAATGGGGCCAGCATCGCAAAGGCCTTCCCATCACTAGCGCCTCAATGCCCCGATACGGGACCGTCAATTGGCTGTTTCGCGAATACAAGCTCAGCAAGGCCTTCACAGAGAAAGTCGCCCAACGCTCCCGCGGCAACTACGAATGGGCGATGCGTGAGGTCTGCGACATCAAGACAAAAAAGGGGGATCGCGTCGGCGACAGGCTAGTCAAAAGCATTACCCCGCGTGGCGCTGACAAGCTCTACGACAAATTTATCGCCGGTCCCAGAGGCGAGCGCCTGAGAACTGGCGAGAAGATGACAATACTTTGCCGCAAGGCATGGCGCGTCGTGCACCGTCTCTACCCTGATGAGTTTCCGAAGGACGTTTTCAATCCCTGGCTGGGCGTCACAATGAAAACCAGGGTGAAGAAGACAAAGAGCGCGGCAACACGCGACGAGGTTTACACTTTCGCACATGGCTGCATCAAATTCGGCGAAGTTGAAGCTGCAGCGGTTGCGGTGATCTGCTTTGAGTGGCTGCAGCGACCCGAGAACGTCGTCGCCGGACACATCAAGTGGACCGGATATCGAAATGGAAAACCAACGATACGCGTCGAGCACCATAAGACTGGCGCGACAGTCGATCACCCCCTGGAAGCTGACGGCGTGAAGTTCTACGCCGATGCAGAGGAGGTTCTGGCGAAGCTCCCGCGTCGGGGCATTCCAATGATTTTGCGCGAAGTTGAGGAAGGCAAATCAAAGCCGTTCGCGTTCAGTACGATGCAGCACATCGTTCAACGAATGCGAAAGAAGCTCAGCTTGCCCTCGACGTTTACGTTTGATGCCTGTCGCCACGGCGGAATGACGGAACTGGAAGAAGCAGAGCTTACTGAGGGACAGGGGCGCGCCCTCTCGGCACATCGAACGCAGCAAAGCTATGCGGGCTATGCGAAGCGAACCGAAAACCGCATGCTGTCTGCCACTCGAAAGCGTCATGCGCATCGGCTTGCGAACGAAAAGGCGACAGACGTTCAGAATGGGCAGCAAAAAAGCGTTCAGAATGAACCCGAGAACAAAGCGCAATAGCTGAGTAAGATCAACTGGCTGGGGCGGGAGGATTCGAACCTCCGTATGGTGGAATCAAAATCCACTGCCTTACCACTTGGCGACGCCCCAATAACGGGAAGAGCGAAAGAGCGGCAAGCGTTCCGCGAGTTCCTGTTGGCAACGCCGGTCTATAGAGCCATATCATTTATTTCAACCGGGTAGAGGGACGAATTCGGATGGAATTTGAGCCATTCCGCCATGGCCCGCGACGCCCGGGTTCGGCTTGCCGATTCCGGCCCTCCCCGGCCCCAAAGGCCGTCCTTTTTGCCGCCGATGCCCTTCGGGAGTTGAGAGAAGCGCCGTTTCATGGGAAGACGAATGGCTCCTTGTAAGAGCCGATGAGAGAGCGGGAAGCCATGACCTATCGCGCGCCGATCAACGACATGCTGCTGGCCCTCAACCACGGCGCCGGCCTTCAGGCGGCCGTGAAAGCCGGCCATTATGGCGATTTCGACAGCGATATCGCTGCCGCCGTGCTGGAGGAAGCCGGCCGGTTTGCCTCCGACGTGCTGGCGCCGCTCAATCGCGTCGGCGACGAACACGGCATCAAGCTCGACGGCGGCAAGGTGACCACCGCACCCGGCTGGCCCGAAGCCTACCGGCGCTGGACCGAGGCCGGCTGGAACGCCGTCTCCGGGCCAGAGGCATTCGGCGGCCAGGGCCTGCCGCTTGCGATCAACGCGGTGTGCACCGAAATCTGGAGTGCGTCGAACATAGCCTTCGGCCTGTGCCCGCTTTTGACGCTGAGCGCGATCGAGGCGCTTGAGGCGCACGGCAGCGACGAATTGAAGAAGACCTATCTCGAAAAGCTCATTTCGGGCGAATGGCCGGGCACCATGCAGCTGACCGAACCGCAAGCGGGTTCGGATGTCGGCGCCTTGCGCACCCGCGCCGAACGCGCCGCCGACGGCACCTATCGCATCAAGGGTTCGAAAATCTTCATCACCTATGGCGATCACGACATGAGCGACAATATCGTGCATTTCGTGCTCGCGCGCCTGCCGGATGCGCCACCCGGTACCAGGGGCATTTCGCTGTTTCTGATTCCGAAATTCCTCGTCGAGGCGGACGGCTCGCTGGGGGAACGCAACGACATCTACGCCTCGGGCATCGAGCACAAGCTCGGCATGCATGCTGCGCCCACCTGCACCATGACGATGGGCGATCGCGGCGGCGCGATCGGATACCTGATCGGCGAGGAGAATCGCGGCATGCACTGCATGTTCACGATGATGAACCAGGCCCGCCTCGGCGTCGGACTTGAGGGCGTCGGCATCGCCGACCGCGCCTATCAGCAGGCGCTCGCCTATGCCCAGGAGCGGCGCCAGGGCCGCGCGATCGGCAAGACCGCCGAAGGCTCGGACCCCATCATCGTGCACCCCGACGTCAAGCGCATGCTGATGCAGATGCGCGCGCTCACCGCCGCGGCGCGGACGATCTGCTATGCCACCGCGGTCGCGCTCGATGTTTCGGTTCGCGCCAAGGACGCCGGGACGCGCGCGGCGGCTGCAGCACGCGGCGCGCTGCTCACGCCGATCGCAAAAGCCTTCTCGACCGACATCGGCAATGAGGTGGCTTCGCTCGGCGTGCAAGTTCACGGCGGCATGGGTTTTATCGAGGAAACCGGAGCTGCGCAGCATCTTCGCGACGCCCGCATCACCCCGATCTATGAAGGCACCAACGGCATCCAGTCGATCGATCTCGTGACGCGAAAGCTCGCCGCCAATGGCGGGGAGTCGGTGTGGGCGCTGTTCGACGAACTCACGGGAATCGTCAGGCAGGTCGAGGCCTCGAACGACCCGGCCTTCGGCACCACGGGTGCAAAGCTGCGCGATGCGCTCGCCTCGCTCGAGCGCACCAGCCGCTGGCTGCTCGAGCGCGTTACCTCGGCGCCGAACGATGCGCTGGCCGGTGCGACACCCTATCTGCGGCTGTTCGGGTCCACGCTCGGCGGATGCATGCTGGCATCCGAAGCGCTTGCCGCGCGCGATTTCAGTGAAGGCGACGCGCAGCGCTACGTCACGCTGGCGCGGTTCTTTGCCGAAAACGTTTCGGTACAAGCGGGCGCGCTGGAGAAAACCGTGATCGAGAGCGCGGATGCCGTAAACAGGGCCGACGCGGTGCTGCTGGGATAATCTGCGCACCTTTGGTCGTCCCCGCGAAAGCGGGGACCCATAACCCCCAATGCCGGTTGTGAACACAACCCTGGCTCCATCTTTGCGCAGCGGGGACAATTGTGGTTATGGGTCCCGGATCGCGCTCGCTCTGGACAACGCTACGCGTTGCCAGAGGCTCGCTTGTCCGGGACGACGTGAGATTGCTCCAGAGCTGTCGCTCCTCGCAATGACGCGTCTTCGCATTCTCGCGGCGCACTTCGCCCGAGCTTTGCGACATTCATGTCCCTCCATAAGGAGGGCGCAGGGAATGCCGGGTGCTTAAGCCAGCACCCGCAGCCTCACGTGCAAATGAAAAAAGCACATGAGCTTAAGTCACCACAGGTACAGCCAAGTCACCGGCATTCCCTGCGCGATGGTGTTAACGGTTTCCTTCGCGCTCTCCCCGGTGATCGGGCTTGTTTGTCACCGTCGCCGGCGCGATGCGAAAGCATCGTCGCCAACTTGACGCCAGCGTCGAGACGTCAGGACCACACGACTTCGCCGTCCGCGGCATGGTCGTTCGTCTTTCGACATGGCCGCGTCCATCGCATCCCGCCTCACGTTTCGTGACGATAGCGCATACGCCCCTCTTGCCGAGGCGGGATGGTGCGAATCGATAAAGCTGTTTCTACCGAATCGTGAAGCGAAAAATTTTTCGCTGATGGGCTGGACAGACGTGGAAATGCTCGACACGCAAAAACACTGATTTGCCCGTCGGGCAAATCAGCGTTCCAGTGGAGGGACTGGTATATGCGCCGGGGGGCGGTCGTCTGGGGCGCAGGTCCAGTACGGGGGTCGGAAGCCGGCGTCGACAATCAGTTCAATCTGGCGACGCTTCGATGACCGCTTCCACAAAGAAAATCCAAACGTGCGTTTTGGGTCACGGGTCGACACGTCACCGCATTGTGAGGAGCATTGCGTAGCGACGCCGTCCTTCGCACAGGCGAACGGAAGCGACGCCGTTGTTCGAGCGGCTATGCCCGGCCATGACGGGTAACCACGGTAGTGCCAGACCTCACTGCTTCTGAAGCTTTGTGATCGTCCTGGTACCGCCGGTGTCGCTGGCCGTATACGTCACCTTGTCGCCGGCATGGAAGTCGTCGAGCGAGATGCCTTGCACCTTGAACCGTTCGGTGGCGCCGCTCGCGCTCGCTCCGACCGTGCCGTTCTGGATCTGCCGTATCGCGACCGAGCCATTGAGTCGATTGACCTCGGTAATCATTCCCGCCGGCGATTGTTGAGCCGCCGGATTTTGTGGTTGGACCGTCGGAGTTTGCTGAGCCAAAGCAGCCGAGCTCATGATGACCGACGCAGCAATGCCGGCCGAGATAATTTTTGCGGTCTTCATCGCAGTCTCCCGCTTCCGTGGCTTCTCGCGATAAGCCGCAAGCCACGCATTTCGTTCCGGCCGATGGAACTCACCCGCACCATTCATCGCAACCGGAACCATGGAGCGGCCGCTATTGTACCGGCATCGGCGGGCGCGGCGCGGTCACAAGGCCGGGATCGTTGGGCGGCGGCGGCAGCGTTTCAACCGGACGCTGCGCGTATGGCTGAGCGACCTGCGGCGGCGGCGGAGATGCCGCGGCTTGCGTCGCCGGATATGGCGTCGCTGACGGCCGGTAGGCGGGCGCGGCTGCGCCTAGCGACGGCGTATATGGTGGGGGCACCGGCTTGCGGGGCGCGACGGCAGGATGCGGCGGCGCCGCCGTCAGCCGCGCACGCGCGTTCTGCTCGTTGGCTTTCGCCAGCTCGCGCGCCATCTGCTGCTGGTTCGCTTTCAACTCAGCAATGCTGGCCTTGAGCGCTTCGATCTCCTGCCCGACGCTGGCGAGATCGCGCGCCGTCGATGGCGCCGGATCCGCCGGTTGAGCGGCGTTGATGGCCGGCTGTGCCTCGGCGCTCGCCGGTGCTGGTTCGGCAGCCGCGGTCTGTGGCGGTGTATCCTCGCTCGCGGCGGGCTCGGCGGAAGGCGAGCTCGAAGGCGAAGTGAGGCCCAATTTCTCGAGTGGCAGCGAGGTGGTGACGGCCGCCTTGGGCAACCACTTCCAGGCGATCTTCTTGAAGGCATAGCCCGAAGCCTGCCACGCCATGGCGGCAGCACCGATGCACCCCGCCAAAAGCACCGCCGCGAGAGCGCGCATCACTCGCCGACCAATCGACCACCGGCGCTTGAGGAGATCATTGTTGACGTCGGTCGCGCGAAAGGTGGTATCGACCGGTGGGACCGGTGAGCTGGGTCCTGCGCCGCCTTGCACGTCGGCATGCTGACGCGCTGCGGCGCGCAACAGATCGGAAATCTCGTCATCGGCGGGCGCAACCTGGACGTGATCGGCCGGGACCACCACGAAATCGTGCGGATCGTCGGTCGGTTTGCGGTTCAGCGAGGAATGCATTGGCCCTCCATATTCAGTCCAATGTCACCGGCGTGGTGCGAACTTTCGGAATCCGAGCTCCAAGCATGATCCGCAAACGTGTGCAGCGGTTCTCCGAAGAAGTTCATGCTCAACCAAAGAACCAAGGCGCGATGACGATTTAACCAAATCTCATCGCCCCTTGGACTTCATCGCCACTTGACCAACCAAGGCGATTCCCAAACCAAGGCGATTCAATGGAGAGGTTGAGGCCTCTTTTTGGGTAAGTCCCCGTCCGGCCGGCGTTTTCTGCCGACGGCGCGCGCTGGCGGTTCGATTCCGGCATTCGCATCCAGGCCGCCATGCTCGCGAAGGGTGGAATCGAAGTACCACCGGTGTGGCGGTTCAGAAGTCCGCATCATTGCTGCCGCGAGTTCGGTCAAAACAACGACTTACGAGCTGGAAACGATGACTTACGAGCGTCCTTTCGATTCCGAAATTCGCAAACGGGGTCCCGGCAAAATGATGCGAACTTCGGAATCGAGACACCAGCAAGTATCAGATTGCAGTGGAGTTTGAGATTTGACATTCGCTTTGCGAGCCCGCGGGCCGGGCAACGAATGTCAATCTGCTTTACCAGGTGATCGGCTTCAGGCCCGCTTCGATCGCGGCGCGCCGAGGTTCGAGGAAGGGCGGCAAAGCGAGCTTTTCGCCAAGCTTGTCCATCGGCTCATCGGTTGCAAAGCCGGGCCCGTCGGTTGCGATCTCGAACAGGATGCCGTTGGGCTCGCGGAAGTAGAGGCTGCGAAAATAGAAGCGATCGACCTCGCCGCTGTTGGGAATGCCAAGCTCGCGCAGGCGCCGCGTCCAGCCGTGGTATTGCGTCTCATCCGGCGTGCGAAACGCGACGTGGTGCACGCCGCCCGCGCCCTGTCGCGCCACAGGCAACTCCTTCTGCTCGATCACGTGCAGTTCCGCGCCCGGCCCGCCCTCGCCCATCGCGAACACCTGCACATCGGCCTTGCTATCCGCCGCCGCGTAGTCGCGCAGATGACGCATGTTCATCACGCCTTGCAGAACCATCGCGGTGCGGGAAAGGTCGCGCACGTCGAGGTGAATCGGGCCGAGGCCGCGGATCTGGTGCTCGGCCGGCACGGTGCTCTTTTCCCAGGGCGATGCCGGACCGACACCACCGTCATCCACCAGCGTCAGGCGCTGGCCTTCCACGTCCTCAAACGTCAGCGTCAACCGGCCGTCGACTTCGGTGACCTCTCCCGTCGGGCCGCCCGCCTTGCGCAAGCGATCGCGAAAGTAGCCGATGGCATTTTCGCCCGCGACCCGCAAACTCGTGCGGGAAATGCTGTTGCTCCCGCGCCGCTCCGGCGGAACCGCAAAGTCGAAGAAGGTCAGATCGGTGCCCGGATTGGCCTTTCCGTCGGCATAGAACAAATGGTAGGCGCTGACGTCGTCCTGGTTGACGGTCTTCTTGACCAGCCGCATGCCGAGCAGGCCGGTATAAAAGGCCAGATTCTCGCGCGGTTTCGCCGAAATCGCGGTCAGATGGTGAATCCCGGTGAGTTGCATCGTCAATTCCTTGCGCGTCGGTGCGTCGCCGAAAAAGCGCCGTTCGCGGGTTTGGGCGGGCCCGTGGTCCGATTCTAGCATTCGCTTCCTATTGCAGCAGGCACTTTTGCCAATGCTAGAATCAAAGGACCACCAGCCAAATATTGAATTCCAGTGGAGTTTAGGATGTGACATTCGCTTAACGAGCTTGCGGCTAGGTGGGTAGCGAATGTCACATCCACTCCACTAGCAGGTTGATGTAGGGTATTTTGGAAAGACTAGCCAGCCACACCTTCCACTGTCGCAAAGGCCGGACCCATGACCGAACATCTGATCATCACCGACGAAGACGCCACAAGGGTCATCACGCTGCGCCGGGCGGAGAAGAAAAACGCGATCACGCGGGCGATGTATCGCGGCATGAGCGAAGCGATCGACACCGCGCAGGCAAATCCGGCGATCCGGTGCATCATCATCGCCGGCGGCCTTGGCGCATTCACCGCCGGAAACGACCTGGAGGATTTTTTAAAAGACGGCACCTCGCAAACCGACACGCCGCGTGCCTCCGAGGCCACCAGGTTTCTCTACTCGCTTTCCCACAACGCCAAGCCGATCATTGCCGCAGTCGACGGCCTCGCGATCGGCATCGGCACCACCATGCTGTTCCATTGCGATTATGTGATCGCCAGCACGGCGGCGAGTTTTTCGACGCCGTTCATCCATCTCGGCCTCGTGCCCGAAGGCGCCTCCAGCCTTTTGGCGCCGCGCATCATGGGACATCAGCGTGCGTTTGCGATGCTGGTGATGGGCCGCTCGCTCACCCCTGAGGAGGCCAAGGCGGCCGGTTTCGTCAACATGGTGGTCGCGCCGGGCCGAGCCGAGGCCGAGGCGCGCAAGGTCGCCCGCGAGATCAGCGCGCTGCCGGCGGAAGCGGTCGCGATTTCGCGAAAGCTCGTGAAGCTGCCGCCGGAAGACCTCACCCGCAGGATCGATCAGGAGGGCTATCTGTTCGGCGAACGCATGCGCTCGAAGGAAGCGATCGGAGCCTTCAAGGCATTTTTTGCGCGCAAGAAGGCTTGAACAAACCGTCTCGCCTGCCCTTTATGAATACGGTCATGAGACGCAAACTTCCTCCTGCGCTGGCGGCGCTGGCGCTGTTCGGCGCGATGCAAGCGCCGCCTCCCTGCTCCGCCGAGGATGCAGCGCCGGTCGACCTGCGCATTCTCGCAATCAATGATTTCCACGGTTACCTCCGGCCGCCGTCAGGCGGAATCAGGATCAGCGATCCCGACGATGTGACCAGAAAGATTGCGGTTCCGGCTGGCGGCGCCGAGCACATGGCGACGCTGGTGAAGGAACTCCGCCGGGGTCGAAAAAACACGATCTTCGTTGCGGCCGGCGACCTGATCGGGGCGAGCCCGTTCCTGTCGGCGATGTTTCACGACGAACCGACCGTCGAATCGCTGTCGATGATGGGGCTCGAACTGGCTTCCGTCGGCAATCACGAATTCGACGAGGGCAAGGCCGAACTGAAGCGGATGCAGAATGGCGGCTGTCATCCCGTCGACGGCTGTCAGGGGCCGCACGCGTTTTTAGGTGCAAAATTCCATTACCTTGCGGCTTCGACCATCGAGAAGGATACCGGCAAGACGATCTTTCCGCCTTACGAGATCCGCCAATTCGACGGCATCCCGGTCGGCTTCATCGGCCTGACCTTGAAGGGCACGCCCGATATCATTTCCCCGACCAGCGCGGCCGGGCTCGAATTCAGGGACGAGGCGGATACCGTGAATGCGTCGGTTGCGGAATTGAAGGCGCGCGGCGTCGAGGCCATCGTCGTCCTGATCCACGAAGGCGGTTTTCCGACCGGCGACTACAATGAATGTCCCGGCATTTCCGGCGCCATCGTCGAGATCACCAAAAAATTCGATTCCGCCGTCGACGTCGTCGTCAGCGGTCACACCCATCAGGCCTATGTCTGCCAGATCGACGGACGTCTCGTCACCTCAGGCGACAAATACGGCACCCTGGTCACGGCGATCGATCTGAAACTTGATCCGAATACCCGCGATGTCGTCAGCGCCAGGGCCGATAACGTGATCGTGCGCTCCAACAGCCTGCCCAAGGATGCGCGACAGACCGCCTTGATTGAAGCCTACGACAAGGTTTCCGCGCCGATCGCCAACCGCCGCGCGGGCTCCATCACCGAGACGCTGTCGCGTGTGCCGGGCGCAGCCGGCGAGAGCGCGCTCGGCGATATCATTGCCGACGCCCAGTTGGCCGCGACCAAGGCGGACGGCAATGGCGGAGCCGTGATCGCGTTTACGAATCCCGGCGGCATTCGTACCGACATCGTCAGGAAGGAGGATGGCGCGGTGACCTACGCCGAGTTGTTCGCCTCGCAGCCGTTCCGCAATCAGCTCGTCACGCTGTCGCTGACCGGCGGCCAGATCAGGAACATGCTGGAACAGCAATGGCTCGACCCCAGGCGGCCGCGAATTCTCCAGGTCTCGAAGGGTTTCCGCTACACCTGGGACGCCGCAAAGCCCTACGGGGAGCACGTGATCGCCGCATCGATCTCGCTCAACGGAGAGCTGGTCGATCCGCTCAGGAGCTACCGGGTGACGGTGAACAATTATCTCTCGGTCGGAGGCGACGGCTTCACCGTGCTGAAGGAGGGAACCGCGCAGCGATTCGGCGTATTCGACGCCGACGCCCTCTACACCTATTTCCAGGCCAACAGTCCGATTGCACCGGTCGCGACTGAGCGCATCGCGCGACTGAATTGAACGAGCAACCGGCATTGATGCTAGGGAGTGCGCCCAGGCGGTTGCCGGGAAGGATTGCCTGCGCGGGCTCTTTTCGAACAGCCGGCGAGCCCTTAGATTAGCCTTTCCCGGGAAAGCGCGTTTGACGCGCAAAAGGGAGTGCGGCGAATTTGAAGTTGCTGTCGGTGCCGCTGCGACGTTGCTACGGGAATTTAAAATTCAAAAGCCGCTACTCGAATTCCAAGTTTGCCAGAGCCCCTTTGATTCCAGGTTCGCATCAGAGGTCGCCACGATAGTTTTGCGAACTTCGCAAAATCGGAACTCCGGTGCATGACCACGCTGCTTCTCACCCATTCGGCCTGTCTCGACCACGCTACGCCTCCCGGGCATCCCGAGCGCCCGGACCGGCTGCGCGCGGTCGCCCAAGTGCTTGGCGAGGATCGCTTCAAGAACCTGGTGCGCGGCGAAGCGCCGGCAGGCAGTCTCGATCTGGTCACGCTCTGCCACAGCGAGCATTATGTCGGAGAGCTCCGCCGCATCGCTCCGTCGAGCGGCCTGATCTATCTCGACGGCGACACATCGATGTCTCCCGGCACCTGGGAAGCGGTGATGCGCGGCGTTGGCGGTGCGGTCGCCGCCACCGATGCGGTGATGTCGGGCAAGCACCACAATGCTTTCGTCGCGGTTCGGCCCCCCGGCCACCACGCCGAGACCAGCACGCCGATGGGCTTCTGCTTTTTCGACAACGTCGCCATCGCGGCGCGTCATGCGCAGCAAAAGTACGGAATCGCCCGGGCGGCCGTGGTCGACTTCGATGTGCATCACGGCAACGGCACCCAGGAAATTTTCTGGGCCGACAAGACGGTGATGTATTGCTCCACGCACCAGATGCCGCTGTTTCCCGGCACCGGCGCCCGCGGAGAGCGCGGCGAACACGACAACATCGTCAACGCGCCGTTGGCCTCGGAAGATGACGGGGCGAAATTCCGCGCCGCGTTCGAGAACGTGATCCTGCCGCAGCTCACCAAGTTCAGCCCGGAACTGATTCTCATCTCCGCCGGTTTCGATGCGCATTACCGCGATCCGCTTGCTTCCCTCAATCTCAAGGCCGAGGACTTCGGCTGGGTCACGCGCAAGCTGATGGAACTCGCCGATCGCACCGCGGGCGGGCGGGTGGTTTCGGTGCTCGAGGGCGGCTACGATCTCCAGGGCTTGAGAGAATCGGTCGCGGCCCATGTCACCGCATTGATGGGCGCGGAATCCCGGCCTAATACATCTGTCTAGTGCGGTGAATTTGAAGTTCCTGTCAGTTTTGCTACAAACTCTTCACAGGCACTTCAAATTCAAAAACCGCACTATAAAACATTAGGTTACCAGTGCTCCTTATGATTCCGAAGTTCGCATCAGTGGTCGCCGCGAATGTTTGCGAACTTCGGAATCGGAGCACTGGTGGTCCGATTCTAGCATTCGCATCCCCCTCATACTGACGGGAAAACATCATGGCCGAAAACCCTCCAGGGGACGTCAAGAAGCTCAGCTTCGAGCGGGCGATCGAGGAACTCGAATCGATCGTCAAGCGCCTAGAGGAAGGCAAGGTGCCGCTTGAGGAATCAGTGACGATTTACGAGCGCGGCGAGGCCTTGAAGCGGCGATGTGAGGAATTGCTGCGGCAGGCGGAAGCGCGGGTCGACAAGATTACCACTGACGCAAACGGCCAGCCGACCGGCACCGAGCCGCTCGACGTGCAGTGATGATTTTCGCACTCGGTCCGATCCCGCGGTTCCAGCCCTGGAACAGGGCCAATTGGGGACTCGGAATCTCCCTGAAATTGCCCGGCGAAGGTCGCGCCGAAGCCGCTGATTTGGGCGAGAGGGAACCCAAAGCCTGCCGCCGCGATTAGCATTCCAGGTTCCGCCGTTTGGCCAGGCGCCCTGAGGTGGGTTGGCTTTGTTGGTCACTTTAGTGTAAAGATCGGAACGCTATGGGCTCGCCAAAGCGCTATCCCGTCCGTGCTAAAGTGACAGTAAGCGCTTGAAATAGCTAAATAAAACAATTGACAAGGGTGAAACTGCCAAAGGTGACGCATATCACATTGAAGGATCGGGAGCACGTGTCGACTATCAAATTGGGCTCCGGTCTCCTCAGGTGGTATCCAGCGTCCGGGTTTTCGCTGCGCTGAATCTGCGCAACCCATCTCCCGTCGGACGATTAATCCCGATCTGCAACATTGGAATTTCGCTGTGACCACATTCAGTAAGACGCCCCTTCTCGACACCATCCGCACTCCGGAGGATTTGCGCCGCCTCAAGGTGGAACAAATCCGGCAAGTGGCCGACGAACTTCGCCAGGAGACCATCGATGCCGTCTCGGTGACCGGGGGACATTTCGGCGCGGGCCTGGGTGTGGTCGAGCTGACGACCGCCCTGCATTATATCTTCGACACCCCGCGCGACCGCCTGATCTGGGACGTCGGCCACCAGGCCTACCCGCACAAGATCCTGACCGGCCGCCGTGACCGGATTCGCACGCTGCGCACCGGCGGCGGGTTGTCGGGTTTCACCAAGCGCACCGAGAGCGATTACGATCCGTTCGGCGCCGCGCATTCCTCGACATCGATTTCGGCTGCGCTCGGCATGGCGGTGGCGCGCGACCTCTCCGGCGGAAAGAATAATGTCATCGCCGTGATCGGCGACGGCGCGATGTCCGCCGGCATGGCCTATGAGGCCATGAACAATGCGGGCGCGATGAATTCGCGCCTGATCGTCATACTCAACGACAACGACATGTCGATTGCACCTCCGGTCGGGGCGATGTCGGCCTATCTGTCGCGACTGTATTCCGGCAGGACCTATCGCAGCTTGCGCGAGGCCGCCAAGCAGCTCAGCAAACACCTGCCGAAAGTGCTCGCCGACCGCGCCAACCGCGCCGAGGAATATTCACGCGGCTTCATGGTCGGCGGCGGCACGCTGTTCGAGGAACTCGGCTTTTATTATGTCGGCCCGATCGACGGCCACAATCTCGATCACCTGCTGCCGGTGCTCAAGAACGTCCGCGACATGGAGACCGGACCGATCCTGGTTCATGTCGTAACCCAGAAAGGCAAGGGCTACGCGCCCGCCGAAGCCTCCGCCGACAAGTACCACGCGGTGGTCAAGTTCGACGTCGCCACCGGCGCGCAGAGCAAGTCCAAGCCGAATGCGCCCGCCTATCAAAACGTGTTCGGCCAGAGCCTCGTCAAGCAAGCACAGAAGGACGACAAGATCGTCGGCATCACCGCGGCGATGCCGTCCGGAACCGGCATCGACATTTTCGCCAAAGCCTTCCCTGATCGCACCTTCGACGTCGGCATCGCCGAACAGCATGCGGTGACGTTTGCCGCCGGGCTTGCCACCGAAGGCTACAAGCCGTTCTGCGCGATCTATTCGACTTTCCTGCAGCGCGGCTATGACCAGGTCGTGCACGACGTGGCGATCCAGAGCCTGCCGGTGCGATTTGCGATCGACCGCGCCGGACTTGTCGGCGCCGACGGCGCAACGCACGCCGGTTCGTTCGACAACGCCTATCTCGGTTGCCTGCCGAATTTCGTGATCATGGCCGCTTCCGACGAGGCGGAACTGGTGCACATGGTGGCGACCCAGGTCGCCATCAACGATCGGCCGAGCGCGCTGCGCTATCCGCGCGGCGAGGGTCGCGGCGTCGAAATGCCCGAAATCGGCGTTCCGCTCGAGATCGGCAAGGGCCGCATCGTCCGCGAAGGCACCAAGATCGCGCTGTTGTCGTTCGGCACGCGCCTTGGCGAGTGTGAGAAGGCGGCGGACGAACTGGCCGCGCACGGGCTTTCCACCACGATCGCGGATGCGCGTTTCATGAAACCGCTCGATGTCGACCTGATCTTGAAGCTCGCGCGCGAGCACGAGGTTCTTCTCACCATCGAGGAAGGCGCGATCGGCGGTTTCGGCTCCCACGTCGTGCAGATGCTGGCCGAGCATGGCATGCTCGACGGCGGCCTGCGGATACGCTCGATGGTGCTGCCGGACGCGTTCCTCGACCACGACACCCCGGCCGCGATGTATGCCCGCGCTGGCCTCGATGCCAAAGGCATCGTCGCCAAGGTGTTCGAGACGCTGGGCAAGGACTTCAAGACCGAGGCGGTCAAGCTCGCCTGAGGCGGCTCAGCGGCTTCGGCCTGCAAGGCCGGCGCCGCCCACTCGCCATTCAAGGATGAAAATATATCTGGCCGGCCCCGACGTTTTCCTGCCCGATGCCATTGATATCGGGCGGCGCAAGGCCGACATCTGCGCGCGTCATCACCTCGTCGGATTATATCCGATGGACAATGCCATCGACGTTGCGGCCAAAGAGGCTTCCCTGCAACGAGGCCATGATGAACGAAGCGGACGCCGTCATCGCCAACCTTACGCCGTTTCGCGGACCGAGCGCGGACGCAGGCACGGTCTACGAACTCGGCTACATGGCCGGTCGCGGCAAGCTGTGCCTTGGATATTCCAACGATCCCTCACCCTATGTCGATCGCGTGCGTGAATTCACCAAAGTGACGTCAGACGAGGGAGGCCTGAAAGACGCGCTGGGATTAACGGTGGAGGATTTCGGCCTCGCCGACAATCTGATGATCATCCATGCGCTCGATCTTCACGGCTGCGCGCTGGTGATGCCGCGGCAAAGACCCGTTGATACCTGGCGCGATCTCGCCGCGTTCGAGATTTGCGTGCGCCTGGCGGCCGCTCGGCTCGGCGTCTCGCAACCCGCATCGGGCTGAACATGGCCGCGCGGGACACGAGCCGAGCCGTTCCCCGCAGGCGCGCGGATATCTTGCTGGTCGAGCGCGGGCTGTTTGAAAGCCGCGCGCGGGCACAGGCTGCCATCGAGGCGGGGCTCGTCTCGGCCAATCAGAAGCAGGTGCTGAAAGCTTCCGAAACCGTTCCCGCCGACGCGGTGCTGAAGGCGGAGCCGGCGCACCCCTATGTTTCACGCGGCGGAGTCAAGCTCGCGGGCGCGCTGGAGCAATACCCGATTGCGATCGAGGATCACGTCTGTCTCGATGTCGGCGCATCGACCGGCGGATTCACCGAAGTATTGCTCGCGAACGGCGCCAGCATGGTTTTCTCTGTCGACGTCGGGCGCGCCCAACTGCACCCGTCGCTGCGCCACCATCCGAAGATCCGATCCATGGAGGAAACCGACATCCGCTCGCTCGAGGGCAAGCGCCTGCCCGCGCGGCCCGATATCGTCGTGATCGACGTCAGCTTCATTTCGCTGAAGCTCGTGCTTCCCGTTGCGCTGTCGCTTGCGGCAGCACCGATGTATCTTCTCGCGCTGATCAAGCCGCAATTCGAGACTTCGCGAAAACATTCAAGGCGCGGGATCATCCGCGACGCGGCGGTGCATCAGGAAGTCTGCGACGGCATCGCCGCATTCGCAGCTTCGCTCGGCTGCACGGATATCCGCGTCTTTCCCTCGCCAATCAGCGGTGGCGACGGCAACGCCGAATTCTTCATCGGTGCGCGACGTGGTTGAGCGTCTCACCATCGATCATGTCGGGCATTTTGGCGACGGCGTCGCCTTTGCCGGCGGCGAGACGCTTTACGTGCCGTACACGCTTGGCGGCGAGACCGTGGAGGTCGTCCCGGCGCCGGGACAACATCCCGACCGCAGGCGCCTTCTTAAGGTCGAGCGCGCAAGCAGGGAGCGCATCGCACCGATCTGCCAGCACTTTGGAACCTGCGGCGGCTGCGCGATCCAGCATTGGGAAACCGAACGCTACCGCTCATGGAAGCGCAACCTCGTCATCGAGACGCTGGCGCAAGCCAAAATCGCTTGCGAGGTGCATTCGCTGATCGACGCCCATGGCCGGGGGCGACGGCGCATGACCCTTCACGCGCGCCTTGGCACCCACGACGTGCTCAAGGTGGGATATGCGGCGGCGAGCTCCCACGACATTGTCCCGATCGATCGCTGTCCGATCCTCGATCCGGCGCTTGACGGCGCGCTCGACGCAGCCTGGGCGATTGCCGAGCCGCTGAAGCCGAGCGGAAAGCCGCTCGACATCCAGCTCACCGCAACGGATGGCGGCCTTGACGTCGATGTACGCGGCTCGGGGCGGCTCGCGGCTGCGATGATCTCGACCTTGTCGCGCGTGGCCGAGCAACATCGCCTGGCGCGGCTGACGCGCCATGGCGAGCTGATATTGCTGCGTAACCCTCCCGTGATCGCGATCGGCACTGCGCAGGTCATGCTGCCGCCCGGTTCGTTCCTGCAAGCCACAGTTGCGGGGGAAGAGGCGCTGGCGACGCTGGTATCGGACCATTGCAAGGGCGCCAGACACATCGCCGATCTCTTCTGCGGCGTCGGTCCCTTCGCCTTGAGATTGGCGGAAAAATCGCGGATCTCGGCATTCGATAATGACGCGGGCGGCGTGGCCGCGCTGCAGAAGGCAGCAGGCACGACGCCGCGGCTGAAGCCGGTCAGGGCGGAGAGGCGCGATCTCTTCCGCCGGCCATTGGTGATGCAGGAATTGCGCGAATTCGACGCCGTCGTGTTCGATCCGCCGCGACAGGGCGCGCAGGCACAGGCGCAACAACTGGCAGCGAGCAAGGTCGGCGTGATTGTTGCGGTGTCCTGCAACGTAGCGACCTTCGGCCGCGACGCGCGCATCCTGATCGAGGGCGGATACAGAATCGAAGGCGTGAGCCCCATCGACCAGTTTCGCTACAGCCCGCATGTCGAGCTGGTGGCGAAGTTCGCGAAGTAGTATTCGCATGTCCGGACGCGGTGCAGCGTGCCATCAGCGCGTTTACGCGCGTCTTCGACGCGCTATGGCTGCTCCCAGAGCGGGAACCCAAACGGACCCCGGTTCAGCAGTTTCCGGGGCACATTGCGGCTTCAGCGGCCCCAGCGATCCTGCCAGATCTTCTCGCCGATCAGGCACGACACGCGCGGCTCCCTTTCCGCCGGCGCCTTCTCCGCCACCGGGACGACGCGGCGCTCTGGCGCGCGGCCCGCGACCTCGAGCAGGAGTTTGGTCCTTATCGCCTCCCTGAACTTGTCCTTGTCCTTGATCGGCACCACGAAGGAGCCCGGGCCGCCGATCACGCAATCCTCGTAGTACCAGTCGAGATTCTCGATATCCATCGACGAAAAGGTGGGCTCCTTGACCATGATCGGAAGGCCGTTGATGGTAATGCCCTTGGCGAGCGCGGCCTCCCGCGCGGGAAGGACCGGCGAGCCGTTGTTGTTGGGCCCGTCGCCGGAAATATCGATGACACGCCGCAACCCGCGATACGGGTTGGCCTCGAACAGCGGCATGGCAAAATAGATCGCGCCCGAAATCGAGGTGCGCGAGGCGCGACGGATCGGCGCCTTCATGATTTCGTCGGCGACCGCGTCCGCGGTTTCGGGGCCATCGATTACCCGCCAGGGAATGATAATCTTCTGATCGCTCGAGGCTGCCCATTCGAAATAGGTGATCGAAATCTTGCCGTTGGGGAGGCTCTTGAGCGCCTGCAAGAATTCCCTGGAAACGAGGGCCTGCGCATATCCATCGCGCTGCACCGCGAGTTCGTCCATGTCCATGGAATAGGAGACATCGACCGCGATCGCGAGTTCGACATCGACGGTGGCCGCATCTTCCTTGTCCGCCGTTCGCGCGTCCTGTCGGTCGACCGAAAACGGATGAAAATTCGGCGCGGCCAGGCCCGCAGCGACACCGCCTGCGATCACGCCTGCGACAAGCACCGCTCCGATCGAGATATACCTGCGCATGAGCGGCCTCCCGTCGTGTCCGATCATGTTGACACGCAAAGTGGCGAACGGAAAGGCGGAACGCGCATTCGCGTTCACATTCAGGTTAGCTTCAAGATTGCCTCGAAGCAGACAAGTTGCGCGGCGCTGAAACAGGCCGACCCGGCCGACGTCATCGCTGTTCCGCGCAGGAAACCCGGCAGCGAAGCGGGCTGCCGCAAATCCGCCGGTTCCAACGCCGGCCTTAAGGCTATATTCTCAATCGACCATGGCGAACGTCAGGAGGTGCTGAACGGAATGATCGAAACCGTCACCAAGCCGAAGACCAAGGTCAAGACCAAGACCGAACGCCCGCGGCTGCACAAAGTCATCCTGCTCAACGACGACTACACGCCGCGCGAATTCGTCGTTGCGGTGCTGAAGGCGGAATTCCGCATGACCGAAGACGAGGCGCACCGGGTCATGATCACCGCGCACCGGCGCGGGGTATGCGTGGTTGCGGTCTTCACCAGGGACGTTGCCGAAACCAAGGCGACGCGCGCCACCGACGCCGGCCGCGCCAAGGGCTATCCGCTGCTGTTCACCACCGAACCCGAGGAATGAAGCGGCGCGCCAGCCACCTCTGCGTCCGAGGTCTCGTCCAGCAATCCGTACACGCGTTCCGGCTTTGAAAATCCCGCGATCGGAAATTCGCCGAGGTCCGTCCAGCCGCCGGGGCAGGCGTCGGCAAATGCCCGAGATGCCACTACCGTGCGATGCAGGCGCCCTGCGATCTTTTCCAGCCGAGCCGCAAGATTGACCGCGGGTCCGATACAGGTGAAGTCGAGCCGGTCGCCGCCGCCGATATTGCCGTAAAGAATTCGACCGACATGCAACGCGACTCCGAAGCGGAAGTGCTCAGCGGTGTCGCCGATCGGATATTGCAGCGCTTCGACATTGGCGCGCGACTCGCGAACGGCTTCCACAACCTGCGTGGAGACCTTCCTGACGTCGCCGACATACTCATCGATCGGAAACACCGCGAGCAGCCCATCACCCATGAATTTGAGGACCTCGCCGCCATGCGTCCTGATTGCACCCACCTGACAATCGAAATATTGATTGAGAATATCGACCACGGTCTCTGCCGGAAGGCGGTCCGAGAGCGCGGTAAAGCCACGCAGGTCCGAGAGCCAGATCGCCGCATTCATCGTGTAGCCGTGGCCGCGGCGAATCTGCCCGCCGAGAATCCGCTCGCCGGCGCGGTTGCCGACATAGGTGTCGAGCAGGACGGATGCGGTGCGGCGCCAGCGCATGATCTCGACCAGCCGGGCAAGCGGCGCCATCAGCGAACGCAGGCCGACCAGCTGCTCGTCGGTGAATCCTCCGGGCTGCTTCGTGGTCCAGCTCGAGGCATGAAAGGAGCCATCGATGTGTACGAGCGGCAGAGCGATATAATCGGTGACGCCCTCCTCGCGCAAATCATCGAACAGCGGGAAGCGCTTGCCGTCGGGCCCGTCGAGCAGCGCCCTTACCTCCCGCCCCTCGCGAAAGACGATTGCGAGCGGACTGCTCAAAAATTCCGGCGAACCCAGCATGTCGTAATTGGCGGTGCCGACAACCACCTCGGCCCCCTGCCGCCATATCAAATTGCGGCCGATGATGTCGGGGTGCAACGTCCGAACAAAGATGCCGACGCGCCACAGCGGCAAACCCGCCGCAACCAGGCGTTCGCAGGTCTCGGCCATCATCCGCGGCGGGCTGGGCGCTGTCCTCGCACCGTCGATCAGCCATTCGGCCAGTTTCTGCAGGTCGGAAGCGTTCATGGACGGGACATTGCTGCGCGTTTTGCGGCTACGTCAAGGCCGGCAGCGACGTTCAAACGTTTCGCGCCTTACCCGCCCACCTGTCCGCGATGGCGCAAAAAGTGATCCGCGAGCACGCAGGCCATCATGGCCTCGCCGACGGGGACGGCACGGATGCCGACGCAAGGGTCGTGACGACCCTTGGTGACGATCTCGGTTTCATTGCCCTTGCGATCCACTGTGCGGCGGGGCGAAAGAATCGACGACGTCGGCTTGACCGCAAAGCGCGCCACCACCGGCTGTCCGGTGGAGATGCCGCCCAAAATGCCGCCGGCACGATTGGAGAGAAAAGTGACGCCCTGATTGCCCATTCGCATCTCGTCGGCGTTTTCCTCGCCGGACAGTTCGGCCGCCAGAAAACCCGCGCCGATCTCGACGCCCTTCACCGCGTTGATGCTCATCATCGCGCTCGCAAGATCCGCATCGAACTTGCCATAGACCGGCGCGCCCCACCCCGCAGGCACACCATCGGCGACCACCTCGATCACCGCGCCGATCGAAGAACCGTTCTTGCGGATGCCGTCGAGATAGTCTTCGAAGAAGGCGGCCTTGTCCTTGTCGGGACAGAAGAACGGGTTGCGCGCGACCTCGTCCCAGTCCCATTTCGCCCGATCGATCCTGTGCGGCCCCATCTGCACCAGCGCGCCGCGCACGGTCACGCCCGGAATGATTTTTCGCGCGATCGCGCCGGCCGCGACCCGCATCGCGGTTTCACGCGCCGAGGAACGCCCGCCGCCGCGATAATCGCGCAAACCGTATTTTGCGTCGTAAGTGTAGTCGGCGTGACCGGGGCGAAACTTGTCCTTGATGTCGGAATAGTCCTTCGAGCGTTGATCGGTGTTCTCGATCAGAAGCCCGATTGGCGCTCCGGTCGTGACCTGCACGCCCGTTTCCGGATGCGCCATCACGCCGGAGAGAATTTTCACCGCGTCAGCCTCCTGTCGCTGCGTGGTGAAGCGCGATTGGCCGGGGCGGCGGCGATCGAGATCGCGCTGGATCTCTTCTGCGGTCAGCGGCAACAACGGCGGACAACCATCGACCACGCAGCCGATCGCAACCCCGTGGCTCTCGCCGAAGGTCGTGACGCGGAACATGTGGCCGTAGGTATTGAACGACATGCTGTCCCCAGCTTCGCTCGCCCATGTTGACAATCAACATAATACGTCAAATGTCGGTAAAGCGCGCGGTTGAAGCGGTCAATCTCCACTCGTCATGGCCGGGCTCGTCCCGGCCATCCACGCCTGGCCTTGCCATTAACAAAGACGTGGATGCCCGGCACAATGGGCCTGTGCTCGGGCCGGCGAAGCCGGACCCGAGTGCCGGGCATGACGGTGGTGGGATGGGGTTTGCCACCAATTCTTAACCATACTTCGCAATACGTCGGCATGCACCCGGCATATTTTTTCCAATGCGCGGATCGAGCCCGCGCATGACATTTCTCATTCCCTGGCGAGCGAAATATCCGGCGCGTCCGGCCGCTTCATGCCGACGACATGATAGCCGGAATCGACATGGTGCACTTCGCCTGTGACCCCGCGCGACAGATCCGACAGGAGATAGAGCGCGCTGTCGCCGACTTCCTCGATGGTCACGGTGCGGCGCATCGGCGCGTTGTATTCGTTCCATTTCAGGATGTAGCGGAAATCGCTGATACCGGAGGCCGCCAGCGTCCTGATCGGCCCCGCCGAGATGGCGTTGACGCGGATGCTCTTTTCGCCGAGATCGGCGGCGAGGTAGCGCACGCTCGCCTCAAGTGCGGCCTTTGCAACGCCCATGACGTTGTAGTGCGGCATCCATTTCTCGGCGCCGTAATAGGTCAGCGTCAGCATCGAGCCGCCGTCGGTCATCAGCTTTTCAGCGCGCTGGGCGATCGCGGTCAGCGAGTAGCAACTGATCAGCATCGTCCTGGAAAAATTGTCCGCCGTGGTCTCCAGATAACGACCATCCAGCTCGTCCTTGTCGGAAAAGGCGATCGCGTGCACCACGAAATCGATCCTGCCCCATTTCTCCTTCGCGACGGCGAAGACGGCATCGATGGTTGCGGGATCGGTGACGTCGCAGTGCCCGAGCAGGGCGCCGTTCAGTTCCCTGGCCAGCGGCTCGACCCGCTTCTTCAAGGCGTCGCCCTGCCAGGTCAGGCCGATTTCTGCACCGGCCGCGTGGCACGCCCTGGCAATGCCCCAGGCGATCGAGCGGTTGTTGGCGACCCCGAGGATCACCCCGCGCTTGCCCTTCATCAGATCCGGATACTTGGTCATTCGATTTCCTGATCGAGGAGAAACAGGTTTGGAGGTACATTAGTGTCCCGGTTCCGACGTTCGCAGGACTTAGCCGCACGCATTTTTTGAACATCGGAAGGGACACTAACAACTCCATGAGTCTTCATGAGTCTAGTGTGGCTTTCGATTGGACGTTCCTATAACGCACTCGCGGCGAGACGGATAGGAACCTCAAATCCGCCACACTTGCCTCATGGACGGTAAGTCTCGATTCTTCGTGCCTGAGACCGTTTGTCGCGCAACCTTAGCGAGGGAATAGCCCCTTTATCCTGGTGTTAGTTGTGTGTGGCGCTCGAGACGCCCGGCACAGCAGTGGCGCGGACCAGACATTCGCTGCAGCACCAAACCACTGGCGCCAGTGCCCGTCTTGAGCCAAAGGGACAAGTTGGATCGCGCGCAATGACTGCGTTTCGCGAGAGTGTGGAAGCCATGATTCCAGCGCTGCGCCGCTATGCGCGCGCCCTCACGCGTGACGCTGATATTGCCGACGATCTGGTGCAGGATACGCTGGTGCGGGCGCTGCGTTCGGAGCGACTGTTTCTTGGAGGCGATGTCAGAAGTTGGCTTTACACGATCCTGACCAACCTGAACAAGAACCGCCGGCGATCGCTGGCGCGAAGACCGCAATTCATGCCGCTTTTGGAGAACAATCCCGATGCGAGCGGGACAGAGGCGGAGGGACGCGATATTGCCAAGGCGCTGGCAACTTTGGTCGAAGAGCAGCGCGCCGTGCTGCTGCTCGTGATGTTGGAGGGATTGAGTTACCGCGAGGTCGCCGACATTCAGGGCGTACCGATCGGCACCGTGATGTCACGCCTGGCGCGCGCTCGCGCCCATGTGAAGGCCGTTCTCGAAGGAGAACGCCCTGCATTGCGGAGAGTGAAATGACGATTAATTCCGTGCGTGAAGCATAGATGCGAGAGCCGTTTTCTGCCGGGTTTTCCGGGGCAACCACATTGCAGCCAGGCTTGTCCTTCCGCGGGGGCGGAAGGCAAACGGAATGATTGCGAAAGAGAAGAGATCACGACCATGAACGATACGAAGATCCCTGTTACCGAAGACGAACTCCACGCCTACGTAGACAATGAGTTGCCGGCGGAGCGGCTCGACGACGTCGAGGCCTGGCTCGTCGCCCATCCGGACTGTGCCAAACGGGTAAGGGCATGGCGCGAAATGGCCGAGATGCTGCATTCGCGCTATGATGAGGTCGCCGACGAGGCGGTGCCGAAGCGGCTTGAGATCGAGCAGCTGGTGCGGACTCCGCGCAAGTGGATGTACGGCGCGATTGCTGCAGCGTTGGCCGCGTTCGTGATCGGCGGCAGCGCGGGCTGGCTGGTGCGTGGCGTTGCGGCTGCGCCGTCCGCCCTTCAGAGCCTGACCGCCGACGCACTCGACGCGCACCGGCTTTACGTCGTGGACGTTCGCCATCCGGTCGAGATTCCCGGCACCGATCGGGCGCATCTGCAGACCTGGCTGAGCAAGCGATGCGGCTGGGACGTCCGGGCGCCGGAGCTCGATTCGACCGGGCTCAAACTGATCGGAGGCCGGCTGTTGCCGGGTCCCACCGGGCCGGCATCCTTCCTGATGTATGAGTCCGCAACAGGCGAGCGCTACACGCTTTACGCTTCACGCGCGAAGACCGGAACCGAGCAGATGCGCTACGCCGCCGCCGAGAACTCGGGCGCGATGTATTGGTCGGACGAGGACGTCGGCTACGTGCTGAGCGGTCCTGGCAACAAGGAGCGTCTGCAGCAGGTCGCCCGGCTGGTCTACGAACAGAACGAGAGGGGCGGCTGAGAGCCGGTCGAGCGGCGCGCGCGGCTGGTGTGGCGGTTCAGAAGTCCGCGTCATTATTGCCGCGAGTTCGTCATGCGGACTTCTGAACGAGAAGCCACACTAGAATCATAGATTTGCTGGTGTCCTTTCGATTCCGAAGTTCGTAAACGAGCGTGCCGTTGCAATGATACGAACTTCGGAATCAGGACACCAGTGTCCAAATTCGGACATTAAGAATCTGAAATTGGAACATGGACACGTCTCAATATCGCACCATGTACCCACGACAAATTGTCGCGCGTTCGATCCGCCGATCGACGCAAGCGGCCTCGCCTGGGGTCTTGTACCGCGCTGGTCCCCCAGGCCGAGGCCGCACCCTTTTTTGCGTCTCGCACCCGCTCATCAAAAATCGCTGCGCGGGTTGTAGGGATGTGTTTCCCGCCATTTCTGCATCAGCTGTTCCAGCTCCGCGTCATTGCCGTCCGGCAACATGATCCGGGTGGTGACGAACAGGTCGCCGGCGCCGCCGGCCTTGGGCAAGCCCTTGCCCTTCAGGCGAAAGATCCTGCCGCTTGAGGTGTTCTTGGGGATCGACAATTCGACCGCGCTGCCAAGCGTCGGCACGCGGACTTTCCCGCCGAGCACCGCTTCATACAGCGTGATCGGCAGATCGAGGCGCAGATCGCTGCCGTCGACCTTGAAGAACGGGTGCGGCGCGATGTTGACCGTAATCAGGAGATCGCCGGGCGGATGACCTGGTGCGGACTCGCCCTGCCCCTTGAGCCGGATCTGCTGGCCCGCAACAACGCCTGCGGGAATCTTGACGTTGAGCTCCTTTCCGTTTGGCAGCCGGACGCGTTTCTCGGCCCCCTTGACCGCCTCCTCCAGCGACACCGCCATAGAAACCGAAACGTCGAGGTCGAGCGCGATCGTGCCGGGGTCGAATTCGAAGGTGCTGCCGCCTGACCCCCTTCGCCCGCCGCGTGCGGCGCCGGCGCCGAACATGCTGTTGAGGATGTCCTCAAAGCCGCCGCCGCCGCCGAACCCACCCCCGGTCCGGAAGGTATGGGTTTCGAAGCCGCCGGCGCGCCCACCGGGGCCGCCTCCGGGGAATCCCTGGAATCGCGGTTTGCCATCAGCATCGATTTCGCCGCGGTCGAACTGCTTGCGCTTCTCATCGTCACCGATGATCTCGTTGGCCGAATTCAGTTCGGCAAATCGGGCCGCCGCCTTCGGATCGTTCTTGTTGGCGTCGGGGTGATACTTCTTGGCAAGCTTACGATAGGCGCTCTTGATCGCTGAAGCGCTGGCACCCCGTGGCACCCCCAAGACCTCATAGGGGTCGCGCATCCGTCAGGTCTCCTTCCGGGGAATCTTGAGATGGGGCGAAGCGCCCGTTTGAAAATTCATTTGGGGTCGTCGTGGCATTTTTGCAACGGGCATGATCCGCCTGGAACGAGGAGCCTCGGGTCGAAATGCACCAGTGCGGCGAATTTGAAGTTCCTATCAGTATCGCGGCAAGTTCGTGAAGGAACTTCAAATTCAAAGCCGCTACTCAAATCAACAAGTTGCTAGAGCTCCTTTGATTCCGAAATTCGCATCGGAGGTGGCCACGATAGCTTGCGAACTTCGGAATCGGGACACTAGTGTGGCGGTTCAGAAGTCCGCATCATTATTGCTGCCAGCTCGTCATGCGGACTTCTGAACCAAAGCCACACTAGAAACAATGACTTGCTAGTGTCCTTTCGATTCCGAAGTTCGTAAACGAGTATGCCGCGCAATGATACGAACTTCGGAATCGGGACACTAGCGCCCTTCCCATAGTTTAGAACCCGACCAGACGCAAAACCGGATTCTCGAGCGGATCGGGCTTTGCGGTTCAGCCCTGCCTCCACGGTTTGAGAGTGTGAATTTCCCACTGCCCATGGCCGGTCTGGCACGCTGCTCCCTGCAGCCAGCTTTCGGCTGTGCCGTTGACATAGCTCGCCAGGAAATCCCGGCAGGTCCGCCCGTCGGACGTGTAGGCCTGGGCCAAAGGCGTCACCGAGCCCCGCGCGCCGGTCTCGGGATTTTCCCAGGGCTGACTGGCATCCTTGTCGCCCTTGGTCAGTACGTCGGAGGCCGCATTGCGGGTAAAGGCCAGATCCGAATCGGTGGGCACCGGCGCGCCGGGTGGGCCGAGCGAACCGGTAAAATCATTGCCCGTTTTCGCGAAGCTGCCGTCCTGGCGGCCCATGCTGCAGCCGCCGGCGCCAATGCCGATGAGAATCAGCGCCATCACGGTCCCCGCGGGCGCGATCGCCGATAGGCCAAAGCGCCCCCATGCCCTATATAGAGCGAGCCTGGCATGAGGCTGCAAACCGCATCTGGCCGCGGGCGGGCGCAATCCGGAACTCCGAAAATGACGGACACGACCTCCATCAAACACCCGACACCCTTAACATCCGGTGATTTCACGGCAGCCGAAGAGCCGTTCGCGCTGTTCGGCGAATGGTTCGCCGAAGCGGTGAAGGCCGAACCAAGCGACCCCAACGCCATGGCGCTCGCAACCGTCGACGCGGACGGCCTGCCGGACGTGCGCATGGTGCTGATGAAGGGTTATGACGCCGAAGGATTCGTGTTCTACAGCCATGTCGCGAGCCCGAAGGGTCGCGAACTCGCCGCAAATCCCAAGGCGGCGTTACTTTTTCACTGGAAGTCGCTGCGCCGCCAGGTGCGCATCCGAGGACCCGTGAGCGCGGTGACGGAGGCGGAAGCCGACGCCTATTTCGCCACCCGGCCGAAGCAGGCGCAGATCGGCGCCTGGGCCTCCAAGCAGTCGCAGCCGCTGGAAAGCCGCTTTGCCTTTGAACAGGCCATTGCAAGCGTCGCGGCCAAATACATCGTCGGCGAGGTGCCGCGGCCGCCCGGCTGGAGCGGCTGGCGCATCGCGCCGTTGCAGTTCGAGTTCTGGCACGACCGTCCCTTCCGCCTGCATGACCGCATCGAATTCCGTCGCGACGTTCCAGGTCAAGCTTGGTCCAAGACGCGGCTTTATCCCTGACCCACGTCATTCCGGGGCGACGCGCGAGCGTCGAACCCGGAATCTCGAGATTCCGGGTCTGGTCCTTCGGACCATCCCGGAATGACGTAGACCGAGAGAATAGACTATGCCCACTTCATCCAATAACGGACCGCGTCGCACGCTGCTTCTGACCGGCGCCAGTCGCGGCATCGGTCATGCGACCGTGATCCGCTTTTCGAGCGCCGGATGGCGCGTGATCACCTGTTCGCGCCATCCGTTTCCCGAGGAATGTCCCTGGGGCGCAGGGCCCGAGGATCACATCCAGGTCGACCTTGCCGACCATGACGACACTTCGCGCGCGATCTCGGAAATTCGCCGGCGCCTCGAAGGCGGCGTGTTGCATGCGCTGGTCAACAATGCCGCGATCTCGCCGAAGGCCGAAGGCGGCGCCCGGCTCGGCTCGATCGATACCGACATCGAGACCTGGCGCCATGTCTTCAGGGTCAATTTCTTCGCGCCGATCATGATGGCGCGCGGGCTGATCGAGGAATTGAAGGCGGCCAAGGGCTCGGTGGTCAACGTCACCTCGATCGCCGGCTCACGCGTGCATCCCTTCGCGGGCGCAGCCTATGCGACTTCGAAGGCCGCGCTGGCGGCGCTGACCCGCGAGATGGCGTCCGATTTCGGCCGGCTCGGCGTGCGCGTCAATTCGATCGCGCCGGGCGAGATCGACACCTCGATTCTTTCGCCGGGCACCGAAAAGATCGTCGAACAGCAAATCCCGCTGCACCGGCTGGGTACGCCGGACGAGGTCGCCAAAATCATCTATGTACTGTGCACGGAGACGAGTTCTTACGTGAACGGCGCGGAGATCCACATCAACGGCGGCCAGCACGTTTGACGGCCGATGTGCTGCATCGGCGCGCCATCGCGTTCCCTGCGAGTTTTCGAAAAGGCCAGCGCGACAGTCGAGATCAGACCAATCCGCGCAGGATTTGCGCGGCCTGAAGCCGCAGCGACGCCTCGATATTGGCAATGCTCGAGCACTCGTCTTCGCGCTCGCCCTCCGACAGCACCGCGCCGCAATGCCGGCAGGTCCGCGCCGAGATCGCCTGCGCGCGGGCACCGTTGCGGCCCTGCTGATAGCTGGCGAAGTCGACGACGTTACGCGCGCGCATTATGACTTTCTCAACCATTGCTGTCCTTTCGATACAGGCCAGCGTTATCGCAGAAAGGCGTCGCGCAAAGGTTCAGTCCAACGCTCAAATTTTACCGGAGGGGCTCGCGCAGGCATCGACCTGGCCGCAGCAATTTTTTTAACCTCAAGGGAATGCGAATCCGATTGCGGAAAGAGCGCCAGGCGGTTCCCTACAGCCACTTCTTCCACTTGAAATACATGTAGGGCCCGATCGCGGCGAGCAGCATCGCCAGTATCGCGAGCGGATAACCGTGATGCCATTCGAGCTCCGGCATATCCTTGAAATTCATGCCGTAGATCGAGGCGATCAGGGTCGGCGGCATCAGGACCACCGCCATCACCGAAAACAGCTTGATGATGTTGTTTTGCTCCAGGTTAACGACGCCGAGCATGGCGTCGAGCATGAAAATGATCTTGTTGGAGAGATAGGAGGCGTGGTCGGTCAGCGAGATCACGTCGCGCTGCATGGTCTTGAGCTGCTCGCGCATGTCCTTGGACCATTTGACGCCATCGACCGCGGCCGCAACGAAGGTCACCAACCGCCCGATCGAGACCAGGCTTTCGCGCACTTTCGAGGTCAGGTCGCCCTTGCGGCCAATCGCGATCAAAATTTCGGAGTAGCGTCTGGCGTGGCCGGTGCGCGCGGCACCCTTGGGCTCGAAAATCTCGTGGCTGATCGCATCCATGTCGCCGGCGGCGCGCTCCAGAATGTCGGCGTTGCGGTCGATGACCGCATCCAGCAATTCCATCAGCACCATTTCCCCGGTAATGCCGGCCGAGCAGAAACGCGCCAGCTTGTTCTCCACCAGCACAAACGGCCGCGGGTCGTCATAGCGCACGGTCACCAGGCGATGGTTGGCCAGGATGAAGGTGACCGCCGTGGTGCGCGGGTTTTCCGTATCGGCCCCACACATCAGCGTCGCCGTCATGTAGCGCGCGCTGTTCTCGATATAGAGGCGGCTCGAAATCTCGATCTCCTGCATGTCTTCCCGGGTCGGTACGGCGATGCCGGCGAGCCGCTCCACCGCCTTGTCCTCGGCCGCCGTGGGCTTGACGAGGTCGATCCACACCGCGCTGTCCGGCAGGGCCTCCAGATCGGTAACGGCTGCCTTCTTCAGCGAGGATTCGGATGGGACGAACACCGAGAACATGGGTAACTCCGGGCGGAAACGGCGAATTGATCGAGAGTATTAGCCGGCAGATTTGACATCCGTTACCGTACCGGTCTCGATCTCAAAAGCGACCGTCAAATCCAAAACTCCACTGCAAACCAGCATTTGCAGGAGGTCGTTTGCTGCCAACTTGCGCAGAAACGGGCGGCTGAAGCGGGATGCGAGAGCCAAAATCGAACCCCGCCGGTTCGTTCCCGGCAGAGCCTTCCTGACCGGGCGGACGAGGGGGAAGTACACATTTTTGGCAACCTGGTGGCGACAGGATGGCAGGATTCGCTGGCAAAAGGGCGGCATTTCCGAGGGAATCGTGCCTTCTTCGTGGAACTTGCGGCAAAAAAGACACAACCCGACTGCCGCAGTGCAGGGCAAGCATCTAAGCGCTGGAATTGTACCCAAGTTGAGCGATAATGCGGGCCTTGTTAGTGGAATCGTGGCGTTAAGGCACAAATAACCGCCTTCACGCGTGGCTTTCGATTGGAACTACACCATGTCGTCTATGAAGATAACCTTGGGTGTACTGGCTGTCGGCCTGCTGCTGTCTGGTTGCATGGAAACTGCGACTTATGAGGCGACCAACACCGGCAACTTCAAGCAGCGCGACAAGGAGTTGTTGGCGAAGATCCGCTACGAAAACGTGCAGCCGCCGGACAATTTCCGCCGTGCGATCGTATCGTACCATCGCAAGGAAGCCCCCGGCTCGATCGTGGTCGATTCCGACAGCCACTACCTTTATTTCGTGCTGAACGACGGTAAGGCGATCCGCTACGGTATCACGGTCGGCGAGGAAGCCATGACCTGGTCGGGCATCGCCAAAATCGGCAGCATGGCCGAGTGGCCACCCTGGCATCCGACCAAGAGCGAGATCGAGCGTCTGGGCGTTCCGACCTTTGTGGCGCCGGGTCCGGACAATCCGATGGGTTCGCGCGCGCTCTACCTTTATTCGGGCGGCAAGGACACCCTGTTCCGGATTCACGGCACCAACCAGCCGGAATATATCGGCTCCTCAATCTCGTCCGGTTGCATCCGGATGACCAACGAGGACGTCATTGACCTTTACAACCGCGTGAAGATGGGCACGATCGTGGTCGTGCTCGAGCCGCACCATGGCGACACGCCCTGGGGCGCCGGTAGCTCGCAGATCGCAAGCCACACCAACTTCGGCGCGGTGCAGTAGCGGCCGAACGGACCATTTTCGGACCAACAAAGCGCCGGTCTTACCGGCGCTTTTTCTTTGCCGGCTTCTCGTTCGAGGATTCGGCTGGCTGTTTGCGATTGGCATCGCTCTCGTCGGCGTCGGGTTCTGCGCCGTCCGGCTTGGCCGCGACTTCGCGCGGCGGCGCGCCCTCGGGGCGCGGCGCGGGCAGCATCGGTGCGATCTGCGGCAGCGCCTCCCATATATCCCATTGACAGATCCTGTAGCCGTTACGGCGCTCCATCAGATCGAGATGGATATGGTCCTCGTGATAGCCGTCCGAACCCGGCCCAAGCACCGTCGTGAAGCGTGCGCATGCCGAACGCAGCACGGCCTCACGCACCTCGCGCGGCACCGTGCGATCGGTAAGTGATATCGCCCGGCCATTGGCAAGCGCGAACGAGCGCACGTCGAGCGCATTGGCACGGCCATGCTCGGACAATCTCGCACCGGCGATGCGGTTGCGGCCGCGGCACTCAAACGAGTCGAAATTGTCGAGCTCGGTAATGCCGCTGCCAAGACCCTTCGCGAGCTTCGTCATATCGGTGCGAATCCAGTCGGCGACCACTGAGGCCATTTCGCATCGCAGGATCGCCGCAGGCTTGACCGCAACTTGATGCTTGTCGGGCAGGACCACCGCTTCCAGCCGCACGAGATCTTCTCCGCCGCAACCGCCGGGACCATGGATATCGGGAATGCTGGGCGCGATCGCGATGGCGTCGCTCAGCGCGGCGCGGCAAGCCGAGACTTCACGCGCCGGTGGCGCTGCCGCAGGCGGTTTTGCGCCGGAGGACGTCTCCTGCCCGTCCGCGGGCCCCTCCGGTTTAGCAGGCGGAGCTTCGGCGGGCCGGGGTCTTGGCAGCGGTACCGCCGCCGGCCTGCCTCGCGACACGGCCGCGCCCGCTCCGGCATGCCAAAAGGACGCAAGCATCACCGCCGCCGCGGTAACCATGGCCCATTGGCGGCGGAAACCCCCGCGACAAGGCCATTTGCGGCGCGCACCGGTCGCGCTACAGTTCATGGCAATTCCGCAAAACAAAGCCGCGGGAAGCAATCGAACCTTGAGGAGGGACGTCCGTATGCTTGGGTTGATGCAAGACTGGCCTTTGCTCTGTCACCGGATTCTCGAACATGCCGCACAATTTCACGGGACACAGGAGGTCGTCACACGGTCGGTCGAAGGTCCCATCTACCGCACCAATTATGGCGAAATCCACAAGCGCGCGCTGAAGATCTCGCAACGGCTGGAACGCGACGGCATCAAGCTCGGCGATCGTGTCGCCACCATTGCGTGGAACACCTGGCGCCATCTCGAGGCCTGGTACGGCATCATGGGTATTGGCGCGATCTGCCATACTGTCAATCCGCGACTGTTTCCCGACCAGATCGCCTGGATCATCAACCACGCCCAGGATCGCGTGGTGATGACCGACATCACCTTCGTGCCGATTCTGGAAAAAATCGCCGACAAGCTTCCAAGCGTCGAACGCTACGTCGTGTTCACCGACAAGGCACATATGCCGCAGACCCCGCTGAAGAACGCGATCGCCTATGAGGACTGGATCGCAGAGGTCGACGGCGATTTCAAATGGAAGACGTTCGACGAAAATACCGCAGCCGCGATGTGCTACACTTCCGGCACGACGGGCGATCCGAAGGGCGTGTTGTATTCGCATCGATCCAACGTGCTGCACGCGCTGATGGCCAATTCCATCGATTCACTGGGCGCAAGCGCCAGCGATACGATGCTGCCGGTGGTTCCGCTGTTCCACGCCAATAGCTGGGGCATCGCCTTCTCCGCCCCCTCGATGGGCACCAAGCTGGTGCTTCCGGGCGCCAAACTCGACGGCGCATCGGTATTCGAACTGCTGGACACCGAAAAGGTGACCCACACCGCCGGCGTTCCCACCGTCTGGCTGATGCTGCTCAACCACATGGCCGCCAACAACCTGAAACTGCCGCATTTGCGAATGGTCGTGTGCGGCGGTTCGGCGATGCCGCGCTCGATGATCAAGTCTTTCGTCGACATGGGAGTTACGACCCGGCATGCCTGGGGCATGACCGAGATGAGCCCGATCGGCACGCTGGCGGCGCTGAAACCTCCTTTTGCCGAACTCAAGGGCGATGAGAAGCTCGACATTCTCCAGACGCAAGGCTACCCGCCGTTTGGCGTGCAGATGAAGATCACCGACGATTCCGGCAACGACCTGCCGTGGGACGGCAAGACTTTCGGACGGCTGAAGGTGAAAGGACCGGCGGTGTCGAAGGCCTATTTCCGCGTCGACGCCGACATCCTCGACGATGACGGCTATTTCGACACCGGCGATGTCGCCACCATCGACAAGCATGGCTACATGCGGATCACCGACCGCTCCAAGGATGTCATCAAATCCGGCGGCGAATGGATTTCATCGATCGATCTGGAGAACCTGGCGGTCGGTCATCCCGCGGTGGCCGAGGCTGCCGTGATCGGCATCCGTCATCCCAAATGGGACGAGCGTCCGCTGCTGATCATTCAGCTCAAGCAGGGCCAGAACGCGACACGTGAGGAACTCCTCAAATTCATGGATGGCAAGATTGCCAAATGGTGGATGCCCGACGACATCGTGTTCGTCGATGGCATCCCGCACACGGCGACGGGAAAGATCCTGAAAACCGCGCTTCGCGACCAGTTCAAGAGCTACAGGTTCCCGAACGCGGCCGCGTGAGCACCGCCGCGGGCGTCATCGCGCGGCGCGACCTCCATGGCGCTGGCCATCCGATAAAAGACTGGAATGCCCGGGACAAAGCCCGGGCATGACGGTTCCTGAGCAATGCGGCCGAATCCCTACCTTGAATTTGGGGCGGGTCCGTGGTCTCAAAGGGACACTAGTGTCCCGATTCCGAAGTTCGCATGATTTTCGCGGCGACCTCGTTTGCGAACTTAGAAATCGAAAGGACACCAGCAAGTCATTGTTTCTAGTGTGGCTTTGGTTCAGAAGTCCGCATGGACGAACTCGCAGCAGCAATGATGCGGACTTCTGAACCGCCACACTGGCAAATATCGGATTCTGGTGTGGTTTTGGATTTGATATTCGCTCTTTGAGGACTCGCGGCGGCACTGAAGCGAATGTCAAATCCACCACACTGGTTCGATGGTCAGGTCCATTTGGGCCGGCAAGATCCAACCCGGCAGAATTGAAGCGATGGCGCGCAGGTTTTCTGCTCCCTACCAATCGGAGCCCGTGTCTGGCCTCGCGTCCTGGTCGCGTAATCTGGCCATATTTTCGGTCGTGGCGGTGCTGGTCTCCGTCATCATCGTCCGGTTCGGCATTCTCGAGCTCAAGCCGGCGCTGGCGACCTTCTTCGGCGCGCTGGCCTTTGCCGGTCTGTCGATGCTCGTCGGCCTCGCCGGCGCGATCGCGATCTGGCGCGACGGCTCGCGCGGCATCAGCCGAATCCTGCTGGCATTTTTGATCAACGCGGCGCTCCTCGCCTATCCCGCCTATCTCGCCGTGCAATACCGCAGACTGCCTCCGATCCACGACATCACCACCGATCCGATCGATCCGCCTCGCTTCGACGCGCTGGCGCGGCTGCGCACCGGCGACGGCACCAACCCTGCCGTCTACGCCGGGCTATATTCGGCCGAACAGCAACGGATCGCCTATCCGGATATCGAAACGGTGGAACTCGAGCTGCCCGTGCAACGGGCCTATGAGATCACGCTGCAACTGGTCAACAAGCGCAAATGGCTGGTCATCGACGAGCGTCCGCCGCAGCTGCCGCGCCGGATCGGGCGCATCGAGGCGGTGGCACGCACGCCGATCATGGGGTTCCGCGAGGACGTGTCGATCCGCGTGACGCCGGATCGCGAGGATTCCCGCGTCGATATCCGTTCTGCATCGCGCTATTTCGAGAGCGATCTTGGCAGCAATGCCGCTCGCGTGCTCAAGCTGATCGATGATATCAATACCGCCGCCGAAAGCGCCGCCAACAAGCCGGCGGTCAAGAAGCCGCCCCTGCCGACACCCAAGACTCCGCCGAAGGTTGTGAAGAAGTGACGTGGCGCGCCCTTGCGCAGAAGCGTTGACACCACGCGGAATGACGTGATGCGCGTTCTGCTCAGCGAAGGCTCGGGATTGACATCGCGCCAGGTCGCAACGCGGCTTGGCGCGCTCGGCCATCATGTGGAAATCCTGTCCTCGACGCCATTCTGCCTCACCCGTTTCACCCGGCATGTTCGCGCGCTTCACGAGGTGCCGCGCTTTTCCGATGATCCGGTGGAGTGGTTTTACGCCGCCAATCGCATCGCAAAGGCACGCGCGATCGACGTGTTGCTGCCGACGCAGGAGCAGGTCGCAGTACTTTCGGCACTGCGCGCACGGCTCGAGGTCGCAACCGTGGTGCCGGATTTTGCCGCACTGCGCCGCGTCCAGGACAAGATCGAGGCGTGGCGCACCTTACAGGCCGTCGGGGTTCCGCAGCCAGCCTCCGTCGTCGTGCGCGGTATCGATGATCTGGCAACGGTGACGCAGTTTCCGGTGTTCGTTAAGCGGCCTATCTCGACCGCTAGCGCCGGCGTGCGTCGCGCCGCCACGGCTGACGAACTGATCGCGGCCGCAGCAGCGCTCGGGCTCGGCAAAGACGAGCTGTTGGTGCAGGTGCAGGTCTCGGGCGCCCTCGCGATGGTCCAGGCGCTCGCCGACCGCGGGCGCCTCATTGCCCATCACGCCAATCTGCGCATCGTCAAGGGCATCGGCGGCGGCGCTGCGGTGAAGGAGAGCGTTCGGCTGCCTGAGTTGGCCGCTCATCTGGAGCGCCTCGTGCAAGCGCTTGGCTGGCACGGGCCGATCTCATTGGACGTCATCGTCACGGACAAGGGACCACTCGTTATCGACGTCAATCCGAGGCTGGTCGAGCCGGTCAATGCACTATTTTCCGGTGTCGACCTTGTGGGCGCGATGCTGGAGCTGGCGAAAGACGGTCACCCGCCGGCGCAACCTGCCGGGAAGGCCGGGGTGCGCTCGCACCAGCTCCTGCTCTGTGTGTTGGGCGCTGCCGAACGCGGATCACGCCGCTCCGTGCTCCTTGAGCTTATGGCCGCGCTGGAAGGCCGTAACGACTATAAGGACGCCGCGGAAGAATTGACGCCGGTCGGCGGCGACCCGGTTGCTGCGATACCAGTCGTCGTCGCCACGCTCGCGACATTGATCGAACCGTCACTGTGGCGCCGGTTTTACACAGGCGCCACCGGCCCATATGCGCTGACGGCCGAGGCATGGCGCAAGATCATCGCGGCGAGCGAGCAATAACGCACCCAAGCGTGCAAGGCCGCGGCTAAGGCGCCAGCCTGTAGGTCCCGTCGATCACCGGATCGCCGTCGGTCGTTACGATCCCGCGCCCGACAAGGTCCTCAAGATGCGCCAGCACCGAATAACCTGCAGCCGTGGTGAGCCGCGGGTCGATGCCGATATAGACGGCCCGCACGATGGCCGGAATGTCCGCCTCCCCTTTCGAAAGGCGATGACGGATCGAAGCCTCGCGCGCCTGGCGGTGACGGATCAGAAAACGCACATAACGCGGCCCATCCGGGATTTCCGGTCCGTGACCGGAGAAATATAGATCCTCGCTGCGCGTCGTGAGCCGCTCCAGCGAGGCCATGTAGTCGACCATCGAGCCGTCCGGGGGCGCGACGATCGAGGTCGACCAGCCCATTACATGGTCGCCGACGAAGGTCATCTTCCGCTCGGTCCATGCGAACGCCAGGTGGTTGGCGGTGTGGCCGGGGGTCGCTACCGTCTCGAGTTTCCAGCCCTCGCCCTCGATCACCTCGCCGTCCCTCACCTCGACGTCCGGCCTGAAGTCGCGGTCCGCGCCGGATTCCGGATTGTGCTTCTCGCTTTCGAAGCGTGGCCGCGAGGCGCGATGCCGACCCTCGGCATATACCGTCGCGCCGGTTGCGGCCTTGATCGGCGCGACATTCATGGAATGGTCGCGGTGGGTATGGGTGACCAGGATATGCGTCACGGTTTCACCGCGTACCGCATCGAGCAGCGCAGCTGCATGGGCTTGATCCGCCGGACCAGGATCGATGATCGCGACCTTGCCCCTGCCCACGATGTAGCTCACCGTGCCGGTGAAGGTGAACGGGCTGGGATTGTTGCACAGGATGCGCCGCACGCCGGGCCTTGCTTCCTCGACGACAGCAGGCGGAAGCGGGAAGTTGCGGTTGAAGGGGACGTCGTCGTTATCGGCCATGCTTTTCTTTACCGTCATTCCGGGATGGCCCGGAAGGGCCAGACCCGGAATCTCGATGAGATGGAGTGATAAAGCCCGGGATTCCGGGTTCGCGCCCCGGAATGACGGTGTGAGGCGTTACGAAAACGCCTGAATGCCGGTGATGGCGCGGCCCAGGATCAGCGCATGGACGTCGTGGGTGCCCTCGTAGGTATTCACGGTTTCCAAATTCGCGGTATGCCGCATCACGTGATACTCGATCTGGATGCCGTTGCCGCCGTGCATGTCGCGCGCCACGCGGGCGATATCGAGTGCCTTGCCGCAATTGTTGCGCTTGACGATGGAAATCATCTCCGGCGCCATCTTGCCCTCGTCCATCAATCGACCCACCCGCAAGGAGGCCTGCAAGCCCAGTGCAATGTCGGTCTGCATGTCAGCGAGCTTCTTTTGCACCAATTGCGTCGCCGCCAGCGGACGATTGAATTGCTTGCGGTCGAGCGTGTATTGGCGCGCGCGATGCATGCAGTCTTCGGCAGCGCCCATCGCGCCCCAGGAAATGCCGTAGCGGGCGCGGTTGAGGCAGCCGAACGGCCCCTTCAGGCCCGAAACATTGGGCAACAGCGCGCTCTCCGGCACCTCGACGCCGTCCATCACGACTTCGCCGGTGACGGAAGCGCGCAAGGAAAGCTTGCCGGTGATCTTCGGCGCCGAAAGCCCCTTCATGCCCTTTTCGAGAATGAAGCCGCGGATGTGGTTGTTGTGTTCGGCCGATTTCGCCCACACCACGAAGACGTCGGCAATCGGCGCATTGGAGATCCACATCTTGGAACCGGTCAGCCGATAGCCGTCCGACGTCTTTTCGGCACGGGTCTTCATGCCGCCGGGGTCGGAGCCGGCATCAGGCTCGGTCAGCCCGAAGCAGCCGACCCATTCGCCGGTCGCAAGCTTCGGCAGGTATTTCTTGCGCTGGTTCTCATCGCCGTAGGCGTAGATCGGGTGCATCACCAGCGATGACTGCACCGAATTCATCGAACGATAGCCGGAATCGACGCGCTCGATCTCGCGCGCCACCAGCCCATACGCGACGTAGCTCGCATTGGCGCAGCCATATTCCTCCGGCAAGGTAATGCCGATCAGGCCGAGCTCGCCCATCTCGTGAAAGATGTCGCGATCGACCTTCTCCTCCAGATAGGCTTTGGTGACGCGCGGCAAGAGCTTGTCCTGCGCGTAGGCGCGCGCCGTGTCGCGGATCATGCGCTCGTCTTCGGTGAGCTGCTCGTCGAGCATGAACGGATCGTCCCACTGGAAGTTCACCGGGGACGGCTTGTCCTTGGCCTGAGGGCGTACGCTCATGGAAAATCCTTTCGCATCGCTGCCGCGTGTCGTGAGTATATCAAACTAATTAAATTCTTGAAGTTCAGCCTTCAAGCTGTTCGCTGGACACGATCTCGATTCCGAAACCTGACAGCCCCTTGTAGTCGTGCACCGACGACGTCAGATTCCGGATCGAGGTGACGCCGAGATCGCGCAGGATCTGCGCGCCGACGCCGACTTCGCGCCATTGCTTGTTGCGGTCTGCCTCCGCAGTCTTCTCCTCCGGCAGCGGCGAGACCGGCACGCCGGCGGCGCCGTCGCGCAAGTACACCAGAACACCGCTTCCGTTCTTCTTGAAATGCGCCAGCACCGACTGCATGTGCCTGGGCCCGGTGAAAATATCCCTGACGATGTTGGGCTTGTGGAAGCGCGTGAGCACGTTCTTGCCGTCGCCGACACCGTTGTAGACAAAGGCCATATGCGCGATCGAATCGAAGGGCGAACGATAGGCATAGCCCTGCATCGGCCCGATCGGGCTCTCGCTGGTGAAAGTGCAGACGCGCTCGATCAGCTTCTCCCGCGCCTGGCGATAGGCGATCAGCTCGGCGATCGTGACGTGTTTCAGCTTGTGGGCCTTGGCGAACCGCGCCACCTGCTCGCCTTTCATGACGGAACCGTCGTCGTTCATCAATTCACTGATGACGCCGACCGGCGGCAGGCCGCTCAGCTTGCAGAGATCGACTGCCGCTTCCGTATGGCCTGAGCGCAACAGCACGCCTCCGTCCCGCGCAATCAGCGGGAATACGTGGCCGGGCCGAGCAAAATCGCTGGCGCCGACATTCGGGTTGGCCAGCGCCCGGCAGCAGGATGCCCGCTCTTCAGCCGAAATTCCGGTTCCACCGTCCGGCTTGTAGTCGATCGAGACGGTGAAGGCCGTCGTGTGGCTGGATTCGTTGTGGGCCACCATGGGATCGAGCCGCAGCCGGCGCGCATCTTCGATGGTGATCGGCGCGCAGACGATCCCCGAGGTATGGCGAATGATGAACGCCATCTTCTCGGCGGTGCATAGCGACGCTGCGACGATCAGATCGCCCTCGCCTTCGCGATCGTCATCATCGGTCACGACGACGAGCTCGCCATGGGCGAAGGCATTCAAAACTTCCTGGATCGGGTCGGCCATTTAGGGGTCTCGTTTTGCGGTTGCGAGCAATATAGCGACTCGCGTGCCCGCGCCAGCTTCATTAACGCAGCCAGAACGGCGCCGGTGGCGTAACGATGCCATGACGGCAAGGGTGGCGATTCAGAACTCCGCATCATTGCTGCGGCGAGTTCGTATGCGGACTTCTGAACCAAAGGCCACACTAGAATCATAGATTTGCCTGTGTCCTTTCGATTCCGAAGTTCGTAAACGAGTATGCCGTGCAATGATACGAACTTCGAAATCGGGACACTAGTATACATATTTGCATAGGGCGAGGATCGATCAAGAGAGGCGGGCGATAGCTGCCACGCTGACCGGGCCGCGACAGAGCGAGGCCGCGTCGTCCCGGGCGGCTCGGATCGCGTACGCAATCCGAAGCAGCAGCACGATCGACACGTTGCCAGGCCGCAAGGATGTCCGGGATCGCATCACGCGCCACCTCACCCCCTTAACCCCGGGGCATGCTTGCCGAAGGTGAGATGGCCTGCATCGATGCGGATCAATCGACACTTGGTGACCCTTGGTGAGCCTTGGCGGCAGTGACCCTTGGCGGCAGTGACCCTTGGCGGCCCTTGGCGACCCTTGGGCCCGACAAAAGCCGGAAAGTCTTTCCGCACTACCTCACCGAGAACGGCGCCTGATAGGGCCGTCCGAACGGCACGCCGTTAACCACCGTCTGCACCGGCTTGAGAAGCACCTTGCCGTCGCGCTTGTTGTTGCGGGTATCGACGAAAGTGACGGGCCCCTCCACCACGTCCATGATCGCGACGTCAGCGGGTGCACCGACCTGAAGCGTACCGATCTTCGGCGCGCGGTTGATGATCCTGGCCGGAGCCGCGGTCGCCATCGACACCACCTGCTCCAGCGAAAAACCCAGCGTCATGAACTTGCTCATCACGTTGGGCAGATAGGGGATGCCGGGCGAATTGCCCGAGAATACGTGAATGTCGGAGGAGATCGTGTCCGGGGTGCAACCGCCGGGAATCGCGACTTCGGCCACTGTGAAATCGAAACTGCCGCCGCCATGACCGACATCGAAGAGTACGCCGCGCTGCTTGGCGGCAAGCGCGGCCGGCAACAGCCTGCCATCCTGCACGATATTGGTGGCGAGCCCTGCGTTGTTGAGAAAACCGGAATAGGAATGGGTCAGGACGTCGCCAGGCCGCAGCAAGTCGAGAATCTCCGACATCAGTTCCTTGGTCTCGACGCCGCCGATATGCACCATCATCTTGGCCGGCCAGCCGCACATCTCGCAGGCCTTGATGCCGCGCTTGAGCGGCTCGAGCCCATGCTTGAAGATCACGTTCTCCGACATCCTCACCTTGACGCCGATCAGAAAATCCGGGTTCTCGGCGAGCGCCATGGCGCAGGCCTCGACCTGCGCGTTGTCGATATTGTAGAGCTCCGCGACCGGGAAAGCCGACAGGCCATTGTTGGCGATGTGGACGAAGGCGTAAATTCGCGCGCGCGATTGCGCCACGATATAGCGCCGGAGCGCGGCCAGATTGTTGACGCCGGCATCCCCTGCGGAAACCACCGTGGTGGTTCCCTGGAATTGCACCAGCTCGTCGGCGGGAATGCCAATGGCAGAGCCGTAGGGGTAAACGTGGCAATGCAGGTCGACCAGGCCCGGCGTCACCAGCTTGCCGGACGCATCGATCGTCTTCGAGGCGCGCGCGGCTGGAATTTCCGCTTCCACCGCCTCGATCACGCCCCAGCGGATGCCGATGTCGCGCTTACCTCGCAGCGACTGGCTGGGATCGAGCACGTCGCCGCCCTTGATGACGAGGTCGAACTTGTCGGCCGGCCCCATCGCGGCGAAAGCGGAATTTGCAAGATGCCCCGACAATGCGGCGGCGGCGGAGCCGGCAAGAAAATGACGGCGTGACAGATCGGACATGCGAGGCGCTCCCCCCAAAGATGTTTTCTTATGCGGCGATGATGCGACGGCTCAAGGTTTTGCGCAAGCTGCCGGCGCGTTTGCAGCAAACGCAACCAGTGGCCACTTTTCGAAGTTCGTACTCCGTCGCAGCACCTCCCTTTACGAACTTCGAAAAGTCGAGGGCATTAGTGGTCCGATTCCAACATTCGCATCCCTTCCCGGCGGCCACTTTTGCGAATGTTAGAATCATGGGACCACTAGTAAATATAAGATTCTAGTGGAGTTTAGGATTTGACATTCGCTTTTCCGGACGCGCGGCCAGATAGGTAGCGAATGTCAAATCCACTCCACTAGCAAAGTTATGATTCCAGTGCCGCTTTTCCATTTGAAGTTCCTGATCGGAATTTGTCGCTTGTGGTGCAGGAACTTCAAATGGGCGGCACTGGCCGAAGGGTGGCGGTTCGGCATAGTCTGTCCGTGACGGGCCGCGCAGAGCCCGAACGGGAGACGTCCATGACTGGCCTTCGAGTTCTCGCGACCTCACTTTACCTGCTGGCTACCGGCGCAGCCTTCGCCGAAGACCCGCTGCCCCGGGCCAGGCCCGAGGAAGTTGGCCTCTCCAGCGAGCGGCTGGCGCGGATCGGCGAAACGCTGAAAGCCGACATTGAAACAGGCCGGATTCCGGGCGCAGTGATCGCGATCGCCCGCCACGGCCGACTGGTCGTGTTCGATGCCTATGGCTGGCGCGACAAGGCCGCCGGCATTCCCATGACCACCGACACCATCTTCAACATCGCCTCGATGACCAAGCCGATGACGACTGTCGGCGCGTTGATGCTTTATGAGCGTGGCAAGATGCTGATCGACGAGCCGCTCGCCAAATATTTCCCGAAATTTTCGACGATGCGCGTCGCCGCGCGCGATGCCGCAGGCGAACCCACCGCAGAAACCGTTCCGGCCAACCGCCCGATCACGATCCAGGACCTGATGCGTCACACCTCGGGCCTGATCTATGGCGGCCGCGGCAATACGCTGGTGCATAAACTGTATCCGGCGGGAAGCAGCGACGCTGCGCGCGAATATGACGGTCCGGCTTTCACCGACAAACTGGCTACTCTGCCGCTTCTGCATCAGCCCGCGACCGTTTGGGACTACGGCTTTGGTCTCGATGTGCTTGGGCTAACCATCGAAACCATCGCGAAACAATCCCTCGGACAATATCTGCAAGCCAACCTCTTCGCGCCGCTGGGAATGACCGACACAGGATTTTCGATTTCCGCCGACAAAGCCGCACGCTATGCCAGACCATTGCCGAACGATCCAGACACCGGAAAGCCACAAGCCCGCACCCCCGAACTGACGCAGCCGCTCAAGTTCGAATGCGGCGGAGGTTGCGCGGCCTCCACGGCGTCGGACTATCTGCGCTTTGCGATGATGCTGTTGAGTGGCGGGCGCAGCGGCGAAGCGCGCCTGCTCGGCCCGCGAACAGTTGCCTACATGCTGTCGGATCAATTGGGCTCCAACATCAAGAATCTTGTCGGCAATGCCGATCCGACCCGCGCCGATTACGGTTTCGGCCTCGGACTCGCGGTGCGCACGACGCCGGGCGTGGTCAGGATGATGGGTTCGCTCGGGCAATTCTCCTGGCCCGGTGCCAGCGGCACGGACTGGTGGGTCGATCCCAGGGAAGAACTTGCCGTGGTTTACATGTCGGCGGCGCCGGGTCCGATCCGCTGGCACTATCGGCAGAAGATCAACGCGCTGGTGTATCAGGCGATCATCGAATAGCGCATCGCCAATTGCGTCCCGCGCTCGAATTTCGACGAGACGATTCCAAAGCTGAACAGCCGTTCAGAATTCTCCTGCGGTTCCCGCGGAACGTTCCTCCTGCCTGCGGATTTAATTCCCCACTCAATGGAGGAGGAGAAAATGAGGAAGCTTGGATACGTTATCGCTGCGCTTGGCGCGATTGCGGTAGCGGCGCCGTCGATTGCGAGCGCCGAAACCGTCGTGATCAAGCATCGCGATCATGGCTGGCACCACGGCTGGCATCGCGATTGGCATCGCGCTTACGGTTATGACCGCGGTCGCGACTTCCGCCATCACGATCGAATGGTCATCACCAGGCATCGCGACGTCTACTGACACGGGAATGGCCCCGATAAGGGGCCATTCTTTTTTAAGTGGCGCGGATCCCTAATCCCAATCGGGCCCCCCTGCCGGATCGACGCAGCGCTTGTTCTTCGGCAAGCCTGCGATCGCCTGCCTGTCCTCGTCGTCGAGGCCGATGTTGAGTGCATCGAGATTGGCGCGCTGGCTCTCGCGCCGAGAAGCTTTCGGGATTGCCGCCACGCCGTCCTGATCGAGCAGCCATTTCAGCGCCACTTGCGCGGCACTCGCGCCGTGCTTGCGGCCGATTGCAACGAGCGTCGGATCGGCAGCTGCCCTGCCCTGCGCAAGCGGGCAATAGGCGACAAGCGGGATCGCTTTCGTGGCGAGATATTTTCGTAAACGAGTCTGATCGAGCATCACATGATATTCAACCTGGTTGCAGGCGATCGGCGCCTTGATCTCCTCGACCGCGGTCCTCAGGAGCGCAACGGGGAAATTGGCAACGCCGATTGCGCGGGTCCGGCCCTGTTCCTTCAATTTGAGAAGGGTTTCCAACACCGCCTGCAGGTTCATGTCGCTCCTCGGCCAGTGCACGAGGTAGAGATCCACATAATCGAGCCTGAGCTTTTTCAGGCTCGCATCGAACGCCTTTCGGATCGCATCCGGCGCCAAATTTTCGTGCCAGACCTTGGTGGTGACATGCAGATCGCTGCGCGCGATCCTGGCTGTCGCAATCGCGGCGCCGATCGCCTCCTCATTGCCATACATCTCGGCGGTGTCGATGTGCCGGTAGCCGAGCGCAAGCGCGCTTTCGACCGCCGCGCGGCAGGCCTCGCCCTGCATGCGGAAGGTGCCGAGCCCAAGGCGCGGCAGGCGGATGCCCTGGGTTTGCAGATATTCCATGGATGACTCCAAGACCAGAAACGGCTGTCAAGACGTTGCGGCACGCCACCAACCGCACGGCGAGCGCCGGCTGAGCACGATGCCCGCCACTCGCCACTTACTAATCTGCGTTTGGGACAGCGTCCAAATCAAAATGAGGTTAGCCCGTCGAGCCGAGCGCGAAAAGCTCAGATCGGCTGCGACGGCAACAACCCCGGCCGCGCGTCCGGTCGCGGTTCGATATCGACCGACCAAAGCGCGCGGTCATCGACATCCTTCAGCGTCACGGTCATCACTTCGGAACGTCCGTCGATGTCGACGCGGCCGAAAAACTGGAGCCCGAAACACGGCGCAAGATTCTCACCCTGATCCGCGCTGCACCCTTTCTGAAACATCGCCACCGGTCCGAACGTGTTGTCGAGTCGGCCCGGCGGCCAGGTTCCGGCGTGAATTGGACCGGAAACGAATTCCCAGAACGGCTCGAAATCGGAGAATACCGCCCGGTTTGGATCGTAGAAATGCGCAGCCGTATAATGCATGTCGGCGGTCAGCCAAACGATATTGCGTATACCGGCGCGCTTGGCGAAGCAGAGCAGATCGGCGATCTCGTGCTCGCGCCGCTCCGGCGGACCGTCACCGAGTCCTATCGCATCCATGCTGATCAATCCGATCGGAAGGTCGGCGGCAATCACCTTCCAGGTCGCGTCGGACGCTGCCAGTTCCCGCTTCAGCCAGGCCAGTTGAGCCTTCCCGAGTATGAAGGCTTCGGTCCCGGCGTCGCGCCTGTTCCAGGTCGAATCGCGATAGCTGCGCATGTCGATCAGAAAAACGTCAAGCAGGGGCCCGTATCCGATCCGGCGATAGATGCGGCCGGCTTGTTCGGGCACCTCGCGGATCGGCATGAACTCGAAAAACGCGCACCTTGCCCGCTCGACCAGTCGCGATTTGCCATCCTCGGTGTAACCGGTCTCGTCCGCTGTACCGATCGGCGACCAGTCGTCGCACACTTCGTGATCGTCCCATTGCGCAAACATCGGCACCCGCGCGTTGAAGGCGCGCAAATTCTCATCGAGCAGATTGTATCTGTAGTTGCCGCGAAACTGCGCGAGCGTATGCGCGATGAACGATTTGTCTTCTGTGACGACGTTGCGCCAGATGCCGCCGTCCGGAAGCTTCAACTCGGAAGGCACCGGGCAGTCGGCATAAATGTGGTCCCCTGAGTGAATGAAGAAATCCGGATCATTCTGCAGCATGGTGCGGTAGGTACGCATGCCGCCGCGGGAGCGATCGATCCCCCACCCCTGGCCTGCGGTATCGCCGGACCAGACAAACGAAATCGAGCTTTTGTCCGCGGGAGGGGTACGAAAATGCCCGGTCTGCGTTTTGCCGGCGAGCCCGCTCCCGAAGAGGTCTTCGAACCGCGCCCGGTAAATGATATCCTGACCCGGCGGAAGTCCGTTGAGCAGCGCCTTCGCAGTGAAGTCACGATAAGGCACTGCCTCCTGCTCGGCGACGCCGAGCAGGGCTTCGAAGCTCTCCATCGTGGCGTATTCGACCCGCAAGCGCGCGGGCCGGTCGGCTCTCGCCCACACGATTGCGGAGCCCCCCGTCACGTCGCCCGATTGCACGCCGCAACTGATTTCCGGGCGATCTGCTGCCCGGCTAAGGTAGGGCCTTGCGAGACTGCAGGTGCCAGCGAGCGCAAGCGTGGATGCGGATTTGACCAGCAATTGACGCCTGGTCAACGATCTGTTCGAGCGGATCGCAATCGCCATTTCGGCAGCCCTCGTCGAATCACGACGAAGGGTGCGCGCGCAACTTGACTCCTGGCCGAAGCTTTTACGACGAGCGTGTGACTCTCATGAGAGCCATGTGACTCCCGACGTGAGGGCGTGATGGAGATTTCTGCGTGGCCCGGTTTTCGCTACCGCTTCCAGTTGCAGATGCCGCCGGACCTGCAGGGCCAGACCTGGATCCGGGTATCGAGGGCCTGGGCATCGAGCGGGTTGCGATGGTGACGGGCGATCTTCGTGCGCGCCATCAGCCGCGGCTCGGCGCGAGCGTGTGCGACGCGCGCGCGCGGAGCAACCACCTTGGGCTCGGCTTTCGGCTCAGCAGTCACCTGCGCGCGGTTGCTCTTTTGATCGACCGTTACGTCAAGCGGGCCCGGCGTGAAACTGGCGGCTGGGCCGAGCGGCCTGGGCGAAAGCACCGCCGTGGAAAGGTCGAGGCCGAGAAATTCGTCCGCCCGGTATTCGTCGGCGACCGCGAGGCTGCTCCAGACAAAAGCCGTGGCGCAAAAGCCTGCGATCAAAACCTTCTTCAGGACCATCAAGGCCTCCTGAAAAGCTGCAAAATACAATTTTACAATATCTAGGATACGCTCGGGGCAATTCCAATGCAATTTGCCGGCAAGGTTACCGCACGGATGCCGCGCTCCGATCAGCTCCAGGCGCATTTGGCGAGCCCTTTCGGGTGCTATAGAGTGCGCCGGCCGGGTTGCTGACAGAGCGCCCCCAAGAGGATTATGATGAAACTGGCGTCCAATTCGCGGTCAAACCTTCTCCTGTTCGTTGCCTTCGCGGCCTTGTCGCTTCTTGTTGCTCCGCCATCTCGGGCGGAAGACAGGGTTTTGCGGGTGGGCACGCTCAAACTCATTCACGGCATCACGCCTTATTTCTACGAGAAGTTCGCGCCCCCCGGCTACCGGATCGAGGTCGTGCCGTTCGAGAGCCCGACCGACGGCAAGAATGCCGTGCTGACCGGCACGGTCGACACCTGCATCCACGGGATTGCGGCCTTTCTGCTGGGCGCTGCCGCGGGCGAGCCGGTCGTCATCGTCGCGGCCGCGACCAATCGCGGCATGGGGATCGTTGCGGATGCCAAATCCGACATCAAGAGCATCAAGGACCTCAAGGGCAAGCGCGTGGCCATCTTCCCAGGCTCGACGCAGGAAGTCGTCATCCTCGAGCGCCTCAAGGCCGAAGGCATGTCGATCTCGGACATTCAGCCGATCCGGCTTTCGTTCAGCGACATGCCGGCGGCGCTCGCCCGCGGCGATGTCGATGCCTATGTCGGCGCCGAGCCCGGCCCCGGAATCTCACTTGCCAACGGCACCGGCCGTCTGGTCGAGTATCCCTATTCCACCCCGATCGGCTCGCTCAACATGATCCTTTCGACCAGCGAGAAACTGATCAAGGGCGACCCCGAGCGCCTCAAGCTGATCATCGACATGCACAAGAAGGCGACGGATTACGCGATGTCGCATCCCGACGAAATGGTGCAAGTCGCGATGCAGAAACTCGGCCAGCAGCGCAAATCGATCGAAATGGCCGTCCCCAACGTCGAATTGACCTGGAAGATCGATGACGAGTTCATCAAGCGCGCCAAGGCCTACAGCGAATTGATGGTCGAGAAGAAACAGGTTCGGCAGGCGCCCGACATGTCGCGGGCGATCACCGAACAATTCATGTAGACGGCCAACGTGAACGACCACGCCACCGCCTTGTCCGAGGGCGCGGAACGCACCCTGCCGGAAACGGCCGCCGCCGATCGCCGCAACCACCGGCAACGGCTGGAGAGGCTGCGCGCTTTCGTCCTCGGCGCCGGCTTTCCTATCCTGTTGATCCTGATCTGGGACCGCGCGGTTGCGGTCACCGGCACGCGGCTCATCCCGAGCCCGTACCAGGTCGCGGTGATGATGTATGACTTCACCTTCGGAGGCGTTTATGACGACGCCTTCTCCGGCACGATCCTCACCCACATCTTCAAATCGATGCAGCGCGTCTATGGCGGATTTCTTCTCGCCGCAGCGGTCGGCATTCCCTTAGGGATGATAATCGGGCGCATCAAGGTGTTGCGGCAACTGCTCGACCCCACAATCTCGCTGCTGCGCCCGATTCCCGTCACCGCCTGGCTGCCGCTGTCGATGATCTTTTTCGGGCTGGGGCCGAACGCGGCGATCTTCCTGGTCTTCCTCGGCGCGTTCTATCCGATCCTCCTGAACACGATTTTCGGGGTGCGCTCGATCGATCCGCGACTGTTCGAGGCGGCCGCGATGCTTGGATGTTCCGGCGCCGGGATGTTCCGGCAGATCGTGCTGCCGGCATCCCTTCCCGCCATCTTCAGCGGCTTGAGGATCGCGCACGGCTTCGCCTGGATATTGATCGTGGTCGGCGAAATGACCGGCGTTCCCACCGGTCTCGGATCGGTGGTGATGGACGGCCGCACGCTTTCACGCACCGATCTCGTGATCACCGGCATGATCGTCATCGGCGCCTGCGGTTTCGTCACCGACCGGATCATTGTCGCCATCAGCAACCGATTGCTCAGCTGGAGCCCGCAGCACCGTGAGTGAGGCCGCAGCCCAGGACATTTTGACCATCCGCGGCGTGACCAAACGCTTCGCCGTCGGCGACGGCGAGGTCGAGGCCTTGGCGGCGGTCGATCTGTCGATTCCGACGGGCGAGTTCGTCTGCATGATCGGTGCATCCGGCTGCGGGAAATCGACGCTGTTGCGCATCGTTGCAGGCTTCGAGGAGCCGACGACCGGCAATGTCGCGATGTACGGCAAGGCGATCACGGGTCCCGGCAGCGACCGTGGCATGGTGTTCCAGGACTACGCGCTGTTTCCGTGGATGACGGTGCGCGAGAACATCAGCTTCGGACCGCGGCAACGCCAGTTGCCGCGCGAGGAGAGCGCAAGGACCGCCGACGAATTCGTCAGGATGGTCGGGCTTGAACGCTTCGCCGACCGCTACCCCAACCAGCTCTCCGGCGGGATGAAGCAACGTGTCGCGATCGCCCGGGTGCTGGCCAACGACGCCAGCATCCTTTTGATGGACGAACCGTTCGGCGCGCTCGATGCGCTGACGCGCGAGCAGCTTCAGAACGAATTGCTGCAGATATGGAAGCGCACCGGCGTGACCACCATTTTTGTCACCCATTCGGTCGAGGAAGCCGTGCTGCTCGCCGATCGCGTGCTGGTCATGAGCGCGGGACCGGGACGGATCGAGAGCGATTTCCGCATCGATCTGCCGCGCCCGCGCGACGTGTCGTCTCCGGAGTTCAATGCGCTGCGGCGCGATATCGCGCGCCGGCTCACCAGCCATCTCACGCTTGCGCGGGCGTAACGCTAGCCGCATAACTTGAAAATCGTCATCGGCATCGCTAGGACCTTCCGACATGAACGATCCAACTTCACGCTCCCGCTCTGGCGGGGGAGTCCTTGAGCTTCTGCGCCGCTTCAAGGACGATTTTGCGCTCGCGGACAGCTACGCGACATCCTGCCTTGAGAAGGCGAAGGCCGCCGAGCCCGTCCTGAAGGCATTCGAATATCTTCCGCGGGATCTGACGCGCCGGCCGGGTCCGCTGTCGGGCATTCCGGTCGGGATCAAGGATATCATCGCTACCTCCGACATGCCGACCACCAACGGATCACCGATCTACCGGGATCACATTCCCGCAAGAGACGCCTGGGTGGTGGAACGCCTGCGCAATCTCGGTGCCACGATCTTCGGCAAGACGGTTTCGACCGAATTCGCCTGGCGTCATCCTGGGCCGACCACCAATCCCTGGAATTCGAAGCACACGCCGGGCGGCTCGTCGTCCGGCTCCGCGGCGGCGGTAGCGGCCGGGATCGTACCGCTGGCGCTCGGCACGCAAACGCTGGGCTCGGTGATTCGGCCGGCGGCCTTCAACGGCGTCGTCGGTCTCAAGCCGAGTTTCGGCGCCATCCCGCGCAGTGGCGTGCACCCCTTGAGCCCTTCGCTCGATCACGTCGGTTTCTTCGCCCGCTGCGTGGATGACGTGGCCTATGCATTGTCACTGCTCGCGGCCACCAGCGAACTCGACCCGCATGGCCGGCCGGTGCCCCGCTTTGATGTCGACGTCAAAGAGGGCGTGGCGCCGCTTGAAAAGCCGCGCCTGCGGATCGTGCGATTCCAGAAATGGTCGCGGGTCGAACCGGATCAGCAGAAAATGTTTGAGGCAGCCGCGGCGAAATTGCGCGATGCCGGTGCGGTTGTGGAAGAGCGCGAATGGGAAGAACTCGATGCAACGAATTGGAGCACGGTCAATACCATTCTCTCCAGCGAGGCCGCGCTGATCTACAGCGATCTCGTCGAAAATTATCCCGATCGCACCAGCGATCATTTGAAGTCGGCCGTCAAGGCCGGAAAGGCGCTCACTGCCTTTGATTATCTCGCTGCCAGGTCGCTGCAGGAAAAATTGCGGGCCGCACTGACTGCAGAGATGTCAGGCGTCGATGCGGTCCTGACCGTTCCGGCGTTCGGCGAAGCCCCGGAAGGTCTCGGCTCTACCGGCAACGCCGAATATTGCGCGCCATGGACCCTGCTCGGCGCGCCCGCGCTATCGCTGCCGGCGGGTTTCGGCAAAAACGGCCTGCCCTTGGGCATTCAGATCGTCGGTTCCTATCGGCAGGACCTCCGTTTGCTGCGAGTAGCGAAATGGATCGAAGGCGCGCTCGCTTTCGATCCGGGCATGCCAAAAATTGCGGCCGGGTAGATCCAGTCTGACCAGAGCGGGTTTGACCTTTGCTTGAATGGTTTGTCGCTTCGACTGTTTGTCCATAAAGCCGGCGACCTGACCTTAAGGTCAACGTCCGCTCGTCTCTGACCGGCGCAGTTGCTGCGCAGCAGCGAAAACACGATGGCCAAACGGTAACGTGTGGCTGGTTGAGCGGGTCTTCGCCGGCCGAATTTGCTCAACCAGCTTGTCTCGCATCTCCCGATCCCTTTCCAAAGCACAAGCAGGATCGTAGAATTGTAGCGTCAGGCGGAGACCATTGGCATTCCGAGCCTGGTGATGCCCTGACCGTTGTGTGTGCGGAAAGGAAGGATCCGGCCAATATTTGCCTCGATCTGACGTCGCCTCGAGGGTGAAAATTGTTCGGTTGCGCTTCCTGCAGCGCGGGAGGACATCCATGAATGCGATCAATCATTCAAGTACGCAGACGAAAATCTTGTGGATTGCCGTTGCTCTTCTGGGTGCGCTGTCATTTGGGATCGTGGCGCTCCACCGGGGTGAATCGGTCAACGCCGCCTGGCTCGTCGTCGCCGCGACCTGCATTTATTTCATCGCGTATCGGTTCTATGGATTGTTCGTCGCCAACCGGGCGCTCGGAGTAGATGCCAGGCGGCAGACCCCTGCCATCCGGCACAATGACGGTCTCGATTACGTCCCGACCAATCGTTACGTCCTCTACGGCCATCATTTCGCGGCGATCGCCGGCGCGGGTCCATTGGTCGGTCCGGTGCTTGCGGCGCAAATGGGCTATCTGCCGGGCACGCTCTGGATTCTCGCTGGTGCGGTATTTGGCGGAGCGGTCCAGGACATGACCGTGCTGTTTCTGTCGACACGGCGCGATGGCCGCTCGCTCGGCGACATCGTGCGTGCCGAGATGGGACTGATGGCAGGCACCATCGCAGGCATAGGGATTCTTTTGATCTGCGTCATCGTGCTTGCGGTGCTGGCGCTCGTCGTCGTCAAGGCGCTGATCGGCAGCCCGTGGGGAACTTTTGCGGTATTCTGTTCGATACCGATCGCGCTCCTGATGGGAGTTTACAGCCGGTATATCCGCCCGGGCATGATCGGCGAAATGTCGGTACTCGGCTGCGTATTGCTTCTCGCGGCGCTGATCTATGGCAAGACCGTGTCCGAAACGCCCGAGCTTGCCCGCTATTTCGATCTGAGAGGCGAGACATTGGCGCTGATCATCATCGGATATGGCTTCGTGGCGTCGGTGCTGCCGGTCTGGTTGCTTCTGGCTCCGCGCGACTATCTCTCGACCTTCCTCAAGATCGGCACCATCGCGCTGCTTGCCATCGGCATCCTCATCGTTCGTCCCGATCTCCAGATGCCGGCCGTGACCAAATTCATCGACGGCAGCGGACCGGTTTGGGCCGGCAACCTGTTCCCGTTCCTGTTCATCACCGTTGCCTGCGGCGCTGTTTCAGGATGGCACTCGCTTATTTCGTCCGGCACGACGCCGAAGATGATCGAGAACGAAGACCAGATCGCCTTCATAGGCTATGGCGCGATGCTGATGGAATCCTTCGTCGCCATCATGGCAATGATCGGCGCCAGCATCATCCATCCTGGCGTCTATTTCGCGATGAACAGTTCAGCGGGACTGATCGGCACCACGGCCGAGCAAGCGGCGCAAGTGATCTCGGGATGGGGGTTCACGGTGACCCCGGCCGATATCACCCAGGTTGCAAAGGACGTCGGCGAGAACTCGATCATGTCGCGCACCGGCGGCGCGCCGACGCTCGCCGTCGGCATGGCCCATATCCTGTCGTCGTTCCTCGGCGGCCGCACCCTGATGGGCATCTGGTACCACTTCGCGATCCTCTTCGAAGCCCTGTTCATCCTTACGACGGTCGATGCAGGAACGCGCGTGCTCCGGTTCATGATTCAGGATCTGATCGGCAACGCCATTCCAGCCTTCAAGGAGACTTCGTCCTGGACCAACAATATTATCGGTTCGGCGCTTTCCTGCGCACTGTGGGGCTACTTTCTCTACGTTGGCGTGATCGATCCGTTGGGTGGCATCTGGACGCTGTGGCCGTTGTTCGGGACTGCCAACCAGATGCTGGCGGCCATCGCGTTAACGCTGTGCACCGTCGTCCTGTTCAAAATGAAGCGTGAACGCTTCGCGTGGGTGACGATGGTGCCCGCGGCCTGGCTCGTGATCTGCACGACGACCGCGGGTCTCCAGAAGGTACTCAGTCCCGATCCAAATGTAGGGTTCGTCAGCCACGCTCTCAAATATGGCGACGCGATCGCGGCGGGTCAGTTACTAGCACCTGCGAAGTCGCTCGGCGAAATGCGCCGGATCGTATTCAACGACTATGTCGATGCAACGCTGGCAGCCGTGTTCGTGCTGGTGGTGGTTGCGACTGTGGTCTACGGCCTGATCAGCATTAGGCGGGCGCTCGGCAATCCGCGTCCGACCGTCATGGAAATCGGGCTCGCCGGAGCGGCCGCGGGAGGTGGCCATGCGTGAGCTACAGGATCTGTTCGACCGGTCCGCCAGTGCGGCGCGCGCCGCCCGCTATTGGAGCACGCGTACCGCGCGCCTCATGATCGGCGTTCCCGATTATGAGACATACGTCGCGCATCGGCAGGCGAAACATCCCGACCAGCCGATCATGACGTATGTGGAGTTTTTCCGCGAGCGTCAGGAAGCGCGTTATGCGATCGGGAAAGGCCGCTTCAGAGCCTGCTGCTGAAGCTATGCAGCAGGCCGGCGGACACGCTTGAGCAGCGGTTCGAGCGCTCGTTGGACTGGTTCGGTTCACCTCTCCCGCTTGCGGGGGAGGTCGCCGCACTCGCCAAGTGCGGCGGGTGGGGGCCTACTTTGAAAATTGCGCGGTGTTCGCAGTGAATACCCCCTCCCCAACCCTCCCCCGCAAGCGGGAGAGGGAGTTACTTCCATCGTCAGTTCAACCAAACTTGTCACGCCTAGCCGGCAGCCGGCGCCTCGGGCAGTTCATCGAGATGGCACGCCGCCCACTGGCCTTCCACGATCTGGCGAAGTTCCGGTACCTCGGTTCGACAGCGATCGAACACGAATGGACATCTTGTGTGGAAACGGCATCCGCTCGGCGGATTGATCGGGCTCGGGACATCGCCCTTGAGGATCATCGGTTTGCGGCGGGCCGCGGGGTCCGGCACCGGCACCGCCGAGAGCAATGCCTTGGTGTAGGGATGCCTCGGCGCGGCGAAGATTTGATGCCGTGACGCCATCTCGACGATCTTGCCGAGATACATGACTGCGACACGGTGCGTCATGTGCTCGACGATCGCGAGGTCATGACTGATGAAGAGCAGGGCCAGGCCAAATTCCCGCTGCAGATCAGAAAGCAGGTTGACGATCTGCGCCTTGACCGAGACGTCGAGTGCCGAGACGGCCTCGTCGCAGACGATCAAGTCCGGCTCTGCCGCGAGCGCCCGCGCGATGCAGATGCGCTGGCGCTGGCCGCCCGAGAATTCGTGAGGCCGTCGGTTGAGCACATCGCGCGGCAGCCGCACCGTATCCATCAGTGCAGCGACTTTCGCGTCGAGCTCCGCGGACGATCTGGCAAGGCCAAAATTGCGGATCGGCTCGGCCAGGATATCGCGCACGCGCAGCCGCGGATTAAGGCTGGAGAACGGATCCTGAAACACCACCTGCACGCGTCGGCGTATCGGGCGCAGCCTGTCGGCTGACAGATCGTCGATGCGTTGGCCATCCAGCACCACCTGGCCGGCGGTGATGTCGAACAGGCGCAGGATGGCGCGCCCAACCGTCGATTTGCCGCAGCCGGATTCGCCGACGAGTGACAGGGTCTCGCCACGTCCGATCTCGAAGGATACGCCGTCCACCGCATAGACCCAGCTTGCCTTCCGGCTGAACAGGGGGCCGCGAACCGGAAAATATTTCTTGAGGTCGTTGACCTGCAACAGCGGGGCGCTCATGCCGCGGCAGCTTTCCAGTGTCCCGATTCTGAAGTTCGTATCATTTGCGGAACCCACGTTTACGAACTTCGGAATCGAAGGGACACTGGCAAATCAAGTTAATCTGCTGTGGCTTTGGTTCAAAAATCCGCATGACGACCTCGCGGCAATAATGATGCGGACTTTTGAACCGCCACACCAGGTGCAAAATGACAGGCGGCGAGGTGACGGGAGGATTTTTCCTCAAGTCCCGGCGCCACCTCACGGCAAAGATCGGTGGCAAGAGAACAGCGCCCGGCAAAGGCGCAACCCTCGACGCGTTGGCTGGGACCGGGCACCTGTCCCGGAATCTCGGCGAGACGCCGTGCCGCACCGGTGAGCGAGGAGCCGAGCCTGGGCACCGCGCCGAGCAGCCCCCTTGTATAGGGATGCAGTGGAGCGCGGAAAAGCTCGGCCACCGGCGCCTCCTCGACCTTGCGGCCGGCATACATGACCATGACGCGCTCAGCGACTTCGGCGACCACGCCGAGATCATGGGTGATCAGGATGACAGCCGCACCGACGCGGCGTTTGAGGTCCAGCATCAGCTGCAGAATCTGCGCCTGGATCGTGACGTCCAGCGCCGTGGTCGGCTCGTCGGCGATCAGAAGCTTCGGACTGCAGGCGAGCGAAATCGCAATCACGACGCGCTGGCGCATGCCACCCGAGAGCTGGTGCGGATATTCGCGCACGCGACGCGCCGGTTCGGGGATGCCAACCAGGGTCAGCATCTCGATGGCGCGTGCCTCGGCGGCCTCCTTGTCGAGCCCCTGATGCAATCGCAGCGTCTCGCGGATCTGGCGGCCAACGGTCAGCACCGGATTGAGGCTCGTCATCGGCTCCTGGAAGATCATCGAAATGTCGTTGCCGCGGATGGCGCGCATTTCGGCATCGGAGAGTTTTAGGAGATCCTTGCCGCGGAACCGGATTGTGCCCGAAATCTTGCCCGGCGGCTCGGGGATGAGCCGCATCAGCGACATCGAGGTGACCGACTTGCCGCATCCGGACTCGCCGACGATGGCCAGCGTCTCGCCTTCGTCGACATGGAAGGAGACGCCGTCGACGGCACGGTTGATGCCCTCAGGCGTGCGGAAATGGGTCTGCAGGTTCTCGACCTCGAGCAATGCCATCGGCTAGCGACCCTTTTTCCGCCCGCGCATCATAAGCCTTTGGCCATGCGCGGGTCGAGCGCATCGCGCAAGCCGTCACCGAGCAGATTGACGGCGAGCACGGTGACCGACAGAAATGCGGCAGGAAAGAATACGATGAAGGGCTTAACCTGCCACAGCGCTCTTCCCTCGGCCATGATGTTGCCCCACGACGGAATCGTGGGCGGCGTGCCGGCGCCGATGAAGGAGAGAATGGATTCCACGATCATGGCGCTGGCGCAGACGTAAGTGGCCTGCACCAGTATCGGCGCCAGCGTGTTGGGCAGGATGTGGCGAAGGATGATCATCGGCGTTCGCGTGCCGGAGGCGACGGCGGCGTCCACGTAAGCCTGCTCGCGCAACGACAGCACCACGCCCCGCACCAGGCGCGAAACGCGCGGGATTTCGGCAACCGTGATCGCCATGATGACGTTGCCGACACTGCCGCGCGTCAATGCCATGAGCGCCACCGCGAGCAGGATCGGCGGGATCGACATCAGCCCGTCCATGAACCGCATGATGACGGTGTCGGCCCATCGCACGAAACCCGAGACCAGGCCAACGACAAGACCGGCGAACGTGGCCAATACAGCGACCGAGAGGCCAACCGTCAGCGAGACCCGGGTGCCGTAGAGCACGCGTGAATAGATGTCGCGGCCAAGTGCGTCGGTGCCGAACCAGAAGTCCGCGGACGGAGGGCGCGTACGCTTTGCAGGTGCCAAGGCGGTGGGATCAACGGTCCCGAGGTAGGGCGCGAAAATCCCGATGAAAACCAGGCCAAGGAGCAACAGGCCGCCGATCGCGACCGTCGGATTATTGCGCAGAAAGCCGAACACCCCGCGGTGGACTTTCACCGGCAGCAACAGGTCCGGCAGTTGCGGCGCGACGACGAGACCGGGCGGCACTGGCGCCGAGCTGGTGGCCGAGACGGTCAATAGCGTATCCTCGGATCGATCAGGGTGTAGGTGACGTCGACCACCAGATTGACCAGCGCATAGAGAAAGCTGAACATCAACACGATGCCCTGGATGACCGGATAGTCGCGGCGCAGGATCGCATCGACCGTCAGGCGGCCGAGGCCCGGAATCGCGAATACGCTTTCGGTCACCACTGCGCCCCCGATCAGCAAGGCTACCCCAATGCCGATCACCGTTACGATCGGCACGGCCGCGTTCTTGAGCGCATGAACGAACAGGATATTGCGCTGGCCCAAGCCCTTGGCGCGCGCGGTGCGGATATAATCCTGCTGCAACACCTCGAGCATGGAGGCGCGGGTAATACGTGCGATCAGCGCGATGTAGACGCAGCCGAGCGCGACAGACGGAAGGATCAGGTTCTGTAGCCAGGGCCAGAAGCCGTTGGCGAGCGGGCTATACCCCTGCACGGGAAGCCATTCGAACTCAAGCGCAAACACATAGGCAAGGACATATCCGACCACAAAGACCGGAAGCGAAAAGGCGGACACGGCGAATGCCATGATCATGCGATCCACCCAGGTTCCCGCCTTCCAGGCCGCCAACACGCCAAGCGGAATCGCGACGAGGATGGTAAGGACCAGAGTAAGAGACATCAGCGAAAGCGTCGGCTCGATCCGCTGCGCGATCAACGAGGTGACCGGCAGGTTGGTGAAGATCGACGTGCCGAGATCGAAGTGCAGAATTCGCCAGGACCAGGTTCCGAACTGGACCAGGAACGGCCGGTCAAGGCCGAGGCTCTCGCGAATCCGTTCGACGTCGGCAGGGCTCGCCTGATCGCCGGCGATCACCGCCGCCGGATCGCCCGGCGCGATGTAGAGCAGGCTGAAGACGAACAGCGCGACGATCGCCATCAACGGAATGGTCAGGAGGACGCGGCGGAAGATATACGAAACCATAAGGGTTCACCGCACCGTCACGCGGTCTTGGACACGCCCCAGAAGAAGGGCAGCGGCCCCTTTGCGATACCGGAGACGTTCTTGCGCCAGGCCGTGTAACTCAGGAAGAAACCGGTCGGCGCATAAATAACATCCTCGAGCGCCGCCTTGTTGAGGCGACTGACCGCAGCCTTCTCCTCATCGAGGTTTCCGGCGGCAAACCAGGCGGCGACTTCAGCCTCCACCTTCTCGCTCGTTGGCCAACCAAACCACGCCTTGTCACCAGTGGCGCGAATGGCGATATAGACGGCAGGATTGACGCAGTCCGCGCCGGCGTGCCAGGTGTGGAACATCTCCCAGCCGCCCTGGCTGTGAGGCGCCTTCTGGGCGCGGCGCGCGCCGACCGTGCCCCAATCGGTGGCGACGAAGTCCACATTCATGCCCATGCGTTTCAGGAGGTCCGCCGTGACGTCACCCTGCGCCTTGGTGATCACCTGGTCCTGCGCCACGATGCAGGAAACCGGCTGGTTGGCATAGCCGCTCTCGGCCAGAAGCTTCTTGGCGAGATCGAAGTCGCGCTTGCCTTTAAGGATCTCACCGCCCTCTTCCGTATAGAGCGGGGTATTGGGCGTGAAGTAGCCCGGCAGCGGCTTCCACAGCGAGGTATCGTCTCCGACCAGCGCCCGCATGTAGTCTTCCTGGCTCAGCGCCGTGAGTACCGCACGTCGCGCCCGCACATCGTTGAAAGGCGGGTGCAGATGGTTCATCCGGAATGAACCGATGTTGCCGAGCGGGTCGGCGATGTCGACGCTGATATTGCGATTTTTCTTCAGCACTGGCACGAGATCGGGAAGCGGATTCTCCCACCAGTCGACCTCGCCATTCTGCAAGGCGGCCGCCGCGGTGGCAGGATCGGGGATGACCACCCATTCAATGCGATCGAACAGCATCTGCTTGCCGCCTGAAAGCCAGGACGCCTTTTCCTGCCGCGGCACGTAATCGGCAAATTTCTCAAACACCGATCTGGCGCCCGGTACCCACTCGCTCCGGACGAACCTCATGGGGCCCGAGCCCACATATTCGCTGATCTGCTTGAACGGGTCGGTCCGGGCGATGCGCTCCGGCATGATGAAGGCGCAAGGCGTGCTGTTCTTGCCCAGCGCCAGCAGCATTTTCGGATAGGGCTGCTTCAGCACCCATTTGAATGTTCGGTCGTCGACAGCGGTGAGTTCGTTCTGGATCGCCTTGAGCATCAGCCCCATGGAATCGCGGTTCGACCAGCGGGTCAGGCTCGCCACCACGTCCTTGGCCAGCACCGGCTCGCCGTCATGGAACTTGAGACCCGGCCGCAGGCGAAAGGTCCAGATCAGGCCGTCATCCGACGTCTCCTCCGACTCAACCATCTGGCGCTGCGGCTGCAGCGAGGAGTCGAAGCCGTAGAGAGTGTCCCACACCAGCGCAGCCGCGTTGCGCACCACATATTGCGTGGTCCAGATGGGGTCGAAATTCGCAAGATCCGCCTGCGGCACAAAGCGCAGGGTGCGCGCGGCGGCCCCCTGCGAGAGCGCCGGCATGGAAAGGCCACCCGTTGCCGCCAGGCTTCCCGCTCCGGCCAATCCCTTCAACAATGTCCGGCGATCCATCGGGCCCTCCGGTTCAAAAATCGCGATTGCGCCTCGAGCTAGAGCTCCGATTCCGAAGTTCGCAAGCTATCGCGGCGACGTCTAATGCGAACTTCGGAATCGAAGGAGCTCTAGCAACTTGTTGATTCTAGTGCGGCTTTGAATTTGAAGTTCCTATTACGAACTTGCCGCGATGCCGATAGGAACTTAAAATTCACCGCACTAGCCGGTCGGCCAACGGCGAACAGGCTTTGTCGTCTGCAAATGATGTGCCAGCGGCCCCCGATCTACCGGCGGGTCTGGTCGAACAAGGCAATTCAAGTATTCGTTTTGCGAACCGATCACATCACTTTCAGCCCGGCTTGGCCAGACTGTTAGTGCGGCGGATTTGACATTCGCGTCGCATCACCGCGAGTCCTCATGGCGAATGTAAAAATCCAAAACCGCACCAGAAGCTTTTATTTTACTGGTGTCCCTGCAACATGACACGAATGCCAGAACCGGGACATTAGCTGAATTTCGCCGACGGTTTCGGATGCCACCAGCGACCGCCGATCACCACGCCTTCGGACACGATCTTGCGCTCGCCGATCAGGTGCTCACCGACGACATCGACGTAGTCGAAGCGGCCCTCCTTGACCGAGATCATGGTTGCATCTCCGACACTGCCCGGCTTGAGGCTGCCAAGCTCGGGGCGGCGCAGCGCCATCGCCGCATTGACGGTCGAGGCCGCCACCACATCGGGAAGCGACATTCCCATGCACAGGAACTTGGACATGGTCGTCACCTGATCGAAGGCGGGGCCGTTGATGCAGAGGATATGGACGTCCGAGGAAATGGTGTCCGGGTAAAAGCCGTTGGCAAGCATGGCGCGCGCGGTCTTGAAGGCAAATGAGCCTTTGCCGTGGCCGATGTCAAACAAGACGCCGCGCTCGCGTGCTTCCAGTACAACCTTTTTTACCGTTCCTTGCGCGGTGGCAGGCGAGTTGGGAAACGGCCGGAAGGCGTGGGTGAGAACGTCGCCCGGGCGCAGGCGACTGACCACCTCCTCGTAACTCGGCGGCGGATGGTCGATATGTGCCATCAGCGGCATGCCGACCGCGTCGGCGACCTCAAGGGCAATTTCGAGCGGCACGATCCCCGAGGTGCCGGACGAGTTCCGGCCGACCCGCACCTTGATGCCGACGATCAGGTCGCGGTTGGCGTCCGCGACCTCCGCTGCGTCGATCGGATTCATCAGACGTATTTCCTCGCTCTCCCCGACCATGACCCGATGCGAGTAGGCGTAAATGCCGGCATGTGAAACATGCAGATAGGCAAGGATGCGGACCTGGCTCGGTTCGATCACGTGCTTGCGAAAGCCTGCAAAATTGCCCGGGCCGGCGCTGCCGGTATCGATCGCCGTGGTGACGCCGGAGGTGCGGCAGAACTCCTCGGCGTCGATGCCGATCGAGGTGCCTCCCCAATAAACATGCGTGTGCAGATCGATCAGGCCGGGGGTGACGATACAACCCGATACATCGCGCACCTCGGTCCCGCGCTCGGCCTTCAGTGCGTTTCCGATTACGGCCACCTTGCCGTCGGCGAAGCCGACATCCGTGACGGCGTCGAGTTTTTGAGAGGGATCGACAACGCGTCCGCCGCGCAGGATCAAATCAAGGGGCATCATGTTCTCCGAATGAAGGGGTGACAAAAGCAACCGGAGCATTTCGGCCGGGCGCAAATAATTGAGCAAATAGTTGCATCGCTGTCACCTTTCGCGGCAGGCGATGTCGCCGCTTTTTGCCCGGCCGCGATCTCCAAAAATCGAATGGCGAGGACGACGCGAATTAGCCGCTCGCCCCAAATCATGATGCGATTAACTAAAATCGCATCATGATCTCATCTCTTTGGTTGAGCATGATCTCAGCGCCAACGCGTTTTCGCGTTTGTTAGCTGAGGGAAAACCGGTTCCCACTTTGCGCTAGCGCGGCCCTTCGGGTCCGGATCATGCCCTAACCGAGCATCTGGGTATCGCCGCAGATCGAAATCGCCTGGCCTGAAATGGTCTTGCCGCGCGGGCTGCACATGAACAGAATTTGGTCGGCGAGCTGATCGGGCGTCACATATTCCTTGATCGAGGTGTAGGAGAACGCGGTGCGCTCCATCTCCGTGTAGGAAATGCCGCGCTGCTGCGCCTTGGCCTGAAGCACGCGCCGCTGCCGGTCTCCCGCGACGAGCCCGGGCAGGATCGCGTTGACGCGGATGTTGTCCGGACCGAGTTCGATCGACAGCGATTTGGTGAAACCGATCACGCCCCATTTCGCCGCTGCATAGGGCGTTCGCATCGCAAAGCCGAGCCGACCCGCGGCCGAGGAGACGTTGACGATCGAAGCGTTTTTGCTCCTGCGCAGCAGAGGCACGGCGAGCCGCGAGCAGTTGAACTGCCCGGTGAGACAGATTTCGAGACAGCGGTCCCAGTCTTCGGGATTCATCTCCTCGACCTTCGACGTCGGCCCGGCGACGCCGGCATTGTTGACCAGCACGTCGAGGCCGCGAAGGTTTCCGCTCGCTTCCTCGAACAATCGCTTCACGGCACGACGGTCGGAAACATCGCACTTGGTCTGCGTGATCGAGGGATCGTTGTTGGCAAGCGCGGCCAGCGCCGCGTCATCGACGTCGCAGGTGTGAACCCGCGCGCCTTCGCGGACGAAGGCCCGCGCGATCGCAAGCCCGATGCCGTTGGCGCCTGCCGTCACCAGCACGCGCAAGCCTTTGATGTCGAGGTTCATGATCGCTCCGAATTATCGTCGAGAATGTCAACCCGAAAGCCCGCCGCGCGAAACAATGACCTCAGCCGCGCCGCTGATGTCGGCGGCGATGCCCGCCTGCGCCGCCGCCGCATCGCCCTCGGCAATTGCCTTGCGCACATTGGCGTGAAAACGGATCGCATCGCCCTTCGCCAACCGTTCGGGATTGGCACGCAAATCGAGATTGATGACCGGGCCGGCCTTGAGCCAGAGCGCGCGGATGATTTCCACCAGGATCGGCGAGCGCGCCGCTTCGTAAACCGCAAAATGAAACGTCTTGTTGAGTTCGACGGCGCGCGGCAGATCGGGCCTCGACTTCATGCTCTCGGCCCGCATTGCCTCCTCGGCGCGCGCGATCGCGGCAAGATCGTCGTCGTTTCGTTGCAGCGCCGCCTGGGCTGCGGCATGGCCCTCGATCGCGATCCTCACCTTGGTCAAATCCCGAAACTGCGCCACCGACATCAACGGCACGCGCACCGCACGGTTCGGCATCACTTCCAGCGCCCGGTCGGCAACGAGCCGCGATACCGCTTCGCGTACCGGCATGATCGAGACGCCGAGCACCTCGGCCGCGGTGCGCAGCGACAATCGCTCGCCCGGCGCAAGGCGGCCGGAAATCAGGAGATCGGCGAGTTGCGCATAGGCGCGTTCACCGAGCGTCTGACGGTCGAGCGGTTCGACCAGGTTGAGCGCCGCCGGTAAATTCAACGCGTGGTCTCCAGCGATGGTTTTGAAGACGAGGAGGACTCGACAAGCCCGCTTTCTTTTGCAACTCTAACTGTGATCACAGATCACGACAAGCCGAACCGGCGCGCTTCTCAACATGAAGGCGAGCGGCTGACGGAAAGAAGAAAGCGGACCTCGCACGGCCGCCACGCAGGGAGAAGGCTGATGTCAGACCAAAATCGAATCACGCGCCGCGGCGTTTTGCAGGCCGCCGGCGGCATCGCACTGGTTTCAGGAATTTCCGCACCCGCGATCCTGCGCGCCCAGACTTCCGACGTGATCCGGATCGGTCACCTGACCCCGCGCACCGGATTTCTTGGACCGCTCGGCGAATATGCCGTGATGGCGATCGATCTTGCGGTGGAGGAAATCAACGCCTCCGGCGGCATGATGGGACGCAAGGTCGAGTTGCTGAAGGAGGATTCGGTCAACCCGCAGACCGCTTCCACCAAGGCCGAGCGCATGATCGAGCGCGACAGGGTCGCCTGCATCGTCGGCGAGATTTCGTCTGCCTCGTGCCTGACCATTGCGCAGGTCGCCGAGCGCAACAAGATCCTCTTCATCAATACCGGCGGCAATTCCGATGCGCTCCGCGGCAAGGACTGCAAACGCTTCATGTTCCACGTCGAGTCGCAGAATTCGATGTATGTCAAAACCGTCGGCCGCTCGTTCCTGCGCGAGGGCCTGGTCACGGGCAAGAAATGGTACTCGCTGACGGCGGACTACGCGTTCGGCCACGACCTCTTGAAAGTCTCAAAACGGTTCATGGAGGCCAATGGCGGCAATTTCGCCGGCGACGACCTGGTGCCGACCGATGCCACCGATTTCTCCGCCTATCTGTTGAAGATCCGCGACGCCAAGCCGGATCTCGTGGTGATCAATCTGGCCGGCAACCAGATCACCAACTTCCTCAAACAATACGCCGAGTTCGGCCTCACCTTCCCGGTCGGCGGCTTCGGCTTCGACACAGCGCTCGCCTGGGCCGCCGGCAAGGGCAATTTCGTCGGCACCTGGCCGGTGGTCTGGCATCATCTTCTCGATACGCCCGGGTCGAAGGCTTTCGTCGCGGCCTTCACCAAGAAATACAACAAGCCGCCGGAAAACCAGGCCTGGGGCGACTACATCGCCACCAAGATCGTCGCGCAAACCGTCAACGAGATCAAATCGACGGACTCGCCGAAGATCATCGAGCATTTCGAGAAGGGCGCGAAATACGATGTGCTCAAGACGCGTCAGGGTTATTTCCGCGCTTCCGATCATCAACTGATGCATGAGATGTACGCGGTAACCGCGCTTCCCGCCGACAAGATCAGGAATCAGTGGGACATCTTCACCTCGAGCCCGCCGGTGCCGAGCCCAAACGAGGACCTCGAAGTGATCGCCGCAACCAGGGAAGAGAACAGCTGCACGTTCCCGAGTTGATTTGAGGCGTCGTTCCGGAGCGATACGAAGTATCGAATCCGGAACCCCGAGATTCCCCGATGCGCAATTGCGCATCTGAGGTCTGGTCCTTGCGGACCATCCCGGAATGACGACCCGGATCGCCCGTTGATGTCTATTAACTCTTGAGGCGCGCAGTCCTCGCGCGCTTCGCGGAACCCAAACCTATGTCCGCCACGTTGCTGACCCAGCAAATCCTCAACGGGCTGCTTGACGGCGTCTACTATCTCCTGATCGCGCTCGGCCTGTCGCTGATCTTCTCGCTTGGCGGCATCGTCAACCTCGCCCATGGCGCGTTCTACGCAATCGGCGCCTATCTGACGCTGGTGATCTCGCCTTATCTCGGTTTCGGCGGCGCGTTTGTCGCAGCCCCCATTGCGGTCGCCCTCCTCGGCATGGTGATCGAGCGAACGCTGTTCCGCCGGTTCTATCGAGCCGATCCGATTCTCTCGCTGCTGATGACCTTTGGTCTGGCGATGGTCGCCGAGCAGGTGCTGCGGATGATTTTTGGTGCACCGCCCCTGTCCTATTCCATCCCGCAATGGCTGCGCGGGCAGGTCGCGATTGGCAGTTTCATCTATTCGTTCTACCGCGTGGTCTTGCTGTGCATCGCCGCGACCTGCATCGCCGGCCTGTGGCTGCTGTTGCAAAAAACCTCCTTCGGCCGCGTGGTTCGCGCAGGCGTCCAGAATCCCGACATGGTGGGTGCGCTCGGCATCTCGCTGCAGCCTTATATGTCCGCGGTCGCCGCGCTCGGCATCGGGCTTGCGGGCCTCGCCGGCGTGTTGCTGGCGCCGATCTATTCGATCCACCCCGCGATGGGCCAGGAGATCATCACGCCGGCTTTCGTCGTGGTGGTGATCGGCGGGCTCGGATCGTTCTGGGGCGTGGTGGCGGCGGCGCTCCTGGTTGGTCTCGTCAAGGGCATGATGGTCGGGATCGGCTATTCGGCGGCCTCGACCGCTGCGATCTATCTTCTGATGCTGCTCGTTCTCTTGTTCCGGCCGCGCGGCCTGTTCGGCGAGCGCATCACGCGGTTCGAGTGAGGCTGCAAGCATGTGGAAACGCCTGCCCGTCCCGTTGCTGATCGCCGCGATTGCTCTCCTCGTGCTGCCACAGATCCTGCTTGCGCTCGGGCTCACGATGACGTCGGCTTCCGAGGTCGTGATCTTCGCGATCGCCTGCATGGCGCTCAACATCCTGGTCGGCCATACCGGCCTGGTGTCGTTCGGCCACGGAGCCTGGTTTGGGCTCGCGGCCTATGCGGCCGCTCTCGTCCAGCGCAACTGGATGCATGATTCGTTTTTCGGCCCCGCAATTGCCGGCACCCTGATCGTCAGCCTGATTGCGGCGGCGTTCGGCTATCTGATCCTGAGACGGCGCGGCGTCTATTTCTCGCTGCTGACGCTGGCGCTGTCGGCGATGCTCTATGCGGTTTCGTTTCGCTGGACGGAAGTCACCGGCGGCGAGAACGGGCTTGGCGGGATCACCCGCCCGACGCTGCTCGGCTTCAACCTGGAATCCTCGACCCCCTATTACTGGTTGGTCGCGGCAATCGCGTTCCTGGTCTTGCTGCTGTTATGGCGTTTCCATCATTCGAGCGTCGGCCACGTGCTGGTTGCGATCCGCGAGAACGAACAGCGCGCGCGCTTTCTCGGCTACCCGACCAACCGTTACAAGCTCGCCGCCTTCGTTTTGTCCGCCGCAATAACCGGACTCGCCGGCATCCTTTTGCTGTTTCAGAACCGCATGACCTCTGCGGACCCGATCTCGGTGTCGTTCTCCGGCGATTTGCTGGCGATGGTCGTGATCGGCGGCATGCGTAATTTCCTGGGCCCCGCGCTCGGCGCGCTGTTCTTCATCCTGTTCCGCGAGTTCCTCTCGATCTACACCGAGAACTGGCTGTTCTGGTTCGGACTCGTGTTCGTCGCCTTCATCGTGTTTTCGCCGACCGGTCTTGTCGGCGTCGGCGAGCGACTGATGGCGCCGTTTCGAAAGAAGATCGTCGAAGACGCCGCCATGTCGGCACGCCGCGTCGAGGTGCTTCCCTTGCCGGAATTCCTGCGCCCGAAGGCTCACATCGATGGTGCGGTGCTTTCCGCCCACCACATCGAGAAGCACTTTGGCGGCATCCGGGCGGTTCAGGGGATCGATATCGCCATCGTGGACCGCACGCTTCACGCGCTGATCGGGCCCAACGGCGCCGGCAAGACCACGGCGTTCAATCTGCTCTCGGGGCTCTATCCGCCCGACGAAGGCACGGTGTCGCTGATGGGCAAGGGAATCGCCGGACATACGCCGGAAGAAAACGCCCGCGCCGGCATCGGCCGCTCGTTCCAGATCACCAATCTGTTTCCAGCCTTGAGCGTTGGGGAAAATATCCGCCTGGCCGTGCAGGCGCGACACCCGCGGCGCTTCGATCCCTTCACGCCCGTGCTGTCGATCACCTCGATCAATGTCGAGGCCGACGCCGTCATCCGCTATCTCGGCCTGTCCGGAATCGAGAAAGCCGAAGCGGGTCTGTTGTCCTATGGCGGTCAGCGCCTGCTCGACATGGGGGTGGCGCTTGCGACCGCGCCGCGCGTGCTGCTGTTGGACGAGCCACTGGCAGGACTCGCCGCGGCCGAGCGCGAGCGGATCGGCGCAATCATCAAGCGGATCTCGGCCGATCTGCCGGTGCTTCTGGTCGAACACGACATCGACCGGGTGTTCCAGCTCGCCGACCACGTCACCGTGATGAATGAGGGAAAAGTTCTGCTCGACGGCACCGTGGAAGACGCACGGCGAAGTGCGAAGGTGCAGGAGGTCTATATCGGCTCCGGCGCCTCGCAAGTGGCGGCGCGACCGCGCCAGACGGCCGCGCGGCTCAACGCGCTGCTGACAGCCGAAAACGTCAACACGTTCTATGGCAAAAGCCACATCCTCAACGAGGTCGGCTTCACGCTGCACGAGAACGAGATCATCGCGCTGCTCGGCCGCAACGGCGCCGGCAAATCGACGCTGCTGAAGACCCTGATCGGGATTGCGCCGGCTTCAGGTGGATCGATCACGCTCGCCGGTACCGAGCTCATCGGCAATTCTTCCGCGCAAAATGCCCGGCTTGGCATCGGCTATGTGCCGCAGGGCCGCGGCCTGTTCGCCGGCATGAGCGTCGAGCAAAATCTCGAACTCGGCGGGTTGAAGCGCCAGACCGGCCACGGCGTGCACTGGACGCGCGAGCGCATCTACGAATATTTCCCGCGGATCGGCGAGCGGCTCGATACGCCGGCGGATTATCTTTCCGGCGGCGAGCAGCAAATGGTTGCGGTAGCGCGGGCGCTGTCGGGCGATGTGCGGGTATTGCTGCTGGATGAGCCTTTCGAGGGGCTGGCGCCCGCCGTGGTCGAACAACTGTTCGAAACCTTCGACCGCTTGCGCAAGGAAGTCGCCATCATCATCGTCGATCACCATCTCGACCTGGCGCTCGCCCTGTCCGATACAACGGTGGCACTGGAGCGCGGGCGGGTTATTCACCAGGGACCGTCGCGGGCACTGCGCGACGATCTCGATCTGCGACGCAAGGTACTCTGGCTGTGAGGACAATCTGTGAGAGAGAAAAATGGCAGATACTGAACGCAAGGTCGCCATTGTCGGCGCCGGCCTGATCGGACGCGCCTGGGCCACGATCTTTGCGCGCGCGGGCTGGAGCGTGCGCCTGAGCGACCCGCATATCCCGACCCTGAAGTCCGCCCCTCGCCTGATCCGCGACGAGCTGCACGCGCTGGCGCGCCATGGCCTCGCCGACGATCCCGACGCCGCGGTGGCGCGGGTCTCGGCTGCCGGAAACCTCGAGGAGGCCGTGCGGGATGTCGAATTCATCCAGGAAAACGGGCCGGAGAGAGTCGAGGACAAGCGCAGCATCTTTGCCCAGCTCGACAAGATGGCGCCGAAAGACGCGCTCCTGGTATCTTCGACCTCGGCGCTTCCCGCCTCGCGCTTTACCGAACACCTGGAGAGGCGGGCGCGCTGCCTGGTCGGCCACCCGGTCAACCCGCCACATCTGGTGCCGCTGGTCGAACTGTGCGGGGCGCCCTGGACCTCGGCCGAGGCGATCGACCGCGCCCGTAATATCTATCGCGAAATCGGCCAGGTGCCGGTTACGATCAATCGCGAGATCAACGGCTTTGTGCTGAACCGCCTGCAGGGGGCGCTGCTCGCCGAAGCGTTCCGCCTGGTCGGCGAAGGCTACATCTCCGCGCAGGATCTCGATCACACCATCAAGGAGGGCCTCGGCTTGCGCTGGTCGTTCCTCGGGCCGTTCGAAACCATAGAGCTCAACGCGCCTGGCGGTATCCCGGATTACTGCGCCCGCTATACCGGCTTCTACAAGGAATTGGCCTCAAGCCCCGCCGGGCCTGAAGTGTACGAGAGCCCGAACGTCGATCGCGTGATCGCTGCATGGCCGTTTCAACCGACGGCGGAGCGCATCGCATCGCTGACCGAATTGCGCAACCAACGCCTTGCCGCGCTCGCCGCGCACAAAGCCAGACACGATACAACCCAAACCGACAACGCCTAAACGTCCACCTGCAACAACGAAGGCAAACCAATGAGCCGCAAAGTCATTATCACTTGTGCCGTCACCGGCGCGATCCACACGCCCTCGATGTCGAAGGCCTTGCCGGTGACGCCGCAGGAAATCGCCGATGCCGCGGTCGAGGCCGCCGAAGCGGGTGCTGCGATCGTGCATCTGCACGCCCGCAACCCGAAGACCGGCCAGCCCGATCAAAGCCCGGAAGCCTTCGCGCCGTTTCTCAAGATCATCAAGCAGCGCTCGAACTGCGTGATCAATTTGACCACGGGCGGTGCGCCTACCATGACGGTGGACGAGCGCGTCCGCCCGGCTGCGACCTACAAGCCGGAAGTGGCATCGCTGAACATGGGTTCGATGAACTTCGCCTTTTTCGGCATGCTTAACCGTTTCAAGAAGTTCGAGCACGACTGGGAGCGCAGGCACCTCGAGAACAAGGACATCGTTTTCCGCAATACTTTCCAGGACATCGAATATGTCCTTAAGACGTTGTCGGAAACCGGCACGCGGTTCGAGTTCGAGTGTTACGACACCGCCCATCTCTACAATCTCAACTACTTCCTCGAGCGCGGCATGGTGCAACCGCCGCTGTTCGTGCAGACCGTGTTCGGGCTGCAGGGCGGCACCGGAGCGCACCCCGAGGACGTCCTGCACATGAAGCGCACGGCCGATCGCCTGTTCGGCGACAAGATGGTCTGGTCGGTGCTGGGCGCCGGGCGCAATCAATTGCCGATCGCGGCGATGGCGGCTGCAATGGGCGGCAACGTTCGCGTCGGCCTGGAAGATTCGCTATGGGCGGCGCCCGGACGGATGGCCGCCTCGAATGCCGAGCAGGTGGTGCTTGCGCGGAAGATCATCGAAGGCCTCGGCCTTGAGGTCGCGACCTCGGATGAGGCGCGTGAGATCCTTGATCTGAAGGGCGGGGACAAGCTCGAGGTCTGACCGCGATCGGCGCGGACGGCCTCCCCAGACGAACGGAAGTCCGACTTACAAGGGGTTTCGGCCTCACGTGAGAGCAATAGCCCCTCACCCGGATCGCTACGCGATCCGACCTCCGCGACGGGGAGAGGTGAACCGAGTTCTGCTGAATCATCGCACCGCGGCGGCGCGAGATGTGCTGCTGCAATCGGGAACATTCGAGCATCGTCTCGAGCGGTCAGTTCCCTGCCGAGATTTTCGGGAAGGTCTGGTAACCTACAAAATACGATTTGACAGGTTACCGAGGTTGGGTTAATCAAGACAAACCTCTGAAACGTAGTTTCAGAGGTTACTAGCCCCCATAACCCCACCCCCTGGAGTTGTCAGATGATCCGCTATCGCACCGTCTCCGTTGGCGACCATGAGCTGTTCTACCGCGAGGCGGGCAAGCCTGAGCATCCGACGCTGCTGCTGCTTCACGGCTTTCCCACCTCCTCGCACATGTTTAGAGATCTGATCCCCCTGCTTGCGGATCGCTTTCATCTCGTTGCCCCGGACCTTCCCGGTTTTGGCTTCACGACCGCCAAGGAAGGTTCGAACTACAAGTACAGCTTCGACAATCTTGCGAACACGATCGAACAATTCACCGACAAGATCGGTGTGAGGCGTTACGGCATCTACGTGTTCGACTACGGCGCGCCGGTCGGCTTTCGCCTCGCCGCATCGCGCCCCGATCGCGTCACGGCGATTATCTCGCAAAATGGCAATGCCTATGAAGAGGGCCTAAGCCAGGGCTGGAATCCGATCCAGGCCTATTGGCGCGAGCCGACGGCGGCGAACCGCGCAGCTCTTCGCGCTTTCCTCACGCCGGAAACCACCAGGTGGCAGTATGTCGAGGGCGTCTTTGACCAGCAACTGGTTGCGCCTGAATCCTATGCGCTTGATTCCGCCCTTCTGGCGCGGCCGGGCAATGACGAAATCCAGCTCGACCTGTTTCTCGATTACGCGAGCAACGTGGCACTGTACCCGAAGTTTCACGCCTATTTCGCCAAACATCAGCCGCCGTTCCTGGCGACCTGGGGCAAGAACGATCCATTCTTTCTGCCTCCGGGCGCCGAAGCATTTCGGCGCGATCTTCCCAATGCGGACATCCGCTTCTTCGACACCGGACACTTTGCGCTGGAGACCCACGCAAGCGAGATCGCACGTGCCATTGTTGACTTCTGGGAGAAGAAGGTCTCTTCCCGCTCCCGCCAGGTTGCCTAGGGCATGAAGAGATTACGCTCGACTGTCACCGGGGTGATGGTGTCTCCCTCTCCCACCCAATTCGGGTTTACCCGAGTTGGGCATTATCAACTGTCGAAGTCGGATAAATCCGACTTCGATGGGAGAGGGTCGGGGTGAGGGGCACGGCCGCTCGTAAGAGCATGGCCCCTTACCCGATTTGCACTGGACGATGCGGAGCCTGTCATCGGGCGCGCGTTCGCGCGACCCGTTGGCATCGCCAGGAGCAAATCGACCTCTCCCCAGCGGGGAGAGGTGAACCGAAGCGGTGCGGGACGCATCCGCTGTCCTCAAGGCTCATCCGCGCGCTATCAATACTGGTATTGATACCCGTATTGATTTGGGCAGACCCATCGGCCGTAGGAGTCCTGATAGCAGCCGTTGTTGTAGTTGTTGCCGTAGTAGGCGCCATAGGCGCCCAGCGCGGCTGCTCCGGCGACGGCGGCGCCAGCGCCCCAAGGATAATATCCGCCCCACCCTCCGCCGTAACCCGGGCGACCTGGGTAACCCGGACGGCCCGGCAGACCTGCGATCGGACGGCCCGGATAGCCTGGACGACCCGGACGGCCCGCGATCGGGTGGCTTGGACGAGGGCCAGCCGCCACGCGATAGCCGCGCCCGGCGTAGACGCGCCCACCGCCGGCGAAACGAGCGCCGTGCACCGCGCCGGCGCGCATCCCGCCCCCGAGGCGACTCTTTGCCGGAACCAAAGTTGGCCGCTTGTTCCGGTATTTGAGGCATGGTGTTACCCAACCAGGCCGACGCCAGCCAGGAATTCGATTGCGGCAAACGCGGTTTTCGCCGAATCTAAAGGAGATGGGCGCGCACTCTCGGTTCCGCGCCCTCGCATTTCAATTGCGATTGACGAGCAAGTTTCAGGATGGAGAAGCAGGATGAAAGCGCTTGCGGTTGGACTGATTTTGGCTGTGACCCCGTTTTCGTGCGCTTATGCGCAACGGTCCGCCGACTCGTTGCCGGCGGTGACGGTCGATTGCTACCAATCCTTTGCCACCAGGACGCAATTGCCGGAACGCGACGACAAGGACGTTGCCATCAACAACAACGATCTTCAAACGCCGTTGACACGCTATCGGCTTCAAGTCGTCGACAAGAAGATACTCAAGATCATCAAGGACCCGGATCGGCCCGCATTTCGCGACGAGCACGGCAAGAGCATTTGGCAAATGAAACGGGATTTCACCGACAAGCACCAGATCATCAGCTGGCGGGAGGATTTGCCGGGCGGAATCGTCAGGCTCTTCACATTTGACTTCGCGGACCGGGTGCTGAGCACGATGGATGTTTCACCTGCCAATGCCCTGGCAGCCGGCGTGGAGCTTCACGTCATGAAATGCAGCACGTGAACCCTGTCCGATAGAAACTTCGCAAATTCCGATAGCCCGCCACCTTTGTTCCTGAAGGACGGCATTGGTCGCGGCTCAATGAAGCGGAGCGCGACTGCATCGAGTGGGCGCCTGGGACGGGCCGACCTTGAAAGGCCTCGGGAAAACGGGCAAAACGCCCCAAGAAGTATGGTCGGAGTGGCAGGATTCGAACCTGCGACCCCTGCGTCCCGAACGCAGTGCTCTACCGGGCTGAGCCACACTCCGACAAGAACGCGGCTTATAGCCTTCGGCTTGGCACACCGCAAGAAGCCGGATGAAGGACGTGAAATTCCCGTGGATGTGGGCCTCAACACGCAGATTCTGCCGGCAAATGACGCCGCGGTGGCGAGCGCCGCGCAGTGCCTCAAACAGGGCGGGCTGGTCGCGTTTCCGACCGAGACTGTCTACGGGCTTGGGGCCGATGCCACAAATGCGGGCGCGATTGCCCGGCTCTACGAGGCCAAGGGCCGGCCGTTGTTCAATCCCCTGATCGCCACTGTCGGGGATATCGCAGCCGCTATCACCATTGCCCGTTTCGACGCGACCGCAACCAGGCTGGCCGAAACGTTCTGGCCGGGGCCGCTGACGTTGGTCCTGCCCAAGACCGATGACTGCCCGGTCGCCGACCTTGCGACCGCTGGCCTCGACACCATTGCGGTAAGGGTTCCCGCCCACCCGGTCGCGCGTGCCATTTTGCGCGCGTTTTCAGGTCCGGTGGTGGCGCCTTCGGCCAATCTGTCCGGGCATGTTTCGCCGACCACGGCCGCGCATGTGCAAAGCGATCTTTCGGGTCGCATCGACCTCATCATCGATGGCGGCGCGGTGATGGTCGGCGTCGAATCCACCATCGTCGGCTGCTTCGACACGCCGATGCTGCTGCGGCCCGGCGGGCTGCCGCGCGAGGAAATCGAGCGCGCGCTCGGCCGCCCGCTGGCGCGGCTACCCGAAGAGGCCGGAACCGAAACCGGCCAGCCGCTGGCGCCGGGCATGCTGGCATCGCATTACGCTCCGCGCACGCCGGTGCGGCTCAACGCCAGGCGCATCGACGCCGGCGAGGCGCTGCTGGCATTCGGCCCGGGCACCGTGGGCGGCGTGGAAGCGGCAAGTGCGGTCATGAATCTGTCCGCGCGCGGCGATCTTGCGGAAGCCGCCGCCAACCTTTTCGGTTATCTTCGCGCGCTCGACGCCAGGGGCGCACGCACCATCGCCGTCATGCCGGTGCCGCCCCTTGGGCTTGGAGAGGCTATCAATGACCGGCTGCGTCGCGCCGCGGTGGGACGGGAATCAGGCGAGAGCAGTTAAAGATCGGCGCAAGAGCAAAAGGAATGAATGTCGCCAAGTCGCCCCTCCCGCCGCTTTCGCCCGAACTGATCGCGCAGTTCCGCGCCGTCGTCGGCGACAAATACGCGGTCACCGAGGCCGCTGATGTCGCGCCCTACGTCACTGAAGAGCGCGGCCTGTTCCACGGACGGTCGCCTTTGGTGCTGCGGCCGGGTTCGACGGCGGAAGTCGCCGCGATCTGCAGGCTCGCCACCGAGCACAGGATCGCGCTGGTGCCGCAGGGCGGCAACACCGGCCTTGTCGGCGGCCAGACGCCGCATAACGGCGAAGTCGTGGTCTCGACGCGGCGTCTCGATAAGATTCGTGACGTCGACACTGCCTCCAACACCATGACCTGTGAATCCGGCGTGGTGCTGCAGGTCGCCCAGCAAAAGGCCTCCGAAGCGGACCGGCTGTTCCCGCTGTCGCTGGGAGCGGAAGGAAGCTGCACCATCGGCGGCAATCTCTCCACCAATGCCGGCGGCACCGCGGCGCTCGCCTTCGGGGTGGCGCGCGAGATGGCGCTCGGGCTCGAGGTGGTGCTGGCGGACGGCCGCATCCTCAACGGTCTCTCGAAGCTGAAAAAAGACAATACCGGTTACGACCTTCGCAACCTCTTCATCGGCGCGGAAGGCACGCTCGGGATCATCACCGCCGCCACGCTGAGATTGTTCCCGAAGCCGCACGCGGTAGAAACCGCATTCGTCGGGCTGAAGTCGCCGGCGGATGCGCTAAGGCTGCTTTCGATCTCACAGAACGAGGCCGCGGGCACGCTGACCAGTTTTGAACTGTTGTCGGATATCGCGGTGGATTTCAGCGTGCGCCACGGCATCGACATCCGTGACCCGCTCGAAAGCAAGCACCCCTGGTATGTGCTGATGGAGCTGTCGTCACCGCGCGACGATGCACGCGCCACGCTGGAATCGATCCTGGCGCTAGGAATGGAGCAAGGCATCGTCGATGACGCTGCGATCGCGGCGAACCTGAGCCAGCGCAACGCGTTCTGGAAGCTGCGCGACGAGATGTCGGCAGCGCAAAAGCCGGAAGGCGGTTCGATCAAGCATGACATTTCCGTACCCGTCGCAGCCGTTCCTGCCTTTCTCGAAGAAGCCAATGCCGCCGTGGTCAAGCTCATTCCGGGCGCGCGGCCGGTGCCGTTCGGCCATCTCGGCGACGGCAACATGCACTACAATGTCAGCCAGCCGATCGGCGCCAGGTCTGCAGATTTCCTCGCGCGCTGGCACGAGGTCAACGCGGTGGTGTTCGAGATCGTGCTGCGCATGGGCGGTTCGATTTCAGCCGAGCATGGCATCGGCGTGCTCAAGCGCGACGAGCTGCCAGAGGTGAAGGACAAGGTCGCGATCGAGCTCATGCGCGCCATCAAGTCGACGCTCGATCCGCTCGGCATCATGAACCCGGGCAAGGTGCTGTGATCGCGGCCGCGAGCCGACGCCATAAATCATCGGGTGAGCGTGCATGAGTATTTCCGACCGCATCCGCGTCAAGGGCGAACGCGTGCTTTCCGCCGAACACTACACGCTGAAATCCGCCACCTTTGATTGGCGGCGCGGCGACGGCGAATGGCAGACGCAGAAGCGCGAGATCTTTGAACGCGGCAACGCCGCGGCGTTGTTGCCCTACAACCTGGCCCGGCGCAGCGTCGTGCTGGTCCGCCAGTTCCGATATCCGGCCTACCTCAACGGTTACGACGATCTCCTGATCGAGGCGGCGGCGGGCCTGCTCGATGATGAAACTCCGGAGGCGCGGATTCGCGCCGAGGCCGAAGAGGAGACCGGCTACCGGCTCGGCGAGGTGCGGAAAATATTCGAAGCCTTCACGAGCCCGGGCGCGGTCACGGAAAAAATCCACTTCTTTGTCGCCGAATACGATCCGACGATGAAGGTCGGAAGCGGTGGCGGGCTGGCTTCAGAGGGCGAGGACATCGAAGTGCTGGAATTGGCCTTCGAACAGGCGCTCGCCATGATCGGCGACGGCCGGATCGTCGACGCCAAGACGATCATGCTGCTGCAGTATGCGGCGCTGCATATTTTCCGCCGCTGACCGAACGCCCTGCCGACATTGACACCTCGCGAGCGCACGGCCAGATTGAAAATATGCGCATCGCCCTGATCCACGCCCTGAAACATTCGATCGTCCCGATCGAGGCGTCGTTCGCAAAACTTTGGCCGGAGGCGACGTTGATGAACCTGCTCGACGACAGCCTTTCGGCCGATGTGGCGCGCGACGGCCGCCTTACCACTGCGATGACCGACCGCTTCCTTGCGCTCGGCCGCTATGTCGCCTCCACCCATGCCGATGCGATCCTGTTCACGTGCTCGGCGTTCGGTCCCTGTATCGAGGCGGTGGCACGCGAGCAGGAGGGAATGCCGGTGTTGAAGCCGAATGAAGCGATGATCGAACAGGCGGTCGCGCGGGGCCACCGGATCGGTCTGCTCTCGACTTTTCCACCGACCTTGCAGTCGATGCCGCAGGAATTTCCGGGTACCGTCCGGATCGTGCCGAAACTTGCCGAAGGAGCACTCGCCGCACTCGATCGCGGAGACCGTGCCGAGCATGACCGCCTGGTGGCGCAAGCTTCCCGCGACTTGCGGGACTGCGACCTGATTGCGCTTGCCCAATACAGCATGGCGCCGGCGGCAGCGATGGTAGCCGAGTCCTCGAAGCTCCCCGTGCTGACGACGCCCGACAGCGCCGTTATCAAGCTGAAGCAATTGCTTGCGGCCAAGAATTAAGGATCAGGTTTTTCTAAAACAGGCTTCCCTGCCCGTCGTCCGGCGCAACGCTTGCGGGCTTTCCTGGGCCCGCCTTCTTCGCTGGTTTTCCCGCCTCGGTCTCACGCTCCTCTGCCGTGATCGGCAGGATCAATTGCGCGTCGTCATTGGCGACGCGGTTCACCCGCGTCGAGACCTGGTGCCAGACGAACTCGCCCTCCTCTGGGCTGCGCATCAGCGGCATCACCTCGTCCAGGTCATCGCCGCTGCAGTCGAGCCAGCGATCGAAATCGCCCATCGCGATCGTGACCGGTACGCGGTGATGAAGCGCCGCGAGATCGGCGCTCGCGGGCGCCGTGACGATGGCGACCGTGTCGAGTTCCTCGCCGTTGGGGCCGATCCAGGTCTCGGCGACCGCTGCAAGCCCGATCGGAAGACCATCGCGGCGATGGATGAAGTGGGGCCGCTTGCCCTGTCCGGACGCTTGCCACTCATAGTAGCCGTCCGCGGGGATCAGGCAGCGCCGCCGTCGGATCGCGTTCTTGAAGGCCGGCTTCTCCCTCACCGTCTCCGCGCGCGCATTGATCAAAAGCGTGATTTGGCGCGGATCCTTGACCCAGCCTGGCACCAGGCCCCACCGCATCAGGCGGAAATGCCGCCCGCCATCTTCCAGGATCACCACAGGCACAGGTTGAGTTGGCGAAACGTTAAACCTTGGAGGGAAATTCGGCTGTTCAAGATAGCCAAAAATTTGCCTCAGGGCATCCGGCGGCGAGGTGATCACGAAACGTCCACACATTCTGCTGTCCAAATAGGTATGCGTTCAGCACCTTTTAACCCCGCCCCCCCAACACTGCCGCCGATGACAGCCACTGCCGCCAGACCGGCACGATCCGAACCCGAGCCGGGCCTCGATGAGGAGGCGCGGATCGCCCGGCTGCGCGCCGCCAACATCAACCCGCGCACCGGCCTTGCCACCGATTATCTCAACCATTTCAACGAAGCTATCATGCTTCTGGAAATGATTCCGGATATGCCGGAATGTGCGGAGGATTTTCTGGGCTGGCGGCCGCTGTCCTATGCGGAGCATTTCACGGCCTCGCATTTCAAGGCTCGAGATCTTGCGATCGCGGCCTACGATTCCGCCGACGTTCACATCCGCGCCGAGTTCGACAGCCTCACCAGCGCGATGACCGCGATCCTCTCCGCAGTGGGAGAAGCGTTGAGCCAAGCCCCGGAGGACAGGATTCGCGCGAGACTGGCCGAGCAGGCCATCAACTGGGTCAAGCCGCTGGTGATGCAGGCAGGCGCCATCATCAACGGCGGCGTCGAATCCGACGTCGAATACATCATGTCCCGATGACGGACCTTGCCTGTTCGAGGCATCGCGTTAGACCTGAAACGATCTCTCTGGCATGTTCTCCCCGCAAACGCTCCTTGTCGCGACCGAAAACCGCTTCACACTTTTCGGAAATCATGCGTCTTCAGGCATGATCTCATCCGAAAACCGCTTCACACTTTTCGGGATCATGCCGTGACGTCGCCCTTGCACCCGTCCCATCCGCAGCTTGCCGTCAGTGCGGCGATTTTCCGCGATCGCAAGGTCCTGCTGGTGCGCCGCGCGCGATCGCCCGCCAGGGGCTTCTATTCGCTGCCGGGCGGCCGTGTCGAATTTGGCGAAACCCTGCACACCGCCCTGCAGCGCGAGGTCAAGGAGGAAACCGGACTGAAGGTCGAAATCGTCGGTCTCGCCGGCTGGCGCGAAGTCGTGCCGGCGGTTCCGGGTGGCGGACATTACCTGATCATGTCGTTTGCCACGCGCTGGATCGCTGGCGAGGTGGTGCTCAACGACGAACTCGACGACCACAAATGGCTCGAGCCGGATGAACTTGGCGGGCTCAAGATCACGGGCGGCCTTGAAGAGGTCATTGCGTCGGCCCGGCGCCTGTTGGGGCCGAAATAGCGTCGGCACAAGGCCTGTCCGATGCCTTGCTTCCAGCGCATTGAGAAGGCATATGGGGTTGTTTGGACCCCTTCATGTCAAAGCATTTTCTCGCCGCCCTGATCGTCCTTTCGTGCCTGTGCGCCCCGCTGCGGGCACAGGATGCGCCCGCGCCCTTCGACAATGATCTGCAGCGGCTCGCCGAAATTCTCGGAACCCTGCACTATCTGCGAGGCATTTGCGGCAGCAACGAAGGCGGCAAATGGCGCAACGAAATGCAGGCGCTGATCGATGCCGAAACCCCTTCCGGCGAAAGACGCGCCCGCATGATTGCCGGCTTCAACCGCGGCTATAACGGTTTCCAGCAGACCTACCGCAGCTGCACGCCGGCGGCTGCCGTTGCGATCCGCCGGTACATCGAAGAGGGCTCGAAGATCTCGCGCGATCTGACCGCGCGCTATGCCAACTAGCCAACGTATTCCGCGTTCGACCTCAACCTTCGAGGGGTATCCGAATCTTTCGGCTTGAATGCTTTCTAAATCAGCAAGACTTCCTGCCGCATTGACATCTTGAGCGTGGCAGCCATCATGGCAGCGTTCAGGTGCGCCGATCGAAAGATCGGCAGCAAGGGAATGCGGTGAGGCTTTGCGCGAATGCCAGGGCCGAATCCGCAACTGCGCCCGCAACTGTAAGCGGATAGCTCTTTTCCATGGTGCCACTGAGCTTTTTGGGCCCGGGAAGGCGGAAAAGGGCATCGACCCGCTAGTCAGGAGACCGACCTGGACAGTCATCCATCCGGCGTGCGGCGCGCGCGCCTGAGGCGGTTCTTTCGCTGCGATGACAATGCGAATTTGTTCAGCGGATAGAGGGCCGCCTTGGCTGCATGTGTTCAAATTGTCGAATCGGTTTGCCGGAGATACGCGTTACGCGCGTCCTGTGCGGCCGCCATGGCGCTGTTTGCGGGCAACAGTTTTGCCGGCGATCTTCCACCCGCAGTTTACGTCAAGGCTCAGCCCGCTGCAGTCGGCTATGACTGGACCGGCTTCTATGTCGGCGGAAATATTGGACTCGCGGCCGGGCATTCGGACTGGACTCTGGCCCCGCTTGGCGGTGGCGCGCCGGTCGCGGGCTCGTTCGGGCTTTATCAATCACCCAATGCCTTCAGGGAAAGCGGCAGTTGGTTCGAGGGCGTGCAGGCCGGCTACAACTGGATGCTCAGGAATCGGGTAGTGCTCGGTATCGAAGCCGACGGCTCCTTTCCCACTTTTCCCGACCCCGTCACCGGCCTGACCATCGGCGGCATGTCGAACTTTACGTCGCCGACATTCGGCGCCGGTACGTTCAGCGAGACCGTGCTGTCATCGGGCACGCTGCGCGGCCGCATCGGTTACGCGCCCGGACATTGGCTGTTCTACGCCACCGGCGGCCTGGCCTGGACCTACAATCAGCAGACCCTCACACAAATTGCGACCGGCAACGCCGAGGATCGCTTCCTCTGGCGCTTCGGCTGGGCCGCGGGCGCCGGCTTCGAGACGCCGATCGCGCCGCACTGGACCGTTCGTGGCGAATATCTGTGGACGGGTTTTCCCTCGGCGAGCGGAAGCTTTCCGCTGTCCGGACAGCATGTCAGCTCCGATTTCTTGGAGCACCAGCTTCGCCTCGGCCTGAACTATCGCTTCGACGATCCGTCGCGCCCGGCCGCCTTCGCGCCCTCGCGATTCGTTCCGCCGGTCGACATCTTCGCCGTGCACGGACAGGCGACCTACGTCCAGCAGGCGTATCCCGCCTTCCGTTCTCCCTTCGAAGGGACGAACAGCCTCTCCGGGGGCGCGCAAACGAAGCAGACCTTTGACCTCACGCTCTCAACCGGCGTCAAGCTCTGGCAAGGTGCCGAGTTCTGGGCCAATCCGGAAATCGACCAGGGCTTCGGTTTCAACAACACCCACGGCGCGGCCGGCTTTCCGAGCGCAGAGGCCTACAAGCTCGGCTCGTCCACGCCCTATGCGCGTGTGCAGCGCGCGTTCCTGCGCCAGACCATCAATCTCGGCGGCGAGACCGAAGAGGTGCCCGACGATTTCTATCAGTTCAAGGGAACACGCTCGACCGACCGTCTGGTCCTGACGGTTGGCCGTTTCGGCATCATCGATATCTTCGATACCAACCGCTATGCCAACAATCCGAAATCCGATTTCCTCAATTGGTCTGTAATCAACGCCGGCACCTTCGACTACGCCGGCGACGGCTGGGGCTATACCTACGGTGCCGCCGCCGAATGGTACACCGGACGCTGGACCTTGCGCGCCGGCGTGTTTGATCTTTCCGTAACGCCTGCGGGCGGAATGAGCCCGTTGGGTGGCGTGCTCGATCCGACTTTCCAGCAATTCCAGATGGTCGGTGAGATCGAGGAGAGGCACGAATTGTGGGGCCAGCCGGGCAAGATCAAGCTCACTGGATTCCTGAGCCGTGGGAGCGCCGGCGATTTCACCAACGCGGTCGCGCTCGCCCAGATCACGGGAATGCCCGCCGACATCAACGCGGTGCGCTCTTACACCAGCCGGCCCGGCGTCAGCCTCAATGTCGAGCAGCAAGTGACAGATACGCTGGGTGCATTCCTCCGCGCCGGCTGGGCCGACGGCAACATCGAGCCCTGGGATTTTACTGACGTCGACCGCACCGTCTCCGGCGGCGTCTCGATCAATGGCAAGTCATGGGGAAGGCCGGACGATGCGGTCGGCATCGCCGGTGTCGTCAACGGCATCAGTCCGGCCCATATCGCGTTCCTCAACGCCGGCGGGCTCGGCATCCTCGTCGGCGACGGCCAGTTGCCGAACTACCGGACCGAGAAAATCCTCGAGGCCTATTACAGCTACGCAGTGGCGGCTTCGACCCGGCTGACGTTCGACTATCAATTCATCGCCAACCCCGCCTACAACGCCGACCGCGGCCCGGTGCACGTCTTTGCCGGCCGCGCGCACTGGCAGTTCTAGCGAAACTCGCGCAGGTATCCGTACCATGTCGTGCGAGGGAACGCTTCGCTTTGCCCGTTGGGGCGTTCGGGGCCGCCGAAGCGGCTCAGTTGAACGACGCGGTTGCGAGGTTCGCCCATGTGCCGATCCGTGCAATTTCGCTCTTTCTGGAGCGCAAGCGCGAAACGGAGCGATTGGCGAAGCGCACCAACACACTCCGCGAAAAATCGCTCGTGCAATTGATGCGGATCAATTTTTGTCGCGCCGGGGCGAACTTGCAGCCGGCGAATCCTATGTCTGCTGTTGGGGATAAGGCGAAGAGATAAGACCCGACTTTCATCGGATTCCCGGTCTGGCTTGTTTTCCAGAATTCCGGATTTCGGGAAATCGTTCGGCTTGCTGCGCCTCCGTTAACCTTTCCTAAAGAAGTGGCTAGGCGGCTTCGCGCGGCATGCTAAAGGATTTGAGTTTCCTGATCCGCCGCGCGCCTCGCCCGCGCAGAGAACCCGTTGAGTTTCATGAACCATCCAGCGTCCCTTACATTCGCTCGCGGTCTGCTGCCCGATCAGGAACAGAAACAGGCGGCGCTCGGCTATCTCAACGAAGCCTGGGCGGAAGCACGGCACGATGGCGTCGACGGCGATTGCCTGGCGCAGGCGAGCCTGTTTGCGGCATTCGCCGAACTGGTCAGAACCTACGGCGAGGACGCGGTGGCCAAATTCGTCGAAGGCCTTCCCGCCCGCGTCCGCAACGGCGAGTTCTCGACCGGACTGGCAAAGCAGTAGTTTTCGAAGCAGAACCTTTAGGCGCGCAGCGTTTCGAGAAAACGTACCGGCTCGCCGGTCGATGGCGCCATGATCTCGCCTTGCCACATCACTCGCTTGCCGCGCACAAAGGTGCCGACCGGCCAGCCGGTCACGCGCAGGCCGTCATAAGGCGTCCAGCCCGCGCGCGAGGCCACCCATTTGTTGGTGATGACCTCGCTGCGCTTCAAATCGACGACGGTGAAATCGGCATCGTAGCCCGCCGCGATCCTGCCCTTGCAGGCGATGTTGTAGATCCGCGATGGACCCGCACTTGTCAGATCGACGAAGCGCGCAAGCGACAATCTCCCGGCATTGACGTGATCGAGCATGACCGGCACCAGCGTCTGCACCCCGGTCATGCCCGACGGAGACGAGGGATAGGTCTTGTTCTTCTCCTCGAGCGAATGCGGCGCGTGATCGGAGCCGAGCACGTCGACGATGCCCTGCTCGATGCCGCGCCAGATGCCTTCGCGGTGATCGGCCGAACGCACCGGCGGGTTCATCTGCGCGCGGGTCCCCAGGTGCTCGTAACATTCCGGCGCCGCCAGCGTCAGGTGATGCGGCGTCGCCTCGCAGGTGGCGACATCCTTGTGATCCCGAAGGAACTCGATCTCCTGCTTGGTCGAGATATGCAGCACGTGGATGCGCTTTGAAGTTTCGTGCGCAAGCTTGACCAGACGCTGCGTCGCCATCAGCGCCGCGATCTCGTCGCGCCAGACCGGGTGCGAACGTGGATCATCTTCCACGCGCAACGGCTTGCGTTCGTTGAGGCGATATTCATCCTCGGCATGAAACGCGGCGCGGCGGCGGATCACCGCAAAAATCCGGCGCAGGCTTTCATCATCCTCCACCAGCAACGCGCCGGTCGAGGAGCCGATGAACACCTTGACGCCGGCACAGCCGGGCGCCCGTTCCAGCTCAGGCAGATCGGCGACATTCTCGCGGGTGCCACCGATGAAGAAGGCAAAATCGCAATGCATGCGGTGGCGGCCGCGCTTCACCTTGTCGGCGAAAGCCTGCTCGGTGACGGTCAGGGGATCGGTGTTCGGCATTTCGAATACCGCCGTCACGCCACCCATCACCGCGCTGCGCGAACCGGTTTCCAGATCCTCCTTGTGGGTGAGACCCGGTTCGCGAAAATGCACCTGCGTGTCGATCACGCCCGGCAGGATGTGCAGCCCCTTGCAGTCGATCACCTCGGCGGCCGATGCGTTTCCAAGCCCGCCGATCTCGGCGATGCGGCCACCTGCGATCGCGACGTCGCGCACGCCCTCGCCGTCCTGATTGACCACGGTGCCGGATTTCAGAATGGTGTCAAATCGGTGAGTCATGGTTACAACTTGGTGTCGACCCTCGGCGTTTCTGCCTTGTTCCTGCTACCTGTCTCACACAGCTTGGCGTTGCCGCAGGTCTTGTTCGGAGCACCTTAGCGCCTTACCTTCTGTTGTGATATGCGGCACCCCTGTTTCCCCAGGAAACTGGCGCAGCAAACTCGACCCCCGGCAACAGAATTTGCAAAATGGCTGGCAAGACAATTTGGCAAAAAACCTGGCAAGAGAACCCGGCATGAAAGCAGCTTTCCTACCCGACCGTGGCGTGGTCAAGGTCAGCGGCAGCGAGGCCCGTAATTTTCTCAACGGTCTGGTCACCACGGATGTGAGCCTGCTGCACCCGGGATTGGGGCGGTTCGGGGCATTGCTCACGCCGCAGGGCAAGATCACGGTTGATTTTCTCATCACCGAGGCGCCTGCCGGCCATGGCGGCGGCTTCCTGTTCGATTGTCCGCGCCCACTGGCGCAGGCCCTTGCCGACAAGCTGCGCTTCTACAAGCTGCGCGCCAAGGTCGACGTCGAAAACCTCTCCGACAGCCTCGGCGTACTCGCGGCATGGGATGGCGAACTTGCGGCGACGCCGGACCTTGCATTTGTCGATCCGCGCAACGCAGCGCTCGGCTGGCGAATTCTCGTTCCCGAAGAGCTTGCACCAAGGGCCGCAGATCTGATCGGCGCCGAAACGGTCGATGCGGCTGCCTATGAAACCCATCGCATAGAGTCGGGAGCCCCGCGCGGAGGGCTGGATTTCATCTATGGCGATGCATTTCCGCACGAAACCAACATGGACCGCCTGCACGGCGTCGACTTCGACAAGGGTTGTTATGTCGGCCAGGAGGTCGTCTCACGGATGCAGCATCGCGGCACAGCGCGCACGCGAACGGTGCGCATCATCCTGGACGGCCCGGCACCGGAGCCAGGTGCTGCGATCCTTGCCGGCGACAAACCGATTGGCACCGTGGGGTCGACGGCAGGCGCTCATGGTCTTGCCCTGATCAGACTCGATCGCGCCGCCGACGCGCTTGCAGGCGGCACGCCGCTGACATCGGGTGGTCTTGCGATCCGCCTCGCCGATCCGGACGAGGTGCAGTCACCGCCAAGGCAGACCGTGGCATGACGAAAAGGGCGCGCCTGCATGCCGATGGCCTGACACGTTGTCCCTGGCCGGGCGAAGATCCGCTTTACGTCGCCTATCACGACAACGAATGGGGCGTGCCGGAATTCGACGACCGTGCGCTCTATGAAAAACTCATCCTCGACGGTTTTCAGGCCGGGCTTTCCTGGATCACGATTTTGCGCAAGCGCGACAATTTTCGCAAAGCCTTCGATGATTTCCAGCCCGAGAAGATTGCGCGCTACAACGCGAAAAAAATCCACGCGCTGATGAACGATACCGGTATCGTTCGCAATCGCGCCAAGATCGACGGTACCATCGAAAGCGCGAAATCCTATTTGAAGATCATGGATGACGGCCCCGGCTTCTCGAAATTGTTGTGGGATTTCGTCGATGGCAAGCCGAAGGTCAATCAGTTCAAGACCATTGCCAGCGTTCCCGCCTCGACCCCGCTTTCGGTAAAGATATCAAAGGAGCTCTCCTCGCGTGGTTTCAAGTTCGTCGGCCCGACGATCGTTTATGCCTTCATGCAGGCGACCGGAATCGTGAACGATCATCTGGTCACCTGCTTCTGCCATGAGAGTTGCGGTGGAAAACGCCGCAGCCCTCACCTCAAAGTCAGATGACGGCGGAAAAATTGCCCGCAGCCAGGATCGATAGCCGCGTCTGGCAGCGGATGTTGTCAGGACGGCGGCTCGACCTCATGGACCCCTCGCCGCTGGATATCGAAATCGCCGACATTGCCCATGGCCTGGCGCGGGTGGCGCGCTGGAATGGGCAGACCAGCGGCGCGCACATCTTTTCGGTCGCGCAACACACCTTGCTGGTCGAGGCCATCATGCGTGAGCAAACGCCGCGCCTCGATGTCAAGTGCCGACTTGCCGCGCTGCTGCACGACGCGCCGGAATATGTCATCGGCGACATGATCTCGCCGTTCAAGGCCGTGCTCGGCGGCGACTACAAGGCGGTCGAAAAGCGGCTGCTTTCGGCGATACACATCCGCTTTGGACTTCCCGCCCTATTGTCGCCGGAGATCGAGCATCAGATCAAAGCTGCAGACAAGGGTGCTGCCTACCTCGAAGCCACCGAACTTGCGGGCTTTGCTCCGACCGAAGCCAGGCGCCTGTTCGGCCGCGATCCCGATCTGCCGGCCTCGACCCGACAGGACTATTTGACGCCCTGGAGCGCAGCCAAGGCCGAGAAGCGGTTCCTGGCAAGGTTCAAGACATTGCACGCATGAAAGGCGTATAACTGGCCGGCTAGTGGTCCGATTCTAACATTCGCATCCCGTCTCAGGAGGCACCTCTGCGAATGTTAGAATCAAAGGACCACCAGCAAATATAGGACTCTAGAGCTCCGATTCCGAAGTTCGCAAGCTATTGCGGCGACCTTTGATGCGAACTTCGGAATCAAAGGAGCTCTAGCAACTTGTTGATTCTAGTGCGGCTTTGAATTTGAAGTTCCTATCACGAACTTGCCGCGATACCGATAGGAACTTCAAATTCGCCGCACTAGTGGAGTTTTGGATTTGACATTCGCTTTGTTGAGTTTGCGGCCAGGTGGGTAGCGAATGTCAAATCCACTCCACTGGTGTAAGGAACAACCATGATTCACGTCTGCTCGCTCGCAGCGCTCCCCGAAACCGTCCGAGCCGTCGGCGCCAGTCACATCCTGACCGTCATGGCCAATGTCGATCAGGTGCAGCGGCCGGCTTCCGTGCTCGCCGCAAACCATCTGAAAGTACAGATGGACGATATCACCGAGGAGCTCGAGGGCTTTGTCGCGCCTTCCGAATCGCACATCGAGCAGGTGCTTCAATTCGTCCGCAGCTGGGACCGCAACGCGCCGCTGGTTGTCCATTGCTATGCCGGCATCAGCCGCTCCACCGCGAGCGCCTTTGCCGCGGCTTGCGCGCTCAACCCGCGTCGCGATGAAATCGCGATCGCCAGACAGATACGGGAGGCCTCCCCGATCGCCTCGCCGAACCGGCTGATCGTACGCCTGGCCGACAAGGCACTTGGGCGCGAGGGCCGAATGCTGCGCGCGCTCGATGAGATGGGTCCGGGCAGCATGACCGTGGAAGGCAGGCCTTTCCGCATCGATCTCGAATGATTCCTTAGCCCTCAGGCGATCGCCACGACCGCCGCGACGCAAAAACCCTACCTTCCTGTTTGAACTTTGGGCGCGATAAGTCACACTCAGTAGCGCGACGAACCTTGGGAGGCGATTCGTTGGAATCGCGAAGCCCCGACGACCGGCGCGTCGCCCGGATGCTAGAGCTCCGATTCCGAAGTTCGCAAGCTATCACGGCGACCTCTGATGCGAACTTCGGAATCAAAGGAGCTCTAGCGACTTGTTGATTCTAGTGCGGCTTGAATTTGAAGTTCCTATCACGAACTTGCCGCGATACCGATAGGAACTTCAAATTCGCCGCACTAGTGTGGCGGTTCAGAAGTCCGTATCATTGCTGCCGCGAGTTCGTCATGCGGACTTCTGAACCAAAAGCCACACTAGTGGAGTGGATTTGACATTCGCGACGGTACCAACCATGAGTTCGAAAAGCGAATGTCAAATCCAAAACTCCACTAGAAACTGATATTTGCTAGTGGTCCATGAATTTCAACATTCGCAAGATTGCCTGCCGAGATAGGATGCGAATGTTGGAATTGGACCACTAGAAACATGGATTTGCTAGTGTCCCTTCGATTCCGACGTTCGTAAACGAGCACGCCGCGAAGGGATACGAACGTCGGAATCGGGACACTAGATGATCGTCTTCTTTGCGCTCCTGGTCGCGGCCGTTGCGCTGATCCTCGCGCGCAAGGCATTCAATCAGACCGCTGCGCTGCGGGCGCGGTTGGATGCGCTCGAAGCGGTCGCGCTGAAGGCGGGGCCAGCGACTCCTCCCCTCGCCCCGCTTGAGCAAACGCTCGCAACCTCACCACCCGGTATGCCGGTCGGGCAGCCGGCAATAGCGAGCGAACCGACCACGGCTGCTGGCGAGCCAGAGTCCCGGCCACTGCACGATACGGCCGGTGTTGCGGCCGCTTCACCCCCGCCCGACGCGGGCGCATCGCCCGGGCTCGAGGAGCGCGTCGGCACCCGTTGGGTCGTCTGGCTCGGCGGCGTGACCTTGGCGCTCGGCGGCTTCTTCCTCGTCCGCTACTCCATCGATGCCGGACTGCTTGGGCCGGGCGTGCGGATAGTGCTCGGCGCGGTGTTTGCGCTTGCCCTGCTGGCGGCAGGCGAATGGACGCGGCACAGGGAGAACACCTCCGAGATCGAGATCCTGCCGATCGCCAACATTCCTGCCATCCTCACCGCGGCCGGGACCGCGGTTGCCTTTGCGACCGCTTATGCCGCTTATGCGCTGTACGACTTCCTGTCGCCCGCGACCGCCTTCATCCTGCTTGGCCTGGTCGCGCTCGGCACGCTGGCCGCGGCTTTGCTGCATGGGCCCGTGCTGGCCGGTCTCGGCGTGGTCGGCGCCTTCGCCACCCCTGTCCTGGTTTCTTCGGAAAAACCTGATTTCTGGTCGCTGTACGTCTACCTCGCCATCGTAACCGCGGCGGCATTCGGCCTGGCGCGGATCAGGCTGTGGCGCTGGCTTGCGGTGAGCACCATCGTGTTCGCGCTGCTCTGGACCCTGCCCTTCCTGAAATTCGATCCGCCGGTGGTGGGGCCGTATGCGTTCCACGTCCTCTCCGGATTCGTGCTTGCGGCGTTACTGGTGGTGTGTGGCTTCATGTTCGGGCCGGCTTCCGACGAAGGCCATATTGAGCCGATCTCGTCGGGATCGTTGGCCGCGTATCTGCTCGGCGCTACCATACTGGTGCTCGTGAGTTCCCATGCTGATGCAAGCCTCATCGTATTCGCCATCCTCGTCGCCGCTGCCCTGTTCGTGGCGTGGTTCGCACGTGCCGCCACCGGTGCCGTCGCTTTTGCCGCCGTTTTCGTCTTCATCGTCTTCGCCGAGTGGGCGGTGCGTGCCAATCCGGACTTGACGGTGGTGCCCGGCGGACCGCTGCCCGGCATGGGAGGACCCGCCGCCATCGAAGGTTCGGTATCCCTGCATCTTGCCGCAGCCGCGATCTTTGCCGCCGCCTTCGGCACCGCCGGTTTCAGGGCGCAGGGCCGCTCGGTCAGCGCCATCGTCCCGGTGGTGTGGTCGGCGGCGGGCGTATTCGTACCGCTGACGCTGTTGATCGCGCTCTACGCCCGTATCGGGCATCTCGATCGATCGATACCGTTTGCGATTCTGGCGGTCCTGTTGGCTGCCGCCTTTGCGGCGGCGACCGAATTCCTGGCCAGACGCGAAAGCCGGCCGGGCCTTGCGATCTCGGTTGCGCTGTTTGCCACCGGCACGCTCGCGGCATTGGCGCTGGCGCTGACCTTCGCTCTCGAAAAAGGCTGGCTCACCATCGCGCTCGCGCTGATGTCGATGGGAACGGCCTGGATCTCGATGCAGCGGCCAATTCCGTTCCTGCGATCGCTGGCGGCCATTCTGGCGGGAATAGTGGTGTTGCGCATCGCCTGGGAACCGCGGATCGTCGGCGATGCGATCGGCACGACGCCGATTTTCAACTGGCTGTTGTGGGGTTACGGTGTTCCGGCCGTCTCGTTCTGGACCGCCAGCCATTTCCTGCGCCGTCGCGCCGACGATGCCCCATTGCGCGCGGTCGAGGCGGCGGCGATCCTGTTCACGGTATTGCTGGTGTTCACCGAGATTCGCCACGCGGTCAACGGCGGCGACATTTATCGCGCCACTACCTCGCTCACGGAATTCGCGCTGCAGGTCTGCGCCACGCTCGCCATGGCTATCGGACTGGAAAGACTGCGCGTCCGAAGCCACAGCCTGATCCACAATGTCGGCGCGATGGTGCTCACGGTCTACGCCGGACTTGTCACGATATTCGGGCTGATGTTGCTGGAATCGCCGATGCTCTGGCCAACCGACGTCGGCGGCGTCTTCATCAACCTTCTTCTGCTGGCTTACGCGCTGCCTGCGCTGCTCGCGCTCTTGTTGTCCTACGCCGTGGCGGGACGTCGGCCTGTCGCTTATGCCAACACCATCGCCGCGTTTGCGCTCGTGCTCGCTCTCACCTATGTCACGTTTGAGATCCGAAGGCTTTATCACGGCCCGGTGCTGACGCGCGGGGAGACCACCGGTGCCGAACAGTACACCTATTCGATCGCTTGGCTCGCGTTCGGCGTTGCCTTGCTCGGCATCGGCATTGCGGTCGATTCACTGCGCGCGCGGCTTGCCTCCGCGGCGGTCATTGCGCTGACGATCCTCAAGGCGTTCATGGTCGACATGTCGACACTCACGGGGGTTTATCGCGCGCTGTCGTTCATTTGTCTTGGGCTGGTGCTGGTAGCCATCGGCTGGTTCTACCAGCGCGTTCTTTTTCGCAGGCAAAAGCCGCCCGCGGCGCAGGCGCCGGTCACGCAACCAGGCGCAAGCGCCTGATCTGGCGCCGCAGTCGGTTTCGTTCTGAAAACAGAAGATCGCGTCTGATTCTTCTCAGATTGCCTTCACGCCGCCCGCACACCGGAGAGGAACTTGCCGACTTCGAGCTTGAGGCGGCTGCTGTCGCCGGCTAGCGACTGCGCTGCCGAGAGAACCTGCGAGGAGGCCGAACCGGTCTCGCTAGCACCGCGTTCCACTTCGGTGATGTTGGATGAAACCTGCTGCGTGCCCCGCGCCGCCTGCTGCACATTACGAGAGATTTCCTGAGTTGCCACCCCCTGCTCTTCCACCGCAGCCGCGATCGCCGAGGAAATCTCCGACAATCTCTCGATGGTGCCGCTGATCCCCTTGATCGCAGCCACCGACTCTTGCGTCGCTTCCTGAATGCCACTGATCTGCTGCCCGATCTCGCCGGTCGCCTTCGCGGTCTGCTCGGCGAGAGCCTTGACTTCGGATGCGACGACCGCAAAGCCGCGACCCGCCTCGCCGGCGCGCGCCGCCTCGATGGTGGCATTGATTGATCAGCTCGACCACGTCGCCGATGCGGCCAGCAGCTTTGGAAAGTTCGCTAACACGGTCATTGGTCCGGCGCGTCTGCCCGACCGCCTCACTGGCCATACGCGCCGACTCCTGGACCTGGCGTCCGATCTCCTGGACCGACGAACTCAATTCTTCCGTCGCCGAGGCCACCGACTGCACATTGGCGGAGGCCTCTTCCGAGGCGCCCGCCACCTTGGTTGCGAGTTCCTGCGAGCGCACCGTAGTCGAGGTGAGCGCTGTGGCGGATGCTTCGAGTTCCGTCGAGGCCGACGACACGGTTTCGATAATTTCGCCGACGGCGGCTTCGAAATCATCCGCAAGCCTGATCATATCGGCCTTGCGTTGCCGCGCTGCCAATTGATCCTGAGTGGCCTTTGCTTCCGCCTCGATGCGCGCCTTCTCCTCGGCCTTCACCTTGAAGGTCTCGACGGCCTGCGCCATGTCGCCGACTTCATCCTTGCGGGACAGGCCGGGAAGCACCACGCTGAAATTCCCGCTGGCCAGTTCTTTCATTCCGGAAGTCAAGCCGGACAATGGGCTGATGATGCTGCGTGCGATCAGGAAGGCAATGACCAGACCGAGCAGCGCCGCGGCTCCGGTCACGATTTCCTGGACCGTGACGGTGGTCGCAATGCGGCCATCGGTCTCGGTTGCTGTCTTTCTGAATGCCTGCCCGATCGATTCCTTTACGCCATCAAGTCGTTCAATCGAGCTGACCGTGACGGGCACAAGCCCCTTGTTGTAGAGCTCGTCACCGAGCAGAAGGTTGGTGGACGTTTTTTCAAACGCCTCGGAGTATTTGGCGACTCCCGCCTTGACTGGCGCCAGCAGCGAGGCAAGGTTTTGCGGCAGATTGGCCTTTTCCAGATCAGCGATCCGCTGCTGAGCCTTGCCGACGGCGGTTTTGAAGTTGGCTGGACCTTTCGGATCGCGCGTCGCCAGGAAGCGCCAGTTCGCCACCCTGACCAGAAGAACCTTGCTCTCGAGCGAGTTTGCCGCGTGGGCGAATTCGGTATCGCTTGCAGCGTCGACGAATTTCTGGACGCTCTCCGCCATCTGATCGCCATCGGTGAACAGCACGTCACGACCGGCAATCATCTGCTTGACGGCATCTACAAGAGCAACTCGCTTCTTCTTGATCTCTTCAACGGCGTTGGCGACTCCTTTGAAAGCAGCTCGCCATTCATCGGAATCCGATGTCTTTCCAGCAGCGTCAAGAAGCTCGGAAGTTGTTGTCAGCCGCGTTTCGGCTTCGGCAAGGGCCTTGTCGTCGTGATCGAACACATAGCGCAGAATGGCGCGCCGGACCGCCTGAAGCTCGGTCGCGATTTGCTCGACCCGGATTGTGTTGGTCGACTGCAGCGTCAACGCCGCGACCTGCGTGCGAATTTCACCCAACTGCCATGCGGCGAAAGCCGCGAGGGTGAGGCCAAACAAGACGAGGGCGCCGAACCCGATATAGAGCCGGCCGCGAATCCTGAGGTTGAGAAGGGACATTGCGTCGATCCTTGTCGAAGCGGCCGAAGCCTTTCAATGCTTTCTTGCGACCACCAAGGCCCCAACAAGGAGCATCCGCGTGATTTGGCTTCCGGAGTGCCGCTCGAGGACGATCTGCGTCGCGTTTCAAGCGGTACCTTTTGCCCTTTCAAGATTTGGTTAATTTTTTAGCCTATAAGTATCACAGAGTCGTTAGCACAACTTTATGTTGTATGCAGCCGCACGGGGGCGCGAGCGACTGACCAACGTGGTCGATCAGTTCTCGCCGACTTCGAGAGGGCATGAACATCGCACAGCAAACTTTATCCGCATCGTGATCAGATGGGGAGGGATTGCGATCCCGAGCGGATGATACCTCAGCGGTCCAGAATCTCTGCCTTACGCCGCCCTTACCGAGTTGAGGAACTTTCCGACCTCGAGTTTGAGGCGATTGCTGTCGCCGGAAAGCGAGCGGGCCGCGGCAAGAAGCTGCGAGGATGCCGAACCGGTCTCGGTGGCGCCGCTTTGCACGTCGGCGATGTTGGAGGAAACATGTTGCGTGCCCCCCGCCACCTGCTGCACGCTACGGGCTATCCCCTGTGCGGCAGCACCTTGCTCTTCCACCGCAGCCGCGATCGCCGATGAAATCTCCGACAATCTCTCGATGGTGCCGCTGATCCCCTTGATGGCTGCCACCGACTCATGCGTCGCCGTCTGAATGCCGTTGATCTGCTGGCCGATCTCGCCAGTTGCCTTCGCGGTCTGCTCGGCCAGCGCCTTGACTTCGGATGCGACCACCGCAAAGCCGCGGCCTGCCTCACCGGCGCGGGCCGCCTCGATCGTAGCGTTGAGCGCCAGCAAATTGGTCTGCCCGGCGATCGTGTTGATCAGTTCGACGACGTCGCCGATGCGGCCCGCCGCCTTCGACAGTTCGCCGACGCGGTCATTGGTCTGACGCGCCTGATCGACGGCTCCGCCTGCCATCCGCGCCGATTCCTGTACCTGGCGGCCGATCTCGTTGACGGAGGTACTGAGCTCCTCGGTCGCCGTGGCCATCGACTGCACGCTGATTAAGCCTTGCGCGTGAGCCTCCGCGACCATGCCGGCAAGACCTTTCGTGCGCTCTGCGGTGGAGGCAAGAGTGCCGGCCGAAGCTTCCAGTTGGCTCGATGACGATGATATCGTCTCGATGATCTCGCCCACGGCTCCTTCGAAATCGTCAGCCAGCTTGACCATATCCGCTTTGCGCTGTTGCGTCTGGCGCTGTTCGGCGTCTGACTGCTCCGCGCGAAGACGGTTGGTTTCGACCATTGCGCTTTTGAACACCTCAACCGTGCGTGCCATCTCCCCGATCTCATCGCGTCGATCGACACCTGCGGCTTCAAAATCGAGATCGCCTTTGCTTAAAGCCGCCATGCGCGACTTGAGCCGAGACAGAGGTTTCACGACGCTGCGTGACACCGTCCACGCAATACCGATCGAACAAAGCAATAGAATGCCGATCACCGCGGCAACCGTCCGGGTCATTTGCCACAATGTCGCATCAAGGTCGGTCATGTACTCCGCGGAGGCGATCATCAGGTGCCAAGGGCCGAAGCCACGAACGTATGCGACCTTCTCAAGCGGAATTTTGCCAGCACCCTTCGGAAATTGGTATCGGACGGTCCCCTCACCGCGTCTGGCGATGTCGAGCATCATCGAGGCGAACGGCACGCCGTTGGAGTCCTTCAGGCCGCGCAAATCCTTACCGACCAGGTCCGTGTTGCCGGTGTTTATGACGACTAGCCCTGTATCGGTGTCGTACATGAAGACGTAGTTTGTGTGACCTTCGAACCAGATGGCACCGGACGCAGCAAGGAAACGTGCTCTCGCCTCCTCCTCGGTCATCGCACCCGAATCGGCCGCGTGTTTGAAGTTGTCGGCAATGCTCCAGACGGCATCGACTATCGCATGTGCCTTCTCGGTCCGCTCGTTGCCGAGTTCGGCACGAGCAATGAAAAGCACCGTCAAGGCTACGAGCACCATGAAAAGTGCGCCGGTGACGGCCATTGCTGTCAGTTTGGCAGCGATGGAGTGCCGTGCGACGAGATTGAGGAGTTTTCTCACGATCATTGATCCCGGACCTGCCGCAGGTCATGTCGCGACGCATAACGTGCATATTGCAGCTCTTACAATCTCCCAGAGCATAGGGGTAATTTGGTAAAGGAAGAGTTCAGGCCGGCGAAATCGCCGCAGCAATCTACGGCATCGCGATGATGCGGCAGTCTACCTGGTCTCCGCCTAGGCCGCCCTTACCGAGCCGAGAAACTTTCCGACCTCGAGTTTGAGGCGCTTGCTGTTGCCGGACAATGACTGAGCCGCGGCAAGAAGCTGCGACGATGCCGAGCCGGTCTCGCTCGCGCCCCGTTGTACGTCGGTGATGTTGGAGGAAACCTGCATCGTCCCTTCGGCGGCGCGCTGCACGTTGCGGGAAATCTCCTGGGTCGCCGCGCCCTGTTCTTCCACTGCAGCTGCAATGGTCGATGAAATCTCCGACAATCTCTCGATGGTGCCGCTGATCCCCTTGATCGCTGCCACCGACTCCAGCGTCGCGGTCTGTATGCCGCTGATCTGCTGGCCGATCTCGCCGGTTGCCTTTGCGGTCTGCTCGGCCAAAGCCTTGACTTCGGATGCGACCACGGCAAAACCGCGTCCCGCTTCACCGGCGCGCGCTGCCTCGATGGTGGCGTTGAGGGCCAGCAAATTGGTCTGCCCGGCAATGGTGTTGATCAGTTCGACCACATCGCCGATGCGGCTCGCCGCCTTCGACAAGTCGCTGACGCGATCATTGGTCTGACGCGCTTGATCGACGGCTTCGCCGGCCATCCGAGCCGATTCCTGGACCTGGCGGCTGATCTCATGAACTGACGAACTCAGTTCTTCCGTTGCGAAAGCGACCGACTGCACATTGCTGGATGCATCCTCCGAGGCCCCGGCAACCTTGCTTGCGAGCGCTTGCGAGTTTGAGGCGGTCGAGGTGAGCGTTTTGGCGGAGTTTTCGAGCTCGGTCGAGGCCGACGACACGGTTTCGACGATCTCGCCGACCGCGGCCTCGAAAGTGTCGGCGAGCATGACCATGTCGGCCTTGCGCTGTTGCGATTGCCGCTTCTCGGTCTCGATTTGATCGACGCGCAATCGCTCGATCTCAACCATATTGTTCTTGAAGATCTTCACCGCGTTGGCCATCTCGCCAACCTCGTCCTTGCGCTCGAGACAAGGGATGGCAACTTCGGCGGCGCCACCACAAGCGCCGTCATGACCTTGGTGAGCGCGCCAAGTGGCCCGGTGATCGAGCGGCCAATCCACAGGGCGCCTGCAAGCACCAGCACCCAGATCACGCCGCAGCCGACGACGATGGCGAAGCGGACGGAAGCGTATTGGCTCCTGGCCGCCTGCTCTATCTGAATGGACAGCTGCCGGTGCTTCTCCAACAGTTCAGCAGCATTTTTTTTCGCTTCCTTGAAGAGAGGTATGGTCTTCGTCGTGACGTCGATGCCAAGCTGACTGTAACTCTCGCCCTGGTCCGCAGCCGCCAGCGATTCACCGCGCCGCAAATCTTCAGCCAGCTTGACTTCAGCGGCCTCGGCGCGGGAAACAATTTCCTTGAACAAATCGCCGGCCGCAGATTTCCGGTAGTCCTGGAAAATCTGCGTCATCCGCTGCAGCGCGTTTTCCACGGCATCGACATGAATTTTTACGGGGTGATTGTGATATTTTACGGCCGGCAAGGCCGGATTGTGCTGCAGGGCAAGAAGAATTTCGCGAAAGGATTCCTGCAATCGTTCGTTCAGTTCCGATATCTGCTCGATCGGCTTCAACGCCTCCACTTCTGTGCGTGATACCATTTCCTGCACGGTGCCGGTCGATACGACCCCGATCGTCCCGACCCCAGCCAGCGCCAGCAAGCTGACCGCGGTGATCGTCAAAAGCCGGAACACCACGCTGATGCGAGACAGCATCGTCAATTCCCCGAAATGAGCGGCGAAGGGGCCTGGCCCTTGATCTGCATTGGCCTCGCCCCGAACAACGAGAAGCCGAGCTTGCTTGAATCAAGCCGGCATCGGCCGCTTCGCTGAAGCGAAGGTAACTTTCCACCTTCAAGATTTGGTTAATTTTACGTCAAAGATAACATGCATAAGCTGATGCAACCCTGTGTTGTATCAGCTTGCCAGCAAGGTTGTCCCCCACCGTCAGAACAATCAAACTGGTTCGGGTAAGATTCGGCTTGTTTCAGCAATGCGCGTTCGGCTTGCGCCGGTCAGTCGGTCGAACGGCGCAGTTGCAGCGGGGCACCCGGTCGCGCCAGTTCATTCGCCTCCGGCTTGACTGGATCGATCCGCGCTCTTTCGACCGCCGGGGTCTCGACACGCGACGACATTTCCACCGAGCCCGCGCGCTCCTGCGTGCGCAGCGAACGCGGGTGCGCCACCGCGCGCGCCATCAGCATTTGCGTTCCGCCCTGATGGCGGAAGTCGCAATAGGCGAAGCTCATGCCCGAGACCGATCCGCGAAAGCTGCGTTCGTCCTGCTTGTCGAGATTGAAGCAAGGCTCGAACGGAAGCCCCCTCAGCGAGGCGCAAACCGCCTGCCCGCGTATCTGAAGCGTGTTGCCGGGCAAGCGCACGTGGCGAACGGGACCGGAGCCGTTGAACTGCACAGCGCCAGCCACGCCCATGTCGTCGAGTATCCGCCCTGCTCCCCGCGTACCGTCAAAGCAGGTGAAGACAAACACCTTGCCGGCGACGAACCTGCGGGCCTCTTCTGCACTCATCTGCCCAGCCAAAGCGGGTGCGATCGCCGCACCGGCCACAACTGCTCCCAATACGAAACGCGCAAGCATACTCTCACTCCAACTTGACCCGAGCGCGGGCGACCGACGGAAGCCTCTTTACCCACTGCTTACCATACCAACAGTGGCAAAGATTGGAGCAGCTTGGTTGGTAAAGTCTGAACGTGTCAGGCAATTTTTACCACAATTCGACCGCGAACCTGCCCGGCGAGAATCCTGGAACCGGCCTCCATGACCTCGCCGAGACCGATTTCATGTGTAATTTCAGCTAGTTTTGCTGAATCCAGGTCGCTGGCGAGGCGCTTCCAGGCGACCTTTCGCAATTCGATCGGGCACATCACGGAATCGATGCCCAGCAGACACACCCCGCGCAAAATGAAAGGCGCGACGGACGAGGGCAGGTCCATGCCGCCGGCAAGCCCACATGCGGCAATGGCGCCGCGGTATTTGGTCATCGACAGGAGGTTGGCGAGCGTGCTCGAGCCCACGCTGTCGATCCCGCCGGCCCAGCGTTCCCTGCCGAGGGGTTTCGCCGGCCCCGCGAGTTCGTTTCGGTCGATCACTTCGCTCGCGCCGAGATTCCGGAGATAGCCGGCCTCCGACATTCGTCCAGTCGAAGCAATCACGTGATAGCCGAGCTTCGAAAGCACGGCGGTGGCAACCGAGCCGACACCCCCGGCCGCGCCGGTGACGACGATCGGACCGTGCACCGGGGTGAGGCCGTGCTGTTCCAGCGCAAGCACAGCAAGCATCGCGGTGTAGCCGGCAGTGCCGATCGCCATCGCCTCACGCGCCGACATGCCATCGGGCAGGCGCACGAGCCAGTCGCCCTTGACACGCGCCTTCCCGGCATAAGCGCCAAGATGCGTCTCGCCCATGCCCCAACCGTTGCAGATCACCTTGTCGCCCGCCTTCCACTGCGGATGCGAAGACTGCTCGACCGTTCCCGCAAGATCGATCCCCGGGATCATCGGAAACCGCCGCACCACCGGCGCCTTGCCGGTGAGCGCAAGGCCATCCTTGTAGTTCAGCGTCGACCACTCGACCCCTACCGTGACGTCGCCTTCCATCAGGTCGGCTTCGTCGAATTGGGTGAGCGTAGCGGTGGTACCTTTGTCCGCCTTGTCGATCCTGATTGCCTTGAACATGGCCAACGCCTTTCAGTCTCACATCGTGGGTTGGCTCAAGATTGACCGGACTGGTGTGGCGGTTCCAGAAGTCCGCATCAGCGCCGCAGCGAGTTCAACCTGGGACTTCTGAACCAAAGCCACACCAGAATCAATATCAACTAGTGTCCTTCGATTCCGAAGTTCGCAAACCAGGCGCCACAAGATAGTACGAACTTCAGAATCGGGACACTAGTGCGGTGAATTTGAAGTTCCTGTCAGTTTTGCTGCAACCTCCTCATAGGAACTTCAAATTCAAGAACCGCACTAGAAAACATTAGGTTACTAGTCTTTATGATTCCGAAGTTCGCATCGGAGGTCGCCGCGAATGTTTGCGAACTTCGGAATCGGAACACTAGGCGGGTTGCGCAACCCGGCGCGCAACCGGCGCCTCGACAATCGGCAGGTTGATCAGCGCCGACATGATTCCGAGCAGCACCGCGAACCACCAGATTGGCGTGTAGGAATGGAACTTCTCGAACACCACGCCGCCGAGCCAGACACCGAGGAAGCCGCCGACCTGGTGGCTGAAGAACGCGAACCCGTAAAGGGTTGCGAGCCAACGCGTGCCAAACATCACGGCCACCAGACTTGACGTCGGTGGAACGGCCGACAACCAGGCGAGGCCCGTGACCACGCCGAACGCCAGCACCGTGAAGGGGCTGATCGGGAAGGAGATGAAAGCGACGATCGCCATTGCACGAACGAAATAGATCAGCGACAGGATGTAACGCTTCGGAAGCCTGCCCTGCAGCCAGCCGACGCCGAGCGAGCCTACGATGTTGAACAAGCCGATGGTTGCGACCACCCAACCGCCGAGCGCAACCGGCACGCCGCGATCGACCAGATAGGCGGGAAGGTGCACGGTGATGAAGGCAAGCTGAAACCCGCAGGTAAAGAAGCCGAGCACCAGCAACACGTAGGAGCGATGGCCGAAGGCTTCGGCGAGCGCATCCTTGAACGTCTGCTGTTCCGCCGCGACGATGGCGTCGGTCGTCTCGTTCGGCGTCGCCAGTGCGAACGACAGCGGCAGCACCAACAGCATCAGGCAGGCAAAGACCGTCAGAGCCGACTGCCAGCCGAAGTTATCGATCATGGCAACGCCGAACGGAGCAAACACGAACTGCCCGAGCGACCCCGCCGCGGTACCCGCGCCGAGCGCAATGCCACGCCACTCCCTCGGCAGCAGCTTGCCGAAAGCCGACAGCACGAGGTTGAACGAACAGCCGGACAGGCCGAAGCCGATCAGAACGCCCGCGCCGAGGTCAAGCGCCAGCGGCGTTTCGGAATAGCGCATGACAATGAGGCCTGCCGCATACATCAACGCGCCGACACAAATCACCCGCACACTGCCGAACCGGTCGGCGATCGCGCCCGCGAACGGCTGGCCAATCCCCCACAACAGATTCTGAATCGCCAGCGCAAGAGCGAATACGTCCCGCCCCCATGAAAAATCACGGCTCATCGGCTGCATGAAGAAGCCGAGGGTCGAACGCGGACCAAAGGTCAGAAGGCCGATCATGCAGCCGCAAACCACGATCACCAGCGGCGTGCGCCAGATCACGCTTGCGGGATGTTGACGGGGATCGCTTGCAGTCGAAGTCATCGTCGAATCCCTCAAAAACGTTGGCGCAAGCCATAGTTCGACGCGCGCGAAAACGCGAACACAACCTGGCATCGTACCGGCGCAGCAAGTTAATGCATCGGCATGGAAATCCCAACTGCGATATCGGCAGGGCAGATACGCGCAAGGGCGTCCTTGCGATTTACGAAGTGCAATGATGATCGCGCGCCAAGCCTTTGAAACGGCGCGAAATACCATTGAGAGCACAGAGACTGGTGGAGCTAGCGGCGTACCGGGGTGGCGGACATTTCAGCCGAGCTCTTCGCGGCCTCGGCAAGCTCCGCCGATATTGCCGCGGTTTGGGCCGGCGTGCCCCAGCTCGGTGCTTCGCTGCCATCGCCCCATGCGCGGGGCCGATAGAAGGTGTGCACGCCGAATTTGTACATCTTCTTCATTTCGCTGACCCAGGACGGGTGCACCCAATAGGCGTGATAGTGCGTCGATTTGCCGACTTCCGGCAACCAAAGCTGGCCGTCGAGCATCGCCTTTGCGATCTTCCTGGCCCGATCCCACATGTCGGGCTCGCGCACGATGTCGGCGACATTATCGCAGGCGAATGTGAACTGGCACGCCAGGTGCCGGTGCTTGTTCTGGTAAACTACCCCGCACACCGTGGTGGGATAGAAGCCGGAGAACACGCGATTGAGCACCACCTGCGCCACCGCGATCTGGCCGCGTACGGCTTCGCCGCGGGCTTCGAAATACACGGCCTCGGCGAGGCACCTCTCCGATTTGGCGCGCGACTTCTCGTCGAAAAGGCCGAGGCGCTCGGCGGGCGTCTTGGCGCGCTGGTTGTCGCTGTTGACTTCGCCCTTGGGTGCGATGCTTTCGCCGCTCTCACCCCCCGTCGCAGGCAGCGACGCGCCAGCCTTCATGTCGGGATCGTTACCGGGCAGCACGACGACCGGTTCTTCGCCAGGCTGCCAGCGCTCGATGCTTTCCAATGGGGCACCGAGCGAATTGCTTCCGAAGTAAAGGCTCGCGGTCTTCACCGAAAACGCGTCGTGCAACGGGACGGCTTCGGCCTGGAGAGAGACCGCATCGTCGGCGGCTTTTGCACCCTCGGGCCGAGATCGGAGCGGTTCATATTGCGGCAGCGGCGGAGCGTTGAGGGCTTCGGCAAGTTCCGGATCGAGCGGGGCGCGTTCGGCAGAAGTGTCCACCGTCTTTGCACCCATCACCGACGAATTCGAGGTCGCCGGATCTTCCGTGGCCGGCGCGGCATTGGCGGGCGTGGGCGGCTGGGGCGGAGCAATCATCAGACGATCGCCCTTCAGCGTGCGATCGACCTTGGGGAAGTCGGAAGGCTGATAGCGCGGTGGATTTTGAGCGATGGCATTGCGCCTCACGGAGCCGGTGACGTCGATGCCCTGATTGTCGAGGCTTGCCAGCCGATAGGTTACGGTTTGCGGCGCATAGGTGCCGATGGGGCGGCCGAAACTGTAAGTGGCGAGCTGGATTCTGTTGGCGGAGAACACGCGGCTCTGCCAGCGCTCGGCAACGCCCGGCTGCCTCGCCAGGAGCGAAGCGATATCCTGATACCCGATCTCTGTCGGGCTCAACGCGAAAGTGCAAAGACCGAAGCCGAGGAACGCAAGACGCGCGCTCCACGGCCGGTTACGCGACTGTGACATCGATACGCTCACGCAACGCAACACTACGCTTACGCGATCGAACACTAGTGTGGTGGTTCGGAAGCCCGCATCATTTCTACCGCGAGTCCGTCATGCGGACTTCTGAACCCAATGCCACACCAGAATCACGGACTTGCCGGTGTCCTGTCGATTCCGAAGTTCGCAAACGAATATGCCGCGCGATGAGACGAACTTCGGAATCGGGACACCAGTACATCCGTACAATTCGATCTTTTTTGGTGGTAGCGAATTTAGGTTGCGAGCGAGTTAATCGGCGTGGCGCGGACGACACACGCAACGATCTGTTCAAAGCACGCCGCTCACATCGAAAACGTTGGTAAACAGGCGCTGCAACGAAGTGGTAAATATCTCGTCAACGAAGATGATGAATTTCCGGATAGCGAAAGACGTTCATGCCCGGAACAAGTCCGGGCATGACACAGTCTCCTCGATTGATCTCGGACGATAGAAAGAATCTATGCCTGGCTGGCGACGGTCTTGCCGAGCGCGGCTTGTGCTGCGGCGAGACGGGCGATCGGCACGCGATAAGGCGAGCAGGAGACGTAGTCCAATCCCACCTGGTGGCAGAAAGCGATGGACGCGGGATCGCCGCCATGTTCGCCGCAGATGCCTACCTTCAGGCCCAGACGGGTCTTGCGCCCACGCGCCACGCCGATCTTCACCAGTTCGCCGACACCGTCGCGATCGACCGAGATGAAGGGATCTATCTCCAGGATTCCCTTGGTGACGTAGGTGCCGAGGAAGCTCGCCGCATCATCGCGGCTGATGCCATAGGTGGTCTGGGTCAGGTCGTTGGTGCCGAACGAGAAGAACTCCGCCGTCTTGGCGATATCGCCGGCCATCAGGCAGGCGCGCGGAAGTTCTATCATGGTGCCGACCTGATAGTTCAACCTGGCTCCGGTCTCCTTCATCACCGAGGCCGCGGTCGAGTCGATCCGCGCCTTGACCAGATCGAACTCCGCCCTGGTTGCGATCAGCGGCACCATCACCTCGAGTCCGACGGCCTTGCCGGTGCGCTTTCCGGCCTCGACCGCGGCTTCGAAAATGGCACGCGCCTGCATCTCGGCGATTTCGGGATAGGCGATCGCAAGACGGCAGCCGCGGAAGCCGAGCATCGGATTGAATTCGGAAAGTTCGCGGGCGCGGTCGGCCAGTCGCCGCGGGTCGGTGTTCATCGCACGTGCGACTTCCTCGATCTCGGCCTGGGTGTGCGGCAAAAACTCGTGCAGCGGCGGATCGAGCAGCCGTATCGTCACCGGCAGGCCCTTCATGATCTCGAACAGTTCGACGAAATCGGCCCGCTGCATCGGCAATAACTTGGAAAGCGCGGCGCGCCGGGTCTGCTCGTCCTCGGCGAGGATCATCTCGCGTACGGTGCGGATCCGGGTTTCCTCGAAGAACATGTGCTCGGTGCGGCAAAGTCCGATGCCCTCGGCGCCGAACTTGATGGCGGTGCGCGCGTCGTCGGGCGTATCGCCGTTGACACGAACGCCGAGCTTGCGCACGGAATCGGCCCAGGCCATCAGCGTGCCGAATTCGCCCGACAATTGCGGCTCGATCATCGGCATCCGTCCGGCCAGCACCTGGCCCAGGGAGCCATCGATGGTGATGACGTCGCCGGTCTTGAAGGTGCGCGAACCGATGCTCATGGTGCCGCGGCCGTAATCGACCCGGATGGCGCCGCAACCGGAGACGCAAGGCTTGCCCATGCCGCGCGCGACCACCGCGGCGTGCGAGGTCATGCCGCCGCGCGTGGTGAGAATGCCTTCGGCGGCGTGCATGCCGTGAATGTCTTCCGGGCTGGTCTCGATCCGGACCAGGATGACCTTGTGGCCGTCGGCCTGAAGCTTGGCGGCCTCATCCGAGGAGAACACGATTTCGCCCGACGCTGCGCCCGGCGAAGCCGGCAGGCCGGTGGCAATGATGTCGCGCTTGGCGTCGGGATCGATGGTCGGATGCAACAACTGATCCAGCGACGCAGGATCGATCCGCATCACGGCGTCCTTCTTCGAAATCAGGCCTTCATTGGCGAGTTCGACCGCGATGCGCAGCGCCGCCTTCGCGGTGCGTTTGCCGCCGCGGGTCTGCAGCATCCACAGCTTGCCGTCTTCGACCGTGAACTCCATGTCCTGCATGTCGCGGTAATGCTTTTCGAGCAGCGTATAGATGCGCGTCAGTTCCCTGAACGCGTCCGGCATCGCGATTTCCATCGAGAGCTTGTCGGCGCCGGATTCCTTGCGCGCATGTTCGGTGATGTCCTGCGGGGTGCGGATGCCCGCTACCACGTCTTCGCCCTGGGCATTGATCAGGAATTCGCCGTAAAGCCGGCTTTCGCCGGTCGAGGGATTGCGGGTGAACGCGACCCCGGTTGCCGAGGTCTCGCCCATATTGCCGAACACCATCGCCTGCACGTTGACGGCGGTGCCCCAGGATTCCGGAATGTCATGCAGCTTGCGGTAGGTCACCGCGCGCGCGTTCATCCAGGAAGAAAACACCGCGCCGATCGCGCCCCACAACTGGTCATGCGGGTCCTGCGGGAATTCCGCGCCGGCCTCGCGCGCCACCGCTTCCTTGAAGCGGCCGACGACTTCGACCCAGTCATCGCCGCTCAGATCGGTGTCGAGCGAATAGCCCTGGCTGTCCTTGAACGTATCGAGGATTTCCTCGAAGTGAGAGTGCTCGAAGCCAAGCACCACGTCGGAATACATCGTGATGAACCGGCGGTAGCTGTCGTAGGCGAAGCGACGGTCGCCGGACAGGGCGGCGAGCGCCTCGACCGTCTTGTCGTTGAGACCGAGATTGAGGACGGTGTCCATCATGCCCGGCATCGAGGCGCGGGCGCCGGAGCGCACCGAGACCAGCAGCGGATTGCTGGAATCGCCGAAGGATTTGCCGGTCAGCTTGCCGATATGGTCGAGCGCCTTCTCGACCTGCGGCTTCAATTCCTTCGGATAGGTTTTGCCGTGCGCATAGAAATAAGTGCAGACCGAAGTCGGAATCGTGAAGCCCGGGGGCACCGGCAATCCGAGATTGGCCATTTCGGCGAGATTGGCGCCCTTGCCTCCGAGCAAGTCGCGAAGACCCGCCTTGCCCTCGGCTTTGCCGTCACCGAAGGTGTAGACCCATTTGCCGGACTTCGCGCTCTCCTCGCCAATCCTGCTCGCCGCAGCCTTCCCTGGACCAACCTTGCTCACGGGCTTTGGTGCCTCTTTGGCCGCGCTCTTCTCCAGCGCCTTGCGGGCAATCGCGGATGCCGCGGGCGTCGCCCGGGCGGCCGTGGATGACTTTGATTTCGCAGCAATTTTTCTGGGTTTAGCGACGGCTTTGGCCATGACAGAAAATGATCCGCTGGGAGATGAAGAGATGGGCGCCTTACACCACTTTGAGCGGCCCGGCGCAAGCTGCGAAAGCCGCCTGAAAGGCTAGTGTGGCGGCTCAGAGGTCCGCATCATTGCTGCCGCTCGTTCCGTCATGCGGACTTCTGAACCAAAGCCACACTAGAATCAATAGTTGCCAGTGTCCTTTCGATTCCGAAGTTCGCAAACGAGGTCGCCTCTCGATGCAACGAACTTCGGAATCGGGACACTGGATATCTAGATATGAAGCCACTTCAGTAGCCCCAAACCGATCAGGCCGTTGAGGATGAGGAAGATCGCCACCACAAAATTGAGCAGCCGCGGCATGATCAAGATCAGCACGCCTGCGATCACGGACATGATCGGTGAAATGTGGGCGACGGTGAGGGTCATTTGAGAGCTTCTCCGCTAGGTGAGTGACACGCCCGATAGAGGCGGTCTTCTCGAAGGCTGGTCTCGAGGGGCTGATTTCGAAAAGGCAAGTTCCGAATCGGGAGCGGCAACATAACACTCCGGCGCGGTTCCGCGACAGGAGACGCATTTCCCTTCAAAGAGTTCCCTCATCGTTGCAAAAAGTCCTGGCCGTGCACCGCAGGGGCCGCACTTTTTAGGGAACGATGCCGCGCGCGGTGAATTGGATCGGTCGCATGCCGGATCAAACCGGCGCACTTTCCAATTCGCGAAGGAGCAGATCATGCGGAAGCAGGTACTGGCCATCTCCGCAATTCTTGCGGCCATGAGCGCACCGATTGCGGCTCAGGCACAGAGCGATACCGTGGGCGTGCGCGGCGGCGCCGTCGTGGTCGACGAGAATGGGGGCATCGCGGTCGACCAGCGCCCGGCGTTTCGCGAATACGTGATACGCGAACGGGTGCCGAACTACTCGATTCCGGACCGCGTCATTGTCGGCGGCGTGCTGCCGGAAACCGGCGTTACCTATTACGACGTGCCGCAGACATTCGGCGCCACGCCTTTCCGTTACACCGTCGTGAACGGCCGGACCGTCCTGGTCGAGCCGCGCACACGCCGCATCGTTCAGGTGATCGAGTAAAATCCTGAACGTCTTGTCCGGATACCGCAGCGGTCACCGGACGCAAGGCCCTGCCCGGTCTCCCCCGCCCGGGCGGGGCTCTTTTTTGAGATTACTGGCCGCATCAACAGGACGCTTTCCGCACCACGATGCGGTGAACGATCTTGCCCGAAGAAGCGCTGAAGACCTCTTCGTCGAGCAGCACCGTCGTATCGGATAATTCCGCCGACACCAACGACACCTCAAAGGCAGCGTAGAGCCGACCATGCTGGTCGCGCTGGTCGGCGCCCTCGGTGACGCGCCAGCTCAGGTAGAAAAATCCACCCGGCTTGACGACGTCGAGCATGCGGCGGAGCGACGGCGCGATCAGCGCTCGGTCGAGATGCATGATCACGGTTTCGCACAAGAGATTGTCGTAGGTGTTGGCGGCAATGCCGCGCAACTCGGGCAACTCTGCAAGCGCGAACTTAAGATCGGGATATCGCGCGCGTGCCTCGGCAAGGAGTCCGCTCGAAGCGTCAAAACCCTGCGCCGGAAAACCATTCGCGTTCAGCCACGCCACCTCTCGCCCGCTGCCGCAACCGATATCGGCTGTTGTTCCACCCTTGATAAAGAAGCGCCTGACGATGTCGTGCAGATCGTGCGGCGCGGGCTGCGCGTGCCAATCTTTCGCAAACGCAGCCGCGTCGCTTTCATAGGCGGCAAGCGTCTGGCGGTCCAATTTAACCTTCGATTCTGGAGAAATCCGCGACCTCGCGCTGCACGGCGCGGATTTCGTTGCTACACCATGGTGAACGACGTGCCCGTACTGGTCGAACCGCGTTCCCGCCGTATCGTCGAGGTGATCGAGTAATCCTTTACTCCCGCCTTGACGAATGGGCCGCAAGCCGCAGCAGGCCTCGCCCGGTTCCCCCGCCGGGGCGAGGCTTCCTCGGTGGGTCGTTACCCTCTCAATATCGAGAGTATCTGACTGCTCGATTTATAGTTCGCCACCAGACTATCGCGAAAGGCCGGCGTCCAGTTGATCGCCTGACGCTCTTCGACGCTAATAGACGAATAGGTGTTGAGAATACCGAGACTGAGCTGGGTCGGATCGCCGCTGGATTGACTCTGCTTCAGGGCGGAGAGGATGCTCGCGCGGGCGCGGGAATCAAGAGTCTGCTTGGCGGCGAAGCTCTCTTGCTTTGAGAACAAACCATTCTGATTGAGCGAGATCGCCGCCAGCGATCGGCCGTCAAATGAACTGAGGTCTGCTTGTTGACCGGTTTTGCGGCCGGGGTCGAACACCAGTTCCTTGCCGGCGGCGGCGGCAGCCTTCGCCTGCGCGTCGAGCGTGGCGCGAACGTTCTTCGCGATAGTTGAGATGTTCTCGGTCGCCGTGGTGCCGCCGGGGGCGTTTTGCGCAAGATAAGCGGCGACCGGATCGTTGCTGATGCCTGTGGGCGCGGCGGTCGGGTTCTGCTGGGTGGCCTGGACGCCCTTGAGCACCGCGGCGCGTTGCACCGACCACGAGGCAGTCGCCTTCTCCTCACCGCTGGCGCCATCGAGATAATCGAGTGCCGCCTTGTAAACCGAGCTAAAGTCGCCCGTCAGCTTTGAGGTCGCCGCGGCTGGCGCCAGCGCGTCATTGTAGCGATTGGCAAGCTCGGTGCTGGCGACTTTCTGTTCGTCGGGACTGAACTTCCCGCCGTTGTTGGTCGCGATCGCGAACAGCGAGCGGCGATCGAACGACGACAGATCGATTGTCGTCGCGCCTTCGTCGCTGATCGGCCCTTTGACGTTGGCAGCGGTGTAGAGACCATCGAGCGCGGAACGCGCATCAGAGGTCACGGTCGTGAAATCCTTTAAGGTGGTGGCACCGGCGAGCTGCGCGCGGGCGGCGGCAGACAACGTCAAATTGGTCGCCGCATTTGTATCGGGCTGATTGCCGGAGTCGACGGCACTCAAGGCATCAGCCAGCGATGATTGCGGCGCTGCCGCACGAGCATAGGCGGAGCCGAGCTGGGCGTAGGGATTGAGGCCGGTGTTTATCGAGGTCATTTTCGTCCCTGTCCCGCCTTCGGGTAATTTTTTACCGTTACGGTAACGGACCATTTCAAAGCATGGTTAACAGGGCGTAAATATTTCCCGATTTGTCCGCATATTTCGGAAGTTGTGTATCACCACGCCGCAACTGCGACGGGCCGCGCAGCATCTATAGCGTTTTCGAGCGAAGTGGATACCGAATCGCGTGAAGAAAACGCGTCAAAACAAAAGTTTAGAGCCTCGGTTCTGATTCAATCAGAACCGAAAAGACTACAGGGAACGACCCCCTCAATCCTGTATCTTCGAAAAATCCGCGACCTCGCGCGTGGCGGCGCGGATTTCGTTGAGAAGTTTCAGGCGGTTTTCGCGCACTTTCGCATCGTCGTCGTTGACCTTCACATGATCGAAGAACGCATCCACGGCGGGGCGCAGCGCTGCTATGGCGGTCATCGCGCCAGCAAAGTCCTCACGTACAATATAACTGGCTGCGAGCTTCTTCTGGAGCTCGATTACTGTGGCAACATCCCGTTCGAATTCATTTCTGTATAACGTCGCGTCCGGAGCGCCATCATAAACGCGCTTATCTCTTTTTTCTTCAATACTGAGAATATTGCTTGCGCGCTTTACTGCAGTAAGCAGGCTCTTGCCGTCGTCGGTATCGAGGAATTTGCCCAGTGCTTCGACGCGACGAACGATCATCAAGAGATCATCCTGACCTTCGAGCGCGAATACCGCGTCAACAAGGTCGTGCCGCGCGCCCTGCTCGCGAAGCTGAACTTTCAGGCGGTCGGCGAAGAAATTCAACAGTCGGCTGCTTACCGAATTGAGATGTTCGGCCTCAAATTCAACTTTCAGTTTTTCGATTTCGGCGACGGTGGCTTCTTTTGAGATAGCAACTCTGCGGAAGCCCATTTCTTGGTCGCAAACCGTCGCCGATATCTTTACTGCATTTCCCGCGGGCTCTTTGCTTACCTTGAATGCAAAAATTCGACGTAAGCTGTCATTGATTATCGGCCTCAATGCCAATTTCAATGAGCATTCGAGAACAATTCTTATCAGCCCTAGAGCGGCTCTGCGTAGGGCGTACGGGTCCTTGCTACCCGTAGGTTCTTCAACAATCGCCCAGAAGTCACAGAGAATCTCAAGCTTATCGGCTAACGCCACCGCTACACTCACCGGATTTGTCGGCACGCGATCATTAGGCCCTTGCGGCTTGTAGTGTTCCTCGCAAGCCACGGCGACTGAGGCATCCTCGCCCTGTGCCAGCGCGTAGTATTTTCCCATCACGCCTTGTAGTTCAGGGAACTCACCAACCACTTCGCTAAGAAGGTCGGCCTTCGCCAGTTGGCTTGCCCTTTGAACAGCATCAAAAAACTTCGATATGCTTTCTCCATATTCGGCGGTTCCACCCTCTCGCCCCGGGCGAATGTCTGCGCTCACCGGTAGAAGACGATCTGCGACAACTTCTGCAGTTCTATGGGCCAACGCGCGGATCCGCTTGATGCGCTCGCCTTGCGTACCGAGTTTTTCATGGAACACGATCGTATCGAATTTCGGCAAGCGATCTTCGAGCCTGGTCTTCAGATCGGTATCATAAAAGAACTTGGCATCGCTCAATCGCGCGCGGATCACACGCTCGTTGCCGGCGACGATCGCCTTGCCACCGTCGCTGGCCTCGATATTGGCCGTGAGGATGAATTTGCTCGTGAGCTTCGCGGTTTTGGGATCGCTGACCACAAAACACTTCTGGTTGTTGCGGATGGTGGCGCGGACCACCTCGCTTGGAATCGAAAGGAATTCCTTGTCGAAGGAGCCCATCAGCACCACGGGCCATTCGACGAGACCTGCGACTTCGTCGAGCAGCCCCTGGTCTTCGACGAGTTCGAGCCCTTGCGCGAACGCCAATTCCTTGGCGTCCTCGAGAATGATGTCCTTGCGGCGCTCGGGGTCGAGCACGACCTTGGCCTCGAGCAGCTTCGCCTCATAATCCTTGAAGCGGCGAACGGCGATCGCGCCCGGCGCCATGAAGCGGTGGCCGAACGTGGTCTGGCCGGCCTCGATGCCGTCGACGGCAAATTTCACGACATCCGGCGCTTCGGTTTCCAGGCCGAAGGTGGCGGTGATCGCGTGCAGCGGCCGCACCCAGGAAAGCGCGCCGGATTTGGCCGACCGCTCGCCCCAACGCATCGATTTCGGCCACGGGAAGGTGCGGATGACGACCGGCAATATTTCCGCAAGCACGTCAAGCGCAGCGCGCCCTTCCCTTTCGATCAGCGCGACGTAAAAATCGCCCTTTTTCGGATCGCGCTGGATTTTCGCCTCATCGAGCGAAGCAAGCCCCGCCGATTTGAGAAAACCTGCGATCGCCGCGTCCGGCCCGCCAACGCGCGGCCCTTTCCGCTCTTCCTTCAGGTCGGCCTGGCGCGCAGGGATGCCGTGCACGGTGAGCGCAAGTCGCCGCGGGGTGGCAAATGCCCTTGCGCCGTCGTAGACGAGACCCTCCGCGACCAGGCGGTCGGTGACCATGCGGCGCAAATCATCGGCCGCCTTCGCCTGCATGCGCGCGGGGATTTCTTCCGAAAACAGTTCGAGAAGGAGATCGGGCATCTAGTTGTGCTCTTTACGAGAACGGCGGGGCGTGCGTCTTGTGCTCCGGCGAGGCTCCCCTCCCCCTTGCAAGCGGGGGAAGGGACGTAAGTCCGTGATTGCTAAAATCCTCAAATCCAAATCGCTTTCTTACGAAGCCCCGCCCGCTTCGGTATGCACCCAGGCTTCCCCGCAGGCTTTGGCGAGTTCGCGCACGCGCATGATGTAACTCTGCCGCTCGGTCACCGAGATCACGCCGCGGGCGTCGAGCAGGTTGAAGACGTGGCTCGCCTTGATGCACTGGTCGTAGGCCGGCAGTGCCATCAGATGTTCCGTGCGATTGCCGCCATCCTTCCAGCCGGCTTCGAGATATTTCCGGCACGCCGCTTCCGCCATCCTGAATTGTTCGAACAGCATCTCGGTATCGGCGAATTCGAAATTGTGCCGCGAATATTCCTGCTCGGCCTGCAGGAACACCTCGCCATAGCTGACCTTCTCGGCGCCGTCGCGGCCGTTGAAATTGAGATCGTAGACGCGATCGACGCCCTGCACATACATCGCAAGGCGCTCGAGCCCGTAGGTGAGCTCGCCGGACACGGGCGCACATTCGACGCCCGCGACCTGCTGGAAGTAGGTGAACTGCGACACTTCCATGCCGTCGCACCAGCACTCCCACCCCAACCCCCAGGCGCCAAGCGTCGGGCTCTCCCAGTCGTCCTCGACAAAGCGAATATCGTGCAGATGCGAATCGATCCCGATCGCCGCGAGCGATTTCAGATAGAGCTCCTGGATATCGGGCGGCGACGGCTTCAGGATGACCTGAAATTGGTAGTAGTGCTGGAGGCGGTTCGGATTCTCGCCATAGCGGCCATCCTTAGGGCGCCGCGACGGCTGTACATAGGCCGCGTTCCACCGCTTGGGGCCGAGCGCGCGCAGCGTGGTGGCAGGGTGAAACGTGCCCGCACCCACTTCCATGTCGTAGGGTTGCAGGATCGCGCAGCCGTAATCCGCCCAATAACGCTGCAGCGCCAGGATCAATCCCTGGAACGAGCGTTCCGGGCGCATATGGAGAGGCAAGGCATCCATCGTCGGGGCGGGTCTTCGCGAAGTGTATAGCGCGCGGGACCGTATCGGCGCCGACTTGAGGAATCAAGGCGATGAAGATCAGCCGGGCCGATAAAGGCCGGTGTCGGGATCCCGCCGCAGCGTCGGAATGTCGTGTGATTTGGCGGCTTCCGCGACCCGGGCGAGGCGCGCCTCCTCCAATTCCCTGTTGATCCTGACAGCTGTCCGATAAGCCCAGCGAATCACGGCCAGCCCTCCGAGAGCGCCGGCGAATGCGACAAGCGGCGGCATCGATCGATCCTCGTTCATTCGTCTCACCCCGAATCCATTGTCGCCCAAGGCGGCCTTTGCCGCAATTGGCCTTTCGCGGGACCAAATGGCGCGCTCAATTTACCGTCAAAACCCGAATTTGGCCCAAATTGCCCGGCTCTCGAGCGCCGAAATCAGCTCCTCAGGCAGGCCTGAAACGCCCTCAAGTCCAAAAGTTCCCGGCGAGCGGCGACCGAGGAGACCGGACAGCATCCCACTCGGGGGCGCGATCAGCGGGGTGAGCACCTTGTCGCCGTAACGGGCGCGCAGCGTCGAGCGCAGATCGCCGAGCCCATCCGCAAGTCCGAGCGAGACCGAGGTCTCCCCCGCCCAGTATTCGCCGGTGAAGAGAACCTCGTCGGCGCCCTTGAGACGCGCTCCCCTGCTTTGTTTCACAAGGTCGATGAAAATGGCGTGGATTTCGCGCTGTATCGCTTTCAGTCTCGCGACATCGTCGGGATTCTCGGCCAGAAACGGATCGAGCATCGCCTTGTGCTCGCCCGCGGTATAAAGCCGCCGCTCGACGCCGATCTTCTTGATCAATTCCTGAAGACCGAAAGAGCCGCCGACCACGCCGATCGATCCGAGGATCGACGACGGATCGCAGAATATTTCATCCCCCGCGCAGGCGATCATGTAACCGCCGGAAGCGGCGACATCCTCGACGAAAACCAGCACCGGCAGCTTTTTTTCGGTCGCAAGCTGCCGGATGCGCAAGTAGATCTGGCGCGACTGCACCGGCGAGCCGCCCGGCGAATTGATGAGGAGCGCCACGGCCTTCGCGTTTCCGATCGAAAAGGCGCGCTCGAGTACGCGCGCGACGCCCGCAAGCGACATTCCCGGGCGCAACGGCGTCACCGCGCCGATCAGCCCCGACAGTCGCACCACCGGAACCACGGCCGCGCCGCTCAGACGCGCCGGCATCCACTCCATCAATTTGTCGATCGGTGCCGGCCATCTCCGAGCCTCGATAGATTGTTCCGTCATGCCGTCACCTATTAACCGTTTGTTATCATGCGACTGTCATTGAACTGATGAAACACTTTTTGCAGTTCGGCCGTAACTAGGCCGCAACCACTCGGCAGAGCAAGTCATGAAAATTTACCTTCTGCTAGCGCTGATCGGTACCCTTTTGACCGCAATTCATTTCACATCCGCGCCAAAACAGAATTCGAAAACGCTCCCGCAATAGCGCCTGCGCGGGCAATCGGTGGTCGTTCAGGCTGTCGCCAGCAGCAATGCGGCCTTTCCTTGCAGGATATCCTGCACCTTTTGATGCGGCCGCCCCGATTCGTCGTTGAGGACCAACGCAGGCTCCAGGCGGGCAGGCGCTTTTCCACCTTTGACGGCACGCACCAGCACGCGAATGGCCGGTGACGTCACATCGGCGTGAACCGGCAGGATCGCCAAGCTGCCAAAACCGCGATCAAGTGTCGCAAGCACCTCGGCGATCTCATCCGCCCGCCAGATCATCACAAGCATGCCGCCGGTTTTCAGAAGGCGCCGGGCCGCGCGGACCCAGCCTTCGAGCGTAGCTGGGGTCGCGACATGAGCCGTCTCGCGCAACTTGTCCGGCGAAACGCGATGGCGCGCGGAATCGTTGAACGGGGGATTCATCAGGACGATTTCGGCGCTGTCGGGCTTCAGGCCGAGGGATACAAACGCGCTCGAGGCGGAAGTCACGTCGAGCGCGATGGTCTCGGCCGCAATCGCGTTGGAATTCGCGTTGCTGCGTGCAAGTTCGGCGAGCTTTTCGTCGATCTCGACCAGAACCAGCTTGATGCCCGAGACGCGCCTGGCGACCGCCAGGCCCGCCGCGCCAACTCCGGCACCAAGATCAACGACGCGATCGCCTGATCGCGCCGGCGTCGCTGCCGCCAACAGCATGGCGTCATGGCCGGCACGGTGACCGGATTTTGGCTGGCGCAGTCGCAGTTTCCCGCCGAGAAAGGCGTCCTCTGTCAACCCGTCCCAAAAATCATTCATCGGGCCGAAGCTCGTGGGCCAGGCCCGCATCGCGGAGAATCTGGCGGGCCTCGCGATTATCGTCCTCATGGACCAGAATCCGGCGCGGCAGGACCCCCAGCGAGCCCTCGATGATGCTCATGTTCTGATCCAGCACGAGGTGATGAATGTTGGCGCCATCAAGGAGCGCGCCGACGGCTGAAACCAGCACGATATCGTTGGTCCGAACCAATTCCCGCACCTTCAGCTCTCCTTTGTCGACCCGACCTCACGGTCCCGTCACGGCTGGTTGTTGCTTCGTACCCTTGCCGCGCCTGCCGGCTCTTTCTATGGTTATATCCAAAGCGTGGTGGTTCAGAAGTCCATATCGATGCTGGGGTATATTCGCGATGCGGATTTCCGAACCAAAGCCACATTAGATCAATAGTTTGCCAGTGTCCCTGGGATTTCCGAGGTTCGCAAACGAGAAGGCCGCAAGGCTTCGAAGTCTGGAATTTGAGACACTGGAGCGAAGCCGATCGGGCAAGTGTGGAGACCAGCGTGGCGGTTTCGGGCAAGTGTGGAGACCAGCGTGGCGGTTATTGTTCCCTTCGAGAGCCCTTCGGATGCTTCGATAGATCCGCTGGTTCAGCTGGTTGCCGCCGACATGCAGCGCGTCAACGCGACGATTCTGGCGCGAACCGGCTCGGAAGTCACCATGATCCCGGAGGTCGCAAACCACCTGATTTCGTCAGGCGGCAAGCGGCTGCGTCCGATGCTGACGCTGGCGATGGCGCACCTGGCCGGCTATTCCGGCGACGGCCACATCAAGCTCGCGGCTTCGGTCGAGTTCATGCACACCGCCACGCTGCTGCATGACGACGTGGTCGACGAAAGCGAAATGCGCCGCGGCAAGCTGTCGGCGCGCATGCTGTGGGGTAACGAAGCGAGCGTACTCGTCGGCGACTTCCTGCTCGGCCAGGCCTTCCGCATGATGGTCGAGGTCGGCTCGCTGCGCGCCCTCGACATTCTCTCCGCCGCAGCCGCAACGATTGCCGAAGGCGAGGTCATGCAGCTCGCCGCTGCGAAAAATACTGCCACGACCGAAGACGAATATCTCGCCGTGATTCGCGGCAAGACCGCCGAACTGTTCGCGGCCGCCTGCGAGGTGGGCCCGGCGATCGCCAACCGTCCGAAGGCTGAGCAGACCGCCTGCCGTTCGGTCGGCATGAATCTGGGAATCGCCTTCCAACTCGTGGACGACGTGCTGGACTATGGCGGCAAGTCCGCCAGGCTCGGCAAGAATGTCGGCGACGATTTCCGCGAGGGCAAGATCACGCTGCCGGTGGTGCTGGCGTTCCGGCGCGGCAACGATGTCGAACGCGAGTTCTGGATCCGGGCGCTGGAGCGCGGCGAAATCGGTGGCGGCGATCTCGACCACGCCGTCCGGTTGATGACCAAGCACCGCGCCCTAGAGGACACCATCAACCGCGCCCAGCATTATGGCGCGATGGCGGTCGATGCGCTGGCGCTGTTTCCGGCGTCTCCGATGAAAGCCGCGCTCGAGCAGGTGGTCGCCTTCTGCCTGGCGCGAACGCATTGATGCGGCTTGCTTCACCTTTCCACACAAGTGCGCAGAGGTGAGATGCGCGCGATGCGTCGAAGACTAGCCGAGCACGCCCGAATGTACCCACCAGGAGGGATGATCGAGCCGAATCTTCTCGGCCGCGCGTTGCGCCTCGAAGGTATTCTCGAAGATTGCAAAACAGGTTGCCCCCGAGCCGGACATCCGCACCAACCAGGCGCCGTTGGTGGCGCTGAGCGCCGCGATCACCTCGCCGATGACGGCTTGAATGCGCGTGGCCGGCACTTCAAGGTCGTTGGTACCGGCGGCAAGCGCTTCTACCCAATCTTCGACGGAGGCGCCCGGTTCCGGCCAGGCAATGGCCTGGATGACGTCGGCAACACCCACCAGCAATTCGCCGTGACGCAGGCCGAGCGCTGCAAACACGTCTTTTGTCGCCACGGGAACGCGGGGATTGACCAGCACGCAAGGAATTTTCGGCAAGGTCAGCGGCAGCAGCGTGTCGCCGACCCCCGTCATGACGCAGGCGTGCGAGGCCAGACAAACCGGCACGTCGGCGCCGGCTAGTTGCGCGACTTCGACGAGCCGCGAATCTTCGATTGCAAGACCGTTGGCCTGCGCCAGCAGTCGCAGGGCGGCCGCCGCATCGGCCGAACCGCCACCGATGCCGGCGGCGACCGGCAGCGCCTTGTAGAGCGTCAACTGGCCTGCCTTCAAATCCGGCACACGTTCGCCGAGCAACCGCGCGGCCTTGAGCACGAGGTTGTCGGCAGGCTCACCGCAAGCCTGGGCAAGTGGCCCGCTGATCTGCAGTTGCAGTTCTGGCCCGGGCGTAAGCGTCAGGCGGTCGGCGCAATCGGCGAACGCAACCACGCTTTCGAGGTCATGATATCCGTCGACCCGCCGCCCCACCACCCGAAGGGTCAGATTGACCTTGGCGCGACCCTCTTCGACGAGTGCAGAGGATTCGACAATCGCTTCAGGTGCTCGACCGGGCGTCATAACGAATGCAAAATCCGAGTAAGCCGCGCTGGAGTCAAGTTAGCCGCACTGGAATAGTGTCTTTAACTTCTGATGTTCAAAACCGCAAAATGCGACCAGCCTGCGCGCAGGCGGCGGCACCTCGCGCACCGGCCGCCGATCTTTCGAGCCTGCTAGCCGCCCTTGTCGTCTTCTTTCTTCTTGTCCGCGGAAGCCGCCGAGGAAGTGTCGTCGGGAAGCCCGTTTTCCATCTTGGCTTCGATCTTCGGCAGATCCTCCGGCTCCGGCTTCAGGTCGCGGGCGTGCGCCCACTGGAACTTGGCCTCCAGCGTGCGGCCAACGCGCCAGTAAGCGTCGCCGAGGTGGTCGTTGATGGTCGGGTCCTCGGGCTTGAGATCGATCGCGCGCTCGAGGTTCTTCACCGCGTCCTCATAGTTGCCGATGCGGTAATAGGCCCAACCGAGCGAGTCCACGATGTAGCCGTCATCCGGACGCTGCTCGACGGCACGCTTGATCATCTTCATCCCTTCGTCGAGATTGATACCCTGATCGATCCAGGAATAACCGAGATAATTCAGAACGTGAGGCTGCTCGGGCTGCAGCTCCAGCGCCTTGCGCATGTCCGCTTCCGCCATGCGCCACTGCTTTGAGCGCTCTTCGCAGATGCCGCGGTAGTAGTAATAGATCCAGGTGTTCTTGTCGGTGGTTGGCGGCAGGGCGTCGATGCCGCGCGAGTAGGATTGGGCGCAGTCGGCAAACTTCTTCCGGCCGCGCTCGACATTGCCGAGCGCCATGAGAGCCTCGAGATCCTTCGGATCTTCCGCCGTTATATTCTTCAGGATCCTGATCGCCTCGTCACTGCGATCGGCGGCGTCGAGGTTGATGGCAAGCTGAATCTGCGCGTTGCGCCGAAGCGGAGAACTGGCCGGCATGCGCTCGTAGATCTTGATCGCCATTGCCGGCTTTCTCACCGATTCATAGAGATCGGCGAGCGACAACAGCGCCATCGGATGGTTGGGCGCGAGATAGAGCGCAAGCTGCAAATAGACGAGCGCGAGGTCCTCGCCGCCACGGCGCGTCAAGGATGCGCCGATCCCGTACAACGCCTCGGCGGCGCCGCTCTGCGGGGAATCCACCAGCGGCAAAAGCTTCTTGCCGGCCTTGGTCTCGCGTAGGCCTTCCTGCACCAGCGGATGCCGCGGAAGCTTCTTGTCGAAAGCCTCATAGATCGCCGTAGCGGATGCTGAATCCTTGTTGCGCGAGAGCCAGCGCGCATAGTCGTCGGCCACGCGCAGCATGGAGTCCTCGAGCTTGTAGGCGCGCTCGAGGCGAACGCCGGCTTCCTTTTCCTTGCCGGCGAGTTCGAGGATCAACCCCGAATGCAGATCCTTGAAGATCGGGTACCATTCCGGACCCGTCAGCTTGTCGATATTGGCCACCGCCGTCTTGGTGTCGCCGGCGCCATAGGTGGACCAGGCCGAGAGCAAGGTGGCGACCAGATCCGTGATCGGCCCGCGGATCGACTGATTGATATTGGCCTGAGCGCTTGCGTATTTCTTCTGTTTCAGATCGCGCACGCCGATGACGAGGCGCGCAACGCGATTGTTCTTGTCCTGCGCGAGGATGCGGTCGGCAAGCTTGACAGCCTCGTCGATATCGCCGTCTGCGAGCGAGGAGATGAACGCCCGATCCAGCAGTTCGTTGTTTTTCGGATCGGTGCGAAGCGCCGAGCGATAGAAGGCGGCGGCCGAACTCGCGTCGCGCTCGACACTGGCATGGCGGGCGGCAAGATAGCTGCCCGATGTCGTCAGCGTCTTCAGGTCGCGGTTCGAGGGAAATTGCGCCGAGTTGTCGGAGGGATGTTCGGGCGTCTGCGCCGAAACCGAGCCAGGCAGGGCCAGCGCAGCGAAGGCAATGACGGCAATGGTCCAGCGATTGAAACGAGTGGAAAGCATCACGGTTCGCCTTGGCTCCAGGATTTACGGCAGGATGTTGTGATCAATCTCGACCGCGAGCCCAATCGGCTGGCATCGGAAGACGCGACAATGCCGCTTTTGCCGCTGAACCGCAAGGATAGGGGCAGGCCAATCGATCGGCATGGGACGGCCCCGGCCCACCCCGCCTCAAAACGCTTCCAGTATGGCGGGATCGTGGCCGCTGGGCGTTATGCCAACGCTCGCCTTGGGTTTCACCCGACATTCGTGCAAATCAGGCCTTCGGTCACGCAATCGTGGTCACATCGCCTCATAATTGGGCCCACCGCCGCCTTCGGGCGGTACCCATGTGATGTTGCCGTTGGGATCCTTGATGTCGCAGGTTTTGCAGTGGACGCAATTTTGCGCGTTGATCACGAATCGGGCACCCGACGTCTCCTCCACCCACTCGTACACTTCTGCCGGACAGTAGCGACCGGACGGACCGGCATAGATGTCGTGTTCGGAGGCCTTTTGCAGGTTCATGTCGGCGACCTTCAGGTGAACCGGCTGATCCTCCTCGTGGTTGGTGTTGGAGAGGAACACCGAGGAGAGCCGGTCGAAGGTCAGTTTGCCGTCCGGTTTCAAGGGCGTGATTGGCACATGATTTCTTGCAGGATCGAGCGTCTTGCGGTCGGGCTTGGCATGCGATTGCGTTCCGAACAGCGAGAAACCCAACGTGTTGCACCACATGTCGATACCGCCGAGCGCCACGCCGAGGATGGTGCCGAATTTCGACCACAGCGGCTTGACGTTGCGCACCTGGTACAGGTCCTTGCCCACCGCCGAGGCGCGCCAGGCATTTTCGTACTCTACCAGTTCGTCGTTGGCGCGGCCGGCTCCGAGCGCGGCCGTGACATGTTCGGCTGCGAGCATGCCGCTGCCCATGGCATTATGAACGCCCTTGATGCGCGGGACGTTGACAAATCCGGCCGCGCAACCGATCAGCGCCCCGCCCGTGAAGCTCAAGCGCGGCACCGACTGGTAGCCGCCCTCGGTGATGGCGCGAGCGCCATAGGCAAGCCGCTTGCCGCCTTCGAGCAGAGCGCGAACGGAAGGGTGGGTCTTGGATCGCTGGAATTCATCGAACGGCGAGAGATAGGGATCGTCGTAGTTCAGGTGCACGACGAAGCCGATCGCCACGAGATTGTTGTCGTAGTGGTAGAGGAACGAACCGCCGCCGGTCGAATTGTTCAGCGGCCAGCCGAAGGCATGCTGGATCAGGCCCTTGCGGTGCTTTGCAGGGTCGATCTGCCAGACTTCCTTGAGCCCGATGCCGAATTTCGGCGGCTCGGAGTTGGCGTCGAGGGAGAATTTCGCGATCAGCTGCTTGGTCAGGCTGCCGCGGGCGCCTTCGGCGAACAGCGTGTACTTGCCGAGCAGTTCCATGCCGCGCGTGTACGACGATTTGTGCGAGCCGTCCTTGGCAATTCCCATGTCACCGATCGCAATCCCGCGCACGGCGCCGTTGTCATCGTAAAGCACTTCGGCTGCAGCAAAGCCGGGATAGATCTCCACCCCGAGCGTCTCGGCCTTGCGCGCAAGCCAGCGGCATACATTGCCGAGCGAGCCGACATAGCAGTGATGGTTGTTCATGAGCGGCGGCATCATGAAATTCGGCAGCCGGATCGCGGAACCCGCCGTGTTCCAGTAGAACCGGTCTTCGGTCACTTTCGTCTTCAGCGGGCAATCGGAATCTTCGCGCCAGTCCGGAAACATCCGATCGAGCACGACCGGATCGATCACGGCACCGGACAGGATGTGAGCGCCGACCTCGGAGCCCTTTTCGACGACCACCACCGAAAGATCGGCGTTGAGCTGCTTCAGCCGGATCGCAGCGACAAGGCCGGAAGGACCGGCACCGACGATCACGACGTCGAATTCCATGGACTCTCGCGGGGGCAATTCTTCGGTGCTCATGGATCTGCTCTCAGGACCGGTACAAGGATCGTCTTGGTTGCGTTTGTTTCCGATTTTTGCGCGAAGAACAACCATGGAAATGCTGTTTGAGGCGTTTCGTTGCAACGCAATCCGGCCTACATTGCCGACAGCGCTTATCAAGCCTGCGACTTCGAACCGTGACGCCCGATCCCCTGCCCAGTGCTCATCAATTGCTCGCCTTTTATCTGGAGGCCGGGGTCGACTGTGCGCTGGCCGAGGAACCGGCCAACCGGCTGCACGATCCCGAGGTCGCGCCGAAAGAGGCGGCCAAAAATCCGGCTTCCCCAAGCTTGGAACAAGCAAGGCCGGTGAGGCCGGCGTTTGCTCCGGCTCCGGCGATGCCCGCCGAGCCGATGCCTTCGCCGGACGCAGCCATCGCGTCGGCGCGGGAGGCCGCACGCACCGCGCCGTCACTGGAGGCGCTGAGGAGCCTGCTTGAGACTTTCGACGGCTGTGCGCTGAAATCGACCGCGACACGCCTCGTGTTCGCCGACGGCAACCCTAAAGCCCGCATCATGTTTGTCGGCGAGGCGCCGGGACGCGAGGAAGACATCGAGGGGCTGCCTTTCGTCGGCCGATCAGGCAAGCTTCTGGATCGCATGATTGCGGCGATCGGGCTCGACCGCAACGCGGCCTACATCGCCAATGTGATTCCCTGGCGGCCGCCCGGCAACCGCACGCCGACGCCGCTGGAAACGCAGATCTGTCTGCCGTTCATCCAGCGGCAGATCGAACTGGTCGATCCGGACATCCTGGTAACGCTTGGAAACCCTTCGACGCAAACCCTGCTCGGGACGCGCGACGGCATCATGAAAACCCGCGGGCGCTGGCTCAACTACGACACCGGAACGCGCTCGATCCGCGCAATGGCCACGTTCCATCCGGCATATCTGTTGCGATCGCCGTCCTACAAGCGCATGGCCTGGCAGGATTTGCGCGCGATCGCCAAGGCGCTGGCGCAGACGACGCCATAGCAACACAATGTCATTCCGGGTCTATGCGAGCATAGCACCTGGAATCTCGAGATTTCCCGATGTGCAATTGCGCATCTGAGGTCTGGTCCTTCGGACCATCGCGGAATGACGTTATTACGCCGCTACGGCGGCTTCGGCCGCACGATCGCCCAGCCGATCCGCAGCAGCGGTTGGCGACCGTTGACAAGCCATTCGAATGACCGCGGCACTTCGGGCACGATGCCGGGAAACCGTTGCGCGATATCCGCGGGCGGCGTGCCCGACGTATCCGAGGCGCGCCATACCACCACGCCACCGGTTTCATTGAATTTGGCGGAGTTGGTCCAGGGCGTTCGCTGCGGGGTCGCGGCGAGAAACAAATGAGGACGATCGCGACTCAAGGTGATCAGTGTCGCTAGCTGCGCGTCGCCGCTCACCACGCGGAGCCGTTGGTTGGTACGCCGCTCGAAACTGTCGTCGAAGAATTGCGCGATGTCGGTGGCCGGCAGCGAGGTCACCACCTCCGCGCTGCTGGTCCATGGCGCAAAAAGTGTGATTGCGATTGCCGCCAGCGCCGGCGCGACGACAAGGGCCGCCCAGGCCGAACGCAGCACCCGCTGATGGCGCAGATGGATCAGATCGCCGCTCGCGACGATCGTCGCCAGTCCGGACAACATCAACGCGATGCCTGCCCCGCCGACGACGCGATCAAGGCCGAACAGGCCAGCAATGAGACTTCCCGCCAGCGCCGGCGCAACCGCGAAGAAATAGACAAAATCACGCGCAAAGCTGTCGACCGGAGGGCGAAAAATGATCGGGGCCTCTTCCGGATTGCGGGCGAGCCAGGTGGAATTGAGGGCCGCCAATACGACGATGCCGAACCCCGTAAACAGCAGGCCGCCAACGAGCGCGACCCAGTGCAGGACCCCGCCGCTCAAATCCGAGACCGCCGCCCCATGCGGCAAACCAGGCGCACCGGCCCGGATCAGCCAGACGAGATAGGGCAGCACCAGAACGGCGACGACGAGGAGTGCAAACAGCGGATCAAATGATTTCAGGACACGCCGTTCGCGCGCGGTTGCAACCGCAAATCCGACCAGCAAGGCGAGCAGCACAATCGCGGCCGAGGTGGTCAGCAGTAACAGTCCGGCGTCAATCGACCAGGCGAACCACGCATTGCGTCGGTTCTGGCCGATCAGCTGCCATGAATGAAGCAGCAAAAGCGCCCAGAGCGGGCATGCCAGCACCAATGGGCCGAACTCGAGGCCCGGCGAACTGAACGCCAGCACGGTCATGGTCAGGAGAACCGCGAGCACCGCCTGTTGCCCGCCGACAATGGCGCGCGCCAAAAGGTACAACGTCCAGAACGTTGCGACCGCACAGAGTTCGGCCAAGAGGTAAACGCCGAACATGTGATTGCCGGCGGCGCGGAAGGCAATATCGGCGAGCCAGAATGCCAGTGGGGGTCCGAGATCGGTGCCGACCTGATACTCGCGGCCAAAGGCTATCATGGTGGCGAGTTCGCCGGGCGGGCCGCGGTACAAAAGCATGGCCACGAACAGCCACAGCGCCGCCTGCAACAACACTACAAGCCAGACGACCAGCCGCGGCCGGGCGCGGATCAATTCGATGACCAGGGAGGTGAAACGCATGAGGGAGCAGGACCCGCCTTTGCCACGAGCTGACCGGCAGCAACGCTCCCTCTATCGCCCGAGACGCGCAGAAAATGCCCGCCCCACCATGAGGAACAACGCTTCGTCCTGGTCGATGCAAACGGTCTTAAAGCGCGCGAAGCGCCTAGGCAACTGCGTCACACCGCGGCGGGAATCCCGGATCGATCCTGCGCTGTAACGGCGAACAAATCGGGTTCGCGCCTGACCGTCCAGGGTTGATGTTTTTCCCGCGCCGCGATCACGGGCGCAAAGAAGCTGCGGTGATGGACGGAGGGACCGAGGCGATCAAGCGCCTCCAGATGTTCGGGCACGCTGTAGCCCTTGTGGGATTCGAACCCGTAGCCGGGACAATCCTGCGCGAGCGCGCACATCAGCCGGTCGCGGGTGACCTTGGCGATGATCGAGGCTGCCGCGATCGAGACAACCAGCCCGTCGCCGCCGATCACGGCTTCGCAGTCGCAAGGGGTGTCGAGCCGATCGCGGCCATCGACGAAAACGTGCTTGGGCATTTCAGGCAGCGACTGGACCGCGCGCTTGAGCGCCCAGAGTGAAGCCCGCAAGATATTGTCGCGGTCGATCCGCGCCCGCGAAGCAAAGGCGACCGCATAGGAAGCGGTCGCGCAGATTTCCTCGAACAATTCCTCGCGACATTCGGCGGTCAGCCGCTTGGAGTCATCGATTCCTTTCGGGATGCGCTTCGGATCGAGCACGACCGCGGCCGCCACAACCGGACCTGCGAGCGGGCCACGTCCGGCCTCGTCGCAGCCGGCCACCGGCCACACGCCACGCTTGATCAACGCGCGCTCGCGGCGAAAGCTCGGCGGCTTGACGTTGGCGGGCTTTGCCTCGCCGTTTCCAAATTTGTCCCGAATCATGGCCTGCGATCGTGCGCAAGCCTTGCCCCCGGCGCAACCTGGAACCGTCGGGTAATTCCCGCAATTTTTCGATTCCCGGCCGGTTTATTCCCTTAGAGCGCGCTTCAAAACAGGCTGAGCTGCTGCCCGCTGCGCTTCGGCCGGGCGAAATGATCGGTCGTCAGTTTCGAGCGCCGCTTGTTGAGGCCGAGCTTTTCGCAGGCGATCTCGAACCTTCGTCCGATCATCCAGGCCATGGGCCCGGTGCCCTTCATTCGCGTGCCCCACTGTGAATCATAGTCGCGGCCGCCGCGCATGTCGCGGATCAGAGTAAAAATGTGGCGATACCGATCGGGATAGTTGGCCATCAGCCATTCGCGGAACAGATCGCGCACTTCGAGTGGCAGGCGCAACAGAACGTAGCTCGCTTCCTTGACACCGGCATGCGCCCCCGCATCCAGAATCCGCTCGATCTCGTTGTCGTTCAGCGCCGGGATGACCGGAGCCACCATCACAGTCGTCGGAATTCCGGCCTCGGATAGTTGGCGGAGCGCCTCGAGCCGCCGCGGCGGCGTCGATGCGCGCGGTTCCATGGTGCGCGCGAGTTTTGCATCGAGCGTCGTCACCGAAATCGCAATTTTGGCGAGATTGCGTTTGGCCATCCGCGCCAGAATGTCGATATCGCGCGTCACCATCGCCGATTTGGTCACGATGCCGACCGGATGGCCGGCGCGGTCCAGCACTTCGAGGATGCCGCGCATGATCTTCTGCTCGCGTTCAATCGGCTGGTAAGGATCGGTGTTGGTGCCGATCGCAATCATGCGCGGCTCGTAGTCCTGGCTCGCCAGTTCCTTCTCGAGAAGCTGCGGCGCGTCAGGCTTGGCGAACAGCTTTGATTCGAAATCGAGCCCCGGCGACAGGCCAAGATAGGCATGCGTCGGCCGGGCGAAGCAGTAGACGCATCCGTGCTCGCAACCCCGGTACGGATTGATCGAACGGTCGAAGCCGATATCGGGAGAATCGTTTCGGGTGATGACCTTGCGCGAGGTATCGATCGCAACCGTGGTCTTGAACGGCGGAAGTTCCTCAAGGCTCTGCCAGCCGTCGTCAAAGGCAACGCGGGCTTCGGCCTCGAAGCGGCCGCTGACATTCGAATGCGCGCCCCGGCCACGCCGCCGTTCGCGATCGATCGCGACCGACAGCTCGGGAAAGGAAGGCGCACCCGCCGGGTCGGAGGGCGCCGTGACCGGCGGGTGCTTGAGGGCATTTGAGGATGCTCGGCTCATGGACCGAACATAGCATGACCTGAGAACAAATCAAGAACATGATGGACCGACCTCGCGGGGACCCGTGAGCCGGCCCCCGAGGCCGCAAAGGCCGCCGGGTAGCTGATTTGGATGTGACATGGTGATAACAGTTTCGAAGTTTTTGCCGTTGCGACATCAAAGGGCTCATGCTGAGCGTCATTATTCAAACCGAGGGCGCCGAGGGGCCTGCTGTCGCCACGCTTGCAGCGCTGGTGCCGGGCGCCGCCGCAGGGGTGATCTGCGAGGTGCTTCTGGTCGACCGCGCTGGCGCCAGTGCGATCGAGCGGGTCGCCGACGTCGCGGGCTGCCGGTTCCTGGCCGTTGACGGATCACGCGCCGCGGCGCTTGTCGCGGCCGCGCGCCAGGCCCGATCGCCATGGCTGATGTTTCTTCATGCAGGCGCGGTGCTGGAGGCCGGCTGGCTCGAGGAGACCACGCAATTCATCCAGCGCGTCTCCGGCAGCGAACGGCCGCGCGCGGGGATTTTTCGTTACGCCCGCTCGCCTTATGCCGAGACGGGTTTTCGCGAGGCTCTGAAATGGCTTGGGCGAATAATTGCCGGGCCCGGGGCCGATCAGGGCCTCGTGATCGCGCGCGACCATTACGAAAGGCTCGGCGGTCACGCGCCGGCCGCACGCCGCTCTGAAGCAAAATTGCTGCGGCAGCTCGGCCGTTCCTCGCTCACCTTGCTGCGCAGCCGGATCATCGTCGCCTGATCAATACTTGCCAAAGTCAAATAATTATTTGACAATGGCAAGCATCAAGGGTGACCCCGATGTCCCAGCCGAGTTGCAACGACGACCCGATCTCGGCGGTACGCGCCTTCACGCGTTTTTACACGACAAGGCTCGGCGTGCTCGACCAGCGACTGCTGAAAAGTCCGTTTTCGCTGAGCGAGGCGCGCGTGCTTTACGAACTGGCGAACCGGGAAAACCCTTCCGCGAAGGCGATTGGAACCGAACTGGGTCTTGATGCCGGTTATCTCAGCCGCATTGTCCGGAAATTCGAAGAGGACGGGCTGATCAGGCGCAAACCATCGCCTGCCGATCGGCGGCAATATCGCCTGAGCCTCACCGCCACAGGACGGCAGAGCTTTGCCAAACTCGATCGCCGTTCACATGCCGAAGTAGGCCAGATGCTCGCGAAATTGTCAGACAGCGACCGCCAACGCCTCACCGCTGCCATGGCCACGATCAAGCGGCTGCTCGGATCCTCCACCGCGTCGCCCGCGATCCTGCGCGAACCGCGGCCGGGTGACATGGGTTGGGTGGTGCAAAGCCATGGCGCATTCTATGCGAGCGAGTACGGCTGGGACGCCTCCTTCGAGGCGCTGGTCGCGGAGATCGCGGCGAAATTCCTGCACTCCTTCGATGCGTCACGTGAACGCTGCTGGATCGCCGATATCGACGGCATGCAGGTCGGGTCGGTTTTCCTGGTCCGGGAAAGCGACGAGGTCGCAAAGCTGAGATTGCTGCTGGTCGATCCGGCCGGACGCGGACAAGGCCTGGGCCGGCGGCTGGTCGGCGAGTGCATCGCCTTTGCGCGCGCCTGCGGCTATCGCAAGATCACGCTGTGGACCCAAAGCATCCTTTTGGCAGCCCGCAACATCTACCGGGATTCGCGTTTTGTGCTGGTGAAAACCGAGCCGCACCGCAGCTTCGGCCAGAGCCTGACAGGCGAGACCTGGGAAATGAAGCTCTAGTTGCCGTCAGTTCGGGTCGGCCTCGGGATCATTGTCTTCGGAGCCGCCCGCAGCCGGCTTCTGCGGCGGTGACGGCCGCACCGAAAGGAATTTCACACCATAAGTCTTGGCGCGACGCCAAACGACTTCGCAGAATTCGCGTTTTGGATGATCCGGCACGAGCGCCAGTTCAAAACTGTCGCCGACATCCATTGCATCATCGGTCGCGATCCTCGCGCCGCCGGGCGACACGTCCAGGATGACGCATTGGCGCTTGGTCATGCCGTCGTCGACCGAAATCCAGGCCGGCTTCTTGTGCAGTTGCCGTCTGGGTTCGCGCTGGACCCTTGTCCTTGGCTCAACAATCGTCATGGTGACCATCCGTCGCCGGACCTGCCGGCCCGCGATCGGCTCGATGCCCGTTAAATCAGGCCACCAGACTGAGGCCGACGTCGTAAGGTTCCGTTAGGGAATTGCCTTGAAATTTATCGATTCCAGGCCTACCCGGCGCCTTCAGGCCGACGCGCCCTAGTGGAGTGGATTTGACGTTCGCTACCCACCTGGCCGCGAGCTCGTAAGGCGAATGTCAAATCCAAAACTCCACTAGAATCTTATGTTTGCTAGTGGTCTTTTGATTCTAACATTCGCAAAGGTGTCTCCTGAGATGGGATGCGAATGTCAGAATCAGACCACTAGGCCTTCGGGCGGCGCAGATGTTCGTCCAGCCGCGGCATGATCTCGACGAAGTTGCACGGCCGCGTGCGGTAATCGAGTTGCGCTGCGAGAATGCCGTCCCAGCCGTCGCGGCAGGCGCCCGGCGATCCCGGCAGACAGAATATAAAGGTGGCGCCGGCGAGGCCCGCGGTGACGCGGCTCTGGATCGTGGACGTGCCGATCTTGGCGTGGCTCAGCATGTGAAACGCAACCGAGAAGCCCTCCATCCGTTTTTCGAACAGCGGCTCGATCGCTTCCGGGGTCACGTCGCGGCCGGTGAAACCCGTGCCGCCTGTCGTGATGACGACGTCGACGGCGGGATCGCCGATCCATTTTTTGACGAAGATGCGGATCGCATCGATATCGTCGGCGACGATTTCCCGTCCCGCTAGCCGGTGGCCTGCGGCCACGATCCGCTCCGCCAACGTGGTTCCGGATTTGTCATCCGCAAGCGAGCGCGTGTCCGAAACCGTCAGCACCGCAATATTGAGCGGCACGAATTGCTTCGAGTCCTCGGTCGGCATTACGATCTACTATACTCCCCCGCCAAAGGTGTTGCAGGCCTGCACCGTGCCCTGCTGGAAGCCGGTCATGAACCATTGTTTTCTCTGCGCGGCCGAGCCGTGGGTGAAGGAATCCGGAACCACCCTTCCCGTCGTCTGCCGCTGCAGCGTATCGTCGCCGATCGCAGCCGCCGTCGTCAGCGCGGCATCGATGTCGCCGGCCTCGAGGAAGCCGGGACGCTTCTTTTCCTCACGGTTGACCCACACTCCCGCCAGACAATCGGCCTGCAATTCGACCTTCACCTGCAGCGCATTGGATTCGGCCTTGCTGCCGGCCTGCTGCTGCAATCGCGTCACGCGCGGCAGGATGCCAAGAAGATTCTGGACATGGTGCCCGGCCTCATGGGCGATGATATAGGCCGCGGTAAACTTGCAGGCATTGCCGGAACAACCCCGAAACCTGGTCTCGACCTCGCGGAAAAACCCGGTATCGAGAAAGATCTGCTTGTCGGGCGGACAGTAGAACGGGCCCATCGCCGACTGCGCCATGCCGCAGCGCCCGCCGTTGGTGGCATTGCGAAACAGCACGATTTTTGGACCGGTATAGTTTTGCCCCGAGGCCTGGAAGATCTCGCTCCAGCGGTCATCGATCTCGCCGAGGATGCCGGAGATCATGCTACCCATCTCGTCGGTGGGCGCGCCGCGCTTGACGTTCCCGGACTTGCGATCGGTCTGATAGCTCGGGGCCTGGCTGCCGCCGGAGAGAATCTCCGCCCCGCCGATCAACAGACGCGGATCGATTCCGAGCGCATAGCCGATGATGCCGAGGACAAGGATGGTGCCGATGCCCAGGCCACCGCCGCCCATCGGCAGACCAAAGCCACCGCCCATTCCGCCGCCGCCCATTCCGCCGCCGTCGTCGCGGCGATCCTCGATGTCCTCGCTGCGGCGAAAATCATCGTAACGCATGGCCCGTTTTCCTCATTCCAACTAATGCATCAGCTTTCGCGGTATCCGTGCAGCGACAGCAAAAATTTTGCAACGTTCGATTAATAACCCGCCCGGTAAAAATTGCCTAGTGCCGCCGATCTGAAGCGGATGCGACATTCGCTCCCACGCCGACGGGAAGCGACTGTCAAATTAAGTGTACGGCCGTGAAAAAATTACCGGGTTAAGTCGATTTTTACTTTGCTTGGTCAATGTATCGCCAGTCGGTTGTTTAGTCCCGCGTCGCCGACAGCGTCGCCTGAGTCAGAGTTTTTGAGTCATGGTTGTGTCGCGTCGCGGGGCGTCTGCAAGGGCGTCCCGCACCAAATTCGAGTCCTTTACCGATTGCCGTATCATCGTAGGCGATTGCGTCGCCGAGATGTCAAGATTATCGCCAGGTTCGGTCGACCTGGTGTTTGCCGATCCGCCCTACAATCTGCAGCTCAAGGGCGATCTGAAGCGTCCCGACGAATCCCGCGTCGATGCCGTCAACGACGACTGGGACAAGTTTTCATCCTTTGCGGCTTACGATGATTTCACCCGCGCCTGGCTGCTGGCGTGCCGCCGCGTCATGAAACCGTCGGCGACGATCTGGGTGATCGGCTCCTATCACAATATATTCCGCGTCGGCGCGATGATGCAGGACCTGGGCTTCTGGGTTCTCAACGACATCGTCTGGCGCAAGAGCAACCCGATGCCGAATTTCCGCGGCCGCCGTTTCACCAATGCGCACGAGACCATGATCTGGGCGGCACGCGACGAGAAGGCGAAGGGCTATACCTTCAATTACGAAGCCTTGAAGGCCGCCAATGAGGACGTGCAGGCGCGTTCGGACTGGCTGATCCCGCTCTGCACCGGCGAGGAGCGGCTCAAGGACAAGGATGGCAGGAAGGTCCATCCGACCCAGAAGCCCGAAGGCCTGCTGGCGCGCGTCTTGCTGTCGTCGTCGAAGGCCGGCGATCTCGTGATCGATCCGTTCAACGGAACCGGCACCACCGGTGCGGTCGCCAAACGCCTCGGTCGCCGCTACATCGGATTCGAGCGCGACAAGACCTATGCGGCGGCGGCCGAAGCGCGCATCGCCGCGACCGAACCGCTGCCGGAAGCAACGCTGGCGCCGTTCATGACCGCACGCGAGGCCCCTCGCGTTGCGTTCTCCGAACTGATCGAGCGCGGCATGATTTCACCCGGCACACGGCTGGTCGACGCCAGGAAACGCCATGGCGCGCTGGTCCGTGCCGACGGCGCCATCATGCTTGGCGACAAGGTCGGCTCGATCCACCGCATCGGCGCCGTGGCGCAAGGCGCGGAAGCCTGCAACGGCTGGACCTTCTGGCATATCGAGACCAAAAAGGGGCTGAAACTGATCGACGAGCTGCGCGCCGAGATCCGCAGCCAGATGGCTGCGGGCTGAGTCTATCTTTCATCTTCAATTGTCAAACAGCCACTTCGCTGTCGTCCCTGTGAACTCAGGGGACCCATAACCACCGGCCTTCGTTGTTGAGTAAGTGGTAGCCCCTGCGTCAATCAAAGTGGTTATGGGTCCCGGATCGCGCTCGCTCTGGACAACGCTGCGCGTTGCCAGGGGCTCGCTTGTCCGGGACGACCTCCGATTCGATTTTCAAACAGCTTGCTTTCGTCATTCCGGGGCGATGCGAAGCATCGAACCCGGAATCAATTTCGCCATTGTTGTGGTGCCATGGATTCCGGGCCTGCGCCTTTCGGCGCATCCCGGAATGACGAAAGCACCAGAGGCGCTTCCTTTCAGCCACGCCTTCGCGTTCCCGCAGGCATAAATGACCCAGGTTGTGCCAAATCTCACCCTCTGCCAACAGAGGGCGCAGGGAATGCCGGGCGCTCGTTGCGCCCGCAGCCTTGTGTGCGAAATGAAAAAGCACACAAGCGTAGTCACCACGGTCACACCGGAATCGCCCGGCATTCCCCGCGCAATGGTTTTAACGGCTTATAGCGCGCTCTCCCCGGTGACCGGGCTTTCTTGCCACCGTCGCCTGCAGCTTTCGCCGCCAACTTGATGCCAGCGTCGGGGCATCAGGACCACACGATTTCGCCGTCCGCAAGCCGCGCTCTCGTCAGTAGCGCAGCCTGCGTCCACCGCATCCCGCGCCCAACGTTCGTGACGATCGCGAAACGCCCCTCTTATCGGGCGCGAGACGTGCGAATCGATAAGCTGTTTCTACCAACCCGCGAAGCGAATTTTTTTTCGAAAGAGGGCTGGACGCGACGGGCAAATCAGTGCCGTAGAGCCGTAGGGTGGGCAAAGCGATCGCGTCCGCGGCAGCTCAACGCGCGAGGGCCGAAGCGTGCCTGCCACAATCAGGCAGCGTGAATGTCGATGGTGGGCACGCTTTGCTTTGCCCACCCTACATTTCCCGAATCCGTCATGCGATTGAAGCTTGTGGCTGTGGGCATGTGGGCAACACGCAAGGGTTGTCTAGCCCTTTAATTACCCGTAGCTTGTGGTGATATGCCGTTGCGTCGAGGAGAAATTTCCATGTCTTCTTCCACATCTGCGGCGTCGAACGATACGTGCGAGATCTACGCATCGCTCGAGCGCCTCGTCAACGCGGTCAACGCCAATGATTTGGACGGCATCATGAAGTACTATGTGCCCGACAATGTCCCCGGCGAAACGCTGGTCGTCTTCGACGGCATTCCCCCGCGCCAATACGTCGGCGCAGCAGCCTTTCGCCAGGACTGGGCGAACTTTTTGGCCACATACCCAGGCGGCGTTCGTGCCGCGGTCAGCGGTTGGAAAAGCGAGTCCGAGGGCAACCTCGCATATGGGCGCTTCTTCTTCAGCGTCACGGGTACCACCAAGGATGGCAACCCCCTGGATTTTACCCTTCGCATTACCGACGTCTACAAGAAGATCAACGGCAATTGGCTCGCCATCCACGAGCACGCCTCTTGGCCCGTGAACCTTGCGACCCGCGTGGCGGACCTGAGCTCATCGCCCTGACACAAGCGAGAGCCGTAGAGCTGTAGGTGGGCAAAGCGATCGCGTCCGCGGCAGCTCAACGCGCGAGGGCCGAAGCGTGCCTACCACAATCAGGCAGCGTGAATGTTGATGGTGGGCACGCTTCGCTTTGCCCACCCTACATCTACTGGTATGTCATGTCCTTCAGCGTAAACTTGCACTTCACGCCCAAAGGACCCAGTACATCGTTCGCGGCAGCCCGTAGGAAGGACTGGCGTCTTCGCGTAATCCGCCATTACGTCATCGAGATCGGATTACGCCTTGCGGCTCATCCGCCCTACGCTTGCTGTCCCATCTTCAATTTTCTGGCACTCCTCACGAACTCGTCGGTTGCGTACCTTCCCGAATTTGAGCATGGACATTGCGTTCGTGGCCTTTGCCGCCGCGCCAGATTTTCCGCGTCCACAACAACAAAGGGAGATTTTTGAATGCTCAAGTTCTACTTCAACGGTGCGCCCAATCCGAACAAGGTCGCTCTGTTTCTGGAGGAGTCCGGCCTCCCCTATAAACTGGTGCCGGTCGATACCCGCAAGGGAGACCAGTTCAAGGCGGAATTTTTGAAGATCAATCCGAACGGCAAGGTCCCCGCGATCGATGACGATGGGGTGTTCGTTTTCGATAGTAACGCGATCCTGATGTACCTTGCCGAGAAGACCGGCAAGTTTCTGCCCGCCAATACGCCGAAAAACCGTGCGCAGCTTTTTTCCTGGCTGATGTTCATCGCAACGGGCTTGGGGCCCTATTCCGGGCAGGCCGTGCATTTCAAGCACTTCGCGCCGAAAGACCTGGATTACGCCCACAACCGCTACCAGTTCGAGGCGCATCGCCACTACGGCGTTCTCAATGACCATCTTGCGGGCAGCCGCTACATGGTCGATGACAGCTATACGGTCGTTGACATGGCCTTCTGGGGCTGGGCGCGGATGGCGCCTTTCGTGCTTGGCGATGACGTGTTCGCAAAATATCCCAACGTGAAGCGCCTGCTCGACGAGGTCTCGGCGAGGCCGGCCGCCATTCGCGCCGTCGCGCTGAAAGACAAGTTCACCTTCAAGACCGAAACGGACGACGAGGCCCGCGGCTTCCTGTTCCGCCATCTCAAGACCAGGGCGGCCTGAACATCCGACCGGTCATTCCGGGGCACTTCGAAGAAGCGTAGGGTGGGCAAAGCGCCAGCGTGCCCATCGGTCACGGCACGATCTCAGCGAGGTGGGCACGGCGCAAATACGCCTTTGCCCACCCACGCAACTGCTGGTCATTCCGGGGTGGCGCAAAGCCGAACCCGAAATCTCGCGCCACAACCTCCAGATTCCGGGTCCGCTCGCTTTGCGAGCGTCCCGGAATGACGGGTCAGCCGGCCGCCGCGCCGTGCGGAAACTTTCCCAGCGCCTTTTCGGTCAGCACTGAGTCGCAATATTCCCTGATTTCCCTGATCTTGCCGCCCTCCAGGCGATACACCAGGCAATAGTCGTTGTCATAGCGCAGGCCCTCCCGCGTGACATTGTCGCCTTTGGCTTCCACCACGACAAAGTCGCCATCGGCGATAAAACGAAAAGCGATCGTGCGCGTCCGCTCCGCCAGCCGCGAACGAACATGACCGTGCAGGTCGTTCATGATCGACTGCTTGCCGGCAAAAGTTCGCGACCACGAATATTGCCCCGTCACCACCCATTTGGCGTCCTCGGCAAGGCTGGCGACGAACAGCGCGCGATCGCGCACTGCCGGATCGGGGTTGGCAGCGGCGGCGAAAATCTGTTCGATCAGTTTCTTGTTGCTGGCGGTATCGCTCATGACGGCCTCTTCGTTTGGGGAAATGCCGCCGAATATCGCAACGCGATCGTCATTCTTCCAATCGATATGAAATATGATATTTATTCGTTTCATGAATTTGAATTCGCTTGACCTCAATTTGCTGGTCGCGCTGGACGCGTTGCTCAAGGAAGCGAGCGTCAGCCGCGCGGCGATGCGGGTCGGCCTGTCGCAGCCGGCGGCGAGCCACGCCCTGCAACGACTGCGCGATGTGCTTGGCGATCCCTTGCTGGTTCGGGTCGGCGCCAAAATGGAATTGACGCCGCGGGCGCAGGCCTTGCGCGGGCCACTGGCGCAGACGCTCGATCAGGTGCGCGGGCTGTTTCTGCCGGACGAATTCGACGCCTCGCGCAGCGAGCGGCATTTCCGGTTGATGATGCCCGACCTCGCGGTCGAGCTGTTGATGCCGCCGCTGATGGAGAAGGTGACGAAACAGGCACCGGGCGTGACCATCGACGTGGTGCCGTGGCGGGGACCCGCGATCTTCACCGCGGAATTTGCCCGCACCATCGATCTCGTGATCTCGATCGGCGACGCCTTCAAGGGTTTTCACCGTCAGCGCCTTTATACGGACAGCGACGCGCTCGCGGTGCGTCGCGGTCATCCCGTCGGCGCCAAACTGAAAAAACGCGAAGCTTTCCATGGCGCGCGGCATGTTGCGGTGGTAATCCGCGGCCAGAACGAGGATCTCATCGACCGCTGGCTGCATACCAAAGGCATTGAGCGGCGGATCGCGCTTGTGGTGCCCGGCTATATCGAGGCGCTGCACGTGGTCGCCCGCACCGACCTCGTCGCTTTCGTGCCGCGCCGGCTGATTGCCGCGCTGGCAAAGCAATTGTCGTTGCAAACGGTCACGCCGCCGCTCGATCCCGGCATCGACGAACAGCACATGTTCTATCCGACCAGGGCGCAGTTCGATCCCGGATCGATCTGGTTGCGCCGATTGATGTTGGAAACCGGACGTGGGCTGGCTACGCCGACAGCCCGTGCGCGATCACCTTGCGCATGACATTCGGCAACGCTTCTTCCTTCAGCGCAGCGATGCTCACCCAGCGCATGCCTTTCGGCGCGCGGCTGCGCGAAGGTACGGCGGCGGTATAGACCACAAGCTGCAAGGGAAAATGCGTGAATACATGACTGACCACGCCTGCCTTGCGGTGCCAGCGCGTCATATGCTTCAGCGCAGGTGCCTGGCTCAATGCCGCGTCGTCCTCCTGCGCGACGAGCCAGTGCGAGGTCGGCACTTCGGTCATGCCGCCGAGCAAGCCTTTTTCAGGACGGCTGCGGAGCAAAAGTTCGTCGCCACGCCGGACCACGAACGCCGCGCCGCAGCGCAATTCGCCGGATTTCTTTGGTAACTTGCGCGGAAAAGTCTCCGGGTCGCCGCGCACGCGCGCCGCGCAGTTGTCGTTGAGCGGACACAGCGCGCAGGCCGGCCTTTTCGGGGTGCAGATCGAGGAGCCCAGATCCATCAGCGCTTGCGCGATGTCGCCGGCGCGAGACTCCTCGTCGACGGCGCGAGACTCCTCGTCGCCAGCGCGAGACTTCTCGTCGCCGGCGCGGGACTCCTCGTCGCCGGTGGAGGCTTCGCCCAGCAAGGTTGCAGCGAGTTTGCCGATCAGCGGCTTTGCCTGTGGCAACGGTTGGTCAACGGCATAAAGCCGCGACACGACGCGTTCGATATTGCCGTCGACCGGCATGGTGCGCCGGCCAAACGCAATCGCGGCAATCGCGGCTGCGGTGTAAGGACCGATCCCCGGCAAGCCGCGCAAGCCTTCCTCGGTGTCCGGAAACACCGCGCCGTAGTGGCGCAGAACCGTGACGGCGCAGGCGTGAAGATTGCGCGCACGCGAATAGTAGCCGAGCCCCGCCCACATCCGTAACACGTCATCGAGCGAGGCCGATCCAAGAGCTTTAACGTCCGGCCAGCGGGCGAGAAATTTCGCAAAGTACGGACCTACCGTTTTGACGCCGGTCTGCTGCAGCATGATCTCGGAAAGCCACACCGCGTAGGGATCCGGGTGCGCGCCTTTTGGCGCTCGCCACGGCAGCATCCTGCGGTGGCGGTCGTACCAGGAAAGGAGCAACGCCGGGCGCGTGGCGACCCCGGGCTCGCAATCCGGCAGAGGGGGTTTCTTTCGCCTGACGGGCGCACCTGCTAGGGTCATGTGGCCTTATAACGTCATCCAAGGGATGGACCGAAGGTCCCGGGGCGGAATATCACGAGGAAAATTTCGCAAACTTCTTCGCGCATTTCCTGCTCCGCCTGGAACATGAAGAGCCCATGGCCAAACCCGGTCCGATCTCGGCAAAGCCGCTCTCTGTCCTGCTCAGCGACGTCTTTTCCGACGCCTATGCGCGTCAGGGGTTTGCGGCGCGCGAGCTCGTCACGCGATGGGCTGAAATTGCTGGCGCGGAAATCGCCGCCCATTGCGAGCCGCTGAAACTGCAGTGGCCACGGCCGGTGGAAGGCCAGCCCCAGGAGGCGGCGACGCTCGTGCTGCGGGTCGAGGGCCCGATGGCGCTGGAAATCCAGCACGCTTCCGACGTCATCCTGGAACGCGTCAACCGATTCTTCGGCTGGCACGCGGTAGGCCGCCTGGCGCTGCGGCAAGGTCCGTTGTCGCGGCGGCAAGCAGGCCCTGGCAACCGCGAACCGGATCAGGGCGAGGTTGAGGAAGTCGCAAAAACCCTGTCTTCGATTGAGGATGAGGCGTTGCGGGCCGCGCTGGCGCGACTCGGTGCTTCAATCAAGCGAAATTGAGCCCACCCCCAACTCTCGCAATTGCTACCCGCCATTGCCACATTGCCGGTTTCGAGCTAGCCAACGGTTCTTTCGGCGTGAAAGCGCCAATTTCAGGAGCAGATCTTGATCATCACGCGTCGCGCCTTTACCGCTGCCCTGTCGCTGAGCGGACTTGCCGTGCTTGCCGGGTTCCCGCCGCTGCGTTTGATCGCGCAGGCGATGGCACAAGGCGCAGCCGACGTGGCCAAGCCGATGTCGCTCCCGGACATGGCGCTCGGGCCGGCAAATGCGCCGGTGACCATCACTGAATATGCGTCGATGACCTGCCCGCATTGCGCGGCCTTCAATGATGCCGTGTTCCCGAAGATCAAGGCGGCCTATATCGACACCGGGAAGATCCGCTACGTGTTCCGCGAATTCCCTCTCGACATCAAGGCCGCGGCCGGCTCGATGCTGTCGCGCTGCATCGCAGGCGGCGATTCCGCCAAATACTTCGCGGTCACCGACCTGTTGTTCAGGCAGCAGGGCGACTGGGTGGTGAAGAACACCACGGAGTCACTGAGCCGGATCGGCAAGCAGGCGGGCCTCAGTCAGCAGCAGGTCGAGGATTGCCTCAAGGACCAGTCGCTGCTCGACAAGATCGTGGCGGACCAGAAATACGCTTCCGAAGTGCTGAAGGTCGATTCGACGCCGACCTTTTTCATCAATGGCGAGAAGATCAAGGGCGAAACCTCGTTCGAGGAATTCGACAAGCGGATCAAGGCGCTGCTGAAGAGCTGATTCGTTTGCGGCCTTCGCGCGGAACCAAAAGGCCGCTTAAGCCAAGCACAATCCTCAATAATTTGGCCGAAATCCCATGGGAAAAGCGGTCACCGCCGGGTTGCGCTGCGGCCCCCTGCTCGCCATTGTCGGCGCCCGAAGTGCCGCCGCGAGCGAGTAGCCCAAACACCGACATTGCCTTCTATGGTATTGTCCCGGCAGGGAGATTCGCGCCCTGCCAACAGAGAATCCGTGCCCATGAAACTGACCCGTCTTCGCCTCCACGGTTTCAAGTCGTTCGTTGAACCGACTGATTTCGTCATCGAACCCGGCCTCACCGGCGTGGTCGGTCCGAACGGCTGCGGCAAGTCCAACCTGGTCGAGGCGCTGCGCTGGGCGATGGGCGAGACGTCACACAAATCGCTGCGCGCCTCCGACATGGACGCGGTGATCTTCGCCGGTTCCGGCAACCGCCCCTCGCGCAACCACGCCGAGGTGATGATGACGATCGACAATTCCGATCGCTCCGCACCGGCCGCCATGAACGACCGGGAGATTTTGGAAATCTCGCGGCGGATCGAGCGCGAGGCGGGCTCGGTCTACCGCATCAATGGCCGAGATGTGCGGGCGCGCGACGTGCAGCTTCTGTTCGCCGACGCCGCCACCGGCGCGCGTTCGCCGGCGCTGGTGCATCAGGGCAAGATCGGCGAGATCATCCAGGCCAAGCCCGAGCAGCGCCGCCGCGTGCTGGAAGATGCCGCCGGCGTCGCCGGACTTCATGCGCGCCGGCATGAGGCCGAATTGCGCCTCAAGGCCGCCGATACCAATCTTACCCGGGTCGAAGACGTCATCGGGCAACTGGCCGGACAAATCGACGGCCTGAAGAAGCAGGCGCGGCAGGCCATTCGCTATCGCGAGGTGGCAGCCAAGGTCCGCAAAGCCGAGGCGCTGCTGTTTCATCTGCGCTGGATGGAAGCCCATGCCGGCGTGGCCGAGACGACGACGACGCACGGGCATGCCGTGCGCGAGATGGCCGAACGCACCCGCGAGCAGGCCGAGGCCGCGCGCATCCAGGCGGTTCGCGCTTCGGAATTGCCGGCTTTACGCGAGGCCGAGGCCCGCGCCGCCGCCGGCCTTCAGCGCCTCACCAATGCGCGCGAAATGCTCGACCGCGAGGAAGAGCGCGCCAGGGAACGCGTCACCGAACTCGACCGCCGCCTGACGCAGTTCTCCTCCGACATTTCTCGCGAGCAGCAGCAGGCCGCCGACGCGCAAGTGGCGCTGCAGCGGCTCGACACCGAAGACGCCGAGTTGAAGAACGAGATCAGGTCGCGCGTCGAGCAACGCAGCGGCGTCGACGGACGCGTATCCGAAGCGGAAGCGACGCTGGCCGCCGCTGAGCGGCTGTTCGCCGAATTGACCACGGCGCTTGCCGACCTCAGCGCCAGGCGCAATCAGCTTGAAGACAACGTACGCACCCACGGCGAGCGGCTGGCGCGGCTCGATCACGACATTGCCGATGTCGAGCGCGACGAAGAGATGCTGGCGCAGGAGACGAGCGGACTTGGCGACCTTGCCGCGCTTTCCGCCGCGATGGAGGCCGCGCAGCAAGGCCTCGCGCAGTCGGAGGCCACAGCGCAGGCGAGCGAAGCGGCTCACGCCGCCGCACGATCGAAGCTGGAGGCTGCGCGCCCGCCGCTGAACGAGGCCGACAAGCGCGTGCAACGGCTCGAGACCGAAGCGCGCACGATCTCGAAACTCGTCAACGTCGCGACCAAGAACCTGTGGCCTCCCATCATCGACGGCATCACCGTCGCCAAGGGCTACGAGAAGGCGCTTGGGGCGGCGCTCGGCGACGATCTCGATGCGCCCGTCGATCCCTCGGCACCGATGCGCTGGACCAATGCCGGCGTAATCGATGGCGATCCTGCACTGCCCGATGGCGTCGTGGCGCTGCCGGCTCATGTCCAGGCGCCGATCGAACTGGAGCGGCGCCTGGCACAGATCGGCATCGTGGCGCGCGAGCGCGGCGCGGAGCTGGTTGCAAAGCTCAAGACCGGCCAGCGGCTGGTATCGCGCGAAGGCGATGTCTGGCGCTGGGATGGATTCGTCGCGGCCGCGCATGCACCGACCGGGGCCGCGCGCCGCCTCGCCGAGCGCGCCCGGCTCGTCGACATCGAGCACGAACTGGATCAGGCCCGTGTCGATGCGAGCGCCAAGCGGCAGGCGCTCGAGGCCGCCGAGGCCGAGCTCAGATCCGCTTCAAGCGCGGAATCCTCGGCGCGCGAAGCCTGGCGTGCCGCGCAGCGCGAAGCAGACAGCGCGCGCGAACGTCATGCTGCGACCGAACGCGAGATCAATCGCCACGCCGCACGCGCCTCGGCACTGACGGAGGCCCGTACCCGCCTCACCTCCGACCGCGGCGAAGCGCACGGCGCGCTCGAGGCGGCGAATGTGGCGCTCGCAGAGTTGTCAGCCAGTCTCCCCCTCGAAACCAAGCTCGCGGAGGTTCGAACCGGGATCGACGGCTGCCGGCGCGTCGCGGCACAGGTGCGGGCCGAAGCCCAGGCGCTGGCGCGCGAGGCCGAGCTTGCCGACCGCCGTCTGCATGCGATCACCGCCGAGCGCGACGAGTGGCAAAACCGAAAAGCAAGCGCCGTCTCGCAGATCGAGACCATCGAAGCCCGCATCGGCGAGGTCAAGGCCGAACGCGCCGAGCTCGAGAACGCGCCCGCAGTATTTGCAGAAAAGCGCCGCGCACTGATCAACGAAATCGAATCGGCCGAAAACGCACGCCGTCTCGCCGCCGACGCCCTCGCCACCGCCGAAAACGTCATGGCCGAGACCGATCGCGCCGCCAAGATTTCGCTCGAGGCGCTGTCGGGCGCGCGCGAGGCTACCGCTCGCGCCGAAGAACGCATGGAGAGCGCCAGGCGCCGCCTGATCGACGTCGAACGCGAAATCCATGACATGCTGGAAATCGAACCGCAGGCGGTGGCCGGCCTTGCCGAGATCGAGCCCGGCGCGGAACTGCCGCCGCTCGCCGAGATCGAGGAAAATCTCGAAAAGCTGCGTCGCGACCGCGAGCGGCTCGGCGCGGTCAACCTGCGCGCCGAGGAAGAACTGCGCGAGGTCGAGACCCAGCACGCCACGCTCACCACCGAGCGTGACGATCTGGTGGAAGCCATCAAGCGATTGCGCCAGGGCATCCAGAGCCTCAACCGCGAAGCCCGCGAGCGCCTGCTGGCCTCGTTCGAAACCGTCAACGGCCACTTCAAGCGGCTGTTCGTCGAATTGTTCGGCGGCGGCGAAGCCGCGCTGCATCTGATCGAGAGCGACGATCCGCTGGAAGCGGGACTTGAGATCATCGCAAAGCCGCCCGGCAAGAAACCGCAGACGCTGTCGCTGTTGTCCGGCGGCGAGCAGGCCCTGACTGCGCTGGCGCTGATCTTTGCGGTGTTCCTGACCAATCCGTCACCGATCTGCGTGCTGGACGAGGTCGACGCGCCGCTCGACGATCACAATGTCGAACGGTTCTGCAGCCTGCTGCACGAGATGACCGCGAGCACCGAAACGCGCTTCATCATCATCACGCATAATCCGATCACCATGGCACGGATGAACCGCCTGTTCGGCGTCACCATGGCCGAACGCGGCGTGTCGCAGCTTGTCTCGGTCGATCTCGAAGACGCCGTGAAGATTCTCGATCAGAACGTGGCGTAATTTCTTACCCTCCTCTGGAGAGGGAGGGTCGGCGAGTTTGGCGAAGCTCTTGCGCAGCCAAACGAACCGGGGTGGGGTGGCAACACCTCACGACAGGATTAGTTGCTGTGCGCCAAGTGCAATTAGAATCACCCCACCCCGCCTGCTGGCGCAGGCGACCCTCCCCCTCCAGGGGAGGGTGAAAATGACCTCTCCCGCCCTTCCCCCCGAATTGAGAGCCGCACTTGAAGCGAAACTGCAGGGTGTGTCCCGCGAAGCCATAGCCAGACGCGTCGCTCTGATCTCGAGGACTTACCGCGACGGCGGCAACTCCGCCGCGATCGCTTCCGAATCCGACGCGCTCGCCTACGCGCTGGCGCGAATGCCGGCGACCTACGCAGCGGTGGTCGCAAGCCTGAATGCGCTCGTCGAGCTCAGGCCCGATTTCGCACCCAAAAGCCTGCTCGATGTCGGCGCCGGACCGGGCACGGCGAGCTGGGCTGCGGCAGAGACGTTTTCCTCGCTGCAAAGCTTTGCGCTGCTCGATAACAATGCCGCCTTGCGCTCGCTCGCGCTGGATCTGGCCCGCAATACCGCGCGCCTGGGCTCGATCGGCTACCGGCGAGCTGATGTTTCTGCGGCGCTTGCGGAAGAAGAGCATGCCGAGCTCGTGGTAGCGAGTTACGTCATCGGTGAGGGAGGCGAGCACGAGCGGCGCGCGCTCGCCGAGCGGCTTTGGGCAATGACGAGCGATACGCTGGTGGTGATCGAACCGGGTATACCGGCAGGCTATGCGAGGATCATCGCTTTGAGAGAACAGCTGATCGCTCGCGGCGCACATGTCGCGGCACCCTGCCCCCACGACGGCAAATGCCCGCTTTACGCGCCTGACTGGTGTCATTTCGCCCAACGTCTGCCGCGGCTGCGCGCGCACATGCAGGTCAAGGGAGCCGAGCTTCCCTTCGAGGACGAGAAATTCAGTTATGTCGCGTTCACGCGTATGCCCTCCTTGCGGCGTTTTGCCCGCGTGCTCGCGCCGCCCTCTGTCAGCAAGGTTGAAGTAACCGCCAAACTCTGCACGGTCGGAGGCCTCGAAATTGCGAAAGTGCCGCACCGCGACAAGACCGCCTACGCAAAAGCGCGCCGTTGGCGCTGGGGTGATATGGCGAGCGATTGATTTTTCAGGTTCCGCGAGGGCCTTGGAGCAACCCGGCCGATCCCTGGGGCCGCCATTAGAGCGTGATGCGGACCCGGAGGGCCGCGTTAGCGCAAAGCAGAGACCGATTTTTCCGAAAAGATCATGCTCAAACAAAGAGATGAGATCATGATGCGATTCCACTTAGTCGCATCATGATCGAGAATACCGGGCAAATCGTTGGTCCACAGGGCACTTGACCTCCCCGCGGCCCGCGAAAATGGCAGGATGCCCAAAAGGATTGCTGGCTCGGCGCCCGCATTAAAAACCTTCAACCAAGTTGGTCTGGCCGTTGCGTAATGAATTGAATTATCCCTTGTTTCTGCCATGTTCGCGCCCAAAGCAGATGGGGACATTCCGATCGCGGGTGGGGCTTCCCGGCCGGTCGGTGGATTCGGGGCATTCCGGGGCAATCCCGGTTGTTAGTGGTCCGATTCTAACATTCGCATCCCGTTTCGGCAGGCACTTTGCGAATGTTAGAATCAAAGGACCACTAGCAAATATAAGTTTCTAGTGGAGTTTTGGATTTGACATTCGCATTGGGAGTCTGCGGCTAGGTGGGTAGCGAATGTCAAATCCACTCCACTAGTTCTAGGATAATGCTTCCATCAAAGACGGCGCATGGGGATGGTTCATGGCGAAACCTGTTGTGATTGTGGTAGGCGCTGACAAGGGCGGGGTCGGCAAGACGACCGTTTCGCGAACGCTGCTGGATTATTTCAGTGCCAACAGCGTGCCCACGCGCGCGTTCGACACCGAATCCCCGCGCGGCACGCTGAAGCGGTTCCACCCCGAGGTGACCGAGATCGTCGACATGACCGTGACCTCGGACCAGATGAAGATCTTCGATACGCTCAATGCCGCCAGCCCCTCGGTCACCGTCATCGACGTCCGGGCCGGCCTCTTGTCTCCGGCGCTGGCCTCGTTGCGCGACATCGGTTTCCTCGATGCGGCCAAATCGGGACAGATCACGTTCGCCGTGTTCCACATTCTCGGTCCCTCGATCGCCTCGCTGGACGAAATCGCGGAAACCGCGAATTTCATGGTCGGTGCCAAATATTACCTGGTGAAGAATTTCATCAACAACACCAGCTTCTTCGAGTGGGATCAGGCCACCTACAATTCCTATTTCCACCGCATCAAGGACGCGACCGAACTCACCATTCCCAAGCTCAACGAAATGGCCAACGAGCAGGTCGAGCTCGCTTCCGTTCCGTTCCTGAAATTTGTGGCCAACAAGGGCCAAAGCGACGAAGCCGCCAACTACTCCTTCGTGCTGCGCGGTTATGTCCGCCATTGGTTGGCCAATGTCTGGAGCGAATTCGACCGTATCAAGCTGACCGACCTGGTCGGCGCCAAGCCCAACCCGCGCGGCGAAAAATAATTTGCGCCGCCGAAATGATTGGGCTGGAATAGCGGGCAAATTCGCCTGATATAGCGCGTGATGCGCCAAACCCCGGTTTACATCGTCTGCTCGCCTCGTCCGCTGGTCGGAAAGACGCTGGTCGCGCGCCTGTTGAGCGAATTCCTTTTGCTGAAGAACGGCACGGTGATCCCGTTCGACGTCAACCTGAAAGAGCCGTCGCTGCTCGAATATCTGCCTGACATCACCGAGACTGCCGAGGTGGACGATACTTTCGGCAAAATGGCGCTGATGGACCGCGTCATCCTCAATGACGGTATCGCCAAGGTGATCGATCTCGGCTTCCACGCCTTCGACGAATTCTTCAAGATGACCGAGGAAATCGGCTTCATGAAGGAGGCCGTGCGGCGCGGCGTCTCGCCGATCGTTCTGTTCGTCGGCGACACCGACCGTGTCTCGATGCGCAGCTACCCGATGCTGCAGCGTCAGGTTCCGCCGACCGCGCTGGTGACCGTCGAGAACGAATATGTCGTGCGCGGCGAATTGCCGGAAACCCTTGCCGCCGGAAGGGTGCTGCGCATCGCGGCGCTGCCGACTTTTCTCAAGACCTATGTCGACCGGTTGTCGTTCTCGTTCACCGACTATTTGCGGAGCGAAAAGGATTCATCGACCGAGCTGCATCAATGGATCCGCCGGAATTATCTCAGTTTCCGCGAGCTCGAACTGAGCCTGATCTTGCACGCCCCGTAACGCTCTCGATCGTCTGCCTCCCGCAAGGCGGGACGCTAGTGTCCCTCGAACGTCATCAGCGTTCGCACCGGCACGTTCATCGCTCGCAATTTCGCAGCGCCCCCGAGCTCCGGCAGATCGATGATGAAACAGGCGGCGACCACGTTGGCGCCGATCTGCCGCATCAACTTGACCGCGCCTTCCGCGGTGCCGCCGGTGGCGATCAGGTCGTCGACCAGGATCACCCGCTCGCCCGGATGGATGGCGTCAGCGTGCATCTCCATCTCGTCGAGACCGTATTCCAGCGAATAGGCGATGCGAACCGTGGTGTGCGGCAGCTTTCCCCGCTTGCGGATCGGCACGAAGCCGGCGGAGACCTGATGGGCCAGCGCGCCGCCGAGAATGAAGCCGCGCGCCTCGATGCCGGCGACCTTGTCGATTTTCGATCCGGCCCAGGGCTGCACCAGTTCATCGACGGCGCGGCGAAAGGCGCGCGCATCGCCAAGCAGCGTGGTGATATCGCGGAACATTATGCCCGGCTTCGGATAGTCCGGAATGGTGCGGACCGTGGACTTGAGATCATATTCGGGAGTCATGGCTTTCTCTTTCAAATGTCATTCCGGGGCGCGCACCGCGCGAACCATGGTGCGCGATTGCGCACCTGAGAATCTCGAGATTCCGGGTCTGGTGCTAGTGTGGCGGTTCAGAAAGTCCGCATCATTACTGCCGCGAGTTCTGTCATGCGGACTTCTGAACCAAAGCCACACTAGAAACAATGACTTACTAGTGTCCTTTCGATTCCGAAGTTCGCAAACGAGGTGGCCGCAAGATGATGCGAACTTCGGAATCGGGACACTAGCGCACCATCCCGGAATGACGTGCGTGAAACTTCCATTCAATTCCCCACCCTGAGCCGGAAGGCATTTTCGACAATTCGCAAGCCCACCTCGCCGCCAAGCGACATCAGCGATTCCGGATGAAATTGCACGCCGCCGACCGGCAGAGTCCTGTGCTCGGCCGCCATCACCACGCCATCCTCCGTGCTCGCGGTCACTTCAAGCACCTCGGGAATGCGGTCGCCTTCGACGTAAAGCGAATGATAGCGCCCGATCACGATCTCGTCGGGCAGGTTCTGCATCAGCCGCCCACCCCGCACCTTGACCCGCGACGGCCGGCCATGCGCCGGCTGCCGGAGCTGGCCGAGTTGACCGCCGAAATATTCCCCGATCGCCTGCAGGCCGAGGCAGACGCCGAAAATCGGCAGTTTCCTTCCCAATGCCGTATCGATCGTTTCAGAAATGTTGAAATCTTCCGGTCTGCCCGGCCCCGGTGACAGCACCAGGAGGTCGTAGTTCTCGCTCGCCAGCATCTGCCTTCCATGAACATATCGTACGACCGTCACGCTGGCACCGACCTGGCGGAAATAATCCGCCAGCATGTGCACGAAACTGTCGTCGTGATCGATCAACAGAACGCGCTTGCCGGAACCGGTCGCGTCCGGCGCCAGGATCGAAAGGGGCTTGGGCGGATCGCCGCGCAGCGCCTGGAAAAGCGCGGCCGCCTTGACCTGGCATTCGCGGTCTTCGGCGGCGGGATCGGAATCGAACAGGCAGGTGGCGCCGACCCGGACCTCGGCGAGGCCGTCCTTCATCCTTATGGTGCGAATGGTCAAGCCGGTGTTGATGCCGCCGTCGAAATTCACCACGCCAATGGCGCCGGCATACCAGCGCCGCGGCGAACGCTCATGATCCTCGACGAATTGCATCGCCCATAATTTCGGCGCGCCGGTCACCGTGACCGCCCAGGCATGGGTGAGAAATGCGTCGATTGAATCGAAACCCGGCCGCAGCATGCCTTCGACATGATCGACGGTGTGAAACAGCTTGGAATAAGTCTCGATCTGGCGACGCGCCAGAACCTTGATCGTGCCTGGCACGCAGACCCGCGCCTTGTCGTTGCGATCGACATCGGTGCACATGTTGAGCTCGAATTCGTCTTTTTCCGAATTGAGCAATTGGCGGATCTGCTCGGCATCGCCGATCGCATCCACCCCACGGGCGATGGTGCCGGAAATCGGACAGGTCTCGACCCGCCGGCCGTCGGAGCGCACGAACATCTCCGGCGAGGCCGACACCAGGAATTCGCCGTCGCCGAGATTCATCAGCGCGCCATAGGGCGATGGGTTGATCCGGCAAAGCCGCTGGAACACCTCCGCCGGCGAGCGCTCGCAGGGCTCGGCAAACAACTGTCCCGGCACCGCCTCGAACAGATCGCCGCGCGCAAACGCGGCGCGCGCGGTTTCGACGGTGGCCTGATATTCACCCACCGCGTGGTCGGAAAATCCCTGCCGCGGCGTTTTCGCATAAAAGCTGTCGGCAGTGTCGCGCGGAAGACCGCCGGATGAGCGGCCCTTCCAGGCGAAATCATAGCTCAACACCACGCCGCGCCCGGTCGCCCGGTCGTAGGCCAACAGGCGGTCCGGCAGATAAAGCACGATATCGCGCTGGTCCTTCTCGCGCGGGCGCTTCTGCACCAGGTCTTCGATCTGGAACACCAGATCGTAGGCGAAGGCACCGTAAAGGCCGAGCAACGGATCGTCCGCGGCGCCGAACGCCGCCACGAGATCACGCACCAGCGACATCACGCTGGCGCGCCGCGTGCGCTGGTCCTCGTCGACCGGCGCGGCGCCGCGCAGGATATGGCCGGCGAGCCGGCGGGCGCTCTTTTCGGTGATGACGACGCAGGCCTCACAAAGAACGTCGCCGAGAAACGAAATCAGCACTTCGCCTCGCGCATTGAGCGCTTCTAGCGAGAAATTCGTTTCCCTGGTTTCAAGCTGCAAGGGTGGATCGCAAAAGCCCAGGTCGAAGCTGTCGTAGCGGCCAGGCACTGTCGTTCCCGAGGAAAGCACCACGCCGCGGCGGCGATCGAGCAGGTCGATCAGATCGTCAAGCCTGTTGGCGCCGCCGGAAAATTGCTCCACCGAGCGAATGACCGAGAGCCCGCTACGGGTGCGATATTCACTGCGCGCCGGCAGGGAAAAGACGGTCCTGTTCATGTGATCCTCTTACGAAACCTGCCGAGGGAACGCCACACAGGACAGACAAAGGCCGCTGCGATGACGGCCCGTTAACGATGAAAATCAAAGCAAATCGCTATCAGCCACCTGTTTAGGAGGCGGGCCACCAAAGACGCGACGCGTGGACGACGATGCTCATGGAGGGGTAAACACCATGACAAATCGGGGCCGTCAAGGGTGACCGGCGGTGACGGGACTTGCACCTGCCCGATCCCCCAAGCATCCTTCGCCTTCGAACGGGAGGTGAACGATGCCTTTGCAGGCTCTCGGTTATGTTGGCTTCGGCTCGGCCGCGCTGGAGGACTGGCGGCAGTTCGGCACCCGCCTAGTCGGGCTGCAGGCTGTGGAACGCGGCCCCTCTTTGCTGGCGTTTCGGATGGACGACCGCAAGCAGCGCATCATCGTCGACCGCTCGATGGCGGAAGACCAGCGCTTTTTCGGCTGGGAGGTCGAGGGCGCGGCTGCGCTGGATTGCCTTGCCGCGCGCCTGGAACAGGCGAAAGTCGAGGTCACGGCAGAGCCGCAGGCGCTTGCCGACACGAGGGGCGTTCGCGGCCTGATCTCGTTTTCCGATCCCGCCGGCAATCGTCTCGAGGCGTTTTATGGCGCTGCGATCGACGACACGCCATTTCGCCCCGGCCGCTCGATTTCCGGCTTTCGCACCGGACCGCTGGGTCTTGGCCATGCCGTGCTGACCGTTGAGGACATCGAGACGGTGATGCCGTTCTATGTCGACGTGCTCGGTTTCCGCCTCTCCGACTACATGCAGAAACCGTTTCGCGCCTATTTCTTTCACATCAACGCCCGTCATCACAGCCTGGCCTTGCTTCAGACCGGCCGCAACGGGATGCATCACCTGATGGTCGAACTGTTCTCGCTCGACGATGTCGGGCAATGCTACGACGTCGCGATGAGCGAGCCCGATCGCATCAACGTCACGCTCGGCCGTCACACCAACGACCTCATGACCTCGTTCTATGCCAGATCGCCGTCCTCGTTCATGGTGGAATGCGGCTGGGGCGGTCGCGAGATCGATCCTTCAACATGGCAGCCGACCGAACTCAAGGACGGGCCGAGCCTGTGGGGACACGAGCGGAACTGGTTGCCGGAAGCCGACCGCGAGATTGCGCGAAAGATGCGGATGCGCGCGGCCGCCGCCGGCTTGCGCGCCCCGGTGCAAGTCATGGAGGGTAACTACGGATTGATGTCGGGGACCTGCCCGTGGTGGGACGGGGTGCGGACCGACGGCTGACTCACGACTCGTTCCCTCCCCCTTGGAGGGTTAGGGAGGGGGTAAGCCAAAAACGCCGGCGTGCGTGATACCCCCCCTCCAGCTCTCCCCCACGAGGGGGGAGAGAGCACAGAGTGCGCGCGGCACGCTCGCGCTTAATCAAATGACGGGCCTCATCCCAGATGTTTTTTGAAAAACTCCGTGGCCCGGCCCCAGGCGATTTCCGCGGCCTTGCGATCATACACCGACATGCGCTGCTCGTTGACGAAGGCGTGCTCGGCGTCATAGCGGAAGATCTCGATCGATTTGCCGGCTGCCTTCATGGCCTTCTCGAAGGCGTCGACCGCTTTCGGCGTGCACCAGTCATCCTTGTTGGCGAAATGGGCCTGCAGCGGAATGCGGACATCTGCCGGCTTCGCCGCCTCCTCGGGCGGGATGCCGTAGAACACGACACCCGCGGTCAGTTCCGGAATTTTGGCCGCGCCGATGATGGTGACCGCGCCGCCGAGACAGAAGCCGGTCAACCCGACCTTTGCGCCGTTCCTCGCCAGATATTGTACCGCGCCACGGATCGTCTGCGTGGTCGCATCCATGAAATCGAGCGAGTTCATCTCCCGGCCGGCAGCGTCGGTGTCGTGATAGGGCACCACCTTGCCGTTGTAGAGATCGGGCGCCAAGGCGTCGAAACCGGCCAGCGCAAAGCGGTTGCACAGCCCCTTTATCTGCTCCTGAAGTCCCCACCACTCCTGGATCACGACCACGCCCGGGGCGTCGCCGCGCGCGGCGTTGGCGAGATAGCCATTGGCGTCCTTGCCGTCCGGACGCTTGAACGAGATTTTGGTGCCCATGTTTCCTCCGAACAGACGTTTCTGGCTGGTTGGCGGGCATTTTGTCCGCAGAGCGAGCTGGAAGCAACGGCTCTGGTCAATTCGAGAACCTTGCTGTCGGTTCCTGGATCATGATGCGATCAAGTGAAATCGCATCATGATCCCATCTCTTTGTTTGAGCGTGATCTCCGCGCAAACGCGTTCCGCGTTTGTCGCGAGGGAAAACCGGTTTCCACTTTGCGCTAGAGCCTTTTCGGTTCTGATTGGATCAGAACCGAGGCTCTAATCTTTTGTTTTGACGCGTTTTCTTCACGCGAACCGGTATCCACTTCGCTCGAAAACGCTATAGCGCGGCCCTTCGGGTCCGGATCATGCTCCAGGCAGGCGAAGTCCGGCTTTGGATCCGCTTCGAAACGACGATGCTCGCCCAACAAAAAAGCCCCCGCAGGGGCCTTTTCGAGGTGCTGGGACGTGTGGACGTCAGTGCGCGTCGGCCCAGACCTTCTTCTTGGTGAAATACATCAGTCCGGTGAAAATGATCAGGAACACGAACACCTGGAAGCCAAGGCGCTTGCGTGCTTCCATTTGCGGCTCTGCCGCCCACATCAGGAAGGTGGCGATATCCTTGGAGTATTGCTCCAGCGTCGCCGGCGACCCGTCGTCATAGGTCACCTGCCCCTTGGTCAGCGGCTGCGGCATCTTGATGGCATGGCCGGGGAAATACTTGTTGTAGAAGGTGCCCTCCGGCAGCGTGGTGCCAGCGGGCTTCTTTTGATAACCCTGCAAAATCGCTGCGACGTAGTTCGGGCCCTGTTCCTGGAACTGGGTGAAGAAGTCGAAGATGAACCAGGGGAAGCCGCGTTCGTAAGAGCGCGCTTTCGTAATCAGCGAAAGGTCGGGAGGCAGACCGCCGCCATTGGCCACGCGCGCCGCCTGATCGTTGGGGAATGGCGAAGGGAAGTAGTCCGCCGCCCGGCCGGGCCGCTCGAACATTTCGCCCTGATCGTTCGGGCCGTCCTTGATCTTGTATTCCGAAGCGAACGCCGCCACCTGCGCCGGCGTATAGCCGGGACCGCCGGGATCGCCGAGATTGCGGAATGCGATGTACGACAGCGCGTGGCAGTTGGAGCAGACTTCCTTGTAGATCTTCAAACCGCGCTGCAAGGCGCCGCGATCGTATTTGCCGAACGGACCGGCAAACGACCATTTCTGCGAAGGCGGCGTGTCCTGCTCCTCGGCCTTCGCATTCTGCGTGCTGCCGGCGAACAAGGCGCCTGCCACCATCAGCGCGATCACCGTCGACACCATCGGCGGCGTCTTGCTGCCGTACTTGGCAAGCACGTCGTCGGCAATCGAGTTCGGGACCGGCCTTGGCTTTTCGATCCGGCTCAGGAGCGGCAGCAGGATCAGGAAATAGGCGAAGTAGCACACCGTCAGGACGCGGGCCGCAATGACATAGACGCCCTCGGGCGGCTGCGCACCGAGATAGCCGAGCAGCACGCAGACCACGACGAAGATCCAGAAGAACTGTTTCGCCAGCGGGCGATATTTGGACGAGCGCGTTTTGGCGGTATCGAGCCACGGCAGGAACGCCAGCACGAGGATCGCCGAGAACATCGCGATCACCCCGGCGAGCTTGTTCGGGATCGAACGCAGGATCGCGTAGAACGGCAGATAGTACCATTCCGGCACGATGTGCGGCGGCGTCACGCCGGGATTGGCCGGAATGTAATTATCGGCCTCGCCGAGATAATTCGGCATGTAGAAGATGAACCACGCGTAGAGGAGAAGGAAGCAGGAGACGCCGAACAGATCCTTGATGGTCGCGTAAGGCGTGAACGGCACGGTGTCCTTTTCCGTCTTTGCCTCGACGCCGGCCGGATTGTTCTGCCCCGCGACATGCAGTGCCCAGACGTGCAGCACCACCACGCCCGCGATCACGAACGGCAACAGATAGTGCAGCGAGAAGAAGCGGTTCAGGGTCGGATTGCCGACGGAGTAACCGCCCCACAACAGCGTCACGATGCTGTCGCCGACATAGGGAATGGCGGAGAACAGGTTCGTGATGACGGTGGCGCCCCAAAAACTCATCTGGCCCCACGGCAGCACATAGCCCATGAATCCGGTCGCCATCATCAGGAGGTAGATGATGACGCCGAGAATCCACAACACCTCGCGCGGCTCCTTGTATGACCCGTAATAGAGGCCGCGGAACATGTGAACATAGACGGCGAAGAAGAACATCGAAGCGCCGGTGGCATGCATGTTGCGCAGCAGCCAGCCGTAGTTGACGTCCCGCACGATGCTCTCAACCGAGCGGAAGGCGAGATCCGCATACGGCGTGTAGTGCATCGCCAAAATGACGCCGGTAAGGATCTGCAGGCCCAGCATCAGCGACAGGATGGCACCAAAAGTCCACCAGTAATTCAGGTTGCGCGGCGTCGGATAGGCCACGAACGAGGAATGCATGAGACCGAAGATCGGAAGACGCCGTTCAATCCACTTCAAGGCGGAATTGGTCGGCTGGTAGTCGGATGGTCCGCTCATGTTGCGATCCCTAGGGGGAGTAAGACGCGACAGGCCCGAAGTCCCGGATATCCGGGGCTCAGCCTATCTGGATTTTGGTGTCGGAAACGAATTGATAGGGCGGCACTGCCAGGTTGGCAGGCGCCGGCCCCTGACGAATACGACCGGAGGAGTCGTATTGCGAGCCGTGGCAGGGGCAGAAAAAGCCGTCGTAATTTCCCTCATGGGCGATCGGGATGCAGCCCAAATGGGTGCAGATGCCGATCACGACCAGCCACTGATCGTGCCCCTCCTTGACCCGCGCCTGATCGGATTGCGGATCCGGAAGGCTCGAGAGCGGCACGCTGCGGGCCTCCTCGATCTGCTTCTTGGTACGATGGCTGATGTAGATCGGCTTGCCCCGCCAGAACACCTTGATGTCCTGCCCCTCGGCGATCGGGGAGAGATCAACTTCGATCGGCGCGCCGGCCGCAATCGTCGAGGCGTCCGGATTCATCTGGGAAATGAACGGCCACAGCGAGGCCAGCCCGCCGATGGCGGCGAAGGCTCCCGTTGCAACAAAAAGGAAATCACGGCGGCTGGTATCCACCGAAGACGCTGTCGTCACGATTCCAAACCCTTTCTAAGGCTGCTGCCAGCGGACTAGGGTTGCTGCCAGCGGAGCCGCCCCAGGCGTGCCAGGCGGCACCCGAGCGACTTGCCGGCGCCCGCGCACCCCCCGCGGCGGCAGAAAGACCTCTGTTCCTCGCCCATTCAAGCCAAAACGGGCGGTCCAGAATCGTTCTATTGGCACCCTTGCCGGACGAGCGCAAGCCCGCTATCGGCTGGCTACCGTGCAATGCACGAATTCCCCGCGGGGCAATGATTTTTCGGGACATTTCGGGAGCAGACTAGTGGTCCGATTCTAACATTCGCATCCCTTCTTAGCGGCCACTTTTGCGAATGGTAGAATCCAAGGACCACTAGCAAATATAAGAATCTAGTGGAGTTTGGGATTTGACATTCGCTTTTCGAGCGCGCGGCAAACCCACTCCACTGGAAGGGCGGCACATCATGCAGATCGCGCTTTTCCAGCCCGATATTCCCCAAAACACGGGGACGATCCTTCGGCTCTGCGCGTGTATGGACGTCCCGGCCCACATCATCGAGCCCGCGGGATTTGCCGTGTCGGACAGGCTTTTCCGCCGGGCGGGGATGGATTATCTCGATCAGGTGAACTGGACGCGCCACGATTCCTGGACGAAATTCGAACAATGGCGCAAGGAGATGGGCCATCGCCTTCTCCTCTTCACCACCAAGGGTGCCACGCCCTATCTGGATTTTCGCTATTCTGCGTCCGACATTCTATTGTTCGGGCGCGAGACCGCCGGCGTCCCGCAGGCGGTAGCTGACGGCTGCGACGCGCGGCTGGTGATTCCGGTCAAGCCGGGATTGCGTTCGCTGAACGTCGCAATCGCCGCCGCGATGGCATTGGGCGAGGCGCTGCGGCAAAGCGGTCCCACCGCGCGGGGTCAGGCACTCTAGATGGATATTTCCGTGATCGAACAACGCAAGGAGCGCGCCAGGAGCTGGTTCGAGCGCTTGCGCGACGACATCTGCGCGGCGTTTGAAAGTCTGGAGGACGAGGCACCGGCGGCGCTTTATCGGGGCAACGCCGGCCGCTTCGTTCGCACGCCGTGGGAGCGCACCGACCATACCGGACAGCCCGGCGGCGGTGGCGTGATGAGCCTGATGCGCGGGCGGCTGTTCGAAAAAGTGGGCGTCCATTGCTCGACGGTGCATGGCGAATTCGCGCCCGAATTCCGCAGCCAGATTCCGGGCGCCGCCGACAATCCCGCCTTCTGGGCGTCCGGCATTTCGCTGATCGCGCATATGCGCAATCCGAATGTACCGGCGGTGCATATGAACACCCGCTTCGTCGTCACCACCAAGGCGTGGTTTGGCGGCGGCGCCGATCTCACTCCGGTATTGGAGCGGCGACGCGCCGAGGACGATCCCGACGCGCTTGCCTTTCACGCCGCGATGCAAGGTGCCTGCGACGCTCACGCCGCCGTTGCCAACTACGCAAAATACAGGAAATGGTGCGACGAATATTTTTACCTGCCGCATCGCAACGAGGCGCGCGGGATTGGCGGCATTTTCTATGACTGGCACGATTCGGGCGATTTCGAAGCCGATCTTGCCTTTACCCAGGACGTCGGCCGCGCATTGCTGAAAATCTACCCCGAACTCGTCAGGCGCAATTTCGAGGTGCCCTGGAGTGATGTCGATCGCGAGGAGCAATTGATCCGGCGCGGACGTTATGTCGAGTTCAACCTGCTCTACGACCGCGGCACCATTTTCGGCCTCAAGACCGGTGGCAATGTGGATTCCATCCTCTCCTCGATGCCGCCGGAAGTGAAATGGCCGTAGCGCGCATCTGACCGAACTCAAACCAGTTGCCGCGCTGCCGCCCAAATCATCACCATGCCGCCGGCGATCACCGCGACATCGAGAACGGCGGTGTGGATGTGTAAGGGCATGCGCTCGACAAAGGCTCTGGCGAGAAATGCCCCCGGCAGCGCGACCGCGCCGATCAGGATCGCAAAGGCGAGCACCTGTGCCGTGACGACGCCGGCCAGGCCAAACACGGAAATCTTGATGAGGCTGGTGGCGAGCGAGATCACGGCGTCGGTTGCGATCACGGCCGCGCCCTCGAGCCCCGCTGCCATCAATAACGACAGCAGGATCACGCCCGATCCCGACGTGCCGCCCACCACGATGCCGTAACTCACCGCGCCGAGAGCGAGCCCCGTATCTCCGATGCGCAGGTCGCGTCGTCTGGCAAGCCGGCGCAACGGCACGCTCAGAACCAACATGGTGCCGATCACCGTCGCAGCACCTGCGTTGGTCAGTTTGGTGTAACCGTAGGCGCCGAGCGCGGTCGTCAGGGCGGATGCCAGGATCACGACCGACGCGCGGCGGCCGTCGGCATAACGGCGATAGGCCGTGGCGCGGCTGAAGTTGGTGAAAAGGCCGAGATCGCGATGATCGGCACCACCGGCTCGGCGCCGATCATGGGAACCAACACCAAGGGCATCAGCGCGCCGGTTCCGTATCCGGCAAGGCCGCCGACGACGGACGCAATCAGCGCGACGCAGGCCACCAGCAGGAGTTGCACCAGCGAAATGTCGGCAAAGCCGGAAATCAGATTCACGGGGCTAGTGCCGCCTATTGAAGTTCCTGCACCACAAGCGGCGAATTCGATCCAACTCGCCGCACTAGTCGTCGCGGGCAAAACGGCCAACGGCCTGGTCGGCGATGGCCTTGAGTGCGGATTCATCGAGCGGAAAATTCGCCGCAAGCCAGGCGTCCTCGGCCAAGCCGAGCACCTGCCCCAGCAGCGGCCCCTGGGCAATTCCGCGCGCGATGAAATCGGACGCCTTGAGCGGAAACTTCGGTGCCACCCAGCGGTCCGGCAGGGTGGCAAGCTGCCGCCACGACGCAGACGAGCTGTCGTCTCCCGAGCGCGCCCACGCCAGCAACAGCCGATCGCGGTAGCGATCTTCGCCCAAACGATAGAGCCTTCGCCTGGCGGTGTCCTCGTTCATTCCACCAAGCCGCCACCAGCGATGGCCCATGGAATCGAGCGCCTTTGTCTCGGCGTTGGTCAACCGCAGGCGTGTCGAAAGCCGTTTGGCGTCCTCGGTAACGGCAACCGCGAGCGCGCCGAGCCGGCGAACCGGGTCCGGCGCAAGGCCGAGCGCGCGTTCAATGGAAATCATGGCGCTGAACGGGCCTGGATAGGCGACGCCGCCGAAAACCGGCAGCAGCAGTCCGCCTTCCGCCATCGCCGCGACAGAGACCGCCGCGCCATCCGCGACCATCAGCTTGAGCATTTCGAGGCGGACGCGCTCGGCCGAGAGCGTTACAAGGCCCGCCCGGGCGTTGATGCAAGCCAGATAGCCGGGGCGATCAGGTTCGCCGGCGCCATAGGCGGCATGAATGCGGAAGAAGCGCAGGATGCGCAGATAATCCTCCGAGATCCGCTGGTTCGGGTCTCCAATGAAACGCACGCGTCTTGCCGCTATATCATCCAGACCGCCGACGTAGTCGTGCACCCGCCCCGCAGCATCGACCGACAGGCCGTTGATGGTGAAGTCGCGCCGCTCCGCATCACGCTCCCAGTCGCGCCCGAAGGCGACCTTCGCCTTGCGGCCGAACGTCTCGGTGTCCTCGCGCAAGGTCGTGACCTCGAACGGATGCGAATCCATCACCAGCGTCACCGTGCCGTGCTCGACGCCGGTCGGCACGCTCTTGATGCCGGCTGCCCTGGCGCGACGGATTACCTCTTCGGGAACAGCGGTGGTCGCGATATCGACGTCGCCGATCGGGATGTTCAACAGCGCGTTGCGGACGGCGCCGCCGACCACGCGCGCTTCTTCGCCGTCGCCGTTCAGGAGATTCAGCACACGCGCGGCAGCGCCGGATTTGAGCCAGGATGCACCATCAAGCCATCGCACCTCGCTCATCGCTCGACTCCCGGAACCAGCTTGCCGTTCTCGATATGAGCTGGGAAGTAGGTCGAGTCCGGGGGCGCTCCCGAATATTGAGCAAGCAGGAATAGACTGACCAGAACGAGCAGCAGCGAGCCGAGCAACAATTTTCCGATCGTGTGCATCGGCCAGGACGTCGTCACCAGCAGTCCCGAGCGCGTCGCGACCAGAAACAGTGCATAGACCGCGAAGGGGATGAGAAAAATTCCGATCTCGGTAAGGGCCGGACGGATCATGACTTCCAGATCCGATCGTAGAGCACGCGCAGGATTCCGGCCGTGGCGCCCCAGATGTAACGTTCCTCATACGGCATGGCGTAGAAGGTGCGCTCCACGCCGCGGAACTGCTTGCTGTGCAGTTGATGGTTTGCCGGATTCATCAGGAACGCCAGCGGGACCTCGAACGTATCGTCGACTTCGGCCTGGTTGACGCGCAGTTTGAAGCCGGGCCTCACCCTGGCTACGGTCGGAAGGATGCGAAAGCCGAAGCTCGTTCCATAGAGATCGAGATAGCCGATCGGATCGATGAATTGCCGCTGCAGGCCGATTTCCTCTTCCGCCTCGCGCAAGGCCGTTTGGACCGGGGAAGCATCGGTCGGATCGATCTTGCCGCCCGGAAAGGAAATCTGGCCGGCGTGATCGTTCAGATGCGCGGCGCGCTGGGTCAGAAGCACGGTGGGCTCGGCATGGTCCACCACCGGCACCAGCACCGCGGCGGGCCGGATCGGCTGCTCGCGCGCGATGATTTCCAGCATATGATCGGTGCCGTGATCCCCGCTCACGGGGATGAGGCTTGCGTCGGTCAGCCCTTCGGGAATGTCGAAGCGCAGCCGTGCATGCGCCCGATCGAAAAACTCCGCCGAACTGATCGCGGCGGGATCACTCCTCGAGATCGCCTCGTTCAAAATGCGCCCCTCACCTGCTCCGCATCCGCCATCGCGAAGAATTCGCCTGCGGATACGACCCCGAACATCTGACGGCCATCGACCATCCGCTCCTCACCCTTGTCTACCAGATCATAATAGATCGCGCGGGTGACTTTGGCCCAGAGATCGGCGCGGACATGGAGATAGGGCGTGAGCCCGCCATCGGCGGCCGCCTCGAACCGCAAACGGTGCGTCGAGTCACAAGCCACCCAATCATCGACATTGGTCCGGAACCGCAAGCGCGGACCGCTCTCGTCGCGCTCCTCGAGCATCTCCACGGCCAGAAAAGGCGCGTCGTCGACCCGGATTCCGACCTTCTCGACCGGCGTCACGAGAAAGTGCTTGCCGTTCTCGCGCTTGAGGATCGTCGAAAACAGGCGGACCAGCGCCGGGCGCCCGATCGGTGTCCCCATATAATACCACGTGCCGTCGCCGGCGATTCGCATGTCGAGATCGCCGCAGAAGGGCGGATTCCACAAATGCACCGGCGGAAGCCCTCTTTCGGTGGCTCCGGCTTTTGCAGCGTCCTTGGCAGCAACCACCAGGCCTTCCAGAGCTTGATTCGGTTTCCGCCCTTGCTTCGCCATGGTTTGACCTGAGTCTGATCGCGTGTGTTGGCACGATTGGTGCAGGAATTGCGACGTGTGCGCGGAAAAGTTCCGATCCGTATCATCCCGGATCAGTTCGCTACATCGTGATGCCGTTCATACACTTAATTGCCGATAATATGGGGATAGTTTAATTCAACAAACACATGATCTTCCCCTAAGTTTAGCATGGGGTTCACGGCATGACGACGCGATTGGCGGCGTCTCTGGTGCCCCCCGTTCCGGCGCACCGGTAAAAGTTAGAGGCACAGGAGAACGATAATGGCTGGCGCTGACAGCGTCGAAAAACTCGAGGACGTGATCGTCCGTTCGGCCGAGCAGGTTTCAGGGCAAATCCGCAGCGCCAAGGAAGCGATCTCCACCGTGATCTTCGGCCAGGACCGCGTGATCGAGAACACGCTGGTGACCATCCTGTCCGGCGGCCATGCGCTTTTGATCGGCGTCCCCGGTCTCGCCAAGACCAAGCTTGTCGAAACCCTGGGCGTCACGCTCGGGCTGGATGCCAAGCGGATCCAGTTCACGCCGGACCTGATGCCATCAGACATTCTCGGCGCGGAAGTGCTGGACGAGAGCAGCTCCGGCAAGCGGTCCTTTCGCTTCATCGCCGGGCCCGTATTCGCACAGCTCCTGATGGCCGACGAAATCAACCGCGCGAGCCCGCGCACCCAGTCGGCGCTGCTTCAAGCCATGCAGGAACAGCACATTACGGTTGCTGGCGCGCGTCACGACCTGCCAAAACCCTTCCATGTGCTGGCGACGCAAAATCCGCTGGAACAGGAAGGCACCTACCCCCTGCCGGAAGCCCAGCTCGACCGCTTTCTGATGGAAATCGACGTCGATTATCCGGATCGCGACGCCGAGCGGCGCATCCTGTTTGAAACCACGGGCGCGGAAGAGAAGCTGGCCCATGCGGCGATGAATGCCGAAATCCTGATCGCGGCGCAGCGGCTGGTGCGGCGGCTGCCGGTCGGCAATTCGGTCGTCGAAGCGATCCTCTCGCTGGTGCGCTCGGCGCGCCCGGGACCGGACGGAGGAGATGCGGGCAAGCTGATCTCCTGGGGTCCGGGTCCGCGCGCCAGCCAGTCGCTGATGCTCGCCGTGCGCGCCCGCGCCCTGCTCGACGGGCGTCTTTCGCCTTCGATCGACGACGTGCTCGATCTCGCCGAGCCTATTCTCAAGCACCGCATGGCGCTGACCTTCACGGCGCGAGCCGAAGGCCGCACCATTCCCGATGTGATCAAACAATTGAAGACGCGGATCGGTTGATGGCCGCAGATAACGAGCAAGCAGCCAGGGAGATTGTAGCAATCCGACGTGCCGATGGCGAAAGCCGAACGCTCGCCGCTTCGCTGCCGCGCCTGGTGCTGGAAGCTCGCCGTATCGCGGCCAATGTCATCCACGGCCTGCACGGACGGCGGCGCGCAGGCGCGGGCGAGAGCTTCTGGCAGTACCGCCGTTTTGTTTCGGGCGAGCCGTCGCAAAATGTCGACTGGCGCCGCTCCGCCCGCGACGATCATCTTTATGTCCGCGAGCAGGAATGGGAGGCCGCGCACACGGTGTGGCTGTGGCCGGACCGTTCGCCATCGATGGCGTTTGCATCCAAGCGAGCGCGCGACAGCAAGCTGGAGCGAGCCCTGATCGTCACCTTTGCGCTGGCCGAGCTTCTGGTCGCCGGCGGCGAGCGCGTTGGCGTTCCGGGACTGACAAATCCGAGCGCAAGCCGCAACATCATCGACAAGATCGCGGAGGCGATGCTGCATGACGACGCGGCGCGGCCCAGCCTGCCGCCCTCCTTCGTGCCTTCGGCGCTTTCCGAGATCGTGGTGCTGTCGGATTTCTGGTCGCCGATCGGCGAGATCCGGAACATACTGGCCGGATTGGCGGCATCCGGCGCCCACGGCACGCTGATCCAGGTCGTCGATCCGGCGGAGGAGAGCTTCCCGTATTCCGGCCGCGTGGAGTTCGTCGAGCCGGAAGGCGGCGACGTCATCATCGCGGGCCGCGCGGAGACATGGGCCAATGACTACGTTGCCCGCGTGGCGCTTCATCGCGACCAGATTCGCGATGAGACGGGCAAGCTCGACTGGCTGTTCTCGACCCATACCACCAGCCGATCGGCCGCCGAACTGCTCCTGTTCCTGCATTCCGGGATGATGGTGAGCAAAGGCAATGTCCGCGGCACGACGGTCAAAGCGAGGCGAAGCGCATGATCGCAGGCCTTCCGCTGTCGTTTGCCGAACCGGCCCTGCTGCTGGGCCTTTTGAGCCTGCCGTTTCTGTGGTGGCTGTTGCGGGTGATGCCGCCGCGGCCGCGGCGCATCGAATTTCCGCCGACGCGGTTGTTGTTCGACATCGCGCCAAGGGAGGAGACCCCTTCGCGCACGCCGTGGTGGCTGACTGCGCTGCGGCTGGCCGCCGCTACGCTCATCATTCTGGCGGCCGCCGGTCCGATCTGGAATCCCTCCACCATTGCCGCCGGATCCAAGGCTCCGCTGGCGATCCTGCTGGACGACGGCTGGAGTGCCGCCGGCAGCTGGGATGCAAGAGTGAGAGCCGCGGACGAATTGATCGCCAATGCCGACAACGACCGGCGTGGCGTTGCCCTGGTACCACTGTCGGAGCCCACGCGAGACATCACGATCATGACCGGGGGCACCGCGCGCGTCGCGCTGCGTCAGCTTGCACCGAAGCCCTATTCGATCGAACGAGTAGAAACGGTACCAGCGATCGAGCGCTTTCTCAGGGCGAGCGGTGATTGCGAGATCGCGTGGCTGACCGACGGCGTCGATACCGGCCGCGGCGAGGAATTTCTCAAGAGCCTGAGCAAGGCCATCGGAGATCGCACGCTGACGATTTTCGAGGGCGGCACACCGCCCGCGCTCGCCTTGGCGGCGGCCGAAAATGCGGCGGCGAAAATGACGGTGAAGGTGCTGCGCGCCGACGGCGGCGCCGGCGTGGGCGTCGTGCGCGGGCTCGACCAGAAGGGCGCGCCGATCGGCGAGGCGCGCTTTTCCTTTGCGCCGAGGGAACGCGAGACCGAAGCCGCCTTCGACCTTCCGGTCGAATTGCGCAACGACATCGCCCGGCTCGAAATATCCGGCGAGCGATCGGCGGGTGCGGTGCAGCTGCTCGACAAGCGATGGCGCCGCCGCGCGATCGGTATCGTCAGCGGTTCGACCAGCGATACCGCGCAGCCCTTGCTGGCGTCGACTTTCTATCTTTCCCGCGCGCTCTCGCCGTTTGCCGACGTGCGTTTGGGCGAACGCGGCGCACCCCAGCAGGCGATCGCGCAATTCCTCGACCAGAAGCTGCCGATGATCGTGCTCGCCGATGTCGGTACGCTGTCGCCCGAAATTCGCGAACGCATCAATGCGTGGATCGACCAGGGCGGCGTGTTGGTGCGCTTTGCCGGGCCGCGCCTGGCGCAAGCCGACGACGAACTGGTGCCGGTGAAGCTGCGCCGCGGCGGCCGTATCCTCGGCGGCAGCCTCACCTGGGAGAAGCCGCAGCACCTCGCCGCCTTTGCCGCCGACGGACCGTTCGCCAGCCTCGCGGTCCCGAAGGACATCACGGTAAACCGGCAAGTGCTGGCCGAACCGGACGCGGTGCTGGCAACGAAAAGCTGGGCATCGCTGGAAGATGGAACGCCGCTCGTCACCGGCGAGCGCCGCGGCAAGGGTCTGCTGGCGCTGTTTCACGTCAGTGCCGACATGCGTTGGTCGGATCTGCCGATGTCCGGCAGCTTCGTCGAAATGCTGCGGCGGATCGTCGATACTTCCGGCTACACGTCCAGACCGGGCGCCGGCGTCGCCAGCGAAACCAATGCCGAAACGGTGGCGCCGCTGCGCACGCTCGACGGTTTTGGCGCATTCGGGCCACCGCCCTCGACCGCAAAGCCGGTGGCGGCCGACTTCCGCGACCGGGCGACGCTGGACCATCCGCCCGGGTTCTACGGCCCTGCCGACGGCCCGCTCGCGGTGAATACGCTTGCCGCGGCGGACCGCATCGCACCGCTCGACACCGCCAGCCTTCGCGCCCGGCGTGCGAGTTACACCAATGCCGAACCGCGTGATTTGCGCGGCATCCTGCTGTCCTCCTCGCTTTCCTTGTTCCTGATCGACGCGGTGATCGTCGCGCTGCTCGGAGGCGGAATTGCTGCCTTGTTGAGGCGACGCTCCGCCACGGCAGTGCTGGCGCTCGCACTTTTGTTGCCCCTGGCCGCGCCGTCACCGACCCATGCCGACGGCGCCGACGATTTCGCCATCAAGGCCACGACGCAGACGCGGCTTGCCTATGTGGTCACCGGCAACGCCGACGTCGATTCGATCGTCAAGGCGGGAATGTCGGGTCTGACCCTGTTTCTCGCGCAACGCACCGCGCTCGAGGCCGGCGATCCCGTCGGGGTGGATCCGGCTCATGACGAACTGGCGTTTTTCCCGCTGATCTACTGGCCAGTCGTGCCGGGCGCACCGAAGCCGCCGCAGGAGGCAATCGACCGCATCGACGCCTACATGAAACAGGGCGGGACGGTCTTGTTTGACACGCGCGATGCCGTCGAGGCTTCGCCGGGAGACAGTGGCGCGTCGCAGACGCCGGGCATGCTGACCTTGCGCAACATCCTTTCGTCGCTTGACATTCCGGAGCTTGAACCGGTGCCGCGCGAACATGTGCTCACCAAGACGTTTTATCTCCTGCGCGACTTTCCCGGCCGGTTTGACACCGGTCAGACCTGGGTCGAGACCTTGCCGCGCGAGGACGACGAAGACGCCGCGTCCCATCCCGCCCGCGGCGGCGACGGGGTCTCGCCGATCATCATCACTTCCAACGATCTTGCCGGCGCCTGGGCGATCCGTCCCGACGGACAGCCGATGCTTCCGATGTCGCCGGGCGAACCACGGCAGCGCGAATTCGCCTTCCGCGCCGGTGTCAATATCGTGATGTACACGCTGACCGGCAACTACAAGGCCGACCAGGTGCACGCGCCGGCGCTGATCGAACGGCTCGGACAATAGGCATGCCCAGCTCCGGCACGATCATTTTCTGTAATGTCCTTGTCGCAACCCGTGACGACGCCGCGGGGTGCGCGCCATGAATTACGGCATCACATTTGCTCCGCTGGTTCCCACCATCGTGCTCTGGACCGCACTGGTCGCGGCCGGCGTAATTACAGCGTTGCTGCTGCTCGGCCGCCCGCGTGGGGTTTCCTTGCGCATCTTGGCGCTGGTGCTGATCCTGCTCGCGCTCGCCAATCCGTCATTCACCCGAGAGGATCGCGAACCTTTGTCCTCGGTCGCCGCGGTCGTTATCGACAAGAGCCCGAGCCAGAATTTCGGCAACCGCAACAACGAGACCGCAAGGGCACAGGAGGCGCTGCTCGACAGCCTCAAGAAAATCAGCGGCCTCGAAGTGCGCGTGGTCGAGGCGGGTCAGGCGGACGGGGAAACCGACGGCACCAAACTGTTCGGCGCGCTGTCATCGGCGCTTTCCGACGTGCCGGTCGATCGCGTGGCCGGCGCGTTCCTGATCACCGACGGGCGGGTGCATGACATTCCGGCGAATGCATCCGCTCTCGGATTCCAGGCCCCGGTGCACGCGCTGATCACCGGCCGCAAGGACGAACGCGACCGCCGCATAGCGATTTCAGCCGCGCCGCGATTCGGCATCGTCGGACAGGTCCAGACCATCACCTATCGGCTGGACGACCAGGGCGTCAGCGGCCAGCGCGCCAGGGTCGTGGTGCGCTACGACGGCGAGGTGATCAACGAGCGCACCGTGCTCAGCGGCCAGACCGTCAATGTCGACGTCGACATCAAACACGCCGGGCAAAACATCGTGGAGATCGAGGCGTCCCCGCTCGACAACGAACTGACCCTGGTCAACAACCGCGCCGTGGTCGCAATCGACGGCGTGCGCGACAAATTGCGCGTGCTTCTGGTTTCGGGCGAGCCGCATTCCGGCGAGCGCACGTGGCGTAACCTCCTGAAATCCGACGCCAGCGTCGATCTCGTGCACTTCACCATCCTGCGTCCGCCGGAAAAGCAGGACGGCACGCCGATCAACGAGTTGTCGCTGATCGCCTTTCCGACTCGCGAATTGTTTCAGCAGAAGATCAACGAATTCCAGTTGATCATCTTTGACCGCTACGCGCGCCAGGGCGTGCTGCCGATCGCCTATTTCGACAACATCGCGCGATATGTGCGCACCGGCGGCGCGGTTCTGGTCTCTGCCGGCCCCGATTACGCGTCGACCACGAGCATCTGGCGAACGCCATTGGATTCGGTGCTGCCGGCTGAACCGGTCGGCGTCACCGAGAAGCCGTACTTCGCCCAACTGAGCGACATCGGCAAACGCCATCCCGTCACGCGCGGTCTTGAGGGCGCCAATACCGAGCCGCCGCATTGGAGCCGGTTCTTCCGCACCGTGGATACGCGCAACACGACCACCCCTCCGGTCATGACGGGCGCCGACGGCAAACCGCTGCTGCTGCTTTCGCGCTTTGGCGAGGGGCGCGTAGCGCTTTTGTTGTCCGACCACATCTGGCTGTGGGCGCGGGGTTACGAAGGCGGCGGGCCGCACCTGGACTTGCTGCGCCGGACGTCGCATTGGCTGATGAAGCAGCCCGACCTCGACGAAGAGGCTTTGCATCTTCAAGTGCGCGGCCATGACCTCCTGGTCCAGCGCCAGACCATGGCGGACAGTGTCGCCCCGGTGACGGTGACCTCGCCTTCCGGAGCGGCGCGTGAACTGACGTTGAGCGCCGGCGAACCCGGAACCTGGACCGCGACAATGCCAGCCAATGAGCTCGGCCTGTGGCAGGCGACCGACGGCACATTGAAGGCCCTGATCAATGTCGGCCCGACCAATCCGAAGGAATTTTCGGAAGTCACCTCGACCACCGAGACCTTGAAGCCGCTGACACGAGCTACCGGCGGCGATGCGAGGCGCGTGGTGGATGGTTCGAGCATCGATCTGCCGCGCATCGTACCGGTGCGGGCCGCAAGCATGTTCCATGGCGACGGGTGGATGGGCGTAAGGATGCGCGACGCCAGCGTCGTCAGGGGAGTTGGCGTATTGCCGATATTTGCAGGATTGATCGGCTTGTTGCTTCTGCTCGGCGCATTCGCCTTTACCTGGCTGCGTGAGGGACGTTGATTTCTTGATCAGGCGTCGTGCGCAAGCTCGACACTGTGCCAATTTTCACCCGATAGCCGCAAACGCCTCGAAGCTTTAGCGGCACTTGCTATTGCGCCCTGCTCCAATCCGGTCGGATCGCTCCCGAAACACCGTCGAATGCACCATCGATGAGCTCTGCGACCAGCAGGCGATTATAGTCGACGGGTCCCGGCATGACCGCCCGCCCCTTCGGCACGGCCTTGAAGCCGACGCGGCCGTAGTAGGCCTCGTCGCCGACCAGCAGCACCAGGCGATGGCCTCTTGCTTTCGCGTCCTTGAGCGCGCGCTCGAGCAGCGCGTGGCCGACGCCGTGGCCGCGAAATGGCGGTTCGACCGTCAGCGGTCCCAGCAGCAAGGCCTTGGTTTCTCCGACAAGGATCGGCAATTGACGCACGGAACCGACCAGCAATGTCCCGATCCAGGCCGTGAACGACAATTCGGGAAGGTGGTCGACATGCTCGCGCAGGCGGTAAGCGCTCAGCACGAAGCGGCCCGGGCCGAACGTGCGGTCGTGAAGGCGTTCGATCGACCGGGCGTCGTTGGCGGTCTCAGCCAATATGGTGAGAGAAAGGTCGCTCATGCAGTTCGCGGGAGTAGCATCTAGCGTCGTGCCGGTCCATCGCTGCTGTGAGAGCGAGTTGCGGCCGCGTCAGTTCTTGCCGACGGGAGGCTGGACCAGATAAGCCAGCAGCTTCATCTCGCGGCGGCCGCGGGTCACCGTATCGAGCACCAGCCCAGACGAGACCGAGAGCATCGCCAGAATCATCAGCCCCATCGACAACACCGCGGTCGGCAGCCGCGGAACGACGCCTTGCTCGAGAAAGGTGACGATGATCGGGATCGCGAGGCCGATTGAAACGACCGCCAGGAAAACGCCGATCGCCGTGAAAAAACGCAACGGCTTTTCCGACCGGTAAAGCCTCAGGATGGTGCCGAGGATCCGGAATCCGTCGCGCCAGGTGTTGAGCTTGCTGACCGATCCTTCGGGGCGGGCGTAATAAGGCGTCTCGATCTCGCCGACTGGCAGCGCCAGCTCGAGCGCGTGCACGGTCAACTCGGTTTCGATCTCGAAACCGTCCGACAACACCGGAAAGGATTTGACGAAACGCCGCGAGAACACCCGGTACCCGGAAAGGATATCCTTGAATACCTGACCGAAAACCGTGGCCAGAAATCCGGTCAGCATCCGATTGCCGGTACGGTGCCATGGTCGCCAGGCGGCCACGGACTGATCGACGCGCAGGCCCACCACCATGTCGAGGCGCTCCGACGTCAAGGTTTCGATCATGCGCGGGGCGCTCGCGGCATCATAGGTGGCGTCGCCGTCGACGAGCACGTAGATGTCCGCGTTGACATCGGCGAACATGCGGCGGACCACGTGACCCTTGCCCTGGCGCTGTTCGCTACGCACCGCCGCGCCGGCCGCGCGCGCGACCGCAACGGTGCGGTCTGCGGAGTTGTTGTCGTAGACAAAAATATCGGCCGAGGGCAGCGCCTTGCGAAAGTCGGCGATGACGCTTGCGATCGCAGCCTCCTCGTTGAAGCAGGGCACCAGAACGGCGATCCGCGGCTGAGCTGCCTCTGCTTGCGGGAATTCGTGGCTTGCCAGTTGCGCAAGCGCCTCCGCCATCCCGGCGAGATCACCGCTAGCTCTTGGCGGCTGTTTTGGGTCCGGCACGGCGCCCATGGGAGATTCCTTAACGATTGTTAGGGGTTTCACCTGCGAATCATAAGGACTGATCGCTAACGATCCCTAACGCCGGGTCACTAACGCCAGCTCGTCATTGGCGCGCGGCCTTCCATCACTTCTGAAATCCGCAGCCGCGTCCCAGTGGTCGTATCCGCGGGCAAGGCCTGCAACTCGAAAAAACCGCAGGCGGCGATTTCGCGATTGGGCTCGGGCAGACGATCCTGGCTGAAATGCCGGACCAGATAGACCGCGATGTGATCACGCCGGGAAACGTGGCTGTTCAGGAACAGGCCATGCAGCTCCGGCTCGCCCGTCAATTCAATTCGCCCCTCTTCCGCCAATTCCCGCCGCAAGGCGTCGCGAAAGGTTTCGCCGGGCTCAACGCCGCCGCCCGGCAGGTGCCAGCCGCTGACATAGGTGTGCCTGACCAGGAACACGCGATTTTCGCTGTCGAGAATGACGGCGCGAACCCCAAGCGTCATGCCGCGGGCGAGCAGCCAATAGAGATGAAAAAAACGCCGCAGGGCCGGCTCCAGGCGCTGTCGCAAGCTCTGCAGATTCATCGTCAGGCAATCCCCGGAATGTCGGCTATCGCGGTTGATCCTTGCATCCGCGCGGCTGGCTTGCCAATACATTGCCCGGCACTTCCAGATATCGTGAGGCGAGAAGTGCGGACGTTCCTTCGCGCAGACAGCGGCAACAGAAGCATGTGATGGCGACGTTCACCCTCGCCCATCTGTCCGATCCACATCTGGCGCCGCTGCCAAAGCCGCGGCTCTCCGAGCTCGTCGGCAAGCGCGCATTCGGCTATCTCAACTGGACGCACAACCGGCACAAGATCCACCGGCGCGACGTGCTCGACGCGCTGGTCTCGGACATGCTGGCGCAGGCACCGGATCACATCGCAATCACCGGCGATCTCGTCAACCTGGCGCTGGAAGCGGAATTTGCCCCGTCGCGCGCCTGGCTCGAAAGCATCGGCACGCCTGAGCGTGTCACGGTCATCCCCGGCAATCACGACGCCTATGTTCGCGCGACACAAAACCGCTTTGCCGAGAGCTGGGGAAGCTACATCGCTGGCGACGAAACCTCCGATCACGGCGCGGCATTTCCAGCGGTGCGCCGCCGCGGTCCACTTGCGCTGATCGGCGTATCCTCGGCAGTGCCGACACCGCCGCTGATGGCGACGGGATGGCTCGGGCCCAGCCAATTGCAGGCGCTTGCGAAGACGCTTGCAGGACTTGCTGCGGAAGAGGCGTTCCGCGTGCTCTTGATCCATCATCCGCTGCACTCGGACGCGCACAACAAGCGGCTGACCGATTCATCGGAAGCGCTGGCGCTGTTGAAACAGCATGGCGTGGAGCTGGTGCTGCACGGACACGACCACATTCATTCCGCGACCCGGGTCGAGGGCCCAAAGCGCCAGATCCCCGTGATCGGAGTGCCTTCGGCGTCGGCACTTGCACACGGTCGCCATCCGCCCGCCGCCTACAATATTTTTTCGATTCGGCGCGATGGCGCCGCGTGGCGATGTGAGCAGATCGTGCGCGGTATCAACGAAGCGCGTCGGGTCCGGGAGATTCGGCGAATCACGCTGTCATAGCTTACCGAGGAAAGCGGCATCAATCTCCGCCGCCGCCGCACCCTCCGCCATCGCCGCCGCCGCCATCTCCGCCGTGGCCTCCGCCGGCATCGCCATGGCCGCCATGACCGCCACCATCGCCGAATCCATCAGTGCTGCCATCGATCGAACCACTGGCAAAATCACCCCCGCAATAGGCTACGCCAGTCCCGCTTTTGCGCAGTTCCTCGCACCGGGGATGATAGACGAATCCGTCCGGAATATTCAGCTTGGCATCCAGCGCAAACAGCAGCGGCAGCCGCGTCGGATTGACCGGGTCGATGCTCTCATACTTGCAGCAGTACCACCATACGCGACGCAAACCTTCGTTGCTCTTGCGATGTTCGCTGAGCACAACCGCCGGCGTGTGGTGCAGGAATTCGCCGAACGCGCGACGGCAAAATGCATCATATTCGCGGGTGTAGAGAATGAATTCGTGCCACAGATCGTCGGCAACCTGCGACGGCATCGAGACGAATCGCTTTCCACTCGCCAGATAGGCGATGAAAAACTGACGCAAGCCGCGCGAAACCAGCGCGCTGTCCTTCCTGGCGAGGCCGGGACGATGTTTCTCGAGCCTCGCGAGCAGTCCGGCCGGCCATCGATAGGTGCGGATGAACTCGGCGCGGCGGAGATGGGCCCATTTGCGATATAGAGAGGCTGCGACAACAATCGAAATGAATGTCAGTACGATCGGCACGCTTGAAGCCGCTGGCACACCGAAAGTCACAACCGATCCCTTCGAAAACCTAAAGGCTGCGCAAGCTTGCAAACAGCGCGAGGCCAAACAGCGCGACCGCGCCGAGGATGAAGCCGAGCGCGAAGGTCCAAAAGGCGCTGCGCCGGCGCGGCTTTTTTTCCACGCCAGGCGGAACAGCCGGCGTTGCCACCAGCGCATGCTCGCGCTCGACCATGCGTCGGGCGACATAGTCGGTGACCGCCTTGACGATGAGGGGGACGTCGTGGGACTCCGCGAGCACGATGCGGCCGAAGCGGGTATCCTGCACGAAACGGTAGATGCGCTTGTCACGTCCCATCAGCACGTGTGCCACGACGTCGACCCACAGCCGCGGCGTCTCGCCCTGGCTGATGCCGCGATCGAACAGATCGACGCTGTCGGGAATTTGCGCAAACAACGGATCGAGCGCTTCGTTGAGAATTTCAAGGCGCGCCACTTCCGCATCGCGCAGGTCGACGACGACGCCGGTGCGGTCGGCCGCTTCGATCCGTGCCTGCCGCAGCGCATCCCGCAACCGCACCGGACGCGCATCACCGATGGCTTCGCTCGCGGTATTTTGTGCGTCTGACATGGGTTGACGACCTCTGTCCCAGAACTGCGATGCCGAAGTTCGCAAGCTGCCGCGGCGGCCTCTGATGCGAACTTCGGAATCAAAGGAGTTCCAGAGCCTTTTCGGTTCTGATTGAATCAGAACCGAGGCTCTAATCTTTCGTTTTGACGCGTTTTCCTCACGCGAACCGGTATCCACTTCGCTCGAAAACGCTATAGCAAACACATATTTTCAGTGCGGCTTTTCAATTTGAAGTTCCTATACCGAGATTGCAGCAGTTTCGATAGGAACTTCAAATTCGCCGCATTGATAGACTCAAAACGCCGTTAACCTATCAGTAACCGGTCAATCCGCAAAGCGCGTTTGTTCCCAAAGGCTTACGGCACATGCGCGCCTGAGCACAAGCGGCTCCCGCCAGCTCTCGCCGGGAGGAGCCGCTTTAGTCCCATGCGCCGCCCTTGGGGGTTAGGCCATCACGCGGGAGGGTTCTTCGACGATCGAAAATCGAACGCCGGCCTTGTGGCGGTTCTCTTCCGAGACTTCGCGCCAGCAATCTTCGGCCTCTTTACGGGTCTTGAACGGACCTTTGACCTGGGCGGAGCCCTCCACCAGCTTGTGGAAGTTCATCGAACCGAACTCGCCGCCGATCACCCAGAAATTGCTGCCTTGAGTCATCATCATCTCCTTTTATTCAGCCGCCTGAACGTGGACGTCGGCGCCCTGCTTCTTGAACTGCGCGGTTTCGGTCGAGTCGTGCAGTGCCGTCGTCGACGAGGTGCCGCCGGTGATGGTGGTGGACACCAGATCGAAGTAGCCGGTGCCGACTTCGCGCTGATGGCGCGTCGCCGAATATCCAGACTTCTCCGAGGCAAACTCGGCCTGCTGCAGCCGCGAGTATGCCGCCATGCCTTCGGCCTTGTAGCCGCGCGCCAGCTCGAACATGCCGTGGTTGAGCGAATGGAAGCCGGCGAGTGTCACGAACTGGAACTTGTAGCCCATCGCGCCGATTTCGCGCTGGAACCTGGCAATCGTCGCCTTGTCGATATTGGCTTCCCAGTTGAATGACGGCGAGCAATTATAGGCCAGCATCTTGCCGGGATAGATCTTGTGCACCGCTTCGGCGAACTGCTTCGCCTCTTCGAGGTTCGGCCTCGAGGTTTCCCACCACAGAAGATCGGCATATTTCGCAAACGCGATGCCGCGCTTGATGCAGTGAGCAAGACCGGTGCCCGGCTTGAGGCGATAAAAACCTTCCGCAGTGCGCTCGCCGGTGATGAATTCGCGGTCGCGTTCGTCGACATCGGCGGTGATCAGCTTGGCGCTCTCGGCATCGGTTCGCGCCAGTACGAAGGTCGGCGTGCCGCAAACGTCGGCGGCGAGCCTTGCCGCGATCAGGTTACGCTCATGCGCGGCGGTGGGAATCAGCACCTTGCCGCCCATGTGGCCGCACTTCTTCTCGGAGGCGAGTTGATCCTCGAAGTGAACGCCAGCAGCACCCGCCTCGATATAAGCCTTCATGATCTCGAACGAGTTGAGCGGGCCGCCGAAGCCTGCTTCGGCGTCGGCGACGATCGGCACGAACCAGTCGATCTTGGCGCCGCCTTCGGAGTGCTCGATCTGGTCGGCGCGCTGGAAGGTGCGGTTGATACGCCGGCACAGTTCCGGCCCGGCATTTGCCGGATAGAGGCTCTGGTCCGGGTACATCGCGCCTGCGGTGTTGGCGTCGGCCGCAACCTGCCAGCCGGAAAGATAGATTGCTGGAAGTCCCGCGCGGGCCTGCTGCATCGCCTGGTTGCCGGTCACCGCGCCCAGCGAATTGACGTAATCCTCCTTCTGGAGCGATTCCCAGAGCCGGTTGGCGCCACGGGTGGCGAGCGTATAGGCAATCGGCACCGAGCCCCGCAGCCTCTCGACCTCGGCCGGGGTATAGGGACGACTGATACCGTCGAAACGCCCCTCGGGCGCGGGAATAAGCTGTTCAAAGGTCTTCGCCATTTCAGGTTCTCCAATCGACATTCGTGACAGTGCATTGCGAAATGCGTGGATAGAGCTAAACGCGAATCTACTTAGCTCGTACAGGAACTTGATTTCGAATGGTGATGTCTTGTAACATCTGAACTTGTCATATATGTTATTTTGTAACTTTTGTCACAAACGTAGTCGGGAACGCAGCCGTGCCAGCGGATTCCGGTAAGAAACTGTTCGTCGGCCCGCGTTTTCGGCGCGTCCGCCAGCAACTGGGGCTGTCGCAGACCCAGATGGCGGAGGGCCTCGGCCTTTCCCCGAGTTACATCAACCTGATCGAGCGCAACCAGCGCCCCGTCACGGCTCAAATCCTGCTCCGCCTGGCGGAAACCTACGATCTCGACCTGCGCGATCTCGCCACCGCCGACGAGGATCGTTTCTTTGCCGAACTGAACGAGATCTTTTCCGATCCGCTGTTCCGCCAGATCGACGTGCCGAAACAGGAATTGCGCGACCTTGCGGAACTTTGTCCCGGGGTCACGCATTCGTTGCAGCGGCTTTACGCCGCCTATGCCGAAGCGCGCCGCGGCGAGACGATGGTCGCCGCCCAGATGGCCGATCGCGACGAGGGTGCGCGGTTCGAGGCCAACCCGATCGAACGTGTCCGCGATCTGATCGAGGCCAACCGCAATTATTTCCCCGAACTGGAAACGGCGGCAGAAAGGCTGCGTGACGAGTTGAACGTGCCTGCGGAAGCACTGTTCGAGGCACTCGCGGCACGCCTGCGCGAAAAACATTCGATCCTCACCCGCATCATGCCGGTCGATGTCATGCGCGAAACCTTGCGGCGTTTCGATCGCCATCGCCGCCAGCTGCTGATCTCGGAACTGGTCGACGGACCGGGCCGCGCGTTCCAGCTCGCCTTTCAGATCGCTCTTGCCGAATACTCCGCGGCGATCGAGACCACTGTCGGCCGCGCCGGTCCGCTCGACGACACGCCGCGCCGGCTCTACCGGATCACGCTCGCCAATTATTTTGCCGCGGCCGCGATGATGCCGTACCAGCCGTTTCATGCGGCAGCCGAAGCGCTCGGCTACGACGTCAATGTGCTGGCGCAACGCTTCAACACCGGTTTCGAACAGGTCTGTCATCGCCTGACCACCTTGCAGCGGCCCAATACGCGCGGCGTGCCCTTTTTCATGCTGCGCGTCGACAATGCCGGCAATGTCTCGAAGCGATTCTCCTCCGGCACTTTTCCGTTCTCGAAATTCGGCGGCACCTGCCCGCTGTGGAACGTGCATTCCAGCTTCGACACGCCGGATCGCCTGCTCAGCCAGGTGATCGAACTGCCCGACGGCACCCGTTATTTCTCGATCGCGCAGGTCGTGCGCCGGCAGGTCTCGCCGCATCCGCAACCGCAGCCGCGGTTTGCAATCGGGCTTGGCTGCGAAATCCGTCACGCCGCGAAACTCGTCTATGCCAGCGGCATCGACCTTGAGAAAGCGGAAGGAACGCCGATCGGCGTCAATTGCCGGCTGTGCGAACGCGAAAATTGCAGCCAGCGCGCTGAGCCGCCGATCACCCGCAGCCTGATTCTCGACGAGAATACGAGGCGGGTGTCTTCGTTTGCTTTTTCCAATGCGCGGGAGTTGTGAGCCGGGTTCGATGCGCTGGTCCGCCTGCTTGCCTACCGGCAGCGGGCGTTGATAACCAAACTGTAATGGATCGTGTGTGTTCGGTGGGCTGATCCGCCCCCGCCGTTGTGCTACCTGAGCCTTCGCCGCACCCATTCCAGAGTGGATACAAAACATGTTCGTTTCCTTCTTTCCGCGACCCAAGCTGTTCCTTTGGTCGGCATTGATTTGGACCGCGCTGTCGATGGCGCTTTGGTACGGCTATGCGGGCAGCCTCGTCGTTTCCTCCGCATCAGAGGTCATTGGCGTGTCGCGTTTCTGGTCGGCGCCGCACTTGTGGTTCGATCTATATTTCGCGGTCAGTGTTGCGCTCTTCGCAAGCTTCTGGATGGTGCTCGCACCGCATCCCTGGGCGAACTGGTCGATCCTTGGCTCTGCACTGATCCTGTTTACGTCGTATTTCCAAGTCCAGGTCAGCGTTGCTCTCAACGATTGGCGTGGGCCGTTCTATGACCTCATTCAGAAAGCGCTGACGCCAGCCTCTCGCGGCGCGGTTACCCGTGCGGAGTTTTATGGCTCACTCCTGACGTTTGCGAGTATCGCGACTGTCGCGATCGTAGTGATCGTGTTGACGCGTTTTTTCGTCAGCCACTACATCTTCCGCTGGCGCACTGCAATGAACGACTTCTATGTCGCCAACTGGCCGCGGCTGCGTACCATCGAAGGTGCCTCGCAGCGCGTACAGGAAGACACGATGCGTTTTGCGACCATCACGGAAGGCCTTGGCGTCAGTCTCATCAGCTCGATTTTGACGTTGATTGCATTTTTTCCCGTACTGCTGCGCCTGTCGACCTATGTCACCGAACTACCGATTGTTGGCGTCATCCCATACCCGCTGGTCGTCGCCGCGGTCGTCTGGTCAATGTTCGGCACAGGCCTTCTTGCGTTGATCGGAATTCGCCTGCCCGGAATTGAGTTTCGCAACCAGCGAGTCGAGGCTGCCTACCGCAAAGAGTTGGTGCTCGGCGAAGATAGCGCGAGTCACGCCAACCCGCCGACGTTGGCCACGCTGTTCGCGAATGTCCGCCGAAACTATTTCTGGCTTTATTGGAATTACATGTACTTCAACGTGGGACGCTTCGTTTACCTTCAGACTGACGTCATCTTTCCCTACATCCTTCTCGTGCCAACATTCGTTGTCGGGATGATAACGTTCGGCATCATGCAGCAAATCTTGAATGCATTTTCCCAAGTCCAACATTCATTCCAGTATCTCGTCACGTCGTGGAGCACGATCGTCGACCTGATCTCGGTTCAAAAGCGGTTGCTGGCTTTTGAAGCCGTCCTTCTCGGCGACCCGCTGCCTTCGATCGAAAGCGAGGCCAAGCCGGCCACGCGATGAATCACAACTTGACGCTGGCGTGCGACGACCAACGGGCGAAAACGTACGGCAATAGCGTAATCCCGCCGTTATCCGCCTCTAATCCTAGTGGCGTTGCGTGGCGTGCTCGAAGCGGCTGTAGTATCGCGCCATGAGCACGAAATCCCGGCAGTCGATCTATGGGGGTGCGGTCATCGGCGCGAAGATTCGCGCCAAAAATGCTCGAGAAATGGCGACCAAAGCGCTTCGCGAGGCCGACCGCGCGGAAGCTGAGGCCTGGTCGATCCGCATGGAAGGTTATGGCGGGCCTGCCCAGCCTTCGCCGACGATCGGACAATGTCTCAATGGCGGGCTCGGCTGGCTGGAGGTCGAATGCAATCGCTGCAAGACGCGGGCGAGCCTGCCGCTCGATGCCATCCGCCGCCCCAAAAACACTCCGCTCTGGAAGCTCGAGGCCTCGCTGAAATGCCGCTCATGCCGCAAGGGACGCCATGCGCCGCCGGTGCACATGATCAAGCTGACGGAAACCCAAGAGATCACGCCCTACGCCTGGGTGCATCCGGACGAAGACCGGTGAAGCGGAGCTCCGGTTGACGTCGCATTTTCCAAAATCGACGCTTATGAACCCGAAACGGTCATGATGGGTAAGCTTTATCGTCTTGCCGCTTTTTTGAACGATGCAACCAAGGTACGAAGTGCGAGCACAGGCGGCGAAATCTCGCCATCACGCCAGACCAGAGGTGTGCTCATATCGGCCAACGTCTTTGGGAGCGGGTGTCTTCGTACCGATGTCTGCGCCATCGTATCCAGCACGGATTCCGGAACCAGGGCTACACCGGTCCCGGAAGCGACGCACGCGATGATGGCGTGATAGGAGCCGAGTTCAAGCATCCGCTTTGTCGAGAAGACGTCGTGGCCGAGCCAGCGCTGGAGCACCCGGCGATAGGCGCACCCATCGGGAAACGCAATCAGTGAAGCGCTCTTGATATCTTGCGGCCGCTTGATCGGCGGATGGTCGGGACTCGAAATCAACGCCAGGCGTTCGCGGAACACCGGCATATGCGCGAGTATTCTGGCGGGCGGTTCGGCGATAAAGGCGGCATCGAGCCGCCGGTCGACTACCGCCTGCACCAGGAAGTCGTTGGTCCCCATCGTCAATTCCAGACGAACATCGGGATATTGACGATGGAAAGCCGCCAGCAGGCCGGGGAGCCGGCTGGCCGCTGTGCTCTCAAGCGCGCCCAGCTTGAGCAAGCCTCGCGGGTTCGCACCCGAGACGGCGGCGCGCGCCTCTTCGGATAGCTGGACGAGCCTGTCTGCATAGCCCCGCAGCAATTCTCCTGTCGGAGACAGGTGCAGACGTTGCCGGTCGCGGTGAAACAATGTCACCCCCATTGAGCTCTCGAGCTGCTTGATCCGCTTGCTGACGTTGGACGGCACCCGGTGCAGTTTGCGCGCGGCCTTGACGATCCCGCCTTCCTCAACGACAGACCTGAAGACCTGCAGATCCGTAAAGTTGATAGGGCCTGCCATTTGGGCATCCATTCTCAATTAGAGAATAAGTGTGACTTGGTTATTCAATATACGAGAACAATGTCGAAGTGTAATCAAGCGGAGGTGAGCGACACAACAAAAAATCCATCTGCGACCGCAGCCGCTTGGATCGGGGCATTGAGTCTGGCCGCCGCCATGGGAATCGGCCGTTTTTCGCTTACGCCAATCATGCCGCTGATGCAGCAAGACTCCAGCCTCACGCTCGCGCAGGGAAGCTGGCTGGCCACCGGCAACTATCTCGGCTACCTGGCGGGCGCCCTGATTTGCGCGGTTCTGCCGCTTCGGCCGTTGAGCGCGATTCGATGGGGTGCGATATCGGTCGGCGTGTTCACGCTGGCGATGGGACTGACGCACGAGTTCGAACTCTGGCTTGGGTTTCGTCTCGGAGCCGGAATCGCATCGGCTTTCGTGCTGGTCGGCGTGTCGGCGTGGGCGATGCCGATACTGGCGCGCAATGGCCGGGAGCAATGGTCTGGACGAATATTTGCCGGCGTTGGAATCGGTATTGCCTTCACAGGCTTTGTCGGCCTTACGGCCGGCGTCGGGGCCTGGGGATCGCCTGCAACCTGGATTGTGCTCGGGATCATCGCCCTCGGTCCCGCTGTCTTGCTTTGGCTTGCGCCTATTCCTGACGACAGGTCCAATGCGCCGGCTGCGCCACCCCCGTTTGGCATGCCTTCGCGCAGCGCGCTGATCGCGGCAGCGTGCTACAGCGCTTTCGGCTACGGCTATATAATTCCGGCAACATTTTTGCCTGCGCTCGCGCGCGACTACATCGACGACCCCGCGGTGTTCGGCTGGGTTTGGCCGGTGTTCGGCACGACCGCGGCGATTTCGACGCTCGTCGCTGTACGGCTTCTAGGTCGGCTTTCCCCGCGGCGATTGTGGCGAGGTGCCCAATATGTGCTGGCGGCTGGGGTATTGGCGCCGGTGCTTGCAATCAACGCCATTACCCTCTTGATCGCAGCCTTGTGCGTAGGTGGTAGCTTCATGGTTATCACGATGGCTGGCATCAAGGAGGCGCTCCGCCTGGGGGGTGCGAGCGCCGCCCAAGCGGTCGGCTTGATGACGGCCGGCTTCGGCATCGGCCAGATAGCGGGTCCGCTGATGGTAGGTTACTTTGCGGAATCGCATGACGCGTTCGCGTGGCCCAGCCTGATTGCAGTGTCGGTGCTCATCTTGAGTAACGTTGCTCTCTACGCCGTCAATGACGCCCTTTAGATCGGCGCACTTGTCTTGGTCCGGGCGGCAATTGGGGTGGGACAAAAGCTTTAGCCCGAGCGCCTCCGCCGCGAGCTTGGTCATATCGGGTCGCGACACTATTGACCCATCTCGGACATTGGGTCGCAGCGTTTACGTATAAGCTGACACGCAGGTTGAAGCGGCTGTTTGCATTCTTCCGTCACGCACTGCTCGATCCGCGTACATATCCTTGAATCTGCATAACCATCTTCCGTGATTTTTGCTGCGATACCATACTCGATTATTTTCTGTTTTATCGCGCGTTGAAGCTCTTCCTCCCTCCGAAACTTTCGCAGCTCCAGGTCCCTTCGGTCCATATGTGCTGCCGTTGAACCCGTGCCGCCACCCTTTTTCGATACTTCAATGTCGTGCCGATGCACGCCGATGCAGTATGCGGCGTCAGTTGCGCTCTCATTCGCACGAATCAACGTGCCGTATGACGCCACAAGCAATCCAGCGACTATAGCTTTCCTCAAAGTGCAACCCCCCATCATCTTCTGCTTATCGGGGCAGACCGGAAGTGCTTGACGCAAGATCAAAATGCCGCGATTGACCCTGTCTTCGTTTCATAAGTCAGCGGCGACCAGATCATAAGAACCGCTGCTGCCGCGGACGTGCACCCCAGCAGCGGCGGCGCATATCAAATCCACGGCTGGACTCGAACGCCCTTCAGGCAACCCGATTCGTTGGGGTGAGCATCCGGTGGAATTCGCCTCAGAAGCGATCCGACTGCGCCAAGGCGCAAAATGGCCGGTCTGGAATCGGAATACAACCCTGCTCGCGACAAGTAAGTTGCGACTAGCACTGGCTATTCGGCGGACGGCCACCATATCCCCCATATCACCGCGCGTCCCCCGGCTGTTATCGGTGACTGAGAGTGCTGCGCTCCCGCCGCTACAAAAAGGCGGTCCGATATGCGCGGCGGTGACCTCAAGGTCCCGGTGATGTCGCCGTTGTCTTTATCGTGCGAATGGGCATCGAGCAGCGCGATCTTTATTTGTGCCCGGGGCTCGTTATTCGAACCTTTGATCCCCATATCCATGTCTATCCCCATCAACCATCGAGGTTGGTCGGAACGCGCGGAGACTTCCAACGAAAGGGCTCTGCATGTTCAAATCTCGGCAGTATCGCGCGAAAGCAACCGAGTGCGGCGAACTCGTCAAGAGTTCGGGCAGCGCTGAGGAAAGCCGTAAATTTCAAGACTTGGCGGACCGCTTCGTCTCGTTGGCGGATAACGAGCGAGGCCTCGCCGACGCTTATAACGATGCGGTGCACGTTGCCGAGAAAGACCGGTCCCGCGGCGCGGCCCTTGCCGCCGAAGAAGAGCACGTTTTGCGGTGTCTTGGGGCGGCGGTCATCATGCAATGGAATACCTTACCGACGTCGCTGCAACGGGAGATCTTCGATACCGCCGGGTCCGTGGGCAAGGTGTTGGAGACAGCATCGCTCCGCGGACAGATCGCCCGATTTCTGCACAAGCACAAGGATGAAGCCGGTCGCGGCAAACGGCCCGTGACAGAAGACGCGCCTAGCGATGCGAGATCGGGCGCTGCGGCTTTGTCGCGGTGGGACAATGAGGGAGGCGCAGTCCGCGAGGAACTGCAAATCTGAGTAAACGCCGTCAACGGGAGAATTCCCCATGTCATTTACACAATTCGGCATCGATGACGGACCGCACAACATGGATGGGCTGCGGTTTTTTGCCCAGGATGGAACTGAACGCGTCGAGGCGTTTATAGGCCGCAAGGTGATGGACGTTTGGGCCGAGTCTATCGAACACCGTGGAGGACGACGAAGTCTGTTCCGTGATCAATACAATGCGCTTGGAAAGCTAAACCTTGCAGCGCTTCAGCGGATCGTGAGCACGAAATACCAGCGAGGCGCCGCGTTCAACCGCCAGCATCCCTTTGTCGAGGTCCTGTTCTCAGACGTCACGGAGAGCGCTGAGGTTCTTGATCTAACTGAACTGGTGCGCGAGCCTTTGCCGCCGGCCTTTCATAGGCTCACTTGAGTATCACGGTGCTCGTGAAGGGCTGACGATGAAGAAACCCGTTCGCCCCAATCACGAGCCGGAGCCAAAGAAAACGTCAGCGGTCGACAGAAGGTCGAACGCCAACCTGAAAGCCGGTTACTCCATGCAAAATCTTTCGCCGCGTCACGTCAAAACAGAAGAGTCGCTTCGGCTTGGCGTCGTATCCGGCTGGTACAGCACGAAAGTGAGCGGAACGTTCGTCTCCGGGCCGCACGATTCCGAGGCCGAGTGCCTTCGCAGGATTGCAGAGATCGATCTGGCGCCGGTAAAGGCAGCAAAAGCCAAGCCAGTTGAGTGACTATCGGGAAGGGAGAGCGTGTTTCGCGGCGATCAGACATCGCTCGAAGGCAGAACGTCGTCTAGGAGGCAAGCAAATGGCACTGACGCGCGGCAGCTTGGATTTTCGGAATGTCGCATAGCAGGATGGTCGGCGATCCACCCGCTTTATTGAGCACCGAAGAGTTTGATTCGTTGCGTGAAGTCGGCAAGGGAGATGCCCAAGGCGATATTCCCCAGATGCATTGGGAACGCCTGGTTGTTTTGGGCTATGCGCTACGACGACTTGGAACTCTTGGGTTGACTGAGTCCGGCAGGCGCCGCCTCGCAATAGGGAACGATCAAGCTCGTAGCAATATCGCCCGCTAAGGTGGATAGTCCACCATCATCGCGAAGGAAATTGTTACGACGATTGCAAAGGGATCAAATCATGAAAAAACCTGTTCTCTCACTTGAAGAGCCAGCGCCAAAGAAACCACTACGAGCGGACCGGCCTCCGGTTGAAGGGTTCGTAACGATTGTCGATGGTCATTTTAAGTCAGAATTTGACACCGTCGACGCAGCTGAAGCATCAGGTCGAAAACTGAAGTCGGCTTATCCGATGCTCCAAATAGAAATCTATGACGCCAACAGGAAGACACGTACTTTGTTGAGCTAAGAAGCCAGCGAATGCACCGTTGGACTTGGCCTTCCGGGTCCGGATCATGCTCTAGAACTCAAGATGCGCGCGGCGAGTTCGTTTGCGATCTACCGAATCCTTCAAGAGAATAGCTGGCTGGCATCGTGCTCAGGTTTAGCAGCTTTTCCGCTTCTTGAACTTCGGGGAGATCTTGTCCCCTATCAAAATCGACGAGGACTGGAGCGAGCAGCTCTGATACCCCCGCTCGGCCATTTGATCTGCAAAGGCGCGCAAGTCCAAGTGCGCTGCGCAGCTCGAAAGTCTTTGTCTGTTGGCTTCGGGCAATTTCCAGGGCTCTGTTGAAGGCATCTTCGGAACTGGAAACGTTCGGCGGGTCACAACGCAACAAAAGCTCAGCCTGGACACGATGCAGTTCGGCATCGAGCCAATGCTGGCCGGATTGTTCCGTCCAGACGCTCAATTCCCTCAAAATTTCCAATCCAGTCTCGACTTGCCCTGCCTCTGCATTCGCCACGGCAACCTGCATCGCCCAAAATGGTTCACAAAGGTAACAGTCATTTTCGTGAAGTAATGTCCAACCTCGGCGCATCTGCGTGAGACCGCTCATTCCATCGCCCGCACGCCACTTTGCCAAGCCGTTCAGGTAGGTGCCGGCGGCCACGTACAACGGCATCGCATGCTCGCGGGCGAGAGCAAGGATCGTCTCTGTTTGCTGCAACAGGGGTGGATGCACCCCGCATAGTCCGTCGAAAACGGCCTTCTGGACAAGCGCATTGGCTTCCGCAAGCGCACGCTTTTCTCCCGGCGCACTCACCGCTTCGCGCGCGAGCTGCCGCGATCGATCAATGCTCCCAAGCGGCCAAAGCACCAGCGCAAGGAACCTCATGATCACGGACGGCAGGTCCAGTGTCGAAGCCTTGAAGGTCGCGGGGTTCGGTTCGGCACGATAGATCGCGAGTGCTTGCTCAAGATGAACTCTCGCGTTCAAGTAATCGCCCGCGAGCCAGCAGGTTACCCCGCTTGTCCAGTGTGCGACGATTGCTGCCACCGGCGATTCCGGTCGCTGGTTGGCAGCGCTCATTATTGCCGCCGCCAACTCCCGCATCGGCGCGATCTCGCCGTGAGTCAAGCAGGCATTGAACAAGCCCGAATGGATCGGCGCCAGTTCAACCGGATCATCAATGTCGGCTGCCAACTGTCGTGCGCGGGTCCATGCCGTCACCGTTTCCGGCGCGCTGTGGCCAAGGCTACCCCGCAGCGCACGGCCATATGCGATTTGAAGATCGAGCCTGTTCATGGCTGGGCCCCGTTCAACCGGCAGTTCGTCAGCGATGGCAACCGCCTTGCCGAGATGCGCGATTGCCTCGGAATACGCCGAACGTTTCAACGCCTGCTGGCCAGCCTTGCGCCACCACTCCAGGGCTACCCCGCTCAACCCCGCTTCAGTGAAGTGGTATGCCACGACTTCAGGCTCGGTCTCGGCGTTGCCCGGAAACTTGTCACGCAGGACCTCGCCAATTTGCTTATGGAGCACTTGCCGGCGGCTCTTGAGCAAGCTCTCATAAGCCGCTTCCTGAACGAGCGCATGCTTGAAGCTATAGCTCGCTTCCGGCGGCGTCCCGCGGCGCAACAGCAGTTCGGCCTCTTCGAGCTGCCCGAGCGCGGCGCTCAGCGTCAGATCATCGCGGCCCGCAACGCATCGCAGCAGCGTGTATGGGAAGTCGCGGCCGATGGCAGCGCCTATCTGTGCCACCTCCTTGACCGGCGCCAGCCGGTCAAGCCGCGCCATAAGCGAGTCCTGCAGCGTCGCAGGAATCGCGAGCGGCGGTAGCGGACTATTGAGGCAATAGCGCCCGGAAGCTTCCACGAGCAATCCGGACTCCAGCACCATCTTGGTCAATTCCTCGACGAACAGCGGAATGCCGTCCGTCTTGTCGATGATCTGTGTCATCATTTCGCCCGGCAGTTGTCGACCGACGGTCACCTGCTCGACCAGGGCGCGCGTGTCCTGCCGGTCAAGCCGATCGAGCCGAAGCAGGCTGACGTTGACAAGGCCCGCCCAAGGCGGCTCGAACTCGGGCCGGAATGTCATGAGCACGAGTATCGGCAGTCCCCTGATCCGATCCACCGTGAGGTCGAACAGCTCCAGCGTCGTGGCGTCAGCCCAATGCATGTCCTCGCAGACGACCAGCACGGGTTGCTGCTGTGCCAGCCCCTCAACCTGGTCGAGAAGGGCGGCGAATGTCTGCCGCCGCTGCTGCACCGGACTCAAGCTGAGCGGCGGATAGCGCTCGCCGGTCGGGATCGAAAGAAGCGCGGCAATGAGCGGCGCCGCCTTGGCCACCTGCTGCGTTCCAAGCGCAAGCATTGCCTCAAGCTTGTCGAGCTTTTGCGCGGACGTGTCATTTGACCTGATCTCGGCAGCGCGCTCGAGCTGAGCGATGAAAGGATGAAGCGCACTGTTGGTGTGGTAGGGCGAGCACTGATACCGGACCCGGCGGTACGACCCCAGCGGAAGGCTCTCGAAGAGCGTTGCCACAATGCGCGATTTGCCGATTCCGGCGTCACCGGAAATCAACACCATTTGGCCTTGGCCCTGCCACGCCAACTGCTGGCGTGAGAGCACGAATTCGATCTCCGCCTTGCGGCCGACAAAGCCAATCGAGCGCGCCGTGCGCACCGCGTCGAAGCGGCTCTCCGATGCGGCAGCGCCTTCGACCGCCCAGACCGCGATCGGTTCGGAGAGGCCTTTGATCCCGCGGCGGCCGAGGTTGCGAAAAGTGAACAAATCACCGAGCAGACGGCGCGTCGAGGCAGCAACGACAACCACCCCTGGCTCCGCCAGGCTCTGGAGCCGGGCAGCAACGTTCGGTGTATCACCGACCAATGCTTGCTCCTCTGACGTGCCTCCGCTGATAAGATCGCCTACCACCACAAGTCCACTCGCGATCGCGATCCGCACCTCGGCACGCTCTTCCGCGCGCGTTTCGAGCGGCCCTATTGCGGCGATGATGTCGAGCCCCGCCCGCACTGCGCGCTCCGCGTCATCCTCGTGCGCGCGGGGATAGCCGAAATAGGCGAGTATTCCATCGCCCACAAACCTCGCTATCATGCCGTCATAGGCCGCAATGACCCTCGCACACGCGGCCCGATAGGCACGGATCACCTCCCACATGTCCTCGGGATCGAGGCGCGCCGAGAGCGCCGTTGAGCCTACCAGATCGCAGAACATCACGGTGAGGTGGCGCCGCTCGGCATCGTGCCCGCGAGCCCGCTCGGTGATGACTTCGGCTTGATTGAGTTCGGCGATCACGCTCAGCATTTTGCGGCGATGGCCGAGAAGCACCCCGAGCCTGTCGAAGTCCTCCTCCGTCAGTTCGGGAAGAACGCTCAGATCGATCCCGTTCTCGGCAAAACGCAGCGCGTATTGCCCAAGCCCAAGCTTCTCGAGCCAGTCCGCAATCTGCTGCATTGGCTCCACCGACTGTGCTTGGCGGCTAGCCGAAATTTGGACCACGGCGAAGAAATGTTATCCTCAATCATTTGGGATAGCATGTCTTATTTTGCGGCATTCAGCCGCAATTGGTCCTCGATCTTTGCCAAACTGGTGCATGAGCACAGAGGCCTGCTACCAAGCAGGGCGTGGCACGAAGAGAACAACCGGATTGCTGCACGCGCCCGATTTCGGCTCCTCGCCGTAACGGTTTATCGCGACGGCGTTGGCGGTTTTGCGCGTTCTCGCGCCGTCAAAAGCTGCGCCGCCACGCTCGCGGCGATGATGCTGGGTTGCTTGCCCTTGATCTCGGGCAATCCGATCGGACAGACCAGTCGCGCGATCTGCTGCTCGGAAAGGCCGAGCTGCCTTGCCTGACTGGCAAATCGGGCGCGCTTGGTCACCGACCCGATCAAGCCGACAAATCCAAGATCGGCGCGACGCAGCGCTGACGCTGCGATCGAGTAGTCGAGCGGGTGGGAGTGCGTCATGATCAAGACGAACGCACCGGAAGGCGCCAGATCGATCTCGCGCTCGGGCTCGTCCGTCCTCACCGTGACCACGTTGGCTGGCACGTAATCCGGAAATTGGTCGGAGCGGGAATCAATCCAGCGCACCGAGAAAGGAAGCTGCGACAGCGCAAGAACGACCGCGCGCCCGACATGGCCGGCTCCGAACAGCAGCACCGTCTCGCCCACCTCACCGAACCGCTCCACGAATTGCTCCGCAGAGAAGGCCGCACCGCCGACGCCGCCTGGAGCTCGATCCACAATCTTCCGCGCAACCCGGCCACCCTTCGTCATTCGGCTGAGCGCGAGGAAGGGCCCGGCTTCCTCGGCGGCTGCGAGTTCTCGAATATCAGCGAGGTCGACGCTATCGAAGGTCTCGATCAGGGTCGTTACCGATCCGCCGCAGCACTGGCCCAGATTGGGACCGAGTGGCCAGACACGGAGGGACGCCGAAGGCGTCTCCACTGAGAGCGCATGGTCAGCAACCGCGAGCGTCTCAAATTCGAGGCGGCCTCCGCCGATGGTGCCGAAAAATCCGGCGTCCTTCTGGATCACCATGCGCGCGCCCACCTCGCGGGGCGCCGACCCCTCCACCTTGACGACACTGATCAAGGCCGCGCGACGTTGCTTTTCAAGCGATTGTTGAATTCGTCGCCACACCTGCATTCAAACCGGCCCGTTTTCGCCGACGCCGCCGTGGCCCTTTGCCAATGCCGCGGCGGCATCGAAAGTTCCAACCGCCTTGAGGATCGATTCCGGCGTCGCCGGCGCATCCAGAGCCACGCCCTGGCCGGGATCGAGCGAATGAACCGCGTCCGCGATCGCCGCGAATACGGACGTCGCCAGCATCAACGGCGGCTCGCCGACGGCCTTGGAGCGATAGATCGTCGCTTCCTGGTTTTCGTTCGCAAACAGCGCAACACGGAAATCTTCCGGCACGTCGGAAGCCACCGGAATCTTGTAGGTCGAAGGCGCGTGCGTCAGCAGACGGCCATCTTCGTCATAGACCAGTTCTTCGGTGGTCAACCAACCCATGCCCTGCACGAAGCCACCCTCGATCTGCCCGATGTCGATCGCCGGATTGAGCGAACGGCCGACGTCGTGCAAGATGTCGACGCGCTCGATCCTCATCTCGCCAGTTGTGACGTCGATCGTGACCTCGCTGCAGGCTGCGCCGTGGGCAAAGTAAAGGAACGGCCTGCCCTTGGCCTTGGCGCGGTCCCAATGCAGTTTCGGTGTCTTGTAGAAGCCGGCCGCCGACAGGTGGATGCGCGCGCCATAGGCGCGCTTGGCAAGCTCGGCGAACGGAACGCTCTCGTTGCCGATAAAAACCTGGTCGTCACGAAATTCGATCAAATCCTCGGAAACGCTCCAGGTACTTGCCGCGAACTGTGCAAGCCGCGCCTTGATTTCGCGGCAGGCGATTTGCACGGCCATTCCGTTCAGGTCGGTGCCGGCTGACGCCGCGGTGGCGGAGGTGTTCGGCACCTTGTCGGTCGAGGTCGCGGTGATGCGCACGCGGTCGAGCGCGATGCCGAATTCTTCCGCGGCGACTTGCGCCACCTTCTGAAACAGGCCCTGTCCCATCTCGGTGCCACCGTGATTGAGATGCACCGAGCCGTCCTGATAGACGTGAACCAGGGCACCGGCCTGGTTGAGATGCGTGAGCGTGAAGGAAATGCCGAATTTTACCGGCGTCAGCGCGATCCCGCGCTTGAGGATCGGCGAGGAGGCATTGAATTTCCCGATCTCCTTGCGGCGGCGCCTGTAGTCCGAGGTTCGCTCGAGTTGTTCGATCAGACGATGGATCACCTCATGGTCTTCGACGGTCTGGCCGTAGGGCGTCACATCGCCGCCGCTGCGATAGAGGTTGGCCTTGCGCACATCGAGCGGGTCGAGACCAAGATGCCAGGCGATGGCATCGACGACGCGTTCGATCGAAAGAACGCCTTGCGGACCGCCGAAACCGCGAAACGCGGTGTTGGAAACGGTGTTGGTCTTGACGCGCGTGGAATGAATTCTGAATTCGGGGAGGAAGTAGGCATTGTCGGAGTGAAACATGGCGCGGTCCACCACGCCAATGCTCAGATCGGCGGAGCAGCCGCAGCGCGCTGCGAGCGCAAGATCGACGCCCTCGATTCGGCCGCGGCCATCGAAGCCGACCGACCAGTCGACCCGGAAATCGTGCCGCTTGCCGGTCATCATCATGTCGTCGTCGCGGTCGAGGCGTAGCTTGCAGGCATGGCCGGTAGCGCGCGCGGCAAGTGCGGCAATCACCGCCCATTGCGTCGCCTGCGTTTCCTTGCCGCCAAAGCCGCCGCCCATGCGCCGCACCTGGCAGGTGACAAACGAGTCCGCCACGCCGAGCACGCGCGCCACGATATGCTGAACCTCGGAAGGATGCTGGGTGGACGAGTGGACCAGCATGTCGTTGTCTTCGCCCGGCACGGCAAATGCGACCTGACCCTCCAGATAAAAATGCTCCTGGCCCCCGATCCTCAAGACACCGCTTTGGCGATGCGGCGATCTGGCGATCGCAGTCTTCGCATCGCCGCCGACAAATTCGTAATCGGGTAAAACGGTTTCCCCGGAAGCAAGCCCCTCATCGACCGTAACATTGGGCTCTTCACGTTCGATCTCGATTACAGCGAGCAGCGCCGCTCGTCGCGCAATGTCGCGCGTGGTCGCGATCACGGCGAAAACCGGCTCACCGTGAAACATCACATGATCGGCGGCAAACACCGGCTCGTCGGCATGAGCGGGCGAAATATCATTTTTCCCGGGAATGTCCTTTGCGGTAAGCACCGCGCGGACTCCGGGAAAGGCGCGCACCTTGTCGAGATCAAGCCGGACGAGGCGGCCTCTCGCCGCCGGCGAGCCGCCGATCGCCACGTGCAGCGTCCCTTCCGGTTCGCGAATATCGTCGACATAGTCGGCGGCGCCCTGCACATGCTTGAAAGCGCTGTCATGCGGCGTCGCCTGACGCACGTGACGCAAGACCCTCGTGGCCGGCTCAACGGACGACATCAACAGCCTCCCGGGAATCGAGAATGCGTGTTGCCCCGCTCGACGCGCCGGCAATCTCCGCGAGCGCCTTGATGACGAGGTTTTTGGCCACGCGGTTGCGGTATTCCGCGCTGGCGCGCATGTCGGTCAACGGCGTAAAATCGTCGCCGATCTTTTCGGCCGCGTTGCGCCAGGCCGCGGAATCGTCCAGCGAGGTGTCAAGCAGTGCGCCTTCCACCGCCAAAGCGCGTTTCGGCGTCGCCGCCATCCCTCCAAACGCAACGCGCGCCGAAATGATGCGCCCCGCCTCGACACCGATCCGGAAAGCACCGAGCACGGCGGTGATGTCCTCGTCGAAGCGCTTGCTGATCTTGAACGCCTTGAAGAAGGTCGCGGGAGGCAATTTCGGCACGGAAAGGCTGCGGACGAATTCGCCCGGCTCACGGTCCTGCTTGCCGTAGCTGATGAAAAATTGTTCGAGCGGCAAATTGCGTATCGCATTGCCCTTGCGCAGTTCGATTGTCCCGCCGAGCGCGATGAAGAGCGGCGCCAGATCGCCGATCGGTGAGGCGTTCGCAATGCTCCCGCCGACCGTACCGGCCACGCGCACCTGCACCGAGCCGAACCGCCGCACGATTTCGCCAATGTCCGGATCGATCGAGGCCAGCGACGACATCGCGCGCGCCAGCGTGACCGCCGCACCGAATTGAAACGCGTCAGCCGTCTCCTCGATCCTGTCGAGGCCGGCGCGGCCGACATGGATGATCTTGTCGAGCGTCAAAAGCTTCTTGGTGATCCACAGACCGACATCGGTGGCTCCGGCGATGATTCTGGCGTCCGGATGGCGCTCAAAAAGCAGCGCGAGCAGGGATTCACTCGAAGGAGAAGCAAAGAAGTGCGTGTCGTTGCCGACAAAGATGTTGGCTCCGTCATTGAGCTGTTTCAATGCCGCGAGGGTTTCGCCCTGCCTTGCAGCGAAGCGATCCGTCGCCGGCCCGGCACAGGCCTTGCGGGCGGCATCGACGATGGATCGATAACCGGTGCAGCGGCAGAGATTGCCGGCCAGCGCATCGTTGATCCCTGCGCGGTCGGTCCTGTCGCCTTCGCCGTGGAAATGAGCGAACAGGCTCATGACAATGCCCGGCGTACAAAAGCCGCATTGCGAGCCGTGCCCGGCGGCAAGCGCGGTCTGCACCGGATGCAATCTGCCTTCGTCCGCGAGATCCTCCACCGTGATGAGCTCGCAGCCGTCGAGCTGGCCGAGCGTGACGATGCAGGCGTTCACCGGCTCATAATTCAGCCGACCGTCCTGTTCCCGGGCGATGACGACGGTGCAGGCGCCGCAATCACCTTCCGCGCAACCTTCCTTGGTACCGGTGGAGCGCTCCTCGATCCGCAGCCAGTCGAGCACCGTCGATTGCGGCGAAAACCGCTCCAGCCGAACGATGCGGTCCCTCCTGCGAAACTGGATGCAGCCTCTGGTCATTTCGTCTCCGAACCGACGCGCAACGGAAATATCAACGCGAGTTTCCTTTTTGCTTTTTCAAAAATCAGTTGAAGTCCGGCGATCGCGACACCTCTCGCCCGCCGATCCAGACCCTGGCGATATTCGGCCTGGACGCAGTATAAATGATTTTCTGCAGGATGTTCTCGCCTTGATCGAGGTCGTCCCAGAGCCGGATCGTGCCGCGCTGCGAAGCCGTGTCGATCACGATGGCGTCGAACTGGTAGCCTTTCGAGAACTGCCCCACCGGCAGGTCGAGCGCTACGCCGCCGCCAGCGGTGGCGAGATAAAAGGCTTCGCGAAAGTCGATCCAGGTTCCCGAATGGCGGCTACGCTCGGCAGGCCCCAGGTTCGGGTCGACGCCGCTTTCGAGCAGGCGCGCGACAAAAATCGCGCTGCGCATATTGTCGAACAGCGATCCGCTCGGACCGCCGGAAATATCGGTACCCAACCCGACATGCAGTCCCTTCTTGAGCGCGGCTTTCAACGGAAAGACGGCGCTCGAGAAATAGGCGTTGGACAGCGGACAATGCGCGATGCCGGAACCGCGCCAGCGGATCGTGTCCATGTTGGCGGCGCTGATCAGGTTGGAATGCGCGAGCACCGTGTGGCGGCCGAGCAGCCCGAAACGATCAAGGCTCTCGGTGTCGGTGACGCCATGCCGCTCCAGCACATAGCCGTGTTCCCAATCGCTTTCCGAGCAATGGGTCTGAACATGGCAATCACATTGCTTTGCCAGCGCGCCAAGCGCTTCAAGCGTTGCGTCGGTGCAGGAGGGAATGAAACGCGGCGTCACGACCGGTTTGACAAGCCCTGCCGTATTATCCGGATGGCTCCTGATGTAGCCGATCAGGTCTCCCGTGCTGCGTAGCGCCGCATCGCTCGACGCATCGCGGTAATAGTCCGGACACTGGTCGGCATTATCCATCACGACCTTGCCGATCAGGGCACGCTGGCCGGCCTCAAGGCAAACGTCGGCGAGAATGCGCGTGGCCTCCTGGTGAATAGTCGCAAAATACAGCGCCGTGGTGGTGCCATTGGCGATCAGGTCGTCGACCAGCAGACGATAGCTGCGCCGTGCGAAGGCGGCATCGGCATAGCGTGCTTCGAGCGGGAAAGTGTATTTCTGCAACCAGACCTCGAGCGGAACGTCGAGCGCGCTTCCGAGCTGCGGGTATTGCGGCGCGTGAACATGCAGGTCGACGAAACCCGGCAACAGATACGAGCCGTGCGGCAAGCTCACAAGCCGCCCGGTGTGCTTTTCCTTCTCTTCGGCGTAGCCCTTCTCATGCGGGCGATGGACGGAAAGAATGGCGCCGTCGTTGCCAACCGCAATCAGGGCATTCTGGAAGAAATCGATCTCGCCTGGTCTGGTGGTATGAAAGCCGGATGCAATGATGGCCTTGCCGCGCAAATGATCCATAAAAGGTCCCACGCCCCGCCTGAAATCTCCGCCAGGCATCGATCGGCTGGCGGTTCCATCGGACCGCTGGCGACGATCCAATGATGATCCAACTATATTGAGTTTGCGCGCGCGAGTCGTGGATGAATCCGGGCGCTTGTTGCGGCGGGGTGCCGAGTCCCTGGGCAAAACTCCCCTCTGGCCGGCCAACTCGATAGACCGGACCTGACGGCGATGCTACCACAGGGCCATCTCGATCGACTTCACGCCAGGCGGTAAAGGCATGCGGACGCCTTCGATATCCGGAATTTTGCTCGGCGCGATTTGCGCAGGGCTCGTGTGCGTTTCCTCGCCGCTGCAGGCCCAGTTGCTGCCGCCACCTGGCCAGCCCCTGATCACTGCCAGACCCCCTGCCCCGCCGTCCCCCCGTGCGGCGGCCTGCCATAATGGCGCGAGTTTCGACCGCTTCCTGGCCGAGCTGAAGCAACAGGCCATTGCGGGGGGCGTGTCGCAGCGCGCCATCGCTGAAGCTGCGCCTTACCTCGTCTACGATCAGGGCATCGTCAACCGCGATCGCGGCCAGCGCGTGTTCGGACAGGTATTCACCCAGTTCGCCGGCCGCATGGCGGCACCTTACCGGATGCAACAGGGCCAAGGGCGGATCAAAACCTATGCCGCCGCCTTCGCCCGCGCCGAGAAGGAATATGGCGTGCCGCCGGCGGTGATCGCCGCGTTCTGGGGGCTGGAGAGCGACTTCGGCGCCAACATGGGCAATCTGCCGACGCTGCGCTCGCTGGTGTCACTGGCTTACGATTGCCGCCGCTCCGAGCGATTCGTCGGCGAGACCATAGCTGCGCTGAAGATCATCGACCGCGGCGATCTCAGCCCCGAGGAAATGGTCGGCTCCTGGGCCGGCGAGCTCGGCCAAACGCAGTTCCTGCCGACGCACTACTTCACCTACGCGGTGGATTATGGCGGGCGTCGCAACCTGTTGAGCAGCCCTGAAGACGTGATCGGCTCGACGGCCAACTACATCGCCAATGGATTGAAATGGCGACGCGGCGAACCCTGGCTGCAGGAAGTGCGCGTCAGTGCACCTGCCAACTTTCCCTGGGACCAGGCTGACCTCACCATCCAGCTGCCGCGATCAAAATGGGCGCAGCTCGGCGTCACCTATCCGGACGGCAAGGCCTTGCCGAACGACGACATGCCCGCCTCGCTGCTGTTGCCGATGGGCCGCACGGGTCCGGCCTTCCTCGCCTACGCCAATTTTGCGGCCTATACCGAGTGGAACAACTCGCTGATCTATTCGACAACGGCCGGCTATCTCGCCACGCGCATCGCAGGCGCGCCGCCGATGCAGCGCCCGACCGCGCCGGTCGCGCAACTGCCTCTCAACGAATTGCGCGAGCTGCAGCAGCTTCTGGTGCGCGCGGGATATAATGTCGGCAAGATCGATGGCGTGATGGGCCAGCAGAGCCGCAGCGCGGTGAAAGCGATGCAGATCAAATATGGCCTGCCCGCCGATTCCTGGCCAACGGCCGAATTGCTGGCGCGGATGCGCGGTCCGCGCGCGACACCCGTGTCGCAGGTCGGCGCCGCCGTGAGATAGCGTTTCGGCTTCCGGAATAATTGACCAACGAGAGCGGCCAATAGATTGTATTTCTCCTGCGGTCAGCCCATCTCGATCAAGCATCTAGTGGTCCATTTTCCCCAGTCATTGAAAGAGCATTCCATGTCCTTCTACGACGCTTCCGTTCCGGCATTCCTGCAGATTCTCGGCAGTCTCTCGGGTCTCCTCACCAAGGCCGAGGCCCATTGCAAGGCGAAGAATATTCAGCCCGAGGTACTGCTTGGCTCGCGGCTTTATCCGGACATGCTGCCGCTGTCGCGCCAGATTCAGCTCGCCTGCGATTTCGCAACCAAAGGTTGTGCGCGGCTAGCCCACATCGAGGTGCCGTCGATGCCGGACACGGAAAAGACCTTCGAGGAGTTGCGGCAACGGCTGGCCAAGGCCAGCGACTATCTGAAGAAGTTCACGCCTTCGCAATTCGAAGGCGCCGACAGCCGCGACGTTACTTTTCCTGCAGGGCCGGAGCGGACCATCACGCTCAAGGGTCAGGAATTCCTCAACCGCTTTGCGTTTCCGAACTTCTATTTCCACGCTGCGATCGCCCATGGCCTTCTCCGCCACAACGGCGTCGAAGTTGGCAAGCGCGATTTTCTCGGGGTGAACTGAGACCTCGAATGTTGTTGAGCAGGCATCATTCCGAGGGCGGTACGGAGTGACGAGATCATGATTGCCAGAACCGGGCGCGGGAAAGACGATCCTTGCTCCATTTTGCTCGATCGCGAACATAACATTCCATCCGGACCGTTCTTCCCGCATTTTGATCGTCCCCTAACCTGCCGTATCTGGCAGGGTCAGCTTGCAATATCGTGATAGCTCGGAAGTATTGCCGCGCGTCGCGGGGATGCACACTTTCAGGCTTCACTCACCCGGCATTCGCCTGCCCCGCCATTCACCGAGAGCATCCATAGATGAGCAAGCCGTCCAAACTTCTCGAGCCCTTCAGACTTGGCCCGATCACGCTTCCCAACCGCTTGGTGATGGCGCCATTGACGCGCAACCGCGCGGTGGAGGGTCTGGTGCCCGGTCCGCTGGCGGTCGACTATTACGCGCAACGCGCCTCCGCGGGTCTCTTGATCACCGAGGCCAGTCAGGTTTCGCAACAGGGCCAGGGCTATCAAGACACCCCCGGCATCTACTCGAAGGAACAGGTTGCCGGCTGGCGCAAGATCACGGACCGCGTGCATGCGCGCGGCGGCCGCATCTTTATCCAGCTCTGGCATGTAGGCCGGGTCTCGCACACGTCGCTGCAGCCAAGCGGCGGCAAACCCGTCGCGCCATCGGCGATTCGCGCCAAGGGCAAGACATTCGTCGGCGGCGCCTTTACCGACATTTCCGAGCCGCGTGCGCTCGAGCTTGCCGAAATCCCCGGCATCATCGACAGCTTCAAACGCGCAGCCGCCAATGCGGTTGCTGCCGGATTCGACGGCGTCGAACTCCATGGCGCCAACGGTTATCTGCTGGATCAATTTGCCAAGGACGGCACCAACAAGCGCACCGACGCCTATGGCGGATCGATCGAGAATCGTGCCCGCCTGATGCTGGAAGTCGCAAAGGCTGTCGCCGCGGAAGCAGGTGCCGAGCGAACCGGCATTCGTATTTCGCCGGTGACGCCCGCCAATGACATTTCCGATTCCAATCCGCAGCCACTGTTCGACCATATCGTCGATCGCCTCAACGCGTTGAAGCTCGTCTACATCCATGTCATCGAGGGCGCGACCGGCGGTCCGCGCGACGTCGCGCCGTTCGACTACGGCTCTCTCCGCCAGCGTTTCAATGGCGCCTATATCGCCAATAACGGCTTCGATTTCGAACTCGCCAACAAGGTGTTGTCGGCGAACCAGGCCGACCTGATCGCATTCGGAAAATTGTTCCTCGCCAATCCCGATCTGGTCGAGCGTCTCAAGAGGAACGCACCGCTCAACGCGCCCGACAAGGCGACCTTCTATGGCGGCGGCGCCGAGGGATACACGGATTATCCGACGCTGGAAGCGGTCGACGCGGTGGTCGATTGATGGGCCGATATCCAGTCGTCGATGGCGGCAATCTCGGCCGCCGTTAGCCGCAATCCGAGCTTGGATCGCCGCCATACCACGTCTTCGGCGGTGCGGGCCCATTCCGACGAGATCAGGTATCTGACCTCGGCCTCGCTAAGGCCGGCACCGAACCATCTTCCGAGATCGCTCGCCGATTTCGCATTGCCGAGCAGTCGGGCGGCACGTGTGCCATAGGCGTGCGCGAGCCGGCTGGCCTGGCCCGGCAACAGAAACGGATAGTTCTTCTCGAGCCTGGCGCACAATGCCGTCACCGCCGAGACATCCATGTCGCCTCCTGGCAATGGCGCCTTGCCGGTCCATCCCTCGCTTGCTTTGCTGCCGTGCAGATACGGCGCGAGCTTCTCCAGCGCCTCTTCGGCGAGCCGGCGATGGGTCGTGATCTTGCCGCCATAGATCGAGAGCAGCGGCGCGCCGCCGGGCGTGTCGAGTTCGAAAACGTATTCGCGGGTCGCAGCCTTGGCTTCGCTCGCGCCATCGTCATAGAGCGGGCGAACGCCGGCATAGGTCCAGACCACATCCTCAGGCGTAATCGGCTTTGCAAGATATTCGCTGACGGAATCGCAGAGATACCGGATCTCCTCGCTGGAGGCTTTCACCAGCGCCGGATCGCCGTGGTAGTCGCGGTCGGTGGTGCCGATCAATGTGAAATCATCCTGGTAGGGAATGACAAAGACAATGCGTCCATCGCTGTTCTGGAACATGTAGGCGCGATCATGTTCGTAAAGCTTGCGCACGACGATGTGAGAGCCCTGCACCAGCCGCACCTTGGCTCTGGGGTTGACGCCCGAACCCAACGCCAGCACCTGCTCGACCCATGGCCCGCCCGCATTGACGAGAACGCGGGCACGGATGGTCGAGCGCGCGCCGCTTACGGTATTTTCGACCGTCACCCGCCAGATCCCGCCCTCCTGGCTGATCTCGGCCGCGCGGGTGCGGGTGTGGATTTCGGCGCCACGCTCGGCGGCGTCCTTGGCGCTGAGGACGACCAGCCGGGCGTCGTCGACGAAGCAATCCGAATATTCAAAGCCCTTTTGATAGCGGCCGGGCACGAGCGGCTTGCCGACCGCATCGCGGCGCAGATCGACCGAACGCGTCGGCGGCAGCCTGTGCCGGCCGCCGATATGGTCGTAGAGGAAGAGCCCGAGCCGCAGCAGCCATGCGGGGCGCAAGCCATCATGGTGCGGCAGGACGAAGCGAAGCGGACGGACGATGTGCGGCGCGATCCGCCAGAGGATTTCGCGCTCGATTAAGGCCTCGCGGACCAGGCGAAACTCGAAATATTCGAGGTAGCGCAATCCGCCATGCACGAGTTTGGTCGAAAAGGACGATGTCCCGCTCGCCAGATCGTTCATTTCACAGAGGAAAACCGAATTCCCGCGCCCGGCCGCATCGCGCGCGATGCCGCAGCCATTGACGCCGCCCCCGATGATCAAGAGGTCGAAAATGCGGTCCAACGAGCGCCCTCGTGCGGTTTTCTAGAAAATTGCCCTTCTCATTAAATCACAGGCGCCGGCCCATCGGAGCGGGCAGCTCACATTTCCACATGCCAAACGAATAAACGACTGAAAGCGTCGCTTCACCCTCGGCTTTGCAAACATTTGATCGTTCGAGACGGGAACCATTCATGGTTGACCTGCTCCATGTTCTTGGCGCGATCCCATCCCGGCACGCAAACCCTCACATTGATGTGACCACCTCGGAATGTTCCCTGCGGCACGGTGTGACATCATTGGGCATCAAGGCCGTCTGCCGTGACAGAGATCAGGGAGAGATGAGGAGAAGCACATGACAAAATTCACGATCCGACTTTTGGCACTGGCTATTTTTGCGACGCCGATGATGGCAATTCCAGTGGTTTCGCCCGCCAATGCTGCGACCAATGACAGCAAGCATGTAAAGAAGCACGCAAAGAGGGTCCATCGGGCTCCCGCCGTCCAAAGCGCCAAGTCTCAAAATCCATTCCCCTCGTACGATGATGATTTTGACCGCAAGAATGCCGGCGGCGGCGGCGGATACTGAAAACCGAAGCACAAGCGGGCGCCGGCTTTAGCCACCCTCTCCGACCAGCACGAACGGCGCCCAGGTAGCGGGATCGGCGTTGCGCGCCGCCGAGCGGTCGGCGATCAGCGCCTGAATCGATCGCCGCAGCGCCTCGGCGCGACCGGGGCCCGGATTCTGGCTCAGCCGCGCGAAGGCGCCTGTCGTCAACTTCACGGCGGCATCCGAGTCGAGCGGCCAATGCGACACCACGAGCGAACGGGCGCCTGTATGGAAGAAGGCGCGCGCAAGGCGGCGCTAGTTGCTATTTGCCCTGCGCCACAGCCAGATCGTCAGCGACCCGGAACGGCCGCGGACCCGGGCTTCTTTCGGACCGACCAGCGTACCCGATTTGAACAGGGCACAATCCCGCCCTGCGGCGTTGAGCAACTCCTCGCTCAACGCAAGTTCTGCGCCGTGGCTTGCCGCCACTTCCATGAGTCGACTTGCCACGTTTACGGTGTCGCCGGTGGCCGTGATGTGCTGGTAGCTTCCGCCGCCGAGTCTTGAAGCAACGATCACGCCGAAATGAGCGCCGACCTTGAATCCGAAAGCCGGCCCGCTTGAGGAGCGCAGCGAGGATAGCCATCGCCCGACGCTCCCGCAAAGCCCGACCGCGCAATTTGCTGCCCTCGATGCATCCCCGCTCGTTGCCGCCGGCAAGCCGAACAGGATCATGGCGCCATCACCCAGAAAGCTCGTGATCATGCCGCCGTGGACGACCGCCTCCCTGTCGACCAGGGCGTGAAATTCCTTCAGCAATTCCCGCACCCCATCCGGACCGAGTTGCTCGCTCAACGCCGTGAATCCCGACAGATCGATAAAGACGATCGCCGCATTCTGTCGGACCGGCTCAACAAGAAAGTTCGGATCCCGCCTCAGCCATTCCTGCATGGCCGGCGCCTGAAACTGTTCGAGCAACTCGCTCCTTGCGGCGAAATATTGCGCCTGACGCCTGCCCGACCAGAGCTGAAGGGCCCCGAAAACAGCGATCGGTACGGCGACAGCGGCGAGCGGGACGGCCGCGCCCAGGACAATGTCCGACGAGAATGCCAAAAAAATCGTGGCGACCCAGATCAAAAGGATGCCGACTGCCGCAATGAGGCCTACCGCGCTTCGGCGCCATGCCAGAAGACCGACGAGGAGCGCGGGCAGCAAGACCGCGACGACGCCGTCGGCCATGCGAACGGATCGGTCCCGCAACGGGCCGTCTCCGGCCATCAGATGGCTAATGGCGGTTGCGATGATTTCGACTCCGGGCATCAACGAATCGAATGGACTGGAGAAGAAGTCGCCGCCCCCGGAGACGGTCGCGCCAACAACCACAATCCGATCCCGGATGGTTTCGGGCGCAATATCGCCGGCAAGGACCGATGCCGCGCTGATGGTGCGGATCGTCCGGCGTGGGCCGTAGAACGTAATCGGCAGGGCATGGTCGAGGTCGGTTGGAACCGATCGCTGATCCAGCATCAGCCGATGTGGCTCGATCGTGGGTTCCTTTCCGATTGCCAGCGCGACGGCGCGAAGCGCAAATGACAACTCGACCGCATCGCTCGTACGAAACAGCATCGGGATCGATCGAGGCGTACCGGTTCGATCGGTTGCCACGTTGACGATGCCGATTTGCGCATGATCAGTGAATTTCTGCAGGGGCGAGAGGAATCTTTCGGCGGTCGGGAGGCGGGCAAGCGGGCCCGCGCCATTCCCGGCGAAAATCGACTGGCGAGCTTCCGGGAAGATGGCAGCGGCGGCAATGACGCAAGGGCGCAAGGCGAGCGATTTCGCCAGAGCGTCATCGGCATCGTCGGTGCCCTTGTCGACCAGTAGCAGATCAACCGCAACGACTCTCGGCTGATGCTGCGCGATCGTATCCACGATTTTCGCAACATCGCTCCGGCTCAGCGGATAAACGCCTTTCTGCTTCACGATGGTATCGTCGATGGCGACAATGGTCACGAAATCCGGCGGAGGTTTCACGCCTCGCATGAGCGTCCGCAGATCGATGGTCGTGGATTCAAGGCGGTCGAGAAACCGCAGGCGGCCATGATCGTGCGCGAAATAAATGCCGAACCCCCAGAGCGCGGCCAGAGCGATGGCGAGCGTGGTCTGGAAACGACGCCTCATCATTCCTGGCTTACTGTCCAAGGCGGGCCATCAGCGCCGACACCCGCGCCGGAGCCCAGCGCTTGACGGTCAAAGGCGCACCCGCCTCGACGTCCACGCCTTCGCCAGCCGCCAACGTCACGCCGCGGCTGCGCCTCGCTCGCGGTGCGACGGCAACCCGCCCGTCGACGACGAAGACGGACGTCTTGCCCTCGGCAGCATCGACGGCCCACTTCGTGCCGCGGACACCAGCGATCGCCTGCGGTGTGGTGACCTGGAATTTGTGTCCGCCGGATTTCGCCGGAACCTCGATCAGCAAGGCCTTGCTGGTGAGTTCTACCCCGTCTACCCGGCCCTTGCGGCCGCGTGTCTGCAGCGTAAAGCGGGCGCCATTTTCGGCGACGATCGTCACGCCGCCTTCACAATGCAGCGTCTGGGTGCCGCCGGCTGAATTTTCCGACGGGCAGGGCGAATTGGCGGGCTGAGCGGTCGCGATTTCAATGGCGGCCAGCGCACAGGCAAGCAGCACAAATCCGGCTTTGAGAACCGCTTTCATGACACCATGCCTCCTGACAATGACTTTACTGAAACGACGTTAGATCATGATGCGATCAAGTGGAATCGCATCATGATCTCATCTCTTTGTTTGAGCATGATCCTTGCGCAAACGTGTTCCGCGGTTGTTGGCTAAGGGAAAACCGGCTTCCATTTTGCGCTAACGCGGCCCTTCGGGTCCGGATCAAGCTCTAGCGGATCGCGCCGCTTATTCTGCCATGTTGCCGTGGCAAGCGGTATTGGAAAGCGTCTCGTGCGATGCGGCGGAGAAGCGCAGCAAACAAGGCAAGCGTGACGCTCACGCCGAAATTTTCGGATCATCGTGCTGGACGGCCTGCGGCTGTCCGGAATCGTCGATTGCGACATAGGTGAAGTTGCCGTCGGTCACCAGGATCGATTGCATCTCCTTGCGGCGGAGAACCCAGGCTTCGAGATGGACCGTGATCGACGTCCTCCCGATCCTGACGAGATTGGCATGGACGGAAACGAGATCACCGACGAAAACGGGTTTGCGGAAATTCATCGCTTCGATCGCAACCGTGACGGTGCGCGATTTTGCGATTTTGGAGGCAAACACGCCGCCGCCGACATCCATCTGGGCCAGCAGCCAGCCGCCGAAGATATCGCCGTTCTGGTTGGTGTCGGCCGGCATTGCCAGCGTGCGGATGCAGAGATCGCCGCAAGGCTCGCTTTCGGCAACAGGCGGGGCGTGAACGGCTTGTGCGTCGGTCATGTCCAAATCTGATTCTGTTATTTGAAACTACTCCAGCCGGCATCCGGCGTGAACCGGTCGCCGAACCTGGCAGCGAGCGTGCGCAAGGTCGATACGACGTTCTCCGTGCCCCGGGTCCGGGCGTAATTCAACGGACCGCCGCGAAACGGCGCATAGCCAGTGCCGAAGATCATCGCGCCATCGACCTCATCGGGATTTTCCACGATACCCTCGCGCAGGCAGGCGACGCAGACATTCGATATCGGCAGGACAAGCCGGTCGATCATCTCATCCGTCGGCTGCGCCACCGAAGACGAGGCCCGCGCCTTGTCGGCCTTGCCGCCCTTCCAGACATAGAATCCCTTGCCGCTCTTGCGTCCGAGTTCGCCGCTGGCGACCTTGTCGCGCAGCCACGCCGGCGTCGGCGGCAAGAGTGAACCGAATTTCGAGCGAAGCATGTCGCCGACCGCGAGAGAAATATCGAGGCCGACCTGATCGGCGAGTTCGATCGGACCCATCGGCATGCCGAATTTCTCCGCCGCCGCGTCGATGGTGAGCTTGTCGATCTTCTCGTCGAGCATCACCATGGCCTCGAGCACGTAGGCCGTCAGCGCGCGATTGACGACAAAGCCCGGGGAACTCTTGACCGGCAGCGGCAGACGGTCGATGGCGCCGACAAAGGCGAGCGCCTCTTTCAAGAGTTGCGGGTCGGCGCCGTCATGGCTGATGACCTCGACCAGCTGCAGGCGCGATACCGGGTTGAAGAAGTGCAGGCCCACCAGCCGTTCCGGATTTTTCAGGCTCGTGCGCAAATCCTGCAATGGAATGCTCGATGTGTTAGTGGCGAGTATCGCCGATTGTTTCATTCTCGGCTCAAGGGAGGCATAGACTTTCTGCTTCAATTGCAGATTCTCCGGCACCGCCTCGATGATCAGATCGGCCGTGCGCACGCCCTCGCCGTCGAGATCGGGAATCAGCCGGTCGAGCGCGTCGCGGACATCGATGCGGTTGCGCCTGATCTTGCCGAACAAATCGGCGGCGCGCTTCATTGCACCCGCAATTGGTTCAGCCTTCATATCGGCAAGCGTGGCCCGCATGCCCTGGTTGGCGCACCAGGCGGCGATGTCGCCACCCATCGCTCCGGCGCCGATGACGTGAACGTGGTGGACCTTATTGCCCGAGCCCGCGGCTTTCTTCATCTGATCGCGCAGGAAGAACACCCGGATCAGGTTCTGCGCGGTCGGCGTCACCATCAGATTGGCAAACGAGGTCTTTTCGGCAGCCAGCATCGCCGCCTTGTCGCCGCCGTGCTTTTCCCAAAGATCGATCAAGGCATAGGGCGCGGGATAATATTCGTGCGGCGCGGCCTTCTCGGCCTGGCTGCGCATGCGCGAGGCCAGAAATCGTCTCGCCGGGCCTGAGTTCAGGACGCTATTGATAAGGCCCGAACGGGCACGCCTCAACCGGCCGAACACCGCATCCTTCACGGCATTGCGCACATGCCGCTCCTGCGTCACCGCATCGACCAGCAGCAGCGACTTCGCCCTTCGCGCATCGATGGTCTTGCCGGTCAGCATCAGCGTCATCGCCTGCATCGGATTGACGAGCTGCGTAAATCGCGCGGTGCCGCCGAGGCCGGGATGCAGCCCAAGCATCACTTCCGGGAATCCAAAGCGCGCGCCATCGATCGCAATGCGTGACTGACAGGCGAGCGCGACTTCCAGCCCACCGCCGAGACAGAAGCCGTGAATGACGGCGAGGGTGGGAAACTTCAACGCTTCAAGGCGGTCGATCACCGCATGCGCCTGGCCGATTGCCGCTTCGACCGCGTGCGAATCGGTCGCGCCGCGAAACTCGTTGGCGTCGGCACCGGCGATGAAGCCGCTTGCTTTCGCCGAGCGGATCACAAGCCCGGCGGGCCGCTCGCTCTCCAGCGCCGCGAGGACCGAATCGAATTCCACGAGCACGTCGGCCGACAGGGTGTTGGCGCTGGCCTCGGCGCGATCGAACAACAGCCAGGCGATGCCGTCGGCATCCCGCGTCAGCTTGAAGTGGCGATAGGGCCCGCCGGCTTCAGGCTGGGGTCCGAGTTCCAGCACGCGATTGGCGAGCACGTCCATGATCTGGCTGTGCATGGCGTCCCCTAAACCGTTTCGATCAACATGGCACCGCCCAATCCGCCGCCGATGCATTCGGTGGCGATACCGCGCCTGGTGCCCAGCCGCTTCATCGCATTGACGAGGTGCAGCACGATACGGTTGCCGCTGGTGCCGACGGGATGGCCGAGGCTGATGGCCCCGCCATCGACATTCAGCCTGGCGCGGTCGATCTCTCCGGCCGCGCCGTCGAGACCCAAAATCTCACGGCAGAATTTCTCGTCGTTCCACGCCGCGAGACATCCGAGCACCTGCGTGGCGAACGCCTCGTTCAACTCCCAGGTCTCGATATCGCCAAGCAACAAATTGTGGCGCTTGAGAAGCTCGGTTGCCGACAACACCGGACCCAGACCCATGATCGAAGGATCGAGTGCCGCCCAGTGGCTGTCGACGATGACGGCCTTCGGATTGAGGCCATGCTTTTTCACCGCTTCTTCGGACGCAAGGATGACCCAGGAGGCGCCGTCCGTGATTTGCGAGGAATTTCCGGCGGTGACCACGCCCCAGGGCCGTTCGAACACCGGCTTCAGGCCGGCGAGCTTCTCCGGCGTGGAATCCGGCCGCACACCGTCGTCGTGGTCGTAGAATTTGCCGTCGCGGGCGAACGCGGTCTCGACCTCGCCCTTGAGAAAACCCTGTTCCTGCGCGCTGGCGAGCCGCTTGTGGCTTTCGACGGCATAGGCATCCGACTGCTCGCGTGTAATGCCGAACAGGTGCCCGACCACTTCGGCGGTCTGACCCATGTTCAGTTCGGTAATCGGATCGGTGAGGCCCCGTTCAAGACCGATCACCGGCTTGAAATAGGCCGGCCGCGCTTTGGCCACCGCCGCCAGCTTGCCGAGAACTCCCCTGGCACCGGCAAGGCCAGCGAACCAGCGCACTCCCTGCGCCGGCCACACCAGCGGGGCGTAACTCAAAGCCTCCGTGCCGCCGGCAAGAATCAGGTCCGAGATGCCCTGCTGGATATAGCGATAGGCGGTATCGATCGACTGCATGCCGGAGCCGCAATTGATCTGCACCGTGAACGCGACCATTTTCTCGCCCATGCCCAGCCGCAATGCGGCAACGCGGGCCGGGTTCATCTCGTCGGCGATGACATTGACACAGCCGAGAATGACCTGGTCGAAGGCGGAAGCCGCGAAGGGCTGACGTGCCAGAAGCGGACGGCCGCATTGCACGGCGAGGTCGACCGGCGTGAAAGGTCCGGGGCCGCTGCGCGCTTTCAAGAACGGCGTCCGGCTGCCGTCGATAATATAGACCGGACGGGCCATCAGCTTGCCGCCCTTTGTTCACCCAGTTCCTGAAAGAACCGATGCACGTCCGCGCCCTTCCTGTAAATCGGCGACAGGGCTTCCGGCGCAAAATCGTCGACCTCGATCACCTTGGCGACGGCTTCATGGGCGGCCGCCAATTGCTGGCCTTCGGCTTGCGTGATGACGCCGCGCTTGACCGCCTCCTGCCAATCGTGAATGCGGGCGGAATGCATGCGTTTCGCGATCTCTTCGGCGGCCGTGACCAGGAGAAATGCCTTTTCCAGCCGCGCGACGCCGCGATCATCATCGACATGCGACAGATTCGGCGTCAGCCGATCGCGCGCCGCCGACGGCGCCAGCACGAGCTGCGCGCATTCGTGCACCACGCGGTCGGAAGGCCCGAGCACGCGTGCCCCGAACGGCTGGACGATAAGTTGCAGAACGCTTGCGACAAAGCGGTTCGGCAGATTAGCCAGGATTTCGGCAAAACGGTTTTCGATGGTGCGGAAGCCCGTTGCCATGCACCATTCCAGCGCGGCGAAGTCGGCCGCCTGCCGTCCTTCATCCTGCCAGCGCTTGAGCGCTGCCGATAACAGGTACAATTCGGACAGGATGTCGCCGAATCGAGCCGAAATCATTTCCTTGCGCTTGAGCGCTCCGCCGAGCGTCAACAGCGCCATGTCGGCGCACAGCGCAAACGCCGCCGAATAGCGCGAGAGCTGGCGGTAGAACCCGCTCGCTTCGCCAGCGTCAGGCGCGGGCGCGAACATTCCTCCGGTCCAGCTTCTCGCCCAGGCGCGGACCAGCGTGGTCATGCTGTGACCGACATGCTGCCAGAACGCCTTGTCGAAGGCGTCCAGACCCTTGGCGCGGTCTTCTTCACCGAGCGCATTCATCTCCTGCAGGAGATAAGGATGGGAGCGGATCGCACCTTGCCCGAACACGATCAGATTCCGGGTGAGAATATTGGCACCCTCCACCGTGATGCCAACCGGCACCGAACGATAAAGACCGCCGAGGTAGTTTTGCGGCCCGTCGATCACGGCCTTGCCGCCGTGGATGTCCATCGCGTCGTCGATCGCGATCCGCATCCGCTCAGTCGCCTGCAGCTTCATGATGCCGGAGATGACGGCCGGATGATGGCCTTCGTTGAGCGCCGCACAGGTCAGCCGCCGCGCTGCATCGAGCAGATAGGCGGTGCCGGCGATACGGGCGAGCGGCTCCTCGATCCCTTCGAATTTGCCGATCGAAATGCCGAACTGCTCGCGGATCCGCGCGTAGGCGCCGGTGGTGCGCGCCGCGTAAGCGGCGCCGGCGGCCGACAGCGATGGCAGCGAGATGCCGCGTCCGGCGGCGAGCGCCGTCATCAGCATCTTCCAGCCCTGGCCGAGACGCGCCTCGCCGCCGATGATGTAGTCCATCGGAATGAAGACGTCCCTGCCCCGGTTCGGGCCGTTCTGGAACACCTGCATCGCCGGCAGGTGACGATGCCCGATCTCGACGCCGGGAAGATCGGTCGGGATCAGTGCGACGGTGATGCCGAGTTCGTCGCTGGTGCCGACGAGATGATCCGGATCGTAGGCCTTGAACGCGAGCCCCAGCAGTGTTGCGACCGGGCCCAGCGTGATGTAGCGCTTGTGCCAGTTGAGGCGCAGCCCAAGCACTTCGCGCCCCTCGAAATTGCCCTTGCAGATGATGCCGCTGTCGATCATCGATGCGGCGTCCGAGCCGGCCTCGGGGCTTGTCAATCCGAAGCAGGGAATGTCGCGGCCATCGGAAAGCCGCGGCAGCCAGCGTTCCTGCTGCTCCCTGGTACCAAATCGCATCAGAAGTTCGCCCGGGCCGAGCGAATTCGGCACCATCACGGTGACGGCGGCGGTGAGCGAACGCGACGAAAGCTTGCGAACGACTTCCGAATGTGCGTAAGGCGAAAAGCCGAGCCCGCCAAATTCCTTCGGAATGATCATGCCGAAGAACTTCTTGCGCTTGATGTAATCCCAGACTTCGGGTGGAAGGTCGCGCCATTCCCAATTGATCTTCCACTCGTCGAGCATTGCGCAGAGCTCGTCGACCGGACCCTTAAGGAAAGCCGCCTCCTCTTCCGTCAGCGTCGCCGGCTTCTGGTCGAGCAGTTTCGACCAGTCGGGATTGCCGGTGAAGAGGTCGGCGTCCCACCAGACGTCGCCGGCCTCCAGCGCCTCGCGCTCGGTGTCGGACATTGAGGGCAACACGCCACGTGCCCAGGAGAAGATCGGCTTGGTGATGTAGTCGCGGCGGAAGGAGCTCATGGCGATGTCCTCTTGGTCGGCGCTGGCGGCGCCATGGGAGAGCTACGCATAAGCCAACAGACGGCTTTACCTTAGCGGAATGAGTGAGATTTGGTTGATACTTCGCATCGAAAATAAAGCGAAATTGATTCCAGCGATGCGCATGGCCGATAACGGCGGCAAGCCGGGTCAGTTCCGAAACATGATCAGTAACTTAACGCTAATACCGCAGGACTGACCTTCATCGCGGGGAGCGCAAGCAGGGTTGCAATCCAAAAGTGCCGCCAGCCTGGATCGCCTGCCTTGCGCCAGCAATGAAAAAGGCCACGTCTTGCCTTCAATCCGGCCGCGTCATCTCGAACATGGCATCTTGCCGGATGACGAAATAGTCGCCCTTGCGGCCCGCGCGAACGATCGGGCGGGCCAGCGCAGTCTGATAGACGCCGTCCTTGATCATGGTCTTGTCGATGTGGACGGCAACGACCTCGCCGAGGGTGAGCCAGGCGTTCGCCTTGGTGCCGTCGGCACCCTGCAATTGAACGATCTGCGCTACCTTGCATTCAAACGAGACCGGGCTTTCGGCAACGCGCGGAACCTTCACGATCCTGCAAGGTGCGGGCGTCAGACCAGCGATCGCAAATTCGCTGACCTCACGGGCAACATGCGCGGCCGTGGCGTTCATCTGCTGCGCAAGATCCATGGTGGCGAGATTCCAGACGAACTCGCCGGTCTCCTGCATGTTGGCGACACTGTCCTTCCACGAGGTCGAGGAAAAGCCGATGATGGGAGGGTGATAGCAAAAGCCGTTGAAGAAACTGTAGGGAGCCAGATTCACGTTTCCCTTGCCGTCGCGCGAAGAGATCCAGCCGATCGGTCGGGGTGCGATGATGGCGTTGAACGGGTCGTGCTTCAGCCCGTGGCCGTTGCGCGGCTCGTAATAATGCAGATCCTTCGGGCTCGAAGCGTCCACGTCGCTATTCCCCTGCTTCCCTGGAAAATGACTATTTTCGCCCACGCGGCGCCAGCGCAACCAGGATGAAGTCGATCATCTGATCGATCGACGGTCCCGGCTTCTTCTGGGACTGGGCGATCATCTGCGGATGAAAGTAGGCAACCAGCGCGTGGCATGTGCACATCGCAGCCAGCGGAATGTCGGCTGCCTCGAATTCACCCGACGCCACACCTTGCGCAATCACGCCTCCGATCGTCTCGATGATGGTCTGAATATGCGCCATGCAAACTTCCCAGCTCTCCTCCATGGCGATTTCGACCATCTCATGCAGCTTGGAATCGCCGATATAACGCTCCGAATTCATGCGATGGATGGTCGTGAGCAGTTCGCGCAGCCGCTCCGGCGCTGGCCCCGGCCTGGCCAGGATGACGTGACCCGCAGCTTCCACCTCGCCCATCAGGCTGCGGCAGACGCCCTCGTGGATTGCCTTCTTCGAATCGAAGAAGCGGTACACGTTGGCAGGCGACATCCGCAGCGCCTTGGCGATGTCGCCGACCGTGGTCTTCTGGTAGCCGATCTCGCGAAACAGCCGCTCTGCCACCACGAGAATGCGTTCCCGGGTGTCCGGCTCAATGTGCTCCGAGACCAGTGTCATGTCTGTGCTCAAATCAGCTTACTCGATTCTTCGTTCGGACATGATCCCCTTCAAATATTTCGGATCATGCCGGAGTGTTCAATTATTCGGCAGCCGCAGCAAGCGGAAATACGGGCTGGGGCCTATCAGGATGCTGCGGCGCAAGATCAACATGCTCACTTCCATTGCTTTCTTCAAGGCTCTTGCGGAACCAAAGTGCATAGAGGCCCGGCAGATACAGCAAGGTGAGGAAGGTCGCAACGAACAGGCCGCCCATGATGGTGATCGCCATCGGGCCCCAGAACGCCGAGCGTGACAGGGGGACCATGGCCAGGATCGCGGCGAGCGCGGTGAGCACCACCGGGCGGGCCCGCCGCACCGTGGCCTCGACGATGGCTTCGCGCCGCGTCAAGCCGTGGGCGACGTCTGTCTCGATCTGATCGACCAGGATCACGGTGTTGCGCATGATCATGCCGGCGAGCGCGATCAGCCCGAGCAGCGCCACGAAACCGAAAGGCTGGTTGGCGACGTTGAGGCCGAGCGAGGCGCCGACAATGCCGAGCGGAGCGGTGAGGAACACCAGCGCCAGGCGCGAGAAGCTCTGCAGCTGGATCATCAAAAGCGTCAGCATCACGATGACCATCACCGGAAACAGCGCGAAGATCGAAGCGTTGCCCTTGGCGGATTCCTCGAAAGCGCCGCCCGGCTCGATCCGGTAGGCAGGCGGCAGGTGATCGCGGATTTCCTGCAGCTTCGGCCAGATCTGGTTGGTGACGTCGGGCGCCTGCACGCCATCGACGACGTCGCCGCGCACGGTGATGGCCATGTCGCGGTTGCGCCGCCAGATGATCGGCTCCTCATGGGCATATTCGATTTTGGCGATCTGTTGCAGCGGCACGGCAACCCCGTTGCGCGAGGTGACGGTAAGGTCGCCGACACGGCCGAGGTCGAGCCGCTCGGACGGTACCGCGCGCGCCACCACCTCGACCTTCTCAATGCCGTCGCGCACGGTCGTCACCGGCGCACCCGAGATCAGCATGCTCAGCGCCTGCGAAACGTCCTGCGGCGTCAGTCCGAGCGCACGGGCGCGGTCCTGATCGACGACGAGTTTCAGGTAGGGCGACTGCTCGTTCCAGTCGAACTGCGGGTCCTTGATATTCTTGTTCTGCTTGACCACGTCGCGCACCTTGTAGGCGATGTCGCGGACGGTTTGCGGATCCGGCCCGACGACACGGAACTGGACCGGGAAGCCGACCGGCGGGCCAAAGTTGAACCGGTCAACCCGCACGCGCGCTTCGTTCAGGATGCCCTGGTCGACCGCCTTTTCGATCCGGTCCTTGATGCGCTCGCGGGCCTCCACGTTCTTGGCGACGATCACGATCTCGGCAAAGGCCTCGTTCGGCAATTGCGGGTTGAGCCCGAGCCAGAACCGCGGCGAGCCCTGACCGACATAGGCGGTGTAGGTGGCGATGTCCCGATCGCCCTTCAGAAGCGCCTCGGCCTTCTTCACGGACTTCTCGGTGACGTTGAACGCGGTGCCTTCGGGCAGCCGCAACTGCAAGAACAGTTCAGGCCGCTCGGAAAGCGGGAAGAACTGCTGCTGGACGTGACCGAAAGCAACCACAGACACCACGAAAACGCCGACGGTCGCCAGCACGACGGACAGGCGGTGATTGACACACCATTGGATCACGCCGCGCAGGGCGCGATAGAAGCGGGTCTCGTAGACCGCGTGCGGATCGTGGTTGTGGTGAACTGCAATATTCGGCAGCAGTCTCACCCCGAGATAGGGCGTGAAGATCACCGCCACGAACCAGGAGGCGACCAGCGCGATCGCCACGATCCAGAAAATGCCGCCGGCATATTCGCCGACCGCGGAATTGGCAAAGCCGATCGGCAGGAAACCTGCCGCTGTGACCAGCGTTCCCGTCAGCATCGGAAAGGCGGTGGATTCCCAGGCAAAGGAAGCCGCGCGGAGACGGTCCCAGCCCTGCTCCATCTTCACCACCATCATTTCGACCGCGATGATGGCGTCATCGACCAACAGCCCAAGCGCGATGATCAGGGCACCGAGCGTGATGCGATGCAGATCGAGCGACATCGCGTTCATCACGATGAAGACGATCGCGAGCACCAGCGGCACGGACATCGCCACGACGATGCCGGTGCGCCAGCCGAGCGCAACGAAGGAAACGAACAGCACGATCACCAGCGCCTCGATGAAGGAATGAACGAACTCGCCGACCGCGTGCTCGACAACTTTGGGCTGGTCGGCGATCAGATCGACATTGATGCCTTGCGGCACCGCCTTCATGAATTCCGCGGTCGCATTGGCAACGTCCTTGCCGAGTTCGAGGATATTGGCGCCCTTCTCCGTGACCACGCCGATGCCGATCGCGGACTTGCCCTCCTGGCGCACGACGAAGCTCGGCGGATCGACGAAGCCATGTGTCACGCTCGCGATATCGCCCAGGCGAAACACGCGGCCATTGCTCTCGACCGGCGTCTCCGCCACCGCCTTGGCGCCGTCGAGCGCGCCGGTGACGCGCAACGGCACGCGCTGCGAGGTGGTTTCCACCGTGCCGGCCGGCACGACGTTGTTCTGCCTGGCGAGCGAATCGAACAGCGCCTGCGGCGTGATGCCGAGGGTTGCGAGCTTGGCATGCGAGAATTCGACGAAGATCTTCTCGTCCTGGGTGCCGTAGAGATCAACCTTGGTGACGCCATGCACTTTCAATAGCCGCTGGCGCAGGCCTTCGGCGGCCTTCTTGAGCTGGGCGTAGTCGGCGCCCTCTCCCGTCATCATGTAAAGGATCGAGTCGACGTCGGAGAATTCGTCGTTGACCACGGGACCGAGCACACCTGAAGGGAGCTGGCCCTGCACGTCGACGAGCTTTTTGCGCAAAAGATAAAACAGATAGGGCACGTCCTTTGGCGGCGCCTGATCCCGGAACGTGACCTGCATCGCCGTGAAGGACGGCTTCGAATAGGTCTGCACCTTCTCGAAATAGGGCAATTCCTGCAGCTTCTTCTCGATCGGGTCTGCGACCTGCGACTGCATTTCGGCGGCGGTGGCGCCCGGCCAGATCGCCGAGACGTTCACCACTTTCACCGTGAAGTAGGGATCTTCGCCGCGGCCGAGCCGCTGGTAGGAGAAGAAGCCGGCGACACCGAGTGCGACGATGAGAAACAGAACGAGCGCGGGATGGCTGACCGCCCAGGCCGACAGATTGAAGCGCTTCATCACAGGTCTCCCTTGCCGGTATTGATACCGAGTGCAACCGCATCGGCGGTTTGCCCCCTCTCCCTTGGGGAGAGGGTTGGGGTGAGGGAGTGAGCTCTATCGATAAAGAGTGCCCCCTCACCCGGCGCTGCGCGCCGACCTCTCCCCACGGGAGAGGTGAAGTCGCAATTGACATGTTGCCAGCTCATCGCACTCTCCAGCCTCAGAACGACAGCGACGACACCACCCTCACCTTCTGGCTGGGGTCGAGTTTCTGCACGCCGAGCGCGACGATCTTCGCGCCTTCCTCCACGCCGCCCGAAATGACGACGCTGTTGGTGTCGTAGGATTTGACGGCGACCGGCTTCAGCGTCACGTCGCCCTTGCCGTCGACGACATAGAGCGAGGGATCGCCGCCCTGGCTGTACAGCGAAGACAGAGGCAGCCGCGCCACGCGTTCGGTTTGCGGGTCGGCGAGCGAAAGCGTTGCGGTCATGCCGAGTTCTACACTGTCGCCGGCACCGGGCAGCGAGAATTTGGCGAGATAGGTTCGCGTGGCCGGATCGGCCGACGGCGCGATCTCGCGCAACTTTGCCTCGTATTTCTTGTTCGGCTCCGACCACAGCGTGACGGTGGCAACGCCATCCTTGGCGCGACCAACCAGCGTTTCGGGAATTGCGACCACCGCTTCCTTCTCGGCAAAACGGGCGACGCGAATGGCCGCTTGCCCCGCCGCGACCACCTGCCCGGGATCAACCAGGGTCGCGGTGACGACGCCACGGCTGTCGGCAAGAAGCGTGGCGTAGGAAAGCGAATTGCGGGTGAGGTCGACCGAGCGTTCGGCGCGGTTGAGGCGCGCGCGTGCCTCGTCAGCGGCGGCCTTGGCCGAATCGAGCTGGGCGTCGGTGGCCCAACCCTTGGCGCGAAGGTCCTTGGCGCGCTGCTCGGCCGCACCCGCCTGCGCCAGCACGCCAGTCGCGGCACGGAATTCGGCCTCCGCCTGCTCGGCCTGCAATTTGAGATCGACCTCATCGAGGGTTGCCAGCGGCTGGTCGACATCAACGGTCTGGCCGACGTCGACCAGGCGGCGGGCGACCTTGCCGGGCACGCGGAAACCCATGTCGGCCTCGATCCGGGGTTTGATCGTGCCGACAAAGCTTCGTTCGGGCGATTCCGCCTCATAATGCACCGTGGCGACCAGGACCGGCCGGCTCGGGGCCGCCCTTTCGGCGACGGAATCGTCGCAGCCGGCCAGACTAATGGCGATCGCCGCCAGCGACAATCCAGCTAACAACTTGGAATAGCTAGATAAAATTGAACGGGCCAACATCGGCACACTCCTCCTGCCTTAAGCTTGTGACGAGTGTTGATTATGAACTGATGAATGTCAATATTCGTCATCAATCATGAAAGCGTGATCATCAGGACAAATTGCCGCGTTGCTTTGCGAGCTGAGCCGCCGATCAGACGGATCTGGAATGCGCGCCCGTCATTTCGCTTGGGCTGCGCCGGCGAATTCGGCGCTGGACTCATGGCGGCCGGCAAACACCAGAATGCCCCCGATCAGCGGCAGAACGGCGAGCACCAAAAGACCCGTCGAGGTGCTCCCGGTCGCTTCCTTGACCCAGCCGATCAGATACGGGCCGCCGAAGCCGGCGAGATTGCCGATCGAATTGATCAGGGCGATGGCGCCGGCCGCCGCTGTCCCCGAGAGCCAGGCGGTCGGCAGGGTCCAGAACACCGCAAAGATGCAGAAGATGCCGATCGCCGCGCACGTCAGCGCCACCATGGTCGCAGTCGGATCGGTGAGATAGCTGGAAACGGCGAGTGCGAGTGCCGTGAGGAAGAACGGCGCGCCGACATGGAAGACGCGTTCGCGGCTCGCATCCGAATGCCGCGCCCACAGGATCATCGCGATGGTGCCGTACAGATACGGGATTGCGGTGACAAAGCCAGTCTGCGCATTGGTGAGGCCGAAGGCTTTCACGATCTGCGGCAGCCAGAACTGCATGCCATAGAGGGCACCGACGAAGCCGAAATAGATCAGCGACAGCGTGATCACTTTCGGCGAGGACAGCGCCTCGCCAAGCGTGAAGCGCCTGACCGCCTCTTTGGCCGCGATCTCGGCATCGAGCTTGGCCGCAAGCCAGGCCTTCTGCTCGGCGGTGAGCCAATTGGCGTGCTCGGGTCTGTCGGTCAGATAGAACCAGGTAACGATGCCGAGCAGGACCGAGGGCACCCCCTCGATGATGAACAGCCATTGCCACCCTCTCAGGCCCATCACGCCGTCGAGCCCGAGCAAGAGTCCCGAGATCGGCGCGCCGATCACGGTCGAAACCGGAACGGCGATGGCAAACGCCGCCAGAAACCGCGCGCGATATTCGGCCGGATACCAATAGGTCAGATAAAGGATGATGCCGGGGAAAAATCCGGCCTCCGCCACGCCGAGGAGAAAACGCAGCGTGTAAAAGCTTCAGACACCGGACACCAGCGCCATGCATGCCGAAATAATGCCCCAGGTCACCATGATCCGCGCGATCCAGCGGCTGGCGCCGAACTTTTCCAGCGCCAGATTGCTCGGCACTTCGAAGATGAAATAGCCGATGAAGAATATGCCGGCGCCCCAGGCAAAGACGATCGGCGAGAACTTCAATTCGGCGTTCATGGTCAGCGCGGCGAAGCCGAGATTGACGCGATCGAGATAGGAAAAGAAGTAGGCCAGCACCAGAAACGGAATGAGCCGCCACGAGATCGCGCGGATAGTGGAGGCCTCAACTTCGCTCCTCGCGGCGCTCAGGGCAGTGACGGTGGCAGCGGCTATGCGTTTCCCTCTCCAGATGGCGGTGATGCGCTTCGGCGTCGGGTTGAAGTGCCGCCTCGCGGCGCCTCCGCTCTAGCATGATTACGGACCGCCACGTTCCGCCTTTGTCACGAAACGAAGCGTGTTTTGCCGTAGCGCCCTCGGCTCCCGATCAGCCTTCGAAGCCGCAGAGCGGCTGCTTGTTCGGAGCCCTACGCAGCGGCCGCTCTCGACGGACACGATGCTCTTGGAGCACCTTAATACCGTCGTAACCTTTCTTTTTTACCTTGCTATCCTAGGTTGAATCCACAATCCCGTCCAACCCGTTTCGGTAGAGGCTTGCTCAATGCGGTTCCAATCGATCGCGCGCCTGGCAATGCTCGGCATGGTCCTGCTCTTCGGCGCCACAGGTGGCCTGACCTATTTCACGAACCTGCGCCTCGGCGAGGCGATCCGCGCGATGGAGCGGCAGGCCGTCTTCAAGCAGCTCGGCGACGACCTCGGAAACGCGTCGGACTACCTCACCAACGAGGCGCGCCGGTACGTCCAGTTTGGCGGGAAGGAGCACTTCGATAATTATTGGCGCGAGGTCAACGAGACGAAAACACGCGATCGCGTCGTGGGTCGCCTCAAGGAACTCGACGCGCCCGCCGCCGAGCTCGGCCTCATCGAACAGGCGAAAAGGAACTCCGATGCCCTCATCGCCACCGAGGACGCCGCGATGAAGGCGGTCGCTGCCAAGGATTTCGATAAGGCGCGTCACCTCATGTTCGACGCTACCTATGACCGTGACAAAAAGCTGATCATGGACCCGATCGGCAAATTCCGGGACACGATGAACGACCGCGCCGCGCGCGAGGCGGCTGAGCTGCGCGCCTCGGCCGACGGTTTTCTCCTCGCGACCAACATCTTCCTGGCCATTACCGCCGTCGTTTCGATCGGCATGTTGTACCTTGTGGTGCTACGCGGCATGGTCCGGCCGCTCGGCGCCATGTCGCAGGTCATGGCCAGACTTGCCGAAGGCGAGAGGGAAATCGCGCTGCCGCAGCTGACGACCAAGGGAGAGGTGGGCGACATGATGAAGGCGATCCGCGTCTTCCGCGACAATGCGCAAGAGGTCGAGCGGCTCGCCTCCGAACAGGCCGAGGTCAAGCAAAAGGCGGAGGAGGGCCGCCGCGCGGCCATGTCCGGGTTCGCCAACGAGTTCGAACGCAACATCGGCGGCATCGTCGAGACGGTCGCGACCGCGGCCCACGAGATGCAGAAGACGGCGCAGTCGATGCTGCACGAAGTCGAGCACAGCACCGCCAGGGCGAGCGCCGTCGCCGCCGCCGCCGAGCAAGCGACGACCAATGTCCAGACCGTCGCCTCGGCGGCGGAGGAGCTGTCGAACGCCATCGACGCGATCGGCCGGCGCGTATCGCAATCCTCAAAGACCGCGGCGCAGGCCGTCGAGGAGGCGAGCCGGACGGATGTCGCGGTCGAGAGTCTCGCGGAGGCGGCGAACCGCATCAGCGAGGTGGTGAACCTCATCAACGAGATCGCCAGCCAGACCAATCTTCTCGCCCTCAACGCGACGATCGAAGCGGCGCGCGCTGGCGAGGCCGGCAGGGGTTTTGCGGTCGTGGCGAGCGAGGTCAAGGGTCTCGCGACCCAGGCGGCAAAGGCGACCGACGAGATCAAGACCCAGATCAGCAGCATTCAGACCACGACCGGGCAGGCGGTTGCCGCCATCCGCAGCATCAGCGGTACCATCTCGGGGATGCACGACATCGCCGTCGAGATCACCGCGTCGGTTGAGCAGCAGGGCGCCGCTACCCAGGACATCGCCAGCAATGTGAGCCAGGCAGCGCGTGGCACGACCGAGGTGTCGCGCAACATCGTCGGCATCACCGACGCCTCACGCACCGTCGGTTCGGCGGCGAGCCAGGTCTTCGAGGCGGCCGAGCGCCTCACCCGGCAGTCGGAACTTCTGCGCGACGAATTACGGAATTTCACCGCCACGGTCCGCGCCGCCTAGCCTTCGCGCCAGCGATCAGGCGGATTTGTTGCTAATCGGCGGCATGTTTAGAGACCGAAAGCGTTCCGCGGATGACGCTTCCGGACGAGTTGCTCGCGTCTTCTTTCATCGGAAAGCCGGCTCCCGAAAGATATGAGCCGATACAACACCTTAATACCGGCGTAACCTTTCTTTCTTACTTGCTACCAGAGATTGAACCAGCGATTCGTTTGAACGTGGGGCCACGCATGTCCTCGAGCCTGGACGCCCAAACCCGATTCGTGGGAGTCAGAGCCGCCGTGGCAGTCGCGGTTGTTGGCATCGCGCTTTCGGTCGGTCAGGCGATCGTCGCCCGGGGCATCGAGGACGGCCGCATCAACGCGCATTTCAGCGGCATGGCCGCCAATAGCGCCCAGAACTTGAACCGCACGTTGCTGGCCACGCTGAAATCCGTCGAAGGGGTCGCGGCGCTGTTCGGAGCGGTCCCGGCGACCGATCGCGCAATCTTCGCTCGGTATGTCGAACCCCTGCTCGCTTCCGATCCGACCTTGTTCAACCTTATCTGGGCGCCGCGCGTGCCTTCGGCCAAGCGCGCCGAATATGAGAGCGCGGCGAACACCAAGGGCGCCACGGATTTCGTTTTCACGGAGCGGGACGAGGCCGGCAAACTGAGACCCGCAGGACAGCGGAGCGAATATCTGCCGGTCTATATGCTGGAGCCACTCGGAGCGAACCGGGCGGCGCTGGGATTCGATCTGCTGTCGGAGCCCGTTCGGCGCGCCGGGGCGGAGCAAGCCCCCGACTCCGGCCACGCCGCCTTCAGCGCGCCCTTCGACCTCGTGCAAGGCGGCCGCGGCCTCGTCACGTTCTTCCCGGTCTATGAGATGGGCAAGCCCGTCAATGACGAGGCGCAACGCCGGAGTGCGCTCGCCGGCTTCGGCGTCGGCACGTTTCGCGCGTCAAAACTCATCGAGGTGATGGCCCGGGATTATGTGCGCCAAGGGGTTGATTTCTGGGTGTTCGATACGGCGGCTTCATCCGCGCAGCTTGTGCATGCGGTGATGGCGGACGGCTCCACGCCGCCCAAAGACATGGCGCCGGATGCCGCGCCGCTGCATCAGGGTTGGTTCTTCGAGGCCGGATTGCAGATCGCGGGGCGGCCTTGGAAAGTTCTTTTGCGACCGACCGCCGAGACCATTGCGGCCCAGCGCGGGTTTGGTCACTGGATTCTGATGATCCTCGGACTCGTCGTCACGGCGGCGTGCAGTATCTTCACCAGGGTCATTCTGCGCCAGAGGCATATTCGCATCGCCGATGCGGCCAGGGCGGAGGCCGAGCGCGCCGCCACAGAACGGCACGCTCTCGAAGAACGCGAGCAACAGCGTACGCGGAACGAGAGCGAGCGGAAACAGATGCTCGAGCGCCTGGCGGTCAGCTTCGAGGGAAGCGTCGGCGGCGTGGTCTCGGTCGTCTCCGATGCCGCGCAGGCGTTGCGCGGAAACGCAGAAGGCCTTGCCGGTGGGGCGCAACAGGTCGCGACGGAGGCAAATGCCGTCGCTCAGGCCGCAGCGACAGCCGCAGAGAGCGTCGAAACGGTATCCGCAGCGACCCAGCAATTGTCAGGCGCGATCAGTGAGATCGGCCAGCAGACCCGCCGCGCCGATGAAGTCTCGCAATTCGCAAGGCAACAGGCCGACGGCGCCGCAGCCACGATGCAGGGATTGGCGGGCGCAGCGCAGCGGATCGGCAGTGTCGTGCAAATCATTGCCGATATCGCCAGCCAGACCAACCTCCTCGCCCTGAATGCGACGATCGAGGCGGCGCGTGCCGGTGAAGCCGGCAGAGGCTTTGCCGTTGTCGCCTCCGAGGTCAAGTCGCTTGCCAATCAGACCGGGAAAGCGACAGACGACATACAGAGCCAGGTTGCGGCGATCCAAGGCGAGATCGGCGGCGCGGTCGAGGCGATCTCATCGATTGTCGGCACGATCGGCGATGTCAGCGGGATCACGGCGGCGATGGCCGGGGCGATCAACGAACAGGACACGGCGACACGGCAGATCGCCGGCACCATCGGGGTCGTCGCCAATAATACCGGCACGGTATCCACGAGCATCAGCCAGGTTCTCTCGGTGGTGGAGAAGGCCAAAGCCGACTCGCTCGCGATCTTGCAATCGGCGAACCAGCTTGCCGGCGAGTCTCGACGGCTCGACGACGAAGCCAATCACTTCATCTCCGAGCTTCGCCGAGCGTGAGCCCGAGCGGCGGCGTCGCATCTCATTCCGCAAGTTGAAAGCGCTCGAAGCGGTGCAGCTCTTGCTCGATCCGGCGCTTGAAATCCTGACGCGAGCCTTTTTTCGCGCCGGCACCGACCCAGTTCCACTTTTGCAGGAGCAGTTTTCGCTTCCGTCGATCCGTCTTGAGATCGAGCGCGGCGACGATCTCGTCACCGACCAGAACCGGCAGAGCGAAATAGCCGAAGCGGCGTTTCTCCTTCGGCACATAGGCCTCGAAGCGGTGCTCGTAGTCGAAAAAGAGATGCGTCCGCTTGCGCTGGATGATGAGGGGATCGAAGGGCGAGAGGATGTGCACGAGACCTGTGGCCGCAACGCCTGCCGTCTCCAGCGTCTCCGGCAACGCCCAATGCTCCTGCTTGCCGGCGCCCTCGATTGCGACCGGCACCAGCTCCTTGCGGCGAACCCGTTGCTTGATCAGTTGCAGGACCTGCGGCTTGCTTGGCGCATCGAGATGACAGATCGAATCGAGACTGACGAGGCCTTGTGCGCGCAGCGCGCGCTCAAGCAGATAGAAGGTGATTTCCCGCACTGAAGCGGGCTTCGGCGGCTTGTCCCAGCCGAAATGCCGCTCCATGAGCTCGTAAGTCTTGAGCATGCCGTTGCGTTCGGAGATCGTGAGCGCGCCGCCGTAAAACGCGAGCTGCAGCGCCCGCTTCGACGGCTTGCGGCTTGCCCACAGATGCTGCTTGTCCACCAGCTCGTCGTCCTCGATGTCGCGGATGGTGAGCGCTCCGCCTGCCCTGATCAGGCGCATGACCTTGCGCATGTCCTCTGGCTTCACCGAGGAAAGCCATCTATGGCCTTCGCGGCGATGACGTCGCATGGCGGGAATGAAAAAGCGCAAATCCCTGGTCGGGACGTAGGACAAGGCGTGGGTCCAGTACTCGAACACGCTTTTGTCGGCGCTCTGCGCCTGGCGCAAATCGGCGCGGCAATAGGCCGGGATGCGGTTCCAGAGAATGTGATGGTGACAGCGCTCGATCACGTGAATGGTGTCGATCTGCACATAGCCGAGGTGCTCGACTGCCGCTGCGGTCGCTTGCGGCCCCTCGCCGAATGGCGTCTCGGTGTCGAGCCGCTGGGCGCGCAGCCAGATCTGTCTGGCTGCGGCCTTGTTCAGAAGGACGGGTTTATCGTTGCGCGACATCACGGGGCAATGTACCCGGATTCGTCCGTTTACGAAGATTCATTCCCGAAGGATTGATCTAAAGGCGCACCACGATCTTGCCGCCTGCTTCGTTTGATTCCATCAGTCGATGGGCTTCGCGAATCTGCTCGAATCGGAAGACCTTCGCGGGCCTGGCCTTGTAGGCACCGGAGGCTGCGCGATCGACGATGCCCTGAAACGGGATTGCCGAGAGCGGCACTTCGGGCGTGCCCAGCGACCAGCTCACAAAGCCGCTGAAATGAACGCCGGCGTGCGGCATTTGAAACAGCGGATTGAAGTCCGGAATGGATGCCACATGGTCGAGCAGGCCGACCACGCAAGCATGGCCGCCCCGGCGCGTCATGGCCAGCGAATCGAGCACGGTCGAGTTGCCGATCACATCGAGCACCGCATCCACGCCGTTCGGATGAAGCTCGCGCACGCGCCTGGACAGTTCCGCCTGTTCGACCAGCACCTCGCTGGCGCCCAGTGATTCAAGCGCCTCGCGGCGGCGGGCGTTTCGTGTGGTGGCGATCACCCGCGCGCCGAGACCGACGGCAATATTGATGGCGGCCTGGCCAAGCGAGGAGGTCGCGCCGCGAACCACAAGCGTCTGTCCGGGCAACAGGCCGAGATTTTCGCGCACGGCGCTCCACGCCGTTGCATAGGATTCCGAAATCGCGGCGAAATCCTCCCACGGCAGGTCGGTGGCGATCGCAACGACATTGGTTGCGGGGATGTTGACCAGTTCGGCATAGCTGCCGTTGATGAGGCGGCCCATGCCGCCCATCAGACCCGCAACCTTCTGGCCGGGAGCGAATCTGCCGGCGGGATCCGCCTTGACGAAACCGACACACTCGATGCCGGTGATTTCGGCGACATCGCCCCATGCGCCCGACCGCATGTAGGTCTCGGCGCGGTTGAGCCCGAAAGCCCTCACCTCGACGAGGACATGACCGGATTTGGGCTGCGGGTCCGGCCGTTCCTCGATGCTGAGAACGTCCGGCTCTCCCTATTCCTTGATAACGATGGCACGCATGATTGAGCTCCGTGTCGGGGTTTTTGACAACGCCGACACGTTGACCGATTGCAATATCGGATAAAACAATGTAATTCTGATAATCTTCATAGGATTATTAAATAATGTTCGAGGGCGTCACCCTGCACCAGCTGCAATGCTTCGAGGCAATCGTCAGAGAGGGCAGCTTCCAGGCCGCGGCCGAAAAGCTTTCGCGCGCGCAGCCGAGCGTCTCGTCCTCGGTGAAGAACCTGGAGAACCAGTTGCAGCTCACCCTGCTCGACCGCAGCGGCTACCGCGTCACGCTGACGGAAGCGGGACGCTCATTTTACCAACGAACGCGTCTGTTTCTGCAGGAGGCAAAGCGGCTCGGCGATCATGCCGCCCAACTGGCGATGGGCGAGGAAAGCGAGCTCAGGGTCGTGATCGGCGACCTCTGTCCGCTCCCCGAAACCCTCAGGCTTTTGCGCAGCTTCTTTGATCGCTGTCCCGGCACCGGGCTGCACCTTCACTTCGAAGCCATCTCGGGCCCGTGGGAACGCCTGTTCGAGGACGAGGCGGACCTCATTTTCCACCACATCAACAAGAGCGATCCGCGTCTGGAATTTGTCGATCTTGTTGCGGTCGAAGTCGTGCCGGTGGTGGCCCCCAATTTCCTCGCCTTTCCGATCTCGAAATTGATCACGCCCGAGCAAATGCGCGACTACGTGCAGTGCGTGATCCGTGACACCGCGCGCCATTCGAAACCGGCCGATTATTTTCTGATCGAGGGCGCAAGAAGCTGGACCGTGAGCGACCAGCTGATGAAGCGGGAGCTTATCCTTCAAGGCATGGGCTGGGGGCATATGCCGCGGTTCATGATCGAGGCCGATCTGCGCGCCGGTAGCCTGATTGCGATCACCGGCCACTATTTCAAGGGCGGACGACGTGAAGTGGTCGCGGCGAGGCGGCGCGATACGCCGCATGGTCCTGTCGCCAACCGGCTGTGGGAGTTTATCGCCGAACAGACGGCAAAATTCGCGCCGGCAGTGAGTTGAGGATCATTGTTGCCACCCCGCATCAATTCGCATCATCCTGGGCCGGCCCAGAATTCCTCTCACGTAAGCATTGAGGCGGGGCCAGCGATCGACATCCAAGCGGCTCCAGCGGCTCGCAGGCGAAGCATCGTAAAGACGCGACCGGCCGGTGTTCGGCATCGAGCCCTTTTTCGGCGATAAAGGCCAAAACCTTCGGCGCGCCGGGTGCCAGGTTGAACCCTGGACTATGATTGCGAAACGATGGCTGAAGAGGCCGAGTGAGGCAGTTGATCGACGATACGAAAGCGGCGTGGATGCTTGTACCTTGCCAGCTTCGCGGCCAGCGCTTGATTGATGTGGTCGACGAGATCATCCACCGGAACGCCAGCCTCCGGTACGAGGTCGGCAACCACGGTCATGCCCCATTCCTTGCTGGGCTCGCCGACGACGCTCACAGCGGCAACTCCGGGGACCTGCGCGATCGCCTCTTCTACTTCGGAAGGATAGATATGGTAGCCGGTGTTGATCATGCGATCCAACCTGCCTTGGTGAAACAGATAGCCAGCATCGTTCACGCGCATGAGATCACCGAGCGAGCACCAGCCGTCCGGGTCGGCATAGTCCTTGACCGTCATTTCGCTGGCCACACACAACTCCCCGTAATCGGACGCGACGCTGTCGCCCTGTCGCAATTTCGTCCTGACCCCGTCGATCGGTCGGCCGCAGCTTGCCGCCAGTTCGTCGTCGCCGGCAAGGATGGCGCGGTGCTCCTCGATACCAAGCGTCGATATCGGCCAACCACCTTCGATGCGACCGTAGCCCTGCGTCAGAACGCAACCGAAGCATCGCATGGTCCGCCGGATTACGTCCGGTGGAACGGGCGCGCCGCCATAGATGAGATGACCGAGCGAGGCGCCGGCGCCGGGCCGCTGGATGGCGGCATCGACCAATCGGCTCATCATCGGCGGTACCAGGACGGTCGTGGTTACCCGATGGCGATCGATCGCCTCGAGAATCGCCGCCGCATCAAATGTCTCGGCCAGTACCTGCGGCAATCCCATTTCGAGAAAAGGAAAAGTGCCGACGAAGCCGGTGCCGTGCATGATCTGCTGGGCGGCCAGAAAGCACTCGTCCCCTCCAAGCCAGCGACCAAAGTGACCGGATTCGTAGAGATCGATGTTGGTGCGCATCGTCGCGCGCCAGTTCGCGTACGATACCGGGATCGCGTACAGCTGGCCGAGATTGACGGCACGTGGGTATAACAACAGGGTCTTGTCCGGGGACACCTTGGCCGCGGGCCAAGTCGGTGACCCCGATAGCGGCGTGTCATCGTCATGGATCAGCGAAGGTGTTTCCAGAACCATGGCGTGTGCGCGATCGGCGACCACAAGATCGACGCCGGCCGCGGCAAAGACCTCCTTCGCCTCCGCTGGAGGCGCGTGCGGATCTACCGGCACGCGTGTACCGCCAATCCATTCGACGGCCAGAAATGCCTCCACTGCCCGGAGGCTGTTGCGATACCAAAGCCCTATTTTTCCGCCATAAGCACCGCGTGCGATGAGCGCGCCGGCGACGCGATCGACGTTTTCGAGCAGTTGCCGCGCGGTACGCGTCCGGCCCGCCATGTCATGTAGCATCACCCGGTTATCAGCACGGATAAGCGCCGCCCTGATCTCGTTGCCCGCACGTATCATGGCCGCTTCCCGTCAAATCGCAGCAGCAAGGCGTTGTTGCAGCACCTCGCGCTGAACTTTTGCGCCGCCGAGGACCGTGGGAAGCTCCGGTACAAAGACGATGCGCTTTGGAACCTCACATGCGGCAAGCCGCGATCGCGCCGTTTCCAGAATCTCCTGTTCGATTGCCGGTGTGGCCGAGACGTTCGGTTTGAGCAGAATCGCAGCAACCACATCCTGGGCCCCGGTCGCGCCGATTCCCACGACGCCGCAATGCGCTACCGTATTGTGCCGCAGCAGGGCCGACTCGACGACATGCGGATAGACCACGCCCGCGTCCGTGTGGATGCGATCCTTGGCGCGATCGAGGTAGTAGAGAAAACCCTCCTCGTCGAGATAACCGATGTCGTTCGGCCGGAACCAGCCGCCGGGAAGAAATGCCGCGTCCGTTTTATCGGGCAGGTTCCAATACTGGCTTGTGGACATTGCGCTTCGCACCACGATTTCGCCGACCTGCCCCGGCTTGAGCCGAATTCCGTGCTCGTCGACGACCGCCATCTCAAAGAATGGCGAGGCGTTCCGGCCGACGCTGGCCAAACGCGCCGGGTTTTCCTGCGCCTCATGCCAGGTCAATCGCGTTGTTGGCGCGCCCTGCTCGGTCGAACCGAAGCCATGACACCACACCGGACCCAATGTCGCAGTAACCGCTTGCAACAGCTCTGGCGTCGCAAAGAAGATGACCATTCTTCGCACGCTGTGCCTGATACCGCCACGGGCCCCGACCAACTCGAGAATCGGCGGCAACATCGGCGCCGGCACGAAGACACCCGTAACACCCTCGTTGACGATCGTATCGATAATCCTGACCGGATCGAACCGTTGATCGTCCAGGATGATATTCTTCGCGCCGCGGAGCATGTACGGCATCAGCGTCTGGGCGCCGCTCGCCCATTGCAGCGCGTGAATATGCAGGTTGACGTCCTCCGGGTTGACGCTAGCGACGCCCGGACCGAAAGTGTCGAGGTGCTCAAGGTTGTGGGCGATCAACCCACGCCACGCGCGGTGCGTCACGATCCAGGGCTTGGGAAATCCGGTCGTGCCGGTGGTGAATTGGATGGCGCAAATTTCGCTCTCGTCCGCGTCGAGCGCCGGATCGTCGGTCTCTCCCTCGCTCATCAGCGTTTCGTAAGCGATCGCCCAACCCGGCGGGTTCGGACCGATTGCCACAAAAAAGCGCACCGATTTCATATCCGCCTTGTGCGCTTCGAGCGCAGCAGCGAAGCTCGTATCAAAGAAGAGCACGGTAGCGCCCACGTCGTTGAGGGTCCGCGCATGAATCGCCATTTCGAAATGGGTGTGCATGGCGACGCGTGCCAAGCCCCATTGCTCCAGGCCGACCCACAACTCCACGAGCTCGACGCGGTTGTGCGACAGTACAGCAACCCTATCGCCCCGTCCGATCCCGCGACGCATGATGGCGCTACCGATTCGATTGGCCGCTTCGCGCAGCTGACGGTAGGTTAGCGACCGCTGCGCCGATTGCACCGCGATCCGGTTGTCGAACTTCGCTGCGGCTCGTTTGAAATGCCCACCCAGCTCGATTTGCATGACGTTCCCTCCGCGGTTTCCGCCTCGATCGTTGGCGCGGAGGTTACGTGGGGGAGTTTTGAGAAAAAGGATAAAATTGCGAAAGACACTGTCCGATTTTCTAACAAAGATTCGCGGCTGCCGCGCGACGATCCCGCGCCTCGCGCGAATCTGGTTCAGCGGAGCCTCGAAGCGGATTTCCGGCGGCGGCCCGCGCCGGCCCTGGTCTTGCGCGACGAAGTCAATTCGCTTTTGCCGCGCGGCTTGGCATGGATGGCCAACTCGATCGCCGCCTTCAGCGCGGGCGCTTGTTTCTCGATATACCGCCACAGCCGGTTGGCGACCGGGCCGTGGGGTCTGTCAGGCCGGCGCGCCGCAACGATTTCGCCCTTACCGCCGCGCAAGTGTCTTCCCGCAATCGAGATCAGACGACCATCCCGCAATTCGTCGGCGACCATGAATTCCGGCATGTGGCCCCAGCCCATTCCCTGCATGATGGTCTGCTTCTTCATCAACTGATCGTTCACCCTCCAGCTGCGGGCTCCCTCGATCAGATAGTAGTCACGCGACGGGAAGTGCCGCGCGGTATCGCGGATGACGCACTGGACCAGACCGCGCATTTGTTCCGGCGTGATCCGATCGGAAACCGGGAAAGGCAGGAAATTCGGCGCCACGACCGGAACAACGTTGCCAGCGAACAGATCGATGAATTCAAGGCGCGGATCGCTCTTGTCGATATGATGGATGATGAGGTCCGCCTCGTCATCGAACAGCCGCTCCCACGGACCGGCAATCGCCTCGAAATGCAGGTTCAGATGCGTCGTGGGGCAGCTATCGAAGAATTGGCGCAAGAAGCCCAGCACCTCCGGCAATGGACAGGGATCGCCGATGACGATTTGCAGTTCGCTTTCCTCACCCATCGCCAGCTGACGGGCATGGTTTTGCAGCAGGCTGAGTTCATGCAGGAAGACGCGCGTGCGGTCATGGAAGGATTTGCCGGCCTCGGTCAAGGCCACCCGATATCCGTCCCGGTCGAGCAGTCGCAGCCTGAGGTGGCTTTCCAGGTTCTTGATCGAGGTGAAGACCGTCGAATGGCTTCGTCGCAGTTTGAGCGCGCCTGCCTGGAAGCCGCCTTCGGTCACCACGGCGTCGAAGCAAAGCAACTGGTGAAGCGTCAAACCGTCCATTTTTCTGCTTCCTCGACAAAGTTTCCCGGAATTTTGTGATTTTTATCAAAATTTTCCCGCCCGAGGTAGAGGGCACCGGGTAGCTCGCGGTTTGTGACGTCACCGCGGAGAAACAAAGTGATCAGCCTTGCGTGCGAAAGCATAGCGAGATCCGGCGATGGACCACGGCCAGGGCGAGGAAGCCAGACAGCTTGCCATCGAAACCCGAAAAGTGGTGCGGCGTTGAGCCGAAACCTGCTAGTCGGTCACGGCTTTGCCTTGTCCCCGATGGTGCCCGTCGCAATCTCCGCCTCGCACGCGGCCTTGCCGCGTTGCGGCGCCTTGCACCTGTAAACGCTGCCGGTAAGCCGGTCGATCAGCCAGACATTGTCCTCGGCCGTGCTCTCCAGGCCGACAAATCGCGTTCCCACCGCCGTCACCAGCGTGGACAGCAGGATCGAAGCGGCAATGATGGCCGAGCCGATCAATACGGATACGGAGATACCCAGATTTCCCGGCGCAACGGGGCGCTGCCCCTGGTACTCGTGTCGTTTTGGTGTCTGAAAAGGGGTCAGTTTACTACGCTCGCTCTATTGGGACGCAACTGGATCATAATGCGATTGAGGAGATTCGCATCATGATCTCATCTCTGTTTGAGCATGAATCTTTTCGGAAAACCGGTTTCCACTTTTCCGGATCATGCTCTCGCGATCCGCACCCGAAGGGGCCGCGTTGACGCAAAAGTGGGAACCGGTTTTTCCGAAAAGATCAGCATTAAAGCGCGACCTGGATTCGAGGCGAAGGCGATCGTGCTTCAGTCCTTTTCTTAAAAATGCATCTGGCCAATTTTTTGGCCGCCCGGATCGGCGCCTATTCAGGCTTTGAGTTCTCGGTCTGCAACCTCAGGAGGCCGGCGCTGAAAAATCCCGGCCTTTCCCCGTGCCGCCTTGCCCGCACCAATCAGAGTGACCCAAATCACATTCGCGCAATCGAACCGGCCATATCGTTGAAGCCACCAAACGCTATCAAGCCTAACAGCGAGGGATGACGACCATGACCAGCCTTTCCAGATTTTCCGGTTTGACCGCAATCACGCTTGCCGCCGCCCTGTCGCTCTCGGCTGGCCTTGCGATCGCGGGCGACACCGTTACCGCAGACCGGATCCTGAACGCGCTGCAGCCGAAGCCCGTGACACGCGGCCTCTCGCTTGCGTCGCCGGCCGATCCCGCGGCCAGGGCCAGAGAAAGCAGCTTCATCGACAGCCTGCGCAACAGGGCCACCCGATCGCTCTCGCTTGGCGAGCGCACCGAGATCGCCGACCTCACCCCGACGAAGCCGAGGATCGATCTCGAAATCCAGTTCGACTACAATTCGGCTGCGATCAGCAAGAACTCCGCAGCGGCCGTTCAGGAACTCGGCAAGGCGCTTTCCGATCCGGCCCTCAAGGGTTCGACCTTTGTGGTCGCCGGCCACACCGACGCGATCGGCGGCGATGCCTTCAACCAGGACCTCTCCGAGCGCCGCGCCGACACCATCAAGCGCTATCTGGTGCAGAACTACGGCATCGCCGGCAGCGACCTCGTCACGGTCGGCTATGGCAGGAGCAGGCTCAAGGACGCGCAGCATCCGACCGATCCCGTCAACCGCCGCGTCGAGATCGTCAATCTGGTGACCAAGACCGCGTCGCAATAAGCGCGCTCACGTGCCGCCTGCCCGCGTCCGGCAGGCGGCATGCCGATTCAAGCTGCACCAGCGGCCTTCCGAAGGCGGTGATGTGGCTCAAATCCAGTTCTCGAAAATCATCAGCCGGTTGAAATTCTCCATGGACGTGCCCACGAACGCCGCCGAGATCGGCAGCATGACGGCAAAGGCGGCGCACGCCGCCGCGACGAAGGCCCACAGACACCAGCGCGGACAGTTCTCCCGTCTCAGCAGATAGACCAGCGCGAGGCTCACAAACGTTGCCGGCGGCAGATAGTAATAGAGGAACCCGAGTGTCCGCGGCAGCAACGCCCACGCCAGGTAAGACCCGAGATAAAACGAGACAATCAGGAACGCGTCCCATCGGCGTTCAACGACAAAGTCGCGCAGGCAGACCGCAAGCGCAGCCAATGCCGGCCACAGCACCAGCGGATTGCCGAGCATGACGATCGCCGCAGCGTGATCCTCGTCGGTCTTGTCGAAGAGATACCAGACCGGCCGGATCAGAAACGGCCAGGACGGCCATGAACTCATATAGGTGTGGCCTGCGATCGCGGTCGTGGTGTTGTCGGCAAAGATCCGCCGTTGCGCTTCCAGAATATCGGGGACGGAAAAACCGTAGAGCGGAACGAAGGTCGAGAAATAGACCACACCCGGCACGAGCACGAAGCATGTGGCGAGCTGCCAGAATCTGAAATCCGGCCAGAGATCGGGCCGATACCAGTCTTCCGCATTGGCCTCGCCGAACACGGTGCCCCAGCGTTGCAGCAGGCGGATCACGGCAATGATCGCGATGCAGGTTGCGAGCGCGAACAATCCGCTCCACTTGCAGGCGATCGAAAGACCGGAAAAAAGCCCACTCAGGCCGAACCAGAGGTTTGGCCGCTGCTGGCGAAAGCCTCGCATGAAGGCAGCGATCGCGAACAGGCTGAACGCGAGGGCAAAAATATCCAGCATCGCGATACGCGACTGCACGAAAACCATCTGGTTGAAGAAGGCGATCAGGCTCGAGGCGACCGCCGGTCCTTGTGCGGCGAAAAGCACGAGCCCGCAGAAATAGACGGCAACGACCGCGAGCGCGCCGAACAGCACCCCGGCATAGCGCCAGCCGAGTGGATTGTCGCCAAAGCTCAGGATCGACAGCGCGATCAGTTGCTTCGCCAATGGCGGGTGCATCGGATTGAGCAGCGGCGCCGATGGGTCCGGGGCCAGCATCTGGCGCGCCGCAGGCACGTAATGCACTTCGTCGAAATGGAATTTTTCAGGCGTGCTTACCCCGACCAGAAGGGCAAGATGCGCCATGAAAAATATCATGATGGCGACGATGATGCTTCGGACGATCGAATGATCGGAGACAGAGGATCTGGGCACGTCGTTCACGAAATGATGGCATCGTGCCGCCCAGTCTGGGCGAACCAGATTTCCCTGTCTATTGCATTGGTGGCTCTCGCCCACCCCCGCAATGAACGACCCCCCGGGACAGCCGCCGAGGCCGCCGTGCCCCGGCGGCTACGAACTTTGCGCGCGATTTACTAGTGGTCCAATTCTAACATTCGCATCCCATCGCAGCTTGCACCTTTGCGAATGTTGGAATTACAGGACCACCAGCAAATACAGGATTCTAGAACCTATCTCAAAATTGCGGTGCCGAGTCGATCGGCTATAAAGGGCAGATGATTCGGCTGACGGACGAGCAGTGGGAGCGCATCCGGAAACACTTTCCGGAAGAGCACATTGCTGATGGACGG